>ERZ781271.7-NODE-7-length-195837-cov-12.308746_pt1 | contig 195837 bp, 167 predicted proteins | sample MGYA00375849_ERZ781271 | MGnify/ENA primary metagenome ERZ781271 (study PRJEB29790, sample SAMN06051245) | human gut metagenome | host: Homo sapiens | place: USA: Cincinnati, Ohio | collected 2013-06-10 | study: EMG produced TPA metagenomics assembly of the Gut... | reverse complement strand
TCGTCAATTTGCACATATAAAACTTGACTAATGTTATGTCGAACATAGTTCGATGAGTAACTGTATGAAGTCGTTGGTACTTAGGCTCTGTATTTCAGAGCCTTATGTACCACTACGAACTTCATCCAAGCGAGAGCGCGTTGCGAGTGAACTACGTTTGACATAACATGTTCACACATAAATTGCAAATTGACGAAAAAAAATTAAAATTAGCTTTTGACACTCTAACCAGTTAGTCAAATAATGCTTGATATAAGTGTTCAATTCCGTTTATGATTTCATCTTCCGTAAGGTTGGCATAACCTAGTAGAATAGTTGGTTCATAGTATTTGGTTTCATTAAAGCTTATAAAGAAATCTTTTAAACCATAAAGTTTAATGGAAGACTGCGCTGCACGAGCTATTAGTTCTTCTTCAGTAAGCGGTAGATGAAAGGTTACTACTAGGTGCAATCCAGCGTGTTCGCCTTGAATAGATACCTTACTTTTGAATATTTTGAGGGCTTGAATTAAGGCGTCATGTTTTCCTTTGTAACGCGTTCTCATCTTATTTAAGTGCCTTTCAAAATATCCATCGTTAATGAATGCTGTTAAGATCGCCTGATCAATTCGTGAGACTGTAGAAGTATAGTAATTATATTTTGATTTATAAAGAGTAAGTAGAGCTTGAGGTAGTACAAGATAACCTACACGTATTGCAGGGGCAATGGCTCTTGAGAAAGTTCCAATATAAATGACTTTACCGTTCTGATCTAGTCCTTGCAGAGCAGGAATTGGCTTTCCTTTATATCGAAATTCACTATCATGGTCATCTTCGATAATATAACGATTCTCCTCTTCATTAGCCCATCGTAAGAGGGCTTGACGTCGTTTGATCGGCATGATAATACCAAGTGGATACTGGTGAGAAGGTGTTACATAAGCGATGTTAGCACCAGATAGCTTAAGCTGATCTATACTGATACCAGAATTATCAAGTGGAATACAGCAGGTTGTAACACCAAGACCCCGAAAGATACGATATGCCTGAGTATAAGTAGGATTTTCCATAGCTATCTTACATGTTTCAGACAGAGCTTGAAGTAATTGTGCTAATAGCTGTAATAGATAATCGGCACCAGCACCAACAATAATCTGTTCTTTGTCGCATTGGACACCACGAGATTCATGAAGGTACTTTTGTATGGCTACTCGAAAATCGATATCACCTTGCTTATGGCCTAACAAAAAAAGATCGTTGTTAAAATTGTTTAAGCATTCCTTAGACAGTTTTCGCCATGTATTATAAGGAAAGTGGTGGATATCAATTGCGAAAGGTGAAAAATCATAATTAAAATGAGGTTTTGTTTGTTGAGTCCTAATTTGCTTTATTGATGCACGTTCAGGGAGTGTAAGCATCTCCGCAATTTGGCAAACATAATAACCTGACTTTGATTTGGATTCAATATAACCTTCGGATACTAACTGAGAATATGCCATATCAACGGTATTTCTACTCACTTGTAAGTAAGTCGCAAGACTCCTTGTAGATGGAAGTTTTGCCTGATAGGGAATAGAACCGCTGCGAATCTCATCTTTAATATATGTATAGATTTGATCGTATAATGGTGTTTTTGATTTTGTATTAAGATGTATAGTAAACATCAGATCAACTCCTATGTAATCGTAGGTTTATAGTCTTATTTAGACTAGTAATTATAGTAGCGAGTATACCATAGTACAACTTAAACTTCTATAGTAACATGAGTTTTATTTACAAAATAATAGTTTAGTTAATATGTTGTAGATTAATCATATCAATAATATAGGAAAATACATTGACTTTTTTATATATAAAGCATATAATAACACAAACAAAAGTGGAGGACTGACAGATGGGAACTTATAATTTTGATCAGATCATTGACCGTACGAATACAAATTCTCTGAAATATGATTTTGCTGTTGAAAGAGGAAAAGAAAATGACGTCATGCCTCTTTGGGTTGCAGATATGGATTTCGCAACATTACCAGAGATAACAGATGCATTAGAAGAAAGAGTACGACATAAAATATTTGGATATACATACCCGAAACAAGAATATCAAAAAACAATTATTAACTGGATGAAAACTAGGCATAACTATGACATGAAACCGGAGTGGCTGGTTTATACTCCAGGTGTTGTATTTGCAATTAGTATGGCATTACGAGCAGTTACAAAGGAAGGCGATGCTGTCTTGATTCAAAATCCAGTCTATTATCCTTTTACGAATATAGTTCTTGAGAATGACCGAAAATTAATTAATAATTCGCTACATTATGAAGTGAAAGATCATAGAGGAGTCTATACCATTGATTTTAATAAATTTGAAGATTTAATAATTAAAAATTCCGTAAAAGCATTTATTTTATGCAGTCCTCATAATCCAGTCGGACGTGTTTGGACTAGGGCTGAGTTAACAAGAATAGGAGAGATTTGCTTAAAGCATAATGTTTTAATTATTGCTGATGAAATCCATGAAGATTTTGTATATGGAGAGCAAAAACATATTCCGATTGCTTCAATAAACAAAGAAATAGAGGATATAACAATAACATGTACATCTCCAAGTAAAACCTTCAATTTAGCGGGATTGCAATTATCCAATATTATTATTGCAAATTCAAAGATTCGCAAATTATTCAAAAGGGAAATAGATAAAACTGGTTTCGATGAACCGAATATCTTCGGTATTACAGCATGTCAAGCCGCGTATACGTATGGTGAAAGATGGCTTGAAGAACTGAAGATTTACTTATTAGATAATATAGCTTTTGTTAGAGACTTTATAGATGAGAAGATGCCTAAAGTAATATTAACTATACCAGAAGGAACGTATCTTGTATGGCTTGACTTTAATGATTATGGATTAGAGCTAAGAGAGTTAGAAGATCGTATACAAAAGAAAGCGAAACTTTGGTTAGATGAAGGAATTATCTTCGGTAAAGAAGGATTAGGATTCGAGAGAATCAATATAGCAGCACCTAGAAAATCAGTGGAAGAAGCTATGAATCGCTTATATGAAGCATTTTCAGATCTTTAGTAAAATTTTAAAATCATATTAATTTGAAAAAATTGCATGTGTATTATTAAGATTACTCCACATAATAATAGCGTAACAAACAACAACACGACTTATTCAAGTGGTATCATTTGAATAGTGAATGGAGGAGTTTATTATGTCAAGCAGAAATCATTCAGCAGTACCTGAAGCAAGAGAAGCGATGGACAGATTTAAGTATGAGGTAGCAAGTGAACTTGGAGTCCCATTAAAACATGGTTATAACGGTGATTTAACATCATACCAGAATGGTTCTGTAGGCGGTTACATGGTCAAAAAAATGATCGCTGAACAAGAAAAATTAATGGCAGGTAAATAAACTAGCTATTAATTAATTTGCTAAAGAATTATATGCAAAGTAGATATATGCGAAAGCAATGATTTATTAGCGTATAGCAGTGCAAAAGAGTAATAAAAAAGAGAGGTATAATATTATGAATTTCGTGATATTATACCTCTTTTGTCTGCATAATTAAGGATGCAGACAGTTAATAATGAAGTTATAAGAGAAAATGTATATTATTACTTCAATTATTCCGAAAATATGTTATAATAAAACGGATAATAACATACGGGGCGTACTATTTCGTAAATATGAGCTTGGGGGGTTCCTTTCATAATGAATCAAAAAGATATTATTCTGTTAATTGATGATGACGAAGAGAATAGATCAACATTGCATGAGATATTATCAGATACTTATACAATTGTTGATGCAAGTACTATTACAGAAGCACTTACCAAGTTAGAAAACCATGCTGTTAAGATATCAATGATACTATTGAATTTAATGATATCTAATATGTATGGATTTGCATTCCTTGCAGAACTTCAAAGGATAAAAGCTGCGACGAATATTCCAGTGATTGTGACTACTGTTGATAATAATGAAACGAAAGAATTAGAGGCACTTCAGCTAGGAGCGCATGATATTATTGCGAAACCATTTAGACCTGCAATAATTAAGAGAAGAATTGCTAATACGATTAAATTATTAAAAACAGCAGCTGAAATTAACATGATTGAAAGAGATGCATTAACTGGTCTATATAGCATGAGCTTTTTTGCCAAGAAGGTAGCAGAAGTAATACAATCCAATGAAGATAAGAGATATCTTGTTGTATTTGCTAACATTTCAAGATTTAAGTTAGTGAATGAGCTCTTTGGTAGAGCGGAAGGAGATCGTTTACTTACTTTTATTGGTAAATCCATACTGGATACAATCGGTGAGAATGAATTATGTGGACATGCAGGTGCCGATAATTTCTTTATTTTAATAGATAGTGACGAGTATAACGAAGAAAGCATAAAGGAAATAGTTAACAAATTAAACAGTTATTCTATACCAATTAATATTGTTATGCGCTTTGGTGTATATATGATAAATGATATTACCATGCCAATTGAGAAGATTTGTGATCGTGCTAAATTAGCGGTGGATACTTTCGAAGGAAATTATGAATCGTTCATTACATATTATGATGATTCAATTCGTGAAAAATTATTAAGAGAACATATGATTACAAATACAATGAAAAGAGCGGTAGAAGAAAAACAGTTTGTGATTTATTATCAACCTAAGTTTGATTTGAACTCAGAATGTGTAATAGGAGCAGAAGCATTAGTAAGATGGAAGCATCCCGAATTTGGATTTCTTTCGCCAGGAGAATTTATTCCGATCTTTGAAAAGAATGGTTTTATTAGTGAATTAGATTATTATGTATGGGATTGTGTGTGCCAAAAGATTGCTTCTTGGGTTGAAACTGGACATAGTCTAATGCCAATCTCCGTGAATGTTTCAAGGGTAGATTTATACAATCCGAAGCTGCCTCAGTTGTTATTTGATTTGGTTAATAAATACAAAATACCAATTCAATATCTACACTTAGAGATTACAGAATCGGCCTATACAGATAATGCGAAGCAAATGATTGATATTGTTAACGAGATTCGTAAGATTGGGTTTGTAATAGAGATGGATGATTTCGGGACGGGCTATTCTTCGCTTAATATGTTAAGTGATTTGCCAATTGAGATTCTTAAACTAGATATGAGCTTTTTGAGGAATAATGTTGGAAGAAGTAGTGGACGTTCTGTTATACAATTTGTTATAAATCTTGCTAAATGGTTGGGATTGTTCGTAGTAGCTGAAGGTGTAGAGACACAGGAACAAGCAATTTTCTTAAGAAATATGGGCTGTGATTATGCGCAAGGATATTACTATTCTAAACCTGTTGATGATTCTGACTTCGAAAAATTATTATTGGAGACACATCTTTGTGTAATGATATAAGTTAGCTAAGTAAGAAAATCACGGAAAAGCATGTAAATGGTCATAAAAAAATTTTGAAAATATTATGGAAACTATTGAATTATGAAGCATTTTGATATAGACTATTCGTAAATGTATGTCAACAAGCTGACATACATTTATAACAAGTGTACAGAGTGTACTTGTATAAAGATATAAAGGGATGATTGAATGAGGGTAATTGCTGGAAAAGCAAAACGATTACAATTGAAGACAATCGCTGGTTCAGACACAAGACCTACTACAGATAGAATTAAAGAAACTTTATTTAATATATTAGCACAGGACTTAGTTGACTGTGATTTTCTTGATTTATTTAGTGGAAGTGGTGCTATTGGTATTGAAGCGCTAAGCAGAGGAGCTAAGGCAGCAGTTTTTGTGGAAAACAATAAGGCAGCAGTAGATTGTATTAAATCAAATCTTAAGATAACAAAGCTAGAAGATTCAGCTATGGTACTTATGATGGATGCATTGTCTGCTGTTCAATTTGCTGAGAAGAATGGTAAGGTATTCGATATAATATTCATGGATCCACCATATGATAATGGATTTGAGAAAACAATATTAGAGTATTTAGAACATTCAAGTGTAATGTATTTTAATACAATTATAGTAGTAGAAGCTTCACTCGATACAGATTTTTCGTATCTTGAAGATTCGAATCTAGAAGTGTATCGAACAAAAGAATATAAGACAAATAAACATGTATTTATACAAAAGCGTGAGGGTACCAATTAATACTGTGTACCAGATAAGTTAGTTTAGATTACTGAACTGTTATTAGCTTTAAGATACGGATTATGGAGGATATTATGAGGATAGGTGTATATCCTGGAAGTTTTGATCCAGTTACTTTAGGACACTTAGATGTAATCTATCGTTCATCAAAATTGGTTGATAAGCTAATTATTGGTGTATTGAATAACAGTGCTAAAAGTCCATTGTTTTCAGTAGAAGAAAGAGTTACTATGTTAGAGGAAGCAACGAAGGATTTAGAGAATGTAGTTGTGGAATCGTTTGACGGTTTACTGGTTGATTTCGCAGATTTAAAGAATGCGAATGTTATTATAAGAGGATTGCGAGCAATAACCGATTTTGAATATGAATTGCAGATTGCTCAAACAAACCATAAGATTAATCCAAAAGTGGACACGTTGTTCTTAACAACCAGTGTAGAATACTCATATGTAAGCTCAAGTGTTGTTCGAGAGGTTGGTCTATATGGTGGTGATATCACTCATTTCGTACCAGCAAATGTAGTTGATCGCGTATATGAAAAATGCAAGGATATGGAAAAGACTAATCCATGAGTAAAAAAAAATCAGGGATAGGAGATAGTATTTATGGGAGCAAGCAGAATTGAACAATTGATTGAAGATATTTATGAATTTGTTGAGAGTTGTAAAATGTACCCATTGTCATCTACAAAGGTGATTGTGCCCAAAGATGAGTTGTATGATTTGGTTGATGAACTACGACTAAGAACACCAGATGAAATCAAGAGGTATCAAAAAATTATTGCTAATAAGGACGCAATATTACAGGATGCTAGAGATAAAGCAGATGCGATGCTTGCTCAGGCACAAGAACAGACCAATGCGTTAATTAATGAACATGAAATTATGCAACAAGCATATTACCAAGCAAATGATATTGTAGAACAAGCTACAAAAGAAGCCGAGAGAATTTTGGCGGCGGCAAACCATGATGCAGACGAGATTCGTCAAGGTGCAATCGTATATACAGATGATATGCTAGGTGACGTTGAAAGAATCTTGGCGAATGCATATGAGAGTACGAAAGCCAAATATGATGGCTTATTAGAATCATTAAAAGGAAATCTTGACATTGTTGTTAACAATAAGAAAGAACTTATCGTATCGATGCCACATCAACAGAGCAATTTCGTAGAAGAAGTCGCTCAGTCGATGGAAAAGCAACAAGATGATTTTGATTTTGATGAAAACACATTCTTAGATGATATTGAATAAAATAACATATAATATGGATAATAGGAATGCAACAAAACTATTTATGATTTTATACTGTAAATAGGTTTTTAGGGATAGTCCACTATTTTCAATTACACTTCCAATCTGTGCAAGACTGGAGAATCCGCCAAAGGATGTAATTGTGATAGTTAGGACTATTTTTTTAGTTATTGCCATGGCTGATGACGCTACGAGGTAGATGCCAATAGTAATCTCTAAGGAACCCAGTAGTAATAAGCGAATAGGACCAAATGTTTCAAGTAAGCCAGATAAAACTTGTGTTAAGACAGAAAACATAATGATATACCCGCCAACTTTGGTAATGGTGGTAAAACCATCAAGTATACAATGGTCTACGGTAGTCATGCTTAGTGGTGTTTCTTCTATACATTCTGCGATAGAGACTGAACTTGAGTTAGGTATAATAACGTGTTTTTTTCTCTGAACACGGGTTAAGAAGCGATATAAGGATGCGGATATAATGGAAGATAGATAAATTAAGGCTAAGATTTGATATTTTCTTCCCGGTATAGCTAGGCTAGAAACTGCAAGGAAACTAGTTAGGAACATATAGCTAGCATTGCCAACAAGTATCATTATGTATTGGCCTTCTTCTTTGTCAAGCAGCCCTTCTTTTATAAGATCAGAACAAGTTTTGGCACCCATTGGATATCCTGATAAGATACCAATAATTATTGGATAACAACCTATGTCACTTATGCGAAAGATTCGCTTGAGTATGGGGCTGAAAACCTTACAGATATAATCAGTCACTTGAAAACGAATTATGAAGTTGGACAGGATAATGAACGGAAGTAATGTTGGTAGGACTGTATTGAACCATAGAAGAAGACCGGTTTTCGCGCCATTTAATGCAGAAATCGGTTGTGTAATGATTAAGATTAAGAAGAGGAAAAGTCCACATCTTACAATGGTTCTATATTTCTTTGTTGGATTGTTGTTGACTAACGTCTTCAATGTCTTGCCCATTATTCTCCCTGCCTTTGCATAAACTATTATATTGTATTATGTAAGATTGCCTCCTAGTACTTTTTATTGACTTGGTAGGAAAATTAACTACAATATGGTATAATGACAATGTATTTGGTACATAGCTAATAATAGTACTAATTTAGATATTAAAAGAAAGAAGTAACAACTAAGTTACAAGAGGTGAAAGAATGTCCACAAAGAACAAAATTATTACACGTGAAGAGATTAGACAAGAAGATAAATGGGCGATTGAAGACCTTTTTACGAATGATGAAGATTGGAAAAAAGAGTATACATTAGTGAAAGAACTTTGCGAAAAACTACAGTCGTACAAAGGTAGATTAAGTGAAAGTGCAACTGTATTAGTTGAATTTTTCAATTTATTATTCAAGGCTGAGCATCATTTTGAACGAGTATATGTATATGCTAATCAAAAATATCATGAAGATACAGCTAATGCAATATACCAAAACCTTGCTGATCAAGCAAATGGTCTAGAAGTATCACTAAAGAGTGCCTCTGCATTCTGTACTCCTGAGATTCTTTCTATTCCAGAGGAAACAATTACACAGTTTTTAGCTTCTAATGAAAAGTTAGAATTGTATCGAAGAATATTAGAAGAAATCACAAGAAAGAAAGCACACACGTTATCAGCTGGTGAAGAAGCTCTTTTGGCTGATGCTGGTGAAGTACTAGGAGCTCCGAGTAATATATATTCAATGTTTAATAATGCAGACATCAAATTCTCTGACATAATTGGAGAAGATGGTGAAAAAGTACCTGTAACACATGGCAGATATGTAACTTATATGGAAAGCAAAGATAGAAGAGTTCGTAAGGAAGCCTTTGAAAGTGTTTATAGTTCATATCGTTCTATGAAAAATACCGCAGCATCTTTATTTGCATCTAATGTCAAAGCATCTATGTTTGCAGCGAAAGCTAAGAAGTACGATAGCACGATAGCAATGTATCTAGATGATACAGATGTACCAGTAGAGGTATATAAAAATCTAATTGATACTATTCATGCGAACCTACCTAAGTTCTACAAGTACGTAGCACTTAGAAAGAAATTATTAGGTGTTGATGAACTTCATATGTATGATGTATATGCACCATTAGTTAGTGATGTAGATATGAAGTATACATTTGACCAGGCGAAAGAAATGGTACTTGAAGGTCTTGTTCCACTAGGCGAACGTTATATCGACTTATTAAAAGAGGGATTTGATAATAGATGGATTGATATCTATGAAAATGAAGGAAAGAGAAGTGGAGCATACTCATGGGGAGCGTATGGTACTCACCCTTATGTATTGCTTAACTACCATCCAAACCTAGATAATGTATTCACACTTGCTCATGAGATGGGGCATGCACTTCATACGTATCATTCAAATGAAACTCAACCATATCCATATGCAGGATATAAGATTTTCGTTGCAGAGGTAGCCTCTACTTGTAATGAAGCTTTATTAATTCAACATCTATTAAATAAAATTGATGATAAGAAACAAAGAGCTTATCTTGTTAACCACTTTATTGAAAGTTTCAAAGGTACTGTATTCAGACAAACAATGTTTGCAGAATTCGAGATGTTAGCGCATGCGAAGGCAGAAGAAGGAGAAGCTTTAACTTCAGAAGTTTTATGTAAGATTTATCACGATCTTAATGTGAATTACTTTGGAGAAGATATGGTTATCGACTCTGAAATTGATATGGAATGGGCGAAGATACCACATTTCTATACACCGTTTTATGTATATCAATATGCTACTGGTTTCTCTGCAGCAATCGCATTATCTCGTAAGATCTTAAAAGAAGGAGAAAAAGCAGTAGAAGATTATATCGGCTTCTTACGTGGAGGAAGTTCTGCAGATCCAATTACTCTATTAAGAGGGGCTGGAGTTGATATGGCTTCCAAAGATCCAATTAATGAAGCACTTGCTTTATTTGCAGAATTAGTAGATGAGTTAGAGGAACTTACTAAATAGTTGGAACAACGGATATAACAATACGTAACATTAAAGACAATCTTTCATGGTTTTGGAACACGGATATATAATATACGTGCTTTCAAAACCATGAAGATTGTCTTTTATATATCGCCTTCTTGTCGATGAATGGATTTTTCTATATCAAATCCCTCTGGGTAGCGTTTCTTAAGTTTATCTATATTCATCTGTAAGATATCTTCAAGGCTATATCCTAGAACAGTGGCAGTTTCCGCTAGATACCATGCTATATCTCCTAATTCTTTTGCAAGATGTTCTTTGTCTAGTTCATGTCCTTGAGCCAAATGACGTTTTACGATGTCAATTGCCTCACCAGATTCTCCGCATAAGCCCATAACACCATTAATTAAGACTTCTTTTTCTGATAGGTTAGGATTAAGAGTTCTCATAGCTAGTTGTTGGTATTCGTTGATCGTCATGTTAATTCTCCTCATTTTTAAGTAAGTTATACTCGAATTGGTCCCTTCTTATATTCATTCGGTAGGGTAGTATTAAATTTGGTGGCAACAATTTGATTGTAAAGATGAGTAACGAACAAATCTTTTTTGAAAAGTTTATATTGCGTATTATCTAATAATTTCTCTGCATCAGCAACCTTAGTTATAATCGGAATCTCTCCATGTAATCGTACGAGCTTTAATAACGAACTGGCTTCTTTTCTAAAACCAAGTAATCTAGCATACATAGATGTTGTAATTGGATCGACTTCTTTACTTTCAGAAGTGGTAATTTGAAGTAATATGTGTAGCAGAGAACGGTTCATTCTGGTAAGTGTATATTGTTTTGATTTAAGCGATTCTGCTAAATCAGAGAATTTATGATGCTTTAATGTAAGTTCTAATAAGCGATTTGCTAAATCTTCGTTCATATCTAGATATTCTGATAATCTCTCATTTGAACTGGTATATAATTGATAGAGTAAGACATCTGAAAAGTCATCTTCAAAGATAGGAGCTGTTTTATCTATTGCGGATTTTAATATATCGCATGCGGTTGCAGGCATGTGTCTTTTCAGAGCCTCATAATCAGTTGGTGTTTGTAAACATTTTCTTAACGCACTTGCGGATGAGAATGTGGTATCTAAGGTTAGATCATTATAGCCACTTCCTTCGCGTAAGATGGTATAGGGAACAATGTCACTAGATAGTCGATATAGTGCCTTCAAGTATTCTATTCCAAGTATGTTATTAGAGGATTCAATTACTTGTTCAATTTGCTGCGTGGTATAGCCAGATAACGCAGATGTGTTAAGGAGCGCGTGTTTTCTAGCCATAGGATAAGATACTCCTTGACGTAGATATTCCTGAATGGAATCTTTGAAATCCTCTGATTCAATACATAATGCTCTAGCAATGGAGGATAGTAATGTTAAGTCACCACATTCACTACCAAAACAGATGGAAGTAACGATACCAAGATCATGTAATATACGTACAGCTCCTGCTGCAAACGTTTCCGCACTTGCCGTAGCATAGATAACAGGCAATTCGATTACAATATCAGCACCATTCGTTAATGCCATTGAAGTGCGAGAGTACTTATCAATAATAGCAGGAGTGCCTCTTTGAACATAGTTACCACTCATGACCACGATGACATAATCGGCATTCGTGATTTCTTTGGCTTTTTGTATATGATAGGCATGTCCATTATGAAAAGGATTGTATTCAGTTATTAATCCTACAATTTCCATGGTTATATAGCTCCTTATGATTGGTATAGTATAATAATTCTATCCTTCATTTGGTAATACGTCAATGATTATATCGGTTTTAGAACGGTTTCACTCCTATTCAAATATTACGGATTTATTACAATTAAATGTAAAACTAATGTTAAACTTTACTTATATTAAAAACAATGCTATACTTTATAAAAGTTATATAAAGTTTATTCATAATTTATAAATATAAAATTGGAAATGATTCGAGCTGTTTGGATTCAACTAGTGTGATTAATAGGGGTACATAATGAAAAATCTTATGAAGAAAACAATTGGGCGTTTATGTCCTTTCTATGCTATTATACCATTGTTAGGTTCTTTCGCTTTGGAAACAATTATTTACGAAGGCTCAAAACTTCTAATTAAAGGAAGGTACCATTATGATTTCACAACGGATTTTGATCGAAGTGTTCCCGTGATATCGTGGTTTTCCTTGATTTATCTTGGCTGTTATTTGTTTTGGATTATTAATTTTATATTACTTACACGAATTAATAAAGAACATTTTTACGAAACGCTGTTCGCCGTATATTTATCCTACATTATATGTGCAGTGGTGTTTATTGCCATGCCGACAACAAATGTAAGGCCTGAAGTAACAGGCAATTCAATTGGAGATATTATTCTACGAATTATCTATCTAACGGATACACCAGAGAATTTGTTTCCTTCTATCCATTGTAGTGTGAGTTGGTTCTGTTATATTGGAGTGAGACAAAAGAAAGAGATTCCAAAGGTATATCGGCTGTTCTCCTTAGTGTTTGCTATCTTGGTTGTCATATCAACACAAGTTACAAAACAACATTACTATGTTGATGCAATCGGTGGAATTGCACTAGCTGAATTTTGCTTTTTTGTTAGTAAGAAGACTGATTTATATAAACCATTTCAACGTTTTTTTGAAAAAGTGAATTATAAATGTCGTATGGAATAATATGTGAAGGAGTGCTATGAAAAAAAACAACAAAAAAAATATATGCAATGCTATATTCTTTTTGTTTATCGTAGGAATTACCTTTTATCTACTGCTAAAAGATCAGGAAATGCCACTAATAATTGATAGTATTAGAAGAGCAAATACGTTTTATATCGTGTTAGGCTTCGCTGCGGTTATATTTTTTGTTTGTTGCGAGGCAGTAATTATACACTATATGATGAGAAAACTTCACAGCCCCACAAGGGTAAGGAGTTGTATTAAGTACTCATTCATAGGTTTCTTCTTTAGTTGCATAACACCAAGTGCAACTGGTGGACAACCGGCTCAGTTATACTATATGAAACAAGATAAAGCAAATTTGGGTGTTGCATCATTAGTGTTACTAGAAGTAACGATAGCGTATAAATCCATACTTATTATTCTTGGTATGATGGTTCTAACGATAAAGAAAAAAATTGTATTTCATTATTTGGGTAAGAATGTATACTTCCTATATTTTGGAATTGTTATGAATATAGTAGTTGTTCTGTGGTTGGCTATGCTTATATTTCGCACCAAAACGGTACGTAAGCTAGTATACAAGTTAATTTCGTTCTTTGCTTCGAGAAAAATTATAAAAGACAAAGAAAAAACTGTAAGAAAAACAGATACTGCATTTTCAAGATACAACGAGGGTGCCTTATTTCTAAATAGCAATAAGAAAATCATGGTGAATGTATTTTTAATCACATTTGTGCAAAGAATTTCCATGTTTTTAGTTACATATTTTGTATACCGTTCATTCGGATTATCAGAATATGGAGTGGTTGATATCGTTGCTTTACAATCGGCCATTTCAATTGCTGTTGATATGCTACCATTGCCTGGTGGGATAGGAGTGAGTGAGAATCTGTTCCTTATTATTTTTAGGAAGATTTTTAAGGGATCTTTAATTATGCCAGGGATGTTATTAAGTAGAGGGATTAGTTATTATGGCTTATTAATTATAAGCGCAATTATAATGATAGTCGTACAGATTCGCTACAATTATAGAACAAATAAAGCTTAGAAAATGGCGAATTATAATGATAAGTTTTAAAGAGGGAAGGATTTCAAGATGAGAGAAAAGAGAATGATAGGATTTTATAATTTTTCAGTAGTTTTAACATATATAGGTTTAGCCTTTTCCATATATGGAATGACACAAGCCTTGAATGATAACCACAAAATTGCTTTCGTATGCCTTATGATATCGGGATTATGTGATATGTTTGATGGGAAGATCGCAAGAGCTATGGACAGAACGGATGATGAAAAACGCTTTGGGATTCAGATTGATTCCCTGTGCGATTTAATCTGCTTTGGTGCTTTCCCGGCAATTATAGTGTATTCCTTTGGAGCAACAGGGGTGTTGGGTAATTTATGTATTATCCTATATGTGCTAGCAGCTGTTATACGATTAGGCTTCTTCAATGTAATGGAAGAAAAACGTCAAGAAGAGACTTGTGAGAATCGTAAACAATATCAAGGACTTCCTGTTACAAGCGTTGCAATTATTTTGCCTTTTTTATACTTATTCCGTAACCAATTTACATTCTTACCAGTTTTAGAAGTGGTTATCTTGGTTATTGCTATGTTATTCTTACTTAATATTAAAGTTAAAAAACCAGGTAAATCAGAATCTATTATTATGATTGCCTTCGCAACTGTAATTTTTCTAAAAGTATTGGAATTACTTTAGAACGAAGATAATTATAATTACAAATTAAAGATTCGTAGTATGTGTGTATTCACAAATCTACGAATCTTTTTTATAGAAGACAAAATATCGGTAAATAATAAATACGTATATTATAAAGTATTTTGTATTTTACAAGATTAATATAATAGTATAAGATAGTAGAAGAAAGATATGGAAATATTAAAGAAGGGATAGGAGCACGTATGAAATATATTGATTTAGAAGGAAACAAAGTAGAGAAAGAAACGAAGCAAGATCTTTTATTACGTGAAATCTATACCAGTCCTGTTGGAAGAGGAATTATGAAACTGTTTGTAAATCCTATTATTTCAAAAGTAGGTGGATTGGTGCTAAATTCTAGGTTATCTACATTACTAATCCCATCATTTATTAAGAATAACGGGATTGATTTGGAGGATTACGTAGATCAATATTACAATTCGTACAATGAATTCTTCATGAGGCAAATCAAGAAGGAAAAGAGACCAATTGATGATAGTGAAGATACAATAATATCACCATCAGATGGAAAAGTAAGTGTATACCCGGTATCGGACAAGTTAGTAGTTACTATTAAGAATAGTAACTATACAGTAACAAGTCTTCTGCGTAATAAAGAATTAGCAAAGCAATATCGAGGTGGATACCTTGTTATCGTAAGACTTACGGTTGATGATTATCATAGATATTGTTACCCTGCCGATGGATGCAAAGGAAAAAATATTCATATCAAGGGTCTTCTTCATACGGTTAATCCAGTAGCCAACAACTACGTAAAAATCTATAAAGAAAATTCCAGAGAGTATACAGTAATAAAGACACAGAAGTTTGGAGACATTATTCAGATGGAAGTAGGTGCTCTTATGGTTGGCAAGATCTCAAATTATCACCAAGAGTTAGAAGTTACGAAAGGACAGGAAAAGGGTAGGTTTGAGTTCGGAGGTTCTAGCATTGTACTATTATTAGATTCCCATAGAGTAAAAATAGATAATGAACTGTTAATTAATACAAAGAGTGGTTATGAAACAATGATGCGCATGGGACAAGCTATTGGATATGTAAATAATAATGAATAATTGTAATAAAACGAGGTTATTGTATAATAATGAGATTATATTAGCAAAAGATGATGTAATAAGTATATTAATGGATACACATTGTTTATGGGATATAAAATTGTATTTAAAAAAGTGCTTGTATACAATAAACATATAGAGTATAATGTATACAAGATTAAGACAATAAGCATAGTATGTGTGGTCTATTGCCAAATACGAAAGGAGATAAAATCGTGGGATTTATCGATGCTATTAAGGAAAGAGCAAAACAAAACAAGATGACAATTGTATTACCAGAAACTAACGACAGAAGAACGTTAGAAGCTGCTTCTAAAATCTTAGCAGAAGGAATTGCTGATTTAGTTTTAGTAGGTAACAAAGAAGAAATTGAAAAAGGTGCAGATGGACTTGATATCTCTAAAGCTACTATTGTAGATCCAATGAAATTTGATAAATTGAATGCATACATAGATTTACTTGTAGAGCTTCGTAAGAATAAAGGAATGACTCCAGAGAAGGCAGAAGAACTTTTAACAAAAGATTATTTATTCTTTGGTGTAACTATGGTTAAAGCAGGGGATGCAGACGGTATGGTTGCAGGCGCATGTCATGCAACAGCAGATGTATTAAGACCTTCATTACAAATTCTTAAGACAGCTCCAGGTACGAAACTCGTATCAGCATTTTTCTTAATGGTTGTACCAAATTGTGAATATGGTGCGAACGGAACATTCATATTCTCAGATGCAGGATTAAATCAAAATCCTAATGCAGAAGAATTAGCGGCAATCGCAAGTTCATCAGCTAAGAGTTTCGAATTATTAGTTGAGGAAGAACCAGTCGTAGCTATGTTGTCACATTCAACAAAAGGTAGTGCAAAACATGCTGATGTTGATAAAGTAGTTGAAGCTACTAAGATTGCAAAAGAACTATATCCAGAAATCAAAATTGACGGTGAGCTTCAAGCTGATGCAGCAATAGTTCCTAGTGTAGGTGCTTCAAAAGCTCCAGAAAGCGAAATTGCTGGTAAGGCAAATGTATTAGTATTCCCTGACTTAGATGCAGGAAATATCGGTTACAAATTAGTACAACGTTTAGCAAAAGCCGAAGCTTATGGACCAATTACACAAGGTATTGCAAGACCAGTTAACGATTTATCAAGAGGATGTTGTGCAGATGATATCGTAGGTGTTATAGCAATTACTGCAGTACAAGCAGCAGCAACAAAATAATATAACAATCAGCTTATAAATTAATGTCGCACCGAGCATGTAATTATTTTGTTTGGTGCGATTATCTCATGATTAGAACATACAGAAAAGGGTAATAGTATTAGATATACTATTATAACAGGAGGTTTTTATGAACGTATTAGTTATCAATTGTGGAAGTTCATCTTTAAAATATCAATTAATTAACGCAGACACAGAAAAAGCATTAGCTTCGGGAATCTGCGAAAGAATCGGAATTGATGGAAAATTCAAGTACAAATCAAATACTGGTGCAAAAGTAGAAAAAGAAGTTACAATGGAAACACATGAAACTGCAATCAAGATCGTATTAGAGGCACTTATTGATCCAGAAAATGGTGTTATCAAATCCCTTGATGAAATTGGTGCAGTAGGTCATAGAGTTGTACATGGTGGTGAAAAGTTTGCACATTCAGTAGTAATCAATGATGAAGTTGTAAAAGCGATAGAAGAATGTAATGATCTTGCACCATTACACAATCCAGCAAACTTAATAGGTATTAACGCTTGTAAAGCACTTATGCCAAACGTACCAATGGTAGCCGTATTTGATACAGCTTTCCATCAAACAATGCCAGCCAAAGCATATTTATATGGTCTTCCTTCAGAGTACTATGATAAATATAAAATCAGAAGATACGGTTTCCACGGAACTAGTCATAGCTTCGTATCAAGGAGAATGGCTGAATTCGTAGGATTAGACATCAACAATTCTAAGATTATCGTTTGTCACTTAGGTAACGGAGCAAGTGTTTCTGCTGTGTTAAATGGTAAATCAGTAGATACTAGTATGGGTCTCACTCCATTAGAAGGTCTTTTAATGGGAACTCGTAGTGGTGATCTTGATCCAGCAATCATTGAATTCATTGCTAATAAAGAAGGTAAAAACATATCTGAAATCATGACAATTCTAAACAAAGAATCTGGTGTTCAAGGTTTATCAGGTGGGTTGTCTAGTGATTTTAGAGATTTAACAACAGCTTCAGAAGAAGGTAATATTCTTGCAACTCAAGCTCTTGCTGTATTCTCATACCGTGTAGCAAAATACATCGGTGCATATGTTGCAGCTATGAATGGTGTAGATGCAATTGCTTTCACAGCTGGTATTGGTGAGAATGACGACTTAGTTCGCGCTGATGTTGTTAGTTATTTAGGATACCTTGGAGTTACTTTAGATAAAGAAAATAATAGTAAGAGAGGCGACGACATCTTAATCTCTACTCCAGATTCTAAAGTTAAAGTTGCTATTATTCCTACTAATGAAGAACTTGCAATTGCAAGAGAAACAGTAGCTCTAATTTAATTCATTATGTAAGTATTAAGGGCTGCCACATCGGATACATGAGAATAGAAATTACGTATTGTAAACCTTCTGTATATAATGTGTGCAGTCTTTTGATTATTATAATGGCCTTATTAAGAGATGCAATTATAGTACATACAACCGTACAAAACGACAAATTAAAGGTTGACAAAGTATGGTATAGTATGTATAATATTAAGGGTGTGAAACAAAGTGTTTTCACGCTTTTTATTAATGATGTGCGATAATGTTGATAACCCAAACATGAACATGTCAAGAAGCGTGAGAGAAGTCTGATTCACAGATAGGAGATAACTATGATCATTAATTTATCAGAGATTATGTTAGTTCCTGACAAAGTCGAAAGAATAACAGCTCCAATTGAGTTGGAGAACTTCAAGCTACGACGAGAAACATACGAATTTAAAGTGAAGAACCCGCTTGAACTTACAATTACCAACCTTGGTAAGAAGAAGTTATTAATCGAAGGAAGCACAATAATTGTACTTATGATTCCTTGTAGCAGATGTCTCGAAGACGTTGAGACTACTCTAGATATCTCCATATCAAAAGAAATTGATTTTGGAAAGACAGAGGAAGAACGTATCGAGGAACTAGATGAAATGAATTATATTAATGGATATGATTTAGATGTAGACAAACTTGTCTATGGTGAGATTCTAATTGATTTTCCTATGAAAGTTGTTTGTTCCGATGATTGCAAAGGAATTTGCAATGTATGCGGTAAGAATCTTAATAGGGGGACTTGCAATTGCGAAAGCACGAGCTTAGACCCAAGAATGTCAGCTATCCTTGATATCTTCAATAATTCAAAGTAATTGATTGTAGTAAATCAGTTATATTTTTAAGGAGGTGTACTCATGTCTATCTGTCCAAAGAATAAATCTTCAAAAGCAAGAAGAGACAGCCGTAGAGCAAACTGGAAAATGACTGCTCCAAATTTAGTTAAATGCAGCAAATGTGGAGAATTAATGATGCCACACAGAGTTTGTAAAGCTTGCGGTTCATATAACAAAAAAGAGATTATCTCTGCAGAATAATTTCTTAAACCCTTATAACCTTTGAGATATCAATGGTTGTAGGGGTTTTTTTGCGTGGTATACTCTATAATTGGTAAAGACTCTTTTCTTAGGGATTAAGAATAGAGTCTTTTTTGATAGATAAGTATTGCTATAATTTTAACAGGTGTCTTAGAATATGGGAAGCATATGAACATAGTTTTTCTGAATCTTGCAAAAATTCCTCCGTAACTTCTACGTAAGAGAACTTGTCATTATAATCAATCTTAAAGTGAGGGGTATAGAGTTCTTCATATTGAGGTACGAAGCGTCCAGTTTTCTTACTGTAGCAATTAGCTGCTTTGGCACGAGTTCGAAAGTTCTTATCAACGTAGAAGGCAACACTTTTATGAATGGCAGTGTCTTCTTTGGGAAGATAATAGTAGTCCTTGTAATTGTCATAGAAAAACTTCAGTTCGTTTTGGTAAAGTTCAATTTTTAATAGGGCTTGGTCACCATATGCACTAAAATAAAGGGAATCAGTACCGTAACTAACACCTTGAGGAAGTGCTGATGAGAGAGTGAAATGGATCACTAATTGGTCTTTTTCTATTGAGGAATTAATGTTTAGATAGCAGTCAGTAAATAGGTCGCGATAGGCAAGAATCTGCGTTAGTGGTAACATACCTTGAACATCTTCTTCATTATGTCGAAGAAGTTGTTCAAGGAAAACAGAAGAATCAGAAGCTGAAGTTGTACCATTATTGTTATATTGTATACGAGCTTCGAGATTCTTAACAGGTGACACTTCATGATTGCGACTTTTTAATTGTTCAAGTTTCTTCATACCAAGGAAATTAGCATATACCTGAATTAATTCACCACCAGAGAAAGTATCATTTCTTGGGATACGCAAGAATTGTTCAATAGTTTTTTGCTTAAAATTCTCTAACTTAAACAATTTCTTATATGGTAATAATTTCTTATATATATCATAACTTGTTATATTATCAAAGGTATAGTCTAGTCCAATCTTTGCACATTTCTTCTGAATGTAGGGAATATCAAACCCCTCACCATTAAAGTGGATTAATACTTTATAATCTGAAATGAAATCGAAGAAGGAGTGTAGAATCTGTTTCTCACTTGTATTGTCATCTGCAAACCACTGAATCAAATTCCAAGAATTATCACGATAGTAAGCACAACCAATTAAGTATAGTATTGTATTGTTTGGTGAAAATCCAGTTGTTTCAATGTCGAAGAATACCATATCTTCATAAGGTATCTGGTTATGGAATGAGTAAACAGATGAGGTAGATAGTTTTTTCTCAATTGTTATCATAGGTCATCCTCTTTCTATATTAATAACGTTAGAAGCATTATTTGTCTTTAGAAGATTATAACAAGGTTTTATATTTATAGCAAGCAGCAACAAGGAGCGTTATAAGGTAAAAAGGAGGATAGTAATCCTACTAGGATTTTTATGCAATTTATGTTAAAATAATTTTATATGTTATAAAGCTATTATTTTACAGGAAAGAGGAAAGACTATGTTTAGTATTAATATTTTTGGCTTTGATTTTTATTATATATTCTATACCTTTTTATTGTATAGTTTATTTGGTTGGGTATATGAATCTTGTTTGGTGTCTGTCAAACGAAAATCTTTTGTCAATCGTGGATTCTTAAATGGACCTATAATTCCTATATATGGTGCAGGTGCTGTTTTAATATGTATTATTCTAGATCCCGTATCAAAGAATTTGTTTTTGGTTTTTCTAGGTGGTATGATACTAGCAACCATACTAGAGTTCACAACCTCTTATGTTATGGAGAAAATATTCCATGCTAAGTGGTGGGATTATAGTAATTATCGATATAATGTACAAGGAAGGGTATGTCCTATCGTATCTTTGTTTTGGGGAATATTATCCGTACTTATGACCATATTCTTAAAACCATTATCGAATTCATTGATACATAGGATTCCACGAAGGATTGGTGAGATTCTTGCAATCCTTATGATGGTGATAATATTAGTTGACTTAGTTTCAACAGTTATCTCTACTTTAAAACTGAATCAAAAACTTACAAATATGCGTAAGCTAAGGGAAGAATTTGCGACTTATATGGAAAAAAGCAGATTATATGCATCAAAAGAAGAATTGCGTAAAAAACTTGAGGGTGGTAATATTTCTGAATTCTTAGAAAATATACGCATACGTATGGAGGAGACAAAGGGTAGTATAGACCATAGTGGACGTTATAATGAAATTGAAGAAAAGATACGTTCATGGAAAGAAAAGTACTCTACACATTCTGATCATATACATATTATTCAACGTCGTTTATTGAAGGCATTCCCTAATATGAAATCGACAAATAATGAATATATGTTAACAGATTTACGAGCGTATTTACATGAGAAAAGAGAAATCAAGAAAAATAATAAAAACAATAAAAATAATAATAAAAAGCAGCATACTAAAAAGAATAGTAAATAGGTGAATAACAAATAGATGAAACAAAAGGATGTGATAGGCGATTAGTTATATAATTATAGGGGATATTATATAGTTACGATTAAATATTTTAATTGAAATCATACTTATTAAGCTTCGATTATAGAGTATCAAAGCTTACGTTAAAAGGATGATAGTGGATTACAAAATCTGCATAAACGGTGGGAGATTAGAGTATGAAGATTAATGAGATTAAAGGGAAGTGTAAGAGTCACCTTAGTGGTTTTTTACGTGGTGGATTGGTCGGTATTTTGGTAGTGATGCAATTCTCTGTACTTATAGGATTGTCATTTTGGCTAAGAAGTTTTACTGTATATTTTTATGTAATACTAGAAGTATTGAGTTTTCTTGTAGTTATAGCATTGATGAATGACAATAGATGTCCATCCTTTAAGATTGCGTGGATATGTATTGTATTGTTGTTCCCGATTTCTGGCCATGTTATGTTCGCCCTATGGGGAAAGTCCACGGCTAATAAGAGGTTAACGAATAATATTAGAGCTAAAATTGAGAGAGGTAATACTTTTTTTGAGTTTAATGATGAAATATTAAAAGAAATTCGCGAAGATTACAAAGAAATTGAACGAGTTTCCAATTATATGGTGTCAGAAGGTTTTCCGATGTTTAAAAATAATAGTATTACCTATTACCCAATGGGTGAAGATACTTTTGATGCAATGTTTGATGATATTCGTAATGCTAAAAAGTTTATTCTAATTGACTTCTTCATTGTTGCAGAAGGTGGTTTGTGGGATGAACTACACTCTATCCTTCTAGAAAAACTAAAAGCAGGCGTTGAAGTTAAGTTCCTATATGATGATTTTGGAGCTATGATTCGTACGCCAAAAAACTTTAGAAAGATGCTTGAGAGTGAAGGAATACAAGTACGTGTATTTAATCCAATCCACAAATATACAGACAAATTATTTATGAATTATCGTTCACATCAGAAAATAGTTGTGATTGATGGTAATATTGGTTATACTGGAGGTATGAATATTGCTGACGAATATGCGAACTTGATAGAGAGATTTGGTGTCTGGAAAGACACTGCAGTTCGTGTATTTGGTGAAGCAGTATGGGGGCTAACAGTAACATTTCTACAGATGTGGGAAGTTGCTAGTACAGGAGAATATCTAGATTATTCGATTTATAAACCAACTATCGAATTCGAGGCGAATCAGACTTTTGCTTGCGTTATCTCAGATGGACCGGTGAATAATCCGAGTAATCCAATTGAAAACATATATAAGCAAATTATACATTATGCGAATGATTACCTATACATCTCGACACCATATCTTATTATTGAGGAAGATATGCAGCTTGCCCTTATTATGGCAGCTAGAAGCGGTGTTGATGTTAGAATTATTACACCATTCATACCTGATAAGAAGCATGTTAAGATTCTTACGAATTACAATTATGGTGTCTTATTAGCGAATGGCATTAAGATTTATGAATATACACCTGGATTTATCCATGCAAAGTCCATAATTAATGAAAGCTGTGGTGTTGTTGGTACCATTAATATGGATTATAGAAGTTTCTATCTTCATTATGAATGCGGTGTCTTTATGTCAGAAAAAAAGATAATTGGGGATATTAAAGCTGACTTTACGATGACTTTAAAACAGTGTAAAGAGGTAACTTACGCAGAGTGGAAGAATCGACCATTGGGACTTAAGATTTACCAGAGTGTTCTGAATATCTTCTCAACTCAAATGTAAATCGAAATGTACAACGTTACAATTAGAAAGGTAATAATTTAGGTGTAATTATGAAAGAGTATCAATTAAAAATAGGTTCCCATGTGGGAATGAGTGGTAAAGAGATGTTTCTTGGATCAGTTAAGGAAGCGGTATCATATGGAGCGAATGCTTTAATGGTTTATACAGGAGCTCCTCAGAATACAAGAAGAAAAGATGTTAGTGAATTAAATATAGAAGCAGGTCAAGCATACATGAAAGAACATGGATTACAGGATTTAATTATCCATGCTCCATATATTATTAACCTCGGAAATAGCGTTAAGCCGGAAACATTTGAATTAGCTGTTGATTTTCTAGCACTAGAATTAGAAAGAACTAAAGCAATGGGAAGTAATATCCTAGTGCTTCATCCGGGAGCTCATGTTGGGGCAGGTGAAGATATTGGAACGAGTCAAATAATTAAAGGTTTGAATGAGGTTCTTACAAGTGATACAAAAGTATATGTTACCTTAGAAACAATGGCAGGTAAGGGAAGTGAGATTGGCCGTAACTTTGAGGAACTTGCCCGTATATATGATGGAGTACATCACAATGATAAACTTCGTATATGTTTTGATACTTGCCATGTACATGATAGTGGTCTTGATATCGTTAATGATTTTGATGGTGTAATTGATAAGTTTGATAGAATTATTGGCAAAGAACAGATTGCAGTTTTCCATATCAATGACAGCAAGAATCCAAGAGGTGCAGGAAAAGATCGACATGAAAATATTGGATTCGGCCATATTGGTTTTGATGCCATTCACAGAATAGTATATCATCCAGATTTTGAGTCAATTCCTAAGATATTAGAAACTCCTTATATTCCATCAGTAAAGGACCCTAAGAAGACATATGCACCTTATAAACATGAGATAGCTATGCTTAGAATACAAGACTTTAATCCGAAGCTTAGAGAACAAGTTTTAGCAGAGCAGAAGTAACTTATAAGGAGGAGACATGTATACGAATATATGTAAACATTGTAGAAAAGTATTCAAATCACGAATAAAGCAGTATGCATGTGGAGCTTGCGAGAATACTGACAATCTTTTCTTTGATGCGATTTATGATTATCTTAAGAAGTATCCTAACAGCAATGCGATTCAGATTTCGGAAGCACTAGGCATTTCTTCTTATGAAGTAATACAATATATGAGTGAAGGACGCTTATCTGTATCTCGAGGACGTTTTGAGAAGTTATAGTTTCGGATTCGTTTTGTCTCATTTTCTTAAGAGGGTCAGATTTGCTTAATATATTTTGATAACATTTTATACACCTCCAAGTGGTTGTTGGTCAGACTGGCACTTGGAGGTGTTTATTATGCTTTTTTAGATTGAAATCTACATGAATTCTGCAAGTAAGTAGATAAGCGGTGCATTCCAATATATTGTGATTTCGTTTGTGGAATAGCTATCATAGTGATCAACATAACATTTGGCAGGAGGCAAGCCAGTAAGAGCAGCAACTGCTTGAGGATCGTGTAAACCATCATCTGGTCCCCCTACGAGCATTCCTGGCATGGGTTTTTTCTTTGCAACACTTGGTCTATGGTGGGGACTAGTTGGACTTGTGGTACCATGTCCCGTTACATATGAAATTGCCATAGGATTCTTGCCAAATAGGTAGTCAAGATGTGCTTTTGCGGCAAATTTATAAGCTTTATCATTAGTTAAGTAATACGAATCTAATAAGGACATTCCATTATTCGCTACTACCATATTGCTGCCCCAAACAAAGTTTGTTCCAAGAGATATACCATAACCATCATTTAACGAGGTATCTAACAAGTGTTTACCGTGAGCCTTCATAGAAGTTGTTATCTTTTCTACGATAAGATTATCAATTGGAAAGCTTGCAGTAAGATATGCTCGGTTACCAAAACTACCTACATCTTCCCAGCCATAACCGTGCCATACAGTATCGGTTACAAGGTTCTTAAAGGCTTCATGATATATTGGTTTTCCGGTTAACTTATACATCTGAGCAGCAGCCCAGTATATTTCATCGGTGTCAGTGGTATCTGCATATTCTCCAGTTACGATTCCTTCCGGATTCTTAAAGCCACCTGATATATGTAAGTCGTTTAAAGCTTCCCATGCTTTGGAAGCAGCGTGATGACATGTTATACAAAAGTCTTTATCATAATTATTATAAAAAGGAATAGCAAGTGCTAAACATGCCACAAAAGCAGCAGTAGCTGTTACAGAAACCGGAGCAACAATCAGCATATCGTTTTCTTCTTCTGGCATAACAAAACCAGGAAAAGTGGCGCATGTAACTTTATGATATACACCCCCTGTATCGGGATCTTGCATCTTTAACATCCATTCAAGTTCGTAACGAACTTCACTTAGCAAATCAGGGACCTTAGAGTTACTTTCAGGTATATTAAAATTTCGGTCAAAAATATTACAATTACACTCATATGCATAGAGTAAATCAGCTACAGTAACTGCAGCAGCAACGATATAACGCCCATAATCGCCAGCATCATGCCAACCCCCGGTTACATCAATCTCTTTGTTTGTACCATAAATCGTTGCTAGGGAAGTGTGACAGGCAGTATGGGAATAGATACCACCTAGTTCCTTTGATACTTCTAGACCACATCGCTGTAGATAGTACATACGGAATAGATCCTTTAGGATTGGCTTGTATACATCTTGATCAATGACGAATGGATAGGATACACCATAACTATCCATTTTAACTTGGTATGTACCTGGTGTGGTAACAGATGAAAAATCACCAAGAACGATTGTCTCATCTGAAGAAGCATTGTCTATAGGACCTGACACAGCCGAATTGTAGACTTCCTTTCCTGTTTGGGAATCAATAACAGAGAAGGTAGTACCAATTACGTTTCTGAATACGGCTACCTTTTTGTCTTTGCTTCGATATCCGATTTGGTTAGTAATAATAGATATCATTTTAAACCCCCTAAGAATTATAATTTATGACGATAGATAAACCAATAAGACTACCTATCATTTACGTAACTAATTACATCATAACATAAAAAGAAAAAAATGGAAATTATTTAGGAAAATTATTATTTAGTGGTAAAAAAATTAATGTTAAGTGGCTAGAAAATGCATGGATAAATTAGGAAAACTTAGCGAAATCTTAGCGTATGTTCAGAATTGAATGTGTTAAAATTAATCTGCGATGCAATATATGTCGTAGCTAAGCGGCATTACATACGTGATAAGAATGGAGGACATTAAGGTGAAGTCTAGTAAGAGTAAGTTTATGATTCTTATAGGAATCATAGTCGCATTTGTTGCGATTGCAGTTTTAGGAATTGGCGATTCTGTCAAATCGGTAAGAGAGATGCGTTATGGAATAGATATACGAGGAGGCGTAGAAGCAATATTTGAAGCGGATGGCTTGGATAGAAAGCCGAAATCTTCTGAATTGGATTCTGCAAGAACTATTATAGAAGCTCGTTTGGATGCGAAGAATATTTCCGATCGAGAAGTAACCATTGACAAAGAGGGTGGATACATCATAGTGAGATTCCCTTGGAAATCTGGTGAAAAGCAGTTTAATCCTGAAGAAGCGATTACCGAGTTAGGTGAAATGGCTAAACTAAGTTTTCGTGACCCAGATGGTAATATTCTAATCGAAGGTAAGAATATTATTAGCGCGGAACCAGGACAGGATACTTCTGGTATAGGTGCACAATATTTGGTTAGCCTAACGTTTGATACAAAAGGTACAGCGTTGTTTGAGAAGGCGACTGGTGATTTGGTTGGACAGAATATGGGGATTTATATGGATGAAGATCTTATATCCAATCCAACTGTAAAAACTAAAATCTCTGGTGGTAAGGCTGTAATTGATAATATGGCTTCTTATAAAGAAGCGAAAGAATTAGCTGACAAGATTAATGCTGGTGCTTTGCCATTCTCATTAAAGACTACTAACTTTAGTACAATAAGTCCTACATTAGGAAACCAGGCATTACATATTATGGTGATGGCAGGTGGAGTGGCATTTGTAATCATCTGTTTATTCATGATCTATATGTACAAATTACCTGGTATTATAGCATGTTTAACATTAGTTTTACAGATGGCTCTACAATTATTATCTGTATCCGTACCACAATATACATTAACGCTTACTGGTATAGCAGGTATCATTCTTTCATTAGGTATGGCGGTAGATACGAATATCATCATATCAGAAAGAATAGCAGATGAAATCAAGAAGGGCTTAACTGTCCGAGCAGCAGTAAGAAACGGTTATAAGAGTGCTTTCTCTTCTGTTTTTGATGGTAACCTTACGACAGCAATTGTTGCTATTATTCTTATGATTTTCGGTTCCGGTTCTATGTTAAGTTTTGGTTATACCTTATTAATGGGTATGATATTCAACTTACTAGTTGGTGTAAGTGTATCAAAACATTTATTACTTGGGATACTAGAATTTAAAAAGTACAATAAAGAAAAATTCTTTGCTAGAAAGAAAGAGACAAAGATGCGTCTGTTTTATGAAAACAGAAAGAAATTTGCTTTATTATCTGGAACTTTATTAATAGTTGGTATCATCTTTTGTTTTGTAAATGGTGTTAAATTAGATACACAATTTACGGGTGGAGTTGTTTTAACTTATACGGTTGATGGTGAAGTTAATACGAATGATGTTAAAAATGCAGTTTCAACAACAACAGACAGACCAGTAACTGTTCAAATTTCAAGTGATAGACAAAATAACGAGAAACAAATCGTTATAACACTTGCAGGAAATGGCGGTATTTCACCAAAAGAACAAAATGCTATTACAGAATCATTGAGTACTTTTGATGCAACATTATCACAAACATATGCAGTAGAACCGTATATTGGGGCAAAAGCATTAAAAAATTCTGGAATAGCTATACTATTATCTGTGGTGTTTATTATTATATATGTATGGATTCGTTTCTCATCAATACATGGTTTGGCAGCAGGTATAACAGGAATGATAGCGTTAGTACATGACGTTTTAATTGTATTCTTTTCTTTCGTAGTATTTAAAATTCCGTTAAATGATGCATTTGTTGCAGTAACATTAACCATTATTGGTTATTCAATTAATGATACAATTGTAATATATGACCGTATTAGAGAAAACGGTAAGTTGAAATCTAAGATGAGTAAAATCACACTTATTAATGAAAGTATCTCCCAGACATTACGTAGATCTATTAATACTTCAGTAACGACTGGATTATGTATATTAATTATATTAATTGCTTCTTATATGTTCCACATAACATCCATAACAGAATTCGCTTTGCCAATGTTCTTCGGATTAATAAGTGGTTGTTATTCTTCTATCTGTATAGCTAGTATTGTATGGTGTATATGGGAATTAAGAAAAGAAAAAAAGGCTGTTGTAAAAAGTTAAATAGATAAGAATAGTAATGCATAACCAATTAAATTGGGATTTTAGCAGGGAGGCAAGTCATCATGAGAAAGACGAAGATTATTTGTACAATGGGACCAGCTACAGAAAAGGATGGAGTAATTGAAGCTTTAGTTAGAGAAGGAATGGCTGTAGCTAGATTTAATTTCTCACATGGAGATCACGAAGAACATGGTAATCGTATGCGAATATTGCGTGAAGCAAGAGAGAAGTATAACAAGCCAGTAGCAATGTTGTTAGATACAAAAGGACCTGAGATACGTTTAGAGCAATTCAAGGAAGATAAGATTTGCTTGCATACAGGACAATTATTTCGTTTATATCATGATGTGACTCTAGGCAATGAAGATGGTGTTAGTATCACATATAAAGAATTATATAAGGATATTGAGATTGGTTCGCAAATCCTGTTTGATGATGGTTTGATTGAAACAAGAGTTGTTGCCTTGGAAGGTAAGAACATAGTGTGTGAAGTAGAGAATGAAGGATATATATCTAGTAATAAAGGGGTGAACGTGCCAAATAGTCATCTTACAATTCCTTATATGAGCCAAAAGGATAAGGAAGATATTATTTTTGGTATTAGCCAAGAGGTTGATTTTATTGCTGCTTCCTTCGTGCGTTCAGCGGAAGATGTTTTACAGATCAGAGCTTTGTTAAAAGAGAATCAGGGTAGTAACATCAATATTATTTCTAAGATTGAAAATCGAGAAGGTGTTGAGAATATCGATGAAATCATAGAAGTTTCCGATGGAATAATGATTGCTAGAGGAGATATGGGTGTAGAGATTCCTCTTGAGGATGTTCCAGTAATTCAGAAGATGATTATTAAGAAAGTTTATGGAGCTGGTAAGCAAGTTATTACAGCAACACAAATGCTTGATTCTATGATGAAGAATCCTAGACCTACTAGAGCAGAAACTACAGATGTTGCTAATGCAATCTACGATGGTACAAGTGCTATTATGTTATCAGGAGAGACGGCTGCGGGTAATTATCCAATTGAAGCGCTCAAAACTATGGTTAGAATAGCTATTAAGGCAGAGTCGGATATTGATTATAGAAAACGTTTCTTTACAAATACTAGGAATGCCGATCCAAACATTACAGATGCAATTTGTCATGCCACTTGTACGACTGCATTAGACTTAAATGCCAAAGCAATTGTAACAGTAACAAAATCAGGTACATCTGCTCGTATGATTTCTCGTTATCGTCCTTCTTGCAGTATTATTGGATGTACTACAGAAGACCGAGTAAGTAGACAATTGAATCTATCGTGGGGTGTTCAACCTGTATTACTAGAAGAAAAGAAAGAAGTATTCGAGTTGTTTGAACATGCAATTACTTCAACGAAAGCAATGGGATATATTGAAGAAGGTGATGTTATTGTTATTACATCAGGTGTTCCAATTGGAATGTCTGGAACAACGAATATGATTAAAGTAGAAGTAGTGTAAATAGATAAAAAATATTGATAGAAAATATAGTTAGAAAAAAAGGACCTGAGTTTTATACTCAGGTCCTTTTAGATAAAAGAAATCTTTTAGTTCGCATATTCATCTTCTTTCATACGATAGCCAATACCAACTTCTGTATAGATATATTCTGGCTCAGCCGGATTTTTTTCTAGCTTTCTACGAATGTTTGCCATATTGACGCGAAGGATTTTGTTGTCAGTATCCGTGTATGGCCCCCAAACATATGTCATTAAGGAAGAATGGGTTACTACTTTTCCTGAATTTTGTGCAAGGTGTGCGACAATTTTATATTCTACAGGAGTTAGATGAACTTCTTGTTGATTAATCATAACAACTCTTTTCAGAAAATCAATATACAAGTTACCACATTGATATGGACGCTTGTACAGAGGAGAATCCTTCAAGAGTCGGTTACTATGGCGAAGAGAAGTTCTAATACGAGCAATTAATTCATTCGTTCCGAAGGGTTTGGTTATATAATCATCTGCTCCAAGTTCAAGAGCCTCAACTTTCTCGTATTCTTGTGTGCGAGCAGATACAACGACAATTGGATTGCTTGACCAACTACGGACACTTTTAATGATGTCAGTTCCATTCATGTCAGGAAGTCCTAAGTCAAGTAATATAATATCGGGGCATTGCGAATTAATTAAAGACAACCCTTGTTGTCCAGTATAAGCTAAGAGCACTTTGTAATCATGATTTATTAATGTGTTCTTGATAAAACTGGCAATATTCTCTTCGTCTTCAATTATTAATACAGTGAATTTAGCATTCATAGCCATCCTCCTTAGGTAAAGTAAATATGAATTCAGCACCTGGGTTACAATTCATAGCAGTGATTGTTCCTCTGTGCGCTTCTATTATAGTTTTGCATATTGATAAACCAATTCCCATTCCTCTGTGTCCATCGATGGATTTTGAATTGGAAGCTGTCATTCCATCAAAAATTGTTGAAACTTGTTCTGCTGGAATACCGATACCGTAATCTCTAATATGGAAAGCAACTTCCTTTTCATTATGAGTAATGGATAAGGTAATTGCATTCGAGCTACGGGAATGTACCCATGCGTTTTCTAGTAGGTTAATAATTACCTGTTCAACGAGTAGGGCATCCATAGGTACAACGAGTAACTCATCAGGTATTTTAACCTCTAATCTTGCAACTGGTTGTCTTTTTTTGAAGCGACTAATAGCTTCGGATATAACCTCTTCAATAGCCTCTTCGGTCTTTTTTACTTTCGTATTGGTATCTTGAATTCTAGTAACTGATAATAAGTTTTCAACCATATGTAGCAGCCATGTTGAATCATCGTAGATATGTTGTAAGAGTACCCTTGCTTCATCTTCAGATAGAGTATTGCTCTCTAGGTAGTTTGCTGATGTTCCGATTATACTAGTTAATGGAGTTCTCAAATCGTGAGATATGGCACGTAACAGATTTGCGCGCATTTTTTCTTTATCAGCTTTTTGTAACATCTCTTCTCGTTCGGATAATAACTTTGATTGAATTCGTAGATGGGATGTAGTAGCACTAGTTGTTAAAGCAATTGCAAGCATTGCGATAAATGTAACAGGATAACCTGATAATGTAAAATCGATCCTAAAATAAGGATAAGTAAAAAAACAATTTACTAATACTACATATATTAAAGAGGAGCAAATCCCATAACGAAAGCTATTGGTATACCTGGCTGTTAGTATCAATGCAAGTATATACACTAATGTTATATTGGCAGTATTCTTCCCAGAAAAGAAAAAAAACAAGAAAGCAATTGAAGTTGAGCAAATCATCAAAAGTATAGTATAGGTTAAGTCATTCATTTGATGACGTATCTTTTTAAGAGAAGTAAAAATTGGTTGAATATTTATTTTATTAAATTTAATTGACATAACGTTCCCTCCTAATCAAATGAAGTTACTGACTAGTTCTATTACATATTACTGTAATGGATTATATAAGAAAAAGCACGGAACGTCTATAGTAAATATATTAATTTAAATTAATTTGTTAATTTATCTAATATAAAGTTCAATATGCATGAATAGCACGAATTTGCAAGGGATTCAAATTCGTGCTATATGCGTAGGAGAGGTTTATGGCGAACGTATTGATTTCTAGTTACATAGAAACCGTTTCGGACAAGTTTGTTCGCGCATAAGGGTGTTATGTAGAATCTAGTAATGTACCTTTAAGCCTGTGCAGTGGCTTTTAAGAACAATTACTGTGGAGTCTTAACAATTGAGTGGTTAGCAATACCTTGTTCAACTGCCTGAAATTATGATAGCAAATCTATCTGAATTTGAAAATAGATTATGGGGTTCCTTAGCACCATCTTAACAAAAAAATCGAACAAATATTCGGAAAGTATGTATATTAACTTGATTTTAGATATACGAATCGGTATAATATCAATATATAGAAAAGCTTATTGAATGTATTGTATAGGATATAGTTTATGAAATAGTATAGGAAGTAAATCAACGGCTTAGAGAAAGGATTAATTCAATGATATCATTTATAAAGGGCGAATTAGATAGTATATATGAAGATGGAATCGTTATTGAGAATGGTGGAATTGGTTACGATATTAAAGTACCATTATCTGTTATGAATGAATTGCCATCCACTGGTGAAGAGGTTAAGATCTATACATACCTTTATGTTAGAGAAGATATTCTGTGCTTATATGGATTCTTATCAAGAGATGACCTACAAGTATTCAAATTGCTTATTACGGTGAATGGAATTGGGCCCAAAGGTGCGCTTGGAATCTTATCAACGATTTCGCCAGATGATTTAAGATTTGCAGTACTTGCGGATGATGCAAAAGCAATTGCGAAAGCTCCTGGAATTGGTGCTAAGACAGCAAGTAAGTTAATATTAGAATTAAAAGATAAGTTGAAGTTAGAAGATGCGTTTGAACAGAAATTATCCAAAGTATCGATGGACTCGCCTAGTGCCGCTTCTGAAACGAATGCTAAGAATGAAGCGATACAAGCACTTGTAGCGCTAGGATATACGAATACAGAAGCATTGAAAGCTGTTAGAGGAATTGAGATTACGCCAGATATGGAAACAGAGGATATTCTCAAGTTAAGTTTGAAGAAGATATCATTATTATAACTTATAGTCAATTGCAAAACTCTTATCTAGGTTGACAACACAAGGAGGTGTTTGTCATCATTACAAAGAGTTTTGCAATTGACTAGTATAATGTATCATTAAGGAAAACAAACACGCTAGTAATACCGTCGGAGGATAGGCATGGAGAAAAGAATTATATCAACAGAGTTAATGGAAGAAGACTATAAGATTGAGAATAGTCTTAGACCCAAATTATTAAAAGATTATATCGGACAAGAGAAGGCAAAGAATAATCTTAAAGTATATATTGAAGCCGCTAAACAACGTCAAGAAGCACTAGATCATGTGCTGTTTTATGGACCACCAGGTCTTGGAAAGACTACCCTAGCGGGTATAATTGCCAACGAAATGGATGTAAACCTCAAGGTTACTTCAGGTCCAGCAATTGAGAAACCAGGTGAGATGGCAGCGATTTTGAATAATCTACAAGAGGGAGATCTATTGTTTGTAGATGAGATTCATCGATTGAACAGACAAGTAGAAGAAGTGCTATATCCCGCTATGGAGGATTATGCAATTGATATCATTATTGGAAAAGGGGCTTCTGCTAGGTCAATACGACTTGATTTACCTAAGTTCACGCTTGTAGGTGCAACAACAAGAGCTGGTATGTTAACAGCTCCACTTCGTGACCGTTTTGGTGTTGTACATCGTTTGGAGTTCTATACGGTTGAGGAACTTAAGACAATTATTATGCGCTCTGCAGGGGTTTTCAAAGTGGAGATGGACGAAGAAGGTGCCTTAGAGATGGCGAAACGCTCACGTGGTACACCAAGACTTGCAAACCGTTTATTAAAGAGAGTTAGAGATTTTGCACAAGTTAAATACGATGGGAAAATAACGAAAGAAGTAGCAAACTTTGCTCTTGATTTACTAGAAGTGGATAAATTAGGGCTTGATCATATTGATAGAGAAATCCTATTCACTATGATGGACAAATTCGCAGGTGGTCCGGTTGGTCTAGATACCATTGCTGCATCCATTGGTGAAGATTCAGGTACAATTGAAGATGTATATGAACCATATTTGATACAGAATGGTTTAATAGTTCGCACACCTAGAGGTAGAGTGGTGACCGATTTATGCTATAAACACTTCGGTATAGAGCAAAAGCAGAAATAGCTTGTCATTTTAAGAAGAAACCACTATAATTGAAGTAGATTTTGAAATATAGTAGAGTAAAATGACACGAATGCGTGTTTAGAATCTAAGGGGCGGATTACATGAATACGATGAATGATGTAGAAGTTATTATTAATAATAAGAGATACACATTAAGTGGTTACGAAAGCGGAGATTATCTACAAAAGATAGCCTCTTATATTAATACAAAACACACAGAGTTCAAGATGTTGGAAAGTTATAATAAACTTGATGTGGACATGCGTAATATCTTAATGCAGATTAATATTGCAGACGATTATTTCAAAGTAGTGAATCAGGTAAAAGATATGAATGAAGAAGCTGATGTAAAAGGCAATGAATTATTTGATTTAAAACATGAAGTAATAGCAACGCAGACAAAGTTAGAAGCACTACAAAAAGATTATGAGAAACTTCATAACGAATATAATGAAGCACAAAAGACAATAATTAAATTACAGACAGAATTAGAAGACAGTAAGAAAAAGTAAGGTAATCATAAGTTGTTGAATCTATTGCAATAGAATGTTCAAGAACATGTGAAATCGGGTATAGATAAGAAAGCGCACGAAAGAAGCAAGTTGTGTATGATTATTCCTGCACAGTTGCCTTATGTGTGCTTTTATTATATAAAAAGTAATCTTAATACACAGATATGTTGTCGACATGTAGAAGAGTTTCGCAAATGACAATGTAGTTTATATAGGAAAGGATAAATCCATGAGAAAGATAGAAATACTTGCGCCAGCAGGCTCTTTTGAAAGTTTAAAAGCTGCGGTTACAGCTTCCTGTGATGCTGTTTATATTGGAGGAAATATGTTCGGTGCAAGAGCGTATGCGAATAATCTAGATGAAGACAGAATGAAGGAAGCCATTGACTATGCACATATTCATAATAAGGCGCTTTATCTCACTGTGAATACCTTATTGAAAGAAGACGAGCTACAGTCTAGGTTATATAATTATATAGCGAAATATTATGAACATGGTTTAGATGCAGCCATTGTTCAAGACTTGGGAGTTATGCATTTCTTACATCGTAACTTCCCGGATTTACAATTACATGCAAGTACACAGATGACATTAACGATGGCAGAAGGTGCTAATTTACTAAAAGATTACGGAGTGACTAGACTAGTAACTTCGCGTGAACTTAACTTACAAGAAATTAAGAATATTCGTGAAAACACGGATCTTGAGATTGAATCATTCGTACATGGTGCCTTATGTTATTGCTATTCAGGACAGTGTTTAATGAGTAGTATGATTGGCGGTAGAAGTGGAAATCGAGGCCGTTGTGCACAACCATGTCGTATGCCATATGATTTATATTACAATGGTAAGAAATTAACCAAAGGAAGTGATTCTTATCTACTTAGCCCAAAGGATATATGTACGTTATCCATTATTCCTGATTTGGTTGATGCGGGTATTGACTCCTTTAAAATAGAAGGTCGTATGAAACGACCTGAATATACAGCTTTAGCTGCACACCTATATCGCAAATATGTTGATTTATATCAAAAATTAGGACGTAAAGAGTATACATCGTATATAGAAAAGCATAGTGACGATTTAGCGCGCGATGAAAAAGACTTGATGGATCTATATAATCGTGGTAATTTTACAAAGGGATATTATGTAAATCATAATGGTAAAGATATGATGGCACTAACAAGACCAAATCACAATGGGGTGCTAGTTGGAGAAGTTGTTAATATTAAAGGCAATAATGCAGGAATTAAGTTGTCGGAAGATGTTCATGCTCAAGACTTATTAGAGATTCGTAAGAGTCTTACCAATCCCAAGGCTAAAGATAGTTATGAATTCACTTTGAAAGATAACGCGAAGAAGGGAGCAATTATTCGTACTAATTTCTTTGCAAAAACACCTGTTTTTGTTGGACAGGAAGTATATAGAATTAAAAACCAAGAATTATTAGATACTATAGGTAAAGAATATATAGAAACGGAAAGAAGAGAAGGTATTGACGGTATATTTATAGCAAAACGTAATAGTCCGATTCAATTGACTCTTCGATACAATGATGTGAATGGAGAGCATTGCATTACTGTTTATGGTGATGAACCGATGGAGGCACAGAAACAAAGTGCGACATCAGAACAAATCTCAAAACAATTGAATAAGATGAACACAACGTCGTTTTATCTTAAGGATTTAGACATTGAAATAGAGGAACAATTGTTTATTCCTAATGGGCAGTTGAATGAATTGCGTCGTGAAGCAATAACCGTATTAACGGAAGATATTCTAAAAAGTTATAGAAGAACGGTTCCTGGCAAGCAAGAGTATGTGAGTAAGTTAAATCATAAATCTAACAAATCAAATAAAACAATGGGGATTTGTGTTCACCTTGAAGATACTAAGTTAATTGATACGGTAATAGCTTATCCTGAAATAGAAGCAATTTATCTGAATTGTGATGAAGTAAGTAGAAGCAACATGATTGCTACTGCAAAGAAAGTAAAAAACCATGATATAAGATTTTACATGGTATTACCTGCAATCTTTCGTAAAGATACGAAAGATCAGTTTGAAACATATGTAACAGAAGAGTTAGTAGAAGTGTTAGACGGTATCGTTATCAAAAACCTAGAAGAATATGCCTTCTTAAAAGAGAAGAATATTGTGAATGCTGAGGACAATACGGAAGAGAATAGTGCAGCGATTGAAATTATATTAGATTCCAATCTCTACACATTGAATGATGAATCCAAAGAATTCTGGAGAGAACAAGGGGTTTCTCATTTCACCACATCACTTGAGTTGAATTATAAGGAATTATTAGGCCTTGATTTAACAGATGCTGACTTGATTGTCTATGGTCATGTAACACTTATGGTATCTGCGCAATGTTTACGAAGTAGTACAATAGGATGTATAAAACATACTGGGAAAGATGTATTACTAGAAGACGAAAATCCTTATTACGAGATGAAAGATAGTAAACAAAAGAGTTTCTATGTAAGGAAACATTGTAGATTTTGTTACAATACGATTTATAATGGTTCAGCACTGCATCTATTAAATCAGTTAGATGAGATTCGAAAACTAAGACCTAGAAGAGTTCGATTAGATTTTACTATGGAGAATGAGAATGAAGTGAAAGCAATACTATCCGACTGTATTAATTTATGTAACAAACAAAATGGTGCAAGAAAAGTAAATATTACAGAAGGTACGTATACTAAGGGCCATTATAATCGTGGAATAGAGTAGGTGATCAGATGGAGAATTTAGTAATAGAATTAGCAAGATACCTAATAATTATCTTATTAGCAATCTATACGCTATATTGCTTTACAGTCTTTCGTAGCAGTGATAAGAGAAGACAAAGCAGTACATTTAATAAGCAGATAGGATTATTATATACGATACATTTTATCTGCTATCTTGTCTTGTTTTTAGAAACAAAGGATACTCAGATTGTAATATTATATATGTTTGAGATAGCTTTCTTTGCAATTGTTTTATCGGTATATAAGGTGGTATATAGAAACTTATCAAGGTTGATATTGAATAACATGTTAATGCTATTAATGTTTAGTTTTGTAATGTTAACAAGACTATCGTTTTCTCTAGCAGTGAAACAGTTTATTATAGCTAGTGTATCAATAGCAATTTGCGTAGTTGTTCCTTTCATTATTGATAAAGCAAAAAAACTAGAGAATCTTGGTATGCTATATGCAATTGTAGGTATTGGTTTACTATTAGTGGTATTAGTTTTTGGACGAACACAATATGGTGCTACAAACTGGTTGTATATCGGAGGGATTGGTTTCCAACCTTCAGAGTTTGTGAAGATATTATTTGTATTCTTTATAGCATCCTTATTATCAAAAGCCAATAATTTTAAGCAAATAGTAATAGTGTCCGTATTAGCAGGTGCCCATGTTATATTATTAGTACTTGAGAAGGATCTTGGTGGTGCACTTATTTTCTTTATAACGTACCTAATGATGATTTATGTTGCATCCCATAACCCTGTCTACCTTGTATCGGGACTAATTGGTGGCTCAGCGGCAGCATTTGTAGCATATAAGTTATTCAGTCATGTTAGGGTTAGAGTATTGGCGTGGAAAGATCCTTGGAGTCATATTGATAGAGAAGGATATCAGATAACGCAATCCTTGTTTGCAATAGGAACCGGGGGTTGGTTCGGTCTTGGATTAGGAAAAGGATTACCAAGTAGTATACCAGTTGTAGAGAGTGATTTTGTATTCTCAGCGATCTCAGAAGAGTTTGGAGGAATTGTAGCATTTTGTATTGTTTTAATCTGTCTTAGCTGTTTTATTATGTTCATTAATATCGCTATGAAGATGAAACGAACTTTCTATAAATTAACTGCATTAGGGTTAAGTATTGTGTATGGATTCCAATTGTTCTTAACAATTGGTGGGGTAACAAAATTCATACCATCTACAGGTGTTACTTTACCTCTAATTAGTTATGGTGGCAGTTCTGTATTAAGTACAATTATTATTTTCTGTATTATACAAGGATTGTATGTACGTAACAAATAACCTAGATTGATGGAGTTGATTTAAGATCCTAAGATCTTTGATCTAGCTACTTACCAAGATGAATGAGGATGATTAAATTGATAGGAAAGAAAAAGCAAAAAGAAAAGCAAAATAAGCAAGAAAAGCTTGATAAGCAAACGAATCGGCAGCCAGGTAAGCAGATGGCTAAGAAACCGAGTAACCAATCAAATAAAACATATGAGTATTCACCTGGTGAATACGATGAAGATGATTATAGTGCAATATTAAAGCAATCCTTGGAAGAGGAAGGTTTCTTTGGAAACAAAAACTATAGTCAAGATAATTTTGATTATAGAGAGCAACAAGAGACCGTAAAACAACAAAAGCCGCAACAAACTTCGAAGAAGAGTACGGCGAGTCAAAATGGAACAAGACAGCAAGGTACAACCAAACAAAGTACAACGAAGCAAGGGGTCACCAAGCAAAAAAAATCAAGAAATCCTTTAGATAAAACACAAAATTCTAAAGAGATAAAAGAAAGTAAGATAAAGAAGAGTAAGAAAAGTAGTTCTCAAGGTAAATCAGGTGAATCTGATGAGAATAAGCAAAGACCAAATGAAGGTATAAAGCGTCGTGGTACAAATCGTGAAATTTTGGTGGTTACCTATATTTTCATTGGATTGTTTGTTATGCTACTAGCTAACTTCTCTTATTTTTTGTTTGCTGATAGTAAGAGCGTAATTAATAATACCTATAACAAACGTCAAGATTTATTGGCTGAGAGAGTTATCAGAGGGCAGATTCTTGGTAACAGCGGTGAAGTCTTAGCTCAAACAATTGAAGACGATGAAGGAAATAGTAAACGTGTTTATCCATACAAGGATCTATTTGTACATGTTGTAGGAAGATTTGACAAAGGTAAGACGGGGATCGAGTTATCGGAGAATTTTAATTTGCTAACTTCTAATGCAAATCCAATAGAAAAAATCTTCAATGAGTTATCAGAGAAGAAGAATGTTGGTGATAACATTGTCACAACATTGGACGTAGAGTTACAAAAGGTAGCATACAATGCTCTTGGCAATCACAAAGGCTCTGTAGTTGTATTAGAACCAAGTACAGGCAAGATATTAGCGATGGTATCAAAACCAGATTATGACCCAAATCAAATTACTTCTCTGTGGAATGACTTAGTGGATGATAGCGAGAACAATTCTGCTTTAATTAATCGAGCTACACAGGGATTATATCCACCAGGATCTACCTTCAAGATTGTGACGGCACTACAATATATGAGAGAACACTCAGATTATAAGAAGTTTAAATATACATGTAAGGGTAGCATTACAATCGGTGATATGAAGATTAATTGTTACAATAATAAGGTACATGGTACTGTTAATTTAGAAACAGCATTAGCTAAGTCTTGTAATACAGCCTTTGCTTATATTGGAACAAAACTGAACAAAAATTCTTGGTTAAGTACTAGTGAATCATTATTGTTCAATACTGAATTACCATTACCATTCCCTTACAAGAAGAGTTCTTTTACACTAAATTCTTCGTCAGAAAAAACGTTAGCTGCTCAAACAGCAATTGGTCAAGGAAATACCTTAATAAGCCCAATGCATAATCTATTACTTGTTAGTGCGATTGCTAATGGTGGAACACTGATGAAACCATATGTGGTTGACCATATTGAGAATTATGTGGGGAATATTGTTAGTAAGAATATGCCATCCACATTCGGAAACTTAATGACTGCCAAAGAAGCGCAAACACTTACCGATATGATGGAAGAAGTGGTGAATGATGGGACTGCATATAGATTGTCTAGTAATAGATATCAAGCAGCAGGTAAAACTGGATCAGCTGAATTTAATTCAGGTAAATCTTCACATGCTTGGTTTGTTGGATTCGCGCCATCAGATAACCCAAAGATTGCTATTAGTGTTATTGTAGAAGGTGCTGGAACTGGTAGTGATTATGCTGTTCCAATAGCAAAGAAAATCATGGATACGTACTTTAATCGATAAGAAAATTTCACTTGTGCTATAAATGTTCGTAATATTTAACAAGACTTTCCACATATTTTGGTTGAAAATCACAAAAAAAAGAGGTATACTATCTTTAGGACGAGACACACCATAGTACAGGAGGAATTGCGATGATAGAGGCAACGAGCTGTGGCGGTGTGGTTATATTCAGAGGAAAGATATTATTACTGTATAAGAACTATAAGAACAAGTATGAAGGTTGGGTTTTACCGAAAGGGACAGTAGAAGAGGGGGAAGAATATAAAGAAACTGCTATCCGTGAGGTAAAGGAAGAAACTGGAGTAGATACTAGTATCATTAAGTATGTTGGAAAGAGTCAATACACATTTAATACACCTTCAGATTTGGTGTCAAAAGATGTGCATTGGTATCTAATGATGTCTGACAGTTATTATAGTAAACCACAACGTGAAGAGTATTTTATGGACTCAGGGTATTATAAGTTTCATGAGGCATATCATTTATTAAAGTTTTCGAATGAAAAACAGATTCTAGAGAAAGCTTATAATGAGTATGTAGATTTGAAAAAAAGTAACCTGTGGGGCAATAAAAAATATTTTTAATTATAAAAAGGATGGAGATAATTGAATCTCTATCCTTTTTTTAAAAGGAAGGGTTATATGGAGAAAAGGCAGGAAAGATATCGTATTGGTCTAATTGTGGGTAATGTAGAAGATGTTTTTTCAAATCAAGTATGCAAAGGAGCAATGGAAGCAGAGTTCTTAATAGTTTTGATGGGATACCGGTAATACTTATAGCCTCAGAAGTTGAGGGTTATTCTTGTGTTAAATTATGATTTATTGTATGAGGATAAGAAAAGAAAAGGCCCATTTTTGGAAACAGGAAGGAATGGTGAATAGTTTAAGTCATTCTGTTAATCCTTTAAGTAGGGATAAAAGAGTGGTTAAGTTGAATAAATACTCGACCTACTTTGGAAAGGAGCATATTAGTTGAAATGCTTGAAAAGATTGATTTAGATAAAAAATTAGATAAAAAAGAATCAAAAGCAGTTATTGAGGAACTATCAAAAAGACTGTCATATTTACAGAGAGCTTGCAAGGCTGAACAGATTCCAATTACTATCGTATTCGAAGGTTTTGGCGCATCTGGAAAAGGAACGATGATTAATCAATTGATTCAGCCACTCGATCCAAGAGGATTTATGGTGTATTCCATTCAAAGACATACGGACGAAGAAGTAAAGAGACCATATCTTTGCCGTTTCTTTTCCAAACTTCCAGCGAAAGGACGAATCACCGTATTCGATCGAAGCTGGTATAGAAGAGTATTGAATGATCGAATTGATAAGATTACTACCAAAGAGGAATTAGAGTGTGCATTTGACGATATAAACAACTTTGAAAAACTATTAATAGATGATGGAATGGTTATAATCAAGTTTTTCTTGTATATCACTAAGAAGGAGCAAAAGAAACGTTTCGAAAAGTTAATGAAATCCAAGGAAACGGCATGGCGTGTGAAAGCACGTGACCTTAGGCAGAATAAGCATTATAAAGAGTACCTAGAGATGAACAACGAGATGCTTGAGAATACAGACACTATGTATGCCCCTTGGACTATAATTGAAGCAATGGATTTTGAATATGCACAAGTGAAGATCATGAAGATCGTTGTAGCAAGATTAGAAGAAGAGTTATTAAAGCGTAAAGAGATTGCCAAAGCACAGAATCAAGTTACCCGTATAGGGAATACAGAAGTAGAGAAGGCTACTTATCCTAATGAAGTGGAGTCGATTGAAGATGTAAGAACCCATGTTTTAGAGGGAATTGATTTAAGTAAGGACATTAGGAAAGAAGATTATAAGAAGAAACTACAAAGACTGGAAGAAAAACTAGCTTTGTTGCATAATGATATGCGTCGAAAGAAAGTTCCTGTTATCTTAGTTTTTGAAGGTTGGGATGCAGCAGGTAAGGGAGGTGCAATAAAAAGGCTTACCAGGAATCTTGACCCAAGGGGGTATGAGGTTAATCCAATAAGTGCGCCAGGTGATATAGAGCGTGCACATCATTATCTTTGGCGTTTCTACAATACATTCCCGAAGGCCGGGCACTTAGCAATCTATGACCGTTCTTGGTATGGAAGAGTATTAGTAGAGAGAATAGAAGGATTTTGTAGCGAAGAAGAATGGAAGAGAGCGTATCATGAGATTAATGAGATGGAAGAACACTTAAGTAACTTCGGAGCCGTTATTATTAAATTCTGGTTGCATATAGATAAAGAGGAACAAGAGAGACGATTTAAAGCAAGACAGACAAATCCTGAAAAGTCATGGAAGATTACAGAGGAAGACTGGAGAAACCGTGAGAAATGGGATGAATATATGAGGGCAGCTGATGAGATGTTCGTCAAGACTTCAACAACTTACGCTCCTTGGGTTGTGGTGGAAGGTAATTCAAAGGAGTATGCAAGAATAAAAGTTTTAGAGACTGTGGTTGAAACTCTTGAGAAATATCTATCATAATACGCTGTGTTGTGTATCATATACGACAGCTAAGATGTCGTGAAAATGTATAAAAGATTGGTTTAGAGGGGGATATGGGGAATGGAAGTTATTTTGAAGACAGAAAATTTGGCTATGAGATTCGGTGAACAATTGTTATTCTCTAATGCAAATCTAAAGTTTGAAAAGGGAAAAACAACCGCAGTAATCGGGCCTAATGGTACAGGTAAAAGTACGTTATTAAAGATTATAGCGGGAATAGTAAAACCAACGAAAGGGAAGGTAATATATAATTCGAATTTACGAATTAATTATGTGCCGGACCGTTTTCCACGATTAAATCTAAACATGGAAGAACTGCTAACAAACATGGCAGTTCTTGATGGTTTAGATCAGAAGGAAAGTAAAGAAAGGCTAGAGTATTATTATAACTTGTTTCAAGTAAATGACATGATACATACACCATTAAAGTACCTTTCGAAAGGTTCATTACAAAAAGTAGCTGTAATTCAGGCTTTTATGGGAAAATCAGATATTCTTTTATTAGATGAGCCTCTATCAGGGCAAGATATTGTTTCACAGATGCATTTTATTCAAGAAGTGAAGCACTTACAAAAACAAGAAGTAACTATTTTATTATCTTGTCATGAACCGTATCTGGTGGATCAATTAACAGATAATGTTTATGAAATAGGAAGACAAGTTTGGCGTGAAAAGAAAAAGGGTCCACTTGATTTAATTGATAATGCCGTAATTACCGTTGAAGGATATTCAAAAGAACTATTAAAAGAAAGGGAGAATACAAAAGGTTTGATAATGGGTACTAGATGGGAAGATAAAACAATCTTATTCTGTAACTATGAAGATGCGCAGAACCTTCTGTTACAATTATTAAAAGAAGGCTTTAGGGTAAGTGACTATCATATGTTTGGAAGAGAGGAGGATTATAGATATGTTAAAAGCATTAATGAATCTAGGTAGTAAAAACTATCTGAAATCAAACAAGATTATTCTTTCGATTATTGGTTACTTCGCGTACTTTGGAATAGCCTATAGTGTAGGACCTCAAAAAGTCATCCCATCATTGGTGGCACAAGCTATATTTATGTTTTTCCTTATGATAATTATAGCAGTTACGTATTGCGATGCAGAACATGAAGTGCTACAACAGATTTTGATTTTGAAAGCTGGGCCTAAGAATAAACCTTTTGTGTACATAAGTAAGATACTTGTATTAAGCAAAATATTAGCAATCCTTTCAGTGATTAGCACCATATATCCTTTCGTGCGTTATTACTTTGGGTTTTCTGGTTTGTTTGATCGCCCTCCTATTGTTTCTGATGCATTACTTGGTATTATTATTATCTTTGAATTCGGATTTCTTGGATTGTTAATTGGAGTATTGATTAATCAGTCATGGATTCCTTCAAGAAAATTACAACTGTGTATCATTGTGCTAGTAGCAATAGTCGCAGTTGTTCAGAATAGAATTGTAGAAGATATAAAGGTATTACGATACTTAACGTGGATATTACCTCCATTAAGTGTAATATCAAAGCAGATTAATCTGAAAGAATATGCATCGATTAATGCTTTCTGGGCATTGGGGCAAGGTTTGATATATTGTGTTATCTATATTGTTCTTTATCTTTTAATCATGTTAAATACAGGAAAAGGCAGTAGTAGTAGTAGAGCTAATAAAAAAGATAAGAAACTTTAATAAGAGGATTTGAAATAGTACTTGAAAAAGCCAAAAGAATCTAGTACAATATATGGTTGAATAAAGAAATGTTCAATTATATTCTTTTGGAGGTGCACATGAAACATTTAATTAGTCCCCTTGACTTATCTGTGACAGAGCTTGATGAGATTTTAACTTTGGCTGAAGAAATTATTGAAGAGCCGAAGAAATATTCCAATGTTTGTAATGGTAAAAAAATTGCGACGTTATTTTATGAACCAAGTACACGAACACGACTTAGTTTCGAAGCTGCTATGCTGAATCTAGGTGGTAGTGTACTTGGTTTTTCTTCTGCCGATTCGAGCTCTGCTTCAAAAGGTGAAAGTGTAGCGGATACCATTCGAGTAATCTCAAGTTATGCCGATATCTGTGCAATGCGTCATCCGAAGGAAGGTGCTCCGCAAGTAGCGGCTAATTATTCGAGTATCCCTGTTATTAATGCAGGAGACGGCGGTCATAATCATCCAACGCAGACGTTAACAGACTTACTAACAATTAAGAATCTAAAAGGTCGTCTTGATACTTTAACAGTAGGATTTTGTGGAGATTTAAAATTCGGCAGAACTGTACATTCCCTAATCAATGCATTAGTTCGTTATGAAAACATAAACTTTGTATTAATCTCACCAGAAGAACTTAAGATTCCAGATTATCTTCGTAAAGAAGTAATTGAAGAGAATCATATTCCGTACAAAGAAGTGAAGGTACTTGATCAAGTTATGCCAGAATTAGATATTCTCTATATGACTAGAGTACAAAAGGAACGTTTCTTCAATGAAGAAGATTACATTCGATTAAAAGATAGTTTTATCTTAGATGGTAAGAAGATGGAATTAGCAAAAGAGGACATGTTGGTAATGCATCCATTACCACGTGTAAATGAAATTGCAACTGAAGTTGATAAGGATAAAAGAGCTGTATATTTCAAGCAAGCAGAATATGGTGTATATGTTCGAATGGCATTGATTATGAAGTTATTGGAGGTAGCAGGATGCTGAATATAGGTGGATTAACAACTGGTATCGTAATTGATCATATCAAAGCAGGTGGGGCAATGGATATCTATTCCTACTTGAATCTAGAAAAACTAGATTGTAGTGTTGCTATAATTAAGAATGCTAAAAGCAATAAGATGGGAAAGAAAGACATTATTAAAATTGAGGGTAATCTTGACATAGACCTTGATATGCTTGGTGTTCTTGATCATAACATTACGGTAAATGTTATCGATAATGGTTCTATAAAAGAAAAAAAGAATTTGCAATTACCTGAGAAAGTGGTTAATATTATTAAATGTAAGAACCCAAGATGTATTACGTCAATTGAACAGGAAATACCACATACATTCAAACTAACCAACAAAGAAAAGGGTATTTATCGTTGTATCTACTGTGAACAATCCTTTAAAGAATAACAAACATAAAAATCTTATACAAGAGTGACAAAGGAGTCCTCATTGTGATGGTTGAAGCATAGAATATACCATTTACAGGAGGACTTTTTATTTTGATGTATCGGTACCGTTTTCTATCACACAATAGGCGTGTTCTTACTAAGACAATACATAGTCTATACAAGTGAAAAGAGCAATAGGAGGTCATAATTATGAAGAAATTAATACTAGTAACATCCCCACCAGCTTGTGGGAAAACATTTATATCAAAGGAATTAGCTAAGGCGTTAAACCATATTGTGTATCTTGACAAGGATACGATAATACCGTTATCAAACAAGATTTTCGAAGTAGCAAATCAGGAAAATAATCGTAGTTCTGAGTTTTTTGAAACGTATGTAAGAGATGCAGAATATGTAGCAATTATTAACTTAGCGTTAGAAGCTTTGGATTACGAAGATAAAGTGCTAATTAATGCTCCATTTACTCGTGAAATTCATGATATTGAATACATGAAGAAGTTAAAGGAGCAAGTAAATGAAAAAGGTGCAGACTTAATTGTAGTGTGGGTGGATACAGATATACAAGTTTGCCGTCAAAGAATGATTACTCGTGGATCGGAAAGAGATACATGGAAGTTAGAACATTGGGATGAATACGCTGCAACCAGAGAGTTCAATCTTCCAGAGGAACTTGCTGAAGATGGAGTAGTAGATTCACTAATTATATTCCATAACTCTAGCGAGGAAGAGTTTGAGCGATCAATGAAAGAAATAATCCTTGATTTAGAATAGTATATTTGGGTATTAAAAAGAGGCTGTTGCAAAATATTTTATTTAATCTTCACATTGAAAAAATGGAAGATATTCTAATTATATTTTGCAAGAACCTCTTTCATAATAAAAAGGTTTTAATCATTTCTTGATGCCTCATTATTAACATTGGCATCTTTCTTTGTATCTGTATCAGGTTTCTTATCTTTTACTTCATAGTTCTCTGTACCTGGTAATTCATAACAGATGACAGCAGTACCTTTACTGATGTTTTCGTAAATCTTCTTAGCTATCTTAGGTGGAAGATTGATACAGCCATGAGAACCACTCTTTAAGAAGATGTCTTTACCAAAATCCTTTCGCCAGTCTGCGTCATGCATACCTATATTGCCGTTAAAAGGCATCCAGTAGTCTACGGGTGTCTCATAATCTTCCCCGACTAGGGTAGCTTCGCGCTCTTTGTAGGTAAGACCATAGGTACCAACAGGTGTTGCATGGCCTTTGGCAACATTACCAGAGACAAAGTCAGATTCAGCAATTAGAACCCCTTCTTTGTAATAGAATAAGTGTTGCGATGTCAGATTAATCTCTACATAAGTATCACCAATATCATCACTACCATATTGTTGTGCTGTTTGATAATAGTTAGGTTGCTTAACAGCTTGTGTACCTGACTTAATTGCTTCAATAATTTCTTGACGTTCTGCAACACGATTTAACCACCAACCATAATCACCGCCAGTAACAGTTATCGTTTTACCGTAACTTGTTTTTAAAGTTCGTTTTCTGCCGAAAGAGTTATATGTTCTACCAATGTAGTCTACGTAAGCTTTTACTTTTTCTTCATCTAAAACAACTTGATCATCTTCGTTAATAGATAACCAAGTATGTATGATTGAACCATCTAATACTTCGGTTACATCACCAAAGTGATATGTTAGGACGGTGCTGGTATATAGATTCAGAGTATCAAGTAGCGTTTTTAAAGTTAAATCTTCACTAGTAACAGTTGGTTGTACATAGCAGTCAAGTTTCTCTAGAGAGATGTTATCTTCAAAACTAGATACGGCTTCGGTAATAGCATCGATTACCTTTTTCTCCTTAAGTTTTGTTCCTTGTGTTGCTTCTACAATTGTATAGCCTTCTTCTGTATAGTCTGAGATATGAGCATTATCTGGTTCTATAAATATGGCTGGATCGAAGGCATCCAGTTCCTTAATCTTTTGTGCAAGTTTTTTTTCATCAAAGGAAATCATTGATGGGAATTCATATTCTGTTTTCTTACCAAAGGCTGTAAACCACGCATAGGGTGATTGCTCTTCCATTAAATTGTCTAAGCTATTACCAAATGATATGGTAAATTCAATATCAGAACCAAGAATCTGTTCTTCTATATCATTACGTTCTTTAATCGTAAGTACATATTGATCAGCTTCGTATTTTAATAACTTCATTGCTTCGTCGATTGTCATGTTTGAACAATCAATACCATTAATAACAGTATTCTTATGAAAATGATTGCTATAGTATTTTACAGCAAATAAGTATCCTGCTAATAGTATGACAATTAAGGTAAGAAAACTTCCGATGAGTAGTTTAGTTGATAAGGAACTACGTTTTTTCGTTGTTCTACTATTCATAAGTTTCCTCCATTATAAGATTTCATGTGGCACTATGATTTAACCTTAGAGCAATTCGGTCTAATCTATAGTAACCTTCATACCAATATGATAACACACAAGCTTAAAAGTGCAAGTAAAGATAAAAAATTCTTGGTGGAAAATAGAGGAACAGTTATATTAAACTCGAATTATGTCACCTAACTTTTTGGTTTTATTATATCTTACGCGCTTGATTTATCTGATAGAATAGTGATTTGCTATAGATTATATTTTTTTTGTGTAAAATATCACCTTAAGAAAAACGTAAGATTTATAGTAGGGTGTTGTTAGTAATTTTCAACATGTTATGAAAAATTAATTGACAAATTATAAGTCCTAATGTATTATGAAAATAGAAATTGTGCACGAGCACATTTTTGAAAAATATAATTAAAGAAGTGTATGGTTGGAAGTATATTAAATAAAAAGAAAGGAGCCATGCGTGCCCTCTTTCAACCGATAAATATGGGCGGTATTGCGAACATGTTTGTAATATGCATGGGTGTATAAGATGAAGAATATTCCAGAAATGAAATTAGGTATTGTAGCAGTTAGTAGAGATTGTTTTCCGATGTCATTATCAGAAAGTAGAAGAGTAGAGGTAGTAAAAGCATATACAAAAAACTATGGCGATATCTATGAATGTCCAACTGTTATTGAGAATGAAGTTGACATGTTAAAAGCATTAAAAGAAGTAAATGATGCGGGATGTAATGCATTAGTAGTATATCTTGGAAACTTCGGACCAGAATCATCAGAAACTTTACTAGCTAAGAAATTCGATGGCCCAGTTATGTTCGTAGCTGCTGCAGAAGAAAGAGCTGATAGTTTATTAGATGATCGTGGTGATGCATATTGCGGTATGTTAAATGCAAGCTATAACTTAAAACTTCGTAACATTAAAGTATACATACCAGAATACCCAGTTGGAACTCCTAGTGAAGTAGCTGAGATGATAGCTGAATTCCTTCCAATTGCAAGAACGATCAATGGTCTTAACAATTTGAAAATCATTTCTTTCGGACCACGTCCACAAGATTTCCTAGCTTGTAATGCTCCAATCAAACAATTATATAATGTTGGTGTTGAGATACAAGAGAATTCAGAATTAGATTTATTTGCAGCGTTCAATGAACATGCTAATGATCCAAGAATCCCTGATGTTATCAAAGATATGGAAGAAGAACTTGGAGAAGGAAACAAAATGCCAGGAATCCTTCCTAAACTTGCTCAATATGAAATTACCTTACTTGACTGGATGGAAGCAAATAAAGGTTCTAGAGAATTCGTTGTATTCGCAAACAAATGTTGGCCTTCATTCCAAACACAATTTGGATTTGTACCATGTTATGTTAATAGCCGTTTAACTTCTAGAGGTATTCCTGTAGCATGTGAAGTAGATATCTACGGAGCTTTAAGTGAATACATCGGTACTTGTATTAGTGAAGATGCTGTTACATTACTTGATATTAACAATTCCGTTCCAGCAGATATGTATGAACAAGAAATCAAAGGAAATCATAATTATACACACAAAGATACATTTATGGGATTCCACTGTGGTAATACTCCATCTTGTAAATTATCTTCTAGTTCTATGAAAAATCAAAAAATTATGGCTAGAAGCTTAGAACCAAATCAAGAACCAAACATTACTCGTGGTACATTAGAAGGAGATATCGCTCCAGGTAAGATTACATTCTTCCGTCTTCAAAGTACTTCAGATGCACAACTTAAAGCATATGTAGCAGAAGGTGAAGTTCTTCCAGTAGCAACTCGTTCATTTGGATCTATCGGTGTATTCGCTATTCCAGAGATGGGAAGATTCTATCGTCATGTATTAGTTGAAAAGAACTACCCACATCACGGTGCTGTAGCATTCGGACACTTTGGAAAGACAATCTTCGAAGTATTCAAATACTTAGATGTAGAAGATATTGGTTTCAATCAACCAAAAGGAATGCTTTACAAAACTGAAAATCCATTTGCATAATACTATATGAGATTAGCATTTGTAAACCAATGTAATTTAGAGTTGAGAATTCTGTAGGGTTGCAATATAATAAGCTAATATGATATAGAAGAATGGTTTTTAGAAATTAGGTGAAAAACAATAGTTTTTCACCTAATATTGGGAAGGAGCAGGTTTTAATATGGCAGTAACGATAAAGCAGATTGCGCAAGCATGTAATATATCAAGAGGTACCGTGGATAGGGTACTGAATAACCGCGGAAAAGTAAAACCTGAAACCGAACAACTTATTCGCGAAACTGCCAATCGCTTAGGTTATGTACCCAACCCAGCTGGTAAAGCACTTGCTGCACAAAAGAAAAAGTATGTTATTGGTATACTTCTCATCTCAGAAGGAATCCGTTTCTATGATGAAGTAATTGCAGGAATTGAACGTGCTGAGCAGGAAATTCACTCATATGGAGTGGGGATTCTGCTTAGAACAATGAGAGGGTATCAGATCGAGAAACAACTTGAATTAATTGATGAAATGAAAGACCAGATACATTTTCTCATTCTTAACCCGATGAATGATGAAAGAATTGCTAATAAGATAGAAGAGCTTACAGAAGAAGGAATAGAAGTACTAACGATTAATACGGATATAGAAGATTCAAAAAGAATTAGCCATATTGGCTGTAATTATTGTAAGAGTGGTGAGACCGCGGCAGGTCTACTTGGACTAGTAACTAATGGTGTAGCCAAGATTGGTATCGCTACAGGTACACCGATGTTATCTGGACATAATCAAAGAATTAGTGGTTTCAATACAATCTGTAAGGATAAATATCCAGGTATGGAGATTGTAGATATTATTGAGACGAATGATGATGATATATGTGCGTATGAGAATACGAAGGAAATGTTGACTAATCATACGGATATAACGGCACTCTATATCGTAGCAGCTGGTACAGTTGGTGTATGTAAGGCTGTAAAAGAAGCAGGTTTAGTAGATAAGATTACGATAATCGCATCGGATTTAATACCAGAAACCCGTGAGTTGATAGAAGAGGGAATCATTAAGGCAACAATATGTCAACAACCATTCACCCAAGGGTATAAGGCGGTCCATATGGCTTTTCAATATTTGATTAGTAATATTACACCAACGAAAGAATTGAATATTATTAAGAACGAAATTAAGATTCTTGAAAATATGAATTAATGGAGGAAGATCGATGTTAAAGATCCAAAACGTTACGGACGCTAGTTTTAAAAAATACGGACGCGTTCTAAAAGATTATGATACAACAAACATTGTTAAGATTCTTGAATCTACACCATTACCAGAAGATGTTGTATATGTACCATCGGTAAAAGAGTTAGAAACAGACGAGATCATGGATTATTTCACAAACAATGTATATGGAGGACTTCCAGTACAAGTTGGATATTGTAATGGTCATAATCGTACATTGAATGCCTTAGAGTATCACAGAAGCTCTGAAATTAACATTGCTGCCAAAGATTTAATTCTTCTTATTGGTATGCAACAAGATATGGAAGAGGATTATACATATGATACTTCTAAAGTAGAAGCATTCCTTTTACCAGTAGGTACAGCAATTGAAGTATATGCAACAACACTTCATTATGCGCCTTGTGATGCGACAGAGGCAGGATTTCAATGCGTAGTAGTTCTTCCAAAAGATACAAATCTTGACTTAGTGAAGAAACCAAATGCAAAAGGTGAAGATGCTTTATTATTTGCTAGAAACAAATGGCTTGTTGCACATGAAGAATCCGGTCTAGATAAAGATGGTGCATTTATTGGACTAAAAGGGGATAATTTAACAGTTTAGATTGAATACTAAAATAGGATTCGTGAGTTATTAAATCATTCATAAAAGGAGATAGTAAAATGAAATTTTTTATAGATACAGCAAATGTTGAAGATATTAAGAAAGCAAATGATATGGGTGTAATCTGTGGTGTTACTACTAATCCATCTTTAATCGCTAAAGAAGGAAGAGATTTTAATCAAGTTATCGCTGAAATCGCATCAATCGTTGATGGTCCAATCAGTGGGGAAGTAAAAGCTACAACAGTAGATGCTGAAGGAATGATATCAGAAGGTAGAGAAATCGCAAAAATTCATCCTAACATGGTAGTTAAAATCCCTATGACAGTGGAAGGCTTAAAGGCTACAAAAGTACTAGCTAGTGAAGGAATCAAAGTAAATGTTACTTTAATTTTCTCAGCTAATCAAGCATTGTTAGCTGCAAGAGCAGGTGCTGCTTATGTATCTCCTTTCCTTGGACGTCTTGACGATATCTCATCACCTGGTATTGATTTAATTCGTACAATTGCTGATATCTTCGAAATTCATAATATTGAATCGGAGATTATCTCTGCAAGTGTACGTAACCCTATTCATGTTACTGACTGTGCTTTAGCAGGTGCTGATATCGCTACAGTTCCTTATTCAGTTATAGAAGTTATGACAAAACACCCATTAACAGATCAAGGAATCGAAAAATTCCAAGCGGACTATAGAGCTGTATTTGGAGAATAGAAATGAACAAAAAGCGAAACTCATTGGAGTTTCGCTTTTTGTTCTTATTCACTAATACCCTGGTGATATAATTGGTTTGCCATCACGGTCTAAGAGAGGGGTTAACCCACCTGAATAGCCATCGATATGGTAGAGATAATTTACACCAGTAACCTTATCTACCCAGATCTCTGTTATGGTCATTTTCCCTTGTTTATATATCTTTTCAAATCTTTCGTCTGATTTTCCCATAATTTATACTCCTTTCAATAACGTAGTAACATTAGTCAATTGCGAAATTCCTTCGCCATGTAGAAAAATTTTATGTTTAAGGCTTCCTACTACAATTACATAAATATATTTACAACAACTATAACTTATATTACATAATTATACCACATTTATAAACATTTTAGATGTTATTTGTCATATTATAATGGAAAAGGGATATCAAGTACGGTATAATGTAACTTGTCGGAAGAAAAACAAGCGCGAATATAGGAAGTATTTGTTTTAACCCGATACAATAATAAGTATTTTAAGTAGAATGAATGGAAATAGATAGGAGTAAGAATGAAGATTTATTTAGTGCGACATGGACTGACCGATTGGAATATAGAGAGACGTTTTCAAGGAATTGAAGATATTCCATTGAATGATACCGGAAGAAAACAAGCAAGAGACTGTGGGCAGGCGTTGACATCACTTTCATTTGCTGCAATATATGCGAGTCCATTACAGCGTGCATATGAAACAGCAACTATTATAACTGATAAACTGAACGGATATCATAAGGAACATGGTCGCAATGATTCTGTTCTTACGGTGAAAGCGGATTCACGTTTGATTGAACGAGACTTCGGTAAAGTATCGGGTTTATTACCAAAAGAGCGAAAAGTTTTTCTTGAATCAGGAGAAGATGCAAATATGGAAGAGTTCGAACACCTTACTGAACGTCTTATGGCAGCTATGAAAGAATATCAAGAAGAGTATCAAGGGCAAAATGTACTAGTTGTAACTCACGGGGGAGTGATTAATGCTATATTACATGTGCTTTCAAAGGGCGAAATCGGTACAGGTAAAACTTTAGTAGCTAATACAAGTATTGCTATCCTAGACGATGAAGATGGAAATTTGAAAATAGAAACATATAATATGAAGATATCGGATTTATAAATATACAATCTGTATAAATTTATATGCATAAAAATAAAAAGAATTGCTTTTCCTAAGTATTCCGATTATAATAAATTGAAGTATATTTTAATACGTTAATGTGAAAATATGCAATAGTAACTAATTAAACATTATGATTGTAATATTGCGCTATATTAGATTCCAAGAGTTATATGGATCAATATAGCCCAATAATTCAACATACATAATTAATGGAAAAGGAGATGGACAGATGATTAAACTTTATGATAACGGGGTTTACCTGCTAAATGGTACGGAAATCATTGAAGATAATAACGAAGCGAAAGCAGTACTTGCTTCTAAACTAGGTGATGGAGCGATTACAAGAGAAGTAGCTGCAAAGAATACAATAGCTTATGGAATTCTTGAAGCACATAATACGTCTGGAAATATGGAAAAGTTAAAAATCAAATTTGATAAATTAGCTTCTCATGATATTACTTTCGTAGGTATTATTCAAACAGCGAGAGCTTCAGGGTTAGAAGAGTTCCCTATTCCTTATATATTAACTAACTGCCATAATAGTTTGTGTGCTGTTGGTGGAACGATCAATGAAGATGACCACATGTTTGGTTTATCTTGTGCTAAAAAATACGGCGGTATGTATGTACCACCTCATCAAGCAGTAATTCACCAATTTGCACGTGAAGTATTAGCAGAAGGCGGAAACATGATTCTTGGTTCTGATAGCCATACTCGTTATGGTGCGCTTGGTACTATGGCAATCGGCGAAGGTGGCCCAGAGCTTGTAAAGCAATTATTAAGTAAAACATATGATATTAATATGCCAGGAGTTGTTGGCGTTTATCTTACTGGAAAACCTAGAAAAGGTGTTGGCCCTCAAGATATCGCACTTGCAATTATCGGAGAAGTATTTGCCAATGGTTATGTTAATAATAAAGTAATGGAATTCGTTGGTGATGGTATAGATAACCTAAGTGTAGATTATCGTATTGGAATCGATGTAATGACAACAGAAACTACTTGTTTATCCTCAATTTGGAGAACGGATGATCAAGTAAAAGACTTCTACGCAATTCATGGTAGAGTTGGTGATCACAAAGAATTAGCACCAAAATCAGTTGCTTATTATGATGGAATGATTTATGTTGATATGTCAGAAATTAAACCGATGATTGCTATGCCATTCCACCCAAGCAACGTATATACAATTGATGAACTAAACGCTAATCTTTACGATATCTTAGATGAAGTAGAGAAGAAAGCATTAGTAAGTCTTGATAATCCAAACATTAAGTTCACTCTGAAGGATAAAGTTAAGACTGGTAAATTATATGTTGAACAAGGTGTTATCGCAGGCTGTGCAGGTGGTGGATATGAAAATATCTGTGATGCTACTGATATCTTAGCTGGTAAATACATTGGTTCCGATGAATTTAGTTTAAGTGTATATCCAGCCAGCCAACCAGTATACTTAGAACTTGTTAAGAACGGAAATATTGCTAAATTGATGGAAACTGGTGCTACTGTAAGATCGGCATTCTGTGGGCCATGTTTTGGTGCTGGTGATGTACCAGCAAACAATGCTTTCAGTATCCGTCATACGACTCGTAACTTCCCTAACCGTGAAGGTGCTAAGATTACAAGCGGTCAAGTTGCTTCTGTAGCACTTATGGATGCTCGTTCCATTGCAGCAACAGCAGCGAACAAAGGTTACTTATCTTCAGCAGAGGATATCGATGTAAACTTCACGAAACCAAAATATTTCTACGATAGTAAGATTTATGATAACCGTGTATACAATGGTATTGGAAAACCTGAGAAGGAGGCAGAGATTAAATTCGGTCCTGGAATTGTTGACTGGCCTTCAATGGTAGAATTAACAGATGACATCTTATTAAAAGTTGTATCTGAAATCCATGATCCGGTTACAACAACTGATGAATTAATTCCATCAGGAGAAACTTCATCATACCGTTCTAATCCACTTGGTCTGGCTGAATTCACATTATCGCGTAAAGATCCAGCTTATGTAGGACGTGCGAAAGAAGTTCGTGCTGTTGAAGAAGTTAGACGTAGCAATTCATGTCCAATGAAGGAGAATGAAGAGTTCAATAAGGCATTTAGCGTAATTAAAGCTGCTTATCCAGACTTAAAAGCTAGAGAAACGGAAATCGGAAGTGTTATCTATGCGGTTAAACCAGGTGATGGTTCTGCAAGAGAGCAAGCTGCAAGCTGTCAAAGAGTATTAGGTGGGTTAGCTAACATCGCAAGAGAATATGCAACGAAGAGATATCGTTCTAACTTAATTAACTGGGGTATGATTCCTTTTATCTTCGAGGACGAAATCCCATTCCACAAGGGTGATTTTATCTTTGTGAAAGATATTAAGAAAGCAATTGCTGAAAAGGCAACTGAAGTAAAAGCATACATCGTACGTGATGAATTAGTAGAATTCACATTGAAGATTGGTGAGATGACAGATGATGAAAGAGATATCATCATGAAAGGATGCTTAATTAATTATTATAGAGGTTAATTGAGAGAGTAATCCGAATATATTATGAATATAGAGCCCCTAGACAATATAGATCTTTGTCTAGGGGCTTTTTGCATCTATAGATGTTTCCTCATACAAACGGATTCTTTCATATCTGCATATTGCCCATAATTCGGTATAACATGAAATCCAAGAGATTGATATAGTCCCATTGCAGCGACTAGAACGGCACCGGTTTCTAATATAAGTTCCTTATAACATTGTTGTATTGCTTTTTGTTCAATTGCGTGCATTAATTGCTTGGATAATCCAAGACCTCGGTAAGCATCATGAACAAAGACACGTTTTATTTCAGCGATTCCTGATTCATACTCTTTAAAACTTGCACACCCCACCGGTTTTTCATCTGCATATAACACGATTACATCATGGATGTCAGCTAAACTATTATACTGTATATATTGTAAACGTTGCTTTTCACCACCTACGATTTCGTTAAGATTGTCATCTAATTGGTTACATAAGTTTATGAAATCTATGTTGCAACCATCAGTATATACCAAGTGGTAATCATCAGATGATATGTTCTTAGGAATAAAACTATTATGTTTGATCATTAATGTACTCCCCCTATTTGTTAATCAAATGATTATATATTATATGGTAATAAATAGCAATAGATATATTTACAAAACTACAAGTGTGTAAGCTAATTACCTATAACGGCTATAATTGTTAGGTCTTGAGAAGAGATGATGTTTTAAAGTATGAATCAGTACTTTCAAACATGGTTACAAAGTCATCTTGGTTACGCTCATCAGGAGGTTTGCAATGTGCAGTTAGCGTTTATAATGGGAAAGATGTAAATAGCTATGGAAATTTAGCTACGAAGGAACATGTCTATGCCTATCCTGTATTTTGGTATTCTTTAAAATAATTGTAAAAATGTTTTTTATGTATATATTAAAATTAATAAATATGAAGACACCCAAAAGGCTATGTTCAGACGACTTGAACATAGCCTTTTGACATATTATCCTTCAAATTGTGCCATATACATCTTCGCATAGACGCCACGTTGTTCTAATAATTCATCATGCGTTCCAGATTCAACAATCTTACCTTCATGAATAACAAGAATGCAATCTGCATTTTGAATGGTTGATAGACGATGAGCGATTACAAAACAAGTTTTGCCTGCCATGATTTTACGCATTGCAGATTGGATTTGTTGTTCAGTTCGTGTATCAACATTGGAAGTAGCTTCATCAAGAATCAACATGTTGGTATCAAGTAACATGGCACGAGCAATTGTAATAAGTTGCTTCTGACCCTTTGATATATTCGTTCCATCATCACTTAATATGGTCTCGTAACCTTTTGGTAAGCGCATAATGAAAGAATGTATTTTAGCTGCTTTAGAGGCTTCAATGACTTCATCAAGTGTAACATTTTCTTTACCATACGCAATATTTTCGAATATGGTTCCATGGAATAACCAGGTATCTTGTAACACCATTGCGTAAGATTTCCTTAGACTTCTTCGCGTAACATGTTTGATATTATGATTATCAACGGTAATACTACCTTTATCAACATCATAGAAGCGCATTAGGAGATTAATTAGTGTTGTTTTTCCCGATCCTGTACTGCCAACTACAGCAATCATTGTTCCCGGTTTGGCATGAAAGTTTATATCCTTAAGAATAGGTTTATCTGGTTGATAAGAGAAATAGGCATGTTGCGCTGTAACATCCCCTTCTATTATAACTGTTTGCTCTGGGAGAGTGGAAGGGTAAGAAGCATGATCGGAATGTTTTGTTACTGTATCATTGGATTTCTCATTTTTAAATCGTATTGCATCTGGTTCATCAACCAATTCTTCCTCTTCATCTAATAATCTAAATATTCGATCAGCAGCGGCGAAGGTAGATTGAAAATCACTTATGATATTAGCAGCTTCATTTATTGGTCCTGAGAACTTCCTGCTATAGAGAATGAAGGAAGATATATTACCAATAGTCATGGAGCTTGCGAGGTAAAGTAAAGCACCAAAGATGGAGATAAAGGATAATGAGAGATTGTTTACCAGATTGACGCAAGGTCCTGTTATGTTTCCGTAATATTCGGCGGCATAATAAGAGTCAACAGCTGCTTTATTCTTTTCATTGAATTTGCGAATTGTATTTTCTTCTTGGTGATACGCTCGCAATGTTTTTTGTCCACTTATCATCTCTTCAACAAAGCCATTAAGTTCTCCTAATTTAGCTGAACGTATACGAAAGAGAGGACGTGTCTTGCCTGTAATATACTTGGTTAATAGGATCGAAATCGGTATTGTAACTGCAAAAACCAGAACAAGTTTTGGTGAAAGATATAGCATCATGGAAAGCGCGCCTATTACCGTTATTATACTTGTACTAATCTGTACAAGATCAGTTGATAGTGAAGTATTAACAGTATCTATATCATAAGATATTCTACTAAGGATATCTCCGGTTTGATGCGTGTCAAAATACCCGATGGGCAGTTCTGTTAATTTGTTAAAAACGTCCTTTCGCATAGAATATGCTATTTGCCTACTTATGTGTATCATCAATATGGAAAGTAGATAGGAAAATATAGATGATGAGACAAAGAAGAGTAACATATAGGTAGCATAGTAAAATACTTCTTGAAACCTAACATTACCCATACCTGGTTGGATCGCGTCAATGGCATAACCAGATAACATCGGCCCGAGTAAAGCGAAAGTGTTGCTTGCAAGGGTTAAAACTACAGCTAGAAGAAGAAGCCATTTATAACGAAATAAGTATGCACCGAGTCGAATAAGGGTATGTTGTTTCTTTATATGTTCGTGTTTCGATTCATTCATTAAGACTCCCTCCCTTCTAAGTTATCCGCTGTCTTTTTTTCACCCATTTGGGATTTACTTATATCTTGATAGATGGCACAACGTGTAAGAAGTTGATCATGTGTTCCAGAGTCAATTATCTTGCCATCATCCATGACCAATATATTTTCAGCATGCATGATAGAACTAATACGTTGTGCAACAATTATTTTGGTAGTTTTTTTAAAATGTTCACGCAATTGCCCACGTAATAAGGCATCTGTTTTATAATCTAGTGCACTTGAAGAATCATCAAGTATTAAGATTTCGGGTTTGGCAGCTAAAGCTCTAGCAATTAGAAGACGTTGTTTTTGACCACCACTTAGATTCGCACCTTTGATGGTTAAGGATGAATGAAGATCTGCTGCGAATTCATCTGCCATAGAATATGCCATTGCTTCCTGGATATCTTCTTGAGAGAGATCTCTACCAAGACGAATATTTTCTAGAATGGTGTCTTGGAAAAGAATGTCATTTTGGAACACAATGCCGTACATTTGGCGGAGTTCTTTTAAAGTCATATCCTTAATGTCGTTACCATTAATATAGATTGTTCCTTTTGTTGGTGAATAGAAGCGCAGTAGTAGTTGAAGGATTGTGGACTTTCCAGAACCAGTTGCTCCGATAATACCTAAAGTTTCTCCTTTTTTCATTGTGAAGTTGATATCTTGTAGAGAATATGAGCCGTCTACTGCTGTAGAATAAGTGTTTTCCTTGGCTTTTGGTGTAGCTAGATTAGCAAATTGCTTTGCAAAATTCTGACCACGACCTATGTTAATTGGTTGTCCGTTGGAAGATGGATTGAGTTCACTTGATGAGCCTGTTTCTGCCTGTTCTGGTGTTTGATAGGAGAACCATACATGATCGAATACAATGAATTTATCGTTTTCTATATCAGTAGAATTGAAATAATTATGCCGCTTTGTCATATCAATCGTACTTATATCAATTTGTGACATAGAGGAAGTGTCAGTTTTTTCATCAATATCCATATCAAGATCTTCACATTCGATTACTTCCATAATTCGATCAGCAGAAGCGGCAGCTTTAGAAAACAATATGAACATACGTGATATATTTAGCATCGTATTCAAGATTATTGTGAAGTAAGTAAGGAAGGCAAGAATCTTACCAACTTGTGTTAAGCCTTCATTCACTCGCCATGCACCAACGACAATAACTAAGATTAATCCGATATTTAATAGAAGATTCATATAAGGGTTAACTAATGCCATAGTAGTACTTGCTTTTTTCTCATCATCAGTTACTTGCGAGTTATAGATATTGAATTTATCTTTCTCATAATTACCTTTTGATAAGGCTTTGATTACACGCATTCCATTAATTGCTTCTCTAACATCACGAATAAAAGAATCAGTAGACATCTGTAGTTTCGTATACAAGGGAATACTTTTTTTAGTAACATGTATCATAAGTATTGTAATAAATGGTAATATGCAGATGAGAATAAAGGAAAGAACGGGATCTAGTGTTAAAGTAATACCGATACCGCCTATAATGATGATGGGGCCTCTAATTCCTAACCTTTGCATACGACCTATCATATTGTGTACGTTATAAGTATCACTGGTGAGACGAGATATTAGTGATGGTTTCGTGAATCGATCCGTTTGAGTAGATGAAAGGTAACTTATTGAATGGAAAAGATCATAACGGATTACTTCAGTCGCTTCACTAGATACTTTAGAAGCCATTCGATTGGCTATAATATTAAACACGACAGCTAGGATAGAGCAAATAATCATACCGAATCCCCAGAGGTAGATGTTTGTGCGATTTCTAGATGGTATCACGGAGTCTATCATATAAGCGAGTATCCAAGGTAGGAATAAGTCCATTAGGGCACCTGTGAATTTGATAAGGAATCCATATAGCATTCTAGTATAAAAAGGTTTTAGGTAATGTGTAAATATGGTTTTCATGTTTGAATAATCCTTTTCTTAATTTAAAACAGTGTGATATAAGATACATCTTATAGTATAACGAATTGAGAAAAATATACCAGTATATTTTTTAGTGCATTACTAGATGAGTTTTTGGAGTAGCTTTTCTTTTGGTTTATGAAAATACCCCTAGGAATTCGTACAAAAATAGTATAAAATATAGGAAGTAACTTTTGCAACAATTTAGATACGTCTTTAAATAATACAAATGATACATATAAATTGCAAAAGACCAAATTAGAGTCTGCAATAAATCAAGTTTTTAAGCTTAACACAGGAGGTAATAATGATGGCACATTTAATTGATGGAAAAGCAATTTCATTACAGATAAAAGAAGAGTTAAAACAAAAAGCAACAGAATATAAAGAAAGAGGAATCGAAGTTACACTTGCAGTTATTCAAGTAGGTAACGATCCGGCTTCTAGTGTATACGTTGGCAATAAGAAGAAAGCCTGTGAATTTGTAGGAATTCGTTCGTTAGCATATGAACTGCCGGAAGAAACTACTCAGGAGGAATTAATATCACTGGTTAATGAATTGAATGAAAGAGCAGAAGTTAATGGGATTTTGGTACAACTACCATTACCTTCTCATATTAATGAGGATTTCGTTATTAAAACAATTGCACCTGAAAAAGATGTTGATGGATTCCACCCTCAGAGTGTAGGAGCGTTATCAATTGGACAAAAGGGATTTGTTTCTTGTACACCCGCAGGAGTCATCGAATTATTAAAACGCTCAAATATTGAAATTGCAGGTAAGGAGTGTGTAGTTGTAGGAAGAAGTAATATAGTTGGTAAACCAATGGCACTACTTATGTTACGAGAGAATGCAACAGTAACAATTTGTCATTCAAGAACTAAAGATTTAAAGGAAGTTACAAAACGTGCAGATATATTAATAGTAGCACTTGGAAAGCCACGATTCATAACTAGTGAATATGTAAAAGATGGTGCAGTAGTTATTGATGTAGGAATTCACCGAGATGAAAACAATAAATTATGTGGAGACGTAGATTTTGCTGACGTAGAAGGTAAAGTTGAGGCAATTACACCGGTACCAGGAGGAGTTGGCCCGATGACAATTGCTATGTTAATGAATAATTGCATAGAGGCAATAGTGTGAAAGATGAATCTTTCACATGATATGGAAAGGGGCTGGTTATTAATATGAAATCGGATATGATTTTTCATGATCAAGAGTATGAAGTAATTATGATAGAGAGTGAAAACATAATTATGGAGAAAGAGATCAATCAAGATATATTAGGAATGGAGCATACTAATCTGAATTATCACTGTTGTTTTGAGGTGAAGGAGTACCGTCTATACCTTCGTTCATGTGAGATTATATGTTCACCTGGATACCGTGTAGTGTTACAAGAGTCAAGTCAAGGAAATATTGATTCAAATGATAGAACAGTACAGGGTAGCTCAGAGTTAATGATTTCTAATACATATACTGGTTCTATAGTTCTTGGTAGGGGCTTGATATCTGCCGAATACCTATCACATGCTAATGCGTATCCGTGTTATGGTTATGAGGAAGTGATAGAACTAATCTTTAGCCAAGGAATTCTAGTAACTACAATTAATCATAGTAGAGCGATGAAACGTGTCAGAATGAATTTGGATTGTGGTTACCGTACATTAGATAAAAAGAAAGATGTTCGCTGTATTCAAAAATTCTTACGAGATTCTTTTGTTGGAGATTATAAACTACAATTAGTTTAATAACTATTAGTAAAAGAGGTTGTGGCAAAATATTTATCTTCGTATATTTTGCCACAACCTCTTTATTACTATATTTACTTATTGTGTTTTTCCGATACTTATTACTGTATTACAATCTATTCCTTTTGTATAAGTGAATGTTACAATGCTTCCGACATCATATTTCATCATATCAATTACATTGCCAATCGTAACATCGAATATGTCATTTGAGTTATTAAGCATTACATAGTAGTGAGAATTACCTTCAATTACAGCTTGAGCAATTTTGGTTATTTGCCCTGTAATGGATTGACTTTCTGATTCTTGTGTAACAGTGATACCGGAGCTACGAAGAAGAGTAGTATAGGTTTTTTCGCATTCCAATGCAGAATCGCCAATGGCTACAATTTGATATTTCTCTATATTTACCATAGCGTACTTTTTAACTAAACCAGCTTCATCTTTTAAAGCTATGAAATACGTTGGCTCATTATTAATATTAAGAAGTAGTGGGAAGGTTGCCTTGTACCCTAAGTGTTGGACTTGTCCTTCTGCGGATGACATTGCGGAATATTCTTCAGCACCAGACACAGTATAATACCTTGTCTCTGCTGTTCTTTGATTCATAAGAACAAAACCAACATTGGATTGATCACCTCCAACACTAGTAACGCCAGTATACACCCATACATCATCATCAAGTGCTATATAATTGTATCCTTCTGTTGTTTTGAGACAATCTTTTTGGCTAAATAATGTGTTCCAATACCCATGCTTTAACGTTCCGTAATAATCGTAGTAACGTATTAATAGGTCAGCAGAGTATACATGGTCTACCCAAGTTGGAACTTCATTAATTTTATAATTGGTATGATCTCCAGTAATAGCATTAACAAGAACAACATTAGATACTGTTTCACCACCGAATAATCCAATGGTATAATCTTTGACAGGGCATACCCAGTAAGGAACTCCCGATTCGTCAATTTCAAAACTTGGTTCATCAAAGATATAGGTTGGATACCTAAAGCGCAAGTATCTATATAGGTTGCGTCCAAAATGATCCGATTTGGAGTATTTGATTCCTTTTTCTAATTTGATACATTCGACATCTTGTGTAGCCATATCAATACTGATATAAGCAGGAATACCTTCCGAGTGATTACTAATCCATTTGAATATGCTACCATATTCTAATGGGGTAACACGAACGGGTGAGTTTTTGTAATTGATTTGCGTATAAGCATTACTAACTTCGAATTGCGAAACATATTCTACCATGCTACCCATCTTCCTTGATCCGAGCAACATTGCAGAATCTTTATCTAATAAAGGAATTTCATTGTATGAAATCTCTTCAATATCAGTTAAGAAATCTCTGGTTTCAATATTAATAAGCTTTTGGTATTTTGATGCATTAACAATAGGGGAAGAGAGAATACTTCCAATTATGAAGATTACAATTGCACTAATTGTAATACCGAAAGATATTAATACCCGTCTGCTCTTGAAATCTGAAGCATTAATAGCTAGGTCATTAAAGCTTTGCTTACGTCCGTGTAATTTAACATTCTTAATTGCCGTTGTAATAAGACATATCGCAGTAACAATTGCAAGTACACTGATGATAAAATACCAAAAGCCTTGCGCATGAATGTTAATAGGTGGGAGTGCTATATAATAATAGATGAATCCCACAAGTAGTACTAATAAAGCTACCAGTACTATGTTTTTCGATTTTTTCATAACGTCCTCCAATAAGTTTTCGTCATAGCATTAGTGAGAGTATGAATGAATTCATTTTGTTCATAGGTATGACTATATCTAATAGTAGCAAGATAAGCAAAAATGTCAATTAAAATGGTATGAAAAATCTATTATTTTTATAAAGAATAAATTTATTGTTTCATTTTTTGAAGAAAACTGTTAAAATATACAGTAACTATTTAGTCACTACTGGTTTGCGTTCTTGTTTGGTGCAGGAATCTTGACAAATAGTAGTAATATACATGTTTCATTTAGATATATACAGAAGGAGATTTAAAATGAATATTTTATTTATATCGTTAGGTTGCGATAAAAACCTCGTAGATAGTGAAGTGATGTTAGGTTTAATTAACCAAAAAGGATACATCATAACAAACGATGAGAACGAGGCTGATATTATCGTTGTAAATACATGTTGCTTCATTAATGATGCCAAGGAAGAAAGTATTAATACAATCTTAGAAATGGCTGAACTAAAGAAAACAGCAAATCTGAAAGCGCTAATAGTAACAGGATGTCTTGCACAAAGATACAAAAAAGAAATTCAAGAAGAAATTAAAGAAGTGGACGCAGTAGTTGGTACTTCTAGTTATGAAAACATTGTTAAGGTTATTGAAGAAGCACTAGAAGGTAAAGTGAGTGAGAGTTTTGAGGATATTGACGTTTCTCCAGAAGTAGAAAGTAAGCGTGTGTTAACTACAGGTGGATATTATTCTTATCTTAAGATTGCAGAGGGATGTGACAAACATTGTACGTATTGTATCATTCCTAAAATCCGTGGTAAGTTTAGAAGTGTACCAATGGAAAGATTATTAGCAGAAGCTAGAAGTCTTGCAGAACAAGGCGTGAAAGAGTTGATGTTAGTAGCACAAGAGACGACATTATACGGTGTCGATCTATATGGAGAAAAGAGCCTTCACAAACTTCTTAAAGAATTATGTAAGATTGATGGTATCGAATGGATTCGTATTCTATATTGTTACCCTGAAGAAATTACAGATGATTTAATTCAGGTTATGAAGGAAGAAGATAAAATCTGTAATTATCTTGATATGCCAATTCAACATGCTTCTGATAACATTCTAAAAAGAATGGGACGTCGTACAAATCGTCAGGAATTGATTGATATCGTAACAAAACTTAGAAGAGAAATTCCAGACATTTCTCTACGTACCACTCTTATTACAGGTTTCCCAGGTGAAACAAAAGAAGATCATGAGCAATTACTTGAATTTGTAGATCAGATGGAATTTGATCGTTTAGGCGTATTCACATACTCTCCAGAAGAAGACACACCTGCAGCAAGCATGGCAGAACAGATTGAAGAAGAAGTTAAAGAAGAAAGAAAAGATGAAATAATGTCATTGCAGCAAGAAATTGCTTTCGAACGTGCAGAAAAGATGGTTGGAAGAACTCTGAAAGTAATGATCGAAGGTAGATTACCAGAAGATAACGTATATATCGGTAGAACATATATGGATGCGCCGAATATCGACGGCTATATCTTTGTGAATGCAGAGCACGAATTTATGTCAGGCGACTTTATTACTGTTAAGGTTACTGGCGCAAAGGATTATGATTTAACAGCTGAAATTGCTGAATAATATAGTCAACTGAAAGGAGTGAGGTTTTGTGAACCTACCTAATAAATTAACGCTAGCAAGAATTTGTATGATACCAATATTCGTATTCTTTTTATTAACGGATATGGTACCAAACTCTAATTATATTGCTGTAGCAATATTCATCATTGCATGCTTAACAGATGCATTAGATGGACACATCGCAAGGAAATACAATCTTATCTCTAATTTTGGAAAATTCATGGATCCATTAGCAGATAAATTATTAGTATCCTCTGCGCTTATCTGTTTCGTACAATTACAATTAATTCCAGCATGGATTATTATTGTTATTATAAGTAGAGAATTTATAATAAGTGGATTTCGTTTGATTGCGTCCGATAATGGAATTGTCATCGCAGCAAGTTGGTGGGGAAAATTCAAGACTACAGCTCAGATGATAATGTCAGTCTTATTAATAGTGAATTTTGATGGAGTTTTTTTTAATACTCTTGAACAAGTATTTATTTATATCGCTTTAATATTGACGGTAATTTCACTTATTGATTATTTGTTAAAGAACAAAAATGTACTAAAAGAAGGGAGCAGATAATTATGGTAGTTGAATTGATTAGCGTAGGTACAGAACTTTTACTCGGTAACATTGTGAATACAAATGCTGCATACCTATCTGAGAAATGTGCAGAACTTGGTATGTCATTATACTATGAAGTAACCGTAGGAGATAATGAAGAGCGATTATTAGACACAGTGACAACTGCAATTAATCGTTCTGATGTTATTATTCTTACAGGAGGGTTAGGTCCAACACAGGACGATTTAACTAAAGAAACCGTTGCGAAAGCACTAAATCTCCCTATCGTAGAGGATCGTCATACAAGAGAAAGAATTGAGAATCATTTCAAAAGAAGTAATTATAAAGTAATAACAGAGAATAACTGGAAGCAAGCTAGAATTATTGAAGGCTGCAAGGTAGTTGATAATCAGAATGGTACAGCACCAGGATTAATCGTTGAAACACAAGAAGGAAAGCGTGTAATCTTACTTCCTGGACCACCAAACGAGATGATCCCAATGTTTGAAAATGACATCTATGAATACTTAAATCAGATTAATCCCAATGTAATATATTCTAAGATGGTCAAAATCTGTGGTATTGGTGAAAGCATGGTTGAGACCGAGATAACGGATTTGATAGAAGCACAATCAAATCCTACAATTGCACCATATGCTAAAAGCGGAGAAGTTCATCTACGTGTTACGGCAAGTGCACCTTCGGTAGAAGAAGCTAAGAAATTAGTAAAACCAATTGTGAAAGAATTAAAAGATCGTTTCAAACAAAATGTATACACAACGGATGAAGCAGAAGCATTAGAAGATACCGTTGTTAAGTTATTAAAGAAATACGATTTATCACTTGCAACGGCAGAATCATGTACAGGTGGTTTGTTTACAGGACGAATTGTTAATGTAGCAGGTGCATCTGATGTACTTAAAGAAGGTTTTATAACGTATTCGAATAAAGCGAAAAAGAAGAATCTAGATGTTAGTAAGAATACACTTAAAAAGCACGGCGCAGTAAGTGAACAATGTGCCAAAGAGATGGCGAAAGGTGCAGCTATTAACACGGGTTCTGATGTAGCAGTAGCAATTACAGGTATTGCTGGACCAGATGGTGGAACAGATGAAAAACCTGTTGGTTTAGTCTATATTGCTTGCTTTGCTAATGAGAAAGTAACAGTTAAGGAATTTAACTTCAAGGGAAATCGTCAAAAGATACGTGAAGGTGCTGTTATTTATGCACTGGACCTACTTCGCCGTTGTATACTTAATAATTACAAATAATGTGTAACTGTTCAGAGCCAAGAAAAATAATTTGAAATGCATTTCAAAAGACAACCAGTGTTCCTATATAAAAGTATTTTTTAGTGAAATACCATAAAAATGACATAGTTTTGTTTTATTGTTAGAATAGTTAATGAAATTACTAAACTAATCAGATTTTAGTAATTGGTCATTTGGTGGTGATTTGAAAGGAGCACATGCATGAAAAAGAAAAGAATTTTAACATTAGTAACGATAGCATCAATTTCTGTTCTTGCAGTAACTGGCTGTAAGAAAAAAGATGATGTTATAGATAATAATCAAGTAAATGAATCAGTTGATACAACCAATAAATTAACAGATGACGAGATAGATGGAGCTGACAAGGATGTAGATGCTTCAGAGGATGGAAAAACAGACTCATCTGATGCGCAAGCGGGTGTTAATGGCGAAGAAACCACAGGTGATGATTCGACAACGAATCAAGATTCATCTACAAATGGTACAGATAAAGGTACTTCTTCAAAAGATAATGAAAAATCAGAAATTGAACTTCCAATCTATACAATTAATGATGAATCATTAGAGACAGAAGATGTAATTGCATATGTTTCTGCAGATACTAAGATTACAGCTGAAGTTATTGTTGATGAAGTTGTGAAAGCTTTTAGTGCCAACTCATATGAAGTAAAGATTGAAAGCGTATCACAGGAAGGGGATACAGTAGTTGTCAATTTCAAAAAAGATAGTGCACCAGTATCAGGTGTGGGAGCTTCTGTTGAGATAGCAACGCTTGATAGTATCTCTTATAGTCTACTTGATAATCTATCAACATGTAAGAAAGTAATCTTCCGTGTAGATGGTGAAGCTTATACAAGTGGTCATAATGAATATGGAATCAATGAGCCATACATTACAGGTAATACAAATTAAAGGCACCACCGACCTAATAGAGGGGTATGTATGAATACGCAAACAGATTTGGTTAAAAATATTAATAACAAATATAACTCACTTAGCAAGGGGCAAAAGCTCCTTGCTAACTATATTTTAAACAATTATGATAAAGCGGTGTATCTTACTGCAGCTAAGATGGGAAAAATTGTTGGCGTTAGCGAGTCGACGGTAGTGCGTTTTGCTACGATACTTGGATACGATGGTTATCCTAAATTACAACGTGCGTTAGAAGAGATGGCAAAGAACAAATTGAATTCTGTTCAACGTATGGAAGTAACTTTTGATCGTATCAATAAAGATAATATCTTAAAATATGTTCTACATTCTGATGCTGAGAAGATTCGTCTTACAGCGGAAGAAATTGATGAAAAGGCATTCAAGAATGCGATCGAGATGTTATTGCACGCGAAGAAGATATATATTATAGGGATTCGAAGTAGTGCACCTTTAGCAAGTTTCTTGAGTTATTATCTTGGATTGATTTTTGACCATGTAGTAATGATTCAATCAAATAGTACAAGTGAGTTATTCGAACAACTTTACCGAATTGGTGAAGAAGATGTTTTAGTTGGAATAAGTTTTCCGAGATATTCCAGAAGTACTTTGAAAGCGATGGAATTTGCAAGTAATCGTAAAGCTAAGCTTGTATCAATAACGGATAGTTATGTCTCGCCAATGACTAAATATTGTGATTGCAATCTCTTAGCACGTTGCGATATGGCTTCCATAGCGGATTCTATTGTAGCACCTATGAGTATTATTAATGCAATCATAGTAGGTGTATGCCAACAAAAACAAGAAGAGGTAGTTTCAACGTTTGCTTCATTAGAAGAAATCTGGAATGAATACCAGGTGTATCGATACGATGAAGAAGGCAATCAAACTAATCCAGAGGTCTAGGTAAGTTAAGGTTGAAAGAATAATCAAATTTATAGAAGGAGTCATGTGTTGCCCTTCTTTCAATCTACTAATTGGGCAGTATTGCAAGTTAACTTGTGATATGCATGGGTATACAATGAGTAAAGTGATTATAGTTGGTGGCGGTGCAGCTGGTATGCTTGCAGGCATATACGCTGCAAGAAACGGTCATCAAGTTACAATATATGAGAAAAATGAGAAGTTAGGAAAGAAATTATATATTACAGGTAAGGGTCGCTGTAACATAACGAATGCTTGTGATATGGAGACACTATTTGATCATGTTATGTCAAATAGTAAATTCCTATATAGTAGTTTCTATGCTTACAACAATTTTGATTTGATTGATTTCTTTGAAGAAATCGGATTAAAGACAAAGATTGAACGTGGGAATCGAGTTTTTCCGGAATCAGATAAATCATCAGATGTAATAGGAGCACTACAAAGAGAATTACAACGACTTGATGTTACTATTTCTTTTCGTAGTGAAGTTAGTGAAGTTGTTGTCTTAGATGGAGTATGTAAAGGTATTCGACTAAAGGATGACAAGAAGCTAACACATGCCGATGCGGTGATTGTGGCAACAGGAGGACTATCCTATACTACCACAGGTTCCACCGGCGATGGATACCGTTTTGCAAAGAACATGGGACATAATATCACCGAATGTAATCCATCTTTAGTACCATTTAATATTAAAGAATCCTTTATTAAAGAGTTGCAAGGATTATCTCTTAAGAACATCAAAGTTACAGTAACGGCTAAAAACAAAGAAATCTATAGCGACTTCGGTGAAATGTTATTCACGCATTTCGGAATTAGTGGACCTGTTATTTTGAGTGCGAGCAGTTATGTTATCCCATATATGAAGAATGGTGACATTGCTGTAAGTATAGATCTAAAGCCAGCATTAACTGAGGAGCAATTAGATGCAAGGATTACGCGTGATTTTGAAGAGTTTATTAACAAACAATTTAAAAATGCATTAGATAATCTATTGCCAAGAAAGATAATTCCTAATATAATTTCTCTTAGTGGAATTGATCCGTACAAAAAAGTTAATGTTATTACGAAAGATGAACGTATGAAACTTGTTCATACAATTAAGAATATGAAACTATCTGTGGCTAGTCTTCGCAGCTATAATGAAGCCGTAATTACGAAAGGGGGAATCTCTGTTAAAGAGATTAATCCGGCAACAATGGAATCTAAGCTTGCAACAGGAGTGTATTTTATAGGTGAAGTTTTAGACCTAGATGCATTAACTGGAGGATTTAACTTACAGATTGCGTGGTCAACTGCTTATGCGGCAGGAACTTCTATTTAACCCGTAACGGGTTTGTAGCGAAGTGGATTCGGAGTATAGTTTCTGCTTTGACTAAATTCAGACAGATTGGAGCTTTGTTTATGGTTTACAGTATTGCAATTGATGGACCAGCAGGAGCTGGTAAAAGTACAATCGCTAAGAAAATAGCAAAGGAATTGGGATTTATCTACGTGGATACCGGAGCAATGTACCGTGCGGTAGCTCTTTATCTAATGAGAAACCAAATCGCTGCAGATGAAAGTGCTAAGATAACACAGGCATGTAACGAGGTAAATGTATCAATCGAATACGTAGACGGAGAGCAACAAGTTTTACTAAATAATGAGAATGTTAACGGTTTTATTCGTACAGAAGAAGTTGGAATGATGACTTCTGCTAGTAGTAAAAACAAAGATGTCCGTATGAAGATGGTTGAATTACAAAGACAGCTTGCGAGCAAAACAAGCGTTGTTATGGATGGAAGAGACATAGGAACTTATGTATTACCGAATGCAGATGTTAAAATCTATCTGACAGCTTCTTCCACTGAACGTGCAAGAAGAAGATATGTAGAATTAACAGCAAAAGGTGTAGTTTGTGATATTGCAGAAATCGAAACAGATATTATTGCAAGAGATCATCAAGATATGACAAGAGAATTCGCCCCATTATGCCAAGCTGAAGATGCAATGTTAGTAGATAGTTCTGATATGACTATTGATGAAGTTGTTGATGAAATCATTAAGATATTTAATCTGAAAGCTAAGCTTAGTTAAGGCATAATTAGAGAGGCAAGTCGCTTTAGACTTGGAGGGAATAGTGAAAGATTATAATGTTAACATAGCAGAAAGTGCAGGTTTTTGCTTTGGAGTAAAACGAGCTGTTGATACCGTGTATCAACAAATTGACAAACAAGATACGGTCTATACATTTGGACCGATTATTCATAATGAAGAAGTAGTGAATGATCTTGACAAAAAGGGTGTTAAAGTAATTAATAACCTGGAAGAATTAAATGATAAGACAAAGGGAACAATAATAATTAGATCGCACGGAGTATCAAAAGAGGTACAAGAAGAGATTGAAAAATCTAATCTTACAGTAGTGGACGCAACATGTCCTTTCGTTAAGAAGATTCATCGAGTTGTAGCGAAAGAGTCAGAAGCTGGAAGACATATTGTGATTATTGGTAATCCAAACCACCCAGAAGTGATTGGAATACTTGGTTGGTCCAAGGTGCCAGTTACAGTAATAGAAAGTATAGAGGATGCGAACAATTTTAACCTTGAAATTGAAAAAAAGTTATGCATTGTTGCCCAAACGACATTTAGTTACAAGAAATTTAAAGATTTAGTTGAAATTATTTCGAAAAAGGGTTATGATATACTTGTTTTAAATACTATTTGCAACGCCACTGAAGAACGTCAGACAGAGGCACGTGAATTAGCTTCACAGTCCGATGCTATGATTGTTATTGGTGGAAAGAATAGTTCTAACACTCAGAAGTTATATGAAATATGTAAAGAAGAATGTGAAGATACTTACTATATACAGACACTCAGTGACCTGGATTTAAATCAATTTAAATCTTTTCGTAGCGTAGGTATTACCGCAGGGGCTTCAACCCCAAACAATATTATTAAGGAGGTTCATACGACTATGTCAGAAATGAGTTTTGAACAATTATTAGAGGAGTCATTAGTTACAATACACAACGGAGAGGTTGTAGAGGGATCAGTTATCGATGTTAAAGAAGATGAAATTATCTTAAATATAGGTTACAAAGCAGACGGTATCATTACTAGAAGCGAATACACTAATACTCCTAATGTAGATTTAACTACTGTAGTATCTGTAGGGGATACAATGCAAGCTAAAGTTCTTAAAGTAAACGATGGTGAAGGACAAGTTCTTTTAACATATAAGAGATTAGCAGCAGAAAAAGGTAATAAGAGATTAGAAGAAGCTTTCAATAACAAAGAAGTATTAACAGCTAAAGTAGCTGCTGTTTTAGATGGCGGTTTAAGCGTAGTTATTGATGAAGCAAGAATCTTTATCCCAGCTAGTTTAGTATCTGATTCATATGAAAAGAACTTAGAAAAATATGCTGGACAAGAAATCGAATTCGTAATTAGTGAATTCAACCCAAGAAGAAGAAGAATTATCGGTGACCGTAAACAACTTCTTGTTGCTAAGAAAAAAGAATTACAAAAAGAATTATTTGAAAAAATCAGTGTTGGTATGACTGTTGAAGGAACTGTAAAGAATGTTACAGACTTTGGTGCATTCATCGATTTAGGTGGTGCAGATGGTCTTCTTCATATCTCTGAAATGTCATGGGGACGTGTTGAAAATCCTAAGAAAGTATTCAAAGTTGGAGATACAGTAAAAGTATTAATCAAAGAAATTGATGGAGAAAAAATTGCTCTTAGCTTAAAATTCGATAACACAAATCCATGGATTAGTGCTGCTGAAAAATATGCTGTAGGTGCTGAAGTAACTGGTAAAGTTGCTCGTATGACTGATTTTGGTGCGTTCGTAGAGTTAGAAGCAGGAGTAGATGCATTACTTCATGTTTCTCAAATCTCTAAAGAACACGTTGAAAAACCAGCTGATGTATTAAAAGTTGGTCAAGAAATTAAAGCTAAAGTTGTTGATTTCAACAACGATGATAAAAAAATTAGTTTAAGTATGAAAGCTTTAGAAGCTGATACTGAACAAGAAGAAAGTATTGAAGAATAATTCATCAGGAACTCTACTAAGTAGGTTGATAGCTATAAGGTAAGGAAAGCTTACTTCGTCAGTAGTGCAATGGATTTCCGTTTAGCAGTATTCAAAATGATTGACTTTTTAATTTGTTAATTAAAGTACCGGAATGGTAGTTTAGATTAAAGCATTACAGAATGGAAGCATTCTATTCTGTAATGTCTAAATACAAATTAATAAGTCTTTTTTTATACTGTGTCGTATGTGCAAGTCGCTTGGTTCTAGCCAAACTTTAAAAGACAGCCTTAAAACACAGGAATGCTTTAGACATGGAGAAAATTACGCAATTGACTAACGTTGTAAGTATTGAATGAAAGGTGAGTGTGAAATTGGTAGATAGTTATGAAGTGTTTAAAGATCAGATTTTAAAATTGACTACGATTGACTTGAACTCATATAAAGAACGACAGATGAAACGTAGAATTGATGCGTTAATAACGAAACATAATATAGATTCTTATAGTACATATGTTAATACAATTAAAACTGATAAAGTATTATATGATGAATTTGTAACATACTTAACAATTAATGTATCAGAATTCTATCGTAATCCAGAACAATGGCAAATCTTAGAGAAAGAAGTCTATCCATATCTTACGAATCAGTTCGGAAAGAAATTAAAGATCTGGAGTGCGGCTTGTTCGACAGGAGATGAACCATATTCACTTGTAATGCTATTATCAAATTTCTTACAATTAAGTCAAATTAAGATAATAGCGACCGATATCGATAAACAAATTCTTGAAAAGGCACAATGTGGTCTGTATAGTGATAAGAGCTTGAAAGGATTACCTCAGGAGTTTGTTACGAAATACTTTACTAAAATAAATGATAAATCTTATAAAATAAATGATGAGATTAAGAAGTGTGTTGAGTTTAGAAAACACGATTTATTAAAAGATTCCTATCCAGATTCATGTGACTTGATTGTATGTCGTAATGTGTTGATTTATTTTACAGAAGAGGCTAAGATAGAGATCTACAAGAAGTTTAATAACGCTTTGAAAAGAGAAGGCATTTTATTCGTTGGTAGTACGGAGCAGATAATCCAGCCACAAACGTTAGGCTTTACATCACATAAATCGTTCTTCTATAAAAAGATATAGTATATAATTATAGACAACGAGTGAGAAGCGGATTACAAGTAATAAAGAGATAACAAGTAGAGGCTGTTGCAAAATACGAAGCTATAAATTTTGCAACAGTTTCTTTAATTATGTATTTGTTGATTTAGTAGGGAAAACCTATAATTATTATTGACAAAATATATTGGATAAGGTAACATAAAAAAGCTGCGAAGAACTTCGATAATCATTTGTATACGGGAGTTCTAAAGAGATGTTTAAACTGTATATATCAGATACATATACAGTGGATTTGTCAGACTGGAGAAATAGAATGGGATGTTGTAAAGAGCTTGAAAGAACCATTATTACGACATATCGAAAATCAATCTGGAGAAAGTTTATCGAAGCGATTGAAGCATATGACTTAATTCATGAAGGTGATCGGATTGCTGTTTGTATTACGGGCGATAAAGATTCTTTATTACTTGCCAAATGTATGCAGGAATTTAAGCTACATGGTAGTATTAATATTGAGCTTGGATTTTTTGTACCTACTATAGGATATAATAAGCATAACTGTCTCGAAATAATGGAATATGCAAAAGCCATTGAAATTCCGGTAGTAATGACGGAACATGTGAAAGAACTAGGTTGTAATAAGATTGCATTATGTCATCATTTTAATAATGTAATTGAAACCATATTAATGGGTATGCTATATAACGGACAGGTTGGGACGATGATGCCAAAACTACACAACCAGAATTATGAAGGATTGGAAGTAATAAGGCCGTTGTATCTAGTAAGAGAAGAAGCTATACTAAGATGGTCTGAGCGGAATGAATTAAGATTCTTTCCATGTGAATATGTATTTTCAAAGAGCTTTCAACGTGATGAGGATGATAATCTTTATATTAAGAGAGCAGATGTAAAAGATTTAATTAAGCGTCTTCTTCTAATTAATTCAAACATTGATATGAATATATTCAAAAGTATGTATAATGTTAATTTAGACACGATGATCTCTTATGAAAAAGAGGGATTTACCCATCATTTTCTTGATAACTACGAATCGAAATAAAATTTAGTTGTTTTGGCTGATAAGACTGCAAATTTAATAAAATTTTTTATTGATTTATAGAATCTTTTCTAGTATATTAGGTATAGATACTGACAGGGAGGAATTAAGATGCAAAACATAATTAGAGTTGCAGTTGACGCAATGGGCGGTGATAATGCACCTGGTCAGATTGTTAAAGGCGCAGTTGAAGCAGTTAATGAGAGAAATGACATAAAAGTTTTTTTAGTTGGAAGAGAAGATATCGTAAATTCTGAACTACAACAATATACTTATAACAAAGATCAGATTGAAGTAGTTCAAGCAAGTGACATTATTACAAATGATGAAGCACCAGTAATGGCTATTCGTCGAAAAAAAGATTCTTCTATCGTAGTAGCTATGAAATTAGTCAAAAATGGTGATGCAGACGCGTTTATTTCGGCTGGTAGTACGGGAGCAATTCTTGTAGGCGGACAACTAATTGTTGGAAGAATCAAAGGCGTTGATCGCCCACCACTAGCACCATTAATACCAACAATTAAGGGAGTTTCTTTACTTGTTGATTGTGGGGCAAATGTTGATGCAAGGTCCTCACATCTAGTACAATTTGCTAAGATGGGTTCTTTGTACATGGAACATATAGTGGGCATTAAGAATCCTAAAGTTGCAATTGTTAATATTGGTTCAGAAGAAGAGAAAGGTAATATGCTTGTAAAAGAGACATATCCCCTACTTAAAAACTGTGAAGATATTAACTTTATTGGAAGCATTGAAGCAAGGGATATACCATACGGTGCAGCAGATGTCATTGTTTGCGAAGCCTTTGTGGGTAATGTAATACTTAAGCTATATGAAGGGTTAAGTTCGGCTCTAGTTGGAACAATCAAGAAAGGTTTGATGAGTACAACAAAAAGTAAGATAGGAGCGGCTCTTTGTAAAGGTGAACTTAAGAAGACGCTGAAAGGGTTTGATGCTTCAGAATTCGGTGGTGCACCTATGTTAGGTCTTAATGGCCTTGTAGTAAAGACTCATGGTAGCTCAAAAAACACAGAAATTAAGAATGCAATCATTCAATGTGTATCTTTCAATGAGCAGAACATAAATGAGAAAATTAAAGAAAATATTATTTAACACAAATAGTGTATATTAGCAAGTATAAGAAAGGTGATAATTATGGAATTTGAAAAGTTACAAAAAATTATTAGTGAAGTATTAAATGTGGATGCAGATGAGATTACAATGGAAACTACTTTTGTAGATGATTTAGGAGCAGACTCTTTGGATATTTTCCAAATTATCATGGGAATTGAGGAAGAATTCGATATAGAAATCGCTAATGAAGCGGCAGAAGATATTGTTGCAGTAAGTGATGCTGTAGAACAAATCAAGAATGCACTTAACTAATATCGTGTAGGTCGACGGCGCCAACTTGAACGTGGTTTAATTTGGCGCCGTTTGTTTGTTATATAAATTAAAACTAAGTAAACTTAAAACTAAGCAAAGGTTATGGTAGAATATGAAAATTAATGAATTGTTAAATGAATTTGAAGAGGTTATAAGATATCAATATAATGATATTAAACTTCTTCGTCAAGCTCTTACACATAGTTCATTTGCTAACGAAAAAAGATTAGATAAATTAGCAAATAATGAGCGATTAGAGTTCCTTGGTGATGCAGTACTTGAGCTGGTTACTAGTGAGTTTCTATATAAGAATAATGATAAGATGCATGAAGGGGATTTAACCAAGTTACGTGCTAGTATAGTTTGTGAGCAGACACTATCCTTATGCGCTAATGATATCAACCTTGGAAAGTATATTCAACTAGGTAAAGGGGAAGCTTTGACAGGAGGTAGAGACCGTGCGTCTATTTTATCCGATGCAATGGAAGCGATAATTGGGTCAATATATCTAGATGGTGGTTTTACTAGTGCAAAAGAGTTTATTGATAAATTTATTTTATCAGATGTTGAGAACAAACAACTCTTTTTTGATAGCAAGACTATCTTACAAGAAATTGTACAGAGTGAATACAAAGATCCTTTAATCTATGAACTTATTGCTGAAGAAGGTCCTGACCATAATAAGAAGTTTACAGTGAAGGCATTTATAGGAGAAAAAGAGTTAGAAGTTGGAGTTGGAAGAACGAAGAAAGCAGCAGAACAACAAGCAGCATATCGTTCTATACTAGCGTTAAGAAGAAAAATCAAGAGAAACTAGAGACGTGGGTGGTGAAGCAATTTCATGTATTTAAAGAGTTTGGAGATACAGGGATTCAAATCCTTTGCTAATAAATTAGTGTTTGAATTCAAAGGTGGTATTACAGGTATTGTTGGTCCGAATGGAAGTGGTAAGAGCAACGTAGCAGATGCGGTTCGCTGGGTTCTTGGTGAGCAAAGTGCAAAGCAGCTTCGTGGTGCAAAGATGGAAGATATTATCTTCTCTGGTACACAGACAAGAAAACCGTTAGGTTTTGCTTATGTAGCAATTACATTAGATAATTCAGATCATCAATTAGCAATTGACTATGATGAAGTTAAGGTTGCAAGACGTGTATATCGTTCTGGTGAAAGTGAGTATTTAATTAATGGTACAAATTGTCGTCTTAAAGATGTACAAGAGTTGTTTCTAGACACTGGTATCGGTAAAGAAGGATATTCTATTATCGGCCAGGGGCAGATTGATAAGATATTAAGTGGAAAGCCAGAAGATCGAAGAGAGTTGTTCGATGAAGCGGCTGGTATTGTAAAATTTAAGAAGAGAAAAGCTACGGCAGAGAAGAATCTGGATGAAGAAAAACAGAATCTGTGCCGTATTAATGATATCTTGGCTGAAATTGAGAAACAGGTAGAACCTTTAGAGAAACAAGCTATTGTTGCAAAAGAATACCTTAAGTATCGTGAAGAATTGAAAACATTAGATGTTAATATGTTCTTAATTGAATATGAGAGAATTCTAGAAGAGCAAAAGAATGTTGACGAGAAGTTACAAATTGCAGCTGGTGATTTAGATCGTTCGAAGAATTCCTTTGATCAAACGAAAGAGGAATATGAGAAGATAGAAGCTCAGATAGAGGAATTTGATACTGCTTTAGACGAAAAGAAGATGGATCTTAATAACTATCGTCTACATAAAGAAAAGTTAGAAGGCGACATAAAGGTATATAAGGAACAAATCACTGCTTCAGAGCAAAACAGAGAACATTATCAGGAACGTATTAATGCTGTTAATAAAGAATTAGAGGATAAAGATGCTCAATTAAAAACTTACTTTGAACAAAAAAGCTCTTTAGATGAAAAACTTGATTCTTTTGATGATATTCAAGGTGAAACGAATACAGAGTTAGAGAATATCCAAACAGAGATTACGTCTATCACGAATGCTATTGATGAGTGTAACTCGAAGATATATCATTACATGGAAGAGAATGCTAATCGAAAAGCCGAGATTCAAAAGTATGAGACTATACTTGAGCAAAGTAGTATTGGAAAGGCTGCATTAAACCAACGATTATTAAAGAATAAGAGTAATGAATCCCTTCTAGAAATAGAGTGGAATGAAAAGCAAACATTGGCACAAGACATAGAGTCGCAGTTTCAAGAGATTCGAGATAAAAATGCAGAGGTCGAGAATAAACTTCGCGATTTACAGAATAATATTAAGGGAAAAGAAGAGGAATACCGTGATCTCCAACAGAAATATCACCAAGAAAAATCTCGAATGGACTCTTTGAAGAATATGACGGAGCGTTACGAAGGGTATGGTAACAGTATCCGAAAGATTATGGAGTTAAAGCAGTCAAACCCAGGTATTGAGGGTGTAGTTGCGGATATAATCAAGGTTAAGAAAGAGTATGAGACAGCAGTTGAAATTGCACTTGGTGGTAGTATTCAGAATATTGTTACGGATAATGAAGCAACGGCTAAGAGTCTGATTGAGCACCTTAAAAAGAATAAGTTTGGTAGGGCAACCTTCTTACCACTTACTTCTGTTAGTAGTAGAGGTGGATTCAAAGATAACAATGTGCTTAAGGAACAAGGGGTTATCGGTTTAGCTAATTCACTTGTTGAGCATGATAAGAAGTATGATGGATTAGTAGAATATCTGTTAGGAAGAATCGTTGTTGTTGATACAATAAATAATGCAATTGCCTTAGCGAAAAGATATAATTATTCCCTTCGTATTGTTACGGCAGAAGGAGATTTGCTTAGTCCTGGTGGTTCAATGTCTGGTGGTTCCTATAAGAACAATAGTAATCTATTAAGTAGACGTAGAGAAATTGATGAGATTGAATCAAAAGTAACAGCTCTATCAAATCAGATGAAAGAAAATGCTACATTTGTTGAAGCTTGTAAGAAGGATAGAGAAAATTATCGTAATATATATGAATCAAATAAAACGAAATTACAAGAACTCTCTCTTTCACAAAATACGGTCAAGATGCAGATGCAACAAATCGAAAGTAAGAGGCAAGAAATCCATGCTCTTTATGTTGAAATAAAGAAAGAAAGTACTGAAATTGATAATCAAGCACTAGAATTAAAGAGTGCAGTAAAACAGTTAAGAGAAATCCAAGAAGAAAATCAATCTAAGAGTAAAGCAGCAGAAGTTATGATGGCTGAATATGCAAAACAGTTAGAAGAGAAGAAACTGTTAGAAAAAGAATATAATGACAAAGTTGCTTCTATAAAATTAGATTGTTCTTCATTAGAACAACAAAATCAGTACGTTGTAGAGAATATAAAGCGTGTAAAAGTCGAGATTGATAAGCTTAAGGATGAGTTACAAGAAATCCTATCTAAATTATCACAAGCTAAGCAACACATGGATTCAAGAGTTGAATTAACGAATAACACAAAGAGTCAACTTGAGAATGATGAGAAATTAATCGAATCATTAACAAAAGATTTAGAAGAAATGGTTGCAAAGAAAGAGAAGCTATCAAAAGACCATAAGGCGTTTCTTGCTAGACGAGAAGAATTAGCTAATATGGTAAATGAATTAGATAAAGAAAGTTATCGTCTAACTGGACAAAGAGAAAAGTTAATGGAGCAGTTAGATACTCAAGTTAACTACATGTGGCAAGAATATGAATTGACATATAGTATAGCACTTGCTAAGAAGAATGAGGAATATGATGATATTACTCAGATGAAGAAGTTGATTCAAAACTTGAAACAAAAAATCAAATCACTTGGAGATGTTAACGTTAATGCGATTGAAGATTATAAAAATCTATTAGAGCGTTATGAACTACTGAAGACACAACATGATGATTTGATTGAAGCAGAAGAAGTGCTTAAGAAAATTATCGAAGAATTAGATATTGAGATGAGAAAACAATTCAATGAAAAATTTGCGGAAATTCGAAGCCAGTTTGACCTTGTATTCAAAGAGTTATTCGGAGGAGGAAAAGGTACCCTTGAATTAATGGAGGGCGAGGATATCCTAGAAGCAGGTATTCGAATAATTGCACAACCTCCTGGTAAGAAACTACAGAATATGATGCAACTTTCTGGTGGGGAGAAAGCACTTACAGCCATCTCGTTGCTGTTTGCAATACAGAATTTGAAGCCATCTCCATTTTGTTTACTAGATGAAATTGAAGCTGCTCTTGACGATGCTAACGTTAAGAGATATGCCAAGTATCTACACAAATTAACAACGCATACACAGTTCATAGTAATTACTCATAGAAGAGGAACTATGGCAAGTGCAGATACCCTTTATGGTGTTACAATGCAGGAGAAAGGTGTTTCCACTCTTGTATCGGTAAATCTAATCGAAGGGGAATTAGAAGACAAAAAAGAACAAATATAATAGGAATAATAGAGGTGTAATATATGGGAGAAAAGAAGGGCTTTTTTAGCCGACTAGTATCTGGTCTTACTAAGACAAGAAACAATATCATATCGGGTATCGATAATATCTTCAAAGGTTTTTCAAGTATTGATGAAGACTTCTATGAGGAATTAGAAGAGATTTTAATTATGGCTGACTTAGGTATTAACACGACAACAGCAATTATTGAAAACCTTCAGGAGAAAGTAAAGGAACAAAAGATCAAAGAGCCAAGCCAATGTAAGCAATTATTGATTGAAAGTATAAAAGAACAAATGTCAGTTGATGAAACGGCTTATGATTTCGAAAATCAAAAATCAATTATCCTTTTAATTGGAGTTAATGGTGTCGGTAAAACAACGTCAGTTGGTAAATTAGCAGGTCAATTAAAGGATGGTGGGAAGAAAGTTATGGTAGCCGCAGCAGATACGTTCCGTGCAGCAGCAATTGAACAACTTACAGAATGGGCAAACCGTGCTAATGTAGAGATTATTGCTCAAAGCGAAGGCTCAGATCCAGCGGCAGTAATCTATGATGCCGTTACCGCTGCGAAAGCTAGAAATACAGATGTATTACTTTGCGATACAGCAGGGCGTCTTCATAACAAGAAGAACTTAATGGAAGAACTACGTAAAATTAGTCGTGTTATTGACCGTGAATACCCAGATGCACATAAAGAAACGTTAGTAGTACTTGATGGAACAACTGGTCAGAATGCACTTGCACAAGCCAAACAGTTTAGTGAAGTTGCTGATATTAATGGAATCATCCTAACAAAGTTAGATGGAACTGCAAAAGGTGGAATAGCAATAGCAATTCAATCGGAACTTGGAATTCCAGTCAAATACATTGGAATTGGTGAGAAGATTGATGATTTACAAAAATTCAATGCAGACGAATTCGTAAATGCTCTATTTACAAACAATGAGGAACAAGCATAAGTTAATATATTTATACGAAATATGGTTCTAATAATAAAGAAGTTTCAAACTAGTAGAAATATTTGACTATACGAAATTGGAATACAAGTATTCTGATTTAGTTATACTAGTTTGAAACTTTTTTTGTGCATCCGTTGGTTTTTACCTGTTTTATATGCTTTAAGGGGATTTTTAACTGTCTTTGGAATGGATACAAAGCAATCCGTAGGACGGACAAATAACTTGACAGATAATAAAATCGTGTTATCATAGTTTAAAGTGATGAATTTGAGCAGAGCTATTTTGAATGTAAACAAAGGAGACAAAACTATGATGACATTGGAGAAATTTGAAGAAGCGACCGAAGCGGTCAAAAAAGTAATCCTTCGAACAAAACTTGTTTATAGTGACTATTTTTCAGACACAACTGGGAATAAAGTTTATTTAAAACCAGAAAACATGCAGTTTACTGGAGCATATAAAGTTAGAGGAGCGTATTACAAGATTAGTACTTTAACTAAGGAAGAAAGAGAGAAAGGGTTAATTACAGCATCTGCAGGTAATCATGCCCAAGGAGTTGCCTATGCAGCAAAACTATACAACGCAAAAGCAACGATTGTAATGCCAACAACTACACCTCTAATTAAAGTAAATCGAACAAAAAGCTATGGTGCAGACGTTGTATTGCATGGTAACGTATATGATGATGCATATCAACATGCGTGTAAATTGGCGAAAGAAAAAGGATTTACTTTTATTCATCCATTTGATGATGAAGTAGTCGCAACAGGCCAAGGAACAATCGCAATGGAGATCTTCAAAGACTTGCCGACAGTTGATATTATATTAGTACCAATTGGCGGTGGCGGTTTAGCAGCAGGCGTATCAACGTTAGCAAAACTACTAAATCCCAATATCAAAGTAATTGGTGTTGAACCAGCAGGTGCTAATTGTATGCAGGAATCTGTAAAAGCAGGTCATGTAGTTACATTACCAGGAGTTGATACAATTGCAGACGGTACTGCAGTTAAGACACCAGGAAGTAATATCTTCTCATACATACAAAATAATATAGATGATATCATTACTATAGATGATCATGAACTAATTGTAGCATTCCTTGATATGATAGAAAATCATAAGATGGTAGTTGAAAATTCTGGATTATTAACCGTTGCAGCACTAAAGCACCTTGACTGCAAGAATAAGAAAGTAGTTTCCATCCTTAGTGGTGGTAATATGGACGTTATAACAGTAGCATCAATAGTACAACATGGTTTAATTGAACGTGAGAGAGTATTCACAGTAACGGTACAACTTCCAGATCGTCCAGGGGAACTTGTTAATGTGGCATCTGTAATTGCTAAGGAACAAGGCAATATCATTAAGTTAGAGCATAATCAGTTCGTAAGTATTAACCGTAATAGTGCGGTAGAATTAGAGATTACAATGGAAGCTTATGGACACGACCATAAAGAGAAGATAGTAAGTGCGTTGAAGAAGCATGGATATGACCCAAAGATTGTGAAACCAAAGAGTATGTACAACTAGAAACAGTTGGCTGAAATAACCCCCCTAGAGTATAGTTTAACTATAACCTAGGGGGTTTGTATTACTGATAGATTATAGATGGAGTTCAATATGCTTGTGAAAAAGCTTGGTTGAAAATAATAGTATAAGCTAAAAGTAAACATATAATAAATTATTAACTGTAATTTATAGATGAAATGGAAATATATGTTTACACATTGAAAGCTGTATGGTATAATTACTATATTCATAAATTCTAGAGCTAATAGTCTGAAATCTTGTTAATAATCTAAGTTTGAATTCTTAATCAGGAATTTCAATGAAAAATCCTAATTTACTACACTAATTAGATAACCTACTTTTTGATGATATGTATTTAAAAACTTAAACCTTATGGTAATTAAGTTCTATTGTTTTGTATAGTACAAGCTTAAAAGCGTAGTTTGGAGGTGTGCTTCGTAAAATATTATTATTAGCTATTAAAATCTTACAAATACAAAAAAAGGAAGTGATATTACAGTTGACATAAGTTTGAAAATACGGTACTATATTGATAGTAAAAGAACATTAGTTCGCTACATAAAGGAGAGATAATAATGAGAGATGAAAATAAATTAAAAGCATTAGAGTCTGCATTGGCTCAAATCGAAAAACAATATGGTAAAGGATCTGTTATGAAACTTGGTGATACAAGTGCTCATATGAATATAGAAACAGTGCCTACGGGTGCATTAAGTCTTGACGTTGCATTGGGTCTTGGTGGAATACCAAGAGGAAGAATCGTAGAGGTATATGGACCAGAATCAAGTGGTAAGACTACAGTTGCTTTACACATGGTTGCTGAAGTTCAAAACAGAGGTGGTATTGCAGGTTTCATCGATGCAGAACATGCTCTTGATCCAGCATATGCTAAGAATATCGGTGTTGATATTGATAATTTATATATCTCACAACCAGATAATGGGGAACAAGCATTAGAGATTACAGAGACAATGGTTCGTTCTGGTGCCGTTGATATCGTAATTGTCGATTCTGTTGCTGCGTTAGTACCTAAGGCTGAAATTGATGGTGATATGGGAGACAGTCACGTAGGTTTACAAGCAAGACTTATGTCACAAGCGTTACGTAAGTTAACAGCTGTAATCAGTAAATCTAATTGTATTGTTATCTTTATCAACCAGTTACGTGAAAAAGTGGGCGTAATGTTTGGTAGCCCTGAAACAACTACAGGTGGTAGAGCGTTAAAATTCTATTCATCAATCCGTTTGGACGTACGTAGAATTGAAGCGTTAAAACAAGGTGGAGAAATCGTAGGTAACCGTACAAGAATTAAAGTAGTTAAGAATAAGATTGCGCCTCCATTCAAAGAAGCTGAATTTGATATTATGTTTGGACAGGGAATTTCAAGAGAAGGTGATGTACTTGACCTTGCTGCCAACGAAGGGATTGTTGTTAAGAGCGGTGCGTGGTATGCTTACAACGATGCTAAGATTGGTCAAGGTAGAGAAAACTCCAAATTATATCTAAAAGAAAATCCAGATATATTTGAAGAAATTAAACAAAAAGTTCGTGAAAAATTCAATCTTGATGGTGCAGTTACTGTTACAAGTAAAGTTGACGACGTTAATAAGGATATGGACGAAGAATAAGAATGATTCTTACAAAGATAGAACAGATTGACAAGAAGAGGTATCGGATATATATTGAGGAAGAATTTCAACTCCTACTATATGTTACTGATATTAGAAAACACAAATTAGAAGAGCAGATGGAAATTACACCAGAAGAACTTGAAATAATCTATAAAGATATCGTTCTAAGAAGAGCAAAGATGAAAGCAATGCTTTTACTTAAATCGATGGATTATTCAGAAAAGGGATTACGTGATAAACTTGCAAAATTATATTATCCGCAAAAGGCTATTAATGATGCACTTGAGTATGTAATTGGTTATGGATATATAGATGATGAACGTTATGCAAGGAATTATGTAAGATATAAGAAAGATACGCAAAGCCGTAAGCAGATTGAATTCACACTACAACAAAAAGGGGTATGCAAAGAGTATATTACCATTGCTTTTGACGAGGAATATAGTAACGAAAACAATGCTCTTGTACGTGCGATAATTAAAAAGATTGGTTCATTTGAACGTATTGAGGAACTTACAGTTGATGAAAAACGTAAGATAGGGGCTTATCTTTATCGAAAAGGCTTTTCTTCACAGGAAATACATGAATATATTTCGTTTTAATAGGGAAGTCTAGGGTGTGGAATAAATTATTCCATAACTAGACTTTTCTTCATTTATGTTTGAATTTTTTTATAGAAATAGTAAGTTACATAATCAAAAATAAAATGAAAAAAAACATTTATTTACTCGAAATTTATACATTTTGCATAAAATTGTTAGAACGATACTTGACATCCAATCTAAAACAGTATAAAATTTAAGTGTTGTATTAACGTACAATGAAAATTGAATAAGGAGGTGCTCCTGTGCCAGAATTAGTAAAAATAATACTAGCTATTGTTATTACCTTGGTAATCGTCGCTCCTCTTGTATGGATTGCTGCTATTTCTTATAGAAAGAAAGTTTATGAAGAAAAGGTAGGCAATGCAGAAGATAAGGCAAGAGAAATCATAGATGAAGCTTTGAAAACAGCTGAAACTAAGAAACGAGAAGCCCTACTTGAAGCAAAGGAAGAGTCTTTAAGAACTAAGAATGAGCTTGAGAAGGAAACTAAGGAACGAAGAGCAGACTTACAACGTTACGAAAAGCGTGTTCTAACTAAAGAAGAGACTTTAGATAGAAAAACTGAAGCACTAGAAAAGAAAGAATCTAAACTTTCTGTAAAAGAAGCTGAACTTGATAAGTTGAGAGCAGAGGTTGAAGAACTTCATGACAGAAGATTACAGGAGTTAGAGAAGATTTCTGGACTGACCTCCGAACAAGCAAAAGATTATCTTTTAAAAACTGTTGAAGATGAAGTAAAACATGAAACAGCTATGTTAGTAAAAGAACTTGAAAGTAAGGCAAAAGAGGAAGCTGATAAAAAAGCGAAAGATTATGTTGTTACAGCTATCCAAAAATGTGCTGCAGACCATGTAGCAGAAAGCACTATTTCTGTAGTTCAACTTCCAAACGATGAAATGAAAGGTAGAATCATAGGACGTGAAGGACGTAATATCCGTACATTAGAAACTATGACAGGTGTTGATTTAATTATTGATGATACACCAGAAGCTGTAATTTTATCAGGATTTGATCCTATTAGAAGAGAAGTTGCTAGAATTGCTTTAGAGAAATTAATTGTAGATGGACGTATTCATCCAGCTAGAATTGAAGAAATGGTTGAAAAAGCACAAAAAGAAGTTGAAGTTATGATTCGTGAAGAAGGTGAAGCAGCAACTTTAGAAGTTGGTGTTCATGGAATTCACCCAGAACTAGTAAGACTTTTAGGTAAAATGAAGTTCAGAACGAGTTATGGACAGAATGCTTTGAAACATTCGATTGAAGTTGCACATTTATCTGGACTTTTAGCTGGTGAAATCGGTGTAGATATTAAGATGGCTAAGAGAGCTGGATTATTACATGACATTGGTAAATCTGTCGACCATGAAATGGAAGGTTCACATATTCAAATAGGTGTTGATCTATGTAGAAAATACAAAGAATCCCCTATTGTAATCAATGCAGTAGAGTCACATCATGGTGATGTGGAGGCTGAAACATTGATCGCTTGTATAGTACAAGCTGCAGATACAATATCAGCTGCAAGACCTGGTGCAAGAAGAGAAACTTTAGAAACTTATACTAACAGGTTAAAACAATTAGAAGATATTACGAATAGCTTTAAGGGAGTAGATAAGTCTTTTGCAATACAAGCCGGTAGGGAAGTACGTGTAATGGTAGTTCCTGAAGCAATCAGCGATGCTGATATGGTATTACTTGCTCGTGACTTATCAAAACAAATAGAGTCAGAACTAGAGTATCCAGGACAAATTAAGGTTAATGTAATTCGTGAATCAAGAGTAATTGATTACGCAAAATAGTGTAAAGTAATGATAGTAAAGATATAGTGAAAATTAATTTTCACTATATCTTTTTTTGCGTGTGGGCACTATTTAAAACATTAATGATCTGAATCAATAGTGTAACATAAGAATATAGCAACCTCATGTGAAACATTCATGAATATGTAGGAAACATTTCAAAGGAAATGCAATAAAATGGTAGTAAACTTGCAAAATATTAATAAGTAAAATAAGAGATTGCTATAAAACCACTGATATTTAAAGTAACAGATCAAATAAGCATGTTTAATAAGAATTACAACAAATAAAAACTTGCATTATTAGTCGTTCTATATTACAATAATGAAAGAAAGATAAATAGGAAAATACATAGATAAAATCATAAAAAATGGAATATTTCATTGCATTTAGTTAGAAAGGGTAGGTACACAATATGGCTTTAACATTATCAAGGAAGGCACAAGAAGTTAAACCTTCATCAACATTAGCAATTACAGCAAAGGCAAAGGAATTGAAGGCACAAGGTATCGATGTAGTAGGATTTGGCGCTGGAGAGCCAGATTTTAATACCCCTGAGAATATTAATAATGCTGCTATCAAAGCAATTCATGATGGATTTACTAAATATACACCAGCTGCAGGTATTGAAGAATTGAAGAAAGCAATTTGTACCAAGTTTGCTAATTTTAATAAATTACAATACCAACCAAATCAAATCGTTATCAGTAACGGGGGAAAACATTCTTTAACAAATATCTTTACTGCAATATTAAATCCTGGAGATGAAGTAATTATACCTGCACCTTTCTGGTTAAGTTACCCGGAGATAATTAAGTTATCGGGTGGTGTTCCTGTAGTAGTAAGATGTGATAAAACACAGAATTACAAATTAACAGCAAAGCAATTGGAAGAAGCCTGTACGGAAAAAACGAAAGCTGTTATCTTGAATACTCCTAATAACCCAACGGGTATGGTATATTCAAAAGAAGAATTACAAGCCATTGCAGATGTTGTTGTTAAGAAAGATATCTATGTTATAGCGGATGAGATGTATGAAAACTTAATCTATGGTGAAGATGTGCATGTAAGTATTGGTTCATTGGGAGAAGAGATCTATAAGAGAACAATTACGTGTAGTGGTGTCGCTAAGAGTTATGCAATGACGGGCTGGAGAATTGGTTATACTGGGTCATCAGTTGAAATTGCTAAATTGATGGGAAGTATACAAAGCCATCAAACTTCAAACCCTAACTCAATAGCACAAAAAGCTACAGTTGAAGCTTTAACTGGACCTCAGAAGACGGTTGAAGTAATGAAATATGAGTTCAACAAACGTAGAGAATATATGTATGATCGTTTAAGCAAGATGCCTTTAATCGACACGGTAGAGCCTACAGGAGCATTTTACTGTTTCATTGATATCAGTAATTTGTTGAATAAATCATACAAAGGTGAAAAAGTTGAAACAGTTAGTAAACTTGCAGCTATATTAATCGATGAATATAATGTTGCAGTTATTCCATGTGCTGACTTTGGATTTGATGACCATATTCGTTTATCCTATGCAATTTCATTGGAACAAATCAAAAAAGGATTAGATAGAATTGAAAGATTCATCAATGATGTAGCGTAAATGTAAACCCACTTAATAGTATAGTTTATTATGATTGAATCTATGATTCTATCATAAAGTAAAACGAAGTCTATATAATATCATTCTGTTACTTTAATACGATGATATTATATAGACTTTTCAGCCATTTAGGATTAAACTATTACTTAATTGAGTAGAGTGTTATGTAGTATAGCACGTTAGTCAATAGCTTAATAAAAGCAAATTGACTTATAGTTTAAAAGCAGATATGTTATCGACTTTTTGAAGAGTTTTACAATTGATTAAGTTAATAGTTTTGAAAGGAGCATGATTATACTATGGAAGAATATAAGAGAGTAAAACGAGAATTAAAACATAAGGGAGCTATTGTAGAATTCTATTCAGATACAATGGAATTACCAAACAAAAAAATAGTAGAATGGGATCTCATTAATCATAAAGGAGCAGCAGCAATAATTCCTGTAGATGAGAATGGAAAGATTTTAATGGTACGCCAGTACCGAAACGCAATAGAAAGATATACATTAGAGATACCAGCCGGTGGCAAAGAGCCAGAAGAAGACATGATGACATGTGCAATTCGAGAACTAGAAGAGGAAACTGGATACCGTACAGAGCACGTAGAACATCTTATTGACCTATATACAACGGTAGCCTTTTGTAATGAGAAGATAGGAATCTATTATACAACGGAATTAATTCCATCAAAACAACATCTGGATGAAGATGAGTTTGTAAGTATTGAACGATATACTTTAGAGGAACTTGTAGAGATGATTTTCAATGGGACGATAGAAGATGCTAAGACGATTGCCGCAATCATGTCCTATAAAGCGAAAAGAAATCTATAAGCAATCATTTTTTCTGTTCTTCTAACATATCATAGTATAACTAGTACATTTTTGTTAAGGGAGGAAACTGTATGAAGAGTACTATGAATATGTTGAAGAATCGAATAGGAATTTATCGCCTTGCAGCAATCCTTTTATTAATAGGTATTGTACTTGGGACTATAGCAGCAAATATATTACAAAGATTCTATCTGAATGATTTGGAGACGATTAATCGTTATTTTAGTACTAATGTAAATCTGATCAAAGTCAATTATGGGAGTCTGATGAAATACATAATTACTAGTAGACTAAAGGAATTTATTTTGGTATGGATTAGTTGCTGTATGGTGTTTGGGATGCCTTTATTATCCTTATTAATCACATATAAGGGTATATGTATAGGATTTGCTTTATCTAGTTCTATATTATGCTATGGATTCAAAGGTATCATTGTTTATTTTGCTTACATTTTTCCGCAATGTATAATATACATACCTGTATATATCCTGATGGTTAAGAAAGGCTATGACTTATGCGAGAATTTATATTTTAGTAGTAAAGTCTCGTTTAAAGGAAAGAAGAGTATAACTAGGGAATACCTACCTATTATTCTGTTGTTATTGTTATTTCTTTGGATTGGTTGTATCGTTGAAACCTATATTAATAGTGCTTTAGTTAGGAATGTTGTTGAGTGGATTATGAAGCAGTAGCATAGAAAATTTGTTTGACTGTATTTATCTACATATGAATTGATATTAAAGAGGCTGTTGCAATTTTGCAACAGCCTCTTATCTTATACTTGTTCAGCGATAGTATATAATAATTCTTCTGTTTCTTTCCAACCTAGACAAGGATCAGTAATTGATTTTCCGTAGATGTGGTCAGAAATCTTTTGGCAACCTGGTTCGATGTAACTTTCAATCATTACACCTTTTACAAGAGTTGCAATATCATTAGATACTTTACGGCTGTGTAGAATTTCTTTAATGATACGAGGTTGTTGGTCATATAATTTATTAGAATTTGCATGGTTTGCATCAACGATAGCAGCTGGATTTTGTAAGTCTCTTTCTGCGTACATATCAACTAGACGAATTAAGTCTTCATAGTGATAATTAGGAATTGATTGACCATGCTTGTTAACAGCTCCCCGAAGGATTGTATGAGCCAGTGGGTTTCCTGAAGTTTCTACTTCGTATGCACGATATAGGAAAGTATGACTACATTGTGCTGCGACAACAGAGTTTAACATTACAGAAAGGTCACCACTTGTAGGATTCTTCATACCAGCAGCAACATCCATTCCACTGATTGTGAGTCTATGTTGTTGATCTTCAACAGAACGGGCACCAACAGCTACATAAGATAAGATATCGTCTACATAAGGCCAGTTTTCTGGGTATAACATCTCATCAGCGGCAGCAAGACCAGTTTCGGCAATAGCGCGAAGATGCATTCTTCTCATAGCCATTAAACCTTCCTTAAGATCAGGTTCTTTCTCTGGGTTTGGTTGATGAACGATTCCTTTATAACCTTCTCCTGTTGTTCTAGGCTTGTTCGTGTAGATACGAGGAATAATTATTAATTTGTCAGATACTTTATCTTGAACTTTTGCAAGACGATTTATGTAGTCACATACAGAATCTTCATTATCTGCAGAACAAGGACCAATAATAACTAGAAATTTATCTGATTCACCTGTAAGGGCTTTTTTGATCTTTTCATCGCGATTTGCCTTCCATTTAGCATGTTCAGCTGGAACTGGTAAGGCTTGTTTTAATTCTGATGGGGACATTACTTCTTTGATTATTTTGAAACTCATTCTAATTCTCCTTTACTATTTAAAATTCATAAGAATTATGGTAATATATTAGAAACTAACTAGTTTCTCTTAATTATATTGAGAGCTGAAAGTTATACCTACTAATAATCCATGAATAATATGAAACAATTGCGTATAATAATACGTTAATATGTCGAAGTCTATTGTATACGTTTTCAGATAATAAGTCAAATCTTAAGTGAAATATATTGAAACATTATTTATATAAAATATAGGGGGATAAGATGGTTAAGACAAAAAAGAAAATCCTTAGTTGCTTCCTAATAATTAATATACTAGTATTAACACTAAGTGCTTGTCAAAGTAATTCGAATAATAATAATAGATCAGAAAAGAGTACTACGACATCAAATAATAAAGAGGATAGTGATACAATAAAAGGAGGTGCTGTGACAGAGGAATATAACCAACAAACAAGCAATGTTAGTAACAATAATGAGATGAATAAATCCAATGAAACGAATGAAACGAGTGAATCCAATGACTCAGAGAAGCCGAATAAGCCGAATGAACCAAATAGTTCCAATGTTTCTAATGTGCCAAATGATACGAACAATCCGAATTCCTCGAATAATCCGAATGAATCGAATACTACGAATGCTCCAAATGAATCTAATAAAGGGAATACGGCCAATTCCCCTAATACATCAAACACTCCGGTGGAATCCAATAGTCCGAACAGTACGAATTCCTCGAATGAAACGAATACACCAAATTCTCCTAATCGTTAGGTGAGATAGTAGTCGTAATTTTCAGCTATAATCCTATAGCCGGTTTTATGGTAAACTCTATTAGCTGCCTGGTTTTTCTTGTCTACAAATAAAGTACAGAATTGATTACCTTGTTCAAGAATAGATTTGCTCAAATGATACATAATGGCGGTAGCATAGCCATGGCCTCGATAATTGTTTGCTGTATAGACATAGCTAATAGAAGAGCCGTTTAGTAATTTCCTTGTAGTACAGGCCATAGATACTGGAACGTCATCTGTATTGAAAAATATATAGTATAAATTATTATTGATTTGTTCACTAACCATATCAATGATACGATCATATTCTAAACGTAAATCTAAAACATCATTTCCGAATAAAACATTCCAATGAGTGATGGTATCTAGATCAGATAGATTGGCTTGGCGGAAAAATCCATTGGGGATATTGATAGTATGTATATCACGTAACTCTAAGATATCGCTTCTTAAGTATTCTTTGAATATGGAAGAAGGCGATTTCTTAGTATAATAAGTTATGAAGTTATTACATATCACTGAGTTGCCACTTATTCCTTTAACTGGAATGTTAATATCTAATAGGTACTTTATTAGTAATTTAATTGCAGCTTGCAGTAAATGTTTCTCTTCTATAGGAGCAAAGATCTGAAGATTATAAGGAGTTACGTTGGAAAAGAGTAGGATTACTTGATCGCCTTCGGTTATAGTACCAAATAAACAGGTGTTACATGAGGGTACAGTGAGTTTTTGTAAGGCATTATAGATGATTAATTGTGTTAAAGCCTCATTATCAACTAATAAACGTTGATTAGCCTTTAAGAAAGATTGTGCATTTTTATAAGTATGTAATCTCATATAAATCCTCCTAATTTGATTATGTCGCTTTGAATCGTTTTTTAGTTATTAGTAAGTCTTCACAATAGATTTTAATAATGATTTAGATATCACAAGTTGACATACGAATCTTAATAATATAATAATACATAATATTGGAAGGAAAATAAATGATAAATTGGTATCAGTTTGTCTAATATATTGGACAAGTTGTGAGGATTTAGGTAATCGTGTGGTAAATAGATAAAAAGAAAGACAGTTTTCTATGAATAGAAAACTGTCTTTCTTTAATATCTATAGTTATAGATTACGTTAGTAGTAATTATCTTAGAAATACAAGATAAACGAAATATGCTACATAACAAGTAATCATAATAATACCACCAGTTTTTCCAACCTTACGATCACGGAATACACAGATAAGTAAAATTACAGCAGCAGCTATTGCTACAATGGCATCAACGATGAAACTTCTTGCAAAATTGATTGGTGTTATCAGAGAAGTTGTCGCCAATACGAATAAGATATTGAATAAGTTACTACCAACAATGTTACCAACTGCAATGTCGTCTTTACCTCTCTTAGCAGCAGTAATAGAAGTAATTAATTCTGGTAAGGATGTACCAAAAGCAACGATTGTTAAGCCGATAAAACGAGGGCTCATACCAAAGATTTCAGCAATTTTCGATGCACTGTCTACTGTTATATCACTACCAATAATGATAGCTGCCATACCAAGAATTGTTATCAATATTAGTAGGGGCATTTTATCCTTTTCATTAGCTTCCGGGACGTCATCCATTTGTGCCTTTCCTGATTTTGATAACCTGATTAAGTATATGAAGAACACAATGAACATTATCCAAAGGATTACACCATCAATTAAACTAAGTTTACCATCTAATCCAAGTAAGAGTAGGACCAAAGTTGTAATAATTACATATGGTAACTCAAAGTATAGTGTTGATTTTTGAATGCTTAATGGAAGGATAATGCACGTAATACCTATAATGATTAGGATATTGAATATGTTACTACCCAAGACATTACTTATTGCGATGTCTGCATTTGCATTAAGCCCAGCATTGATACTTACCGCAGCTTCTGGAGCACTCGTACCGAATGCAACAATGGTTAAACCGATGACAAGTTGCGGAATGTGGAATTTGTCAGCGATTTTTGATGATCCTTCTACAAACTTGTCTGCACCTTTAATAAGAAGTACAAATCCTAAGGCTAGAAGGAGTAGTTGAATAATTATTTGCATAAATTCACCTTTTCTTTCGAGTAATTTTCTATAACTATATATAAATGATAAAATAGTCAAAAAATATTGTAGGATGACTGATAAATTATGTCAAGGAATTTCCACAAAATAAAAATAAAACATTATATTAGGATGTGATTATTATTGCGAAAAATTATGAAAATTGTAGTCATTGCAATTAGTATTTTGTTAGTTGGGAACTTTTTATACCAAAGGACATCAGTATATTTTTTGGATATGCCCGATTTGCCATTTTCCTTACATCTGAACAAAGAAAGTATCGTTTTAGAAAAAGGAGAAACATTTCGGTTGTCTGTTTTTTCTATTAATAAAAGGGTACATTATAGTTCAAAAGATTTTAAAGTTGCATATGTGAACCTTAATGGTAAGATATATGCTAAGAAGCCAGGGGTAACCTTTATTACAGCGAAAGTAGGTAAGAAAACGTTACGATGTAAAGTACGGGTTATAGCAATTAATAGAAAAACTTTAACGCTTGAGGTGGGGGAGAAGTATCAATTTCATATTGAAGGGGATGGAATCATAAGTATTGTTGCTTGGAAATCAAGTGATTCTTCCATAGCTTACGTGAATGATTATGGATATGTGACCGCCAAAAGGAAAGGGACCGTAGTTATTACTGCTAAAACACATGGGAAAAAGCTTACTTGCAAACTAAAAGTCGAATAGTATTTGTCATATTTTTAAGATAAGCTGATTAAAATATAGTAATACTTACGAATATTAGAAGAGGAAAAAATGATTAGGAAGAGGCTATATAAGTTAATCGCACTTCTTGTATTATTAGTAATGGTTGCATCTAATGTTGTTAGTGCTTCAACCATTAGCAGACAAGTGTCAAAGAACAGTAAGTTGTTAAGTACGCAGGATGATACGAACAAGGATAATTCTAATGGGGAAGATCAAAAGAAAGAATCAGATGAAAAGAAAGAATCAGATGAAAAGAAAGAATCAAATGAAAAGAAAGAAGATTCACAGCAAGAAGAAAAGACAACTAAGGATGATACAGAACAAGAGAATAAGCAAGATGATAAAGCTACACAAAATGATACGAATGAACAAAAAGAAAATAATGATTCGAATGAATCAACTGAGAGTGATACGCAAAATGTACAGATAGTACAATCAGACATTGGTTTTACATTAGATTCTAATAGTGTTGTACTTATGGAGGCTTCAACAGGAGCAATACTGTATTCGAAGGATATGGATAAGCAAGTGGAACCAGCTAGTATAACTAAGATAATGACTATGTTGCTTATCTTTGATGCGATTGATTCTGGAAAAATTAAATTAGAGGATTCCGTTAGTGTAAGTGAGCATGCTGCTTCAATGGGAGGATCGCAGGTTTATCTTGAGCCTTATGAGACGCAAACGGTAAATGATATGATCAAATGTATTAGTATTGCGAGTGCGAATGATGCTTGTGTTGCTATGGCTGAATATGTAGCTGGATCAGAGGAAGAATTCGTTAATCGTATGAATCAAAAAGCCCAAGAACTAGGAATGAAGAATACGCATTTTGTGAATAGCTGTGGACTTGATGTAGCAGACCATTATTCAAGTGCTTTAGATGTAGCGCTTATGTCTAGAGAACTTATTACTAAACATCCTGAGATTAGTAATTATTCAACGGTTTGGATGGATACGATTACACATACAACGAAGAAGGGAACTAGTGAGTTTGGGCTTACGAATACCAATAAACTTGTTCGTTCATACAAGGGAATAACAGGTCTTAAGACTGGATCAACTGGAAAGGCGAAATATTGCTTATCTGCATCAGCAAACCGCAATGGTATGGATATGATTGCAGTAGTAATGGGGAACCCTAATCCATTACAAAGATTTGTCGAAGCAGCTAAATTGTTAGATTACGGTTTTGCTAATTGTAGTCTATTCATTGATGACCATAAGGAACTGGCAATTGAACCAGTTAAAGTAAAGAAAGGTCTGGAAGAAACCGTTGAAGGCAAGCCAAATGGAGAATTTCATTATCTGTGTTTAACGAATACAAATCCAGATGAGATTAAGAAGGAAGTTACTATGGTAGAAGAAATTACCGCTCCGATTGAAGAAGGAAGTAAACTTGGTGAAATCGTATATACATACAATGGAAAGAAAATAGGTTCCGTAGATATTGTTGCGGTTAAGCAAGTAAAGGAAGCTAAATTCAAAGATTATCTAGGAAAAGTAATTCAAAAATTTTTCTTATCAGATAAGAAATAACATGCTATAATGAAGCATTAGGAATCCATTTATTAAATTATAGGAGGTATAGGAATGGTAGAAACAAATTTATGTATAGGTATTATCATTATCCTATTTGTGTTCCTAATGCATAAGGAAAATCATCATTTGACAGTTTCTAAGTATAAGATACATTCAGATAAATTACCTGCGGAGTTTGATAATGTAAAGATAGTATTATTAACTGATTTACATAATAACTCATTTGGTAAAAACAATGAGCATCTGCTTAGAAGAATAAGAAATGAACATCCTGATTACATCATGGTTGCAGGAGATATGCTAATTGGTCATAATAAGGCGGATTATTATGATACATTAAACCTTCTTGAAACCCTTAGTAAAGAATTTGGCATCTATTATGTGAATGGTAATCACGAACAGAAGCTAGCTGAAGGGGAAGAAACTAAAGATACCATATACAAAGAATATCATGATATCTTAGCAGCATATGGAATACATTTTGTGCATAATAAGACTATTAAAATAAAGAGAAAAGATGCAACCATTAACGTAACAGGTTTAGAAATTGCATCTGATTATTATAATAAGATCAATCGTCCAGAGATGACGAATGAATATATTAAAAAGTGCATTGGACGATGTGATCCAAAAACATATACAATACTATTGGCACATAATCCAATGTACTTTAATTATTATGCTGATTGGGGAGCGGATTTGGTGTTATCTGGTCATGTGCATGGAGGAATTATGCGTTTGCCTTTCCTTGGGGGAGTAATATCACCACAATATATTTTGTTTCCTCATTTTGATAGCGGTAGATTTGAACTAAATTCCTCTACTATGTTGCTCTCTAGGGGATTAGGTGTTCATACAATAAAAATCCGTATATTTAACCGCCCAGAGATCATGGTATTCACTTTGAATAAAGAATAATTAGTGAACAATAGGTTGGAATTAATGGAGAATTGTGCTTGCTTAATTTCAGATATCTTACTATAATGGGATATATCTGACTAAAAAACAACGTGGAGGTAGCGATGAAAGAGGCATTACTGAGTGTGAGTGCAGCATTGGTTGCTGCAATCGTAATCATGATATTACACGAGTTACCGAAATCAATTATATATTGTGTAAGAAGTTTGGCAGAGTGGAAAGAACAGCCTAATTATGAACTTAGAAGAAAGCGAACAGCAAGGGATATATGTAAGTTATGGAAGTATGTAGATCCAATAGGTTTATTGTTGTGCGTTACTACCTATTCTGGTTTTTCTAAACCTTATATGTATAGAATGAAAGATAGAAAGACGAACAAGATAGCCGGATTTACTGGTTTTTTTGTGCTTTTGTTGACAGCGGTATTAAATATATTGATAATAAGAACACAATTCATATCTACTGATGTTAATGATTTTACAAAAGTGCATAACAATATTACAATTCTACTATCATTTTATTTCTTTTATTTTATGGCATTTATTAGTACGAATATGCTCTTGATTAATTTAATCCCGATTTCCACCTTTGATATGGGGTTACTCATTGCTGGTTATTCACCAAGTAAGTATTTTTCTATAATAAAAAATGATCATTATATCAAGCTGATATTACTATTTACTGTATTATTAGGAATCATATCTACAATTAGTGGTTTGATTATGAATACTTTATTAGTAATATTATAAAGAAAGATAAGAAAGATGGTGTAAGCATGGGGATACCTGTTAAGTTGGAAGCATTCGAGGGCCCGCTTGATTTACTTCTTCATTTAATTGATAAGAACAAAGTAAACATTTATGATATACCGATAGTCGAGATAACTAAACAGTATATGGAATATATACAAGCGATGGAAAAGAAGGATCTTGATGTTATGAGTGAGTTCCTAGTGATGGCAGCTACACTTGTTAATATTAAGGCAAAGATGCTTCTACCGAAAGAAAAGAATGAAGAGGATGAAGAAATAGATCCACGTCAAGAATTGGTAGAACGATTACTTGAATATAAGATGTATAGATACATCTCAACAGAATTAAAGGATAAGCAAGTTGATGCAGAAAAAGTAATATTTAAAGGGGCATCTATTCCGAAAGAAATCTCTTCTTATAGAGAAGAAATTAATATAGAAGATATTCTTGGTGATTTGACTTTAGCAAAACTGCATGAGATTTTTGAATCTGTTCTTAAGCGTCAGGAAGATAAGATTGATCCAATAAGAAGTACTTTTGGTAAGATAGAAAAAGAAGAGATTACATTAAGTGATAAGATGATAGATATTGAGGAGTATGCTAGGAAATATAAGAACTTTAGTTTCCGTATGATGTTAGAATTTGCACAATCTAAGATGGAAGTTATTGTTACTTTCCTTGGTATTCTTGAGCTTATGAAAGTCGGAAAGATTGAGATATATCAAGAAGAAGTATTTGAAGATATTCAAATACAATATAAGGGACAAGCAGAATAAAGGATAAAAGTTTTTTATGTAGAGAGGAGCACTTTTGTTAAGATGGAGATTAGCAAGATAGAAGCTATAATAGAAGCAATATTGTTTACCATGGGAGAAGCAGTAGAGTTAGAACGGATTGCGGCTGCGGTTGGTCATGACGAAGCGACAACCAAAAAAGTGATTCGAAACATGATGGACAAGTATGATACGAAAGATCGTGGAATTCAGATTATTGAGCTTGGAAGGTCCTATCAGATGTGTACCAAAGCTTCTATGTATGAGTCGATTATTAAATTAACCCATATACCAAGGAAACATGTACTTACTGATGTTCTACTAGAAACATTATCTATTATTGCATATAAGCAACCTATAACTAAGTTAGAGATAGAGCAAATTCGTGGAGTTAAGACGGATCATGCAATTAACAAACTGATTGAGTATAACTTGGTTTGTGAAGTTGGTAGACTAGATGCACCAGGTAGACCAATATTAATTGGTACAACTGAAGAGTTCTTAAGGAGTTTTGGAATTGCTTCTCTTGAGGACTTACCAGTAATTAATCCTGAAGTGGTTGAGGATTTTAAACAAGAAGCAGAAGAAGAAGTACAATTAAAATTAGAAGTATAGTTAAAAGCCATTACATAATAATGATATTATTGTAATGGCTTTTTTGTTATACGATAAGGTGAAATTTCAATTGTGATAAAATAGTATTATAGAAGGGCTATTTAATGAGAAAATGTAGCAATTGAATGAAAAGTATACAAAAGAGTATACAATTAATGGATATTAATAAAGTAATGTGTAATATAAATATAAAATAAAACGACATAAATTGTGCATAAAAACAAATAAAATGTCTTGCTTAATGAAATATATAGTGATAACATATAATTGATAAAAAAATATCAAAGACATGAGAAAGGGGCTTACCATGTTAACGCAAGACGAAATGAGAAGGATTGATGCAATCATGTTGTCACATGATTACAACCAAGCAGCAGTGATTGCAATATTACAGGAAGTACAAAAAGAATATCGTTACTTACCTGAAGATGCTTTATGTTACATAGCAAAGGGATTAAGCTTAAGTGAGGCTAAGGTTTATGGAGTGGCTACATTCTATGAGAATTTCTCTTTAGAGCCAAAAGGTAAGTATGTTATAAAATGTTGTGATGGAACTGCATGTCATGTACGTGGCTCGATTCCAATTCTAGAGGAGTTTCGAAAACAACTCGGTGTAACAGAAAAAAATCCAACAACAGAAGATATGCTATTCACAGTGGAGACAGTATCTTGTCTTGGAGCTTGTGGATTAGCTCCAGTTATTACCGTTAATGAAGCAGTACATGCAGCAATGACACCAAAGAAGGCAGCAGATTTAATTGCTATGTTAAAGGAGGAAGCTGCAGATGAGAATTAATACGAGAGAAGAATTAGAAGCAAAACGTAAGGTGCTCAAACAAGCTTTTTCTACGCAATACAAACAGATTCTAATCTGTGCTGGAACCGGTTGTGTAGCTGGTGGTTCTCTTGATATATATGCAAGACTACAAGAATTAATTGAAGCAAATGGATTAAACTGTTCTATAACTTTAGAAGAGGAACCACATGATCCTTCTATTGGCCTTAAGAAGAGTGGCTGTCATGGTTTTTGTGAGATGGGACCCCTTCTTCGTATTGAGCCAATGGGGTGGCTTTACATTAAGGTAACTGTAGAAGATTGCGAAGATATCATAGAGAAGAGCATTCTAGGTGATGAAGTTGTAGAACGCCTTGTCTATAAAGACCAAGAAGGTAATATATATAAAGAACAAGAGAAGATTCCATTCTATCGTCAACAAACGAGAGTTGCACTTGAGCATTGTGGACAAATTAATGCAGAATCTATAGCAGAATACATAGCAGAAGGTGGATACTCTGCGGTAGCGAAAGCATTGTATGATATGACTTCTGAGGATATTGTTAATGAAATCACAGAGTCTTGTTTACGTGGCCGTGGGGGCGGTGGTTTCCCAACAGGTAGAAAGTGGGCACAAGTATTACGCCAGGAAGAAGAAACAAAATACGTTGTATGTAACGGAGATGAAGGAGATCCAGGTGCATTTATGGATCGTAGTATGATGGAGGGAGATCCTCATCGTGTAATTGAAGGTATGATTATTGCAGGTATTGCAACGAAAGCGACACATGGTTATATCTACGTACGTGCAGAATATCCTTTAGCAGTTTCCCGTTTGCAAACAGCAATTGAACAAGCTGAGGCTTATGGTCTCCTTGGTGAGAATATACTAAATTCAGGATTTGGTTTTGATCTTAAGATTAGCCAAGGTGCTGGTGCCTTCGTATGTGGTGAAGGTAGTGCATTAACGGCTTCTATTGAGGGTAACCGTGGTATGCCAAGAGTTAAGCCTCCACGTACTGTAGAGAAAGGTTTGTTTGAAAAACCAACGGTATTAAACAACGTTGAAACCTTCTGTAATGTGCCACCAATCATTAACAAAGGTGCTAAATGGTATCAAACTATGGGGCCTGAGAAGAATCATGGTACGAAAGCATTTGCATTGACAGGCAATGTTCAAAACACAGGCCTAATTGAAGTACCGATGGGTACTACACTTCGTGAGGTAATCTTTGACATCGGTGGTGGTGTTAAAGGAGGCGACTTCAAAGCTGTACAAATCGGTGGTCCGTCAGGAGGCTGTCTATGTATTAGCGCAACGGAAAATCACCTTGATTTACAACTAGATTTTGACTCTTTAAAGAAAGTTGGAGCCATGATTGGTAGTGGTGGTCTAGTTGTAATGAACGACAAGAGCTGTATGGTTGAAGTAGCAAAATTCTTCATGAATTTCACACAGAATGAATCTTGTGGTAAATGCGTACCTTGTAGAGAAGGTACAAAACGTATGTTAGAATTACTAACTGATATTGTTGAAGGTAGAGGTACGCTAGAACATATTGATTTGTTAGAAGAATTGGCACAGACAATCTCTGCGACTGCACTTTGTGGACTTGGAAAGACGGCAGCATTCCCAGTTGTCAGTACTTTGAAATACTTTAGAGACGAGTATATTGCCCATGTAGTGGATAAGAAATGTCCTGCAGGACAATGTAAGGCATTAGTTTCTCTTCAAATTGATCCAGAACTTTGTAAGGGTTGTAGTAAATGTTCTAGAATATGCCCAGTTGGTGCAATATCTGGTGAAATAAAGAGCCCATACAAGATTGACCAAAGCAAATGTATCAAATGTGGTGCTTGTAAGGACTGCTGTAATTTCCATGCGGTCATAGAAGTGTAGGGAGCGAAAGGAGAGAATACAATGTCAAAGTATATGATTATAGATGGCAACAGAGTGGAATTTGACGATGAGAAGAATATCTTAACATTAGTTCGAAAGGCTGGAATAGACTTACCTACCTTCTGTTACTATTCAGATTTATCCATTTATGGGGCATGTAGAATGTGCGTGGTGGAGGATGAATGGGGTGGTATCCTTGCCTCTTGTTCAACACCTCCAAGAGATAAGATGATTGTTAAAACAAACACACCAAAATTACATCAACATAGAAAGATGATTCTAGAGTTATTATTGGCTGCTCATTGTAGAGATTGTACTGTTTGTGAAAAAAATGGTAAATGTAGACTGCAAGAGTTAGCACACCGATTTGGACTGAAAGATATTCGTTTCAAGAATACGTCGGAAGAAGCTCCACTTGATACTTCTTCAAAAGCAATCGTAAGAGAGCCAAGTAAATGTATCTTATGTGGTGACTGTGTGAGAATGTGTAATGAGATTCAGAATGTTGGAGCAATCGATTTTGCTCACCGTGGTGCTAAGATGGTAGTAACGCCAGCATTCGGAAGAGATTTGGCAGATACAAATTGTGTAAATTGCGGACAATGTGCAGCTGTCTGTCCAACAGGAGCTATCATTGTAAAGAGTAACCTTAAGGATGTATGGAAAGCATTATATGATGATTCTAAGCGAGTTGTTGTACAAGTAGCTCCAGCAGTTCGAGTTGCACTCGGAGAAGAATTCGGCCTATCAGCTGGTGAGAACGTAATGGGTAAGATTGTTGCTGCTCTGCGTAGACTCGGCTTCGATGAGATCTATGATACATCGGTAAGTGCTGACTTAACCGTTATGGAAGAATCAAAAGAATTTGTTAAGAAATTAGAATCAGGTGATACTACATACCCATTATTTACATCTTGTTGTCCTGCTTGGGTTAGTTATGCACAGACGAAGCACCCTGAACTTACAAAGTATGTTTCATCTTGTAAGTCACCAATGGAGATGTTTGGTACTGTAATTAAAGAGCATTTTAAATCAAGAGATGCAATGGACAATAAAACAACAATTTCTGTTGCAGTAATGCCATGTACAGCTAAGAAAGCAGAAGCTGCGAGAGAGGAATTTACTCGTAATGATATACCAGATGTAGATTATGTAATTACTACAACTGAACTTGTTAAGATGATTAAAGAAATCGGTATCCAATTCAACGAATTAGAATCAGAAGCTACAGATATGCCATTCTCATTATATTCAGGAGCAGGTGTTATCTTCGGTGTTACAGGTGGTGTTACAGAAGCTGTAATTCGTCGTGTTGTGGAAGATAAGAGTCAACAAGTTCTAAAGGATATCGAATTCCTAGGAGTACGTGGTTTAGAAGGTGTCAAAGTCTGTGAATTACCAATGGGTGAGAATGTACTTAAGATCGGTATTGTAAGTGGACTTGGTAATGCAGAAAGATTAATTGAAAAGATTGAAAGTGGAGAAGAACATTTCGACTTTGTTGAGGTAATGGCATGTCCAGGGGGCTGTATTAGCGGTGCAGGCCAACCATTCTCACATCAACCAGAAAAACAACAACGTGCAAAGGGAATATACAAGGCTGATAAAGTCTCACAAATCAAGAGAAGCGAAGAAAATCCACTTATGATGGCTTTATATGATGGTATGTTAAAACATCGTACGCATGAATTATTACATGTGGAATATCGTAGTGATAACGTATAAGTTGGTTACAAGTTATTGATTAGAGTGTCAAAACCGCTAGTTGAACTTGCCTTCGTCAATTTGCACATATAAAAGCTGACTAATGTTATACCGAACGTAGTTCGATGAGCAACTGTATGAAGTCGTTGGTACTTAGGCTCTGTATTTTAGAGCCTTACGTACCACTACGAACTTCAGAGGGGCGAGAGCGCGTTGCGAATGAACTACGTTTGGCATAACATATTCACACATAAATCGTGCAAATTGACGACAACAAAATTAAATTGGCTTTTGACACTATAACCAGTTATTAAATCGACGTTACCAAATTAAGAGGTAATCGTGATTGAGGAGGCTGTTGCTTATGTTAATTAGTGTTTGTATTGGGAGTGCATGTCATTTAAAAGGTTCGTATGATGTAATTGATAAGTTACAAGAGTTGGTGGAAGATAATGATCTTGGAGACCAAGTCGAACTGAAAGCTGTATTCTGTCTCGGGAATTGTCAGAATGGAGTGTCTGTAAGGATTGACGAAGAAGAGAACGTATACAGTGTAACCAAGAAAACAGTTAACACGTTCTTTGAAGAAGTAATTAAAACAAAATTAACAGCTTAGTCGAGTCCTAAAAGAAAGGGAGAAAATCACATGTGGATTTTCTCTTTTTCATTTTCAAGTCGAACTGATAGCAGTACCTCCTATTTTTATGTTTCGTAATAATTTCTTACTTGCTTTTTTAATAAGAATACTATATCTTAATACTGTATAACATTTTAGATTTGTTAATCGAAAAATGTCAAACTAGAAATACGTATACCTATGGAATTTCTGTTAATAATAACGTGCAGTAGTATGGAGGAAGGTAACTATGGATAACGATAAAAAGATAAATAATCTAGATGATACCCTTGATTGGGAATATATGCAAGACTTCTATGAAGAAGGTCCAAGAAAAGAAGTAAAATCCCTAGAAGAATATGCACTAGGTGATGAGGAACCTTTAAGTGAAAGTATTGAGGAAGTCAACAAAAGCAACGAGAAATTGTTAAAGACAATCCAGGATGTGAAAGATGTCAGGGAGCAATTAAGTTCTGGAAAGTCAGTCGTAGAAATCGCAGAAGCTTTACATGCTGATGCAAATTATATTCATACAATTGCCATTACACTTGGATATAATACAGAAGACAGCGGGGATATTGCAATTGCACATCTTGTAATGATGGAAAACGATTAAATAATCTAAATTTACCTCTAAAATGATGTAGGATAGCTACCATCAGTTTAGAGGTTTTTTTATAATTAATTATTGGCAGTTTCCTTATATACAGGCTTCAGCAAACGACTGAAACAACTCCCGCATCTCTTCAGTACGTGCAAACATCATTTCCGGATGCCACTGAACGGCAATACCATAGGGGTAATCTTTGATTTCCATTGCTTCAATTACTTTATCGGCGCTACGTCCAACTACTTGGAGATTCACGCCAGGTAAGCCGACTGCTTGATGATGATAGCTGTTAACGAAGATACTATCCCCAAACAATTCATATAATTTAGAATTAGGTTCTAGATCTACTTTGTGAATGCCACGATACCGTTCAGATTTTTGCATATGTAGGATTGTTTTGTTAGGTATATCGTCTATATCTTGATAAATCGTTCCGCCTAGACATATATTTAGTAACTGTATACCCCGACATATGGCAAGTATTGGCTTCCTACTACGGAGGATCTTCTTGGTTAATGCGATTTGGAATGCATCTAATTTATTGTTTACTGTTCCAAGGTTCCTTGAAGGTTCTTCGTTAAAATAAATTGGATTAATATCTACGCCGCCACTTAATATGAAACCATCACAGAGGTTTACATAGGTATTAAGCATTTCGTATCTCATAACTGGAGGGATAATAATAGGTACTGTGTTGACTTTTTCAAGAGCTAGAACATATTCGTCGTTAACATACATGTGATCGGTTCCAAGGTAATCAGCGAATGTTATGTTAGCAAGTATGCCTATAATTGGAGGTGAAGACATAAGGATTCCTTCTTTCCTATTCAATATAATTAAGTATATTGTGGTTATAGGAAATTCTATTCATTAAGTTTTTGAGGTGTGAAAGAAGTGGATATTCAGTAGGAATTGTGATAGTGGAAAATTGACAGTTTCACCAAAAAGTAGTATAGTCATTATAGTAGTACATTACAAACTACTAAGTCAGTTTTCTGATTAATTAACTTGACTTAACAGGAGAAAATTCAATAATTTCGAGAAAAATTAATAAATATGGAAGGGGTATAATAATATGGAAAAAATCAAAGATTTGGTATATGAATTATCGCAGTTACCAGAAATTACAGCAATAACACTAGGAGGATCAAGAGCTTCTGGCTATAAGGATGAGGACTCGGATTATGATGTATATGTATATTGTGAGAATTCAGTTCCGGCTGTAACGAGAGAAGCTATTTTGAAAAAATATTGTAAATACATAGAATTAGCGAATACATATTGGGAAGAAGAAGACGATTGTATTTTGAACTCGGGTACTGTTATTGAACTTATTTATCGTGATCGTTGTTTGTTTGAAGAACAATTAGAAGCTACTGTAATTAATGGAAACGCGAATAATGGATATACTACATGTATGTGGAGCAACCTTATGAATAGTATTGTCTTGTATGAAAAAGATGAAGTGTATTCAAAATTAAAAGAAAGATTTAATATTGCTTATCCTAGTGTCCTAAAGAAAAATATCATTAATAAGAATTATCAACTACTAACGGGACATATTCCATCATATGATGAGCAAATAATAAAAGCATACAAGAGAAAAGACATGGTAAGTGTCAACCATAGAATTACAGAATATATTACAACCTATTTTGACTTGGTATTTGCTGCGAATGAGATGTTACATCCGGGGGAAAAACGTATGCTCGCTATTGCCCACGACCGCTGTACGTATTTGCCAAGTAATATTGATGACATTACTAATCTACTAGAAAATCTATTTGATGAAGAGAAAGCAATGTATTATCTTCATCAATTAACTGAGAACATGTCCAAATTTATTGTAAAATATAATTTGCTACCTTGAGTTAATGCGGATTAATTGTTATAATATAAGGTAGCTTGCGCAAAGCCTTTAAAACAAGGTTAAGGTTACCTTAGTTGTAACTTAATTTCTACTAAAAGATAGGAGTTTTCAATGCTAGAGAAATTTTATCCAGATGAATATGTGGACAGTGCATATTCAATTGACTTTAAAACATTATTTGATATGGGATATAGGGGAATCTTGTTCGACATCGATAACACACTTGTTGAGCATGGTGCAGATGCTACAGAACGTGCTAAAAATCTATTTGTTAAATTGAGAGAAATTGGCTTCTCTGTATGTTTAATTTCAAATAATCAAAAAGAGCGAGTAGAAAGATTTAATAAAGATATTCAAGCTAACTATATTTACAATGCACATAAACCTAGTACTAAGAATTACTTCAAAGCAATGGAGTTAATGGGAACAACACCAAAGAATTCGATCTTTGTTGGAGATCAGTTGTTTACAGATGTATATGGTGCAAAACGGGCAGGAATGACTTCGTATTTGGCGAAACCAATTGACTCGAAAGAAGAAATACAAATTGTGCTTAAGAGATATCTTGAGCGTATTGTGTTACATTACTATAGAAAACACTTATCAAACAAACATAAGGATGGTAGTAATTATGAGAATTCTAATCATTAATGGGCCTAATATTAACTTTATTGGTATTCGCGAAAAGGAAATCTATGGGCAAGAGGGATTTGCAAAATTATTAAAGATGTTAGAGCAAAAGGCTAAAGAAGAAGGGATTGAGATAGAAACCTTTCAAAGTAATGGAGAAGGCGAAATAATTGATCGTATTCAAAAGGCATATTTTGAAGAGATGGATGGTATAATCATCAATCCAGGAGCCTATACGCATTATAGTTATGCAATCTGTGATGCGTTAGCATCTGTTGAAATGCCTAAGATAGAAGTACATATCTCGAATGTACACAAAAGAGAAGAGTTTCGTCATGTATCAGTGACTGCACCAGCTTGTACAGGACAGATAGTAGGCTTGGGATTAAATGGTTACCTATATGCAGTGGAAGCTATTAAATCTATGATATCAAGTCAAAAGTAAGTAACATAATTTTTTACGATGGAGGAAATACTAATGAATATAAAAGAAAGAGTAATCAATGTTTTAAATGAATTAAATCTAGATGCAGTTTTAGTATCAGATGGATATAATATGCGCTATATAAGCGGCTTTACTGGAGCTACAGGATATCTTTATGTATCAAGAAATCGATTTGTTATCTTAACTGATTTCCGTTATACAATCCAAGCAAATAGCGAAAGCAATGGGTTTGAAGTTATTGAAATTGGTAAAGGTGGTTACACAGCAGCAATCAATGACCTACTAGATGCGGACAAGATTGAAAGACTTGGATTTGAAGATGACAATCTTTTATATGCAAGTTACAGTAGTTTGAATGAAAAACTTCACAAAAAAGAAATGGTTCCAGTTAAGAATGCATTAACTAAATTACGAATTGTCAAAACAGCAGAAGAGCTTGAGAACATTAAGATGGCAGAACATATTGGCGATATTGCATTTACTAAAATCCTAGAAGTTATCAAACCAGGGATGACAGAATTAGAAGTGGCTGCATACCTGGAATTCTTCATGAAAACCAATGGTGCTCAAGGGTTAAGCTTTGATTCAATCGTTGCTTCCGGTGTGAATTCTTCTATGTGTCATGCTACACCATCAGCTAAGAAGATTGAACTTGGCGACTTTTTAACAATGGATTTTGGCTGTATCTACAATGGTTATTGTTCCGATATGACGAGAACAATTGTTGTTGGTAAGGCATCTGAAGAACAAAAAAATGTTTACAATACTGTATTAAAAGCGCAATTAGAAGCTCTTGATGCAATTCATGCAGGTGTAGTAGGAAAAGATATCGATAAAATAGCAAGAGATATTATTGATTCTACTAAATACAAAGGTTGCTTTGGACATGGTCTTGGACATAGTGTTGGTTTATACATTCACGAAGATCCTAGATTCGCTGCTACAGAAGAAAGTGTTATCTTAGCTAATGTAACTGAAACAGTTGAGCCAGGTATCTATATCGAAAACTTCGGTGGCGTACGTATCGAAGATTTAGTAGTTGTTACAGAAGATGGACATATTAACTTTACACATTCTGAGAAACAATTAATTGAATTATAGTTAAAATTTTGTAATACTGAAAAAAAACAGTTGAAAAATAGCGAATAATATTATAAACTTAATAAAGTTGATAATATGGGTTATCACGGTTTATCTGTTGCTCTACGCAACAGAACGTTAGATATGCAAAAGCATTAAGGAGGAATATCATAATGGTATCAGCAGGCGATTTTAGAAACGGCTTGACTATCGAATTAGATAATGGAATTTACCAAGTAATCGAATTCCAACATGTTAAACCTGGTAAAGGTGCTGCGTTTGTTAGAACAAAATTAAGAAATATTAAAAATGGTGGTGTAGTTGAAAAAACTTTCAGACCAACTGAAAAGTGTCCTCAAGCTCACATCGAAAGAAAAGATATGCAATATTTATATTCAGATGGTGACTTATTCCACTTCATGGATGTAGAATCTTATGATCAAATTGGTATGAGTGAAGATCAAGTAGGGGATTCATTAAAATTCGTTAAAGAAAACGATATGGTTAAAATGTGTTCCCATAATGGAGATGTGTACGCTATTGAACCACCTCTATTTGTTGAACTTGAAATCACTGAAACAGAACCAGGTGTTAAAGGTGATACAGCTACAGGTGCTACAAAGCCTGCAACAGTTGAAACAGGTGCTACGATTTATGTTCCATTATTCGTTAATCAAGGAGATAAAATCAGCATCGATACACGTACTGGAGAATATTTAAAGAGAGTGTAATTTACTATCGATTTAAAGGAAGCGCAAAACCAAGAAAATCTAGTGTTTTCAAGGGATTGCGCTTTTATTTGATGTTAGGAGGTTGGTTATGAGTAAAAGAGTAAGAGTTAAACCAAGTAAAGGGCAATCGATGGCGGGATTTTTTTGTGGGCTAATTTTTTGCTTTATAGGATTCTTTACCATTATTCCGATTTTTGGAGCCTTCGGATTGATATGGACGTTGTTTGCGATCATTATGACTATAACACAAGGAATTAATGCTTTTACAGATAAGGGAATTGCTTCACATGAGATTACGATTGATGATGATATGCAGATGGATAAAGCAGGACAAAGAAAGAGTCCTGAAGAAAGAATGAAAGAATTGCAAAGTTTATATGACAAAGGACTAGTGACTGGAGAAGAATATCAGCAGAAGCGTAAGAATATACTAGAAGACATTTAATCGAATGTTTATAACAATGATAAATATATAATATAAAACATAAGGCAAATACAGAATAAAGTGCCATAAAAGGTGAGCTGAAATAGGAAACCTTTTATGGCTTTTTTAAGTTTTAGGGATAGTTTAGTTTACGAATCACTTTCTATCGGCTCGAAAGTTCTGCGATCATGTGTAGCAGGAGTATCATGAGCCTCTTTCATCGCTTGTTCACAGAAGAATTCTTGCGAGTTCAACCTTGCTTTTCCCCGCTTATCAACTTTTTCATAGCTACCATCTGGTTTTAATATGTGCGCTTTAACGGTATCGTGAAGTTGTATATCTAAGATATTCTTAACTTCGGTTTGCAGATTCTCATCTTCAACTGGGAAGAGGATTTCTACACGTTTATCTAAGTTACGAGGCATCCAGTCAGCACTTCCCATATATACTTCTTCATATCCACTATTATAGAAGTAGAAGATTCTAGCGTGTTCAAGGAAATTACCTACGATTGAACGAACAGTAATATTCTCTGAGACGCCTTCTACACCAACTTTCAAACAACATATACCACGTATGATTAATTCGATTTTTACCCCCGCGTTACTTGCTTCATAAAGAGCAGCAATAATATCCGCATCACAAAGGGAATTCATCTTGGCAATAATATGGGTTTTCTCTCCGTTTTTGGCATGGAGTGTTTCACGTTTTATTAATTCAAGGAATTTATCACGTAGCCATAGTGGTGCCAAGGTTAATTTATTCCAACTTAGTGGTTCCGAATAACCAGATAACATGTTGAATACTGCAGTAGCATCTTCGCCAATGGGAGCGGAGCAGGTTAATAATCCCATGTCAGTATACAATTTAGCTGTAGAATCGTTGTAGTTACCCGTACCAAGATGAACATAGCGACGAATCCCGTCTTCTTCTTTTCTTACAACTAGAGTAATTTTGCTATGTGTTTTTAGGCCTACAAGACCATAAATTACGTGGCAACCGGCCTTTTCAAGTTTCTTTGCCCAGATGATATTATTTTCTTCATCAAATCGTGCCTTTAATTCTACAAGTACGGATACTTGCTTTCCGTTTTCAGCAGCTTCTGCTAATGAAGCGATGATAGGGGAATGACTACTTACACGATATAAGGTTTGTTTAATTGCTAAAACATTAGGGTCTTTTGCAGCTTGACGTACAAAATCTACAACCGGATCGAAGGTCTGATATGGATGGAAGAGTAGGATATCATTTCTTCTAATTTGAGTAAATAGACCCTCTTCGTGATTAAGTGACATAACTGGCTGAGGAATATATTTCGGTTTTTTGAGATGGTCAAATCCATCTAGGCCATAGATTTTCATTAAGAATGTTAAATCTAGTGGGCCATTCACAGAATAGATATCTTCTTCTTTGATTCGAAGTTCTTTACGAAGAATCTTTAGAAGACGTTTATCCATTTTATCTTCAACTTCTAATTTGATTGCCTCCCCCCATTGACGTTTCTTAAGTTGTTTCTGGATTTCAATTAAAAGGTCTGCAGCCTCATCTTCATCAATTGTTAAGTCGGCATTACGCATAACACGGTAAGGGTAAGCGCAGACAACATCATAATTCAAGAATAATTTATTAATATTCTTTTCGATTATTTGCTCAAGAAGAATTAACGTTGTTACTTCAGGGTTAGATGAAGGAATCTGTACGACACGAGGAAGCACAGCTGGGACTTGAACAGTTGCAAAGTCATAAGCAACTGAAGATTTCTTGTCACAAATCAAAGCACCAATATTCAATGATTTATTACGGATTAAGGGAAATGGTCTGGAAGAATCCACAGCCATCGGAGTTAATACAGGATACACGTCAGTTTGAAAATATTGATCTACGTAATTACTTTGCGAGCTGTCCAAATCTTCATATTGCGTAATAATTTGAATGTTGTTTTGCTTAAGTTGTGGAATAAATGAACGATTAAAGGTATTGTATTGGGTAGTTACCAATTCATGAGTTTTTATTGTAATCTGATCAAGCTGTTCCTTGGGTGATAAGCCAGCAATGTCGGGTTTTGTATAATTAGCATTTACCATATCCTTAAGGGAAGCCACACGAATCATAAAGAATTCATCTAAGTTTGAGGCGGTAATACTAAGGAATTTTAAGCGCTCTAATAATGGGAGGGATTTATCCCTTGCTTCGCTAAGAACACGATAATTAAATTCAATCCAGCTTAATTCTCGGTTGGAATAGTAAGCCGGTTTATGATAATTGATTTTCGTAGTGCTCATATTCATCCGTCCTTTCCTTGTAGTTAACGTTTCTATTCAGTGTATCTAAGTTAACTTCTACGTTGTTTTAATTGTGGTCGAATACCAAATACTTCTTCAAAGAATTCTGCTTTTTTTTCGAACAATCCACGCTCTAGTGTGGTATCTTCTAAAGTAGTACCAATTATCGTTAGTTGTCCATCTCTATAATTAACAGAGATGTTAATAAATTTCTGTTTATGACTCTTATCCATTGAGTTCGCAATTCTAAAGATTGCTGATAACTTGGATATCTTAATATACGTATCCTTATCAAAATTATTATTAATGTCTTCGTATTTTGGATAGCTACCAATATTAAAACGAACTAGATATGCAATTAGTTCCCTTTCTGTATGAGATAATCCTATGATCTCAGTTGATAGAATAATATGGTAAGAATTCATAGCACCTGCATTTAAGTTAATATATTCACCACAATTATGAAGAATAACTGCAATTTGTAATAGTAGACGGTCTCGATTGTTAAGACCGTGTAGTTTGGTTAGACTATCAAACAGTGTTAATGCAATGTATTCAACATTATTTATATGTGATTGATTACTATGATATCTCCTGGCTATATTTCTAGCGGCATTGAGAATATCTAATGTAAAGTCATGAGTAGGATTTGCTTTTTGTTTCTTTTGAGCATAGTCGACTACTAAGCCATCCGTGAGTGTTACACCGGGAATCCACATAGTAGTAGCTTTGGTTTCTTCAAACATCTTGTAGTAAATCATAGCAGTCGGAACAAGTAAGTAAGCTTGTTCTTTCGACATCTGAAGGCAATTACTAATCTGACTCGAATTCTTAGATAATAATTTCGCATACAGAGAATAGAATCCACTACGATCTAGAGATTCTTTTGATTCTGAATGAAATTTTTGATTTTCTGTTTTTTCCAAATGTTTTTTAAATCGGAGCAAATCATTAAGATTATCTCCAACTGCAATAATATTACGCAAGTTAATATCTGATAAGAAAAAATCTTTGAAAGTCTGTAAGTCATTGGTAATATATTCTTCTAAAAGGTTATTAAAGTTTGTTGTCTGGTTCTCCATAGTAGACAAAATTTCACGAATGCGAAGAGAACCAAGCTTAATATTCTGTGTGGTTATTAAAGAGCCTTTGTTGAATAATGAAATCTGGATACTTCCTGCTCCCACATCGACAATAGCAGTGCCATGTTCAATAATTTGATTAAAACGTTGCTCTTTTAAAGCAACAGCCTTGTAAAGAAGAAATCTTTGTTCCGAGTTACTTAATATAGATACTTTTAACTTTGAGGTAAGTTTAATCTGATCAATAATATGGAGATTATTAACTGCTTCTCTGAGTGCACTTGTCGCGCACGCTGTATAATCCTCTACCTGGTATTCCCTCATTTTCTTTGTGAAGCTCTGTATAACTTGGCAGAGTTCATTTACCAGCGCATGGCTTATCTTGCCGTTTGTATAGGTATCTGAACCAAGTTCGATTGTATGACGTACATGATCAAGTTCTTTGATTCCGTATTTTTTAGATACTTCGAATATCTTCATAGATACTTCGTTTGATCCAACATCTATAGCTGCAAAGGTGTTTGGCATACGAACCCTCCTCTATATATTTTAATAATACACCCATTTTACTATTAATATAAAAAAAATGCTAGGTATAATGTGTAAATTTTTGTTGACATTCCCATTCACTTAGTGTACTATGTAACTATAGCACTAATATGCTGTTGCACGAAAGAGCAATAAAGATTTAATCCTCGAAAGGAGGAGAGGTATGGATTTCGATAATACAGTACCCATTTATCTGCAAGTAATTCGTCAGATAAAAAGTGATTTGATACAAGGGAATTTACAGTTAGGAGAGAAGATGCTCTCAACGAGAGAACTTGCTATTATGTATCAGATAAATCCGAATACGGCAAGTCGCATCTATAAGGAGTTAGAGCTAGAGGGAATATGTTTTACAAAGAGAGGATTGGGAACATACGTGACTGAGGATGAGAATGTATTAATAACGATTAAAGAAGAGATGGCTGATACTGCCATTACTCAATTTGTTGAGAGTATGAAAAGTATAGGCTTTACAAAAGAAGATGTAGTTCGACTAGTAGAGCAACATTATTAAGTTTTGAAAAATGAAAGGAGTAGGATTGAATTATGTTAATTGATTGTAAGAATGTTCAGAAAAAATATTTATCTAAAACAGCAGTTGAAGACATTAGTATTGAAATTGAAAAAGGTAAGATATATGCATTATTAGGTCCGAATGGTAGTGGAAAAACCACATGGATGAAGATGGTAGCGGGATTAAGTAAACCAACGAGTGGCTATATTCTATTCGAGGGAGAGCCAATTGGAGTAAATTCTAAGTCAAAAGTTGCATATATGCCAACAGAACCTTTCTATTATAATTATATGACTGTTCAAGATGTAGGAAAATACTATCAAGATTTTTTCACGGATTTTGATATACAACGATATAATAGCCTAATTGAGCGTATGGAATTGAATCAGAAAGATAAGGCAAGAAACTTATCATCTGGTTTGGCAGCAAAACTAAAAATAGCCGCAACATTAGCAAGAAAAGCAGAGCTATACATGTTAGATGAACCTTTGAATGGAATAGATATTATAGCTAGAGAAAAAATTATAACAACAATTCTTGAAGGTGCCAGTGAAGATGCAAGTATCATCATATCCAGTCACTTGGTGGATGAATTAGAGAAAATAATCGATTTTGCGATCTTTATTAAGAATGGAAAAGTTGCTTTGCAAGGGGAAGCAGAACGACTACGTGAAGAAAAGAATGCTTCCATTGTTGAATTGTATAAGAGCATATATGCATAGGGGAGGAAGAATGATAATATGTGGAAATTAGTTAAGTATGAATTAAGAAAACAGATGCAATCAAAAGCAATTATATTTGGCATCGTGGCTTTATTAGAACTTGTTTGGTTTTTTGGACTTTTAGTGAATAATAGTATGTTGGCTGGTACGTCAGGTGTCTTGTTCTTGGTAGCAAATATATCAATGATATATCTTTATTTTGAAAGTATAGTAACATTTTCTAATGATTTAAAGACTAAGAATAGTTATATGTTGTTTATGACTCCTAATAGTAGTTACAAGATAGTAGGGGCTAAGATAGTAGCAAGTGGAATTCAAATCATTCTATACGGACTTTGCTTCTTTGGAATTGGAGTACTTGATATTGGAATCATGGCAATACGTTTTAGCGGTGTTTCAGAAGTTATAGAGATGGTTAAGAAGTTCTTGAATCAATCTGTTCAGATTGATGTGGATGTAACTTATGTATTTTTAAGTGTATTAAGTATAATAATAATGGGAATTTTTATATTATCACTGGCATATGTTTCAATTACTTTAAGTGCTACATTCCTAGCTAATAAACCGTACAAAGGTTTTGTTAGTTTTGTGATTTTTGTATTAATTGTATTTGTACAAGAAAAAATTGTGTCAGCTGTACTAGGTAATGTACTATTAAGTGATCAAACGACTATAATCTTATCGTTATTGTGGTATGCTGTGATGTCGGTATTGGCATATGTAGTTACTGCATGGATGTTAGATAAGAGAGTAAGCTTATAAGAAATTCAACAAAATATCACTATTAATTAATTCTAAAGTTATTTAATAGATACTGGATTTTTTTAGATAGAACGCTTATAATGTAAAGCAAACTAGAAAAGTAAGTTTGCTTTACATTTTGTTATGCTTGCGCATTTTCTAAATATATACGTAAGCAAATATGAGTTGTAAGGGTTAATGAGAATGGAGATAGTAGTATGAAAACAAAAGATTTTGATTTTTATTTACCAGAAGAATTGATAGCACAAGATCCGTTAGAAGATCGTTCAAGTTCAAGGCTTCTAGTATTGAATAAAGAAACAGGTGATATCGAACATCAAATATTTCATAATATCATTCAGTATCTAAGAAAAGGTGATTGCTTAGTAATTAATAACACGAAGGTAATACCAGCTCGTTTAATTGGTGAGAAAGAAGGTACTGGAGCTAAGATAGAGTTATTATTACTAAAACGTAAAGAAAACGATATATGGGAAACACTTGTTAAACCTGGAAAAAAAGCCAAAGTGGGTACTAGAGTAGTCTTTGGTGATGGGCTATTAATTGGTGAAATCGTAGATGTATTAGATGAAGGAAATCGTTTGATTCAATTTCATTATAATGGAATCTTTGAGGAAATTCTTGATAGGTTAGGTCAAATGCCATTACCTCCATATATTACTCATCAATTAGAAGATAAGAATCGTTATCAGACAGTATATGCCAAATATGAGGGCTCAGCAGCAGCGCCTACAGCAGGCTTACATTTTACGAAAGAATTATTAAAGCAAATAGAGGATATGGGAGTTGTTATTGCTAATGTAACACTACATGTTGGCTTAGGTACATTCCGTCCTGTTAAAGTGGATGATGTTCAAAGTCATCATATGCATTCTGAATTCTATCTTGTTGAGGAAGAAGAGGCAAAGAAGATTAATGATACAAAAAAACACGGAAATCGTGTGATTTGCGTTGGTACAACAAGTTGCCGTACTGTTGAATCCGCATCAGATGAGAATGGAATGGTGAAAGCGGGAAGCGGTGATACAGAGATCTTTATCTATCCAGGGTATAAGTTCAAAGTATTAGATGCTTTGATTACTAATTTCCATTTACCAGAATCCACATTGCTAATGCTTGTTAGTGCATTAGCAGGAAAAGAACATATCATGCATGCATACGATATCGCTGTAAAAGAAAAATATCGTTTCTTTAGTTTCGGAGATGCTATGTTTATTAATACGAATGATTAGTAGAACGTATGTAAAATGGAAAGGGGAGAGCAAGTTTGAAAAAAATGTTATTTATCTACAATCCACAGGCTGGGAAGGGAAAAATTAAAAGTTCATTATCAGATATCATAGAGACTTTTGTTCAAGCTGATTATGAAGTGACAATCTATTCCACCAAGGAACGAGATGATGCGAGAAGAATAGCATTTGAGAAGGGTCAAGAATATGATTTAGTTGTTTGTTCAGGAGGAGATGGAACTTTAAATGAGGTGACTTCTGGATTGATGAAATGTCCACATGCGCCCGTAATCGGATATCTACCGGCTGGAACGACGAATGATTTTGCATCTAGCATGGGAATACCGAAGAATATGGTGAAAGCGGCGGAAGCAGTTGTGAAAGGGGAACCATTTGCATATGATATTGGTTCTTTAAATGAACGATATTTTACGTATGTTGCAGGTTTTGGAGTGTTTACGAACGTATCTTATGAAACACCACAAACAACAAAGAATCTATTCGGTAGAGCAGCTTATATATTAGGGGGAATTATGAGCTTGGCTACTGTTAAATCCTATCGTGTAAAAGTTGAATATGATGATACAGTTATTGAAGATGAATTGATCTATGGTATGGTAACGAATGCGAATTCCGTAGGCGGATTTAAAGGAATTACCGGTAAAGATGTTGGATTAGATGATGGCGAATTTGAAGTTACATTAATTAAACGCCCTAAGAACATAGTTGAATTGCAACACATCGTTAATGCGCTATTAGCAAGAGATCTTGGTGATAAATTCATATACTCTTTCCATGCTTCTAACTTAGATATTACATGTGAGGAGGAAGTTTCATGGACAATTGATGGCGAGTTTGGTGGTGCATATACGCATATGCATCTTCAGAATCATCAACAAGCATTGTCTTACCTAACTACGACTATTACTGATAAGCAGGTAATTATTGAAGAGCAATAGGAAGAAAAGAAAAGCTTTTGCAAAATGGTAGGGGGAATAATCCTAAAGTTTGCAAAAGCTTTTTGTTGTTACTTAATATTTATTTACGTGCATATACTGTATAACGATACTTTTCCAGCAAAGTAACTGCTTTCATGGAAGATTCTTCATCATATAACTCAATTCGTAACACACCTTCTTCAAACTCACGATTGTGAATAATACCGATGTTTTTAATGCTAATATTATTACTAGCTAAGATGGTTGCGATAGTGGCGATAGCACCTGTTTCATCAAAGATATCAAGATAAACTTCATATACCTGTTTTAACATACCAACTTTCTTGGTAGGAATGTTATCGCGGTATTCTCTAGCAGATTCAAAGAAATCTAAGAGATAAGTTTCATCGCAATCAGAAAGTGCTCTGTTAATACGAGTAAGAGTTGATATGTAGCATTCAAGAAACTTCTGAATACTTTCTGTATTAGTTAAGCAGATATTTTGCCACATAATAGGAGAGGAGGACGCGATTCTTGTAATATCTTTGAATCCTCCTGCCGCAAGCAGACGCATCTTTTCATCTGGATCGTCACTTTCTTTGACCATGGTAACTAAACTGGAAGCTATTAGATGCGGTACATGACTAATTGCGGCCACTACATCATCGTGCTCGTTCGCATCGATAATTAATGGGATAGAACCAATTCTCTTTACTAGATTGTATAGGAGATCAATCTTATTTTGTTCTATCTGATTGGAAGGTGTTAGGATGTAATAGGCATTCTCAAGTATTATAGCATTTGAGTTAGCATATCCTGTTTTTTCAGAACCTGCCATAGGATGTCCGCCGATAAAGTAAGGGTTCATATTAAGATCTTGAACAGATTTGTGTATATTACCTTTCACACTTCCTACATCTGTTATGATGCAGGTAGGTTTAATGATATTCTTTAATTCTTGTAAGTATTGTATATTAGTTAATACGGGGCAGCATAGAAAGATTATATCGCATTGGCGGAAATCTTTAGCTAAGTCGGTTGAGATGAGATCAATTATTCCATCCTCAAGTGCCATATCAAGGTTCGTATTTGCTCGATCTTTATAATAATTAAAGGCTATGATATTTGTGTTTTCAAGTCGAAGCTTCATAGCCCTGGCAATTGATCCACCAATTAAACCAAAACCTATAAAGCCAGCAGTAACGTCTTCCATACGTAATCCTCCGATGATTTATAATGATTTACCCATAAGTGCTGCAAAAGGTCTTAACTCCTCGCATAATTCTTCGAATTGAGGGAAGGTTAATGACTGAGGGCCGTCTGATAAAGCAGTTGCTGGGTTTGGATGTGTTTCGATCATTAGACCGTCAGCGCCAACAGCAACAGCAGATTTTGCAAGTGGTTTTACATAGTTACGAACACCTGTTGCATGGCTTGGGTCAACGATAATAGGAAGGTGACTCTTTTCTTTGATAACTGGAACTGCACTAATATCTAATGTGTTACGAGTTGCAGTTTCGAATGTACGAATACCACGTTCGCATAGTACTACGTTTCTATTACCTTCCGCCATAATATATTCAGAGGCATTCAACCATTCTTCAATGGTAGCAGATAGTCCACGTTTTAGTAAGACTGGAAGGCCAGTTTTGCCAACTTCCTTTAATAAATAGAAGTTTTGCATGTTTCTTGCACCAATTTGGAGCATATCTACATATTTAACAGAGCTTTCTATTGCCTCAAGACTTGTTACTTCGCAGATAACAGGAAGACCCGTTGCTTCACGTGCTTCTTTCATATAACGAAGACCTTCTTCTTCAAGACCTTGGAAAGAGTAAGGTGAGGTTCTTGGTTTGTATGCACCACCACGAAGAATCTTAGCACCAGCTTTTTTGATTGCAATAGCAGTTTCTAATACTTGATCATGACTCTCAACAGCACATGGACCTGACATGATAACAAGATCTTTACCGCCAATCTCAACGTTACCTACAGTAACGATAGATGGTTCTGGGTGGAATTTTTTGTTTGCTAATTTATATGTTTCTGTTACGGGAACAATTCTCTCTACGCCTGGTGCTATTTCTAGATTCTGTTCCACGATTTTTGACTTATCACCTACAACGCCAATAATTGTGACCTCTTTTCCAGCGGATAGATGTGCTTCTAATCCTTTTGCTGTAATCATATCCACGATGTTTTTAATAGATGCTTCAGAAGCATTTGGTTTCATAACGATAATCATAATATAATCTCCATTCTCTAACAGTATTATCAATACTGGTATTAGTATAACTTGGTATTCGTCATTCTACAACATAAAGTTATAGATGTCAATACTTTAAAGCGTTAAACTTCAACGCGTTGAATAAAGAGTGAGATATATAAAATTATACTTATTTGTGTAATAAATCCTAAAACCTGTCCATATCATATAGAAATGTCTCATTGAGATAAAAAACTTAGAAATTCTAAGGAAGTTGTTTGGTTAATATGGATATAATGGTTGTAATGCACAGAAATATTTAGTACAATATTTACATAGGACAAAGAACCTTTAATCATCAAATTTTGTTACTCTAAACAGGAATATTCGTGTATAGGAGGTATCATGTATGGACATTTATACTTCAGACAAGATTAGAAATGTTGTAATATTAGGGCATGGTGGTTGTGGTAAGACTACTTTAATTGAAGCGATAGCGTATACTATGAAAGTTACGAATCGCCAAGGGAAAGTAGAAGACGGTAATACGATTAGCGATTATGATAAAGAAGAAATAAAGCGGCGTTTTTCTATTAGTACCGCAGTCGTACCGATTATATGGGAAGATACCAAAATCAATTTCCTTGATACACCAGGATATTTTGATTTTGTTGGTGAAACACAGGAAGCTATGGCAGCAGCTGATGCAGCGGTTATTGTTATATCTGCAAAGGCCGGTGTTGAAGTTGGAACAGTACGCGCCTGGGAACTGTGTGAACGATATAAACTTCCTCGTATGTTTTTTGTTACGGACATGGATGATGACAATGCAAGTTATCGTCAAGTGGTAGAAAAGTTAACAGACCTATATGGTAAGAAGATTGCACCTTTCCATCTTCCAATTAGACAAGATGAGAAGTTTATTGGCTTTGTTAACATTGTTAAGATGCAAGGAAGAAAATTCACTACCTTAAGTGATTATGAAGAATGTGAAATCCCAGAGTATTCTATGGCGAATCTTACTTCTTGCCGAGAAGCTTTATTAGAAGCAGTAGCAGAAACTAGTGAAGATAGGATGGAGAGATATTTTGCAGGAGAGGAGTTTTCACAGGAAGAGATTTCGATTGCTCTTAGAGAGAATGTGATGGACGGTACCGTAGTTCCTGTTTTGATCGGATCTGGACTTAATTGTCAAGGAACGACTATGTTACTACAGGCAATCGAAAAATATTTTCCATCACCAGATAAGACGACTACCCTTGGGGTGAACACGATAACAAATGAAGAAATAGAAGTAAAATTTGAAGAAAATAAACCTATGACAGCTAATGTGTTTAAAACAATTGTTGACCCGTTCGTAGGAAGATTCTCAGTAGTTAAAGTACATAGTGGTATCTTAAAGGCAGATACCCTGGTATGGAATCCGTTGAAAGAAAGCGAAGAAAAGGTTACTAAATTATATATTCTAAGAGGTAAGGAACAATTTGAAGTAAGAGAACTTCATGCAGGTGATATTGGAGCAATTAGTAAATTGACTATCACAGCAACTGGAGATACCTTAACAACAAAAGAAACACCTATTGTCTATAAGAAACCAGAAGTACCAAAACCATATACATTCATGCGTTATTCTACCAAGAATAAAGGAGATGAAGATAAAGTATCACAGGCTCTTGCTAAGATGTTAGAAGAAGATTTAACTCTTTTGGTAAAGAATGATACTAAGAATAGACAGACTCTACTCTTTGGTATCGGAGAGCAACAATTAGAGATTTTAGTAAGTAAGTTATTAAGTAGATACAAGGTGGAAATCGAGTTATCGAAACCAAAAGTTTCTTATCAAGAGACAATACGTAAACCTGCTAAGGTACAAGGAAAATATAAGAAACAATCTGGTGGACATGGTCAATATGGTGATGTTCATATTGAGTTCGAACCATCAGGTGATCTTGGCACTCCTTATATATTTGAAGAGAAAGTTTTTGGAGGTGCAGTACCTAAGAATTTCTTCCCAGCAGTTGAAAAGGGAATCGCAGAAAGTGTAGTGAAAGGACCTTTGGCGGGTTATCCAGTCGTTGGGGTCAAAGCAACTTTGGTAGATGGGTCTTATCATCCAGTGGATTCTTCTGAAATGGCATTTAAGATGGCGGCTATTCAAGCTTTTAAGAAAGCCTTTGAACTAACCAACCCAGTTTTACTTGAGCCAATTGTTTCTTTAAGAGTAGTAGTACCTGATCGATTTACTGGTGATATTATGGGAGACTTGAATAAGAGGCGTGGAAGGGTTATGGGGATGAATCCATGCGAATACGGAAAACAAGAAATCGTAGCAGATATTCCTATGGCGGAATTGGTAGGTTATTCTACTGATTTACGTTCAATGACAGGTGGAATAGGAGATTATAGTTATGAATTCGCTCGTTATGAGCAGGCGCCATCGGAGGTACAGGCGACAATCGTGAATGAGAATAAGAAAGTAGAAGCGGTATAAAGTATATATTATCAATAATACTTGCTAGAATTTATATTCTTATTGGTAAAATAAGAATCATAATAATAGAATTTAATTGATGTTGAGAAAAACAAGTAAACGCAAGTATAAATCAATTGACATATGGATATACTTATGATAGACTAGACAAGTATGATTTCAGCCGATACCAGGATATAGGACACTCCGACCTATGGCTTAGTATTTGGCGATTTAATAATAGGAGGAATTTAAGATGATTAACAAAGAAAAGAAGCAAGAAGTTATCGCAGCTTACGGAAGAAATCCACAAGATACTGGATCACCTGAAGTACAAATCGCTTTATTAACAGTTAGAATTAACGAGTTAACTGAGCATTTAAAAGCTAACAAGAAAGATCACCACTCAAGAAGAGGTCTATTAAAAATGGTAGGTCAAAGAAGAGGTCTTCTTGAATACCTAAAGAAAAACGATATCGAAGCTTACCGTAACCTTATCGAACGTTTAGGTTTAAGAAAGTAATAACAACGTAAATATTTTTTAATTATACACGACAAACAAACAGTAGAAAGCCATATTGTGATTGCAGATAATGTAGTCATAGTATGGTTTTTTACTTGCTTTATATACATAGATTTTACTTAGTATTTCCTATTTTCTTGCAGGGTTTGGCAGCAAAAGAACTATTATTACAATAATTTATACTTAGAATTATTATAAATAAAAATAAGTAGCATAAATCTTCCAAAGGTGGTATAATAGAAATGAATATGGAGATGTATCCCGAGACTTCTGAAAAGTACATTATTATAGTTTTAGTGTATTTTTCAGTTGTTTCGGCATCTCCAGTAAAATTAAATCAAAAATCAGATTACCATTAGATTGAATCTGAAAACAAAAGGAGATAAAATATGTTCAAAAGTTTTTCTATGGAACTAGCTGGCAGAACTTTAACAGTTGATGTTGGCAGAGTAGCAGCACAAGCGAATGGAGCTGCATTAATGCATTATGGGGATACAGTTGTATTATCTACAGCTACTGCATCAGACAAGCCAAGAGAAGGGATTGATTTCTTCCCACTTAGTGTAGAATATGAAGAGAAATTATATGCCGTTGGGAAAATCCCAGGTGGTTTTAATAAAAGAGAAGGAAAAGCATCTGAAAATGCAATCTTAACATCTCGTGTTATCGATAGACCAATGCGTCCACTATTCCCTAAAGACTATAGAAATGATGTAACTCTTAACAATTTAGTTATGTCAGTAGACCCTGATTGTAGTCCAGAACTTACTGCTATGATAGGTTCAGCCATTGCTGTAGCGATTTCTGATATTCCTTTTGATGGCCCTTGTTCTACAACGCAAGTTGGATTAGTGGATGGTGAATTCGTATTCAATCCAAATGCAGATCAAAAAGCAAATTCTGATCTTCAATTAACAGTAGCATCAACAAAAGAGAAGGTTATCATGATTGAAGCTGGTGCTAACGAAGTTTCAGAGGACAAGATGATTGAAGCTATCTTTGCTGCACATGAAGTTAACCAAAAAGTAATCGAATTTATCGATACAATCGTTGCTGAATGTGGAAAAGCGAAACATAGTTACGAAAGTTGTGCAGTTCCTGCAGAATTATTCGAAGCAATCAAAGAAGTTGTTCCACCAGCAGAGATGGAAGAAGCAGTTTTCACAGATGTTAAACAAGACAGAGAAGAAAACATCAAAAAGATTACTGCAAAATTAGAAGAAGCATTTGCAGATAATGAAGAATGGTTAGCTGTTCTTGGCGAAGCTATCTATCAATATCAAAAGAAAACAGTACGTAAGATGATCTTAAAAGATCACAAACGTCCAGACGGTAGAGATATTACACAGATTCGTAGATTAGCAGCAGAAGTTGATATTATACCTAGAGTTCATGGTTCAGCTATGTTCACAAGAGGACAAACTCAAATCTGTACAATTACAACATTAGCACCTCTTTCAGAGGCTCAAAGAATTGATGGTTTAGATGAAGCAGAAACTTCTAAGAGATATATGCATCACTACAACTTCCCATCATACTCTGTTGGTGAAACAAGACCTTCAAGAGGACCTGGTCGTCGTGAAATAGGACATGGTGCATTAGCAGAACGTGCGTTAATTCCAGTATTACCAAGTGTGTCAGAATTCCCATATGCAATTAGAACAGTTTCTGAGACATTTGAATCAAATGGTTCTACTTCACAAGCATCTATCTGTGCATCTACAATGTCATTGATGGCCGCAGGTGTTCCAATTACTAAACCAGTTGCAGGTATCTCTTGTGGCTTAGTAACAGGGGATTCAGATGATGATTATATCGTATTAACAGATATTCAAGGGCTTGAAGACTTCTTCGGAGATATGGACTTTAAAGTAGCTGGTACACCTGATGGTATCACTGCAATCCAAATGGATATTAAGATTCATGGTCTTACAAGAGCAATCATTGAAGAAGCTATTAAGACAACAAAAGAAGCAAGAATGCATATCTTAAACGATGTTATGATTCCGTGTATTGCAGAGCCAAGAACTGAAGTTGGAGAATTTGCTCCTAAGATCGTTCAGATCAAAATTGACCCAGCTAAGATTGGTGATGTAGTTGGTCAAAGAGGTAAAACAATCAATGCAATCATTGAACAAACTGGAGTTAAAATCGATATTAATGATGAAGGTGCAGTTTCTGTATGTGGTACAGATGCTAATAAGATGAGTGAAGCAGTTCGTATCATCGAAACAATCGTTACAGATTTTGAAGAAGGACAAATCTTCGAAGGTAAAGTAATTAGCATTAAGGAATTTGGTGCATTCCTTGAATTTGCTCCAGGTAAAGAAGGTATGGTTCACATCTCAAAGATTTCCAAAGATAGAATCAATCATGTTGAAGATGTTCTTTCACTTGGTGATGTTGTTAAAGTTGTTTGTCTTGGAAAAGATAAGATGGGAAGAATCAGCTTTAGTATCAAGGATGTTCAATAAGAGTATTATCTATAGACGATGGAATAGATATCACAGTGCGTGAGAGCGTGCCGTAATGGCAGGTATAGAGTATCTCGTAAGTGTTGGCTTATGAGATACTCTTTTACGTGATACTCTAACTAGAGTTTCTCAAGTGCCTATAATAACTTATAAAAGAAAGGGGAAGATTCATGACAATCACAACTAGGCTGTCCAATGGCTTACCCGTTGTGTTAGAGAGAATGCCATACCTTAAAAGTGTATCCTTTGGGGTATGGGTGAAAGTGGGTTCTGCTTATGAGAATTCACGTAATAATGGAATTGCTCATATGTTAGAGCATATGTTCTTCAAAGGGACGACAACTAGAACTGCAAGAGATTTAGCAGACATTACATCTATGATTGGTGGGAATGTGAATGCGTATACAAGTAAGGAGTGTACAAACTTCTATGCTACAACGATAGATGAATATCTACCAATAGCAATCGACATGATTAGTGATATGATTCAAAATTCTGTTTTTAATACAGAAGAACTTGAGAAAGAAAAGGGAGTTGTACTAGAAGAAATCGATATGTACGATGATTCCGCAGAAGATATGTGCCATGAGATGTTACAGAAGGAAGTATGGAATCACCATCCTCTAGGGTATCTAATCTCAGGGACAAAAGAAATTGTTCGATCATTTACCAGAGAACAGTTGATGGATTTTAGAAATCAGTATTATACTGCTGATAATATGATTATCTCCATTGCGGGGAATTATAATGAAGATACGATATTAGAGCAATTAGAGTTGTGTTTCGGAACGATACCTGCTACGGCAACTCGCCCGATATTAACGATTCCAACATATACGAAATGCATATATAAAGACGAGAAAGATATTGAACAGATGCATATTAATATTGCATTTCCTTCGATTGCGAACATAGATGAAAAAAGATATGAGTTAACGGTTATGAATGACATACTTGGAGAAAGCGCAAATTGTATGCTATTCCAAAGAATACGAGAGGATATGGGATTAACTTACTCCATCTACTCTTATGAGAGCAGTTTTGTAAAAACGGGTTTATTTCATATCTATGCTGCGACGAATCCAGAACCTGCTCTTACCATATATGATGAGATATTCCATATCATTAGTGAAGTGAAGGAAGAAGGTTTCTCTGAGAAAGATATAGAAGAGACAAAGAAGCAGATTTGTGTTAATCTTACGATTGCTAGCGAAAGCACGAGAAACCGTATGGATAGTAATGCAAAGCACATAATGAAATATGGAAAGATAATTCCACTTAATGATGTGATAGAGCGTGTTAACACAATTACGAGAGAGAATGTTAATACATTAGCTAAAGATATACTTGATGAAACTTCATGCAGTATTGCCTTAGTTGGTAATCTGGATAAGAAGATTGTGAAAGGAATAGAACAAAGATGGAAACTATAAAGATACAATATTTAGACGACTCAATTCATAGATTGGAATACATTGATGGGAAATCAGATTGGATTGATCTTCGAGCAGCAGAGGATGTAGAGTTAAAAGAAGGAGAATTTCGCTTAATTCCATTGGGTGTAGCAATGCAACTACCAGAAGGATACGAAGCCCATATTATACCGAGAAGCAGTACGTATAAGAATTTCGGAATTATACAATCAAACCATATGGGATTGGTAGATGAATCGTATTGTGGGCCAAATGATTGGTGGTTTATGCCAGCAATCGCTTTACGTGACACTAAAATCTGTAAGAATGATCGTATCTGTCAGTTTAGAATAGAAAAACATCAACCAACATTAATTTTTGATGAAGTAAGTGCTTTAACGGGCAAAGACCGTGGAGGTATTGGTTCGACTGGTAAGAACTAATAAACTAACTTGTTAGGGTATCAAAAGCCAATGCACAAATTTATGTGTGAGCATGTTATAAGGCTTTTGACATCCTAACCACTAACTTTAGCTGCTCCAAGGAATCTTCAAGTACGAAGTTTGAGTAACAAGTATGTTTTTAGTGTCTCGAACAGATCTACATTTGTATTAATAAATACTGCAAATGAAGAAGATGGACAAACGTCGATTCGTGTCTTTTATCATTGACAAAACAGTTGTATTAGTTATAAAATGAATTCAGTGAATTTATCAATGCATTACGTTAAAAGGTAAAGCCGTTCACTTAATTTATGACATGAAAGGTGATAAGATGAACGATTATAGTATTAGTACAAATTGTATTCAATCTGGATATGAACCAAAGAATGGAGAACCGAGAGTTCTACCAATCTATCAGTCTACTACATACAAATACGATACCAGTGATCAAGTAGGTAAATTATTTGATCTTGAAGCTGAAGGTTTCTTCTATTCAAGACTTAGTAATCCAACAGTTGATGCTGTTGAAAGAAAAATTGCAACACTAGAAGGCGGTGTTGGAGCCTTATGCACATCGACAGGGCAAGCAGCAACTACATTTGCTATATTAAATATTTGTGGAGCAGGTGATCATGTTGTAGCTTCTATCGCAATCTACGGTGGTTCAACTAATTTACTAGGTGTTACATTCAAGAAATTAGGAATTGATGTTACTTTCGTCGATCCGGACGCACCAATTGAGGAATTACAAAAAGCGGTTCATGAGAATACAAAATGTATCTTTACTGAAACAATCTCTAATCCTACACTAGTTGTATGTGATATTGAGAAGATGGCAAAACTTGCCCATCAGAATGGTATTCCTTTAATTATAGATAATACATTTGCTACACCAATTAACTGTAGACCGTTTGAATTCGGAGCAGATATTGTTATTCATTCAACTTCAAAGTATATGGACGGTCATGCTATTGCCCTTGGTGGTGTTATTGTGGATAGTGGTAATTTTGATTGGAATACAGACAAATTCCCTGGATTATCTACTCCAGATGAGTCCTACCATGGTATGATATATGCAAGAGATTGCGGAAAAGCTGCTTACATAACCAAAGCAAGAGTTCAACTTATGAGAGATATGGGAGCAACTCCAGCACCATTGAATGCTTTCTTACTTAATGTTGGTTTAGAAACTCTTCATCTACGTGTAGAACGTCATTGTGAAAACGCATTGGCGGTCGCTAAATGGTTAGAATCAAATGATAAAGTATCATGGGTTAACTATCCAGGTCTTGAGAGCAATAAGTATCATGAATTAGCTAAGAAATATCTACCAAAGGGAAACTGTGGTGTCGTATCCTTCGGAGTTAAGGGTGGAAGAGAAGTTGCTGCAAATCTTATGGAAAAACTAAAACTTGCAGCTATCGTAGTACACGTAGCCGATGCACGTACAAGTGTACTTCATCCTGCAAGTACAACACATCGTCAACTTACAGATGAACAATTAGTACAATCAGGAGTTGAACCAGAGTTAATTCGTATGTCGGTAGGCATTGAAGATATCGTAGATATTATAAAGGATTTAGAACAAGCTTTTGCACAAATTTAATTGATAGAAAGCACGTTTTTGTACTTTCAATTGCTATGAATAACAAAGAAGACAATTTATCAAGGTATATTATACAATTTGATAAATTGTCTTTCCTGATTTCTAGAAAGTAATAGGGTAATAAGGAATCTGGGGTGCGACGCTTCGTTGAAGAGTACTTATCATTGATGTTTTTTGGCATCTAGGATACTAAGGATATGTAAAATGAGAAGTGTAAATCCAATCATGATTGAGTAGAAGATAAAAACAAGTAGTAGTATTAAAATTGTACGTAAAATAGTAGTTATTAACCACATCATATTACTACCTCATATTTTCTTATAATATAGGGTATTCTAAGTAGTTGGTTTTAGTACCTATGATTTGATTATTGAAAAATGTATTTACATTATTAAACATATAGGATAGAATGAATATTATTTGTCGTACATAATTAAGCATTCTATTAATAAAAGTGAAGGAGAAAATAAGATGTTTGAGATGAAAGAGGAATATAAGATTGGTATTAAAGAGATTGATGAACAGCATGAGAGATTGTTTCAAATAGCAGAGAAAGCATATACTCTTTTAACTAATGAATTCGTTGTAGATAAATATGATGGGATTGTTGAGATTCTCAAGGAATTAACAGAATATACAAAGCTACATTTTACATATGAAGAAGAGTATATGCAAAAAATAGGACATAAGATGATGTTTTCACAGAAAATGGACCATCATGAGTTTGTAGCGATGTTAGAAGAAATTAATCTCGATGAGATTGATAATAATCAAGAAGATGCTATTATGAATCTCCTTTCCTATCTAGGCGATTGGTTAGTAAAACATATCGTTGAGAAAGATATGTTAATCGGTAAGGAAATAGAATAAGGTTTAGATTAAGTTTGAATAGGGAAGGTCAAAAACTCACATACTATTTGAAAAAATAAGTGAGGTAAAGTTACTATGCAAACAAAGAATCTATGCGATATTGATGCTGCAAATAATATGGAAAACAGCAATGAAAGTAATAAATCAGGTAACTATAAAAATAATAGTCAAGATAAAATAATAGTTGATGATAAGACTGCAAAAGAAGCGGAGAAACTTCAGAATGATAAAGTTCGGGAATATGGTCAAGTCACTCTCGATAAGAACAAAAGGGATCACAAATTACATCTCTTAACAATTATTGGTGAAATTGAGGGGCATGAATGTTTATCACAACAAACGAAGACTACAAAATATGAACATATTCTTCCTCAATTAGCAGTCCTTGAAGATAGCGATGACATTGAGGGAGTTTTAGTCCTTGTCAACACGATCGGTGGAGCTGTTGAATCTGGACTTGCTATAGCTGAGATGATTGCTTCCTTAAGTAAACCAACAGTTTCCTTAATTATTGGAGATAGTCACTCTATTGGAGTGCCGTTAGCAGTAGCAACGGATTATTCCTTCATAGTACCTACAGGTACGGTTATTATTCATCCTGTCCGAATGAGCGGAACAGTAATTGGATCTAGACAGACCTATGATTATTTTAAGATTATGCAAGATCGTATTGTCGGATTTATTTCAAATCATAGCAATGCGAGTAAAGAGAGAATTGAAACCATGATGTTCAATACTACCATGTTATCAAGGGACCTTGGTACAATCTTAGTGGGTTCTCAAGCAGTTGACGAAGGAATTGTGGATGCTGTAGGTGGAATTCATGAAGCAATTGAGAAGTTATATGATATGATAGAAGAAAGTGCAAAACAAAATAAATAGAAAACAGAACAAGTAGTTGGTAACTTTGAAAAATATAGATTACCTCTTGCTTATCACAAATAGAAAAGGTATAATTAAATTGGTTCTAATGTAAGTTAAGAAAGCGTATAATCTTATCATACATAGAATCAATTTTTTATGTAATGGAGTGTAATGCCGCTGATACGAGTGGCAAGTCAGTTCGGTGTTATGATTACGGATTTTGGGACAAGTAAACGTGGGAGGGGAAACCATGACAATACTACAGGCAATCATAATGGGAATTGTTCAAGGAATTGCAGAATTTTTACCAATTAGTAGTTCTGGACATTTATCCATTATGAAACATATCTTGCATATAAATACGGATACAGGTTTGTTATTTGATGTAATGTTACACTTAGGTACATTAGTTGCAGTATTAGTATCTTTCTGGAAAGATATTAAACAGTTAATTATAGAAGGTTTTAGTATTCTAGGGGATTTCATTATTAATATAGGTCGCCTAGTACATAATTTACATTCAGAAGATAAAAAAGAGTATAATAAGGTGATAAGTTCTGCTTATCGCAAATTTGTTATGCTTATTGTTGTATCAACAATACCAACAGGAATAGTTGCACTCTTATTAAAAGAGGTTGTAGAAGTTACAAGTGAAACTTTAATTGTACCAGGTTTATGTTTATTATTAACTGGTGTATTATTATTAATTGCAGACCGAACCGTTTGTGGTAAGAAACGGGCCAATGATGTTACCTATGCGAATGCAGGAATTATTGGTTTAGCACAAGGAATTGCAACACTTCCAGGGTTGTCGCGTTCGGGAACAACAATTACAGCTTGTTTGTCATGTGGATTAGATACTAATTTTGCTGTTAAGTATTCATTCATAATGTCGATACCAGCAATATTTGGTGCGGTTATTTTACAAATTAAAGATTTTGGTACACTTGCAGTTGAATCTACTGAGGTAGTGGCATATATAATTGGTACAATAATTGCAGCTATCGTAGGATATATATGCATTAAGACTATGTTAGTTGTTGTGCGTGGAAAAAAATACAAAGGATTTGCTTACTATTGTTTTGTAGTAGGTACTATAGCAGTTATATGGAACTTTGTAGCTTAAGGAGGAATTATTAATGGCGGCAACTCAAAGAAAGCCTGCTTCGTCAGCGAAGAAAGCACCTAGTAAAAAAACATCTACTAGTAGAAGTGGAGCTTCTGGACGTAAAAAGGGGAATACAGGAAAGAATAGCGGCCATCAAAATAACCAGTATGGGATGAGTCGTTATAAGGACGAGATAACAATAGTAATTACTCTTGTTGTTGCTGTTATTTTAGTACTTAGTAATTTTAATTTAAGTGGTAGTGTAGGTGCATTTATTAATCGATTCACATTCGGTATGATTGGCTTATTAGCATATATCTTACCGTATATTTTGTTTTTTGGAGTCGCTTTTCATATATCAAATAAGGGGAATTATACGGCAACAATTAAACTTATTAGTAGTATCTGTTTCGTCTGTATGGTAGCAGCTTTTATTCAATTAGTTACATTAGACTATAATTCAGAATGGTCGATATTTAGTTATTATACTGCCTCGGCATCTAATAAGAATGGTGGAGGCTTCATAGGTGGCGTAATTTATTCAATTATGTACCCCTTGTTCGGTTTTGCTGGTACACTTGTAATCTTGCTTGCTATTATGACATTATTAATCATGTTTATTACAGAGCGACTCTTGTTTGCAAGTCTTGGTAAGAAAAGTGCTGTTAAATTAAAAGAGATGAAAGCAAGAAGAGTAGAGGTCAAGAAAGCACGTGATGAATCATATTACTCGGAAGAATATGATGGTTATGATGATGAGGTTTATGTAGAACCTGAACCTAAACATATTTTACAAAGTAAAGACGGGCGTGTAGATGATACAATACCGTTTGATGCAGGAAAGAGTACAAAAGGGGAGCGTAGGAAAAAGGCGAAGACATTTACATTCCATGGAGCTTCTCAGAATGCGAAATCTTCTGCTCAGACTAGGGAAGCTACCTCTAACGATACGGTTGCACCAGTACATGAGGCATCAAAAGCATCTGTAACTACATCATCAGCTCCTTTAGATGAAGTAAAGCCATTTGATTTTGATTCGATACCAATCTATAGAGGAGATCAAACCTCCAATTATGATTATGACGAAACACCAATCTATAAAGAAGAGATGAAACGCAAATTTAGTCAAACTAAGGATTATGATATTAAAAAACTTGCTGAACAGATAATGAATGAGAGTTTTGATGGTGATTCTACAAAAGTAGACAGAGATACAGTGCGAAATTCTACAATTATAGAACAAGCAAAAATATCTCCTAATGACGGTGATGTTTTTGATGATACTATGCAATCTGATTCGATAAATTCATTGTATAATAGTACTCCTAATTTGAGTCAAACACAAGAGCAGAGGGAAGGTGTTACGAGTGGAGAAGAACCAACAAGTAATAATTTCCTTAACGATGTTTTCACACAAGAAGATCAAACTTCTAGTAACGATGAATTCGATACTACTACTAAGGATCAGATAGAAGAAGATAATTTTGATGATTTCCGTGTCGATTTAAAGGCACTTGAAAACGAAGAAGTAGAAGAGGCATTCCTTAATGCAACAGATCAAGAAGGAATCCAAACGTTAAGGCCAGATAACGAGCATAACGTTAGTAGTAATGTGAATCACAAAGAAACTGACGGTAATAAAGATGTTGTAAAGAAAGATAGTTTAGATTCTACACGAGTAGAACCTGTAATTGAGGAAGTAGAAGAACCGTTTGTTTATGAATTTCCACCATTAGATTTGCTTACAAGACCAAAGAAATCTTCAAAAGGTGTTTCTGATGGCGAGTTGAAAGAAACTGCCATGAAATTACAACAGACCTTACAAAGTTTTGGTGTGGGAGTAACCATTACCAATGTAAGTTGTGGACCAGCGGTTACCCGTTATGAGCTACAACCAGAACAGGGGGTAAAGGTAAGTAAGATAACTAATCTAGCGGATGATATCAAGTTAAATCTAGCTGCAGCTGATATACGTATTGAGGCACCAATTCCTGGTAAAGCCGCTGTTGGTATTGAAGTACCTAATAAAGAGAATTCCTCAGTTATGTTTCGAGAACTTATTGAAGGGAAAGACTTCAAAGAACATGGAAGTAACCTTGCATTTGCAGTTGGTAAGGATATTGGTGGACAAGTTGTTGTTACTGACATTGCCAAGATGCCTCACCTTCTTATAGCTGGTGCAACTGGTTCGGGTAAGTCCGTATGTATTAATACATTAATAATGAGTATTCTATATAAGGCACACCCGGATGATGTCAAATTAATTATGGTTGACCCTAAGGTTGTAGAATTAAGTGTATATAATGGAATCCCTCATCTATTAATCCCAGTTGTAACAGATCCTAAGAAAGCTTCCGCTGCTCTTAACTGGGCTGTTATGGAGATGACAGATCGATACAATCGTTTTGCTGAACTTGGTGTAAGAGATATCAAAGGATATAACACTAAGATAGAGAAAGTAAAAGAATTTAAAGATGAGAAGTTTAAAAAGATGCCTCAGATTATTATTATAGTAGACGAGCTTGCAGACCTTATGATGGTAGCACCTGGAGAAGTGGAAGATGCGATTTGTCGTTTAGCACAGATGGCTCGTGCAGCTGGCATTCATCTAATTATTGCTACGCAAAGACCATCTGTTAACGTTATTACTGGTCTTATTAAGGCGAATGTACCTTCGCGTATTGCTTTCTCTGTATCTTCTGCAATCGATTCAAGAACAATTATTGATGGTTCTGGTGCAGAGAAATTATTAGGTAAAGGTGATATGTTATTCTTCCCATCGGGATATCCAAAACCGGTACGTATCCAAGGCGCTTTTGTTTCTGATAAGGAAGTTAGCGAAGTAGTAGAATTCTTGTCATCGCAGCGAAGCAAGCCTTCATATAATGAAGATATAACCAATAAGATAACAAGTGCGCCTTCATCAGAAGGATCAACCGCTCCAGCAAACGAGCGCGACGATTACTTTGTAGAAGCTGGTAAGTTTATTATTGAGAAAGATAAAGCTTCTATTGGAATGTTACAACGTGTATATAAGATTGGTTTTAATCGTGCTGCACGTATTATGGATCAGTTATATGAAGCTGGTGTTGTAGGACCTGAAGAAGGAACTAAACCAAGAAAGGTTCTGATGTCAGAAGAAGAATTCGAACAATATGTGGATGAATATGTATAGATGAAAGTCTAGAGTAACTATGGTGGTATTACACAAACAAAAGATTCTGGAAATGTTTGTGTTGGTACCACCATAGGTGTTAGTGTGACAAAACTAGTCGAGATGTCGGTCTAGAATGGAGGACTGTTATGAAGAGTGCATGGTTACTAACAAATGAGTTCTTGAATAAACAAAAATATTCGGAATTAAATATGTGGTTAGTGAAAGCAGCAGAAAAATATAATATTGATCTAATTGTTAAGACAAATGCGGAGCTATTAGTAGATCTAGGTGGTAACCATATAATTCAAAATCTGATAGAAGTAGAGAAGCCAGAGTTTGTATTGTTCTGGGATAAGGATATTCGGCTGGCAAGTTTTCTTGAGAGTTTATCCATGAAAGTATTTAACTCCTCTAAAGCAATAGAAATATGTGATAATAAAGCAATGACACACATAGCATTAAAGCAAAAGAATATTAAGATGCCAAGGACAATACTTGCCCCTATGACTTATGAAAATATCGGATTTACAAACTATGATTTTGTTGAGCGTATGAAAAAACAGTTATCTTATCCGATTGTTGTAAAGGAATGTTTTGGATCTTTCGGTCAACAAGTATATCTTGTTCATGATGATGTAGAACTGATGCGTTGTATTGAGAAGATAGGAGCAAAACCATTTCTTTTTCAAGAATATATTAAATCAAGTTTTGCACGTGATATTCGTTTAAACGTTGTTGGTGATCAGGTAGTCGCAACGATGTATCGATATTCGGATACGGGAGATTTTAGAGCTAACATATCAAATGGTGGAAAGATGAAACTATTTAAGCCAACGAAACAACAGATACAATTAGCAGTAGACTGTGTGAAAGCGTTAGGGCTTGATTTCGCTGGAGTTGATCTGTTATTTGATGAGAATGAGGAACCCATTGTGTGTGAAGTTAATTCTAATGCACATTTTAAGAATATATATGATTGTACAGGTGTTGATGTAGCAGAACATATTCTTGGTTATATCTGTAATAAGTTGAATTTGGTGAATGAGGGTGCGTAGTTTTTAAGTAAACCAGTGCCAAATTGAACATGCGTGTTTAATTTGTGTGCAAACAGTTAAAAAGAGTTAATAACTAAACGGTTATTGAAATAATAAAAAGGAGAAGCACAATGATTGGTTGGATTTTGTATGGTCGAAAAGAAGCAGAGTACAATAAGCACTACATAACAATGTATCAAGAGGAAGGAAAGAAGTTTGATATTACATTTGAATTGATTATCGTGGAAGAATTGGAATTTGGTGTTCGTAATAATACTTGGTATGTAGAATATAAAGATGAGGAAGTGAAATTACCTACATTTGTAATTAGTAGAGTAATATATCCACTTCTCACTAGGCAACTAGAATATATGAAAGTTCCTGTATTCAACGGTTCAGAGGTTGCAAGAATATGCAACGATAAAGCTAGTACGTACCAAGCAGTTACTGCGTTAGGTATTGACATTGTTGATACTACTTTTTGCAAGCATGGTAGTTTGAGAGAGTATTTGAGTAGAAGAACTACGAAAACAGTTGTTAAAACCGTTGATGGTCATGGAGGACGGCAAGTGTATTTGGTGGATCCTAACGATTCACAACAAGTAGGGGAAGTAATTATGGATACCGACCATCATGATACAGTATTACAACCACTTGTTGGTAAGGAGCATAAGGACCTTCGAGTATATGTGATTGGTGATACCATTATTGCTGCAATTCTTAGAAGAGCAAAGGAGGGATTCAAATCAAACTTTTCTTTGGGTGGTGACGTTTCTATCTATGAACTGAATAAAGAAGAAAGAGAGAAGGTTCAGTCAATTATCGAGTTGATAAAACCTGACATGGTAGGAATTGATTTTATCATAGATGACGATGATGAACTGATTTTTAATGAAATTGAAGACGTTGTAGGTGCAAGAATGTTATATCAATGTACCGACATTAATTTAGTTAAATTATATATTGAACACATTCTTGATCATCTATAGGAGGCATATGTCTGCGTGAGTAAATTGTTCTACTGCCATAAGCAAAAGAGGAAGCTAATGATAGCTATGACTATTATTTTGATATGTAGCTCTTACTTATGTTATTCCACCAAAGAGGATTCTTTTTTTAAAAAACAAGATAATTCCATTCTACAATCGAAGGCAGATTATGAAGCAGATATAGATGGTAAAAAGTTAGTTTCTGTACATTTCCTGGATATAGGTAAAGCAGATAGTATCTTAATCAAGATTGGTGATAAGGCAGTTTTAATTGATTCGGGAACGAGCCAAAAGGCTAAGGCAATTATAGAGTATCTTAAAAGCCAAGATGTTACAAAATTTGAATATGCGATTGCTACCCATTGCGATAAAGATCATGTAGGGGGAATGAGTGATATATTGAAAGAATTTCCAACCGAAGTTTTGCTAATGTCCTCAAGGGGAAAGAATACGAAGCCTTACATAGCAATGATGAATACTGCAACTAAGTTGAAAGTAACACAACTTATACCAAAGGTTAGGACTATATTCTATGTTGAAGGTGTAAAGTTCACAGTACTTGCTCCGGGTGATATAGCAATGGCTACAGGAACGGCTAATGAGAGTTCTATTGTTCTTATGATGCAATATGGAAAAAAGAAATTCTTATTCATGGGAGATGCGATGGAGGTATCGGAAAAGGAGATGTTAGCAGGAGGATACGATCTACAAGCAGATGTTATTAAAGTTGGACATCATGGTGATACGAGGTCTTCCGGTGAGAAATTTCTAGATGCGGTAAATCCTGCTGTGGCAGTTATTACTTGTGATGAAGGAGATGGAACGTCATTACCAGAGAAGGAAACATTAGAAGTTATTAGTAAGCAACATATTCTGTTGTATCGAACAGACAAAGACGGTACCATTGTGATGACCACCAATGGTGTTGATATTAAGATAGAAAAGTCTAATAGTGGTTGATGCTACACTGGACAATTCCATAGAAATAAGGTATAGTATACGATGGACTGGATAAACGTTATCTTGGAAACATCAAAATTCTCAAGATAAGATATATAATATGGATAAGGATAGAAAGAGAGAACGTTATGAATTTAGAAAATACAAAGAACCAAGAAGTAGAAGAGTTTTCTTCTGAGACAAAGCGTCAGTATCAATATATTGAAAATCTAAGAAAATGGCATGATCAAAAGAAAGAAGAATTAGGAAGACCATTAACTGCTTGTGTGCAATGTTTTGGCTGCCAGATGAATGCGAGAGATGCGGAAAAGATTACAGGTATCTTAGAAAAAATCGGTTACCAAATGGTAGAAACAGAAGAAGCAGATTTTGTAATATATAATACATGTACCGTGCGTGAGAATGCGAATCTTAAAGTATATGGACGTTTAGGTTACCTAAGTAAATTAAAGAAAAAAAATCCTGATATGATGATTGCTCTTTGTGGTTGTATGATGCAAGAGCAGACAGTAGTTGATAAGATAAAGAAAAGTTACCGTTATGTTGATATTATTTTCGGTACTCATAATATATTCAAATTAGCAGAATTAATGCAAGCAAGACTTGATTCAGATGGAATGATTATTGATATCTGGAAGGATACAACTGAAATTGTGGAAGACCTACCAAGTGAAAGAAAATACCGTTTTAAAGCAGGGGTTAATATTATGTTTGGTTGCAACAACTTCTGCAGTTATTGTATTGTTCCTTATGTTCGCGGTCGTGAGAGAAGTCGTAATCCAGAAGATATTATTAAGGAAATCAAAGAACTTGTGGCAGATGGTGTTGTAGAGATTATGTTGCTTGGACAAAATGTTAATTCTTACGGAAAAAACCTAGAGAGTCCAATGACATTTGCAGAGTTATTACAAGAAATTGTGAAGATTGATGGTCTTGAGAGAGTACGTTTCATGACCTCACATCCAAAAGATTTATCAGATGATTTAATAGAAGTTATGAAGAACTCTAAGAAAATCTGCAATCATCTTCATCTACCAGTACAATCAGGAAGCTCAAGAATTCTTAAAATAATGAATCGCCATTATACAAAGGAACAATATCTTGACTTAGTGGATCGCATTAAAACTGCTATTCCTGGAATCTCATTAACAACAGATATTATTGTTGGTTTCCCTGGTGAGACAGAAGAAGACTTTGAAGAAACTCTAGATGTTATTCGTAAAGTACAATATGATAGTGCTTACACGTTCATCTATTCCAAAAGAACAGGAACACCTGCAGCTAACATGGAAGAGCAAGTAGATGATGCAGGTGTAAAGGAACGTTTTAATCGTTTGCTAAAAGAAGTACAAACAATTGCTTCTGGATTAACTAAGAAGCATGAAGGTACAGTGCAAAGTGTTCTTGTAGAACAAGTCAATGAACAAGATGCAAGTCTTATGACGGGACGTTTGAGTAATAGTTTGTTAGTGCATTTTAAAGGTGGAGAAGAGTTGATAGGTAAAATCGTTGATGTTCGACTTAATGAATGTAAGGGATTTTACTATATCGGAGAATTAGTTTAGATGAGAAGTTACTCTCTTAGAACCATTCTATAAAAAAGGGAAAGTGTACCCAAAAAGGTAGAGACTAATAAAAAAGGTCTCTACCTTTTTGGAATTCTATGATACTATATAAACCTAAGAATCGGAGGTACACGAATAATGTCAGGTATACGTTTTACATTAGAATAACAAGAATTATTAAGAAGGAATCCACAGATTGCGAAAGTATCTGAAAAAGCTATCACATATAAAGATAGCTTTAAGCTTATAGCTATTGAGGAATACATGAAGGGGAAAACACCTTCTAAAATATTTAGACAAGCGGGCATTAATCCTGAGATTATAGGAAGCGAAAATCCTAAACGATGCTTGCTTCGTTGGAGAAAGTCATATCACAAACACGGCGATTCTGGTTTGATTGGTGAAAAACGAAGAGGCTCAAGCAGTAGACACCCAAAAGCCAGTAACATTTCATTGGAAGATAAGCTAAGGGCTGCTGAAGCCAGAATCGCCTACTTAGAAATGGAGAATGAATTTCTAAAAAAGTTAGACGAACTAGAAAAGAGGCTGAGCGATTAGACATCTAAAAACCTTATCATAAGTTCCAGATCATTCATGATCTATATACAAGATATAAGGAAAATCAACGGCTAAAAAGAGCAAATCAAGAAGTAACAATGAAAAAATTATGTAATTTCGCTGAAGTCAGCATTTCTGGCTACTATATATGGTTATCAGCATCAGATGTACGACAAAAGCGACTCAGCTATGAATTTAATGATTTTTTATTAATTAAGGAAATCTTTGATGAAAAGGAAGAAACCTCAGGCTTTCGTACAATTGTAATGGAATTACTATATCGACATGGTTTGATTATGAATCCAAAAAAAGTAATTAGAATAATGAATAAATACGGTTTAATATGTAAAATTAGACGTGTCAAAAGATATGGAAATACATTTGAAGAAAAACGTATTGAAAATACATTCGATAATCGGTTGAATACAATCTTTGATAGCAAGATTCCTGCTGAGATATTTCATACGGATATCACATATATCAAGTATGCACATGGAACCAAAACAGCATATTTATCTCTCTGCTCTATGGCTGTATATTTAGTTCGCTTTTGTGAAATGTTGTGACTATGTTTTGATGTAGATTATTCTTATACTATGGTGTTAATCCTAATATAGTAATCGTCGTATCGAAACTCTTTATTTGTGTCGGGATAAAATTGGTTCAAGATAAGTGCATTTACTCTTTCCGGTTGATTTGATGGAGCTTTCATAATAATTTTTGTTACTTTAAAATCATTCGCTAATTCTGTCGCCATCATATATATAATTTCCGAAAAATACGCCTGTTTTTCAAACGAAGATAGTAAATCCAATCTTAATATTCCGACAGGCGTTTCTGTACCAAAGAACCATTTTCCCCATGGCAAAGGCGCAATTTCAATCGTTCCGATAACACTACTTGTATCTTTACTTATTATGCTCCACCTAACAAATTGTCTGTTCTTGTATTCAGCTTGCCAAGCATTTTTTAATTCATCAGAAGATTTTAAATTCCATTCGCCCGAAAAACCATCACGATTCTCATGTTTTAATGTTATAGGGTCAGTGTAAACTGTGAACAAATCTTCCGCGTCTTTCTCATTTACGAGCCTAAAGATAAAATTTTTGGTTTCATAAACTGGACACTCATCAAACGGATTAATTTTTTTCATCTTATAACCTCCGATAATATAAATAATCTGTAGTTCACCTTTGTAAACAATTGTGAATTTATTTGCAATATAATCATACATCAAATTACATAATATTACCATATTAATTTCGAATCACTTCATTCTAAGTATTTATAGGAATCGTAGGACGCTTGGATAATTGTCTGAAAAGAACTGTTATTGATACCAATTAATTCAATTATGCCTGACAATCTATATGTAGTATCAATTAATTATACGTCACCAACAATATGTTTTGCGTGGTTTAGCGCTAAATCAATATTAGAACAGATATTCTTACTCCCTATTGTTCTAATGAAATCGGCTTTTTTCATAACAGATAATGGTTGATCTAGCACATGGGAAAGGATTAATGTAATACCATTCTTTTCAAAAGAAGCTTGCAATCTTTTCATAGTATTCAATGCGGTTACATCGACGGCTGGGACACTACGCATCCTTAAGATAACTACTTTGGTATCCTTCTTTACTTCATCTTGTATATAGAGAAGTTTATCAGCGGCACCAAAGAAAAGTGGTCCATTCAATTCGAATACTAAGGTATGAGAAGGTACTTCTTTAAGTTGAAGGCTATCTGTACTATTATCTTCATCAGAATCATCGAATTCTTCGAGATACTTCCAATTCTTGACCTTTGTTACATCTGCCATTCGTTTCATGAATAATCCACATGCTAATACCATACCAACTTCAATTGCAAGTACTAAATCGAATGCAAATGTAAGCACGCATGAAGCGATTAATACGGCAACATCACTTTTAGGGGCTTTAGTATAGGATAAGAAAGCCTTAACATTGAACATATTATACGATACTATAATCAGTATTGCAGCCAATACACATAACGGTACATGTTTGATTAATGGCATACCAACCATTAAGAATAAGAATAATGTAAGTCCGTGAAAGATCGCAGCGATAGGGGTACGCCCGCCATTCTTTGCATTAGCTATGGATCTTGCTACACCACCTGTAGCAGGGATACAGGCAAAGAGACCTAGAACAATATTAGAGATACCTTGTGCAATTAGTTCCATGCTAGAACGGTGCCTACTATGTATTAAGCCATCGGTTACAACTGCAGATAATAATGCTTGCATAGCTATAAGGATAGCAATTGTGAATGCGGGTTGCATTAAATCAAAAACATCATCAATGGATAGGTGTGGTAATGTTGGAACTGAGAGCATCTTAGGAATCTCGCCAATCGTCTTAACATCAAGATTACCAAAGTAAGCGATGCAAGTGCCTACTATAATAGCGATTAGCGAATTGGGAACCACTTTATTAACTTTGGGCCATGACAATAATATTAGAATACAAAGGGTTCCAAGAAGAATGCTTTGATAATTCACTTCCGATAGATTTGTAATATAAGCATACCACTTACCAAAGAAGTTGGTCGGCACCTTGTCAATTGATAGTCCTAGGAAATCTTTGATTTCAAGTGTAAATATTGTTACTGCAATACCACCTGTAAAACCGATTGTAATTGGTGCTGGAATGAATTTGATTAACTTTCCTAACCGAAACACACCCATAAGTATAAGCATAATTCCAGCAAGAATTGTTGAAATCATTAGACCAGCTAATCCATATTTACTAATAATCGTTTGTGTGATGATGATGAAAGCACCTGTAGGTCCAGTAATCTGCACACGACTGCCACCTAATAGTGCAACAATGATACTTGAGATGATTGCTGAATAGATACCCTTTTCTGCAGAAACACCACAACCTAATGCAAAAGCGATAGAAAGTGGTAGTGCAATAATTGCTACAATGATACCTGCGTTCATATCTTTTACAAATTGTTGTTTGCTATAGTGTTTCGTCACAGAAAGAAGTTTTGGTTTAAACTTGTCCATTTTAATTTCTCCTGTGTATTTTTTGAAGTTACCAATCCAAAGTTGATAGATAACAACAGTTAAAATTCTATACCTCATAATTACCAAATTCAAGGGTGAAAAGAAAAGTATATAATATTTATTAAATATTTATAGAATATTAATAAGTTTGGTAAATAATTTGGTAGATTTTTTCGATAGAAAAATAATGTTTGAAAGAACAGAAATGTTAAATATGTGGTATAATAATAAGATAGCGCGTGGACATCCACGCTTGTAGTGATTTTGGAAAGGAGTAACGGTATGTTAAATATAACGAAAGCAGCAATACGTAATATTGCGGCTGACGAACAGACCTATGCCAGAGGTATTCGTTATTATCAGAATAACGCTGTTAAGAATATTACCTGGTCACAAGCCAATAAGCAGTATCGTGCATTTGTGAAAGGACAGTCCGATTATATCGTTACGGTAACGCAAGATAAAGAAGATTCTTTTACTTATTCCTGTAATTGTCCAGCAAGTTTTAAGTATGATGGGCCTTGTAAGCATGTTATAGCAACTTTACTTTTCATAGCAGATTATGAAAATAGAACCAAAGCGAAAGCTGATATTTCGCCTGATGAGAAGAAAGTGTTTAATATCATTGATTATTTTAGCCGTCAAGATGAGATTAATTTACCTGGCGAGTCGTTTCATATAAAGGTTTGTGTGTATGTTCCTGCTATAATGAAAGCAGAAACTGGTAAGGCGTACCTATCTATACAAGTAGGCAATAATCGATTTTATAAAGTGCAAAGTTTGAAGAAATTTATTATAGACTATTATAATAAAGAGGATATTGTACTTGGTAAGGAATTTCGCTTTGTACAAGGAGAAAGTAAATTCCATGAGGCTTCTCAAAGAGTTATGGATTTCCTAGTAGAAGTATATGAGGTGCAGGAACTATTAGGACGTGCTAATAATTCAAATGTTTTTTCAAAATCTCAGATGTTATTAACGAAAAACTTATTAATGAAGTTATTATCCCTATTAGGAAAAGATACGTTCCATCTGAATCTATATGGAAACGAATATCGTGATGTGCGATTCTATTCTAAGAATCCTAGAATTGAATATCAAATAGATTTAGAAGAAGATTCCCTAATTATGAGTCAAATCTCTGATGATGGGATCATTCCCGTAACGCAAAGTGGTGAATTATTGTTCTATCATCATGGGATGTATCAGCCAAATCAGAAGTTTATTAAGAATTTTGTACCGTTCTTTAGTAGTATCAGTAAGGAAAAAGGTTCTTTGCATTTTACGGGAATGAATAAGCATAAGTTTTTAGAACACGTTTTACCACAGATTCATGAGACGATGGAGATTCAAGTACCTGAAGAAATCAAGAATCGATATATTGATGAACCTTTACGTACGGAGATTTACTTAGATAAATATAAATCGAATATTCGAGCGGATGTTAAGTTTTTCTATGGTGAATATAAGATTAATCCCCTTCATGAGGCATCTCATCCAGAAGTTATTATTGTACGTAAACCAATTGATGAAGATGTTGTCATTGACTATCTAGGCAGCATTGGTTTTGAAGCTAATCGCGATTATTTTACTATTAAGGGTGAAGAAGATGCATACGAATTCCTAACGAATACAGTGGAAGATTTAGTTTCTAAGTATGAAGTGTTCTATTCGGAATCGTTTAGAACAATTAACATAAGGAATGTGGGAACTCTGAATACAAATCTGAAAGTAAAATCAGATTCTGATTTGTTAGAGATGCAATTTGAGTTTGAAGATATTCCAACGAATGAACTTAAAGATTTATTCCATTCATACCGTCTTAAGAAGAAATATTATCGACTTAAAAATGGAGATTTTATTAATCTTCAGACAATGGATATGGAGCGAGCAGCTAATTTACTTGAGCACATGAATGTATCCTATAAAGATTTAAAAGATAGTAATGCTGTTTTGTTACCAAAGAATACAGCCCTATATCTGAATCAAGTGATTGAGAGTGAAGAGGATATTCATGCAGAGACAAATGCTGAATTTCGTGAATTAGTTAATCAAATTATGAATCCAAAAGAAAATCACTATGAAATTCCTTCAGAAGTCAATGCGGACCTTCGTAGTTACCAAATAACTGGTTACAAATGGCTGTGTACATTGGCGGATAATAATTTGGGTGGTATACTGGCAGATGATATGGGTCTAGGTAAAACGTTGCAATCTATCGTATATATGGCAGCAAACAAAGAAAGACCATATCTAATTGTGTGTCCATCTTCCTTAGTTTACAATTGGCAAGAAGAAATTGAGAAGTTTGCCCCTTTCTTAAAAACTGTGATTGTAGTAGGTGCTCCGGAAGAACGTGTAGCTACAATCAATAGTGCGAAGAAAGATTTAAGTATTGATGTTGTAATTACTTCGTATCCACTAATTAGAAGGGATATAGAAGCATATGCAGATATACAATTCCACACTATGTTTATTGATGAAGCACAATTTATTAAGAATGCGAACTCACGTAATGCTAAGTCAGTAAAAGCAATACAAGCAAAGCACAAATTCGCGTTAACAGGTACACCTATTGAGAATAGCTTAGCAGAGTTGTGGTCAATTTTTGATTTTATAATGCCATTCTATCTATTTACTAGCTCGAAATTCCAATCAATCTATGAGAAACCGATTATTAAAGATGGGAATGAAGAAGCTTTATCCGATTTGAATCGTCATATTCGACCATTTATTTTGCGTAGGATGAAGAAAGAAGTTCTATCAGAATTGCCAGATAAAGTTGAAACGAAATACATGACTGAGATGACGGATAATCAAAAGAAAGTTTACGCCGCTTATCTTGCCAATATTAGAAATGATTTGTTCAAAGATGGTGCAGAAGGTGGATTTGAAAGGAAAAAGATAGAAATTCTTGCTGCACTTACAAGACTTCGTCAAATTTGCTGTCATCCCTCTACTTTTATTGAGAACTATAAAGGTGGCAGTGGTAAGATGGAATTACTTATGGAAATCTTACCGGATATTATTGGAGCAGGACATCGAGTATTAATCTTTTCGCAGTTTACATCTATGCTGCATCTGATTGAAGAGGAACTGAAAAAAACAGATTTTACGTATTTCATATTAGAAGGATCTACGAATATTGAAACGCGTAAAGAATATGTCAAAAGCTTTAATGAGGGCGAACGTGATATCTTCTTAATTTCATTAAAAGCAGGGGGAACTGGATTGAATCTGGTTGGAGCAGATACGGTAATCCATTTTGATCCATGGTGGAATCCGGCAGTAGAAGAGCAGGCTACGGATCGTGTCTACAGAATTGGACAGACAAATTCGGTTCAGGTAATTAAGTTAATTACAAGGGATACGATAGAAGAGAAGATCTATAAATTACAGAAAAAGAAAAAAGAATTATCTGATTCCGTAATTCAGTCAAAAGAGGTCTTTATCAATCATCTATCAAGAGAAGAATTAGAAGAAATATTCAAGTTATAGTATATTAAAACAATGTAAATGGTTTTAAAGTTGTAATAATTACTTTAATAATCCATTTGATAAAAAGCAAAAATACTGGTACAATATCGGTAGTGACATCAAAATCAGTGAATCATGTCAGCCGGTTTATGTGAGAGATTTTGCAACTAAAAATATACTGATGATGTTTTTAGAAGAATCTATACCAATATGAGAATAGTAGATTAATTGTAACGGAATGATTATAAAGACTAAGGGTATCGTTACATTGAATGAGATGAATATACAGTTTTAGGAGAATAAGAATGAACGACATTACGATTATAGGTATTGCAGGAGGATCTGCATCTGGTAAAACAACGGTGGCAAGCCGAATCAAAGAGGAATTCAAAGAAAATGTTGAATTAATCTGTCATGATTATTATTATCTAGCACATAATGATATTCCATTTGAAGAGAGAGTTAAGCTAAATTATGATCATCCAAATGCGTTTGATACAGAAAGATTAATAAGTGATATTAAACAATTAAAGCAAGGTATTGCTATTGAACGCCCAGTATATTCTTATACGGAACATACAAGACTTGCTGAAACTGTACGTGTTGAGCCAAAGGAAGTTATTATTGTAGAAGGCTTTTTGATTTTTGATAATCCGGAATTATTAAATTTAATGGATATTAAGATTTTCGTAGACACAGATGCAGATGAGAGATTGATTCGACGTATTCTTCGTGATGTTCAAGAGCGAGGAAGAAGTTTAGAGTCCGTAATTACACAATATTCTACAACTGTTAAGCCTATGCATGAACAGTTCGTAGAACCTTCGAAGCGTCATGCAGATTTGATTATTCCATATGGCGGACAAAATGAGATCGCGCTATCTATGTTATTGGAGAAGATTCGAAATATGGTAGGATAGAAATATGGTAGGATAATATAAATAAAAGAGCTTCAAAAAGTTGAATGCCAGTGGTGAATATTACATTCGTCACTGGCATTCAACTTTTGGAAATTGATTTTGAGTAAAAAACTTAATAGAAATTTCGCTTGATGCGAGAATCTGTGTATGCTTACTTTAATTTGAAAAATGTGAATTATAGAATTCTTCCACTAGAAGATCAACATAGGAATCATTTAAATCCTTATCGAATTCTTCAAGAATTCTTTTCTTAATGAACTCTGTTTGTTTGAAGTAGTTAATCTCATCTACTTCATGAGGATCTACAACGGAGTCTAGTACTTCTTGTGTTATCGTTTTTTCTAGCCACTCATTAATGGCATCAGTGAGGGTGTTTTCTTCAGAAATTTGTCCCTCAACTTGTTTCGAATGTTTTAAAGTACCAAGACCAATAAGAAGGAAGATTGTGAATAATACGCCCATAATAATCCATGAAAAGTAACCTTGATAGAAACTTAATACTCCTAATATATTAAGGAGTAGTACCACTAATCCGACGATTCCTACTGCAATAAATAGATGTCCCGTAGAACGAAGATCCTTAAACTGATCCGCTTTTTTTACATATACAGAAGAAGACTTAGAAGCAGTTTTCATATCCTTCAATGAATTGTCGTCCTTATTGGTCTCATAAGAATACTCTTCATCTTCATAATCCTTATCAGAAGTATCCGTTGGACTTGATACGGAAGCCTCATCTTGTTTAGACTTCATATTCTCTTTAGTTGCTTTTTCTTCAGCTTCCGTCTCAGCAGTATAGAATGCTTGGAATAATTTCTTTGCTTCCGTCACATCCTTTTCATTAACTGTAACTACATAAGCTTTGTCTTTTTCATCATAAGAATATGAAGTTTGATCAATCTTAGAATAGCGAAGGAATTCGATTAATTTCTGTGCATTTTCTTCAGTTTCTAGACGAACTACTTCCGAATTATGAGATTGATTTTCTGTAATAGCATCGACTAATTCTGTACCACAATCTGCACATTCTTTAATCCCTTCTCGAAATTCCATATTACATTTTGGACACCATGGCATATTTGAAACCCCCTTTGCGTTAATAAGGGCTTCTGCAAAACTTGAAGTCATATTGCAAAAGCCCTTTTTACCTTTTATTATTTACTCAGCAATTTTAATTAAGTGATATGCTTTCTTACCTTTTTTAACAAGTAAAGCACCATCTGCATTGAAATCGCTTGGTGTGAATACACGGTCGAATTCAGTTACTTTAACATCGTTAACGGATACACCGCCTTGTGTAATATTTCTTCTTGCATCGGAACGAGATGCTGCTAATTTGGCATCTACTAAAAGAGTAATTAAGTCGATTCCTTCATTAAATTGTTCAGCAGAATAAGTAGTAGTAGGCATGTCATCTGTTTTCATGTTACCACCGAATAGAGCACGTGCAGCTTCTTGAGCTTTCATTGCTTCTTCTTCGCCATGAACAATCTTAGTGATTTCGTATGCAAGAACTTCTTTTGCATGATTGATTTCTGAACCTTCTAATGCACCAAGTCTACGTACTTCATCCATTGGTAGGAATGTAAGAAGACCAAGACATTCTTCCACTTTAACATCTTCGATGTTTCTCCAGTATTGATAGAATTCATATGGAGAAGTCTTTTCTGGATCTAGCCATACAGCACCCTTCATAGTTTTACCCATCTTGATACCTTCGCTAGTTGTTAATAGTTTGAAAGTTAAACCGAATGCTGGTTTGCCTTCTTTACGACGGATTAAATCAACACCACCTAAGATGTTAGACCATTGGTCGTTACCACCAAGTTCTAGAGAACAACCATACATTTGGTTTAATTTTAAGAAGTCATATGATTGCATTAACATGTAGTTGAATTCGAAGAAAGTAAGTCCTTTTTCCATACGTTGTTTGTAACAATCAGCAGTAAGCATCTTGTTTACGGAGAAGTGAACACCAACTTCACGAAGGAATTCAACATAGTTAAGTTCAAGTAACCAATCCGCGTTGTTGGCAATGATTGCGTTATCGTTATCGAAATTAATAAAACGTGATAATTGTTGATAGAAACAGTCAGCGTTGTGTTGGATTGTTTCTCTTGTCATAATTGTACGCATGTCCGATTTACCAGATGGATCACCAATCATGGTAGTACCGCCCCCAAGTAAAGCGATTGGTCTGTGGCCTGCACGTTGCATGTGCATCATGGCCATAACTGTTAGGAAGTGACCAGCAGTTAAACTGTCGGCAGTAGCATCAAAACCTATATAAAAGGTAACTTTCTCCTTACCTAATAATTCTCTAATTTCTTGTTCATGAGTAGTTTGCTCGATAAACCCTCTTTCGAGTAAAATATCATATACGTTTGTAGACATTTTTGTTCCTCCTTAAGGTAATTTGGTAACGATTTAGTTACCTTCAATCATTTTATTATCGTAACACAAACCCCCGTCATATTCAAGACGAATGTATGCATATATTTAATGAGGTTATAATTATTATATAGTGGAAGCGTATGAAGAAAATTGCTCGCACCCCAGTATAAATATCGCAAGCTTACTTGTGGTATGCAGGAGCAAGGTTGAAAGAAATATTAGGAAAGGAGCCATGCGTTGCTGTCTTTCAGCCTATTAATTACAGCAGTATTACAAGCAAGTTTAGGAGCTACTTGTGATATGCATGGGTATAATAATGGAAAAGGATACAACCTATACTGTGAATAGACAAGAATTAATTCGTATAGCAAGAGAGAGTTGCGAAGGTAACCTTAAGTCTTCTGGGAATGGTAGGTTTTCTCAAGGTTTATCAATGAGAGGAGCTACCAAAACGAAAACAACTATAGCAAAGGCACCGAAAGTAACTACAGCTAAGGCTTCAAGAGCTGTGACAATGTCAGCGCAGGAGAAGAAACAAACAGCAATTAAGTTTATATTAATCCGCACCATATGTGCCTCTGTGATTTTTTTGGCCATAGTGGTAATTGATAAAGTTAACTTTACATACAAAACATTCAACAGTGATAGTATCATAGAATCCGTACAGAGCAATCACATGTACGAAAAGGCTGAGAAATTCTTTGCCACATTGCAAGACGAAAAAATTGTTGATGTTTTTAATGGACTTGATTAAGGAAGTTGTGTTATACTCATAAACGTATGTAAATGTGTAGATGAAAGAAAATGGTTCTTATAGACATTGATATTACAACTTTTATAAATGTAGCTATTACATTGTGATGTGCTTTCACAGGTGATAGCCAATATAGAATGGAGATACAAGATACATGAGAAAATTAGCGTTATCCGATGAAATACTGTTAACGGTTGAAAAACCAGCCAGATATATTGGTAATGAAGTAAATATGGTTGTAAAAGACTTAGATAAAATTGATATTCGTTTTTGTATGTGTTTTCCAGATGTGTATGAAATCGGTATGTCGCATCTAGGAATTCAGATTCTATACGATATGTTCAATAGAAGAGGCGATACGTATTGTGAAAGAGTATATTCACCATGGGTAGACCTTGATGCGATTATGAGAGAGAAGAACATTCCATTATTCGCGCTTGAATCACAAGATCCTATCAAAGATTTTGATTTCTTAGGAATTACTCTACAATACGAGATGTGTTATACAAACATCCTTCAGGTATTAGAATTGTCACAGATTCCGATTTATGCAAAAGATAGAGCAGAAGAAGATCCTATCGTAGTTGGTGGAGGACCTTGTGCGTATAATCCAGAACCACTTGCTGATTTCTTCGATTTCTTTTATATCGGAGAAGGGGAAACTGCGTATGATGAGATTCTTGACCTTTATAAAGAAAACAAAAAGAATGGTGGTTCAAGAACAGATTTTCTTCGTAAGGTTGCCAATGTACAAGGTATGTATGTACCTATGTTTTATGATGTTACGTATAACGAAGATAATACAATTGCATCATTTACAAAGAATGATCCTGAAGTACCAGATATGGTTAAGAAACAAGTTGAGATGGCATTAAGTGAAACTGTATATCCAGAAAAACCACTTGTTCCATATATAAAGGCGATACAAGACCGTGTTGTACTTGAGATTCAACGTGGCTGTATTCGCGGTTGTCGTTTCTGTCAAGCGGGCATGATTTATCGACCAATTCGTGAAAGAGATTTGGAATTCCTAAAAGAACGTGCTTATGAGATGTTAAAAGCAACAGGACATGAGGAGATCTCACTAAGTTCATTAAGTTCAAGTGACTATTCGAAGTTACAAGAATTAGTTTACTTCCTGATTGATGAATTCCGTTCTAAAGGTGTTAATATTTCACTACCTTCATTACGTATCGATGCTTTTGCACTTGATGTAATGAGTAAAGTACAAGACGTGAAGAAGAGTAGTTTAACATTTGCACCAGAAGCTGGTTCTCAAAGACTTCGTGATGTTATTAATAAAGGTCTTACAGAAGAAGTAATCCTTAAGGGAGCCATGGATGCCTTCACAAGTGGTTGGAACCGTGTAAAATTATACTTCATGTTAGGGCTTCCAACTGAAAATTATGAGGATATTGAAGGAATCGCTACATTATCTGACAAGATTGCAAGAGAATATTATACAATACCTAAGGAAGAGAGAAATGGTCGTGTAAGTATCGTATCAAGTACTTCCTTCTTTGTTCCAAAGCCATTCACTCCATTCCAATGGGTACGTATGAATACAAGCGAAGAATTCTTAGAGAAACAACGATTCTTGAATGGTAAGATGAGGGAACAATTGAATGCGAAGAGTATCAAGTACAATTGGCATGAAGCAGAGCTTACGATGTTAGAAGGCGTTCTTGCTCGTGGAGACCGTAGATTAAGTAAGATTGTTTATGATGCGTATAAAGCAGGTTGTATCTATGATTCTTGGTCTGAACATTTCAAATATGAATTATGGATGAAAGCATTTGAAGATAACAATATGGATCTTCTATTCTATACAAGTAGAGAAAGAGATTTTGAAGAAATCCTACCTTGGGACTTCATAGATGTTGGAGTAACAAAGAAATTCCTTATTAGAGAATATGAACGCGCGGTATCCGAAAAAATAACTCCAAACTGTAGACAAGCATGTTCAGGTTGTGGTGCTATGAGTTTTGGTGGCGGTGTATGCTTCGAAGGAGGAGTTCAATAGATGAAAGCAAGAGTAAAATTTTCTAAGACAGGTAATCTAAAGTTTATTGGTCACCTTGATGTGATGCGTTATTTCCAAAAGGCATTCCGTCGTGCGGAGATTGATATTGAATATTCAAAGGGATATAGCCCTCATATGTTATTATCCTTTGCAGCACCTCTTGGTGTGGGATTAACAAGTGATGGAGAATATCTTGACATGCAGTTGTTATCTACCCTTTCAGAAGAAGAGATGATTGCTAAGATGAATGAAGCTATGGTAAGTGACATTCAAGTAATGGATTTCAAGCCACTTCCTGATACAAGTAAGAATTCCATGTCTATCGTAGCAGGAGCAGATTACAAAATCTCTTTAAAAGACGGATATGCATTCGAAGCTGCTACAGATGAAGAGGGGCATGTTCTTGAAACTTCATTAACCATTGAAAACTTCAAAGAGCATTTTGAAGCATTTATAGCAAAAGAACAAATCGTAATTCTTAAGAAATCAAAGAAGAGCGAGAATGAAGTTGATATAAAACCATTTATCTATCATGTGGCTTTTGATGCGAAGACTTTCGCTGAAATTGGTGGATCTTACTGTGAAAACAGCGTTGCAGAAAGTTATGATAATGATTGCGTCTGTTATATGCAATTAGCAACTGGTAGTGTGAATAACTTAAAACCTGAATTGGTTATGCAAGCATTTTGTCAAGCAGAGAATGTAGTATACAATCCATTTGCTTATCAAGTTCATCGTATGGAAGTATACGCAGATCTTGGAACAGAAGAGGAAAGAAAACTTGTTCCACTTAATGAAGTGAGATAAATGTAACGAACTCAAACTTCGTACTTGAAGATTTCGATTAGTAGTTTTTTATGTGCGAAATTTGAGTAACAATACTTGCAAACAAATTAAGAAAAATATATGATACGGTTATAGAGATTTTCGATTTGAATTTCTTTATAACCGTATTTGTGCACACTTGATTAGGTAGAAGATGTTTAATAAGATGTCGCTTTACCTATACAGCAAGTGTAGATAGGAGCATGTATGAACAATAAGCTAGTCTTAACGACGAAAGAGAATAGAATAATATCTTCCTTAATTGAAGACAATGAATTCGTACAGTTGCGCGTTGACTCTATGGATTCAGACAGTATATTAGGGAATATATATGTTGGTAAAGTGAAGAATATTGTCAAGAACATCAATGCTGCATTCATAGAAATTGCAGATGGTGTTATGTGTTATTATTCTTTGGAAGAGAATAAGTATCCTATTTATGTGAAAGATAAAAAGTCGGATAGGCTTGTTATGGGAGATGAAATCTTAGTTCAGATTGAGAAAGAGAATATTAAGACGAAAGCTCCAGTAGCTACATGCCACTTGAATTTCACAGGGAAATATGTTGTCTTAACACATGGGAAGACTAAGGTTGGTGTGTCATCTAAGATTACTTCGGATAAGGAGAAGAAGCGCTTAAAGGAGATTCTATCTTCTTATAAGAATAGTGAGTATGGATTTATTATTCGAACGAATGCAGAAGGTGCATCAGAAGAGATACTACGAGGAGAAATTGAAACATTAATTAAGAGATATGAGGAGATTACTGGGTTCGGTGTGCATCGAAGTGCATTTTCATTAGTGTATAAAACACCATCAGCGTATCTATGTGATATTCGAGATGGTTATGCTAATGCCCTTACGGAAATTGTTACGGATGATCAGCTTATCTTTACCCAGATTAAGGAATATCTTGAAACGTATCAAGAAGAAGACCTGGATAAGTTACGCCTTTACCAGGATGATCAAATCAAATTAAGTGCGCTTTATAATATTGATAAGAGACTAGATGAGGCGACAAGGGAACATGTTTGGCTTAAATCGGGTGCCTACCTTGTAATTCAGCATACAGAAGCCTTTAACGTTATAGATGTGAATACAGGAAAAGCCATAGCCGGTAAGAAGAAGGCACAGGAGACATTTCTTAAGATTAATCTTGAAGCAGCAAGAGAAGCGGCAAGACAAATTCGCTTGCGTAATCTATCGGGAATTATTATAATTGACTTTATAGATTTATTAGAAAAAAAGGATCAAGAAATTCTTATGAGAGAGTTAACAGATTTGTTTCGAAAAGATCCTGTTAAGACAACAGTAGTTGATATTACTGCGTTAAACTTGGTTGAGATAACACGTAAGAAGGTTCGAAAACCATTGCACGAACAGATGAAGTAGGTCGGATGAGAAACTCACGGTTAGGTTATTGAATATACTTCTTTCCTTGATCACTATACACAAAACACGCTTTGTAACTAAGTACTTCTAAGAGTATGCGTCAAATTACCAACATTATGTGGACGCGCCTTCTACACGACATCCTGTCGTGCTTCAGGCTGACTCGGCGTCCATGCCTCGTCTTCCTAGGGTATCAAGCATACTCTAAGAAGTACTATAGTTACTTACGCTATCGTTTCTTAGCATAGTGTTCAAGGAATGAAGTATGAGTCACGTTGTGAGTGAGTTTCTCAATTGCCTATAATTTAGTATTGCGAGACTCTTTGAGAATATGAAGATCCCAAAAGGAACAAGGAGGTTAACATGAATAAAACAAATGTTATGCGACTATTAGAACAAGCAAAGATACCTTATACACAACATGAATATGAAGTTGATGAAAACAATCTTGCTGGTGAACATGTGGCGGAACAAATAGGTCTACCGTTTGAGAGGGTATTTAAAACATTAGTAGCATTTGGTGAAAAACATGGTGTAGCAGTGTTTTGTATTCCTGTTGGTACGGAGCTGGATCTTAAGAAAGCAGCGAAGGCAGCAGGAGAGAAGAAGATTGATCTGCTACCAGTAAAAGACCTTTTAAAACATACGGGCTATATACGTGGTGGTTGTTCGCCTATTGGCATGAAGAAGAAATATCCTACTTATATTGATGAAACAGCAATCTTATATGATACGATTACAGTAAGTGCGGGTGTTCGCGGTTGTCAGATAGAATTAAATTCAAATGCACTTATCTCATATGTAGATGCTAAAGAAATTGATTTGACTTGATAAGTGTGGGTAATAATAAATAGAGAGTTTTAAATAGCAAGAAAGAAGGAGAAAGTATGAAAATTACTGTAATTGGATGCGGACGTTGGGGTTCTTTAATAACTTGGTATCTAGATAGTATTGGCCATGATATTACGTTGTATGGTCGTGAGAATTCAAAGAATATGCAACGTTTTATAAAGGAGAGAAAGAACGATTTATTGGAATTCCCTGAATCAATAAAGTTAGTGACTGACTTAGCTTGTGTAAAAGAAGCTGAGGTAATTGTGATATCAGTTAATTCACAAGGTTTGCAATCTCTTATGGATGAACTTAAACAGTATGAACTGACAGACAAAATCTTTGTGCTATGTATGAAAGGAATCGAAATCTCTACAGGTAGGAGATTGTCACAAATCGCAAATGATAATCTGGATTTTTCCAATAATGTTGCAGTATGGATAGGGCCTGGTCACGTACAAGAGTTTTATCATGGTATACCAAATTGTATGGTAATTGACAGTAACGATAACAAAACAAAAGAGTTGTTAGTGAACGAATTCTCCAGTGATTTGATTCGGTTTTACTATGGACAGGATCTAATTGGGAATGAGATTGGTGCTGCTGCAAAGAATGTAATTGGTATTGCTGCTGGTATGCTTGATGGATTAGACTTATCTACATTAAAAGGGGCATTAATGTCTAGAGGTACAAGAGAAGTTGCTAGGCTAATTAAAGCAATGGGTGGTAACGAATTATCAGCATATGGTCTATGTCATCTAGGTGACTATGAGGCTACTGTATTCTCGAAGTTCAGTCATAATAGAAGTTTTGGTGAAGCTTATATTAAGAAAGAGCCATTTGATGCACTGGCAGAGGGGTATTATACCGTGAAAGCAATGTTAAATCTAGGGAAGAATTACGGTGTAGATTTACCAATCTGTACAGCAGTCTATGAGATACTATACCGAGAAAAGGATGCCAAGGAAGTGTTAAATGGATTATTTACTAGATCCTTAAAGAATGAATTTTAATAAATTTTAGTATATAAGAAGAGACAGTAGAACTTTTACTGTTTCTTCTTTTTTTGCCATAATGAGTTTTTATTTGCCTATTTGTGGGAAAAAGACTATAATTAACATGTAAAAAATACATATAAAGGATGCTTAGATGCAAAAAAATCATTATTACATAAAAATGAAAAAAGGATTGATTTATTTTTCAATTTGTTTACTTTTAGTATTCTTTTTTTATTTACTGTACAATAATTTTGAGATACTACAAGGAAAAGCGAATAAGGGGAAGATGATAGCTACCAAGGAGATGATAGAGACATCAGTTATTACCTTAGATGGAGAATGGGAATTTTACCCAATGCAGCTAAAAACCAGTGATTTTGAAAATCCATACTATATTCAAGTACCAGGAAGTTGGACACATTCCTTTGATACTAAAAAGACAGAACACAGATATGGTTATGGCACTTATCGGATAATTCTACATCTAAAAGAGCATACGAATTACTGCTTGAAGACACGATTCTTATCCAGTGCTTATCGTTTATATATTAATGGAGAATTTATGGCTGCTAATGGCAGTTTGTCAACAACTAAAGAAGGTGAAGTAGCAAGCTGGGAACCTAAAATTATTCATTTTCAAACGAAACAGGCTGACACAGAGATTGTAATTCAGATCTCTAATTACTCCTGTTATGAAGGCGGAATTATTACGAGCATTGTGCTTGGAAGTACAACGGGAATCTATAAGTATGGTTATTTGATTATTCTACGAAATGCAGTATTTATGGGAATAATTATTGGGATTGGATTTTTTCTTATTATTTTTAATATGGCGGTACGCAAAAACCGACTATCAGGTTGGCTTGGACTGTTTTGCATTGCTTCGTTCTTATTGGAGTTAATATTTGATGGTGAAATTTTATTTTCATTAATTCCAAATGCTCCAGTATCCTTGTTTATCAAAATCGAGTATCTTGCATTTATAGGACAAGTTATTGCAATGCTTCAATTTGTTAGAACAATGTATCCAGAGTATACGAATAAGAAATCTTTTTACATAATCAGAAGTATCGACGTATTGTATTTTGCTTCAATATTAGTTGCATCAACTCTTACAGTTATCTATACAGATAGTATCTTGATGATAGTGTTGTTCTTGAATTGGTTCTATTGTGTATATGTCACAATACTATCGAGAAAGACCTACAAAAAGAGTAATCTTATTCTACTTCTTGGAATTGGATTTTTATTGGTAGGGGGAATATTACAATTTCTTGATATGCGGTGGCTTCTTGATCGCAACTTAAACATGTCAGAAGATTACTATATTCTAGGTGTTTTACTATTTATCTTATGCCAGTCTTATATCATCTTCTTTGATATTGAGGAAAACTTCCGGAAGGCGAATCTTGCTAAGCGAATGGAAATTGCATTCTTACAAGCACAGATAGCTCCGCATTTCTTCTTTAATGTAATAAATAATATCTATTATTTAATGGACAAGGATGCTTCTATGGCAAAAAGATTATTATTGTGCTTTAGTGATTTCCTGCATGTTAAGCACAAATTTGATTATAGGAGCAATATTTTCTACACATTGAAGGAAGAACTTAATTTAGTACATTCATTTGTTGAAATAGAAAACATACGATTGGATAACAAGATAAATCTTACAGTTGAAGTAAATGAAACTGTATTACAAACTAAGATTTTACCATTGATTCTTCAACCCTTGGTGGAGAATTCTATTAAGCATGGTTTTCAAGGAAAACCTTTATCCATTATGATTTTAATTGAACAGCAACAAGAAGCAATCGCATATTGTATTAATGACAATGGAAAAGGAATTAGTAGAAACCAATTAGTGGATATTGTCCAAAATAAAACAGAGTCAAAAGGAGTTGGTATTACCAACATTAACTATCGTCTACAGGATTGTTATGGAACAATGTTGCACATAGATAGTATGCTTGAGGAAGGTACCACCATAACATTTCAAATACAAGATAATAAATTATATAAAGGAGAGAGCTAAGATTGAGAGCTGTAATAATAGATGATGAAAAAAATGCTGCAATGCAGTTGTATTCATTGGTAGAAGATTATGCTGCAATTACTGTTGTTAACATATTCACTGATCCTTGTGAGGGGCTTAGATGGCTAATAATAGAATCGATTGATTTACTTTTTCTTGATATAGATATGCCTAATATCAGTGGAATCTACATAGCAGAATTACTTAGCGAATTACAACCAGAAATTAAAATTTGTTTTGTCACCGCTTTTGATGATTTTGCCATAAAGGCATTTGAAATTAATGCCCTTGATTATATACTAAAACCCTGTACGAATGAACGCTTAAACAGCTGTATTAGTAAATTATCTAGGATTGCTATGAAGAAGAAAGAGCTTGAAGTAGTAAGTGATAGTAGCCCTTATGATTTAGATATTATTTGTGGATACGATAACGAGAATATTGTGTTGTTGAATTATAGTGATATTTACTATATCGAAACGGTACAGGGAGGAACCGAAATTCATTGCAAAGATACAACGTATAGGGGAAATAAAGCTTTAAGTTTCTACGAGGATAAGTTAAAGAAAAAGTCCTTTTTTAGAACGCATAAATGCTATCTAGTTAATTTGTCTAAGGTGGATAAGTTTCGACCAAGAATTAATTATACATATGATATGTTCTTTCGTGAGAGTAAAGAGATTGTTCCAGTAAGTAGAAACAAAGTTAGAGAGTTAAAAGCAGTTTTTAATACTTTCTAAATAAAACTGTAAATTAAAATAGAAGGAGGGTAATTATGATAAAATTAAATACGGTGAAGGTATCCGATTTAAAGAAAGGAGATATTGTATTATTAGAATGTGAAGAAGGTGATATCATATCACGTGCCATCGCATTACTTACAAAATCAAAGGTAACACATGCAACCGTTAGTCGCGGAATCATGGAGGGACTTGATAATAATGGTGTGGGTTATATTGCAGAGGAAACACCTAAGTATGCGACATATAGTACTTTACTTGATCGAACCGAGCGTGTTGCTTATGTAATGCGACTGAATACAGAAGAAAAGGATATGCAGCCGGTTATGGATATTGTTGACAGATATGTTGAAGCAAAATGGCCCTATGCTTCTTTAGCACAACCATTTCTAGCTATGTATTTTCTTGTAAAGGATATTTCTGACACATTTCATCTATGTCAAATAGGAACGAAACTTATGAAATTAGCAATGGGAACAATGATTGAACTGCTCAATCAGCTTCTTCATGATGGGAAGAATCCGATGATGTGCTCCCAGTTCGCATATCATTGTTATAAAGAGGCTGGACCGCAGTATGAGATACATATGAAAGGAGAACGAAATCCTTCTTTACTAACACAAGTAGTGAAGGAAATTCGTGAACATTATACGGAATTTGAGGAAGATTTGAAGGCAGATTCTTTGCAATATTCATCTGATAACATGAAAGTTAATGCTGCTGATACTGAGGAAATTCTTGAAGAGTTGTGTAAGGAACTACAAAAGAGTGAGGATTTACAGACGGATCCGATAACACAAGAGAAAAAAGTTAATGAACTTTCACATGATTTTATAGTTCAGGTTATTCATTTTTGTAAATTATTCAATAAGGTATTTATTCCGAAAGAAGAGCAAATTGCGACTTCTGAGGCTGAAGACAACTGGTTAGAACAGTTTTCATTGATGCAGGAATATTTTATTGCACCAGAAGATTTATTACATAATACAAAAAACCTAATTTGTTTGGGAACATTGGATTATGAAGGGTATCATATATAGTACATAATTAAATAAATAATAGATATACAAAAATTCCAAGAAATTGTGTAATGGCGAAATGAAGGGCACGTCATTAGAACACATTCTCTTGGAATTTTTTTATTATTTTTGCGATTGCCAGTATGATATTAACCGTTTAAACGAAATATTTGCCTGTTAGCCAGAATCGAAAACAAATAAGGAGAATTACGCTACAATACATAGCAACGGAGGAAATATATTTACATTTTATAAAAAGGAAAGGAAGTGTACGACATTGGAAGGGCCAAATGAATTTTTTGAAGTAGCTGGTTTACTAGGACATGATACGAATCGCCTTATGCTAGGAGAAGAAATCATTACATATATTAGAATTCCCACAATTACACAAGCTGCAAACATATTATCAAGGGCAGATTTGGAACAAAGAGCGAAACGGGCAAATACCTTCTTTGATGCAATTCGAGGACGTGAGCGGATGGGACAGGGAATTCACGACAGAGGAGAATCAGTTGTTTTTGCATATGGTCAACCACTAGTGAGTGACACACATGGTCTTAATAGACATTTTCCCTTACGCGTGAAAGCAATTTCGGTAAAGGTTAAGCGTATTAAAGCAGGAGAATGCTTGGAGGTAAGCACCAGGGGCGTGGACTGGAATATTGATCATATGGAAGAATTATATTGCATCGTAAATATTGATACATTGATATTAGAACCAGGAGCATCTCTTATAGTTAGGGGAAATGTTTTCTCTTTGATATGCCAGCATATTGTAAAACTAGGTACGGATACAGATGGAAAATATGATATTGGGATTTTGCCAACGCCATATGCATTTCATTCCGATGGCTCCTTAAATATGGAGGGGGCTGATGGAAAGAAAGGAAAGAATGGAAAAGATGCTGATTTTGTTAAAGATGTAGAAATAAAAGCAACTTTCTTTGGAGCGTTGTATTATGGAGAACAGACAGAAGCCATATCGGGGGAAAAGGGCGAAGATGGAGAACGTGGTCAAAAGGGTGAGGATGGAAAAGCTGGCGGTGCTACAAAACTAGCCGAGATAACAATACGTGACATTGATGCAAAAAAAGGAAGCTTATGTATATTTGCCAAGACGGGAGATGGAGGAAGTGGAGGAAACGGTGGTGATGGTGGGGATGGAGGCAATGGAAGTAATGGACAAAGCGGTTATCAAACTTTGTCCAAATGGATTGCACAGGGACAAGGAGGTGATGGTGGCCATGGAGGAAACGGAGGTCATGGTGGCCATGGAGGAAATGGTGGAATTGCCTCGAATATATATATATCTGTGAAGCAGGAGCAAATAAACAATGTTAAGGTCATAGCTGAACAAGGATTTGGCGGACTTCCAGGTGAAGAAGGAATGGGGGGACGCGGTGGTGTATCAGGAAAAGGAATTCCATGTGGTAAAAAGGGACGTGATGGTGTAGAAGGAAACTCTGGACGAAGAGGACATAACCGAATGGCACCCCCGGTATTTCTAAACGAAGTTAAACTGTCAAGTACAGATTAACCAATATAATTTAAGGAGGATATATAATGAGTACATTTAAAAAAATTGCACAGGAGTTCGGGCAGAGTGTAGAAGTTTTACAAAAGAATCAGGAATTGCATTCTTATCAGGAGATTAATGGTATCGATGATCTGAAACAATGGTTAATGAAAATTGGTATGCAGAGTACTCCATCGAATGAGGTTTTGATGGATACTATGAGGAATGAAAAGAATGATGAAAGCAAACTTCCAGAAAATGATTTAGTTCAAAAAGGAATGAATTATTTATTTAGTAATGGGACTTTACTAGAGGAAGAGAAAAAAACTTTAAATAATATAATTCCAAAAAGAATTGAACAAATCTCTATTATGGACAAGACAATAGAAGAAGGCCAAATATGGGAGCTTGGAACCTCGTCTACACCTGTAGATATTAATATTGGCACATTAACGATGAAAAGTGGTTCAGCTATTCGTGCATATAACACAGCTGTTAATTTACGAATTGAAAAATTGATTAAAGAAAATGGTTCTACAAAGGGTAAGGTTAATTATGATTTTGGTTTCTTTGGAATTAATGGAACGAAAGGTACTGTAGGAGCTATTGGAGGTACCGGAGGAGCGGGTGCGCCAGGAAGTAAAGGAGAAGCCTCTTCGCCTGGAATTGCTGGTAAAGGTGGTGGACCAGGTTCAAAGGGCGATAATGGAGGTAAAGGTCATAAAGGTGGAATGGGTCAAGATGGACTGCCTTGTATGCCAGCTACTATTACTATCAAGGATTTGACGAGGGTATCCTCGCTTGTTGTTTCTACATGCTCTGGAGCCGGTGGAGATGGAGGAGATGGTGGCAAAGGTGGTACTGGTGGAGCCGGAGGAAAGGGCGGAGATGGAATAACAACAGGCTGTGAAGGTAATAATGGTGGCCCAGGAGGAATGGGCGGTATTGGTGGTCAAGGAGGAGATGGAGGAGATGGTGGCAATGCTGTGAATGGTTATGATATTAATATAAATATTCCAGTAACCGAAACATCATCTAAGATAATTAAGGTTATGGATACGGCACAGCCTGGTGCAGGAGGAGTCGGAGGAGCCGGAGGAGCTGGCGGTGCTGGAGGAGTTGGCGGCGATGCTGGCAAGCATTCTGATAGCGGACAATCTGCTGGTAACGGTGCTTCTGGTGACCCTGGAGAAATGGGGAAATCAGGTACCATCAGTGGTTATCCAGGAAATATTTGTGTATCCTTAATCACATTCTAATTGGTTTTTACTTAGCAACATTGGTATGAATAATAAGGTATATCTTACATAAGTGATTAGAGAGGGCATTATTGAGAGGGGTTTATATAAGAAACTTCATGCCCTCTCGTCTTTTATGTTATAGAGAGGGGTATTAAATTATCAGTTTCAGAAAATTCGAACTATCCTAGGAGATTGTTTCATCGCTGAGGGAATTTCCGAGGAAAGAGGTTAATTTATTATAGTCTATTGCGAAACTGTTCGTAGTGCGTAAAGACATATCAATGTGTTTTATGTCTGTCGTTACAGTTTGACGAATTGTGTGTACGTCACATACAATGTCCTTTATTGTATGTGTAAGTCATACAATTCCAGGAAAACTGTAGTAGACAGCCTTAAAACACAGATATGCTTTATGCACGGAGAAGAGTTTCGCAAGTACCTAGGTTAATTTATTACACAGAAAGGAATTAAATCTTATGGGAAATAAAGAGCAGAATATAGTTCCACGGATATCGCCGTTCCAATATGGAAGTAATCGTGATGGTATGATTAAAGAGAATGTAAATCTTTTTCGAAGTGCTGTTAGTTTTCAACTGCCAATTCTATCATTGCCAGAGAATAATGGAGTAGGAATTTCTATATCAGCAATGTATCAAAGTGATATTAGTAGAACCATTACACATAATAATCTTACAAAGCCTACAGGAATTCTTGGACTTGGCTGGCATATGGATTATGAAAGAATTATATGTGAAGAGCAGGGAGAAGAAATCTCTACGTTAAAGAATTATGTTCTTACAGATGGAATCAATCACTCTGTGCTAAGGCGAACGGATCGTTTGTGGATGCGTGGTATCTTATCAAAAGAAGTTTATGTTAAATTATGTGAATCGTCTAATCAAACAGATGGCGAATTTGTCATTAGAGAGGTTTCTGTAGAGATGGGAAAGCAGGAAACCTTATTGGATGAAGAAGCAAAGATTCAGGCAGTGTGTCCCAATCAATGGTATGTAAGAGATGATAGGAATCAATTCTCGCTATTGCTTTCATATGTAGAGGATACTTTGTATGTATACGACGGAGGAATCGCTTATGAAAACAGTAATTACGATTTTTCTAGAATATCATATTACGAAGAATTTGAAAAATGGGTCATTGTAAATTCAGAAGGGATACAAAAAGAGTATGGAGCCAATGCGCTGCAATATGGAGTGAGCTTTAGAGGCTGGACAGGCAATTCAGCATTGGTTGCTGATACCAATGGGAAATCAGTTCAGCAAACATACGTAAAAGCCTGGAATCTAGTAAGAGCGATATCCCCTTGGCGTGACGAAACTACATATTCTTATGATATGGTTGTGCAGCCTGTTGGCAAGAATGGATTATCTTATACGAAAGCTTGTTACCTGAAACAGATTAACGATCAAAATGGATACAAGCTAGTTTATGAATATGGGGAGAAAGAGTACAACGAGAATGCAAAAGATGCTCCAAGGGAATATGCAGATCCCCACAAAATTAATCCCAATAATAACGCTGATGCATATCAAACCTGTTATGAAACTCGATATCTTTTAGCAATATCTTGTTACGTGGAGAAAATATTATTAAAAAGAGTCTCCTTTTCTTACGTTTTGAATAATTATCAAAAGAATGCATATCTAGATGAATCCTCCCTTGCATTGGGAGACTATTATAAGAGACAGTTATCAAAAATCGAAGTTACTTATTCGGATTTGAAGGAACAGGAGAAAAAGATCACGGAGTTTTATTATTGTAGTAATAGCGATTGTAATCCTGGCGCATTAAGTCAAATTGTATATCCAGAAGGGGCAACTGTCTCATATGATTACACTAAAACGGAACTACCTAATTGTAGTAAAAGAGTAATGGATATCAATAGACCAATTCCTGGGGCTATACCTAAGGTATGGTTTGGTTTGGACTATGTTGTGTGTGCCTGGCTGACTAATAAGGATTGTCGTATTTCAGTATATACTTGGCTTGGAAGATGGCAGAAATGGAATCTGAAAGAGGAACTTCATAATGTAGATGGACAATCCCTAGAGGTTTACGCACAACAATCATATTTGATTCTTAAGGCTTTAACGAAGAATCAGCAGTCAACGGTTTATAAAGTATTACATATGAATAGTCACGTGATTGGAGGCTGGCTAGAAGAAGATCTGCAAACTATTGCATCTAATAAAGTAACAATTACCTGTAGCAGTAATTTTTATGTAATTAATGATAGTCTCTCACGTTGGTACCAAATGAATTGTTGGAAAGAGCGTTCTTTAAAGTGGAGTGAGGGAAAAAAGGTTTCCTATACTGCAAATAGAAGGCAATATTTTACTTCTAGCCAAAACCGTGTTATACATCTGGATTATGATTATGAAAGTTCGGCAGACTATAAGAGTAACATGCTATCCCTTTATGGATATGAAGAAATAGGAGGTATAGTTAATCTGGCGAGCACACATGTAGATGATTTGTATTTTCGTGGAGATCAGAAAGAAACCTTGTTTGAATGGAATCTATCAGGTAATCATCTTGCATTTGCAGGAGTAACCGAGTTGTTTGAACGAGGGTTTCGATATTGTCTATATCTTTATACTATTACGATTGAAAACAATGAATGTAAGATTATAACATCAAGAAAAGATGTGCAGACCTGTAGTAAGGGAAGTATCTTTAGTGTAGCGCGTAGCGTATGGTCACCTACTATTATTGATAATTCCATGGTGGTAATCAATGGATATCTATATCGTTACAATGGAGGTTCATGGCTTGTAAATACCAATCTCAGGGAACAACTGAATCAAGAAGAAACAAGCCAGTCAATCTATGCTTGCGGAAGTGATTGTGTAATAAAAACCGAACGTACTGACAATCAGGTACTTGGGCAGGTGTTATTCTATATGCCGAATACAGATACAGAGGTTTGGAATGAAGATGCAATAACTATTCTAAAGAAGCAGGGTACTTTAGATAAATACCGATATCAGCCTAGTGCCAATGGGACATTGCTTACTTGGGATAGAATGGTTTTTTCAATTAAAGAAGATGGTACACAGGCACAAAGCATGAAGGCACCAGTCTATACTCTTTCAGAGCAAGCAATTACAACAAGTGTTCTGAATGGGAGTCCTAGTTTTATGGCTGTTATGCAAAAGGATGGCACACAAAGCGGGTATACAACTGCTTACGTTATGGAAGATTCGCATTTTAAATATAAGGAAAATTTACAAGAAGCTTTTCAATATTTTGAGAATGAAAATTACGAAGAGCTTCAAAGAATGGGAGTTGCAGGTTATGGTTCTTTCTATACCTATTGTTTGGATTCAAATAATGAAATCGAGAAAATAAAACTCTATCATTTTAGCGGTGATCGTGTACAAAAGCCAGTGGAAAGCTATCAGGTTATCCGAAGTAAGATTCATGATGGAGTGCAGGAAGTTGTTTATGAATATGACTATAGTAACGACCAGGCTGTGTGTGATCCATCAGGCCAATTTATTCGTTACTATAAAAGTCGTGTATACCCCGTATTAGACGGTAAGCGAATGAGTGGTTACACGCAATATGAGTATAACAATAGTTTTGCAATGATTTCAGCCTATGAGAATCCGTCACTCTCTTCGGATATAGACGGTCAGTTAATCTGTACGAAAGTCTATGACGGTAAAGGTATTTTGGTTTCTTCACTTTCTTGTACGTATACTTTATCGAACCAAGTATGGAATGTGTTATCTAAAAAGATGGAACAGATATATGGCAGATATCTTTTTAGTAGTACCGCCACTCGTGTTATGGATAATGTATCAACTGCATTGGAATACAGTTTCTGCAATACAAACGGAGAACTTGCTGTTACCAACAGGCCGAATTGCAATGGAGAAGGAAAAGAGGAGGTACATAGAGAAAGGCATTCCTATGTCCATGAAGAGGAACCAATATTATATTATAGCAACCGTTTAAAAGAAAAGTGTCGTATAGCAAAAGAAGTTATCACAGAGGATAATACGGTTGTAATTGAAGAAACTTTGGTGTCATATCATTCCTATGAAACAGAGTGGGAAAATAGAAATTACCAGGTCATAGCGGCAAAGCTTACGAAAGGGCTGACCGGTGGAACAGATGAACAGGGAAATGTAGTTTATCGAGTGAAATCGGATATTATTTCAAGGAATAAGTTTGGAGGTATAACCCTGCAGGAATCACCAAAAGACCGGTACATAAGTACAATGTATGACCGATACGAACAAAATGTTGTGGCAGAATTTGAAATGGCTTCTATAAGGGAGGGGGAAGCCTTCTACTATGGATTTGAGGATTATGAAAAGGAGATATTTGGCTGGAAGCCAAAGAGCTCTCTTCCGATTGCTTATGACATCTCTCATACAGGAACTTGCTGTTTGCAATGGGGAAGGGGGATTACAGTACCATCTATCACTCTACAAATTAATCCAAAACAAAAGGAGTATTTCTTTGGGTTCTGGTGCTATACAAGTAAAGAGCATGGTGATACTCCTGGAATAATACTTACTATTAAAGAGCAAAAGGGTAGCAGGACGGAATCAATTACTCTTCCTGATACACCTGATTGGCAATTTTGTGGAAAGCAATTTACTTTGGAAGAAGAAGCAGTTGTAACAATAGAATTTCAGGAATATACAGATGGGGTAATCTATCTTGACAATCTATACCTCAGCGTCGCAGCCTTATCACCAAAATTATATATATATGATAAAAGTCGCAGCATGCTGCTACATACCATCACTTCATACCATCAATGTAGTGACAGAATCTATGATGACCAGAAGCGGTTAATAGCACAAGTAGATAATCAAAGAACTACCCTACAATTGCAATTACTTAATCAGGTTAATGGTAATCCAAAGAAGATGAATAGTGTTCTATATGCAAAAGCTAGAAAAGCAGCATATTACGAACGTTTCTTTCAGGCTAATGATCTTTCGGCAAGGTGGAGCTATGGTAATGACTGTGGTTTTTATAGTGAATCGGGTTCACTATATCATACGAAGAACTCAAAAGATTGTCTTTTGTATCGTGACGTGTCTAAACAGGAAAATTATTTTGCATATGTAACACTGAAAGAGGCATCCGAGCTGGCGGGAGTTCAGGTTAGTAAAAATATCTCGATTGTCTGGGATGCACAGAAATTGCAATGGATTTTATCGGATAAAAATACGAATACAATACTTACGAATTCTAAAATTGGCTTTGCAAAGGAATGGTTTATCTTATGCGGAGAAAGGATTCTATTATTGGCAAACAAGGAGATTATGTTTGATTATACGATATCTTCAAAGGAAGACAGGTGTTTTGGCTTACTTGCGAAGGGAAATGCATGTTTTAGTAATGTATATCTGGGATTTGAACCACAGATAGGACTACAGTATTACGACTTATGTGGCAAGTTCAGACAAGGTATTTGTTTGGAGAACGGACAAATAACAGTTACCGAAATTCTATATGATGGGATGGGACGTGTCATGCTTCATACCAAACCGGCTTCATTTGAAGATAAAAGAGATGGTACGTGCTTTCAATACAGGGATTCTTTCATATCAAGCTTTGATGCGGATAGTGGAATTCTTATTGGTGAAATTGCAACGTATTATGAAGATGATGGGGGATATCCCTACATTCGTCAAAGGTATGAGGACAATCCAACAGGGAGAATCTGTGAAAAAGGTGTGGCAGGAAAAGCATTTTCTATGGTAAACCTCAGTGAAACCACTGAAAATGAACGGAACACAACTAAAATACAGTATTCGAATATATCGTCGTATTCCGTGGAAAACGCCATAACTCTTCCGAAAGATAAGTATCGTATGCAGCTAACAATAGATGCGGATAACAAAAAGCAGATAGAAATAACAGATCAGCTTAATAATAAAGTAGCAACGATTGCATCAGGAAATAAAAATGAAGAAGATATTGTAACACGGTATTTAATCCAGTATGCAGATGATAGTGTGACATATAAACAAATACTTCCTAATGGTTCTGAGAGGGTACAGATAAAGAATCTATTAGGTGAGACAATTACCACGACGGAAATTAATTCAGGAACCACCAGATTCCTCTATGACAGCAAAGGTCATCTTCGCTTTACACAAGACCAACAGATGTGTGCAACAGGTACCTGTCGATATGAGAAATGGGATTGCTTTGGTCGTTCAAGGGAAAACGGACTGGTTGCGTGTAGGGGTGAGTTTACAAAGTTACAGCAATACGTAGATTTCGCAGACTGGCCATCAAAAGAGGATGGAGCAATTGTGTTGCAGCAAAAAGATTATGGTTCCTTTGAAAAAGATCCTGAACAGTTAGGTAATCTTACAGGAATACAACAATATAAGGAATCGGGTGACTATGAAAATGGTTGTTCCGTAGTATATGACAGTCGTAACAGAATAAAAACCTATGAAACTAATATATCAAGTGAAGATTCAAAACAGGCTTACAGCCAGTCTTACGAATATGATAATCTTGATAATTTATTAAAAAGCAGGTATGCTTCTGGTTATGCCGTTACCTATGATTATGATAGTGTTGGAAGACTTATAGAAATTGCGGATGACAGTAATGTAATCTGTCGATATACCTATAATGAGAGAGATTTAATCACTTCTTGTTCTTATGGATCAAAAGATACGTTTACTACAAGATATCAGTATAACAGTGTTGGCTGGATTACCCAGATCAGTAATCCTTATTTTGATGAGAAGTTAGTGTATAACCAATCGGAATCTATTGGTCCGTTCGATGGGAAGATTAGTTATGTTAGCTATTATCTAAAAGGAATTGAATCAGATGCTGATACACCAGTTTTTGTTACCTATACATTAAGCTATGATTCCTTTGGAAGAATAAAAAAGGCAATTTGTATTAACGAAGAAACGAAAGAGGTAGTAGAACCTTGGTCAATACATGAAATTCGATATGATAAGAACGGAAACATTCAATTGGTAGTATTATCGGAGGAAAACCTTACCTATGAATACGAGGATAGGAATGATCGGGTAAAGAAGATAAAGGGAGTGGAGGCATTTACTTATAATGAAAACGGTTCTGTAACTTCATCGGAATTTCATCAAATTAATGAGATACAATATGAAACCGCAACGGGCATGGCACATACGGTTCGTGTTAATCAAGATAAGATACAATATGAGTATAATACAAATGGAAAACGTCTAGTAAAACAAACAAAAGACTTGGAGAGATTGTATCTACGCAATGCAAAGCACAAAACATTAGAGGAAGTTGAGAGAAATGATACTGGTATAAATCATACGGAATATATTTATGGACCAAATGGTATGGTAGCTTATAGAAAAGATGAAGAACTATATTATTTGTGTCTGGATCATCTTGGTTCTTCACGTGTTTGCGTTGATACAGATGGAAAAGTTAAAAATGCTCTTCAATATTCTGTGTTTGGTGACAGAAACGATTTGAAAGCGATAGATGGGCAGAACGAATTGCGTTATAGTTATACAGGTTATGAATGGGAAGAAGAATTGGGGTTGTATTATGCAGTTAGCCGTTATTATGATCCAGTTCTTAAGAGATTTTTAAGTGTTGATCCAAAACTGGAGTCGGCTTCTCCGTATGTTTATTGTAAAAACAATCCATTATTATTAAGTGATCCAAACGGTGAAAGTTCTTGGTGGGCCATACTAATTGGAAGTATATTAAGTATAGCTATAGGGATAGTTACGTGCGGTGTGGGGGTAGCTGTTGGTGCCGCAGTAGAAGGTGCCACTGTAGCAGCTTCTACCGCAGCCACAATAGCAGGTATTGCGGCTGGTGCAGCTGTTGGTGCCGTTGGAGGAGCAGTTGCAGAAGTTGTAGGTTCAACGGTGACCGCTGCAATTGATGCGGAGCCGATTACCGCAACCATGCTATTATCCTCTTTTGCAAGTGGAGTGATTGGTGGAGGAATTACAGGTGGTTTTGGAGGTGCTTTTGATGCAGCGAACGGATTTACAAAAGAAATAACAAAGTCGGTGGTTGGTGCAGCGACAGGAAGTATTGCTGCTGGTACAACTGCTGGTGCTATTAACGGTGAGCTTAAGGATCCCGGAACATGGCTTGATATTGGGGTAGGAGCTTTACTAGACATGGGGGCAAATGCTATATCCACAGGCATTGACGTAAAGTTAAACAATGCCAATCAAAATCCATCTATGGCAGATAAGTTTAAGACAGAAGGTATCAAAACACCGGTGTCTGTTGCAGCAAGTGGAATTAAAACAACGGAAAGTTTAATCCGAGATACAGGCAGCGATGGATCAGATTCAACCAATCAGGAAGCAAACAATCCAGTCTCCATAAACAATTCAAAAGGAATGCATCTAGCTATTCCTGTAAAGATGTTAACATGTTTTCAAGGTGTGTATAACCAGGAAGCACTCTCAGGTAAGTATTTTGGTGACACAGTACAGGAGAATCTGTTTACCTTCCATTAAGAATAAAAAAATAAAAAGAGCAAATAATATGGTTGACAAATCCAAATCGTGGTGATAAACTAGTCTAGTGTGCCGCACAGCGAGGTACAAGTTCTGTATATACAGACACCATAGCTGGCGAGTAATGATAATAGGAGGTGCCATATGTACGCAATTATAGCAACAGGTGGTAAACAGTACAAGGTAGCAGAAGGCGATATCATTAACGTAGAAAAGCTTGGAGTAGAAGCTGGATCAACTGTTACATTTGATCAAGTTCTTGTTGTAAGCAACAACGGTTTAACAGTTGGAGATCCTACAGTAGCTAATGCTAGTGTAACTGCAACAGTTGTTAAAGACGGTAAAGCTAAAAAAGTAATCGTTTACAGATATAAGAGAAAATCTGGATATCACAAGAAAAACGGTCACAGACAACAATTTACTCAAGTTAAGATCGAAAAAATTAACGCATAATTGAATAGGAATTAGATATGATAACAATATCTTTTACTCATAATGCGAACGGTGTTTATAATGGCTTTAAAACAAAAGGACATGCGGGTTATGCCGAGAGTGGTTATGACATAGTATGCTCAGCAGTTTCAGTACTAATTATAAATACTATTAATTCTATTGAAACATTTACATCTGATCAATTTGATTTGGTAGGTGGAGATGTTACTAGTAAAATAGAATTTGTCATCTTGTCAGAGGTTAGCAAGGAATCAACCTTGTTACTCAACTCTTTAGCACTTGGTTTAAATAGCATTGTAGAAGAGTACGGACAAGATTATATAGAGCTGAAAGTATAATTACTTCCAGTGATACTATTTCATGAAATTGAAATAACATATTTGATTTTATACACGATTCAAGGAGGTGTAAGACTATGTTAAAGATGAACCTTCAGTTATTCGCTCATAAAAAGGGTGTTGGTTCTACTAAGAACGGTAGAGATTCAGAATCTAAAAGATTAGGTGCTAAAAGAGCTGACGGACAGTTCGTATTAGCTGGAAATATTTTATATAGACAACGTGGTACTAAAATTCATCCAGGTACAAATGTAGGCCGTGGTGGAGATGATACTTTATTTGCTTTAGTAGACGGTGTTCTTAGATTCGAAAGAAAGGGTAGAGACAAGAAACAAGCTAGTGTATACCCTGTAGAAGCTAAATAATGTAATATATGTAGATGAAGCCCCATTTCTTGATTACATCATAGAATGGGGCTTTATTAAACTGTTTATAAATAGTGTCATATAATAGCATTTCATGAAAAACATGTTTACGATTGAATGAAATGTGTTAAAATATAAATAATAATAAATAGCAACGCTATTATTTAACTTGTAAAATTACGAAGTAATTTCGCAAGTAGTTAAGAAGTCTTTTAGATAAAGAATTTATTTAATTATAGAAAGGTTAAGGTAATCAAATGTTTGCAGATAGCGCAGAAATATTTATCCGCTCTGGTAAGGGTGGCGACGGACATGTTAGCTTCCGTAGAGAACTGTATGTTCCAGCCGGTGGACCAGATGGCGGGGATGGCGGTCGCGGCGGAGATTTAATCTTTGAAGTAGATGACGGAATCAATACACTTAATGAATTTCGTCATATTCGTAAATACTGTGCTCAGGATGGCGAAGCTGGTGGTAAGAGACGTTGTCACGGTGCAGATGGAGAAGATTTAATTGTTAAAGTACCAGAAGGTACGATCGTTAAAGATGCAGAAACAGGTAAAGTTATTACTGATATGTCACATGAGAATCGCCGCGAGGTAATTCTTAAAGGTGGTTCTGGCGGTAAAGGAAATCAACATTATGCAACACCAACTATGCAAGTACCTAAGTATGCGCAACCAGGACGTTCTGGTAAGGAGATGTGTGTTACATTAGAACTTAAGGTAATTGCTGATGTAGGTTTAGTAGGTTTCCCGAATGTAGGTAAATCTACATTCTTATCAAGGGTTACGAATGCAAAACCAAAGATTGCAAACTATCATTTCACTACATTGAATCCAAATCTTGGTGTAGTTGACTTAGAAGGTACAGATGGTTTTGTTATAGCAGATATTCCAGGATTAATTGAGGGAGCATCAGAAGGTATCGGACTTGGACATGAGTTCTTAAAACATATTGAGCGTACGAAAGTGATTATTCACATGGTTGATGCGGCAAGTGTTGAAGGTCGTGATCCACTAGATGATATTAAGAAGATTAATGCGGAATTAGAAGCGTACAACCCAGAATTACTTAAGAAACCACAAGTAATAGCAGCAAATAAAATTGATGTTTTCTATGGTGATGATGAAGAAACAACACTTACTTTATTACGTGAAGAATTTGAACCACAAGGTATTAAAGTATTTCCTATTTCTGCCGTAGCAGGTAAAGGGGTTAAAGAGCTTCTTTATTATGTAAAACAACAATTAAACAATTTAGCTGCAGAGCCAATTACTTTTGAAAGAGAATACTTCCCAGAACAGTTGGATTATTCGCAGGAACCATATACAGTTGATAAAGTTGATGAACATGAGTTTCGTGTTGAAGGACCTAGAATTGAAAGAATGCTTGGTTATACAAACCTTGATTCTGAAAAGGGCTTCGAATTCTTCCAGAATTTCTTGAAGACAAATGGTATTCTAGATCAGCTTGAAGAACTAGGAATTGAAGAAGGAGATACTGTGCATATGTATGGATTATCCTTCGATTATTATAAATAAAAGAACCGTAAGGGCATGTTTACTCTACGTAATGTATGTAAAGTAAGGATAGTGCAAAGAAAGGATACTTTCTTTGTGCGCGGAACCCTTGCATAGAAACTATTATTGTTAAAGAAAGGTATAGAGTATGACAACCAAACAAAGAGCATATTTAAAAGGATTAGCAATGACGATAGACCCTATATATCAAGTAGGTAAAGCAAGTATTACTCCTGAATTCACGTCAGGTATTAATGAAGCGTTAGAAGCAAGAGAATTAATTAAAATTAGTGTATTAAAAAACTGTATGGACGATCCAAAAGAAATAGCACAAATTCTTTCAGAGAGAACAAAATCAGAGGTAGTTCAAGTTATTGGTAAGAAGATTGTTCTTTATCGTGAATCAAAAGAAAAGAAAAAAATCGAACTACCAAAAGTTAAGAAACAAAATTAAGTATCTCGGTGTAGATAGGAGTAAGTATGAAGAAAAAGAAAATTGGTATTATGGGTGGAACTTTCAATCCAATTCATATAGGGCATCTTATATTAGGACAGACCGCCCTAGAACAATTCCAATTGGATAAAGTATTATTCATGCCTACAAAGAATCCACCGCATAAGAGCTGTGATCATATTCTTGATGATGCAGTACGTGCAGAGATGGTTGGTATAGCAATAAAAGGTAATCCTAATTTTGAATTATCTACTTTTGAGATGGATAGAGTGGGTATAACTTACACGGCGGATACTTTATTCCAATTAACGAAACAAAACCCAGATGAAGAATATTACTTTATAGTTGGAGCAGATTCGTTATTCTATATAGATAGATGGAAAGATCCGGTTACGATTTTCAAGTTATCTAAACTTTTGGCTGCGGTTCGGGGTCAGAAATCGAATAAGGAGATGCTTCAAAAAATCGCAGAACTTAATGAAACATTTCATGCTTCCGTTGATCTGTTGAACTCACCGAATATTGATATCTCATCAACTGAGATAAGAGAACTTGCTAAGAATGGTATGGATATTCAATACTATGTAACGCCTAATGTGGCGAAGTATATTCAAAAAAACAATCTGTATAGATAAATCTTAGTTGGAATGAGGAATGAGTAATGGAATATGACTTATTAGAATTACAAGATGCGATACGAAAAGTTTTAATGCCGAAAAGATATCTACATTCGTTAGGTGTTCAGTATACCTGTGCCGCATTGGCGATGCGTTATGAATGCGATATTATGAAAGCGCAAGTAGCAGGAATTCTACATGATGTAGCGAAATGTTATGATAACATTGAACAAATACGTCGTTGTGAAAAGTACAATATTCCAATCTCTGATGTAGAGAGAGAACAATCGTATCTGCTACATGCAAAACTTGGTGCATATTATGCAAAATCCAAATATGGCGTAGAGGAAGAAGAAATATTGCAAGCAATTGCCTTCCATACAACTGGAAAACCAGAAATGACTAAGCTTGAGGAAATTGTTTTTCTTTCTGACTATATGGAGCCATCAAGGAGAATGATTCCTGGACTTACACAAATCAGAAAACTTGCATTCGAAGATCTAGATTTAGCAGTATATACAACGCTTCATAATACACTTAATTACTTAAAATCAAATGGTCAAATCATTGACAATACCACGAATGAAGCATATGAATATTATAGGGGTATTGTTGGTAATAAATAACTAGAAAGGCGGAATTTATAATGGATTCAGCAAAGAAAATGGCTCAAATTGCATATAATGCAATGGATGATAAAAAAGCAGAAGATATAAGAATTATTGAAATTGGAGAAATCTCAACAATTGCAGATTATTTTATCATTGCTAATGGTACGAATAGTTCGCAGGTACAAGCTATTGTAGATGGCGTTGATGAAGCGTTATCAAAAGAAGGCTATGAACCACAAAGAATTGAAGGAAATCGTTCTTCCAACTGGATATTAATGGATTATGGCGATATCGTTATTCATGTATTCTCTAAAGAAGATCGTTTATTCTACGATTTAGAAAGAATTTGGAGAGATGGTAAAACATTATCAGTTGAAGATCTTCAATAATTGTTACAATTAATCATACAATAAAAAAGACAGAACCATTCATATTGAGTGGTGCTGTCTTTTTTGTGAATTCAAAAGCCGTTTCGCTATTTGATTCTAGATTTCAAACTACTAATGTAACATACGGAATAAACCAATAACTTTTCCTAAAATACTTAATTCTTCTACAATGATAGGATCCATAGTGTCATTCTCCGGTTGCAATCTAAAGTGACCCTTCTCTTTATAAAAAGTCTTTACTGTAACAGAGTCATCAATTAATGCTACAACAATATCTCCGTTAACTGCGGTTGATGTTTTTTCTACTAGAATCTTATCGCCGTCAAAGATACCGGCATTAATCATACTTTCTCCTTTGACACGTAACATGAATGTCTCAGCATTGGGTATATCTTCTGCTGGCATTGGGAAATAACCTTCTATGTTCTCAACTGCAAGTATAGGCTGTCCAGCTGTTACAACACCTACAATTGGTACATTCACAAGTTCTCTCCTTGAAACGTTGAATCCGTCATCTACAATTTCGATAGCTCGAGGTTTTGTTGGATCTCTACGAATATATCCGTTCTTTTCTAATGTTTCTAGATGGGAATGTACGCTTGATGTGGATTTGAGTTTCACAGCTTCGCAGATTTCACGAACAGCAGGTGGATACCCTTTATTAATAATTTGTGCCTTTATGTATTCTAAAATTTCTTTTTGTTTTGTACTAATTTTACCATATCCCATGGATTGCTCCCTCCAATAATAAATTCTTCATAATCTTTCGTTCAATTAAAATTCCTTTGATTTAGGTACATTATATCATGCTCTAAAAGAAATTGCAAAACAAATGTTCGTAAATGAAAAAATCTATTGACAAAAGAACAAATGTTCGTTATGATATAAAAAACGACGTACAGTACATATGTTCGGTACTGATAAAAGAGGGAACTAGTAAGTAAGATTATGGTTAACTTAAGAATACATATATACTTTTGAAGGAGGAAATTGTATGAATGTTAAAAGGATTAATCAAGAAGTGATAGTAGCAAGTATTATTTCACTTATTGTGTTGTGTGTTATTTTTATTGGAGTTATAACAGAAAAGACGGTTGCTAGTGCATCGACAACGAAAGATGAGAAGTACGTTATGAGTATAAGAATTGAAAAAGGTGACACATTATGGGGCATTGCTAAGGAGAACATAACAAGTCACTATGAAAGTATAGATGAGTACATAGAAGAGATTATGGAATGTAATTCCCTAACATCTGATACCATACATGAAGGACAGTTTTTAATTATACCGTACTACAGCACCCCGATAAATTAACCACATAGATTGAGAAAAGCAGAAAGTCCACCCAATTGGCTTCTTGCTTTATTAACATTGTAATATTAAGTAATAACCATTTTTAACAATTGATAAGTGAGCTTTTTTGCTGCACGCAAACAAATATAGGGGGAATTCATAACCTGCAATATTGTTATAAATAACATAATTAAAATCAATATTTGACACAATTCTAACACTTTTAAAACCTAGTATTATGATATAAATATTGGTTTGAGTGGTTAATTGTAAATAAAATGTCATATATTTGCAATTGATAATTAAGGGGAAAAACCCTTTAAATTATAAGAAATTTGCTTGATGCGATATGTTATTTATAGCAGTAAGAAAGGTGAGAAAATGAAACAACGAGAAACAAAAGTAATTAGCCGAGTTTTGAATGCTCAAAGAACTCAATGGAAAAAAAACAAATCTATTTATATGCTGCTATTCGCGTTACTACTAATCATAACTCCTGTTCTTTCAGTAAAGGCAGCGTCATCATTAAAGTTGTATTATGATAAAAAGAATGTAACGTATACCGGAAAGCAAATTGTGTATAAGATTGATGGAAAACAAGTTAGTGAAAAGAATTATCCAGGAATTATAATTGGATCTACATCATTAGTATCCTATAAAGATGTTTTCGTAGATTCCAATATTGGCGTTACCTCCTCTTATTCTTCAAGTAAAGGAACACTCACTTTAAAGAAGGATTATACAACTATTAAATTTACACTAGGTAGTAAAACTGTTTATGTGGACGGGGAAAAACAAACGGTATCCCAAGCACCAAGAAAGGTAACTTATAATGCTACGGGAGTTACAAAGATTCTTGTTCCAGCAAGATTTGTTGCAGAAGCTTTTGGTTATTCGTACAGTTATAGTAGTAGTAATGCATTAGCAACTATTACAAGTCCAAAGACAGCAGCACTTAATCTTTATGATTTTAATGAGAGTAAGTGGTTTACTTATCGCGGTGCACAAGGTAAAGTAAAAGTAGAAGGTAAGAATGTTAGCATCACTACGTTACCAAGTATCTTACATGAATCTACAACAATGATTCAAGCTAAGAAAGTATTCTCATCATCACCAATAGGTGCAGAGTATACGTATAATAAAGATGAGCAAACTGTAACTTTAGTAAGAGACGATACAACACTTGTAATGACGTTATACAGTAAAGATGCAACATTGAATGGTAAGGATATAACATTACCACATGCACCTATGAAAATTAAAAATAAAGCGAACGGAAAAACTTATATTATGGTACCGGCTAGTGCTGTAGCGGGATATTTAGGTTACGATTTTGTTTGGGATAGTGCCTCTAATACCTCTATCATAACTAAGAAAGCTGAAGAAATGGGACCAGATAATCCAACACCATCTGAAGATGAAAAACAGTATGCTAGTTTCGGCGTTACAGATGCATATAAGAATATATACGATGAGTTAAAGAATGGTACTTATAAAACAGAACTCAACTCGAACTACACAGCAACAGCAGTACTAGGAGATTTCAATAAGGATACGCAAGTGTATGCTGACAGAGAAGTCTTTGAGTTAAAGGCATATTCGACATTTAGCAAAGTACATTCGTATTATACAACTGATAACTCTCTTGTTATTGATGTTGAACAATCAACAGCAACCAATAAGACTTACACATATAGCAATAGTATTATTAATAGTGCGACAGTAACTTATAATGAGGCCTCTCAGTCAAGTAAATTAGTTCTGACTACGAATGTAAAACAACCTAAGTATGAGATTAAATTGTCTGATGATGCAATGACATTAACAGTAGTGGTTTACTATAATTATATTGAAAAATTGGATGTAAATTATGATTTTTATACCGAATTAGCATCTATAGATATGTTATATCCTGCTACTGCGAATATAAGCTCCGATAATACGAATATTTATATTGATTTACCTTATACAGTGAATAGTATCGGAAGTCTTAACTATAACATTGATGATGGGTATTGTGTAAAAGCAGTATCAGCTGTTAATACCGATAGAACAACGACAAGGATTACTTTGACTAAATCCAAAGATAGTACTTATTATACCTCACAATCAGGAAATAACCTATCATTTGCGTTAGTATATCCAGATAGTGGTTCTGAAATTAGTTTAAGAATTGACTTACCAAGTGGCGTGTCTTACTCACAAGTTACTACTGAAGATTTATATACGAAGAATCAATTTAAAATTATTATTCCAGGTGATTATGTAAGTTTTTATAATGAAAATCCTGTTAAGAACTACTCAAGTATGATTAGTAACACACAGGTTTCTCTAAGTAGTAGTGGTAACACAGAAATTCTTGTTTCAACATTTAGTCTGCAAGGATTCCGTTTATCAAAAGGGGACTCTTTTATTGGAGTGGAAATCGGAGATCCTCAGGACATCTATGATAAGATTGTAGTTTTAGATCCAGGACATGGTGGTTCGGATCCAGGTACAATCCATAATGGCGTGCAAGAAAAGTCCATTACGTATAATATTCTTTATAAATATGCAAAGGATTACTTTAACAGTAGTGATAGTACCATTAAGGCATATTGGACAAGAACAAATGATACTTTTATTACGTTGAATGACCGCGCTGCATTTGCTAAAAAAGTAGGTGCTGACTTATTCATAAGTCTTCATATGAATTCAGCTTCTCCTAGTGCAAATGGTACAGAAACCTACTACTCAACTGTTAATAACAAGGCACAATCAAATGGTTTAAGTAGTGCAAAGTTAGCATCAATTTTCCAAAATGGTATTATAGATACTTTTGATTTTTATAATAGAAAGGTTAAAACAGCCAATTTTGCTGTTATTAAAAACAATACAGTACCAGCAATCTTAATAGAACTAGGTTTTATGTCTAATAGTTCTGATTTTGCTAAGTTAAATAACACAAAAAATCAAAAAGAATATGCATCTAAGATTTATGAATTAGCAGAAGATACTTTTGACCAGTATCCTACTGGTAGATAATACTTGCATATAATATAGGAGGGCTAGAATGAGACAGAAAAAACAACAACGTTTCCACCTATTACTGTTAGCATTTGCATTCGTACTCTGCGTGTTTACTTCTCGTGCAAACGTTGTTAGTGCAGCAAAAGATACAAAAAAACCTACAATTACTTTAACGGTAAAGAATACAACACCTACTAATTCTGCGGTACAGGTTACTTTCAAAGCTACAGACGCCTCAGGTATTAAGACTGTAAAGTGGGCGATGGGTGACCAAAAAACTTCTTATTTTACTAAAAAGGGAACTACCGTTAAGCTAAGTAAAAGTACAAGTACAGTATCAATCAAAGAGAATGGAATATATACGTTTTATGCGATTGATAAAGCTGGTAATACAAAAATAAAGAAATTAGAGATAAAGAATATTGATAAAAAGGAACCAACCGTATCATTAAAGTCATCTGTAATGAATCAAGCAGCTACAATTAATGTAACATCAAAAGATGATTCAGGAATTGAAAGCGTACAATATATTAAAGGCAAAGTTACTGATGTTGCTTCTGAAAAGTGGAGTACTAAGGCTAAGAACGTTTCGGATCTAGAAAGCTTTACTGTTAAATCTGATGGGACATATAGTGTTAAAGTGACCGATAAGGCAGGTAATGCTTCTATAAAAACAATTTCTGTTACGTTAGAGATGCGTGCCATGTGGATTTCTTACCTTGAATTTAAAGCTACTGGATATACTGAAGTAGATTTCAAAGCTATGATTGATGGGATGTTTGATAACTGTGTAGATTTAAACATGAATACCGTAATCGTACAAGTTAGACCTTTCAGTGATGCTTTATATCCATCGAAATATTTTCCATGGTCTAAATATGTATCAGGTACACAAGGAAAAGATCCTGGTTATGATCCACTTGAATACATGGTAGAAGCAGCACACGAACGTGGATTAGAATTTCATGCATGGATTAATCCATATCGCGTAACACTTCAGTCAGGAGATTATTCAGCATTATCAAAGGACAATCCTGCTAGAAAGTGGTATGAAGACAAAGATACGACAAAGAATCGTAATGTCTTAACGTTTGATACAGATGGAGATAAAGTACCTAATATTTATTTTAATCCAGCTTCAACTACTGCGCAGAATTTAATAGTTAACGGTGTAAAAGAAATTGTAACAAACTATGATGTAGATGGAATCCATTTTGATGATTATTTCTATCCTAACCTTGGTTCCAAATACAAAACTGCGTTTGATAATATCGAATACAATGCATATGTGTCAAAAACTATTGATAGTGGTAAAAAACCAAACACGATTGATGTATGGAGACGAAATAACGTTAACACTTTAGTTAAGAAAGTATATGCTGCGATTAAAGATATTGATTCTAGTGTTCAATTTGGTATCAGTCCAGCAGGTAATCCGGTCAACTTATACCTTACTCAGGGAAATTATGTTGACGTAAAAACATGGATGGCATCAGATAAGTATATTGACTATATTTGTCCTCAATTATACTGGTCATTCGAGAACACATATACAGACAAGAATACTGGATTCTCTGCAGCGTATGATAAAGCATTAGATTATTGGTTATCCCTTCGTACAAGTTCAACTGTTAACATGTATGTAGGAATCCCAACTTATCGAGCCGGATTAAGTGTTGAACCAGAATGGAAAGAGAATGATGATGTATTACAACGTATGGTGGAATACGGACGTAGTACTGGTGAAGTTGATGGATATTTCTTCTTCCGTTATGATTTCTTCTTTAAAGACGCAACACAAGCAGAAGTAGGAAATCTACTAGATATCTTAAACTAAGAGTATTCGTTAATAGAATAAAATTAATTAAACCGGCAGCTTACTATAGGTTGCCGGTTTTGATTGCATATCAATAATAAACTTTGCTCTGAGATGTATCCCCAGATAAGGAGAAGCTAGGATGGATGAGTCCGGTTGAATACAGGATCAGCCTCTTGGCAGCATAAAAAAGGCGAAGTGAAAAATTCACTCCGCCATAAAGTCTAACTTTAAGGGGTCACCACAAAATGTGAGGATTTTTATGTTTATATCAATCAATCCAATCTTAGTAAAGTCCTAATGGAGTGATCTTGCAGTAATCTTCAACTGTACCACCATTTCTGAAACATTGAATAATTTCTTTTCCTAATGGCTGTAAGTCTGGTGTATCGAATTTTTCAATTTCACGAGCGAAGAAGTCTGTTAGGATAGCAGCTCCCTTATCATAACCTTCAGTACCAAGTAAAGCTTGTTTTTCAGTACGTAGGAATTTAGGACGAATGTATTGACCGTCTACTTTCATTTCTTTTAATGAGTATCCAAGTAATGGACAACGAGATTCAACTAAGTGATCCATCTTGAAGTTAACACCACCACGACGTGCGAGGTATTCAACAACAATATTCTCTGGAGCAAATCCAACTTCATATACACCGATATGTTGATTTGGAACTAAGATATATTTTGTATTTGGTGAAGACATAATTTGATCTAATAAAAGGTTTGCTTGTTTTACACGTTCACCAGTAGCGAATGGCCAATATGAACCAACACCTTCACTGATCATACCCTTAGAATCAACGATACTTGGGTTGTTATGACCACGTGGTGATACAAGTCTCCATAACCAAGCAAGTGCAGGTGGTATTATGTGTAACATACCCATAATTCCGTAGTTTGGATTCTCAGCTGTTGAAGGTGGCATACGAACACCAAAACTTCTTACAGATACCTCAACAGGTTCATCAACGATGTTTTCAATATATTTTCTAGGAATGATTACACGAGGGTTAGGACAAGGTTGACCGTCTGAATCAAGTGTATGTTCCCAAAGTAGACAAGTAGAACCAGGTATTCCTTGAAGGTTGAAGAAGATTAGCGGTTCATCTGAGTGAATCGATATTTTCTCGTGTTCAGGACTACTACCGTATTGAGTGATACCATCAACACGTAAGAACCAACCATCTTCACCATCTGTCAAGCAAAGTTTTCCACTTTGATTTTGGAATTCTGGGTGGCAGATAGCCATATCATCAGTTACAGGTTTGATTGTACAAGTATCACCCATATTGATGTAATTCTTTTCGTTAGTGATTGAATGCGTTCCTAAAAGGACACGTCCATCGGATAATTTCTTAACCTCTTCAAGTAATTCGCTCTTACCACCACCAGATGCGCCTTCATGCATAATAACTACTTCATTTTCATATGGAGTAACTACTTTAGCACAAGATGCATGTGCTGTAACCCAACCTTCACTTTCTCCAATGTCAAGTAAAACACTATAAACACCTTTTTTAGCTGATGGGCCTGGATATAAGTTATAGGAGAAGATTTCATGACAATCATCTAATCGGTTATGAACACAAACTTGTTTTCCGTTAAAATGTGTATGACGGAAAGGTGGAGCAACATAGATAACCGCACGTGGACGGAAACCTTCTGATTCCTCTGCATTGATAAAACCTTGTAATAATGCAACGCCATAAGCGAAGAAAGCAGCATTTAAAGGACAAACTAGTAAGGAACCATATCCATGAATATTACCACCAGCATTGAATGGAATAACGATAAGTTCTTGCGTCTTTAACCATTCAAATGTTTCATTACGAACAGAATCAAATTCCATACCGTAAACATCTTTATATTTAGGTTTATCCGTTGGATTGTGATCTGCAATAACCATACAGTTTGGATCACGACGACGCATATAATCTTCAACGTAGTTAACAACCGCACCGTTTTTACAGCGAACAACATTTGCTTCTTTAATTTCACCTTTTCCTGGTATTGTATAGACTACATCATGAATCATTGTCTCCTCTGATCCATAAACCAGTTTATAAAGCTCAGCTTTAGTAGTAGGTGTATGTACACCAGCACAGTTAGATAATAAATCTTTTAACTCTTTAGAAAAATCGAATTTCTGTAATAATTGGTTCATACGAATCCTCCTTGTATTACCTTTAGTAATTGTTTGATGCTATTTTCTAATGCACGCTTAGAACTAGCAAATACGCTCTTGTTTTTATTCGATGTGCAAGAAAATGTGTTGCTAACGATTCATTTCATCTTATTATTAATTCGTTGTTGTTGCTATGAACTAATTTTCCATTCATCCTTAATTATCAAAAATAAATGCAAGAATAATAAGAAAAATACGGAACCGCCAAATATATGATTGTATATATATATAAGCTTAGTTGTCACAAAATGAAATAAGATAATTCAAAAGCTTCATTTTGCTTGAAGTTAAATACTTTTCTCTATCAAATATACATGGTAAATACAAGAAAGTCAAGCGGAATTAAATACCTTGTAAATAAAATGCTGCAAGATTAGACATTATATCTTGCATAAATGTGATAGAAAATCTAAATTTAGAAGAATATATTCTAAATTATTGCTATTGAGATTGCAAAGAGGTATTATTATATATGAAAGAATAAAAAGTCTATGCACTCTATATCAAACGACTAAACAAAACATAAATTACAAGTTATATAATAATGAAATATAAATTGTACTATTTATTTTATAAATGGTTTCATATATATTATATAATCATTTTTAAAGAGAGTAAAGACTTTGTTTAAAGATTGGAAGAATAAAGAAAAAATACTGATAAGGATGGGTGCGTGAGGATGAATTCTATTTTGTGTATAAGTGAAAGAATTGGATTACAACAAGAGATTATAGAAAAGGTATTAGCTTTTGATAAAACTTTTGCGTATGATAGCGTAAAGGATGAGATGGATCAGTTATTAAACTTCCAAACAGCGAATGAAGCAAGAATAAGGATGAAAGAGAAGTTAGGGGAAGATAAAAATGGAATCAAAATATTAACGTGCATGGTAAGGTGCTTAGAACGTACATATGATCAATATAGTAAATTAGGTATATCAGAACAATTATTCATAGATACTATGAATTGTTTCCCACGATTTATAGCTGAACATAAAGCAAGTTATGGAACCTATGGATTTGATAGAGATTGGTGGACTACAAGGCAGATTGGGATGAAATTATTTCGAATCAGAGAATTGGAGTATGAATTAACATATGAGGACGAAGAAAAGGTGATTAGCATACATATTCCATCAAATGCAAGATTAACAAGTGAAAATTGTAAAATTTCCTATGTTGATAGCCAGAAATTTATAGAGACATATTTCCCAGATTATAAGAAAAGTAGATATATCTGTCAATCTTGGTTACTTTCGCCTGCACTTAAAGAATTATTGCCGTCTACTTCTAATATTATTGGTTTCCAAGAAGCTTTTGAAGTTTCAAAATGGAATAAAGAAGAAGATGATTTTGTTGAGTGGGTATTTAAAAAGAAGTATGATGATTATAAGGAATTACCGGAAGATTCAAGCTTACAAAGGAATATGAAGGAACATCTTTTAAATGGTGGATTTGTAGGGGCTGCATTTGGCCAGTTACAAAAAAATCCATGGTGTTAAGGAATAACAACGAGGTGAATACATGATTAATGACTGTGGATTTACAAGAGATAACGGATGGTTTCGATATCGAGCTTGTGCTATAATAATTGAAGAAGATTGTATATTATTTGCCAAGAATGAAATAGATGATTATTACTATTCAATCGGTGGTGGCGTTCAGATTGGTGAAACTGCAGAAGATGCGGTTAAGCGCGAGGTGTATGAAGAAACGGGAGTTCATTATGAGGTCGAACGGCTGGTATATGTTCATGAGAATTTCTTTAATGGAACCGGTACACTTGACGGTCTAAACTGTCATGAAATTGCATTATATTTTCTTATGAAACCTAGAGGAACTAAAGAATTACATAGTAATAGTTACACAAACGGTGTGAAAGAATATATGTATTGGTTACCAATTGCAGATTTGGATTCATATAAAGCGTTTCCCAAATTCTTTAACGGTAATTTAAAGAATATCAGCGATATGATAGAACATGTCGTGACACATTATGGGGATGAGTTTTGAAAAAACCTAAATATATAACTAAGTCAAAAGGAGATATACAGATGAGTTTATCAGAAATGAATGATATATTAATTAAAGCTGTGGAAGATGGAGAAATTGCAGGAGGGAATTTTCTGTGTTTAAAAGACGGAATTGAACAAGGTTACTTTGAATACGGATATGCAGATAAGGAGACTAAAGCTCCGATTAAAAAAGATACGATATTTCGTTTATATTCAATGTCTAAACCTGTTACCAGTGCGGCCGTCATGCTTTTGCTAGAGAGAGGTCTTATTGATTTATTAGATCCAGTTGAACTATATCTAGAAGGATTTAAGGATCAGAAGTACTATGAGGGAACGACTCTAAAAGATGTGAAACGTAGAATGACCATAAAGGATTTGCTATCCATGACAGCAGGTCTGACTTATCCAGGGGAGAATAGTTTAACAGAGAGAAAAACTGGTAAACTTTTTGATAAATTAGTAGATGGATTAAAGGAAGGTAGTCCATATGAAAATTTCGGTACAGTAGAAGCGATGAATGAATTAGGTAAAATACCGCTTATGTTTTCACCTGGGGATGAATTTTTGTACAGCTCTTGTGCAGATGTGTTAGGAGCAATTGTAGAAGTAGTGACTAAAATGCCATTCTCTGAATTTTTACAGAATAATATATTCACACCATTAGATATGAACGATACTGGATTTTTTGTGCCAGAAGATAAACAAGCAAGGTTGGCATCGACCTATGAGGTATCGGAAGATGGTCTTAAAAAATACGAAGGAGATAACTTAGGCATTCAAAATAAGATGTTGCATAAACCGACATTTGAATCAGGTGGTGCAGGTTTAGCCTCAACAATTGAAGATTATAGTAAATTTGCAACAATGTTACTGAACAAAGGCGTTTATAATGGTAGAAGAATATTAGCGGAGAAAACCGTTGAATATATGACTACCAATCATCTTAACCCGAAACAAGAACAATTCCTTGAATCATGGGAAGGGCTAGCAGGGTATAGTTATGGTAATCTCATGCGAATTCTTACGAAACCAGAGCTTTGCAATCATCTTGGTACGAAAGGTGAATATGGTTGGGACGGTTGGCTAGGAGTATTCTTTATGAATTCACCTAAAGACAATCTAACCTTCTTATTAATGTTTCAGAAGACAAATTCAGGTACGACGACATTAACAAGAAAGTTAATGAATGCTTTGCGAGCTTCATTTTAATATATTGTATATGGGAGTGATGATGTATGACTAAGTATGAATTTGATCATATTAAAATTCACACAGTTGTTACTGATCGATTTAACTCGCACGAAATGTTCGAAATATTCGATTTGGACGTATTCGGTGGAGACTCAAGAGTTCATGCAGGTAGACAATTAAACGTTGATAATCCTAGATATTTGAGAATTGATGCTGGTAATTGTCAGTTTTGGAATATTGTAGGTAAAATGGTTTAGACTGTCTACAGTTCCATTAGTTTTTCATACAGTTGCAATCGGTACTGGATATATTAGGGAGATGCCGCCAATTGTGCTAGAAAGAGCCATGGAGTTATGTAGAGAGCAAGAGGGCAATTGTATATGGCCTGATATACCTGAGAGGTTTTGGGCTCAAGCTGTATCTGAAATATTAGGAGTTGAATGCTAAGTATATATATATAACGACTTCCAAACAATCACAAAAGTTCTTGTGTTTTGTAAAAGCCTCAGATGTCACTAGAAACGAAAGTATTCATATTAAATTCTTGAAATTAATCGAAAAAAATGTTATTCTAAATTATAAACTTAGAATAATATTTTAATTTAAAAATTAATTGTAACATTACGATTGGTAATAATATATTAGAGCTTATTTTTATAAGCTCTTTTTTATTGAGAAGAAAGGTAATACTATGATAAAAGTTGATAATTTATCCTATTCCTTCCCACAAAAGGAACTTTATAAAAATATTTCATTTACACTAGAAGAGGGTCAACATTGTGCATTTATAGGAGCTAGTGGAAGCGGTAAAAGTACATTGATAGATATGATTATGGAGCCAGAAAGATATATATTCGATGGTAAGATAGAGATAGAGCCTAATTGTAGAATTGGATATGTAAGTCAGTTCTCGGGGCTTGACAAAACAAAAGATACAACAGTTTTCGAATATATTGGCGAAGAATTTATTAAGCTACAAAACGAAATAACATCGATTTGTGCTGAAATGGAAACATCTTCGGATATTGAAACTTTACTGGAAAAGTACCAACAAACATTAGATGCATTTCAAGCAATTGATGGGGATAATTTCGAAAACAACATTGAGAAGAAATTAAATTTAGCGAACCTTAGTAAACATGCGGATCTTAAGGTATCTAATCTTAGTGGAGGAGAATTCAAGCTAATTCAAGTAATTAAAGTTATGTTAACAAGTCCAGACCTAATGATTATGGATGAACCCGATGTGTTTTTAGATTTTGAAAACCTTAATTCACTTAAAAATCTAATTAATTCGCATAAAGGTATCCTACTAATTATAACACATAACAGATATCTATTAAATCATTGCTTTAATAAGATTATTCACCTTGAAAACACCGAACTTCAAGAATTTAATGGAAGGTATATTGATTATAACTTCTCTTTACTTCAAAGTAAAATTGAGTTACAAGAGCTAGCAATTGCTGATGCGGAAGAAATCGAAAGAAATGAGCTCATAGTCGAACAATTAAGATCAGCTGCAACGATTCATACGAATGCTGCAAGAGGAAGAGCTGTACATGCTAGAGTGAAATTCCTAGAAAGATTAGAAGCCCGTAGAATTAAAGCTCCATTTGTTGATATTAAACAACCAGAAATCAGGTTAGTTACAGATAATGAAATCGAAGAAACAATTGCTTTAAGAGTTAATAATTATAGTGTCGCCTTTGATGAGTTACTCATAGAAAATGTTAACTTTGAGATTAAATCGAATGAGAAAGTTGCTCTTATCGGTCCAAATGGTACCGGGAAAACAACTTTACTCCGAGAGATTTATGATAATAAGAATGATTCAATTGAGATAAATGAAAAGATTGAAGTGGCCTTTCTATCTCAACTACAAGGTGAGATGTTAAATGAGTCGAATACGATACTTGAAGAGTTATTCGAAGCTGGATTTGAAACAAAACAAGAGATTCGATCATATGTTCTTAGCTATGGTTTCGAGGAAGAATTGCTTAATCAAAAAATCGAATCGTTATCTGGTGGAGAAAAGAATATACTTCAATTAGCAAAAATTTCAGCAACTAAAGCAAACATGTTGCTTCTTGATGAACCGACGAGTCATCTAGACACCTATTCCCAAATAGCCCTAGAAGATGCTATAAAAAACTATAATGGGGCAATTCTAATGGTTTCACATGATTTTTATACCATAGCAAATTGTGTGGATTATGTATTAATCATTGAAGATAAGACGATTAGAAAGATGAGTATACGAAAATTTAGAAAGATGATATATTCAAATCATTTTGATAAAGATTATTTAGAAATTGAACAAAAGAAAAAAGAGGTTGAAACCAAAATAGAATTAGCTTTAAAGAATACTGATTTTGCACAAGCAAAAATTTTATCTGAAAAATTAGAAGAGCTGATTAAGTTACTATAAATCTATTATCCTAACCATAATAATAGAAAGAGATTTGACGTTGTGTAAATATTAAATATTTAATGTAAGATTTGTAAATAGTTACGTAAGGCGGAGTTGCTACATTTAGTGTAACAACTCCGCTTTGAATATCTATTTTAAAGTAAAGTGTTAAATTTCTTAACAAAGAATTTATGTCAATTTGATATAATAATTAGAAGAATGTTGGAGGTGCAGTAATGAGGATTCTAATTGTTGAGGATGAAATTGATTTATGCGATTCAATCGCGGAGGGATTACAAATAGATGGATATGCTGTTGATACTTGTAATGATGGAAAGGCTGCTTTTGAACTAATCACTACAGAAATCTACGATCTCATTGTTCTTGATCTGAATCTTCCAGGTATGGATGGGATAGACATATTAAAAGAAGTACGAAAGACCCACAAGGATATCAAGGTCTTGATATTATCAGCCCGTAGTAGTATCGCTGACAAGGTTCTGGGATTGGATGTTGGTGCCAATGATTATCTGGCGAAGCCTTTTGCATTTGAAGAATTAGAGGCACGTATTCGTAGTCTACTACGTCGTACTTTTATACAAGAAAATACTGTTTTGACCTGGGAGACACTTTCTCTTGATACTGTTGGTCGTACTGCATATGTAAATGACGTTATAATTCTGCTAACAAGAAAGGAGCTTGCTTTGTTAGAGTATTTTCTCTTGAATCAAAGTAAAGTAATAAGTCAAGAGGAATTGATGGAGCACGTTTGGAATATGGAAGCGGACAGCTTCAGTAACGCTGTTCGGGTGCATATAGCATCACTGCGTAAAAAGCTCAAAGCCATTATGGGCTATGATCCCATTGCAACAAAGATTGGTGAGGGTTACTATTTGAATGGGGGGCAATTATGCTAAAAAAGATATCAATTCGGGTGCGGTTGACAGTGCTGAGTATATTGACCCTTATTGTATGCTGCGTGGGTCTGACAATTATTTTGAATATTTCGGCCAATCGAATGGCAGATGTTATTGAAGCTACGCCAATAATACCAGCACTAAAGACTAACAAAGAATCAACAGCGCAGACACCTCCACCGATTAGTATGATTCCATTGAGCCCGTCGAAGGAATCACAGATAGCGCGTACTAATTTTTTATACCAAAGTATTCTGTACATGCTGTTAGTAGTAGCTACCGGAGGTGGAATAACTTATTTTGTTGCGGGGAAGGCGCTTGTACCACTTAGAGAGCTCAGTTATCAGATGAAAAATCGAACTATACACAATTTGTCAGAGGATTTGCCAGTTCCAGTAAGCAATGATGAGATAGCAGATCTGACGGGCTCTTTTAACCAGATGTCGAACAAGCTTGATGAAGCCTTTGCAATGCAAAAGCGGTTTTCACAAAGCGCAGCTCATGAGCTTCGTACACCACTAACGGTACTGAAAACAAAAGTTGATGTATTTAATAAGAAGAAAGAGCATACAGCTGATGAGTATGATAAGTTGTTATCGGTCATTACTACCCATACAGACCGCTTGGCCGAGCTGGTTACGGATTTACTTGATTTGACCAATATGGATGCACTGGACTGTAATGAACAGATTGAGCTAAAAGCGTTACTTAGTGATATTACTCAGGAATTGGCTCCCCTTGCTTGGGAAAAGAATATTGTAGTTACCGTAGAAGGCACTGAAAAAGATGTTCCTGGAAACAAAAGCTTGTTGCACAGAGCTTTTTACAATTTGATCGAAAATTCCATCAATTACAATACTGAGTACGGAGAGGTTCATATACGCGTAGTAGATGACTCTGGACAAGGGCTAGTGACTATTTCTGATACAGGAATCGGCATTCCGACGGAACTACAAGAACTTATATTCGAACCTTTCTTTCGGGTGGATAAATCAAGATCGCGTCAAATGGGGGGTGCAGGTTTAGGGCTTGCAACTGTTAAAACTATTATTGAGAAACACAATGGTAGCATCACTGTTGGTACGAATGAGGCAGGTGTAAGCTGCTTTACAATACAGTTATAGAGAAGGCCACGAGTATAATTGCTCGTGGTCTTTTGTTGTTAGGCTTTAGCCTGTTGTTCATTGTGGAGTTTCTCAACAGAGAAACGTAAC
>ERZ781271.6-NODE-6-length-218712-cov-12.341379_pt1 | contig 218712 bp, 196 predicted proteins | sample MGYA00375849_ERZ781271 | MGnify/ENA primary metagenome ERZ781271 (study PRJEB29790, sample SAMN06051245) | human gut metagenome | host: Homo sapiens | place: USA: Cincinnati, Ohio | collected 2013-06-10 | study: EMG produced TPA metagenomics assembly of the Gut... | reverse complement strand
GAAATCCCCGTTTTCATTTATAGTGGTGCCAGCAAGGCATGGGGATTTGACACCCGAATCAGTTTATTATCTAATAGCATAAACTGTTTCTTCTATTATATAGTAATTCACAAACATTTAAAATACAAAAAGGCAGCTTTCTTAATTGAAAACTGCCCTTAGTATATTAAAAAATATACTTACGCTTCTTATTACTCCGTTATTTGTTCTACTGTATCTATTTCCAGACAAACTTCTTTCTCATTCTCTTTTTTCTTCTTCGTCAGTAAAATTCCTGCTGTCATAGCTGTAAATGGTGCTACGGTAATTAATCCAAAACTTCCTATTATTGTATGTAAAATCTCTGCTGCCACATACTTATAGTTTAAGATATTCAAAATTGGTGTACCTTGTGCCATGAATACCATTAATAAAGCCACATAACCACCAGAATAAGCCAATAGTAATGTTGTTGTCATCGTTCCCATTACTGCTTTACCTACATGAATACCCGAGCGAATTGCCTCCCACCTATTAATGGTTGGACAGTTTTCAACTACCTCATTCACCGCACTCGTAATATCAACAGCTAAATCCATTATTGCCCCAGAAGACCCAATGAATATACTCGCCATAAAGATCTTAGTTAGGCTTAAATGCTGATATCCACTATAAAGTAGACTCTCTGAGGAGGACATAACGGCTCCATGAATATTGAACAGATCCGTGAAGATCATTCCCAATATACAAGTTGTCAGAATGCCTAACATAGAGCCCGATACCGCCGATAACGTCTTTTTATTGAACCCATATACAAGAGCTATAATAATTATTGTTAGTGATATGGTTATTACCAAGCCTACCAATACAGGATTTCTTCCTTGTAAATATTGCGGTATCAATACCTTCCAGATAGCAAGTACGGTAATGACAAAGGATAAGAGTGCACGTAGTCCCGTTTTACCAGCAAATAATACCAAAAGCAATACAAAAATAGCAGCAAGAATCAACTCATTATCTAAACGATAATGATCAATCATATTAACATATCTTATATCTTCACCCGAGTAATCAATTAACACGAAGGCTTTGTCTCCAGCTACAAAAATCTTATCAGACTCTAAGGAACCGTTCAAGACATTAACCCCTTGAACCGTTCTTCCTTTGAATCTGCCCTCGAGTACCTTCACTTCACATGTCTGCTCACCTGATCGAACCAAGCCAGTGTCTAATATATTGTTATTATCTACACGGATTACCTCTACTTTGCAACGTTCTGTTCCCTTATAGAGTAACGCGTCTTCAAATCCAGTTGGTATGAATAGGAGTACTAACAGAATTAGCAAACTTACTAGTACTGGACTTGATTCGATCAGATGTTTCTTATACTTTAATACTTTATCCATATGTTATTTGATATTTAACAAGGACGCAAGCTTAGTATATACGCTTGTGTTATCATAGTATCCTTCGAATACGTTTGATCCTAATCCTTTCGCAAATACTGGTACTGGAAGTCCGGTATGTGCATATGTGCTAAAATTAATTCCCGATTTATTATTAAGTATATGTGTGATCGTAACAGTTAAAGGTTCGTACGTTCCATATAAGACATACTCCTCCTGCTTATTCAAAGTTACCTTAGATTTACCTAACGTCTTTTGATATGCTTGATATAATTTATTATATTCATAATTTGTCAATACAAGTTTTGGATACTTTGCAGCATCAACATCGCTTGAGGTTAGTAACCCGAAATTTTTCTTGATATCTTGCAATACAGATTCGAATGCTGTATTGTTCTTTTTGTAGTTTGCTACATAATCACTATCGAATTTCGCATAAGAAATCTTTTGATTTACTAAGTTAGTAAGGAATGTATCATAGTCTGTTCCTGCATACCCAATTGATAAACCACCAGTTTCATGGTCTCCTGTTACAATAATTAAAGTCTCCTCTTTATGTTTGTTATAGAAGCTAAGGGCTACATCAACAGCATCAGCAAGAGCCGCAGTATCTTTAATTGTTGATCCTGCATCATTAGCATGACAAGCCCAGTCAATCTTACCACCTTCAACCATCATAAAGAAACCTTTTTTGTTATCTAATACATTGATTCCTGTTCTAACATATTCAGCTAATGACCATTCATCTGATTTACGATCAATATCATAAGAAAGAGCTCCACCATCTGCAATTGTCTCACCAATTACGATTGCTTTACCCGACTTAGAATTCAAAGCTTTCGCTTCTTGCTGTGTTGTTACCACTTTATAACCAGCAGTTTTAGCCAAATCATATATGCTCTTTTGATCATTCTTAGCACCCGTTGGTTGTTTGATTTCACCACCTGCAAAGTAATCAAATCCACTGCTTACCATCTCAGTTCCAATTTCATAATAGTTGTTTCTACTCGCTTGGTGTGCATAATAAGCTGCTGGAGTTGCATGGTTAATATTAACACTTGATATAATGCCTACTTTATATCCTAGTTGTTTCTTTAACTTCTCAGCTATTGTTTCATAAGAAACTGACTTTGTTTCGTCCATATTGATTACACCACTGTAAGTTTTATGCCCCGTTGACAATGACGTTGCAGTAGAGGCAGAGTCTGGACAAAAGGATGATGAATCGTATGTAACAGCTGAACCTACCGTATCGAATTTCATAAAGTTAAGATATTTGTTACCAGATAGTATTTCACTCGATGAGTTTTGTTTAATTGCACCAAGGTAATCAGACGTTATTTGAACTTGTGGGAAACTCATCCCATCACCGATGAAGAAAAATACATACTTTGGTGCTTTCGTGTTTCCTACAGTTGTTACATTTGTCGTCTTGTCTGTCTTCGCTTCTACTGTCTTAGTCTTATCACTAAATCCATAGAATACTGTAGATAAAGCTAATGCACCAATTAAGACTAAACTTGTTATCTTTTTTGCATGTTTTTTAATAAAGCATACCATCAAAAATTCCTCCCTATTATACAATATAGGCATCACCTGACCACGTTCTAGAACTTTGTTCTACTGTTTGCTTATTGGGTAGATGTTGACCTTATTGATATCCTAAGGGAGGAATATTAAGTTTTAGTACAAGATTACGTAAAGATAGGGTAAATTAACCAATTTAAGATTGAATAATTTAATATACTGCCACATTGATAAGTATCAAAATGATCAGATAGATACTCGCCATTCCAAAGTTACCAATCATGAATGCTTTCTTTTCGAATTCTTTGTTTCTCGGTAATAGCTGATAGAATTCAGTTACCACTCTTTTATGTACTTGAAATCCTATTAATATTTCAGCAATTGCGTATCCTATTATAGGTACTAGAAAACTAGCATATATTAAGATCTTATTGTATTCAAACCCTTTTTGTGAAAATAAAGCTACAATGGTAATTACTACACACGTTAAACAGGTTACTGTTAGTGATCCTATATTTCCATAGACTCTGTCCCAACTTTCATCTGCAAAAACTCCTGTTTTATAAAAAGAAAAGTATTTCTTTTCATTATACACATCCATCTTATTTCGCTCGTCAAGCTTCTGCTTAAGTTTACTCATAAAGTCACCGATATTCTCAAGAACTACCGTTAATCGTATGTTTTCATTTCCATTTCCATATACTATTTTTACCCAACCTCCTGCGTATTTTATGGAAGGAAACTGAATGCGACTGATATCTTCATATGGGATAAATATCTGTTCTTTACTATTCGTATAGATTATTCCTTGTTCCTCTAGCGTTACGCTAATGTACTTAAACCTTCTTAAAAACACTGCATTGATTAATAACAACTCTAGTGTAATTAAGACTGCTACAAAAAACATCACTGCTGCAAAAACACCAACAAAACCAAGATCAAGTGGTTCTGATTCTGTTAATAGTAAACCAGCAGATAACAAGATTACGAATACTATGAATACCCCTACTCCTGCCAGAAATATCTTACGTGGTTGTCTTAGATGTTTTCGATATACATATGTAGTATTAATTGTGTTTTCCCCCTTCGCCTGCAATAATTATAATTACTTGCATATTCGGTTCTATTATAACACATTGAATGACAATTGCAAATATCTGTAATTTGTCCCACAAGCATCTATATACCCTTAATTGTTCCGTTCATCAAACTAGACATCATACAGATTCCCTGTGCACCATGATTTATGACTTCCTTTGCATTCTCAGTGGTAATTCCCCCAATCCCAAACACAGGAATTGAAACAACATTACAAACTTCCTTAAGATAAGTAAGACCTCTTGGGGACACTCCCATCTTACAATCGGTAGCAAATATATGACCTGCTGTAATATAAGTAGCACCTAGTCTCTGGGCTATAATTGCATCTTCTATAGAATGTGTGGATATGCCGACCATTTCAAATCTACTAATCTTATCGTATTGTTCTATAGCAATCCTAAGCGGTAAATGAATATTTGTAATCTTCATGTCAAGAGCTATATCAATAAAAGTATGCAAGATACATCTTTTCTTATAATGTTCACAGATATCTATAACCAGTGATGCTAATTGATAATACTCTTTCTCTGTAAGATCCTTTTCACGTAGTATGATACCATCTACATTACTTCTGGCAATCTTTTCAATCTGTGTGAGGAAATCTTCCTTACATAACGTTCTGTTAGTAATCGCAAGTACTCTATACATAGATGTAATCACTCATTACTGGTTGAAGTCCCTGATTCTTAATTACTTCATAAACTTCTTTAACTGTCCTTCCATCTGAGATTTCGAATTGTTCGTCCCCTCTCGCTTCTTCCTCTTTCTGATGGTCTCCAATACCAACCGATACTCCTGCCGAAATCTTAGTAGCTGCTATACCAATTAAGTTATCCCTAACTCTTGCACACTCTCTTGTTGATATAGTTATATTAGCAAATGGCATAAACAAACGATACGCCGTAATCACTTGCAGCAATTGTGTTTCATGTACATCCATTGGATTAATCCGATCGTTATTAATAATCGGGCGAAGCCTTGGACAAGAGAAAGCGATTTCTGCATGAGGATATTTTCTCTGAAGAAGATACGCATGATATCCAGTTGCTAGTGCGTCTTTTCTAAAATCATCAAGTCCTAAAAGTGCCGCAAATCCTACTCCTCGCATTCCTCCACGAATAGCTCTCTCTTGCGCATGGAATCTATAAGGAAAGATTCGCTTATGACCTGCAAGATGAAGTGTCTCGTATTTGTCTGAATTATAAGTTTCTTGGAATACTGTTACATAATCCGCACCACATTCATGAAGATAAGCATATTCATCGGAATTCATTGGATACACTTCAAGTCCAACCACATTAAAATATCTACGTGCAATCTTACAAGCCTCTCCAATGTATTTTACATCAGACATCTTCTTACTTTCACCAGTCAAAAGTAAAATTTCCTGAAGCCCTGATTTTGCAATCTCTTTCATCTCTGTTTCAATTTGCTCCTCATTAAGTTTCGCCCGTCTAATATGGTTATGACAGTTAAATCCACAATAAATACAGAAATTCTCACAATAATTCGAGATATATAGCGGTGTAAACATATAGATCGAATTCCCAAAATGCTTTCTTGTCTCAAGTTTTGCTTTCCTAGCCATATCTTCTAAGAATGGTAGCGCAGCTGGCGATAAGAATGCCTCAAAGTCCTTCAGCGTACATCGTTCATGGCCTAGAGCCATCTTAACATCTTTTGCGGTATAACTGTCATAATCATAGGAATTCATTCTCTCAATAACCCTTTTCTCTATATCGGAATCTAAAACCTCCATGTCAGGAAGGTAGACCATGTGATCATCTCTATGCTCTCTCTCTTTCTTCATTGTCTTCACCTCCCTTAATTATCTGATGGCTGTAAAAAACCAGTCAACGGAGAAGATGCACTTGCTCCCTTATCCATAACTCTACCAAGACCCGCTAGATACGCTTTACGTCCTGACTCAATTGCCATCTTAAAGGCTGATGCCATAGTAGGAATATCTCCTGCGGTCGCTATTGCTGTGTTTGCCATAATCGCAGTTGCTCCCATCTCCATCGCTTCACATGCTTGAGATGGCCTTCCAATCCCTGCATCTATAATAATAGGTAAATCAATTTCATCAATTAAGATCTGAATAAATTCTTTCGTACAAATCCCCTTATTCGTACCAATAGGTGATCCAAGTGGCATAATACACGCCGCCCCTGCATTTACCAAATCCCTTGCCACATTCAAATCAGGATACATATATGGCATAACTACAAACCCTTCTTTGGCAAGAATCTCTGTTGCTTTAATTGTTTCTTGATTATCAGGTAACAAATACTTCGTATCTCTTATTACTTCAACCTTAACAAAATCACCACATCCCACTTCTCTTGCTAAATGAGCAATCCGCACTGCTTCCTTTGCCGTTCTTGCGCCAGATGTATTCGGAAGTAATGTAACGCCCTTTGGTATGTAGTCTAAGATATTAGCCATTCCCCCTTGATTAGCTCTACGAAGAGCTAACGTTATAATCTGCGCACCTGCTTCTTCTACCGCTGCTTTGATTAAGTCTAGAGAATACTTCCCTGACCCTAATATAAAGCGAGAATTAAACTCATGTCCGCCTAATGTAAAGGTATCTTTTTTATTTGTTATTTGATCAATATCCCTATTCATAATTATGTCTATCCTTTCTCTGTTTACTACTCTTATAGTCAATTGAAAAATCTATTCTTAATCAATAACATATCTATGTTTAAAGCTACTAATATGTAACTCTAAGACTTCAACGTCTATTCAATATATTTAAACTTCAACTTCTCCTAGAATTAATCGTACTATCATGTTAGCTTCATGTGCTGCACAGATGCCAACCCGTGGTGCCATTAATCCGTTTGCTTGTTCCATACCAGTCTTTTCATCTCCACATAGATAGAAGTTCTTAGCTACCTTTCTAGTATGTATCGTGTTACTACTCCCATATCCAGCCATACCAGAGGCTGCAACTATTTTCTTGTTTGGATAGTGTTCTAAGAAGGAATTAACCAGCATCGCCTTTGCCTCTGGATTATCAAATGCTTCGCAGATAATGTCATCGTCAAAAAATAGTTTTTCTACATTTCTTTCATTAACCTTAATCGTATCAATCAAAACATCTAGATATGGATTAATCGAAAGAATCTGTTCTCTCAATGCTTCGGTCTTGTACCTTCCAATGTCCATCATTCTATATTGTTGGCGATTAAGATTACTTAGATCTACGCAGTCAAAATCAATTATATGTAGACGGCCTACCCAAACCCTAGCAAGTGCGATGGCTATTGTTGATCCAAGACCCCCAAGCCCAACCACTGCAACTTTTGCTTTACCTAATCTCTCTTGGATTTCTCTCGTATGTCTTCTACAAAGTTCTTCGTAAACCTCTGCCTTCGTTGGATAACCGTTCATCAGCCACCTCCCACGAATGTGACAACCTCGATAACATCACCGTCCCGAACAACTTCCTCACCACATGTACTCTTTGGAATAATCTCACCATTCTTCTCAACAGCGATTTGTGTTATCACATAACCTTGTTGCATTACTAATTTATCAAGAGTAATTGGTTTTTCCAGTTCTACTTCTTTTCCATTCAACTGAATCATGCTTACCTCCTTTTGATCCATACGAATTAGGAATCTGCTTGTTGCAAACTCGTGACAAGGACAGTCACAATATCAATTCCAACATAATAAAAAAGGTTCACAAAGAAATACACCCGCGGTGGTGTACCCCTTCATGAACCTATGGTTTCACTCTATGTTATCGTATGCAATTTTATCTTTGTTCATAATTATTGTACTCAGATTATTGAATGATGTCAAGGGTATGCTTTTCTATACCTACTTAATTGTTTATAAAAAAAGAATATTTTACTACATCCTTCTATACATTATAATAATGAATTGTAATAGTAGGTATGTTATGCAACAAAGTGATTTTGAACAATGCCAAGATTTTATTAATAAGAATCTTAACTTTATAAATAGCAAAGAAGATTGCTGTAAGATTGGTTGCGCTTTTCAGAAGTTAAACCCTAGCTGTCTTATACTGCTCTCGAATCTATTAGCGATTGATATAGCTAAATGCCTACCGCTTAATCAGCAAAATGTTATTGGTAACTTTTTATTAGGAGTTGGCCAATCCATACTTATCTTTGGTGCACAACAAACTTATATGGAATCTGGCCCTGGTAATTGCTATAATCTAAAAAACTTTAATTCAAATAATCCCGATTGTACTACTGAAGCAAATAATAATTCAAGTTCTAACCAAACCCCTGCAACAAGATCTTCATCTAAGTCCAATGTAACCACGTGTTCCTATTCCTACCAAGATCAAATCGATGATTTAAAGGATGATATTAGATATTTAAAAAGATGGATTGACGAAGACTAACTTCCTCTAATCCTTAATCTGCAATACATTCCAACGAACTAATAACGTTACGATTAGTACGAAAACCCCAGCTATACCAATTAACCAATATAAACTTGATTCAAACATCTCAATTAAACCACCAAACAGGATTTGTCCAAGTGGAATGCATAAGGTAGCAAATGCGGAACCAAAAGCAAGAATCTTACCAAGCTTTGTAGCTTCCACCTCCGAATATATATACGATGCACTTAATACATTCGCTACACCTAATATGCCCATTATAAGCATACCCGCTAGCGCAAAGAATACAGCACTACTTATCGCCGAAAGCTTGCCACTCGCAAATAGCAATACCGTGATTGCCATGATAAACATCGAGACTGACGTTATATATAACAGCCTATGAACTCTTTTAATATGAAACTTAGCAGGTTTCCAAGCAATAATAAGCCCTCCTAGTATCATTCCAAGTGCTATACAACCTTCTGTTACACCATATATTTCAGATGATAATCCTAATGTGATTTTTATTAGATACGGAGCAACCACACTAAAAACCGGTACTAAGAATAGATTATAGAATCCTGAAAATAACAACATACGAAAGATAATCTTATTCTCAAATCGTAGATAGCGAAAACTCTCTCTCATATCTCGCTTAAATATTTGAATAAAGCTTTCTTTTTCTTTTAAATGTGTACGATATAAATGTATATCTTCTTCTTTTGATATCTCTTCTTTAGATTTGTCTCTTTCTGGAATATCTAACAGTAACTCAATTCCTGCTGAAAACAAAAAACTAGCCATGTTAATCACAACTACGCCAGTTATACCAAATGCGCCATATAATACTCCTGCTAGTATTGGTCCAAGGAAATTACTAAGTGATGCCACTTGTTGAATGATTGCATTGGCACGTATTAGATGATTCTCATGGACAAGGAGCGGAATACAGGTATTAACTACTGGCTGGTAAATAGTCGAAATCGTTGACAATAATACCAATAATACAGCAATTATTATAGTCTGATTACCACCTTGCACTTTAAGTACTAGATAACCTATCAATAATGCACCGCTGATTACGTCTAATATCACCATTAATCGCTTCTTATTGCCTCGGTCCGCTAACATTCCTGCAATCGGCGCTATCAATACAACTGGAATCATAGATATCGCTAATATTGTTGCAAAGATTCCTGCTGACCCAGTAAGATCTAATAGATACAAGGACAAAGCAAATCGCTGAATGGAACTTCCAAACAGCGAAATGATTTGCCCTAGAACTAATATGTTAAAGTTCTTATGATATAACTTTTCTGTCATGTCATCTCCTCACGTCAAAATCCACGCAAATCGGATACTGATTTGTTTCGTCTACTTGTAACTTCGCATCTATTCCATACAAGGTATATAGATTTTCTTTCGTTATCACATCAAGTGGTTTCCCCTTGAATACAACATTACCGTCTTTCACACCTACGATATTATCAGCAAATTTGGTTGCATTGTTTAACTCATGTAATACCATAACAATCGTACGATTTTGTTCTCTATTTAACTTCTGTAATAATAACAAAATCTCAAATTGGTGCGCCATATCAAGATATGTTGTTGGTTCATCTAGCACAAGAATCTCCGTCTCTTGTGCTAATGCCATAGCAATCCAAGCACGTTGTCTTTGTCCACCAGATAAGCTATCTACCGCACGGTCAGCAAAATCTACAATTCCTGTAACCTCCATTGCCCAATTCACTTTATCTATATCTTCTTGTTTCAAGCCACCTAGAGCACTTTGATATGGAAAACGTCCATAAGAAACCAACTCTTTTACTAATAGCCCAGATGGAACAATAGGACTTTGTGGTAATACCGCCATCTTCTTGGCAATCTCTCTGGGTGCTTGTTCTTTGATACTGATACCATTTAATTTAATTTCACCCTTACGCGGAGTAAGAATACGAGCAATTGATTTTAGTAATGTGGATTTCCCGCAACCGTTAGACCCAATAATCATCGTAATCTTTCCCTTAGGGATTTCTAAATTCATATTCTTAATTATATATTTATGCTCATAGGCAACATCTAAGCCTTTAACTTCAATTGCTTCCATCATATCCTCCATTAATGAATCAAAAACTTCAAGCGCGAAGTTTGAGTGAATCAAAATATTCTTATAGTCGTACCCAATCTATGCTTTATTCCCGTAACATCAGATAAATAAAATACGGTACTCCAACAATTGCAATCATTATCCCCGCAGGCACCTCGATCGGTGAGAATGCATTTCTTGATATAGAATCCGCTAGTATTATGATAACAGGGCTTATCCCTGCTGCTACCGGTATCTGTCTACGATGTACTGGACCGACGAGTCGTTTGGCTATGTGTGGACCAAGTAACCCTAAGAATGCTATATTTCCTGCGACAGAAGTTGCTAGTGCCGCTAATACAATGGCATAGAAGAATAATACTCTACGTTCTTTCTCAACCTTTACCCCAAGTCCAGTGGCAATCTCATCACCAAGATCCAAAACATCTAATATCTTTGATTTCCACATGATTAATAACAAGAATATAACTACAAGTGGTGTAACAAGCCAGAAAAACTTCCAACTACTACCCCATAGGCTACCACTCGTCCAGGTAAGTACTTGATTATAGTCACCTTTTGACATGTTAAGCTGATACAAGGAAATGAACGCGTTAATACCAACATTTACACCAATACCAGTAAGAATTAACCTTGTTGGTGATACCCCCTTCTTGTAACTTAAGAAGTAGATTAAGAAACCACTAAGTAATGCTCCAATAATAGCGGCGATAGGCATAACAAATAGAGCTACATCGCCAATTGTATCGTAATAGCTCGTGCTTCCATATGAGATTAGTAACACAACAGCAACAGCTGCGCCCGCATTGATTCCAATCATTCCAGGTTCCGCTAATTCATTCCTAGTGACACTTTGTAAAACACACCCGGCTGTTGATAGACAAACTCCCACAACTATGGCAACACAAATTCTTGGTAAGCGAATATCCCATATGGTTGTCCTCTGAAGAAGTGACCCTTGTCCAAAGAAAGTCTTGATTACATCACCAAACGAAATGGAATAACTTCCCCAGGAGGCTGCTAATAGAAAGGTAAATACAAAAAGAATGCTTACTACTATAGAAGTAATAAAAACTCGTTTCTTCATCACATATTCTCCTTTCGTATCATCCATATGAATAGTGGCACACCAACAAGGGAGGTGAATAATCCGATTGGTGTCTCATAAGGTTGGTTCACTAATCTAGCAAGTACATCTGCCCAGATAACAAGTGTTGCACCAAACAAGAACGACACTGGCATAATCATTCGATAATCTTGTCCAAGAAGCTTGCGAACAATATGGGGAACGATTAATCCAATAAACGCTATATTACCTGCAACTGCAACGCATACTGCACACATAGGAATTAATAATAACAACGTAAACATACGAATCTTAACAGGATTTTCTCCTAATCCAATACATACGTCTTCACCAAGATTTACCACATTAATCTTTGGCGCCATGAATAATGCTATAACCGTCGCGATTCCTCCAACGACAAGAACTAACTTGACACTATTCCAAGTAACTGCTCGGAATCCACCCGAAACCCAAAACGCTAAATTCTGTGACTTGTTCGTTAATAATGCTATAATGGTAGCCATTGATATGAAGAATGTACTAAGAGCCGTTCCTGCTAGCAATAATCTTGATAGATTCATGTTCCTAGCGTTCTTCAGACTGAATGCTAATACCAACAATCCACTAAACAAAGCTCCTATAAACGCTGCCACCGTGTTGCCTAGTAATCCATAGATACTCTGGCTTGCTCCTGCTATAGCGATTGCCAATGTTGCACCTTGTGTAATTCCCATCAAGGATGGCTCTGCTATAGGATTCCTAGTGACGCCTTGCATCATCGCCCCTGTAACGCCAAGAATACCGCCTACTAAGGCGGTACAGATAACTCTTGGTATTCTTACATCTCGGACTAATTGCATATCTAATATATCTTCATAGTGAAAAATACTATTCCAAACGGTTTGTAAAGGAATGCTCTTTGCTCCTGCACTTATCGCAACAACTAGCCCGGTTATCGCGATTATACTGCATGTACTAATAAATGCTACTGCTTTCTTATTCATTCGTACTTGCTAATAATCCTTCTACTTCTTCAACGAATGCTAATCTTCCAATTGGGCTATAACCCTGATTAAAATAAGGACTTGCAGGAAGTTCAATCACATTTCCTTCTTTCACAGCTTCTGTTCCATTCCAGATACTGCTTTCTTTTAATGTTGCTAAATCTTCATCTGTTGCTATTGCAAAGATATAATCCGAATTGATTTGTGCTAAACCTTCATAAGTTACTACTGGTAAACTAACATTCTCTTGTTCTGGCATACCTACTGGCTTCGCTAATCCCATATCATCATAGAAGATTGTTCCAAGCCCAGCTGAGTCAAAGATAAATAAACTTCCACCACTTGCTAAGAATGATAGGTATGATGTCTCTTCTCCGTAAGTTTCTTTTAATCTCTTTCCGACTTCTTCTGCTTTTGCCAAATAATCTTCAATCCATGCTGTTGCTTTGTCCTCTTCACCAAATATAGTAGCAACGTTCATGAAATCTTCTTTCCAATCCATTTGCTTAAGTTCAATCATAACAACAGGTGCTACTTTTGATAATTGATCATACATCTTTTCTTGTACTGTCGAGATTACAATTAGATCTGGTTCTAAAGCAATAATTGCTTCCACGTCCATCTCAGCTAACATACTATAGCCAAGGATTTTCGAATCTCCTAAAACATCTTCAAGGTAAGTTGGGAACTTCGTATAATCATATGCATCACTGTTTGCTGTTCCAATTACATCATATCCTAAAAGTGATAAGATATCACTTGCTCCACTAATGTCAACAATTTTTTGTGGGTTAACAGGAATCTCTACGGTACCTTTTACGTCAGTAACTGTTCTTGTTTCTTTTGAAACATCTGCTGTCCCTTCTTCACTGCCTCCTGCATTAGTACCTGCATTATTCGTATCTTCTGTTTTACCAGATTCATTGTTTGCCTTATTGCTTGAGCAACCAACTAGTCCAAACATTAAGACAGCGATACTCAAAACTACCATCATGTACTTCTTCATAACTTATTCTCCTTTTGTTTTATTCGTAACTTCTAGTGAACTGTTTATCTCTCCATTGTCTATGGAGTTTTGATATAGTAACCAGTGTTTCCTCATTCTCACCTTGGTTATTCATAACTAACTTGTTTTTGAATTATATATGAAAACGAATCGCTACACAATATTTTCACCTATAATAATTATTTTGTAATCCAATTTAACTATTTCTGTTTACAGTTTGGGATAATTACCTTACAATTATTAATACTTATACTTATAATATAATATCAGTATCATTTCTTTAACTTGATCCTACTCAAGAGCAACTTACTATATATTATTTTTAACGGAGAATATTTATTTATGCAAACAATCGTTACGTCATCAAAGGAATTCAGAGAAGCCGTATTTGCTAAACTACAATTTGTTCCTATTAAGCAAAAGAACTATACCTTATATCAAAATCCAGCTAGACCTGAACATGGGCATCTATTATCTTATGAACGTCCTGGTTACTACAATTTTGGAATTGCTGACTTTACTATTCCGCATCCGTTCAAACTTGCATTCGACAATCCTGAACGACTGATACGATTTGGTACTGTCTATAAAGGTTCCACCAATTTTAAATTGGAGAATCAACCGGTTTCCTCCTTCAAACCTTCCTCTTTCTTTGTAATTGAGAGAGGTATCAAAGGTCAACAAGCTTGGAAAAGAGGCGAACATTATCACGGTGCCGAAATAACAATACAGGAATCTTATATAACTAGATATCTAAGAGATAACTTCAATCTAAACTTTGATTTTAATAAATTCAACGAGAATGTAACATATCCCTACCTTCCATTAGGAATCAATACCATAATTGAAAAGATGCAAGTTCTTTCCAATCAAGACGCATTAACGCCTCTCTATCTGGAGAGTTGCATCTTAGAATGTTTCGCAATTATTATCCAAACTGTTGAGTCTTCCCCCGATAATACATTCACAAGACAGCTCCACTATGGCAAAGTCAAAATCGGTACAAACAAATACCTTCACCTAAGCGCTAGCGATATTCGTTCCATACAAAAAGCTCATGAGATCTTGACTAATAATATTCAGTCCCCGCCAACGATCGACTCCCTAAGCGAACTAGTATTACTAAACCCCCAGAAACTAAAAGCTGGTTTTTCTTATTACTATCACATGCCAATCGGTAAGTTTATCACTTCCCTTCGTATGTCTATGGCTGTGAATCTATTAAGTACCACGGATTTAAGTATAGGAGAAATTGCTGAGAAGGTTGGGTATCCATACACCAGCAATTTTATCAAGATGTTCCGCAAGACATATCAATGCTCACCACTTGAATATAGACATAGAAAAGAATAGGTGGGCCCCTTAATGGGTCCCACCAGATTTATAATCCTTTGCAGCTGATTTTTCTATATCATACATAACATAATCACCATATTTGAATTCGAATGTATTCCCATAGGCATCTGTCTTAGCTAACTGTGAACCTTCTAGCTTCCACATATTGCAATATCCTTTAAGGGCATTCTCTTTATTTATATAACTTAAATGGCCCTTTTCTTTTTTCTCTTGATAAGTCACAATGTTAAAATTAACAATAATATAACCCTTTTTAAGCCATATATCCTCTGTATAATCAATGGCTCCATTCTCTTTTATATACGTGTTAAGATCAAAGGCTTTTGGCAACACATGTACATCGCTTGGTAAATAATACTCTCCATACCAGTTTTGGACCGACTGTATAACTGTCTTAGGATCTACTGTACTAGGTATGGTCTTAGAAGGTGTAAAACTACTTGTCCCACAGAATGTCCTAAATGCATTACTAATATTCAGCCCGCCAAAGGTAAACAGTGTATCTTTTTGTGCTCTAATATCGTTTGAGGTTTTACCTGTTACATATGATGTCGATTCTATTTCTAAATCCGGGACCTGCCAGTACTTATCTCCTAACATATATGATTTAGTATTAAGCTTGTCTTTATCACCACCAACTTTAACCATGTAATTACGCTTACCCTCAAATGTCTCGGTATAATAGATATCAACTTCTTGCCTGTTCTGCCCTTTCGCATCTACATAATAAAATTTTGGTTCTATTTTTACGTGGTCACCCTTATAAAGATCTCCAATAGTTGTAAACTTAAACCTTGTACAATACCCTAGCTTTACAGCGCCTACTGTTTCATATGTAGGGTGACTACCATTAACAAGCGGGAAAGTGTATTTAGCCAATCTACCAGTTGTTAACCCGTTTTGATCATTGATACCTACAGTATAATTTGTACCTGTTAGTGTGAGAGAATCCTTATTCCGAAATACGTCTTGCCATGTCGGGTAATCGGTTATATCATACATGGTTAGATCATATATTCGACCACTTACATCAACATCTATTGTATCTACAGCTATATAGTTACTTATCGAGTAATTTGCATACATCTCACTATTCTCACTGTTAGCACTACTGTTAATCGCCGGTGCTCTAAACTCTATGGTATATTGTCCTTCTGGTACCCATGTCGGTAAATAATAAGATGTCTCATCCGAGTTGATCGGAATCCACGTCCCTGCAGCTATATATCTAGTACCACTGTATACGTCAAACGGAAACTTAACTTCTCTTGTTTCGATATATTTAGCGTAATCACGACTACCATACCCCAGATAATCGTTATGCTCTCCATATGTAGGAAGCTGTATTTTAAAAGTCTTATCAAGGATAAGGGAGGCTCTTGATGTATCCGGTGTAACCTTTTGGTTATACGCTTTTAAATCTGTAATCTTTGCATCACAAACCGTAGGTGTATGTACAATAACTGGGTTTATCTCCCCAATTTCATAAACAATTTCTTTTACTTCGTTCGATTTACCAATATGTATCGCACTTGTATACTTTACAGTACCCTCTGTTTCGTATATATCATTTGCTTCAGTAAGGGGTATTGAAAGTCCATGTTTGTACAAAACATTTGGTTCTATTTGTCTTCCCTTTTGAAGGTCACTAGGTGTATCACCTTCTTTTTCAACCTCTTTATCATCCATTACTATTCTACTGTTATATACTAACTTGTCATTCTTAACAATTAGTTCTCCCACCTTAGAATCCACATATATGGACAAATCTTCCTCGGGTACTAACGGTTTTGATGTAGTACCAATTATTTCTGCCGCCGGTAACACATATTTATCTTGTAAGTTTAGAGGTAAGAAAACATGTTTATCTAGTTCTTTATCAACTTGATAAAGAACATTGGGCAACTTTACTCCTTCAGCATTTATCGTTATGCTGTCTCCTGGTAGTGCTCCATTTTTGACTTCGGCACTTGAGAGAGAAAAAACATCTAACTGATCTATTACCCAATAACCATATGCCCGCTTTAGTTCAACTGTTTCCTTTTTAGTCTCAGTGCTCGAGTGTTCCACATAGGTATCTTTATCTTCTCCCGTAATCGGGTCTTTCTCAGTCGTCTTAGTTTCCCAGGTTAATGTATATTTTTTTTCAACCTTAACTGGTACTTTTTTTATTCCCACCTTTTTGACAAACCGATAACTTATGAGATAGTCTGTTGTAAATACATTTACATATAGATTTTCAGATGATGGGATGCCATCCTCAACGTTAAATTGCTCATTTCCTCTTTCGTCCGCCTTGATTACTCCTGTAGGTTCTGGTTCTTCAAACTCTACTTCTTTTTCGTCCGCCGGTACTTCTTCCAGTTCGTCAGGTTCAATTTTATATATTGCCACAAACTTTAACCCTCCACTCTGTACATTTGCATCCCTTTCACTAACATCTTTAAAGGTTTTATTATTTTTACCAATTGTATAATTATCGACCTTTGTACTAGGTTTATTTAAATTTATGTAATAACTTCGATCTAGTGTATATGTATAACCATTCTTTTTATAAGTTTTTGGAAATACACTAGGTTTAACCTCTGACGTTACTTTTTGTGACTCCATAGCCTTAGAATAAAGTAGTTCATTGTATTGGGTTCGATACTCAACACTTACTGGTTCTACCCCTGGGTGATATGGTACCTTTATATTAAAGTACTGTCCAAAAGTGCTAGGGTCTCTCCATTCTTCTGCACGGTAAATGCCTTTTAGGTAATTACCCTTACTGTCATAACCACCATCATAAGTAAATATCTCTGGACCGTATTTGTTACCACCATGGTACACTTGAAAGATACCATTTAGATAGATTGGTTCATCCTTTAAAACCATTTCATCAAACTCTTTAACTAACGATTTCGTATGTGTCTTATTATAGGGTGATTTCTCCAATGCATTATAAATTGCAAATTTCTTTATTGTATAGGTACTCTGCTTTTTTCCTCCTGGTATATCGATTACATCTCTGCCAACTCCTTCATCAGTAAAACGAATAATAGCGTATTTATCATCTTTTAATGGATTTCTACTGTCTACTTTGTCTAAACGTAATACAAATCCCGTATTTCCCCATGTAGTACCTGTTGACGCTTTAGTATCCTCTGTTATGTATAGAATATCGCCATCATCAGAAACTATTTTTGCTTCATTTTCATTCGTTGCTGCCTGTATCTGTACAATCCCTACCAGATTATTTACTATCAATGTTAAAATACAACATAAAATAAAAAGCTTCTTCTTCAATAGATACCTCCCCCTCTATTTAAAGTAATAATACCCATTTGGAAAGTCTTCATCACCTTTTTTATTAAAAGCAGGTTTTAGTATCTTTTTTTTAATTGGTATCCAATTATCATATAGTTCAAGAGAGCTAACTTTATAGTCATATCCAATACCGTTGTATTTTCCATTAAGTTTAATATCATAATAACCTAGATTCCATTGATTTATTTTAAGAGTTGGCATATATATATCACCAAAGATTAGAGTATTCTTTATATTGCTTGCACTCGTTACTTTAAATTTCGCATACACTCTAATACAATAGAAACCATCCGCCAAATAAAGTGTTGATGGCTCCACTGATATCTCTGATACGTTAATTATTACCTTGTTTTTTTTAGCTGCTTTTACGTAATCATTTATACTTTTTGTTTTATCCATATCAAATGTATTATTTAGTTTTCTAACCCATTCAGAATCAAGCGTTTTGTAATTTACATTCAGACGATAAGTAAGATTTTCTTTAATAACTTCGCACCACTCATATAATCTTACGGTTTTATCATAATTTATATAATTTTTCATCAAGACCGGTTGACAATAGTCCTGCATTTCTTTAGGTTCATGACTTCTTCTGGGAAGTTCATAATAAAACATCATTTCATAAAAATCATTTGGGAAACTAGCTAATATGTACTCAAACTCTTTCGCATTGACAGGAAGTTTTGTTGTCCTAGTTAATTGACCATCCGGCGACATCACACTTCTTTTTTTAGTATTAGTAAGTTTTGCTATAACTGCTTTTGCACCAGCATAAGTGATTTTGTTACTACCTCTAAACTCACGATCCTGCGTGTACTTGCCATTTGTATAGCCTACAATAATACCTTTTCCAAATACCTGGACAACATCATCTCTATATTTTTTAGTTACCTTACTAAGATCTGATATACGCTTAAAGTTAACTATATTATCATTTAGTTCTGTAACTTCATTATCATTTACATAAATATCTGCTCTATTAGTTAGTACAGCACACTCAGTTCTGGTCATCTCTTCCTCAACCTTAAACTCATCAACTGTTTTCAATACTCCTGTTGAAACTGCTGCTGTTATGTATGTTTGATTCTCCGTTTCATTAATTGTAACTTTCATTGCTTTCATTAATAACTCAATATACTCACCTATTGTAATGTTCTTAGATGATGCTTTTACCGCCATCATTGTACTAGATGGTATTGCTAATACCATTACTAAAATTAATAATACTACACGTTTCATAAGATTCTTCATTATTATAAATACTCCCCTTTCAAATGTTTGAAGACTTTGCGAGTATCACAAATCTCCGATTAAAATATCATTTTTCAACCTGTCCTTATTATCATTAAAATTACGTCAATTGACGTTCTAATGAAAATTATAGTAATTCTATACTGCTTATAAAACTTAAGATTACCTAGCTTGATTTTATTCTATATATGTATTCTGTATATTCGTCACTATTATAGTCATTCTGGCAACCGCAACCTTTTATCATAAGGTTTCTATAATATTATTTTATAAGTTCCTACATTCGAATAAATTACTCCTTTCATAAGTCTGGAGAGTTTGCGAGTAAAACAAATCTCCGGTCAAAAATATTGTTTTAATCTAGGAAAGAAAATCATGGATATATCGCCAACCTGACTATAAAGCTCACTTAAAAGATATGTTTTTCTGATTGCATATGATAGCTATACTCACAGTGACAGTTATTTTAAACAAGCCCCCTGAGAAATAAACGCTATGGAAGAGATTACTACTCTTGTAATAGATGTTGCATATAGTGGTGTGGATAATGTTTCACTAGAATTTTAGAATTAGTAAAAATAGAAAAGGTCAAAATCTTTATCGAATATACCTGTTGGCCTCTTATTAAATATTATTACATTTCTTTACATTAATCAACCATATTTTTCTATTTTTATAAAAACCAGATCTCATCCCAAGTTCACAATACTGCAAAGATTATAAACTATATGAGAATGATGAACTTTATGAGCTGAAATCTAAGAAATGTTACCAAAAATGAATGAAAGGACAGACGACTTCGGATTGTGTATTATCTGTAAGTGGATTCTTCGGATTTGTTACCGTCTTTTTCATCTGATTTTTCACTATTTCTTTTATCTTTAATATTTAATAAATGTATACATTTTCACAGAAATTATTGGCAAGCCTTGCACACCACATGTATCTTAATACATATGACATTCTCGTTTCACTTACCCTGTATTGTCTTTCCTAACTTTTTTCTTCCTTCTGTAATTCATATATATTTCAATCGCAATACATAGAATCCCCTCTACCATAAAAAGTTTAAAAACCAATCTCTTAGTACTACTTATATACAGAAGTCTTGTTGGTTCGTATTTGTTTGCATATAATTCTATCGTGTCACCTACTTCCCCACATTGCTCTGCAACCCGAACGTTTTTATACTGTTCGCCTTTCAAATCATAATTAACATAAGTACCATAACTATAGACTCTACCATTGGAATCTTGATTTTTCGCTAAATCAACTTTCTTATCATTCACTACCTTCGTAATTTCACATAGTACAGGGAAAGCATTGTATTGCATTATATAATAACGTGCTGCATTATATGAGACAATTGAAAAACACAGAACACCAATACACAAGAATGCATGAGAAATGATTTTTTTGCCTAACTTTTTCAATTTGAATTACCTCCTAAGAGACACGATATCTATAGATTTTTAAATCAGACAATCTTCAAATTTTGTCATGTAATTAAGTATTCCCCAAACTAAAATTCAATATGAATTGTATTTGTTTTTTCTTATGATATTTTAATCCTTAATCCCTAATAATCAAAAAGGTGTAGCGAAAGATACAGACCATCTTCTGGTTGAGTCTTTCACTACACCTAAAACTTCTTAATTTATTCTTAATTTATTTTTTACTTCATTCTCATAATATAATCGAATTATAACATCTCTGCTGTCCTCAGTTCATCTTCAGCATTAACCATACGCTCTTTCGTAATTAACCGTTCAATAGAATGAGATACTAAGCCTTATAACAATGACAATTCCAATACCTTTATCCTTCCTCTTCTTCCTTCTTCGCAAGGTAGTGCCGAAGCCACACAGCTACTTTCAGATTTGAAACCAAGAGATAACTGATAACACGGTTCGAAATCGGTATAATTAGTAAACAACCGATATTCGAAAATACTATTAAACAAAATTCTTGAAAGAATGATTTGGAATTCAGCAACTTGGCAAAAGTGTAATGAAACTTTAGATATAGAACATTCAGCATAATAGTCTCGCCGACGGTTGCTAGTAACAGCGTATTAACAGTAGTTCCCATAATGTCCTTTCCTACATTACGCCCAGAACGTAGCAACTGTTTTCTATCAAAATGAGGATTATTCCTATGAATTTCATATACCGCGGTTGTTATGGCAATGGAGGTATCCATAATGGCTCCTAGTAACCCTAATAGTACTACACAAATCATAACCTGATCCATCTTCACAGATATGTTGGTTGATACATACATCGTAATCTCTTCATAACGATCCACTTCACTATAACCGGCGATTCTTGTCTTGTTAACTACTACCGCTATGAAGCAAGTAAGTATGACCATTACAATAATAACCGCTATAACAGCTGACAATGATTTCATATTTGTTCCATTCTGATAGATAAGTGTAACTGATAAGAATAAAAGCGATGCCAAAAGTACTATCACATACGGATTTACTCCCATTGATATCAACTTAATTGCGAAAAACATAATAACCATATTTGCTACCAGTGCTAAGACCGAACCAACACCGCGGTCACCACCTACAACTACCATTAAGACTATTAATATAATACCTAATGTCAAGAGCATATTTCTTCACTTCCTTGTTAGTTTTCATGAGTTGGTAAACTTTTTTCTACCTGTTTTCTCTTCCTATTAAATATCAATAGAGCAACCACTGTTGACACTGGAATCGCCAACACGATGCCGATTGAACCTAGTAGAAATCTTGCTGCTTCAAAAAACACATTATAACGTATCATAGCAAGCAAGCCATATCCATTCTTAAACTTTAGAATCGTCATCGGTAAACTTCCACTAATATAGGTAAAGAATAAAACATTTACCATAGTACCCATAATGTCGTATCCTATCTCTCTAGCCGATCTTATCAAATCTTTAACCGTAATCTTAGGAGTGGTATCAATCAGTTCACATATTGATGAATTCATTGTGATTGCTACATCCATAATCGCTCCAAGACTTCCTATAATAACACTGCCAGTAAATATCCCTTTAAAGTCATCATGTCCGACAACATAATCTAACATTTCATATGGCGGTTTCTCTACGAATCGGTATACCAGTTGATATATTATAGTAATAAGACCTACTGTCACCAAAGAGGATATAACCGCTCCAATAGATTTTCTATTGACACCGCCTAATATAAACAACGTTAGAATGCTAAAGGATAGCACCATAGCTATCGTTAGTATTTCAAAGGATTCCCCCTCTATATACCTTCTCATGAATAGTAGAAATATTCCTATGTTTACAACCAAGGACAGAATTGTCAGTATCCCCTGTTTACCAGAGATGGCGATTAAGAGTATAATAAAAATCAGTGCCATTACCACCACATATTGATCTCTCTTTACATCTCTAATGGCTCCTGTCAAGATACCGTCCCTATCTTCTATAGTTATAAATACATCATCGCCCTCCGCATATCTAGTATCCTTCATCTGGGTTTCTGAATATCTATTCGTTATCTCTATAAGCTTACCTTCATACTCTCCATTACGTATCTTAATCGTAAGTTTTTGTGTATACTGCTTGTCTACCTCTTTATTAGGTCCTACTTCGTCGGTGGTATACTGCGTATTTGCTTTAGAAACTGTTCCGATGGTATCCTTATATTGAGAATAATTATTCTTCATAAAGAGAAATACAGCCACTACAAGAATTAATAATGCAGTCGCCGTTATTATTTGTTTCTTATACTTTACTATATAATTCTTTAATTTTGATTCATTCCTTGATCCAGTTTCATCCATCTTGTATGAACCTCCATAATAATAACCCTCCTTCACACTAATTCATGGAACATTATAGCACGAATCTGTCATAATTCTAGAAAAAATATTTTTATTTTCTTATTCTCAACTTTTTTCACTTTCCATTTTATGTTTTTTCTATGATTATTTTGCCACTTTTATCCTGTCTGCTAATATTATTAATTAGTACTATTAATATATATAAGAAATTTTTAAGAATTTTTAATATTCTAATTGCAAAATTCCTTAAAATCAGCTATACTTTCACTGTCATTAACGAAATAAAAGTCACCGAGAGTGGGGACAAGAATCAGTTGTAAAATGGCAACTGATCACATTTCAAGGAGGTTAATTATGGAAAGGTTTTTCAAACTCAAGGAGAACGGTACTAATTTATCAACAGAAGTTATTGCTGGTCTTACTACTTTTTTTGCCATGGCTTACATTATCATTGTTAATCCGAACGTATTATCACAAGCAGGCATGGAGTGGGGCGCTGTATTCTTAGCAACAATTATTTCATCAATCATTGGTACATTAATCATGGGATTAGTAGCCAATGTACCTTATGCACAAGCACCTGGTATGGGTCTTAACGCATTCTTTGTATATACCGTTTGTTTTGGTCTTAACTTTACATGGCAACAAGCGTTATCCATGGTATTCATCTGCGGTATTGTAAACATCATCATCACTGTAACTAAAATTCGTAAATACATCATCAAAGCCATTCCAAGAAGCATGCAAAATGCTATCGGTGGAGGTATCGGTATCTTCATCGCTTATATCGGCTTAAAGAATGCTAACATAATAAACTTTACTAATGATACTGGAGCTGATGTTGGAATCGGTGCTTCTATGCATGGTTCACAAGTAGTTCCAACATTATCAGATTTCACATCTGGTGAGCTTGCTGCTATTCTTGCGGTAATTGGTTTAGTAATCACTGTTGTTTTACTTATGCTTAATGTAAAAGGTGCTATCTTTATCGGTATTATCTTAACTACATTAATCGGTATCCCTATGGGACTTACTAATATGGGTAATTCTATCAACTTTAAAGAAGCATGTGAAGCATTACCATCAACATTCGGTGTAATCTTTACGAAAGAAGGCCTCGTTTCACTCTTCAATGATGCTTCAAAACTTCCAGTTGTATTAGTTACCATCTTCTCATTCAGTTTATCTGATACATTCGATACAATTGGAACATTCATCGGAACTGGACGCCGTACTGGTATCTTCAGTGAAGAAGATGAAAAGTCAATGGAAACAACTGCTGGTTTCAAATCTAAGATGGACAAGGCTTTATTCGCTGATGCAACCGCTACTTCAATTGGTGCAATCATTGGTACTTCAAACACTACAACTTATGTAGAAAGTGCTGCTGGTATTGGTGCTGGTGGACGTACTGGTTTAACAAGTGTTGTTGTTGCAATCTGTTTTGCAATCAGTGCTTTCTTTGCTTCATTGGTTAGTGCAATTCCATCTGCTGCAACAGCTCCTGCACTTATTATTGTAGGTATCATGATGCTTTCTTCCTTCAAAGAAATCGATTGGGAAGACCTTAGTGAAGCAATTCCAGCATTCTTTGCAGGAATCGTTATGGCTCTTTGCTATAGTATCTCTAATGGTATTGCAACTGGCTTTATCTTCTACTGTATCGTTAAGATCTGTAAGAAGAAAGCAAATGAAATTCATCCTATCCTTTGGGTTGTAACTGGTTTGTTTATCTTGAATTTCATCTTAAATATTATCTACTAGAAATTATATAGAAGATAGATCTTAATAATCTGCTCAATATATAAAGAGATGTGCCACTGTTGAAATCATTATTCAGCCAGTGGCACATCTCTTATATTTATTCTATCTTTAAATTCATTCAAGCTTATATCTACTCAATCTTAAACTTCTTAACCTCTCTACTAAGGCCTTCCGTTACTTCATAATGAATGTTATTCCACTTATTTCAAAAGAATTTTCTTCATTCGATTCTATCTATAATAAGCGTAAGCTTCGTCTAAAGCAAATGTTTCCCATGTCCTAAAATCAGCGGAATCCTCATTATCATGATTCTCTGCCTCTGAGAACTTAACTGCATCCGATGCATAACGCCAACGGAATAACACGTCATCTTTGAAATACAATCTGTGAGAGTCACTACCTTCAATGTAAGCAAAGATTAATTTACTATCTTCAAAATAATAGTATCTTATATAATCTGAATAGTTTGATCCCTTCTTAACAACAATAAGGCGAACCTCTCCATTCTCTGAATATGAAGTTACACCATCTGCAAGACTAGTTTCATCATATTTGTTCTTAGACTTCTTACTAGTAATCTTGTTATACACTTCTCGAATTCTTACTACTTCTTCTTCAATTTCACTATCTGATAACCTTGTATTACTGATCAAATCAGAATAATCCTCATCTTTCATTTGCATTATAGATGGTTGAAATGACGCTGTACTTCTCATGTAGCAATCATCTCCGGTATAAGTTAGATATAATTCTTGGCTTGCATCGGCGTCAGTTTGATTCGTTGTATACTCAATTAGATACAACTCTTTATTCTCCCTATAAATCTTATTATAGATGTCCCCCATGTCTTTCCCATCATCTATACTCTGATAAAATCCACCTGTTTCATCACTTATAGTATTCAATTCACTCACATCAACATCATAACCAATTCCAATTATATAGACTGGTACTCCATACTTATTCGCAACAGAGATTACATCATCACTTGTCTTAACACTTACGTTATCGTATCCATCTGTAAATGCAATGACACACTTAGCTCCCTCTTGCTCAGCCACTTGGCAAACCGCCACATATAATGCATCATACAAAGCAGTCGAATTACCTGCATACATTGTATTAATCTCTTTCACCATCTGACTCTTACTATTAGAAAATCCAGTATTTACATTAACGGTATTATCAAAGGTAATTAAGGATGTCTGATCCCCTGAACTATACTGTATACAGTCTACGAATTTTCCCATAGCTTCTATCACTACATCCATCTGCTCATACATACTACCACTCACATCTGCAACAAGGCTGGTATTCAATTGCTCTTTCTCATCAAGCTGGCCGACTTTATTAATAGTTACATCACCATATGTACCATCAATCAATTCCTTTATGGCAATTCGATCTGCTGCTAGTTTTACCATATCGCCTGTTAGCATATTATAACCACTAACATATAATTTCACCGTAGGAAACGCTGACACCTCCACTTGCTCCACATTAAAAAGGTAGTTCCACGATTTTTCTATCTGTTCGATTAATAGCACACCCTTCTGATATTCATCATATGCTTCTAAATAATCATTATCATTCATATAAGTAGATGCATTTGACTCGTATTGCCTTAAAATACTATCTTCTGTTGCCACAAGTTGATTACGGTCAAAGTTATCAATCCTGAACTTAGCTTCCTCTACCATAAGAACATTAGAATCCACACAACCAATATATAGATCATCAAGTTCTGAAACCGCTTCTTGAATTTGCTCTAAACTACATACTTGTAGACCTTCTTCAAGGCTGGCTTGTAATTCAATCATCGTCGTATATTCTTCATCAACAAGCATAAGTTTACCAAACGATGCTTCATATTCCTCTAATTTACCAGAATAAGCGGCTACTTGTTGTTGGTATAAATCCAAATCATTCTTAAACGCTTCAAAAGATTCTTCCAATCCCTTATATGACTCTTTGTCCTTATTCTTAATCGCTATGTCTGCTTCTTCCATAAGAAAAGCATATTCTTCACTCATGTCCCCTAACTGATATGTACTACAATATTCCTCGAATGCTTTAACCTTCTTATCAAATGCTTGCGCTTTCTTCGAATTCTGAAGAAATATTCCTCCTGCTACTATACACAGTAAAAGTATAGTTGCTATCCCAGATATAATTATTGGTTTCTTATTCATTGGCTTCTTATTCTTAGGAGGCTTATCCATATTCGTAGCGGCAGATTCAAATTGGCTCTCAGAACGGTTCTCTTCCACATTATTATTAATATTTAATTGGCTGATAATCTCCCCTTTTATTGTATCCTCTTTAATTGTCTCACTGTTCAATTTCTTCGTATTCTCTTGTTCAGTATTCGGCTGTTCAGTATTCATCCCTTCTCTACTCTGTGTTTGCTGAAACCTTGATTTTGTATTAATCACGTTGCCACACTGTGTACAAAAATTATTGTGCTCTGCAACTTCTGCACCACATTGGTTACATTTCATTCATGCTCCTCCTCGTTCATTCGTATCTTATAACATAACACAAACCTCTTTATAATAATAAATCATAAAGAGGTTCGTACTTATCCAACTACTGGTAATATAATAACATTTAATTTATAATTATGCAACTTTTTACATTGTATTGAAAACAATAACTCTGTTCCTGTGTTGGAACCAAAATTATTGCATTTCAATATTTTTATCCTTAATTTCATTATAGCCATAGACTCCAATGTATATATATGGTAAATTAATGATATCCCACTAAAAAAAAGGATATTATAATGGATAAAAAAGCAAAACTAACGTTTATGTTCAGTATCATTACTTGGCTATTAGTCTCATCTTCTTCAGTCTTATTTACAAATATTATTTCCGGATGGCAAGGTATCCTTATTGGGTTAGGTGTTATGTTACTTTCACTAATTATTCACCTAATAGCCAGAGCTCACAATCCCAAATTATATATTATTAGTAACTGTATCAATGCACTTGCTACAGGGATAGCCATGTCTTCCTATTATTCTTATGCAAAGATCGAGTTACCACTATATCTGTTCGGTGCAACTTTACTCTGTTATATCCTGTTATCCTACTTATTATGCATAGGTGTTTATAAGATGCAATCAAAGAAAAAAGCTGCTTGGCTATTTGGTTGTCTCTTCTTGGTTTTATTAATTGCAACAATTTCCGTCTGGGTAAATAATCCTTTATTTAGTATTTACTTTTTTGCGTTGGTGATCGTATTCTTTTATTTCTTACTAGAAATTAAGACATTTCATACTTCAAGAAACTTTCTTTCCGATCTATCATCAGCAAGCTTCGGTATATTCTTCCTGGTTGCTTACATCGTAATTGTGTTAATTAGTGACGGAGATGGTTTGGAATTGTTAGATTTTGCAGACGATGGTGGAATACAAAAGAAGAAAGCATAATTATTACTATATCGTAATCTTCTCAATATGAAACGAACTCCCATCTACAATCATGTTCGCCATAGTAATCTCCAGATCAAAACGACGCTTTCCGCAGCTCCCCGGATTGAACATTCTAACTCCGTCCACTTCCTTGTCATCATACTTATGAGAATGTCCATGTACAATAAGATCTACATCTGATAAATCTTTCGGTATGTCCTTCTTATTGTGCACAATAAAAATTCGCACTTCTTCTATAGTTATCAACAGCGATGTAGGAAGTTCACTCGCCCATTCTTTATCGTTGTTTCCTCTTACAATGTAGAGTGGTGCAAAGCTGCGAAGTTCGTATACGATACCCTGTGTGTTAATGTCTCCTGCATGAATAATTATGTCGGAGTTTTTTAATTGTTGTTTTACCTCTTCACGGAGTAGTCCGTGGGTGTCGGATAGTATGGATATGGTTGTCATGGTGGGTCTCCTTCTTATTACTTATTAAAATACTTTTCAACACCTTGTTTTAAGCCCTTTTAGAAGTCATATCGAATCTCAATTTCCCATGCGCAACCCTCTAATATAAGTTGAGCAATCTCTTCTAACTCCTGTGCATCCACTTCATCAAATCTTGCTACGCTTGGGCTATCAATATCTAACACACCAATGACTTTGTCCTGTAACATCAGTGGTATTACAATCTCTGATCGGCTGGAGCTGTCGCAAGCGATATGTCCTGGGAATTCGTGAACATCTTTAACTAATTGAATCTCTTTCGTTTTCACAGCAGTTCCACATACTCCTTTTCCTATTGGTATATGGATACAAGCTAACTTACCTTGGAACGGACCAAGTATTAATTCATTTTGCTTCATAAGATAAAACCCTACCCAATTAATATCTGTAAGGGCTTCATTCAATAGAGCAGAACAATTAGAAAGATTAGCGATCACATCCTTTTCTCCTTCTAACATAGATTTCATCTGTTCCTTTAATAGCTGATACATATCTTGCTTATTGTCTGGGTATATATTGTTAAGTTCTTGCATGTTATCCTCCATGACTTTATAATTATTCAATTTAATTTACGTATATTTAATATCTTAACTTCTTTTTCAAATAACAAGTAACAAATGCAATTGGCGCATCTATATATTCTTGTATTATATCACTTTGCTATATTACTTTACAATCACCATGCATAATTACAGGCTACGCCGTCTTTCCACTATTACAGCTTTATAGTCATACGCATACTATAATAGGGAAAATGAATTATAAATTATTAATCTATTATGTTTGTAATTATAATGAGAAGTAAAGTCCTTAGAGTGAAATTATTTTATATACAACTAATTATATCATTAATAACTTCAAAATTATTACCTAATTCTGATATCAGTTTGCGATATGCTATATTTGCTCGGTTTATAAAATTTTACAGATTGAGACTCATTATCATGATTTACATATCCATTCTTTGTAATATAGATTGGTTCTTCCGACACATGGCACATTGCCGAAATCACAGATGTATTCTTTAAATCTTTAATTGATATAATTTTTGGCATAGCAAGCCTCCTCGAAACATTATTATGTTATTATTAGGCCATTTACTACTATATTGAATCTACTTATTCAACATACTTCCCCACAATCCCTATGATATCCTCCCCATACTTCTCAACCTTAACCTCTCCAAATCCAGCTACCTTCTTCAACTCCTCCTTATCTCGTGGCATTCTAGAAATCAAATCTACTAACTGATTATTATTATATATAAAATATGGCTTCACCATCTCTTCACGACTTTTATTTAATCTATATACTCTTAATTCCTTGTATATCTCTGTTTCTTCTATCTTTTTTCTACAATTGTTTTTTCTTTATTAAAATTTTCTTCCGCCATAACTGAAATTGCAGCTTCCTCTATCATAGGGATTATATGTATCGTATCATCTGTCATTACTTCCTTTAATTTATACTTCTCATACTTTTCCGTATAATCTTTTCGCACTTCCTTATGCAAATTCAGATATGATTGTGCCCAGGATATGAGCTCTTTATCTGAGTTTGCTGTTTCTTTTGACCGTTCATTCATATCCTTAATGTACTTTACCAATTGATCTGAACGAATTACTTTATCCTTTATCTCTTTTTTTGCATACTTTGCTTTTAACACAGTTTTAGGATTTGCTAACACGATTACTGATTTATTGAAACAGTCGAAATACCTTTCACACATGAACTTTGAAAGAATATTACTCTTATTCTCCACCTTAATTTTCTTCATTAACTCAAGATGTCGCTGGTTCTGCGTAATTGGAGAGTATATTCCTTCTTTCTGCTTATATCTTCCAAATTCCATTTCACGGATAAAATCTCCTGCACTATTGATTTCAATATTTCCGTAAAGATTCTTACATTCGATTACAAAACACAACTTTCTTGTAATTACAAGATAATCAATTTGGGCTGTTAGATCTCCCGACTCTAGATAAATATCATGCAATATATACATAGGCATATGACTATTTCTCAATTCATATGCAATATTCTTTTCTCCAGCAATACCATATTCAAGGCACTGGATATCCTGCTTTATTAGTGCTTGTCCCTCTTTATTCAATCGTGGTTCCAAAGCTTTTAATGTATATAATTGTACTTCCGCGTCACTACTTTCTTTTAGAAAAACAGGTTCCTTTAACCTATCAAATAATCCCATATACATCTCCTTCATCTTTAATAACATATATTTACAAGTATAACAAAGAAGATATTAGGAATTTGTCGAACATCGTCACATTTATCCCCAATAACATTCTTTATCAATATCGCAGAAAAGCTGTGCAATCTATCACAATCGCACAGCTACTATATCATTACTTCTACTATTCAATTACTATTACGGTAATACGCATACATAAAACCCATAACTACTGCTCTTTATACAGATACCGATCTCTTTTCTCAGTGTATTTGCCATACTGAATTGCTGATTGTTTGCAGCTATGTATGCATTTCAAACAAAATGTGCAATCGCCTATCCAAACAGGTTTTTTCCCTTCCATATGTATCGCATTACATGGACAGCTTTTTTCACATTGTTTACAACCATTACATTCTGGTGTAACAAAGAAATTTTTAGTGTGCTTGGTTTTTCTATAAGCATATCCAGTGATTGGAGTAACAAACGCAATCATTCCTCTTTTTATGTACTCTATATTTTCTCGATACTTAATCATAAGCATAATTTTATCTATTTCTATATCTGCGTTCTTTAAAATAGTCCTTTGTTTATCTACATCAATAATATTATAACCAACAACATAATTATCAACCATCTTTACCCCGAATATTCCATTTAATTGTACTTGCTTTTTATTCAAAGTTTGGGTTAACCTACCCATAACATTACCAGCAGCTATACCATACGTTGCTATTGCATAAACATATTGTTTCTGATATCCCGATAATTTCAGTTGTACTATAAACTTTTCAACTATTGTTGGTACACAATACCAATATACAGGAAAAACAAATCCTATACTTTCATTTTCTCCAATTTCATATGTATCATTGTTCTCTATGATGCTTTCAGATATAGATACTAGTTTATCACCTGTACTACTGGCTATTTTATCAGCAATATGTTTAGAATTTCCTGTTCCACTAAAATAAAATATCATCCTATTTTCTCTTCTTTCTGTCTCTCATATATTTTATTATACTCATAAGACTATATTTCTTTTTAATTCTTAATACAATATCCCTGCTAATCATTAGACTTCCTACCCAAAATATAATTTCGCTTATTATTATCATCGCTCCAGTTATCCCTGCAATAGTACAACCTGAAAATGGTAAGCAAGTATTAAATGGCATAATGGCATATAACACAAAGGACATTATAATTAAACTAATCGCGATGATTTGAAATACCTTCCTTTTATTCATTGCAATACATTTCATATGTTCTTTTTCTCTAATTCTTCTACTAATACAGAAATAATATGTTCGATAATTATAAGTTCTTTTTCACTTGTTACGTTATCCTTAATGGTATCCGTAACCCATTTGTAAACAGCTTTATCGCCCTGTAAAATACTCCTTCCCTTTGTTGTTAGTACAACATTATAAATTCTTTTATCCTCTGTAGATTGCTGTTTTTCAACTAATTTCATATTAATTAGCTTTCTTACAATTGCTGAAACAGCAGGCTTAGTCAATGATAATTTTTCTGCAATTTGTGAGAAATTCGGTTTTTGTAAGGAATGAATTACCAGCAAATAATAGTAGTCATTGTTTGAAAATTTGTTTACTTCCTCTTCAGTTAACGTAGAATTAAGATTTCTTATACATTCTTCCCATAATAAATTTACTAGGTTTGAAAATTTCTCTTCCATTTGAATCTCCATTCGCTGCCTTTTTAGTTAAATATATTTAATTAAATCCCTTTAACTAATCTATCATAGTAAAAACGTACTGTCAATAGTACGTTTTTATTTTACAAAAGCCCTTTAGGGCTAGCCTGAGGAAGAAGTGCGGTTGGCAAATCCATCAGGCGCTCCCGGGCGCAAGCAGGAAGTAGCCCCTTATAGGGGCAGAGCAAGCCACCAGCTAAGCTGGTGGTCTTGACTAGTTTTCAATTCTTATACAATCTAGTTATAACATTCATTGCACTCTGTATAGCTCACTTCTTAATATTCAATCAAATCTACTGTAACTTGAATTCACCAACTACTTGACTTAGATTATATGCAATTCCCTCTTGTTGTTTCGACATAGAATTAACAGCTTCCACGGTTACTGATACCTCCGTTACGGAGTCCATAATAAGGTTGCTATTTTCCGCTGTTGATTGTGCCGATTCCGCAATACTTTGAATTGCAAGACTTACTTCTCTCATAATTCTCTCAATTCCACTTCCCATCTCAGAAATCCTCTCTGAGATATTTTCAATATGATTTGCATCTGCTTCATACTGTTCTGCTACATTAACAAAGCTTTGATAATCAGGCGTTACTGTTTCTTTAACAAAGGTTAGAAGGGCACTTGAATCCTGAGTTAGTGCTTTGAAAGCTTCCTCAATTTCTTGAACTGTATCTTGAATTTCTGTAACCGTAATGGCCGTATCGTTAGCAAGTCTGCCGATTTCAGATGCAACGACTGCGAATCCTTTACCAGCTTCTCCTGCCCTTGCTGCTTCTATAGAAGCATTTAAAGAAAGTAAATTAATCTGGTTCGCAATGTCAGATATCACACCAGCCATTGTTCCAATTGACTCTACAACTTTTGTATTTTCAAGACTCCTCTTAAGTTCTGCCTCATATTTTACAGCTAAATTAGAAGCTACCCCAAAGGACTTCTTACTTGACTTTCCAATATTTACTGCACGACTTTTTATTTCATCAGACATTGCTTTGCTTTTTTGAATCTGCGCTGCTAGAACACTTACGGAGGCATTTACCTCTTCTGTTGAGGCATTTACCTCTTCCGTTGAAGCACTTGTTGACATCATCGCCTCATTAACTTCTGCCATATAGTTCTCAATCTTAAGAAATTGATTTTGTAAATTTACGGCAGAATCATTCAACTTGGTACTAGAATCATTGATTTCGTCCGCGCGACTTGCAATGTTTTGAATAACTGTTTTATTACTATTATACATCGCATTCAGAGAATCTCCCATCTGCCCAAGTTCATCAATTGTCTTCACTTCTAATTGTCTGATAGTAAAATCTCGATCTGCTAATGAACTGGCAAAAGTTTTCACCCTCTTAAGTCCATTCGATATTGATTTCACCTGTATTAAAACAGTAGCCATAACCCCAAGTACAGCTATAATACATACAATAATTAACTTCTGTAATAATTCAACAATTGGACGAAATAATTCTTTTTCAGGCATCTGAATGATTAATTTCCAATTTAAATCTGGAAGCGTTGTATAATATAAATTATATTCATTCTTATCTTTTACATAAGATGATGTCCCTTCTTGATTTCCCAAAATCTCTACCGCTGCTACTGCAAGGGAACTATTATCATCCTCCATAATCTTCTCACTGTTTGTGGCTTTTTCTAAATCATCACCATATATATACGTTCCATCAGCGGTAAGAAGAAGCCCATTGCCACTTTCCCCAACCTTGATATTTCTAACAAGCGTTTGTATGGCGGTTAACTCCATATCTACCGTAATACAGCCAATATATGTATTATTATGATTAAAGATTGGGATTGAACAGGTAGACATAATGGTATCCAATGTTTCATCATAATAGGGATTTGTAAATACCGCTTTCGTTGCATTTTTAGAATTTTTATAATACTCTTGTGAGAAATAATCATAATCTGCATTGCTATAATCGTAGGTGGTTATGTAATTAGATCCCTCTTTGTATACGTATGGCCCCACGTATTCCTGTGATTTATCAAAGACATATGGTTCGAACCATATTCCAGACCCCATAACTAAATCATTATCCATAACCATTCTACCTAACAACTTCTCATAATCAGATATGTTTGAACTTTCATATGTACTTCCTACTGATTTTGATAATGTATTTGCCATAGACGAAACGGAATTTAAATAGTTTTGAATATTCTGAAGCTGTGCAGACAATTCCGAATCCATAACATTGTTAATTTGTTCTTTAATAATTTTTTCACTTGATACAGCACTCAATATGGTTAATATCACCATCGCTAAGAGAATGACCGGCAATATAGTGATAATCATCTTCATACCAATCTTTTTGCATTTCATAAGACAATACTCCTTTCAACCTTTTGCATATGTAATTTTTCATCATTATTTTAGCATTAAAAATATTAATTATCAACAACATACCAAATACTTAATAATAGTCATATCTCAAGGAGCCATTGCAAACTATAGTTTGAATATCTATAACATATTTTTCTGTCAGAATGTATTGAAATGCAACATCAAAAACTTGTGCATATTCTTAGAGTAAAATATCATATTATATACAATTAATTATATCATTAATAACTTCAAAATTATTACCTAATTCTGATATCAGTTTGCTATATGCTGTATTTGCTCGGTTACAAGTATAACAAAGAAGATATTAGAAGTTTGTCGAACATCGTCATGTTAGTTGTATTTGCCCCAACGCAACACTCAGTGCTGATAGTAGATTAGATACACTCTGGAATATCCAACTTGGTAATTGCTCCCCCATCGAGTACCTCCCTTATATTTTATAAGGAGATTTATAACTAAAACAGTATCTCAATATAAATACTCAGATAGCAACACTAATTATTGAATTCCTTCTTATATGCCTTTCCCAACCACCATCTGCATCTTAAGTCCAGTCTCATCTATCATCGGTTCTTCTGGTATAACCTCGCATAACCCTTGTTCTGCTAGTTTTGCAGTTACAGCCAAACAAATTGCATCTACAATATCGTCCACATTGCAACGATTTTGCTTTGCCATTTGCATTAGATCATTCGCATTCAGTTGGGGTAAATACTTTTGCAGAATCTGTACACGTTCAACCAATCCTTCGTACTCCGATTTCTTTGATAGTACCGTCTTTCCATTCAGACGTGCAAAGCATACCTCAGGATGACTTTCTAGAATTACATTCTTATACTCTTCATGTTCTTGTAAGAAGGTATCTAATTCTCGAATCTTTGGCATAATTCCAACCGTAAATGGGGTGAATTTCTTTCCTAGAACACGTACATTTTCTTCATATGCCTCTGCTATACTTTCTGCATAGACTGCTTGCCTACATGGAACTGGAAATATGGTGGATGTACGTTCTTTTATAATCTGTCTCGCATACGTATCTGGTCTGATTTGGTCTTTGTTACTTGGTAAGCCAATTACCATATCGATTAAGAAATTATCAAATCCTGAATAGTCTGTGACGATTTCTTCTATTGAAGTCTTCTTCTCAATCTTTAATGTACCATGGTCTATACTTGCTACAATCCAACCGCCCTTACAGCCATCTACTCCTATTGATAAGCTGTTCTTATCAAGGGTTCCTAGTTGATACATTTCTTCACTCGGTAACGATTTTGTAGTCAAAGAATTCTCCTTATCAATAGAAACCCTATCTGAATCTAGCTCTCCATTAACACCACTTCCATACTGCATCACCTGTTCTACCATATGACCAATATTACCTTCCCCAGCAAATCTCCTAGTATTGAAGAAGTCTTCATTCAATTCTAACCAGTATAGGGGATGGAGCTCAACCTTCAATTCAACTTCCCGCCTCAGATATCCCACATAGACTTCTACATAGCAGTCTTGATTATAGTAAGTAAAGTCCATCATGTGATTCAGTTCTATCTCCTTCTCACTGATTCCCGTCTCCTCATATAGTTCGCGATATGCTGCTGCAAAACCATCTTCTTCCGGATTTATTTTCCCTCCGACAAAGTTGTATAACCCTTTGTATGGTTCTTTAATTCGCTTGCAAAATAATAGTTTATCTCGTTTTTCGTTGTATACCATTATACAGTTATATCCTTGCATTGTTCTTCCTTTCTAATCGAATCCTACCTAAAGTCTTATAATAATTATTTTTAAATAGAAAACATCTATCTTCTGAAATTCCTCCTGAATGCATGATAAAACATAACATTTGAGGAATTTCATTATCATAGATGCCTTTCCTTATGATCATTATTTAATTGCTAAATAACTCTATTCCCATTCACTATCCAGCAGATGGCTAATAGCATTAGACAGTGGAAATTCCCTACCCAAGCAACTCTTCAAAATCCTCTCTCGTCATATTCTGCAACTGATTCGTATCCTCACTAATAATCTGATCCGCAAGGTCCTTCTTAGCCAACTGCATCTTGATGATTTTCTCTTCGATAGTGTCCTGCATGATAAGTTTGAATACCGTTACTACATTCTTTTGTCCAATTCGATGCGCACGGTCAGTTGCTTGATTTTGTGCTGCTACATTCCACCACGGGTCAAAATGAATTACAATATCTGCGCCGGTTAGATTAAGCCCCGTTCCTCCTGCCTTTAAGGAGATTAGGAATACTGTCGTGTCATCTTCGTTAAACCTATTTACCAGTTGAATTCGCTCTTCTTTCTTCGTTGCTCCCGTTATCTTATAATACGTAATTCCTTCTTGCTTTAAACGTTCTTCTATAATAGAAAGCATGGAAGTAAATTGCGAGAATAACAGTACTTTATGGTTGCCATCAACAGCGTTATGAAGTAATTCCATACAAGTTGCTAGTTTTGCCGATTCCTCTTCATAGTTCTCATATAGTAAGGTTGGATCGCAACAGATTTGACGTAGTTTAGTTAATTCAGCTAAGATTTTAAGTTTACTAGAAGCAAACTCTTCCTGACTTTGCCCCGTTAACCCCGCTCTTACCTTCTCGGTATACGCTTCATAGATGGAACGTTGTTCTTTTGCCATCTTAGCATACGTAACTTGCTCTAATTTGTCTGGGAGGTCTTTTAATACATCTTTCTTTAATCGTCGTAAGATAAATGGCGCAACCATTTTCTTAAGTCTTACCGTTACATCTTCTTCCTGTCGCTTTGTAATTGGTACTTCCATCTCTTTCTTGAACTGTTCATATCGATACAAAAATCCTGGCATTAAGTAGTCGAATATACTCCATAACTCACTTAGGCGATTTTCGATTGGCGTTCCTGTTAAGGCAAATCTTGTCTTGGCATTGATTATCTTAACCGCCTTCGCTCCTCTAGTCGTCTGGTTCTTGATGTATTGAGCTTCATCTATAATCTCATATAAAAATGGTATAGCTTCATACAGGTTAATGTCTCGTTTTAACAAGTCGTAAGAGGTTATTAAAACATCCACCTTTTCCTTTTCTTCGATTACATCACGCAATAAGTTCATACGTTCATCTACCGTTCCTGCTACCACTTTTACTTGTAAATCTGGTGCAAATTGATGGCATTCGCTTTCCCAGTTGTAGATCAAGGATGCTGGACAAACGATGAGACTTGTCCCCTCTTTTCCTTCTAACTTAGCTGCTAATAAAACTGCAATCATCTGCACTGTTTTACCAAGTCCCATATCATCCGCTAAGATTCCACCAAATTGATACGCTTCCACCGTACGCAGCCACTGATATCCCACTTTTTGATACGGACGTAGAATTTCTTCTAACTCTTTTGGAATCTCGAATTCGCTCTCCTCAATAGCCTTGAAGTTTCGAAGCATTTCCTTCACTTTTTTATCCCTAGCGTAATGGATTCCCTCGCTCTCTTGTAAGATTTTATCCAAATACAGGGCACGATAAGCTGGTATATGCAACTTCCCTTTCGTCAAATCCTTGACCGACAGATGCGTACTTTCCATCAATTCACTAAGAGCAGTTAATGAATTGTCTTCTAATTGAAGGAAATTGCCGTTATTTAATCTATGATAACGCTTTTTCATTCGATAGCTACTTAATATTTCTTGTAATTCATGAAAATCAACTTCACTAGAATCAATGGTTAAATCTAGCAGATTATGATTTATAGATACACCAACTGAAATCTTTGGACTTGCATTTATCTTCATTCTTTGTAATACATCTGAGATAAATACTTGTCCATATTGCATTAAGTCTTCGATTCCCTCATCTAGCAAACGATAAATCACTTCATCATCATTTCCACAATGATTCATCATCTGCTTCTCATCTCGATATGGTAGATAACGATTCACGACTGCTGCTACTTGAAATTCCTCTGTTTGATTGCATATTTTTTGATGCGCTTCACACTCATCGTATATATTATACGACTCTTCTCCATAACTAACCTTTACCTCACAGAATACATTCTCTTCCACTTTGTCCATATAGATTTCAAATACTGGATCTGGCGGAAGGACTGCCGCAATTTCTTCATGATCATATTCTTGCAAATCGATATAGGTGCGTATCTTATTTAAAACTTGTTGGTAAAATCCAGCAACAAATTTTCCCACGATAAAATCGCCTTTGCCATTCTTATCAACAGTTTTAAGGAAAGATTGCATAACATACTTAAAATCTTCATCCGCTTTATATAGTTTGTCTTCCATTAAGACATAGGCATATTGTTTTCCTTGAATATAACCATCTATTATAGCTGATACGGTAATACCCGCAAAATCTTTCGGTTTCTTATAATCTTCAGCACCAAATAATACGGAAGGACCAAAGCGATCAATTACTACTGGTATCGTAGGATTCTCACTTGCCAACTTGATTTGTTTTGTTCCCTCTTTCTTCGATTCCACTTCTTTATCCACCATTGTAATTGTTTCGCCTTCCATAATCTGAAAGAAGTCATCAAGCACACTAGGTGTTAACGTGATATGGCGTTTCTTTGGAAGTCTACCATAATTGTAATAATTAATTTCGTTTAAGAATGTTCTCGTCTCCGCCACCTTTGCCATGATAAAAATCACAAGTTCTTTGCTTTTTTCTTCGAAGATGTCTATATGATGTACCACTTCTAGATCTTTCCCATAGGCTACTTGCGCACCTGATTGTATATCATCAACGAATTCGTATAGATTCTTAATTACATACTTCTTCTTATTGCCGATTTTAAAAAGTACTCTGTATTCCTCACCATCCTTCTCTATAATAGGCTCTAGCAGGATCTTTTCATCCGTAGAGACCAATGTTTTCGCTATGGATTCGTTTTGATAGCCAATAATCATATTAGCCATTTTCCAGTCTGTTTCAATACAATCAGGATGCTCTTGCACGTAATCCATCAGTTCAAACATGGTTGCCGCAATATGTCTACAACGTCTTCTTGCAAGATCCCAATAAGGAACATAGCTATTCTCTTTCTGTGAGCAACAACATCTCTCACCTGAGATGCAAGAATGCTGCAAAAGAAATTGAACCTCGTTTACATTCTTTGAATCTCCTTGTACCTTAGCATGTACTTCATATACAATATCGGTACTGTTTTCATAGTAAAAGCCTTGAAAATGTGTTATGGTAACCCGATGATTCTCATAAAGTTCTTTACCCGCTTGCAAGGCTGCTCGCTCAAAGTCTCCTTGCATGTTGTTTTTATTATAAATCATATTCTCACCTATTGTTCATACGTTATTTTTGTTATATTATATATACATTATAACATGTACAATGTATATATAACTACTAAAAGCATTGCAATTTATCAAAAATCGCAATGCTTTTATCTATTCTTTTCCTTATTCTTTTTTCTATTCTGAACGATCTGATTCACAAGCCCTAAACTCAATTCTTTTTCATAATCATTCATTTCTCTAACTACATCTAATATTTGCTTTTCCGTACTACTTTTTGTTTCATAAACTGCTTCCCTACCTATTAATTCATCGATCGTAATTTTATATAAGTCAGCGGTTGCCTTTAGGAAATGTATGTCCGGTGCAGAAGCTTCTCTTTCAATATTACTAATTATTTGCTGTGATAAGTTCAGTTTATCAGCAAGTTGTTTTTGCGTATATCCATATTTTTTTCTTTGCTTGGCCAATCTATTTCCTATGTCCATAATGTATTCACCTTCCTAGTGGCAATTATACAATAAAAATAAATGCAAAAGAAGTTGACTAACAGCATTGTTGTATTATATAATAAGTACAAGTATATTGTTAGTTTGTGATTAATTCGTTGAGTTTATACCACAATTTATTGTTTATTAAATATGTTTCAACCTTCTACATATAAATCTCAACTATTAACACAAACATTATACTCCCCTAACGCGATATACTTAAACATCATACTTTTCAGTCCTTATTATAGCAACGCATCCTATTACAAAAGTACGGGAATCCCTTCTCTATATGATCGTGCTAGGACAAAGAAAAAGCTGAGTATTTATCTCAGCTTTTTCTTTGTCCTATGAGTACATTGACACCTACTGTTGCACCCGCGTAGCAATTTATACGAGAGAATAGACATCAAATGCTTTATCAAAATGGTATCCCAATTTTTCTGATAAAGCCACTGAATTCATATTTGATGCTTCCCATTCAGGGTAGATACCTCTTTCTAGACATTCCAAGATTAAAGTAGCCGCACAAGCTGCTGCAAGTCCCTGTCTCCTATATTCATCTAATGTTCCTATCGTTACTCCAATTGTATTTTTGTATGAAGTATACGAGGATGCAATACATACAACTTGATCATCTTTTAATATAACATATCCCAAGCCATTTTTCTTGAAATCCCCATAAGACCTAAAAAAGCAACACCCGTCAGCTGCCCAATCTATACCAAGAACTTCTTTGTATATGTCTTCATCTATTTGTCTTATTTCATATACAGGATTAAGTTTCTTAATTAATTGCTCTAAGTTATTCTTATCAAAAACATCAGGTTCATGTTTTATCGCATATCTACTACAACAACGGACTTTTTTGGTCATGTATTCATTCAAATATGTACCCCAATGTGTTTCACATGGAATGATTATCTTATGACGGGCATTCTCTTCCAAAGTCTGTTTTATTTCAGCAGGATGCTTGACTTCCCCCAAGAGATAGCAAAAATCAGCAGCTATGATGATTGCTTCTTCCGGATTCATTGTATCATCTACCCATGCAGCAGAATATGGATTCCCTTCAAGAAACCATTGTAGTAAATTATCGTCTTTTCTGATAGAACAAAGTTTACTTAGATTACTTCTTTCAGAATCATTAATTTTAATCATAATATTTCCCCCTTATCTCTCCAGAATGTTTTCCTGTTTCTACTGTAATTACTTTAATAATAATACACCTGATCCCCTTACTTCTCATTATTCCACCAAGTCTTGTTATCAAGATTATTATAATATCTCTGAATTGGTACAACTGTTTTATTTCTGATTTCGAACACCTCCCAGATTACCCCTGGGCGATTGGTTGGTACATGGAACGTTTGTACAAGTCCATCTGCACTATAGACATCTACCGTTGCGCTAGAGTAGGACATCTCTTCCGAGTCTGTATATCCATTGCTACAATTTGTATAATCAGCTACGTAATATTTGTATAAGCCATTTCCTAGGTTGTTAATGGTCATCGTTTCTGGTCCATATCCGTCTACATCATCAACATCAAGATTGTTAGCGTTATTATCCCATGAGTTACCATACCATATGTGATATGTGGTATCTCCACTGGTGCTATCATATGGTGTAAATAGATGGGAATCCAGGTCTCTTGGGGTATCCTCCCACGTTAGTACAATTCGTATTTCACCATCATTTAAGATAGGTGTTGTATTAATCGTAATCATCATATTGTTCTGTACAACCGTTATGGTATAATACGTGACTGCATATCCAGGTTTACTTACCTCTACAGTATACATTCCTGGCTTCAAAAGCATATATACAATTCCATCAGAGTCGGTTTTAGCATTCCCATAGATTTCTCCGTACTTGTTATTAACACCCTTACGAATCCTAATTGTTGCATTATCTATACGAAGCATTCCATCGTACTCATAAGCCCTATTGAATGCATCACAGACTACCAACTGGGTATTACAATCCGTATTAACATTATCTTCAATCAAACAAATGGTTTCTTGGTAGACGCCGATTAATTGTTTATTTAGTTTAATATCATATAACGCAGTAGTTACATATCCTTCTTTCGTTATTTCAATGCGGTAACCTCTCTCTTGCGATGGGATTACAATTGCGTATCTTCCCTCTGTGTCCACATTGCAACTATATACTTCTGTTTCATAATTCTCTGAATATAGATGAATCGTTGCTCCGTTAAGTGGTTGTCCTGATGTATCTGTTACATAACCTATGATGTTACTTAATCCCTGTGCATCTAGTGCAATTTTATATGTATTGTATGCCGCATTTAACATCTTCTTCTCTGTCTTATTATAATTCGTTTGTTTCTTATCACCTAGATCCTTATATAAGATTACCTTACCAGAATTACCTCCGCGCTCTTTTTCTTCTTTCCCTGCAACAAAGTTCTTCTGCTCTCCATCTTCTACAATACGCCACTTCACCATAGTGTCTTTGTTGTAATAGTACCTTCGACCAGATTTAGTAGGGATCGCATAAGAAGGTACATAATTGGTATCTTCTCTTACGAATACAAAGTTTACTTTACCATTGTCTGTATAATAATAATCTGTAATTTCTAATATATCTTCCTTATATTCAATACTTACAATCTTATTCACTGTGTCAGTTTCCAGATTACGATAAATCTCGTATTCCATTAGATTACTCGTATCTGCGTTTAATAACTGCTTTTTCTCTATCATATATCCATTGATTAGACCGTCTTCGTAACTATCAGGGCTAATATCTTCCAAAGAATAGAATAATTCTGGATTCCATTGATAACTACTCTTTCGGTCTTCTGGTTCATAATTTTCAGCAAATACATCTATCTTCTCAAGAGTGGCATCCGATTCATTCAGTGCCCTTATCATACTAATGAATTTAGTTTCTTCGGTCTCAACAACTGATTCCTCTACCGTTTCTTCTTCCACATTAGTATCGATTTCATCTGATATCACTGATTCCTTTTCTTGTGCATCTACTACAGTATCCTCATTCGTTACATAGAGTGTTTCTTCCTCCTTTTTTGGAGTTGCCTTATCTCTATTTGTAAATAGTATTATTACCATAATTAACATTGCTACTAAAACTACTACAGCAAATACTAAAACAACAATAACCGATGTTTTCTTCTTCTTTACTTCCTCTTGTGGTAATGTCGCTGCAACATGATCATTCATCAACTGTGGTACTGGTTCGTTCGGTATCTGTGATGTTAACTCGTTCGGCACCTGAGGTACTGGTTCGCTTACCATCAAAGGTAAACTCGTACTATCTTCTACACTACTACTTTTCTTAACTTCAGCACCACAATTCGGGCAAAAATTACTTTCTTCTGGAATCCTTGTTCCACATTTCACACAAAACATATCTTATGTCTCCTCTCGTATCAATCATCTAGATAATTCATTACCCCATTCGCTATTCCCGTTGCTAATTGGTTTTGATAGCTATCTGTATTCAAAAGTTTATCTTCGTTTTCATTGGTCATGTAGCCCATCTCCACAATAACAACTGGAACCTTACACCAGTTAATTCCACTCATGGTATCAGTCTCCATAATCCCTTGATTATTAGCACCTGTTTCTTCGCATAATGCATCTAGTACATCCCCCGCCAATGTATATGAGCTTTTGTATAATGCCTCTCCACAGAACGGATTCTCCTTCGTCTGGCATATGGTTAATGCGCCAGTAACCTTTGAATCTTCTGATCCATTACAGTGTATTCGTATAAAGGCATCTGCCTTACTATCATTGGCAATCTCTGCACGTTCTGAGTTCGATATGTTAACCTCATCTGTTGTTCTAATCATAATCACTTCATAACCTGCTTCGGTTAATATCTTCTCTAATTTCAATGAGACCTGCAAATTCACTTTGTATTCTGGAACTTTGGTCTTAATCCCTTGTGTTCCTGAACTTACTTTTGGTTTCTCAGTCGTCGCTCCAGGTCCGATTGGCTCTTTCTCTGAATTCCCCTTTGCTTGATGCCCTGCATCTATAACAATTACCTTCCTTGTTTCTTTTTCTGGTTCCATAGTATTTTCTTGTTCCATATCTTCTACTGGCCCACTGTTTTCTTCTTGCTGTATGTTTTCTTCTTGCTGTATGTTTTCTTCTAATCCAATCTCATCTTTTGTGTTATCTTCTGTTTCTTTTTCCTTTTCATCATTCGTAATATCTACTTCTTCTTTTTTCTCGCTTACTATCTCCTCTACTTCCAATTCTTTGCCTATGCTCTTGTCTTCCACCGTTTTCTTCTTATTGCATCCACTCAAAGTAACACTAATAAGTAATGTAGCTATCATTATTACAACTAATTTTTTATCCCACCCTTTTTTCATCTAGAATTCCCTTCTTATTAACACATTTTAGTCCAAATTATACCATATTTTATATCATAATTAAACATTTTGTTTATTCTTTAGGGATATCTTGTTAAATTTTTCGTTCTTTTCGTCATAATCTTTTCATCCTAATAAAGTCATTAAGTTATTAGGTCCTTAAGTCACTAAATTAATTTAATTAAGCAATCCCTCTCAAAAAAACAATGCAACTTAAATAAAAATTGCATTGTTTTTATACTTATACATTTTCTATGCTACATTTAACTACTCTTCTCCAGCCTTAAAGTTATAGATTGGTTTAATCACCTTCATAATCTCAACCGTATCCGCTATATTGCTCACAATATCCTCCATACCTTTATATGCCATAGGGCACTCATCTAAAGTTTTATCATTAACGGATGTCGTATAAATCCCTTTCATCTCTTTCTTAAATTCCGATACGGTGTAGGCATTCTTAGCCTGCTTTCTTGACATTAAACGACCTGCTCCATGTGGTGCAGATTGATTCCAATCTGGATTCCCCTTACCGATGCAAATCAGAGAACCATCTCTCATATTAATAGGAATTAATAGCTTCTCACCCTTTGTAGCTGACACAGCACCTTTTCTTAGTATCATATTTTCAATATCAATATAATTATGGATTGTTGTGAACTCCTCTACTACTTTGAGTTTCAACCCCTTAATGATTACATCCATCATTGCCTTACGATTCAACATTGCAAATCTTTGAACAATCTTCATATCATGTATATAATCTTCCATTAACCTACCAGATACATAGGTAAGTTGCTTTGGAATTTCAGTCTTAATTTGCTTCTTCAATGCTTTGATGGCAGATTGAATTTCATGATCTTTTCCAACTGCCTTATATTCTTCTGCAAGGTGGTAGATATCTTGTGCCGTGTTTTGGTTCAATGAACGATAGGCTTGTTCTTGATAGTAATTTGCCACTTCAAGTCCAAGATGTCTTGAGCCTGAATGAACAACGATATACAAGTTTCCTTCCTCATCTTGGTCCACTTCTATGAAATGATTTCCTCCACCTAAGGTTCCAAGTGACATCTGCGCTCTTGCTATATTGATTTTAGCATCTAGCCTGCATCTAAGAGCAGTTAAATCAACTTCATCGTTGTATTTATGTGGCTTCTTTCGAATATTGAAACCAGATGGTATCTCTTCGTAGATTAATTTGTCTAACTTCTGTAATTCTATATGTTTGTTCTTAACCTGAATGGTTTCCATACCACAGCCAATATCCACTCCAACCAGATTCGGAACAATCTTATCTTTAATCGTCATGGTTGTGCCGATAGTACAACCTGCTCCCGCATGCACATCAGGCATAATTCGAAGCTTTGAATCCTTCACGAATTCCTGATCACATAATGTTTTAATCTGTGACAATGCAGTTTCTTCCACTACATCTGTGAAAACTTTCGCTATGTTATACTTGCCTTCTATTATAATCATATCTTAATCTATTCTCCTTAATTTCTATAATACACTAATCATATCGTTCATTTTTTCTTAAATCTTGTAAACTTTTCTTTTTCTGATTGATATGTCTTTCTTTTGCTCTAGGGTAATATTTATTACATTTTTGACAATAATGCTCATGACACGCATCTCTACCTTTTTTACATTCCCCTAATGCAACATAATACAAGCATACTGTTTCTCTATATTTCGCCATCTTATATTCCTCCTTGCTATGCTATCTCCATAACAATTTAATTTTCTTCTTTAATACATGAAGTGACTTTCATAAATATACATATTCTATAGTTTAATTTTGAAACAAAAAAGCCCACTACTACACGCTTATCGCATCTAGTAATCGGCTTACCTATCCCTATATCCTATTCAGCCGATAGCATGATTCTACTAAATAACTAGAAAACCTTGCTATCGAAACTACAACTTAATATCCGTTAATTTCAATTAAACTTACTTGTTCTATAGATTGGATTCTATTGTTATGTTCACAATAATTTTGATCTCTATAGCATGCTTTCCAGTTAATTATTCTTTTAGTATATGTACTACAATCATGTAATACACTTATTTGGTTACGTAAACTATCTTGATACATGACAATATCCTCCTTTCATTTTCATTTATAGATTCACATTACGTCATATAATTTATCCTTATATAAGATAATGCTATGTATAGTATCGGTAAATACTGCCATTTACATTATACTCAATTAACATTTTTCTATGTGAACTTTGTATGTAATTTCTGTGAACTGTATAATAAAACAAATATTTATACCGATATGTAGTATAGAAAATAGGATGTTTTCCCACTATTACATGGACGTACACACGAAAAATAGGAGGTCATACTATGACTATTGAATCGTTAAGACAACGCCTTAATGCGATTGAGGCACAAAGCACACTACAAAGAACGTATAATGAGAATTCCAATCAAACCACGAATGCGAATGCGGATTCTGATAGAGATTCTTACATAAGTACCATCGAAGATTCCTCAGCTATTATTCCTTCTGAAACCTATGGTAATATCATGGAACAAATCAAAGCTACCAAACAAGAAAACGGTGAAGATCCAAACGCTCCAACAGAGGAAGATATAGCATCTACTAGTGGATCTTCAAATTCCTCCGGAAGTGGTGAAAAGATTGAAGGTGATTCGGTTAGAGAATATGTTGTTGGACCAGATGGGTCCATCTACCTGAAGATAACAACCACAGATTCTGAAGGTAATGAGACAATTACAATGACTAAGATAGCTGACAAACCAAAACAAGGGTCTATAACGCCTCCACCAATGATGGGGGAAGAGGAATCTTCTGAGCAATAGGTTTATACGAAAAACAACCTTTACTTATTGTATGGTAAGTTTAGACACTACATGTGAAAACTTACCATACAACTCGTCAAAGGTTGTTATTAATATTATATATTTATACTCAAGACTCTATATGATAAACAACGTTCATCTTCTCATCTAGTCCTATGATCTCATACTGATACGTTTGTAGGTTTGCTATTAATCTTGCTTCATAACCTTGTTTTTTCCAGATGAATGTTAAAACACTATCTTCTTGTGATACTTCAAGTTTAGAATCAAAACCAAAAGCTTGAAATGCATTTCGAAATTGTAGCATTTCGATTTGTTGCTTAACTACATCCAACTGTAACTGTTGGTCAATGTGCTCCAATGTTAGATTGGAACGATTTATTTCTTTATGTCCACCTGCTCCTGCACGTTCTACCGCTTCGTGGTCGTTCTTTCCTACGAATAAATCCAAGTACCACACTTGTGGTTTACCAGGCATAAATAATTGCAATGCTCTCGCTAGAAGCATTTTTTTATCATCTTCACCTAACGCGCTGTAATAGGTTGCATTTACTTGGTAATACATATTCTTTTGCCCATGCAAATTCTTAACATATCCACCACGTTTTACGATTGTATCAATTAATGTCTGAATTTCTTCTTCTGGCACTAATCCCTTTAAGTCTAATAATGGAATTCCGTCATGGCAACCAAGCATGTTTACTACTTGTATTTCTTTTGCTTGTAATTCCTTCGCCCAGCTTACTAATCGATCCCCATTGTTTCTTTCTAAAGCATCAATAATTAAACCTGGTAAGAAGAAGTCATACGTCATATATCCTTTATTCGCTAGTAACTCATAGATTTTTTCACTATAACTAGCATGAATCTCTGGTAATAAAGTAAGTCCATATTTATCCGCTAATACTTGTACTTTCCCTAGTAACTCCCAAGTACCTGGATCATTTAGGAAGTTCTTAGCTCCTGGCTCCTTTGGTGCATATGCAAAGGCATCGAGACGTACAATCTTAGCTCCATAACTAGCAAGCGTCTTTAACGTAACATCATAATAATCCCATACAAGGGGTGATTGTATATTTAAATCCATCTGCCCAAGATATTTACGATTTGATTCTAACGATTCAATTACGGACTCTCTATATCTTTCAAATCTGCCAAATAAAATCTCTGATGGTTTCTTTCCTTCATCTAGTGCTTTATTCGTTATCTCCGACAACTCAACTGCTGATGAATATTGTATATCCATCTCACGCATTAAGTCTTGTGCATCGATATGCTCATAACGTACCTCTTGATAGAAGGTATTCCAATATGGCACATTCTTACCATCTGGCATTCTTACCATTAATATTGGCAGGCCAGGTTTTCTAAAGAACATATCTTTGATTAATTCTTCATGCGGTTGAATGTATCCTTCTTCAGTCATGGTACCATGTCCATTCCAGAATGAATTCCAATTAATAAAAAAATCTTTATATTCGGAATCCTCACCATTTTTCAGAATATCTTGAAATTGTTTGGATAATACAGAGGCATGATTCAATATAAAATCAAATTTTAAGTCTATATGCAACAACTCTAAGTCTTCCAAATTTTCTTTTTTTGCAAGGAGTTCATTTAGACCATAATCAATAACAGAAAATCCTCTATCTAAATCCGTATTGAAAATACTCGGTAAGATATAAAACGATCCAAATACGTTTTCAAGTTCAGGACGCTTCAAAAAGCTAATTATATCCGTTAATGTTCCTCCAACGCTATCTGGATACGCATTTAACATAGGTTTGCTATTTGCTGGAATCCTCTCCTTATACATATTAATTACCTCCACATTCTCCCATTGACTTCTTATATTGTTCATATGTTAATAATTCTCCCGCTTTTGAAACAATAAACTTCGCTTTATGTGCTTGAGACTCTAACATTCCTTGTTCGATTTCTAATACTAATGTAGTGAATGGACTATCTATAGCACCATCACGATTTCTTGCTCGACGGTGTGCTAAAGTTTCCTGTGGTGTACTATTTAATAAAATTGGGACATCTACCCCTTGATAATAATCACTATTACCGTGTGTCCATTCAATAATTAAGATATTAGTGTCCGAAAAATCAACTTCTTCATACCATAATTCTGTATCTTCTCTTCCCATTCTCTTAAGCCAAATCTTCTCTGCACCTTCTTTGAATGCCTTAACGATAGAACTTACTTCATCAAAATCCGTTTCATTTGATGTTCCAAGATAACCTTTTAGTCCTTCATTACCACCGCGTAGATATGTTTCATACCATGCATATTCTTGTATGTGTGCATGATTTGCATCATCACCAGCGAGTTGGAATTCATGAATCACATCAAATCTTTCTTTCGATAATAATTTTTCCTTAACCATAGCACGAATTGCACTTTCACGGAAAACACGTAGTCGTTCTGCATCATTATACTTTGGAATTCTATGTGGATAGTTATCTCCAGAAAGAGTATAACTTCCAACTCCTATTGCACGAAAATAATAGGATAATAAGGAAGCGATTTCTGACTTTCCAACCCCAGAACCACCACATACCGTGATAACGGCTTTGTGATTTGGATTTGCTTCTAATACTGGTACAATTTCTTCTAATAGTTTAGGGAATAAAGCATTAGCTTTTGCAATATGTCCATCTTCAATCTTTACTTTATCTCCTGGCATATCTCCATGTGGTATTGATTCTAATACTAGGGGTGCCGTCCATGGTAAGGACTCTTTAATCTTTGTGCATGGATTGATATGTTGTTGTAAATTTACTGTATCTGACATAGTAATTCTCCTGTTCTTATTTATTATCTTCAAGTGCCCACTTAATGGAGGGTTCTAAGTATGCATTCCAAAAATCCCAATTATGAATACCTGGGCTTTCTTTATAAGTAACTGCCACGTTATGATTAGTTAGGAAATTATGAAATTCACGATTTTCTTCTATTAGGAAGTCTTCAGTTCCACACGCCATGTAAATAGATGGAATTTCTTTTCCTTCTTCTAATAATTGCTTTATTAAATATTCTGGATTATTTTCGCTATTCTCCAAGTTACTTAAGTCTCCAAATACACTTACGTAGTAATCATAATCTGCTATTTCATTTCTAAAACCTTCCTCTTTATTCTTAATGGAATTAACGATTAACGCTGAGGATAGACCTATAATTGTTCCAAATGTTTCATAATATTTTAAACCGGTATGGATAGCACCAAAACCACCCATAGATAAACCGCCAATAAGCGTATCTTCTCTTTTAGTTGATAAACCAAATACACGTCTAGTATATTCAACTATTTCTGCTCCTACATACCGCCCATATGCTCTACCAGTTCCTTTTGCATCAAGGTAGAAACTATTCTCTCCTGATGGCATGACTATTGCCAAATTATATTTGCCCGCAACTTCTTGTGCTAAGCTTCCAAGCATCCAATCGAGGGTACTTCCAGAATAACCATGTAATAGATAAAGAGTTTTCATTTCGCGGTTATAATGTTCATTTCCTTGAAGCATATCTGGTGGTAAATCGTTCGGTAATATTATATGATAGGTTACGTTTCTCATAAGAGATGTAGAAAAAAAGTTTACTTGCATTAATGCCATCGTCATTCACTCCTTTAATAATTTTATAAATATTGAAATGGTTCTTTTGCATCTATAAATTTAACCGGAATTTCACCTATAATATCCTTTAACCATGGTACTAGGTGTTTCATTCCCATCTCTTCACTACGTTCATGTCCTAACACAAGCATGCCTTTGTTAAACCCTAACGCAGTTGCATCATTCACATAGGCACTAATCGTCCATTCTGTAATATCTCCACATACAACTAGATCAAGATTATTCTTATCCATCAATTGCATTGGCAATTCTTCAATCCCAAGACCTAAGCTACCGCCACCAACAAGTACACCTACCCGTTCCACTTCCATTTCTTTGTTTCCAACTATCTGAATTACTTCCATTGCTAGTTTTTCTTTGAAGAAATCACTTAGCTCTCTTAGTTTGATTTTAGGAATCTGATAACAACAACCAAATTGTTCCATTCCAGGCGCATTCTCTATTCGGTACTGTTTCCACCCCATCTCTAAATCAAATCCACGGTATATTCCATCCTCAGCATCCATATGCATATGATCATGAAAACGATATACAGTGATACCATTCTCCTCTAATAGTTTTCGTTTTTTTAGATAGATAGGATCCTCACTTAACCACTCCGTCTCATCTAGGCCAGTAAACCAAGTTGGTTCATGTGTAATTATTAAATTCGCACCGAAACGAATTGCTTCTCGAATCACTTCCACCGTAGCCATAAAAGTTGTCACAATCTTAGTCACTTCCATATCCTTACTTCCACACATAATATGGTCGCAAGTCTTGTCATAAGGTAATGGTGTTACTCCTGTCTTTTCTATCATTCCATCAATGATTTCTTGAACTGTCATTCCTCGTTTCCTCCTTCACATAATTTACCAGGCGTTATACACATACAACCCCCGCTTGGTATCCTTTTTGTTATTCCATCAACCTTTATCCATATATCTAACGCTGTTGGATTATATGCTAAACTTCCATCCATAGAAAATTGCAATTGACGATATGCTTTTACATAAGATACAATCTCCCCATTTGTAGCAAACCAGATGTTCCTCTTATATTTCGCAAGATAAGAAAATAGCTCCTCAACAACGTTCCAATTTTTTTTCTGATCAAATTCGTATGCATGTCCCCACAGATAAAATAACCATGGTTCTCCAAAAAGGTCTACCTTTTCACAAAAATCCTCTGCTAACTTCATAAGAGCTTTTTCATCATGATGACAGGTAGGGTTCCATCTAAGAAAATCATCAGGTATACTAAATTGCTTCGTATTTTCCACTGTTCTTGCATATTGGATACCAGTATTATTCAAAACTCTAACGACTTCATCGTCATATACGCCAAATGGATAGGCAAACCCATTAACGATTCGACTCGTATACCGTTCCAATTTCTTCCTATCTTCTACGATCTGATACGAAATAACCGCCTTATCAACGCTAGTTAACTTCATGTGGGTAAATGCATGACTTGCTATCTCATGATCACAATATACCTTATTAATTTCCTCGCTCCTTACGGTACTAACATTGGTATCAAATCCATCAATCCAAGCTCGTTCCACACGTCCTAAGAAAGCTGCATTAAGATTAAAGGTTCCTTTTATCTCATAGGTATTCATTAAATCAATAAGTCGCTGATCTTGTAATACACCATCATCATAACTGGTTGTAAAAGCCTTTTCCTTTCCATCAACAAAAGCCATTTGTATGAATTTCATGATTCTATCCTTTCTATCAAACTCCACCACAATAACGATTCTATTTTAAATCTATAATACTTATATTATTGAGTACTTCCTTTGCCATCCTTATTCCACCTTCGTAATTTGGATGTAGTCCATCTCCTATATGAGTACCTTTTTTCATATACTCCTTTTGCTCTTCATCACGAATAACCCTATCAAAATCAATGATCCCATCCGACAATTCTTGTTCTCTAATCCATGTATTATATTCATTTCTTACTATTTCACTTTCAGGAAGCCATTCCATATCATCATTGCAAAATGGCATGACTGTTCCAAGAAAGATTTTGCTATTGTGTACATGAGCACATGCAATAAGCTTTTTCACACCATCAACTAGCCTTTCCTTTGTAACCACCTCATTAAGATGATGAAATTGATATGGATGCATCATATCATTAATTCCTTCTAGAAAAACTATTATATCTGGTTTATATAAACCATAAATATCTTCCTCAAAACGCTTCATTGCTGCTATCCCGAAACACTTTCCTTTTCCTGGCATTTCTTCGATATATGTTGCATCATGAAGAATTCGATTTCCACCAATACCAAGATTAATCAAGGTAACTTTACCTGGATATCTTGCATAAAGTTCTTCTATTAATGCATCACTATAATATGACATATGTGTGATTGAATCTCCGAATACTGCAATTGTATGTACCTCTTCCTGTACGAACACTTCCACAGCAGTTATCCCCACTACTATATTAGCTTTATTTTGGTCAGCTGCAACATATGGATATATTTCCTCACTTTTTTTTCTATCAAAGGATTGCAATTTAGTATAATCACCATCTACTCCGTATTCTGTATACCAACTTCTTGCTGCCCACGTAGAACAAGCCGATTCCACATTCGTTGTCTGTTTTATATAGACTGAAATCACAATTTCTGTATCTTGTTCTGATTCCCAAGTTAATTCATCACTATAAAATTCTTCATGTGGGCCAATATCAATTTTCATTTGGTTTTGATATGTTACATCCATATATTGTTCTAATCTGTCTTGATTCTTCTTTTTTTTGGCGATTACTACATGGTCTAAAATCAATGGTTCGTTTCCATATGCATTGGAAAAAAGCAGCCGGATTCGATTACCATTAAGATTATTCTTAATAAAAGTTCGTTGTGTTATGTTTTGAATTGTACCAATTGTTGTACCATAATTAATCTGTCGGTACCTCCAAGTCACTTTCCATTCCATACTTGCCTCCTAGTGATTATGTGAATTCATACATCTCTTATATATATATTGTTTGCTATGTTATTTCTCAGATCTTCTTAATAGCATTAATTACAATAATCGATAAATCGTAATTTCCACTTGGTTTTTTGCTTCTCCGCTTACTAATTCTCCAACGTATACGCCCGAATTCAACCAGGCGAATTCGCTTTCATCACTTACTTGAAATCTAGGTACCGTCTTGATTCGATTAGACCAGTCTTTTGAACCAATCTTTCCTTCATTTTCAATTGCAATGTATTCACCATTATCTGCTTGAAGTAAATACTTAGCAAATACATGTGAATTTCCATTCAAGCGTCTCGTATTCCAATCAGCGCCCCCATTTACAACAGTTCCCTTGATCTTCCCTGTAAAATTACCGCTTACAATAGGTATAACATTAAGGTGACCAGCACCATCATTTTTCACTTCATAAGCGTCATTACACTGTACGTGAATTTTTAATATTTCATCTGCTTTTAACTCCATAGATTGATATCTCCTTTTACATGTTAATTTACTTTATTAATACAAAAGGCTATTGTATGAGCATTCTTGATAACAGTTTGGTTAAATCAAAAATTATACAATAGCCCTTTGTCATTAGCCTTTCACTGCTCCTATAACCACACCTTTTATAAAGTACTTTTGAACGAAAGGATAAATAAGTAATATTGGTAGTATTCCTACTACAGCCATAGCCATTCTAACGGATGTACCTGGTAATTCAACATTTCCCGTTCCTATTAAACTTGATGAATTACTCTTTAAAAACTGAATATTATTCATTATCTTGATAAGTAAATTTTGTATTCCATAATATTTTGCATCGGTTATATAATATAAGCCGTTTACCCAATCATTCCAGTAAGCAAGTCCTGTGAATAAACTCACTGTGGCAACTGTAGGTACTGATAAAGGTAATATAATTTTTCTAAAAATTCTTAATTCGGTTGCGCCATCAATTTGTGCTGATTCTAATAATGCTTCTGGTATATTATTTGAATAATAATTCTTTATCAAAAATACATTAAAAGCAGATACTAAAAAGTTTGGCATAATTAAGGCCCAAATCGTATTTTTAATATGAAATACATTCGACCACATCATATAGGATGATACAATGCCACCATTGAAGAGCATAGTAAAGAATACAAAGAATGATAGTATATTACGATACTTAAAACTCTTTCTCGACATTGGATACGCTAACATCGCTGTTACCAAGACACTTATAGTTGTACCAACAACAGTTACAAATATGGTTACACCATATGCACGTAGAATTGTTGCCCCTTGTTTAATCATGTAATAATAAGCATCTAAACTCCAACCTTTAGGAAAGAAAGAGTATCCATTAGCCAATAACGCTTGTTCGTCTGTAAAGGATGCAACAACAATTAATATTACAGGTAACAGGGTAAGCGTTGTTAGTACCGCAAGAATTATGGTGGCACCCCATCTGAATCTCTTTTCGTCTGTCATCTTACTCATAATTTCCTCCTAAAACAATGCATTATCTTTGTCAAATTTACGCACAATACCATTCGCTGTTATTACAAGAATGAATCCTACAATGGATTGATATAAACCTGCTGCCGCAGACATACCAACATCATTCAATTCCATTAAGCCATGGTAAACATATGTATCAATCGTTTGTGTGACATCATATAATGCACCTGAGTTCATAGGTACTTGGTAGAACAACCCAAAATCAGAGAAGAATATTCTACCAACTGCCATTAATGTCATAATTATTACTGTTGGTTTTAATAGAGGAATTGTTATATTCCATATCTGTCTTATTTTAGTTGCTCCGTCTATCTTCGCTGCTTCATAGATACTCTTATCAATTCCTGAGATACTAGCCATATAAACAATAGAATTATAACCAATACTTTTCCATAGGAAAACAATTACTAGTATGAATGGCCAGTATTTCTTAGTTGTATACCAAGCGATTTCTTGCCCTCCAAACATCTTTATTAGCGTATTATTAATAAAGCCAGTATCTGAATTCAAGAAAGCAAAACCGATGAAACCAATTACTACCCAAGATAATAGATTAGGTAAAAGTAATGATGATTGAAAAAATTTAACACGAAATCTTTCACCCATTTCACAAAGTAAAATAGCTACAAAAATGGCAAATACCGTACCAAGTATGATAAATGCAAGATTATATAAAATTGTATTTCTCGTCATTATTAAGGCATCTTCTGTTTTGAACAAGAATTCGAAGTTCTTTATTCCACACCATTCACTACCAAAAATACCTTTTACATAATTAAAATCTTTAAAAGCTAGAAACACGCCAAACATCGGAATATAGTTATTGATTGCTAGATAGATAAGGCCTGGTAACGCTATAAGAAAAAATGGCCCACTTTTCGCTGCTTTTGAGCGTTTCTTTTTCGTTACTGATTTCATTCTACTACTCCTACTTATTGATTATTAGCTAACCAGCTATCTAATTGTTGTTGTTTCGCTTCTATGATCTTGTTAAAACCTGCTGATTTTAACTTTTCTACAAATTCAGGAATTGCTTTCTCTGGGTCAATACTACCACATTGTAACGCAGGCAAATATTGATTAATTACATTGCTTACAGCAGTATATTCTGTTTTAACAGAACTTGAATCAAATGAAAATCCCATTGCAGGTGACTTTGTAGCATTCTTGTTTTGTTCCAATTCCCATTCCAAAGAATCCGGATTTGATCCTACCATTGTATACATCTTAAAGAAATTTCCTAAAGTGCCACAACTTAACTGAGCTGTGTAAGGAACTGTAGATGCGTCTTCTCCTTCTGGATAACTAACTAAACCATCTGCATTTTTAACATAATCTCTACCTTCAATTCCGTAGATAAGTAAGTTAATAATATCTTCATCTGAATATGTTAAATTCAAAAACTTTAGAGCTGCTTCTGGTACTTTTGATGTTGATGAAACCATCCAGCTAACTGCATTAATAGAAGTTGTATCTAAGTAAGCATCTCCAATCTGTATCGCACCTAAATCCACATTTCCGCTTTGTGCTTCTAATGAATTCGCAGTATCTTCTGTTGGGTAACTATAACTAGCAATATAGCAGAAACTATTTCCTGATGACATTAATTCTGTAGCTGTACTTGTTGTAGTTGCAGCATCCTTTAGAATTAATCCTTCGTTATACCATGATCTAACTAAGTTACAAGCATCAGCAAATTCTTGTGTTTCAAAAAGATCCATTACTGTCATATCTTCTCCTAAAAGCACACCCTTTGGTGAGAAGAAGTCATCTGTTAAGAAGTCGACATTTGGTATTGTCTGAATTATTCCAGAAATCCCTGTTTGTGAAGGAATAAATGGCGTCATATCTGGGTAAGTCGCCTTTACTTGTCTCAACACATCTGTTAGTTCACTAATACTCGTAACATTTGTCATATCAATTCCAAGTTCATTGGCAATGTCTTGTCTATAAATTACCATTGGAGTCAAGGCATATGGTTTATACATAGGAATTGCATATAATTTACCATTACTCATACCTGTCGATAAGAAATCATCTCCTAAAATCTCTTCTGTTTCTTTAGCACATGAATCAATAATATCAGTAATATCATAGGCCATCTCACTAGAGATACAAGAATTTAGATTTCCTAGTGTTTGGAAACAATCAATTTTGTCTCCTCCCTGAAGAGAAAGACTCACTGAGGAACTGTATTCCGCAATATTAATTGGCATTAGATCTACTTCAACACCAATTTTCTCTCTTGTAATCTTGTTAATTTCTTCTTCAACTGTTTCAATTACATCCGTTTCTGGTATGTTGTTGAATGTAGCATAGGCATATGCAACTTTGTCATAACTAGTCTTTTCACCAGTTTCATCTGTTGATGTGCTACTTTTTGATGAGTTATTCGAATTACTACATGCTGTTAATCCAATTAACAAAGATGTCATCAGTACCATTGCTACTATTTTTTTTGTATTTTTTTTCATATGTAACCTCCCTTTGTTTTGATATCATTAGTTTATCAGTTCTTTACCTTGAACTCTTTAAAAAACAAGGACTAAATTTACACTTTTAAGTGATACTAAAATAGAGTTGTTTACCCTAGACGCTAGCGACCTAAGTCTATGACGCCTAGTGCAAACAACTCCACCTTATTAAGATATGCATTAACGGTTACGATACTCTTTCGGTGATAGCCCCGTACTTTTCTTAAACACAGTGGAGAAATAAGAAAAACTCTCAAATCCAACCTCCTCTGCTATATTACTTATGTTTATCTCTTTGTTGCTCAACAATTCCTTTGCCTTATTTATTCGATGTTCATTAATATATTCTTTTACAGTAATACCAGTCTTCTTCTTGTAAAGTTTTGCCAGATATTCAGGAGTCAAATAAAAAACACCCGCTATTTCATTCCTTCCTATTTTGTACATATAATTCTCTGCTATATATTCATTAATCTTGTCTATTAGGGTAGCTGACTTTGAAATTTCTTCTTTATAAGCAATTGTTCTTTCTAACAAATAATTAACCCATCGAATCAAGTCCACAATGGAATCTGTAGCACGGTCTGCCATGCCAATAGAGATCTCATCATAGAATAATTTTGTTGCTTGTATGCCTTGTTTCAATAAATCCGCGTAAGCAACTTGAATGATTTCTTGCTTTATTAAATATAAGGAATGTGCATTTAAATTTTTATACTCTTTTAATTCCCGTAAAACACCTTTTAAATAATGTAATATTTGATTTTTATCCTTTTTTTCAATTAGCTTTGTAAATTCATCTATATTTAATATTTGTATATTTTGATCAACTGGAGGTTTTACTTCCCCTTCAAAAAATATATTCTTATTACTAATTACATTATAATAAAAACCTTTTTCAATTGCTACCTTTGCATTTGTAATTTCATAAATTGCGTAATCATTACTAATGCAACAATTTAATGTGCACTTAAAGTGTTTTTCCCATTCATCTATCAGTAGCTTACAACGCTTCATCAAATCATTTTGTGCACCTGCATCACAAATCGTTATAAAACTTAATCCACGATTGCTATGTATATGTACCACACTATCATTTTCAACTCGGTCTAAAACAATTTCTGAATGATATCCTTCTATTATGAATTCAAGTACTGACTTACCATACTTTTCCACATCATCTTCAATATTAACTACCTGGGTATATATAAAACAATATTTTTTATTTACGGAAAAATCCAGATGACGACTTTCTATTTGTTTCACTATATTGTTACTTTCCGTTATCTCTCCCTCGAACAACTCTTTAAGAAAATTCAGACGCATAATGCGAAGATTTTTTTCTACCCACTCTCCATACTTACTTGATTTCTTTAATTTTCTCTCATCCATTAACTTATTGGTGATTTTTTTTATATTCGCTACCATAATTTCAATATTAAATGGTTTTGTTAAGTACGCAGAAACATTAAAGCTAATCGCATCAAACGCATAAGTAAAATTTTCGTGACAAGTTAATAATAAAAATTCGCATTGTTTAGCCTCTTCTCTAACCCATTTAAGCAGATCAATACCACTTTCCTGAGGCATCTCTATATCACTAATTACTATATCAATATCCTTATCTAATAAAATTGCTTTTGCTCCGACAACATTATATGCTACATATACTTCCCCAATTTGTAAATCCCCCCAGGCAATCGAGTCTCTGATTACTTCAACCGTTGCCATATCATCATCAACAATTAGTAAATTAAACATCAATACCAATCTCCTACTTCCTGTTATTACTTTTTCAAACCTTCTTTATAATTCGTGTTTTGGTTTTTTCGGTATATAGATTCGATTCATACACCCATGAGGCGTTATATTCTCTAATATCACCAACCCATTTTGTTCATACATTAGCTCTAACATTCGTTTTATACTTAACAGACCCATTCTTGCCCCATCTTCACTCCAGTTAGTTTCATTCGAGCTCATATATTCTATTACGCTTTGCGGATATCCTTTTCCATCATCTTCGATTTCTATTAATAACATCTCCTCACTCTGATATACTACACACTGAACCTTAATCAAGATTGTTAACATATTATCGATGGATACTGCATATTTATATTCATTTTCTATAAAGGTGTGGATTAGCATCTGCGGTATTCTCCAACCTTCTAGTTCCTTCGGTAGATCAATTAGATAAAACACACAATTCGGATATTTAAGCTCCTGCATTTCTATATAGTTTTCAACATGCTTGATTTCCTCTTTAACCGTAACTGTATGCATACCAGCCTTAAACATATATCTTACATTTCTTGATAAGGTATCAATATATTCCGTTATTTGTGCATTCTTATTACTTCTACTTAAACTTGAAATCGTAGTTAGCGCATTTAAAAAGAAATGCGGCTTTAATTGCAAACGAATACTCCTTAACTCTACTTCCTGTAGTTCAATTTTCTTTTCATAACTTTGAATCTTCAAGCCTACTATCTCGTCCACCATCTGATTCAAAGTCTCCTGTAAAAGGCAAAACTCCGAGGTATGATATTTATCTTCAATACGTGTTTCATAGTTTCCTTCTTTAATATGATTCATACCAAAAATCAAGTGTTTCATTGGCAACAGTATTTCTCTTCGTGTATATACCAAAAGGAACACCATGAATAAAACTGTGATTGCAACTGCAATTCCTAGCATAATCATACCGATATGTGTTTGATTTAGAATAACCGATTTATTACTATAACAGTATATTGCCAACTGATCTTGTGCTACATTTCTCTGCCTAACATAATACTGACTATCATTAAAGTTTCTTATACTTTGCGATAGCTCTAGCCCTTCAGTCTCTTCTCCCCATACTTTACCTATTGTTCCATCAGACTTCGTAAGTACAAAGGTACGACTTCCTTTTTCTTTTCCTTTTCCTTTATCCTTTCCCTTTTCCTTTGAAATCAACTCACTAAATAACTGTTTTGTTTCTACATAGACTGCAATAACACGGTCTTTAGTTACAATCATTTTATATAAGTATACATTTTCTCCAATTTTATCTACATCCCATGTAAAACTGGATATCTCTAAATTTGTTAATGCTTCTTTTGTATAGGCTCTCAAGTTATTTTTTTGATTATATTTCACATTAGAACTAATTGCATTCAAACAAACATCATAATTGTTATCATATACAAATATTGCACCTTCTAACTCATTGTTTGTTAATAGGAATGTTATATAACTATGTAGGCTGATTGCAGACAATGCTCTCTCATTTTCTTGATTACTCTTTATCTTAGCCAAATCTTCCCCTTGTGTAGTTATATTCTTGAATATACTATCCATTTTTGCAATATCATTTTCTAATTCATTTTCGTAAATATCTAAAAATGAATCAGATGAAGTGTATATCTCATTTTTTAATACATGGAAGGAAGACCCCAAAAAAAGCCCTAATATAAGTATTATTAAAATCATTACAATAAGTAAATAGGAAAAAATAGCTCGTACAAATGATTTTTTTCTTTTCAAAACGTATCCTCCTATTATTTTTTCATTTATATGATACCAAAAAATCAATCAAAAAGAAAGTTAGTTCATTATTTTGAAAAAGGCAAACACAATATATTCGTTTGCATTTCTCAACAATCAATATATTTGTTTGCCTATCATAAAAATTACACAATATACTTTTTAAATATGATTTGCTACTTCAAAAGCATCCCATATTCCGTACATAATATTTGCTACCTTTTTTGCATCCCCCAACACATATAACTCAGGAATTTCAAATTCTAATGAATGATATAACGAATTTTCTTCTTTATATCCTACTGAAAGAATTACACTTTCACATGTTACTGATTTTTCTTCTCCATTCACTACATATATTAGTTTTCCATCTATATATTTTTCAACTTTTGCATTTGTAATAACTTCAATGTTATTGTATGGAATTAATCTTTCTAACATCTCACTATTAGCATGACAGAGAGGTCCGTTTATCGCTAACAATTTATCAAGTGCTTCTATTATGGTTACTTTCTTACCTTTTTGAGTAAGCCAAAGAGCTGTTTCACATCCAACTAATCCGCCTCCTACAACAACTGTACGATTTCCACAATCTTCTTTTTCTGTCAATACCTCCGCTGCTGTGTAAACTTTCTCATCTTGCCCTAATGAAAACACTTTCGGGGTTGATCCTGTGGCTATAATTACGGTATCGTATTCCCCTTCTAGTACTTGTTCTTTCGTAACAGTTCTATTCAATGTTACAGGAACCTTTAGATTTTCTAGTTGTGCTGCATACCAATTTGCTAGCAAAATATCGTCTTCTTTAAAATCTGGAGCTCCACCAGGTATGAGATTTCCACCTAAACGATCTGTTTTTTCAAAGACTTCTGGTTTATGTCCACGAATTGCTAGTACTCTGGCAGCTTCACAGCCAGCTACACCACCACCTACTATAAGAACTTTTTTCGGTACTGTAATTGGATTATAAGCTGTTACACGTTCGCGACAAGCTTGTGGGTTGACGGCACAATTTAACATTGAGTATTCTTGAATTCTTCCCATACAACCTTCCTGACATGAGATACAAGGACGAATATTTTTCACTTGATTACTTCTTAACTTATTCACATAATCAGGGTCAGCAAGTAAAGGACGACCTAAGCTGATCATATCACAAGTTCCATTGTTAATTGCCTCCAACGCCATATCTGGATTATCCATACGACCAGCACAAATAATTGGTACTTCCACTACTTCCTTCATAATTCTACAGAAAGGACGGTATAATCCCTTTTCTTGGTACATAGGGGGGTGACTCCACCACCAAGAATCATAGCTTCCAACATCCGTATCTAATGCATCATAACCATAGGATACTAATAATTTGGCAGCTTCCTTCCCTTCTTCAATATCTCTACCCTTTTCTTCAAATTCTTCTCCTGGTAGTGCCCCTTCTCTTAAATCTTTAATAAAACTCTTTGGACTATAACGTAGAATTACAGGGAAGTCTTCTCCACAACGATTCTTAATTTCTTCTACAATTTCTCTTGCAAATCTTAAACGATTTTCTAAACCTCCACCATACTCATCGGTACGGTGATTAAATAACGAAATTGCAAATTGGTCGATTAGATACCCTTCATGAACTGCATGAATTTGTACACCATCAAATCCCGCACGTTTTGCATTGTATGCACCATCTCCAAATTTTTTCACGATACTTTTAATTTCTACAACTGTAAGTTCCCTACAAGTTTTATCTAACCACCTATGTTGTATCGCAGAAGGCGCTACAGGTGGGAATTCACCTAGGTTGGTAGGTATAGTAACTCGTCCAAATCCACCTGACATCTGTAAAAAAACTTTTGCATTGTATGCGTGAATTCGCTCTGTCATCTCTCTAGCAGTACGTATAAAATGGACTGGGTTATGCGTAGAACATGGACAATTTGGCATTCCGTGTTCTTCTACTTCATTATCAACAAAGGTAACCCCTGTAATTATTAGTCCCGTACCACCTTTTGCACGTTCTGTATAGTAATCAATACCTCTTTGATTAAATCCACCTTCTGCATCTGCAAGACCTAAAGGTCCCATTGGAGCCATAGCAAAACGGTTTTTAATTTCAATCTTACCAATTTTAACTGGTGTAAAAAGATTTGCGTATGTAAACATATTTACCTCCTAGTATAATTAATTTCAAAAATACCATACCACAACTTCCCAAACGTGTCAATATTGATATGTCTAACATTAGGTATTGTATAGATGTAAACCATTTGTCTCAACAAGAAACTATTATTTTTTCTAAACACTTGAATAAAGTAAATTATTGTTGTACCCTAGATATACATTAATTTAGACATATACCTAAGCAAAATTATTAGGTTGAAATGAATATTTAATAAAAGGAGTACTATACATGCGTACATTAAAATATGCTATTTTAGGTTTAGTAAATAGAAAGCCCCTCACAGGCTATGACTTATCAAAAGAATTTTCCAAAGAACTAAATAACTTTTGGCATGCAAAACAAAGCCAGATATATCCCGAACTCCAAAGACTCGTAGATGAAGAATTATTAACATTTGATATTGTTATTACAGGGGAAGTATTAGAAAAAAAAGTTTACAAAATCACAGAACAAGGAAAAAAAGCACTACATAAGTGGCTGCTTACAGAGGAAAACTTACCACCAACACCAAAGGATCCCTTCAAGTTAAAAGTTTATTTTTCGGAAAGTTTATCCAAAGAAGATATTCTTAAATCTCTACAATTCCAGTTAGAGCAAATAAAAGAAAAATATACAATTTTACATGACAAATTAGTACAAGACTACAAAATAACACCTACCCCTATAAGTATTACATTCAATGATTATATCGTACTTAAAGCTGCTGTTCTTAGGGAAGAAGCATATCTAAAATGGCTTGAAGAATATGTCGCATTATTAAGACAATAAGTTCCTGTCCTTTTCTTTATGTACCTTTTTTAAAGTCTTCGTTGCAAATATTTTATTTGGTTAGTAAAGCGATGGAATAGCCCCTACGGCATTTCTCCATCGCTTTCTCTTTCTTCTCTATTATTTAATTAGATTTACGATAAATTAGATTGTTTACCACTTATTATATCAAATTCTTACGTCGTTACTAGAACAAGTGAATTACTCCAATCTATTTTAAGATTTCTTTTGCTTTATCGCTATCATTAGATACGCTCAAAGCAACTACATTGCCTACTCTCTTAACTATTGCCTTCTCTAACTTTTCAACTTCCTTTGGTTCATAACCTTCAAAGCTAGTCTTTTGATCCGCCACCCTTTGTTTTACAACTTCTTCTACACGCTTCGCTGCATCTTCTGATGTTGCTTCAAAAACAGCAATCTCATCAGCGGTCGCATCAGTACTACAATAAACGATTTGTTTGCTTATATCTTCTGCATTCACATCATATAATATTGCAATCATATCATCATTCATCTGATCCATGTTTCCACCATAGGTCACTTCATTTAATAGACGATTTGCTATATCGTCAGGATTAACATTGGCTACCTCTTTCTTACCACAACCAGTTAATAGTGCTGCCATCATGATTAATAAAATAATTCGTTTCATAAAATCAACTTCCTCCTTCGTTTTACTTAGTATCTCTTAAGTAGTTTAACCACTTTCGGCTATATTCTTTATTCAAATGTACACCATCTGAGCTTGCATTACTTGGTAATGCCGAATTACTGTCTTCTACGGCACTTGCCACATCTAAGTAAATATATCCATTCTTATTTGCCATATCTTTAATCGCTTTATTGAACTTACTAATATTCTCGTTATTGTAGATAGAATCTTTATCCGATTTCGCTTTTGAAACAGGTAAGATTGATTGGACATAAATCGTTGCATTCGGTTGTACTTTTTTTATTTCTGTAATTAGTTTTTCATAACGACTAGTGAATACATCAAGATATGGCCAACCTAGTTCATTCATACCAAACATGACATAAACTCGATTATAGGTTCCTTCTTTCAAACCATCGATGACAGTTCCTCTCGATCCATTCTTCAACTTGATTACGTTGTTTTTCAATGCAGTATCAACCATTAATCCCTTTGCCGCTAAGAATCTTGCAGTTGTTAACCCTGTATTAATCTGTAGTCCTTCGGTTCTGGAATCCCCTATAAAAACTGCATCTGAAAAGTTATCTTTTTCTATATCATTTTCATTATGTGTACTTATTTCATCTTTTTTGTTTTCTTCTTGTTTATTTTCATCATTTTTATTTTCTTCTTGACTAACTTGTTCTTGCTTAGCGTCTTCTTTTTCTTCTTGAACATCGTTTTCTGTGGTTTCTGCTGGTTTTACTACTCCATCATCATTTACATTATTTTCTTTACTATTTTCTTCTCTATCAAGTTCTTCATTTTTCTGTTCATCTTTGCTCAATGGTTTTATGTTTTCGAATTTGTCTTTAACAGATTCCAATGTACCAATATTCGTGAAATGATTCTGGTTCGTTGCTTCTTTCTCATGAGCAGCAGATTCTATAATAGATACACTAAATATCCCTGTTAATGTTAGGGCAACTAGTATTTGTTTTCTTCTTTTTCTTCTAAGTCTTTTTCTTTGTTCTCTTAACACGATAACCATCTCCTCTATTTTTCATTCTATCATATTAGACAATTTAAAAGAGTGAAAAGTTTTATGTTTTTTTATTTTTTTCGTGGAAATTCGTACAATTTCTGTTATTTTCACTAAAGGTTGCTACTTAAGGCGATGGCACTTATTGAACTACAAAAAAGAAGAGTGCATGACCCATAACAGCCACGTACTCTTCTTACATTTTAAACTTATACACTTAATTATTTTTCCTGTATTCTATCAATATATTCATTAATATACGGTGAATCACCACGAAATTCATCCAAATCATACTGTCTATCCTGATAATTAATACCAATAATTGCATTACGCTTAATAACATTCTTCCCTCGCCAACCACAAGAGGTTTTACTAATCTTTTCTCTAAAATATTGGTTATTCATATTTGCATACGTATAGATATCCTCATTCATATACTCCACTGTCTTGAACTCAGATAATACATTGGATGTGACATCTTGATTGTACGGACACTGTAGCTGGCAAAAATCACAACCAAATACATTACCTTTCAATAAAGTTATTTCTTTATTTGATATCTCTTTCTTTTGTGTTATATAAGATAAGCAAATATTCGGATTGATTTGATGCTTATTGATTGATTTGGTCGGACATTCCTTAATGCAATTCATACATTCGCCACACTGCGCATATTCTCTTATCTGGTCAAAGGTACGCTTGTCCTCACAGGGGATCTTAAGATCTGTTATAATCTCACCTAAGAATACATAAGAACCATACTTCTTCGTAATAATCATATTGTTTCTTCCAATAAACCCAACTCCTGCAAGATAGGCAATATACCGTTCTGGCAATGTATTACTATCCACAAATCCCTTCGCTTTACCACCTAAGGATATAATAAATTCGCAGATTTTATCTACATATTGCATGACTACACGATGATAATCAGGGCGTTTTGTATATATGGAAAAACCATTATCGATATCTTCTCCCTCGTGATAATAAGGAAACGCGATTGATAGTATTGTCTTCCCATCTTCCATATAATGAGATGGTCTTATCCTCTTTTCAATATCTTTTTCTTCAAATTCATTTTGTAGCTTTTTCTCTTGTCTTATTTGATATAATTCTCTTAGCTCATCAAAAGTTCTACATGGTACAAAGCCAAAGGTATCCAAACCTAACGATCTACAAAACTCTTCTATTTTCTTCTTCACGACATTCCCAACTTCCAATTTCATTTCTGTTATATGTTCTCTAGTATAGCATACCCTCTTTTTTCTTTCTAGTGAAATAGCGAATACTATAACATAATAGCCACATTCTCATATACTACTATATGATATCAAGGAGGTTTGTATTGATGCGATGTGTACCCTTAGAACTTGCTGCTGAGAAAGTGTGTGATCAAAGTTCCATACCACCACTTATATTTGAGCTCCCACCAGACCAAGGACGTCTCGTTTTAGAGAAAGCACAAGATACCCCCGTATATACATATTCAGCAAGAACATCAAAAGTACTTATGAATCTTGGTAACTTAGGTAGAATCAATGTTTACTGTATATATCCAGCAAACATTGTCGGCACACCGAATGTTATCTACTATATTCATGGAGCGGGTTGGGTATTTGGTAGTATCCATACACATAAAAAGCTCGTCCATGAGCTAGCTGCAAGAACGAATTCTGTGGTTATTTTCCCAGAGTATACTAGGTCTCCAGAAGCAAAATATCCTACTGCTATCGAGCAATGTTATCATGTACTTTGTAGCTTACCACGAATCTTTCGAAAATTACGCATAGAGGTTAACTTCTCTACCTTAACTGTTGCAGGTGACAGTGTTGGTGGTAATATGGCAACGGTGATGACAATTCTTGCTAAGTATCGTAACGGTCCAAAGATTCACAAACAGCTTCTCTATTACCCTGTCACAAATGCTTGCTTTGACACCGAATCCTATTGTTTGTTTGCTGAAGATTACTACCTCTACCGAGACGGTATGATTTGGTTTTGGGATCAATATACTACGAGTGAGGAAGATAGAAATCAAATTACCGCTTCACCACTTCGTGCTACCAAGGAACAATTGTACGGGTTGCCAGATGCCATGATACTGAATGGTGAAGCTGATGTCTTACGAGATGAGGGAGAAGCCTATGCAAGGAACCTAAGAGAAGCTGGCGTTGGTGTAACACAGATGAGGATTCAAGCAATCATTCATGATTTTGTTATGTTAAATGCACTGGATCAGACGAATGGTTGCCGTGCAGCTATGGATGCTTCAACTTCATGGATAAATCGAATGAATAACTCTACTTTTTGCTTAAATTATCTAATATAATATTTATAAAAAACAAAGATAGAATAAAAGGGATTCCTCTTACTCTATCTTTGTTTAAATCTCAAGTTTTATTATATATAACGAACCGATACCTGCTTTAGCTCTACAATTGTCTCTTCATCAACCTGCATACCAATCATACCATAAGCGTAGGTGTCGTCTTCAACCACAAGCGTATCATCTTCAAACATAACTTGAATCTGGCTCTTCTCAACTCTTGTTTTCAATTGATATACCTTACCAATTTCTCTTTTAAACGGTGCATTACTAAGAATCAATTCTGTATTCTCCAATTTACGAATAATCTGCAACTCATTACCCGTAATTCGAACTCCATAGGAACGTAAACTTCCTTGCGACCGAAGTAATAGATCAAATTTCTCTCCTTGTATCAGTGAAAATTCCAAATCACATTCGTAATCCTGCCAATAATAATCCCCAGTAAAGATTTTCTCCGATGAGGATAATCGTACACCGTCATCTGAGATTGAAATCCCCTCTACTGTAGGCTGATAATGAGTAAATCCGCTTAGCTCTTTTTGTACAACACTATGCAAAGAATAGTCATCAAAAGTCAATGTGGAAAAATCCATAGAAACTTGTGGTTTACTTTCAATAACGAACGAATCCATATACACAATAACTTGTTCTCCGAAGTATACATCTTCATTTTCCAACGAAACAAGCTCTAATCCGACTTCTTTTATTCTTGCATTGTGGATAGTTGGGATACTATTTTCCAATTTTATCCACAAATCCACAATTTTATCCCCATATATTTCCATTTCAGCAAAACGGTATTTCTTATTTGCTGTCGAATCCACGCAATATAGATATGCCATTAACTTTTGCCCTGTTACATTCTTAATATAACATGACACCTTATCTCCAGGATATGCAATTGGTGAGAAACATGGTTGATATCTTGCATCATGAAGATCTTCTGGTTCATAGTATGTCTTTTGATACACATATACCTGATTAGCTGGATGCATATTATTGCTGATAATCTTTAAACAACGGTCTCCTTCATATGCATCTTCCATCGTATTCGTTACACGTAGTTCTGCGTTCTTATAAGAACCTCGGATTCGAAACCCATGAATAGCATCTACAAAAGCAAAATGAGAGATTCTCTTTCCTTCTTTCTCTAGTGCTTCCCACCATTCCTTGTATGGCGCTGGCATATCCGCCTCTGCTAGTTCATATCCTATCTTACAAAACAGCAATGTATTCTCTGATAGGGTTGAGATATTCAAACTGCCTACCATGCTAGAGGCTATCATAACGTCTTTAATCGGTGTAATTAGATGTTTTGGAATTCCATTAACTTGATTCTCTTCGTAAGTACCACATAAAACACCTAAGATTGCTCCGACATTACCCGCGTTACAATCCGTATCAAATCCAAGTAGATTCACTATTTCCATTGTGTTTAAGAAGTTACCTTTTCCATATAGTAATGCAATTGCTATAATTCCTGCATTCGGTATGATGTGACAGATTCCCTTGTAACAATCTGTCCAATACTTCTCTCTTATGCATGCAAATGCTTCTTCGCTACTTTTTCCTTCTTCGTAGAACTTAATCATGTCTGTTACTACTTTATAATAATTGCCTTCCTGTGAGATATATGTTAACGCTTCTCTCATAATAGAAAGAATATCGTCCTTCTCATATGCTAAAGCGATACATGCTGCGATGAATCTTGCACCAGCAATACCGTCATGATCATGGGTAACTCTTGCACTTGCTTCTGCTAATTCACATGCTAAACTTGGATTTCCTGGTGCTACAAATCCAAAACAATCAATGAAGATTTGTCCACCGATTTGTTCAGCCATCTCCATTCCATTTACGTTAGCACTACCTGACTGTGGTGCTTCCATGCCTGATAAGAGATTCTTATAAGCAGTGTGCTCTGTAGAAAGTTCATTCCCCCACCAGAAGAATCCATGTTCTTTAGGAATATAATTAAGACAGGTATATCCCATCTCTCTAGCTGTAAGATTCTTATAATGTTCCAGTCCTCTTACGAAAAAGATTGGACCATTGCTATCATCATCAGCAGCGAAATCTTGATAATCCACTACATAATCTTTCATTTCGCTTCCATAAAACTTAGCAATCTTTTCTTTCGACCAACCTTCGATTGGAGCACCCATTCGAATACCAATTACTTTACCAAGCCAACCTGCATAGGTTTTTTGTATATAATTATTATGAATCATCTTCACCCTTCTTTCTAAATTATTATCTTCTTACACACAAATTAAAAAAGAAGAGTCGCATGATAGCGATCCAAACTTACTATATGTTCAAATACTTTATCATACAACTCCCTACCTTAATTAATCTATTAAACTTCTAGATCTAACTTAAATATTGCTTCTTTTAGATATGCAACAAACTTCTCTCTATCCACATCTAATAATACAGTGGCATTCGGTTTCTTCATATCAAACCAAACTCTCTTATCCGTAACCGACATACCCGCCGTTAATTCACCTTGTAATTCAATGTCCACATAATAATTCTTTGCAACAAAGATTTCTGGATGTAGAAGATACATCACAGGACAAGCATCAAAAATTGGACTGCGATCAATATCTAACTTCTTAGAAAATTGAGAATAGAATTCTAAGAGATCATATACAAAATCAGATACACGACCCTTGCCCTTGAACTCATAGATTTCTGTATGAAGTATACTTGCTGCAAGACTTACTTCTGTCCCCGCTTGAATAAGAGGAATTCCTGAATGGAACACAATATGAGCTGCATGTGGATCCACCCAGAAATTAAATTCTGCTGCGGCTGTGGAATTACCAGAAGTCGCACTTCCCCCCATCATAGCGATACATTCAATACGTTCTTTTACTTCTGGATACATCTTAAGCAATAAAGCGATATTCGTGAGTGGTCCAAGTGCAACAATTGTCACCTTCTTATCTTCCATCAGAATTTTATCACGTAAAAACTCTACTCCATTTTGCTTAACGAAATCCATCGTTATCTTCTCTATAATTGGTCCATCCATTCCTGTGTCACCATGTGCTTCTGGTGCAGGGGCGATTTCTCGTATTAACGGACCAGCTGCACCTTTGGCAACTGGGATTTCTTTATTCAAAACAGTAAGAACTTTAAGTGTGTTCTCACTTACTTTATCTAACGTCTGATTCCCACCAACACAGGTAATACCAATAACATCGAAATGTTCCGCATTCGCCAGTGCTAACATGATGGCCATTGCATCATCATGCCCTGGATCACAATCAATTAACATCGGTCTCATCTAATTATACACCTATCTTTCCTATCCATTAGTTTTCTTTCTTATACTTACGAATGGAATATCCAACGATACCTATGAATACAGCCACGTAAGGTAATGTAGTAATTAACTCAGATGGCATGTTCTGTAACTGTAATACATTACCTACCGCACTAAAGATACCGAATAGGAAGGACGTAATAACCGTTGGAATAACCATTGATCTACCCATAGCACTAGCTGCGATTGCAATCCAACCACGTCCAGCGATCATATCTCTTGTGAACATTGATAGGTACCCCATTGACATGAAAGCTCCACCAAATCCAGCTAAAAGTCCACTAAGACATAGAGATATAAATTGTACTCTACGAACATTGATACCAACACTTGCTGCTGCGCTTGGATTCTCACCTACCGCTTTGATGTGGGCACCAAGTTTTGTTTTGTTAAGCATTACATAGATTACTACAATCGAAAGCAAAGCTACATAAACTAATACATTATGCCCTGATAGAATTTCTCCTAGTATAGGAATATTCTTTATAACTGGTAAATCAATAGTAGGAAGTTGTTTACTTGCTAGAGAAGCGGAATTACCTTTTTGCCCTGTAAACATATAAAGAACATACACAGTAAAGCTACTAGCGAATAGGTTTAAAGCAATACCTGCCATAATAATCTTCGTACCTAAGTATAAACTTATATAGGCCATAAAAGCACTGAATAAAACGCCGACTATAAGAGCCGCCAACAATCCGATAAAAGCATTTCCACTATATGCAGATACCAAAACTCCTGCTAAAGAAGCTGTAAGCATCGTACCTTCCATTGCGATGTTACTTACTCCTGCCTTATCAGAGATAACATTTCCTAATGACGCAAATAAAATTGGAGTTGTTACACGAAGAATTGCATACCCAAATGCTGGTGTTAAAAATAGAGCTATAAAACTATTCATTCGTACTTCCTCCTTCTATCGCTTTCTTACGTTTTAGATATTTCACTACAAAATCTGCTGTAATTAATAATACAAGTGTCATCTCTACTATGGCAATCATCTCTACTGGAACATCCGTATTTCTAGCCATAATATCTGAACCAGTTCTTAAGTAACTTAATCCAAAGGCTGCAACGAATGCGCCAATAGGATGATTCTTTCCAAGCATGGCAACTAAACAACCATCAAAACCGTATCCAGGTAAGGCTGACCATGTAAAACGGTCATACATACTCATAAGATGCACACTTGATCCCATTCCTGCTATGAATCCTGACATAAAATGCACGATCATCGTTAATGCGAAGAAACTCATTCCAGAGTACTTTGCAAACTCTTTATTAATACCAGTCATCTTAATGGTATAACCAAGTTTGGTTTTCTTATAGATTAACCATATGATTATAGTAACAACAATTAATAAGATAAATCCTGTTGTTACATTGGTCTTAGGAATTAAAACTTGTAATTTAGCAGTTTCAAGATATTGTTCGGAAGCAACACCTGTAACTGACATATCTTTTAACTTTGACTTAAGAATATAAAAACCAACACCGAACAAGATATTGTTTAACATCAATGAAGTAACTAGCTCATTGGCATTGTATTTTGCCTTGAAGAAACCTGAGATACAGGCTATTAATCCACCAAAGATTGAAGCTCCAAGGATAACAATAATAGAGTGTACCATCGAACTACCAAGATGTTTTGTTGCTAACACAGTCGCTACAATACCAGAGATGTAGAAGATACCTTCACCACCCATATTAAACAAACCACTTCTGAACAATAAGGAAGCAGAGATTCCAGCGAATGCTAATGGTACCATAAGTTCTAATACGTTACCGAAGTATCTCATATTGGTAAGTGGTGCTGTTAGTAATTTATTGAATGCATATATTGGCTCATCGCTAGTCAAGAATAACACTACCAAAGTAATTAGAAGAGCAATTACAATAGCAGTCGCAATTTGTATTATTTCATTTTTCGCTTTATTACTAAGCTTCTTCATACATAGCCCTCTCAATTTCTTTCTTCTCTTGTTTCTTAATACCTAACATATATAAACCTAATTCGGATTCGGTAACACCCGATAGATCACGAAAGAATCCAACGATTTGTCCCTCATACATAACGATAATCTTATCACTTACTGCTAATGCTTCTCCAAGGTCCGCACTTAATAGTAATAACGCTTTATTATTGTTTCTTAATTCAATTAAACGTTCATGTATGAAACTAGCTGAACCTACGTCTACACCCCTTGTTGGTTGTTCCGCGATTAACAATTCTGGATTCGCATAACATTCTCTTGCAACTACTACCTTTTGGATATTACCACCCGATAAAGAACCAATTTCCGTATCTTTTGACTGACAAACTACACTATAACTGTCGATAAGTGACTCACTTAATTTATTAATGGCTTTATGATTCATGAACATCTTATGATTGAATTCCTTCGCATCATAGAAACTAGAAATCATATTCTCAGCAATACTAGCCGTATCTGCAATTCCCTGTCTCATACGATCTTCCGGTATATATGCCACTTTCGCTTGATCACGGATATCCTTTATCTTCTTATTCAATAATGATGTTCCGTTTACATCGATTGTCCCAGTCGTCGGTTTCTTATATCCGAACAAAACTTCTACAAGTTCCGATTGTCCGTTTCCTTCTACACCTACAACACCAAGGATTTCTCCTGATTTAGCTATTAAGTTAATGTCATCTAATAATCGGATTTTTCCGCTCTCTAGTGTAACATTCTCCATCTTCAAGATAACTTTTTTGTCTTTGATTTCTTTCTTAATATGAGAATATTCATACTCGATTCGACGTCCTATCATAAGCTCTGAGATGCTTTCAAGGCTTACTTCATTCGTGTTATGGGTAGAGATTAGTTCACCTTTACGAATAACAGAGATTCGATCACTGATTTCTTTTACTTCGTTTAACTTGTGAGAGATAAAGATAATGGTATGTCCACTTTCTTTAAACTTCTTAAGTTCAACAAAGAGTTGTTCTGTCTCCTGTGGCGTTAGTACAGCCGTTGGTTCATCTAGAATCAATACCTTGGCACCTTTGTATAGAAGTTTAAGAATCTCAACCTTTTGCTTCATACCAACACTTAGGTTCTCCACCTTTTCGTCCATTGATAGTTGGAAATTATACTGTTTTGCTAGTTCTTCTGCCTTCTTCTTGCTCTTTCTTGAATCAATGAAACTAAATCTTGTAGGCTCATCCCCTAACACGATGTTCTGAAGAACTGTGAATGATGGTACTAACATAAAATGTTGATGTACCATACCAATTCCAATTGCTATAGAATCTAATGGAGATGCAAATGTAACCTCTTTTCCATCATATAATATCTGTCCGCTTGTAGGTTTTTCAAGTCCAAATATAATCTTCATTAAGGTAGATTTACCTGCACCATTCTCTCCAACAATTGCATGAATTTCTCCTTTACGAAAACCAACGGAGATTTTCTTATTTGCAACAACTCCATTGTCGTAAACTTTTGCAATGTCTTTTAATTCTAATATATACTCTTGATTCATACGTAACCTCCATATGGTTTTGTAATATGAGCAACTTTATTTGCAATTCCAATAGTAAAAGAGGTCTGCCTACTATTCATAAGCAGACCTCTTAAGTCTTATCTAATCTCGTTTTATGGTTGAACGCTTTCTCTTAATTTAACAATATCTTTATCTTTCATATTAAATGCTGTAGAAACTGTAACTTCACCAGCTTTTAATGTAGCTTCTGCTTTTTCAACGATTTCGTTTACTTCATAAGTAACTGCTGCTAAATAGAATTCGTTCTTAGCAATACCTACACCATCTTCTTTGATACCGAATTGTTCGTGTGTTCCCCAAGCAAGTGTACCTTCTTTTGCTGCTTTTACAGATTTAAGGATTGTTTGGTCAATTGTCTTGTAACCTGAAGTTATGATTTTTTCTGCTTTTGCACGATCTGTTTCAGCATAAAGCATAGCTTGGTCACTATCTACTCCAATTGCATACTTGCTTAATTCGTTCGCTGCATCGATAACACCATTTCCTGCATTACCTGCACATGCAAAGATTACGTCAACGCCTGATTTATATTGATTTAAAGCGATTTCTTTTGCAGTTGCTACATCAGCAAAATCTCCAACATATGACACAACTACCTTGATATCAGGATTAACTGACTTAGCACCTTCAATATATCCAACCATGAAGTCATTGATACCTGGAATATCCATACCACCAATGAAACCAATCTTGTTATTCTCATCTGCTAATGCCATATCAGAAGTTGTAGCTGCAGCGGCAACTACACCAGTTAGATAACCAATTTCATTAGTAGAATAGAACATGGAATATACATTCTCTAATCCTGAACCTTCTTCAATATCAAAGTTAATGAATTTTTGTTCTGGATATTCCTCTGCTACTTTATTCATATAAGGAGTGATTTGCCAGTTACAGCTAAGGATAACATCATATCCAGCTTCCGCTGCATCGATAAAGTATGATTCCCATTTTGATTCATCATTACCGATTTCAATAACCTTAGTTTTCACACCATCTACTTGTTCTTCAACTAACTTCATTCCTTCTACTGCTAAATCATAGAAAGATTGATCCCCTTGGAACGGAATTAATAATGCTGCCGTGTAAGAATCATCCCCCGTCTTCTTGCTAGAGCAAGCCGTTAACATTCCAAGTGCCATAACACATACTAATAATAATGAAACTAATTTTTTCATCTTTAAACCCTACCCTTTCTTTAATTCTGGCATCTTTGTGCTTTGCACAAATTGCTGTGTAAAATAGTTATCCTTACACATTTTCCTTGTATCTATCTGCATCAGCGCCTTGTGCACCTTTTACAGTCGTAGTGATTGCCGCTATGCCGTTAGCATAATCGACCGCGTCCTTTAATTCTTTTCCTTGTAGAATCGCTACAGCAAATGCTCCGTTAAAGGCATCTCCTGCCCCTGTCGTGTCAACAACTTTAATGTTTCTTGCTTCAAGATTAACAATATTATTCCCGTCATGATAATAAGCACCATGTTCACCAGCACTCATGATAATCTTGTTGGGATACTTAGCTAAAGTTGTCTTATAGTCTTCCTTGAAGATGGAAACTAATTCTGTTTCATTCGGTATCAGATACGATACCTTTTCTATATAGTCAGGATTGATATTCTGTGCGGGTGCTGGATTTAGGAGTACGGATACACCTTCCTCTTTACACACATCAATCGCATAATATACAGTTTCTAATGGAATCTCCAACTGTAGAATTACCATATCCGATTGTTTAATAACATGACGTATCGAATCAATGTAGGTACTATCTACCAAAGCATTTGCTCCAGGTACTACTACAATATTATTATCCTTAGGGCTTGTTGTTACGATTGCAATTCCAGTTGGCACTTCGGATACAATACGAATATGTTCACTATTCACTTGGTTTTGTTGTAATGCCTCCAAAAGAATTCTTGCATATTCATCTGTTCCAACGAGGCCTGCCATAGTAACATTGGCTCCTAATTTCGCAGCACATATGGCTTGATTCATTCCTTTACCACCTGGTAGTACCTCGAAACTATTACTTGACACCGTCTCTCCTGGTACAGGAAGTTCATCTACTTGAACCATCAAATCTGCATTCAAACTCCCAATAACGAGTATGTTATTCAATCTAACATCCTCCTTCTACTTATTTATCTTTTTTTAACTCGAGTGTCACAAGGTCCATTTCTTCTTTTGGATGAATACTTTACTTATGACTTTTTGACCCTCAAATCTATTTATTATATTGTCTTCGTACTTTGTCTAACAACTAACGTGTTATCTAACTGTATGTTAATAGGTGGAGCTATGGTTTTGTCAATCAATTGAACGATATATTCGCTCGCTTTGGTTGCCAATTCGGCCAACGGCTGAGCAATTGTCGTCAATTTGGGATGAACATATTCTGCTATATCAATATTGTCATACCCCATAACTTGTACCTGATCTGGAATTACTATCCCTAACTCAGATAACCAACCAATACATTGAATTGCGGATATATCATTCCAAGCAAAAATTCCGTCAACACCATCTTCAATCATTTTCTTAAGCTCTACACTATCAATCTCTGAGTGATTTCTAATCGCGTAGGATACCTTATGTTTCACAACTGTTTCAACGAACATATCCTCACGTATCTTAGCTGGAATAATCTGTTCATTACTGCTAAGATACAAGATTTTCTTGCAACCACAAGCGATTAGATGCTCTGTTGCTAACACTGCACCCTGTCTGTTATTGCTAGTTAGCGTGATATAGTTAAGATCATCTTCATTAATTCGATCTAATAGGATAATCGGAATATCTGTCTTTAGCTCCATGAAATCATAAGAACCTGTAATTAGGATAATCCCATCAAAGCGATTGGATATTGCCATGTTCAAGTAATTTCTCTCTAATTCAATATCACCATTCGTATTACAAAGTACTGTTTTATATCCTTGCTTCAATAAGTTTTGTTCTATAATATGAACCAATTCTGTGAAGAAAGGGTTACAAATTGTTGGAATCATGACACCAATTGTTTTGCTATGATTTGACTTCATCGCTCTAGCTAGTTCATTAGGCATATAGTTCAATTGCTCACAAGCATTCTTGATTTTTTCTTTCGCCTCTTCGCTTATGTACCCTCTTGCATTCAGGTACCGAGACACGGTCGATGTACCAACTCCAGCTAATTCTGCCACTTGCTTAATCGTTGCCATAGTATCCTCCTATGTGGTATCGTTGCCACATCCACATCATAGTTTATATTTCGACTTATGTCAACAATAAATCACACGATTTTTCATAGTATTTTTCTATTAATAACGTAGGCTAAATAATACTATAAGCAGTGTTAATATAACGAATATTTCTTCCTATTTTTATGTATTATTCCCTTTAATTGGTCCACCAGAATATAGTAAAAGAGAAGGAATTTTCTACTTACAATTCCTTCTCTCTAATATTAATTTATATGCTATTAAACAACTCCCGCACTTCCTTGATACATTTGTTTCTTTTTCAAACTCTTTATTACTAAATAATATGCAGGTACTAAGAATAAATCTGCCATAATCCAAGCTACCGGACTTGCGAAACATGCCGCAGTAAATCCAAACACTGGTACAAATGCAAAACCAACAATCGCACGGGCTGCCATTTCACATACCCCTGCTATAATGGCAAGTTTACTAAATCCCAATCCTTGTATTGTAAAACGAAAGATGTTGACAAGTGCAAGTGGAAAATAGAAGACGCTTACACATTTTAATAAATAAGCAGAATTACGAATTATCTCAACTTCTTTAACATCAATGAATAACAAAGTAAATTGTTTTCCGAATACAAATAAGATTATACAAGCGATTACAGAATACACCAATCCAATGAAACTACATGCTTTCAATCCCTTTGTAACACGATCAAGCTTACCAGCGCCTACATTCTGACCTGCATAGGTTGCCATAGTAGATCCCATTGCATCAAAGGGACAACAAAAGAACATACTGATTTTACTACCAGCAGTCATTGATGCTACCGCTAAGGAACCCAAAGAATTTACAGCTGTTTGTAAAATTACACTACCGATTGCTGTTATGGAATATTGGAGACCCATCGGTATTCCCATCATACAAAGTTTGCTCATATATCTTGCATCAGGACGCCATTCCTCTTTCGATATCTTAAGAATTGGGAATTTCTTCGTTATGTAGACCAAACACAAGATTCCTGATATTGCTTGTGATATCACGGTTGCCCATGCGGCTCCAGCAACTCCCATATTAAGTATAAGTATTGCGGCAAGATCAAGTATTATATTCAATAATGATGACATTACTAAAAAGTACAATGGTGTTTTGCTATCTCCTAGAGATCTTAAGATACCTGCTAGTAAATTGTACAAGTATATTACTGGAATCCCCAAGAATATAACAAATATATAACTATATGAACCATCAATGATATCACTAGGCGTATCCATCCATACTAGAATTTGACGACACAATATACATACTACTACAGTAGTGATTACAGAAAAAACGATCGATAACCACACACTATTGGCAACAAATTTCCGTAAGGAAGAATGGTCTTTCGCTCCAAAGGATTGCGCAACTGGTATTGCGAAGCCATTGCATACCCCCATACAAAATCCTATAATCATAAAATTAATGGAACCTGTTCCACCAACTGCTGCTAACGCTTTTGGTCCTAAGAAACGGCCAACAATCATAGTATCCATCATATTATAGAATTGTTGGAATAGCATTCCAAATAATAATGGTACGAAAAATCGTATTATCAGTTTAAATGGAGACCCCACCGTCATATTCTGTGTTGTACTATTCGACATCTTCGACATCCTCCTAATTGTATATTCATAGATATTCTAATACAAACCACAGAATAAACAATACAATTTATTATCTATTTATTGTCTTATCTTCTACTATATTAGTTTTTCTTTAACCAAATAACCTTTTTCCTTTGATTTTCCAAACACTTGGATTGAATATAATTACCATTGGAATTAATTCTAATCTACCTGCTAGCATATCAAACATTAATATGCATTTTGAAAATGGACTATATTTTGCAAAGTTCTCCATTGGCCCAACACCGTCAAAACCAGGACCAACATTATTAAGCGTTGCAGCAACTGCTGTAAAATTCGTTTCAAAGCTATAGTTCTCAAAAGATATTAGTAAAACTGAACTTATGAAAATCACAAGGTACAAGGAAATGTATGTTTTAACGGAATTCACAATTTCGTTATTTACCTTTTTACCTTCTATACGAACGGTACGTACACTTCGTGGATGCATATATGCAGCAAGTTCATTCTTAATATCTTTCCACAAAATCACAATCCTTGATACCTTAATACCACCACCAGTGCTACCCGCACATGCGCCAACAAACATCAATAAGATTAAGACACTCTTTGAAAGAGAAGGCCACAAGTTAAAATCAACGGTAGCAAATCCAGTCGTCGTAATTACTGACGACACTTGAAAGAATGCTTGCTGTAATGCCGACCATATACTTGGGAAAGATCCTCTAATATTGATACCTATTACAATAGTAGATATAGCTATAATTCCTACATACACACGAAGTTCTTCACTCTTTAGAATCTGTTTTGGCTTACGAACTAAAAGCAAGAAGTAGATTGAAAAATTCACGCCGAATAACATCATGAATACTCCAACAATATTTTGTATTGCAACACTGTAGCCTGCCATACTGTTATTCTTAATACCAAAGCCACCTGTTCCAGCAGTACCAAAAGAGGTTGTCAATGCATCAAAAACAGTCATTCCACTAATCAACAGAAGTACTACTTCTATTAAAGTTAAAATGATATAGATTCCATATAGAATCAATGCGGTATCTCGAACACGTGGAACTAATTTATTGACACTTGGACCTGGGCTTTCCGCTTTCAATAGATGCATGTTATCCCCGCCAGCAAGTGGAAGGATACATAGAACAAAGACAAGAACTCCCATACCACCGATCCAATGTGTAAAGCTTCTCCAAAACAAATTACATTTTGACAATGCTTCTACATCACTAAGAATCGTTGCTCCTGTCGTAGTAAAACCAGAGATTGTCTCAAACATAGCATCCACTATAGACGGTATTTCTCCATTAAACACAAATGGCAAAGCGCCAGTTATACTAAGTACAATCCAACAGGCAGCAACGCTAATAAAGCCATCTTTGGCATAAAACGCTTTATTGGAAGGTTTTTTTAACGTTAATGCAATACCAATCGCAAGACAAATAATCGATGTTACAACATAAGCAAAACCGCTATCCTCTCCATAATAAACTGCAACAAAACTCGGGATTATTAGAAATATCCCTTGGAAATTCAATATCCAACCTACAATGTAACTAATAAATCTATAATTCATAGTATTATCCCCTTAATATATCTGCTAAATCTTGATAGCCTAAATTAGTTGTAACAACAATTACACGGTCCCCTTTGACAATGCAATCTTGGCCCCTTGGAGTAATAATCTTTCCACTTCGATTAATACAGCAAATTAATAGATTATCTTTAAGATTTAACTTCTCTATAGGAATTCCTATTAACTTCGAATCTTCATTTACATAAAATTCAAGCGCTTCAGCTTTATCCTTCTTTATCTTATATAGTGTCTCCACATTACTTCCGATCGAATTATTCATCGCTCTTACATATTGAACTATATACTCTGCTGTTATATATTTTGGGTAGATAACACTACCTAACTCCAAATTATTAATAACATCATCAAAAGCAATACGATTAACCTTCGTTATAATCTTTCCTTTTGTTTTACTATGAGCATATAATGATAGTAATACATTCTCTTCATCTAAACCAGTTAATGAAGCAAAGGATTCTGTCTCTTCAATACCTTCTTCCTTCAATAAACTCTGATTCGTTCCATCTCCATTAATAATCATGGCACGTGGTAATAATTCAGTTAGTACTTCACAACGATTTAAATCCTGTTCAATAATCTTAACATCAATCCCATAACCAATTAGTTGATTTGCCAAATAATAAGATAATGCACCACCACCTATTAACATAGCATTCTTAACAGGATTTGATATAACTCCAATCTTAACAAAAAATTCCACTGCCTTTTTATGAGAAGCTATAATTGAAACCACATCTTTTTCTTTGATAATGAATTCTCCATTTGGAATGATAACCTCTTCCGCACGCTCCACAGTACAAACTAAAACATCACAGTGTAACTTACTTGCAATTTCTTTAACACTAATATTATGTAGAATAGAACCATCTTGTACTTTAAAGTTTAATAATTCTACTCGTCCTTTATTAAAACGATCAATACTTATTGCGGAAGGAAATCGCAGTACTCTTGTTATCTCACTAGCTGCCGCATTCTCTGGATTGATAACCATAGACAAACCAAGTTCTTCTTTAATAAAATTAATCTCCTTACTATAAATAGGATTTCGTACTCTTGCAATTGTCTTACAATCTCCAACTTTTCTTGCAATTAAACAACAAAGAAGATTCAACTCATCCGATCCAGTTACCGCAATAAGAAGATGTGCCTTTTCAATTCCTGCTTCAACTTGTGTTAAGTGACTAGCACCATTCCCCGCTACTCCAAGGGAATCGTATTTATATGAAACTTCCTCAACTATTTTTTCATTTATATCAATTACTGAAATATCATGTCCCTCTTGACTTAGTTGCTCCGCTAATGTACTTCCTACTTTTCCACAACCAACTATAATGATCTGCATATTAACCTCCAAAATTTTATCCATGCGTATGTATTCAATGTACAACTCTATACATTGTATCATATAATATTTTTAATTCAATATAATAAATTACTACTTATTGAATATAATAAAACCCATAATAATTTACTAATTACCATGGGTTTTAAACACGCTATTTTACTATTGTTTTTTGTTTGGATTCTTAGGAAACCAACCTTTTTTGACTCTCTCTTCTTGTTCGAATAATTCCTGAATACTCCATAATAATGAAAATCCCAAGATTGCTAATATCGTACTAACTACATTCTGTTTACAAAATAGCGAAGCAACAATGCAACCAATACCTGCTACACCAAACACTGGCCATGCCTTTTTACCTATGTAATATTCTGTTTTAATTACTACTGGATGCAAACCACCTATTATTAAGAATGCTACTATACCGGTTATCAGACCATTAAAATACATAAATCTACTCCTTTTTTATCATTATAGGATTCGAGTGTCATAAGGCAGTTTATTTTTTAATCTCGTCAATTTGCACTAATTTATGTGTGAATAAGTTATGCCAAACGTAGTTCACTCGCAACACGCTCTCGCTTGGATAAAGTTCGTAGTGGTACATAAGGCTCTAAAATACAGAGCCAAAGTACCAACGACTTCATACAGTTGCTCTTCGAACTACGTTCGACATAACATTAGTTAAGTGATATATGTGCAAATTGACAAAGGCAAGTTTTGCGAGAGGCTTTTGACGCCCGAATCATTATAGTTATAATATATTGAACTTATCGATGTATATGACTTAAACTGGATAGGATACTTGTAATTCAATTTCAACACAAGGAAGGCATTCTCCACGACTAAGCCCCGGGAATTCCTTCCTTGATCATTTTCTTAATGGCGAATTTCTTTATAGAGAATTTCTTTATAGAAAAGTTTCTTAAAACAATTCTTTATAAACAATTCTTTAATATAGTTTCAATATTTTCTGTGGAAAGTCCTACATAACAGCTTTCCATATCATTGTGATTTGTCGTAGCAACAGCCATATCATGAATGGATTTTTCTTCAATCCCAACTTCCTTAAGCGTCATAGGAATACCACATTCTTTAAAGAAGTTTTCTGTTGCGTCAATTCCCTTAGTAGCTAATTCCATGCTATCTTCACCTTCGAAATCCCATACATTTCTTGCGTAATTACAGAATTTATAAAGTGTCTTCTCACTTAAGATATATCGCATCCAACTTGGGGTAACAATCGCCAAACCTACTCCATGAGTAATATCGTAGAATGCACTAAGTTCATGCTCAATTGGATGGCAAGTCCAGGCTCCACCTTTACCTGCACAAACCAATCCATTAAGGGCTAATGTTGAAGCCCACATAAGATTAGAACGTGCTTCATAATCCTTTGGATTCTCTAATGCCACTGGGCAGTACTTGATACAAGTCTTTAAGATACTTTCGCATAAACAATCTGATAGATATGCTTCGTCATCCTTTTGAAAATACTGTTCATATACATGCGACATAATATCTGCTGTTCCAGCTGCAGTTTGTGTCTTAGGTAATGTAAATAGATACGTAGGGTCAAGTATAGATGCCATTGGTATGAAATTAGGACTTCCTGTACCAAACTTTTCTTTTGTTTCCATGTTACTAATTACTGCATTCCCATTCATCTCAGAACCTGTTGCTGCTAATGTAAGTACAGTAACAATTGGCAAAACCTCATCAATCTTAGAAGGGTCTACAACTAAGTCCCAAGGATCTCCATCATAGAATGCACCACCAGCTATAACCTTAGCCGCATCAATACAACTTCCTCCACCCACTGCTAGTATAACATCTATCTTATGTTGTTTGCATAATCTAACACCTTCTCTAACAGAAGTGATTCTAGGGTTTGGTTCAACTCCAGGTAATTCTACTATGCTAAATCCTTTTAACAAATCTATAATCTGACCATATAAACCTAGCTTCTTAATACTTCCTCCACCATATACTAATAAAACATTCTTACCATATGCTGTTAATAGTCCTGGTAAATTAATAATCTGATCCCTACCAAAACGGATATCTGTACGAGCATGAAATTTAAAATTATTCATATGTTACCTCCTATTTAATCTAGCTATTGCGTTTGCCACTCTAGTATATTCATTATAGAATTTTTAATACTACCTATTCATTATATCTCATCAATACATATATAACAAACCCATTGTTGAAAATATTATTTGTTCATTTTTACTGAATATAATTCCAAAATCCAGATTACCATGATATACAGCATACAATCAATTTCTCTTAGCTTTTAGTTTACTATACCCAATCGGTTAGTGTGATTCAACTTAGCTAATTCTTGGCACAAAAAAAGAACGTCCTAACGTTCTTTCAGACTATAGATAAATTAACTTATGGATAAGATTATTCAAAATCAAAGTATTAATAAAGACTAAAGATACGAGAATTTCCGGTCTTTAGTAATCTACGTTACTAAATTGTAATTTTAATAATTATTTTTCAATTTTTATTCTCATACCGTTCCCATTATATCCGAAGGGTACGGCTTCAAATCCGCAACTTTCATAAAATTTTTCCATACCTTTTATTGATATCAAGTTAATGGTACTATACTCTCCAACAATTGTATTTCCTTTTATCTCATCAATTATAGAATTTACAAGCTTTTTCCCTATTCCTTTTTTTTGATATTTTGAATTTACCACTACATCAACTAAAAGATATGACATGCCATCTCCAATTGCTCTAGCCATTCCAACTGCACAATTAACATATATAGCTTTTTTCACAATAGTGCTATTTTTTATAGCTTTTTCAACAACGATTGGATTTTTAGATTCCCATCCAACTTGTTTTCTTAAATTATTATATTCATCAACATTTAAACTATCTCTTATCTCAATTCCTATTTCATTCATAAAAATCTCCTTGATAAACTCAAATTTATTAAAGAATACCATAAGTTGGGATAAAAATATAGCATTAATTATTTATACACATATTTATATTCTTCTTATAATAATTGGCTTTGTCTACAGTCTGAAAGAACGTCCTGACTTTCTTTTTTCATTACATTTAAACTCCATATTATATACATGTTTATCTTTAGTTTTAGTAATTTGATTACCTTTATATTATTAACATTTTATACTATAAGTACTAAACTTACCCTTAAAACCACATTGACATAATTTATCCTCATATTCATCTCTTTTTTCCTTACTGTCATAATCATTTAAAAACCAAGTCACTTTACAAGTATCAATTTTGTTGCATATCTCTTTAATATATATTTCGTCAACTTTAGCAAAAGAAAAGCCATATGAATAAATCTCATTAACAGAATCATCTAACACATTAAAAAAATCTTGGTTACTGTTTATAGCTCCAGCTGTATTTTTTTTCAATGCGTCATGCATATGTTGAAAGCTTTCTTCAGTTCCAGCCATCAAACCATAATTATCATCACTAAAATAATTATAATCGTATCCATGACCAAACAATAGCTGTCCTCCTTGAACTCCATGAATATGACATACATCTTCTATTCCATATATCTTCTCTATAGTCTTCGTATAATTAAACGACAATACTAAAATATCCCCAGAGTTAACTAAATCAAAAAAATCTTTTTTTCGTTTTGCATTAACAATCTCTATTGTTGAAATCCATCTACTAAAATATTTTGGAATTGCTAAGATTGGATTTATTAATTCTAAAGCACATCCCTCATTAAAATAACTTTCGTCCCATTCATAATCATCACCTTCTTCGTCTTCATCAAAATCCATAATATAATTTTCAAATTCTATGTTTCCTACTGCTTCCTCAAGATTACACCAGTTACTTCCCTCTACATTTGTTAATATATGTTCGATAAACCCTACTTCCTCATTAACATTGCTTACTACATCATTCCCTTTACCATCCATTATATAAGCGGGTGCATAATCAATATCCTCTGCATTAGGATATGTCTTCACTAAATATTTATGAAAATCTTCATATGAGGTATCTAACCCATGCGATAAATCAAAACCATTTCCAATGACAAATAATTTTTTCATAATCACCCTCCAAAAATTTATACTCTCCTGTGTCATTATTGTGCAAAATATGTATGTTTTTACTGGTATCCCTTACCTCAATTCTCTTCTCTATTGTTTAAATAAATAGATTATTATATGTAACAAAGTACCCTACCTCCTTTAAAATACCATATTTTTCATATTTATTCAATATTTTTCGACTAAATATATAAAGTAAATTAATTTATATCACTTACAAAATAAAATCAAGCGTGTTGGAAAATCAAAAAATTTTACACGACCATTTACTAATTTCTTAGTTATTGTATATGATAATTCTCATATTTTATTTCGATGATAGCAACATCACATCTTCTGGTTGAATATGAAGGTAACCCCCTTGCTGCCGAGTGACGATATTTTCCTTATTCTTTGGTACTTGCCACCACATATGACAATGGTTACTTCCTGATTTTTTTACGATGTATTTGTATTCAAAGGGTGTTTCCGATTGTTCTAGAATCTCAAAGAGAAAACTATTTATCTGTTCTTTCTCTGAGCGATTTATATGATGAGAACGAATCCCTACATGTGTTATATCATTATGTACTTTATCTACTGTTTCCAAAGTAATCCCCCATTCCTTAGCATACACATGATTCTCATCTAGTTTCGTTATCACCGATATATTCTTACAACCAGTTAATCTTGCCGTCTCCATTCGATATGGTTTTGCAAATAAGTCTCTTGTTTTTCCTGATTCAATCATACAACCTTGATCCATAAGAAGTAATTGATTCGTAAACTCATAGATCTCATCCCTACTATGGGAAACCATAATCATACCGCCCTCATATTCATCTAAGAGATGCTTCATCTCCATCTTGAGATTATCTTTTAGAAAGCTATCTAATGCTGAGAAAGGTTCGTCAAGCATTAGTACCTCCGGTTCATATGCCATGATTCTTGCCAGTGCAACTCTTTGCTGCTGACCACCGGACAATTCTTTGGGATATCTTTTCTCAAGTCCTTTCAAGGCAAACTTCTTAATCATGATAGCAACTCGTTCTTTGATTTCTTCTGATTTTCTTCCTCTAAGCCCTGCTGCGATATTCTTCTCCACTGTCATGGTAGGAAATAATGCATAATTTTGAAATAGGTATCCTATGTTTCTTTTCTGTGTGGAAATATTAATATTCTTCTCAGAATCAAAATAAACTTGATCATTAACAAGTATCCTTCCTTTATCCGGTGTGCTAATACCTGCTATCGCCTTTAACGTCATACTCTTACCACACCCCGACGCCCCTAATATTCCTATCCTGTCATCGTCTCCCACAAACTTAGACATTAATTTGAAACTTTGAAAGTCCTTTTCTATATCAACATGAATCATCATATGGATCTACCACCTTGTAACATTCTTCATTCTTCTACCTGTAACCAAGTTAATTGAAACTACTATACCAAATGATATTACGATCATAATAGCTACCCAAATTCCTGCTAACTGGTAATTACCATCTTGTATTACCATCGCAATTTTTTGTGATATTGTTCCAGTTTTCCCTGCGATATTACCAGCCAACATAGAGGTTGCACCATATTCTCCAATCGCTCTTGCGAATGTAAGAATCGTTCCTGATGCTACACCAGGTGCTGCGGTAGGAAGAATCACCTTCCAGAATATCTTTCTCTCAGACATCCCAAGTGTCCGTGCTGCAAAAATCAGATTGGAGTCAACTTGTTCAAACGCTGCTCTTGCATTGCGGTACATTAATGGCAACGCGATTACGGTTGCTGCAATTACACATCCTAGCCAAGTTTGTACAATCTTAATGTCAAAGGTATCAAATAGAAAGATACCTATCGTCCTTCTTCTACTGAATAATAAGAGAAGAAAAAATCCTGCTACTGTTGGAGGTAATACCATTGGTAGCGTAAGAATTCCATCTGCCACTGCTTTCTTGCGTTCACTCATTCTAACAACTCTACCAGCTAACCATATTCCTACAAAGAAGGAAACAATCGTTGCTGCTATTCCTGTTTTTAATGATATTAACAATGGACTATAGTCGAGTTCTTTTAAGATTTCTAACATGGTACCACCCCCTATTCAATTTATTCCGTATAGATCATAAACATATATTTCTCAAACACAGCTTTTGCTTCATCTGTATCTAAGAAAGCTAGAAAATCAGCTGCAGCTTGTTTCTTCAAGTCATCTGCTTCGGAATTGTTAAGCATTGCAACTGGATAAATAATATCCCCTGTTAAGGCTTTATCTGCATATGCAATAATATCCACATCATCTTTTACGGAATACGCATCGGAATAATATACGGTACCGATTTCATTAGAACCTTCTTTCACAGCTTCTGTTACTTTACTCACATTACCACATTCATTAATCTCAATTCCTCCAAGAGCTACTGAAACTTCTTCTGTAGTATAGACAGCTGTATCATCTACTGCTTCTAGTAACCCTAAGTTCACAAGTATGGTTCTTGTATATTTTCCAACAGGTACGCTTCCACCTGCAAGTGCCATACTCTCGGCTAGATTCATAGTATCAAATCCAGTAACCTTCGTTCCACTTCCTTTTGGTGTAATCAATACCACTTGGTTATTCAACAAGTTTTTTCTAGTTCCCTCAACAAGATATCCTTCGCTCTCTAATGTATCCATCTGTTTTGTTGCCGCTGAGAAGAAGATATCGCATTCGTATCCTTCCTGAACTTGCGTAAGAAGCGTGCCAGAACTATCTGCATTATATGTAATCGTTACATTCGGATGCGTCTCATTATACATGTTCTTAATCTCTTCCATTGCACCACTTAAACTCGCAGCTATGAAAACTTGAATCTCTGTCTGTGTTGCTTCTGATTTCACTACAGAACTCGTTGTCTGTGTTTTGGTCTCTGTGTTCGCCGTCTCTGAATCTACATCTGCACTCGAAGTCTCCGATTCTAGCTCTACGCTCGTCGACTTCGCTTCCGCACCTTTATTATCCTTCTTACTTGCGCATCCCATCAACAGAGAAGCCAAAAGCATTACTACCATTACTAAACTGACTATTCTTCTCTTCATAAAATGTACCTCTTCTTTCTCCTAAGATTTTATAATTGCTACCGTTCACCCACCCTTTGGTTATTCTATAGTGATATAATATTATTGAACTGTAGATTATAATTAGCAATCCTACCATCAAAAAACTGCTTAGTCTAATAGTTAAAATCAATAGGATAGGGAAACCACTACGCCATTTATCTATGGTGTATGTACAATACCTAATTATCTATTTAATTTATTTGCATTAACATTATTTTCTAAATCAATCTTGCCAAAAGAACTAATGTTGAGAAATTGACTTTAATTGTAAATCTTTCTATAATAAGATAACCTAAAAAATGTTTACATGAACAAGACACGACTGGAATAAGGAGGGATAGAATGACGTTACGACATTTGGCTATATTTACTACAGTCTACAAAACCTTAAATATGACTTCTGCTGCTAAGAAGCTATATATGACACAGCCTTCCGTTAGTCAGGCAATCAAAGAATTAGAGAATTTTTATGAGAAGAAACTCTTCGAACGATTATCACAGAAACTATACATAACGGAAGCTGGCCACTGTTTGTACGAATATGCAAACAAAATTCTAGCACTCTATGAAGAATCCATAACGAAACTGCAATCCGAAAATATCGTAGAAAAGATACGAGTAGGTGGCAACTATACCATGGGTATTACTATGTTAGGTGATATCACCGATGCCTTTTATATTGACCATCCGAAGATAGAAATAAGCGTAATTATCAACAAAACCTCCTTCATTAAAGAGCTTCTTCGAAACAATGAGCTTGATCTTGCATTAGTGGAAGAATCTTGCGCTGTATACGATACAGATATGATACAACGACCATTTTATCAAGACCATGTTGTCGCTGTAGTATCTCCCTATCACAAACTTGCAGGTGCCGATACTGTATTCTTATCTGATCTTGCAAACGAAAGGTTCCTTACTAGAGAAAAAGGAGTAGGTGCTAGGGAGATGTTTGAAAGCATTATGGTCTCAAACGGTTATCCTTTCGCTCCTACCTGGGAAAGTATTAGCGCAACTTCATTAATCAATGAATGTAAGAAGAATGTTGGTATCGCAATACTGCCATACGAGGCAGTAAAAGAACAACTTGCACATGACGAATTAGTAGAATTACACATTAAAGATGTGAATTTATCAAGAAATCTAGTTATCATGTTCCACAAGAGTAAATGCATTACTGCAAACATTCAAAGTTTCATTGATACGTGTCTATATTACACTACTAAAAACACGGCCTCTAAAGCACTTCTACGTGCTTGATGCCGTGCCTTTTTACATTCTATAGTATACTTGAATCGTTGTTATTTATCACAATCAACAATACCTGCATGAATTAGCTTTGCTAAAAATTCTCCTACATCTAATTCCGCTTCCTCTTCATCTATTCCATTTCGCTCCATCGTATACCTAATCAATCCTTCGCAATCGACTCCTTTTTCCATCAGAGCCCATAGTGCAATCCCTAACTCATTAATCGATGGCATACAAACTAGTGATCCATTCATCTTATCTGCCTCACTAAATATATTAAACTCTCCTCCCATCTCAAGGAGAACATAACCTGGTTTCAATCTAATCCTCTTTACTAGCATTGGATCACTCCTTTATCTCATGATTGGTACACCTTGCTTCATCAATTCAATATCTTCTCGGTCTGGTGCAGTGCTTACCATTAAAACGGAACTATCTAACCATTCATAGACAACACTGACTGCTTGACCCAGCGCCATCTTTACTACAATTGAAGAATCCATAATACCTAACTCCTTCATATCTGTAACTCTATCCTGCTCAACATCATATCCAAGCATCATGCCATCCGTATTACCATTATTAAATATACTGATATTCCTTCCATTTAATTTACACAAGGTCTTAATAGGTGTTTTACAAGCAGCTTTTAATAACTTAACTCCATAACGTTCTTCTTCGTTAACAACGTCTGTTTCTTCTAATTCACTCGCTACTTGTAGCAAAGAACTTCCCCCGCCTGGTATCATGCCTCCATCAAGAATGTTCCTAGCTGTTTTAACTGCAGCTTCCATGCTTGTTTTGTTCTCTCGAATCTCCTGGCTTGTTCTACCTCCCGCATACATCACAGCAACTCCATGCTTAAGCCTACCGATTCGTTCTCGATACTTTTCCTTATCGTATGCATTGGTTTTCTCATCCTCGATTATCTCTTGAATCTCTTTCATTCGGTTTGCTATCTGCCAGTCCTGTCCCATACCACCTATTATAGTAGTATGCTCCTTCGCGATAGTTACTTCTTTCGCTCTACCTAACATAGCAAGAGTAACCTTTTCAAGTTCGTCGCCTCTTTCTTCCTTAACAACAACTCCACCTGTTAATATAGCAAGGTCCTCAAGCAGGTCATCTTTTCTAGACTTATAACCTTCTGCCTTAATTACGGCCGTTTTGAACATTCCTTGGGTGTGATTGTGTATTAGCATAGTGAGAGCTTCCCCTGTTACCGCTTCAGCTACTAGGATTATCGGATTACCAGTAGTCATAACCTGTTCAAGGATCGGTAAGATTTGGTTAAATGTCGAGATCTTATAATTCGTAATCAGAATGTACGGATTGCTATACTTGGTTCTATCCTTTCCCTTAGTACAAAAGAGCGGTGATAGATATCCTTGTTTTAACTGCATACCTTCTTCATACACAATATGATTATCTACGCTGTTTGATGGTTTAACCAAAACAATACCTTGCTTTGATACCGCATCATATGCCTGCACTGCCATCTTCGCAATCTTATCGTCATTACAAGATGCTTTCACAGCTTTAATTAAGGTATCTGAATCATTGATATATACGGTTGATTTATCTATCATATATATAGCTTTCGTCAATGCCTTCTTTAAACCTCTTCTTATGTAAACTGGACTAATTCCAGCCGCAAGATACTTAAGTCCTTCTTCCACCATTCCTTTCACTAACAATGCAGTTAAAGTTGAGCCATCTCCTACACGCTCCCCCATGTTCAACACCGCATCACGTACGAGTTGAACCCCTTCATCAAGGAATAAGTCTTGTGACTTAAAATCTTGTAGAATCTGCGAACTGCTACCTGTAATAATTACAGATTTACTGGAACTCTCAACTACAACATTGAGTCCGCAGGGCCCATAAGTAGGCTCTAGTACTCTACAAACCATAAGAATTCCCTCTGCCATTGTCTGTATTGCCTCCCTATTATATCTCATGTCCTTTAACATAAAATCACCTCTCAGCTAATTATAGTAAATGAGTACGCAAGCGCATTTATTCGTCTGTAGAATTTTAAACTAAGAAGTAGTAAAGGTGTTTCGCTATCGTTTCTTAGTTATAGTACGTCAGCCAAGAAACAAAACTACTGTGTCATGAGTTTTGCTTTTCTACTTTATAGATCACAAGTACGGTATAGTTATCGAACGAATAAATACTCTTGGGTATTCATCATTAACTTTACTTATAGACTTTTGCCTTAGCTATAACAGCCAAGTAGCCAACCAAACATTATGAAACTTTCAGAATTATGATAATCTTCACCCTTGAATTGAAATCTAATAATTCTCCATATTAAACATCGTCTGATCCCCCATTAATTCAAAGGTAAAGCAATCATCGGTAAGTTCAATTTGACTGAATATAAGTAGTTCATGGAATTCCTTATCCGATTCTGGGTACGTAATTGTAACAAGTAAATTGAACACTTCATCCGTTTTCCCTAACTTATATAATTCACAGGCAACCTTCGTATCTTCTGTAATCTCATACTTTGGATTAAACTCAAGGTAAACTGATTCCACGAACGCAGGGATACAATCAGCAAGTGTGATTCCATCTATTAGTTCTACTGGAAATGTAACTTCCATACCCATTGAACATTCTTCATATAGCTGTTTTCCTTCCTCGGTAAGCTGTATATAATATTTCCCTGGCAACACCAATTTACATTCAAACATCTTCTCGTTCACCAATCTCAACACCTCCATCAATGACACCCGCCATTACATCCACTACAATCGCCGCTACACATATACGGTATATTATCTCTTTCTTGATAGGCACACAAGGAATATCGACTATACGAATAGAATCTAGTCACCTTATAACTATCTGTGAATGAGATTCCTTCTTTTTCAAATGTAACCTCCACCGGAATTAGAATATCCTCCATAATGTCATATGGACTTAGCATCAATTTTGCCTTCAACTCAAACTCTGGCTCACCATTCGATGGAATACACCGAATCCCTGTCAATACCGTTGTAAGTTTTACTACCTTTCCCTCCTCATCAAAGCATAGGGAATTGTCATCACCTGTTACTCCTATTGCAAGGGGATTATGGGCAATATATGTTCCTGTGCGATGTTCAATTACGGTAGATTTTTCTGGTTCTAACGACTGCATCTTACCATCTTTATAGAAACTAATTCCATACCGAACTACAATTTTACCATAGGTAGTATCAACGTCTAAATGTTCTCCTGGCCATATTGTTAGACTCTTTACTTCTCCCGTCTCATAAAAGCAGATACAAGAGAACATTCCAGAATACAACGTATCTCCTATCTTCACAGTACTTTTCGTTAATAGTTCTTTTTCCTCCACTTCTGTCCAGAATCCACTAATCTGTCCATATACAGGAAATACTCTGTGAATCTTCTCATTCCTATAAAATGTTATATATTCGGCAGGTAAGATTCCAATGGGTGTATGTATTTCGCTTATGGATTCTAAATATATTGACTTCAACTCACCGTCTTCGTATCTTACTACAGATTCTTTGCTACGTGATCTAGCATCTGGCTGTGAATATCTTGGTATAAAAGTATTTTTACCAACTACAACACTAACCTTATCCATTGCAATCACCTACTTTTTCACATAAACCATGCATGATATTCACAATATACATTCCATCCTCTCGTTTAGAATCCACTGACAATCCACGTTGCTCCGTATAATACGCAAGCCAAGGCATAACATGAGAACATTTAATGGTTAGACATGTATATAACTCTTGTTCTAGAAAGGGAATTAACATCTTCTTTGAACTTAGATCCCGATGTATCTTCATCGCTTTATCAAAATCAAAATAAAAGAATCCGTCTTCAGCAATACAAACAGGATAGGGTGGAATATCGTCTACTTGTTCCTCCTCATCGAAAGCAAGATTATTATAAAAATCATCATAGATTTCATCAAATAATTGCTGGGAGATTTCATCTGACTCACACATAATAATCCCATTCTTATTCAAAATCTGATATGGCAGTCCAACAATTGTCGTTCCGATTAACAATTCACTATCCTGTGTCTTAATAATTGTAGCTATCTTTTCCGATAGATTCACAATCTCTGGTCTTGTCATATTCTGCGTGTTCTTAATCTCTATTACACCAACTGGTTCCCATACTTGTATCTTTTCATAGATGATTAGCTTATGTACATGAAAGAAATCTGTTATTTGATTATCACTATCTGCAAGAACAAAAAATCTCATATTAATCAACCCCACTTTTCAGAATATTAATAAGCTCCTGTTCAACTTCTTTAATCTTTCTCTTGTCAATCCCCAAGTCAAATATCGTTTCAGTGGCACGGACAAAATCATATAGGTTGCAGTTACCCACACGTTCACCAATTCCAAGAAGGGTGCAATCAATCATGGAGCCCCCCGCCTTTGCCATTATAATGGAATTCGCTACTGCCATCCCAAGATCATTATGCTCATGAATTTCAATATTAAGTTCTTTCACTGCACTATGAATCTGCTTTACAATATCAAATCCACGATCCGGTGTTAGAGTCCCTACGGTATCCGCAACCCGAACAGTTTTAACTCCCATTGAATAGAGTTGACGAACTAATGTTAAGATAAAGCCAATATCGGCTCTGGTTGCATCTTCTAATCCTACAGTTACTGGTATTCCATAATTATTTGCAATCTCAAGACAGCTTTTTATCTCTCTTTGAACCCATACCTTATTCTTATTAAGCTTTGAATAAATCTGTACATAGGAAACAGGTACTCCAACATGAATCAAATCTGGTTGAAGCAGACAAGCTTCTTCCATATCCTCCTGACGCATTCTACACCAAAGGGAAATCAATGCATTTTTCCTTTGACCCATTAGCTTGTCGAGATATTGTAAATCATCGGAATGGATATCAACACAACCAGCCTCTATTTCATAGACGCCTAGTTCATCAAGGAGTAATCCCAATCGAATCTTATCTTCTGGACGAAATACTACACCTGGGCATTGTTCCCCATCACGTAATGTTGAGTCTACGATTTTCTTCTTTATCTTCATAGGCATCCCTCAATGATGGATTGGAGTTCATCATCGCTTATATTCCTACCCAATTTGCTACTTTCAAGTTTAACATTCCGTAAAATCAATAGGCATTTCTCTTTCTCGAATTCGCTATACCCAAATTCCTCTAACTTTATTTTGATAGAACAAAGTCCCGAATGTTTTCCTATTACTATCTTTCTTACTTGCCCCACAAGCTCAGGTGGAAAGGTTTCGTAATTAGAAGATTTTTTCAGAATTCCATCTACATGAATTCCAGATTCTACCCAGAATATACTATCACCAATGATAGGCATCTTACCAGGTATCTTATCTCCTGTAATCAACTCATATAGTTGTTTCAAATTGGGTAATTTACTTAAATCTTGATTCACTTTATAATGTTGATTCAATCTAAGTGCTAAGATTACTTGTTCCGTTGCTGCCTTATTGCCGACACCAGCGAATGTAGTGACTACTTTCTTTCCTCCGGCTTGCATAAACATCACCGCTTCGGCAGTAGCACAATCATTGCTATTCTCAGGTATAAAAAATATCTTCTTTTTATCGATTATAGAAAATATCTCTTTTAACGCTATATCAAACTCAAAACACATGAAGTCATCCATTCCTCTTAAGGCAATTGCCTTTGAGGAAACGTAATTCCTAAGATGCAAGATCTCTCTTGTATCATTCATCTGAATTATTGTTACGATATCTTCTTCGATGGTTTTTGACTGTAAGAAATGTTTAATCAAAGGGAATTTTCTTCGATCCGATAATGCATCAATCTCCATATAATAGGAAGCTCCTGGTATTAATACAGGTTCAATTACAGGATATAGTTTTTCTGATACCATGAAGTCAAGTATTCCACATTCCATAAACAACCGAATAAATTCACCTGCTTGCTCCTTAGTCGGAGGAGTTAAGTCAAGCATACTTAATGTAGCATCAATAATCTGCATGATATCACCTTCCCATCTAATTATTTACTAGTTAGGTGTCAAAAGTCCCTTTTACATTTTGAATCATCAATTTGCACATTTTACAAAGCCTAAGTACCAACGACTTCATACAGTTGCTCATCAAACTATGTTCTGCATCACATTAGTTAGGTTTACGAATGTGCAAATTGACGAAGTCGAGTTTTTTAGAGGACTTTTGACGCCTTAACCATTTACTCAAACTTCGCACATAAAACTACATTTAGTTTAGGTAATCGCCCGAAGTTTCACAGCATAAGATCTGCAACTGGCGTTCCACCTTCAAAGTGTTCGTCGAATATTCTCTCAACATCATCTACTGTGAGGTGCCCATACCAAACCCCTTCTGGATATACAACAGCAATTGGTCCCTTGTCGCAGATACCAAAACAACCGGTATTGTTTAAGACGATTTCGCTGGATAAATCCCGATCACTGATTTCCTCCATAAACTTTTGCAAGATATCAACTGCTTGATTATTAGCGCAATACCCTCTTTGTTGCCCTGTTATTGTGCAGCTTGTGCATATAAATACGTGAAATTTTGGTTGTACCATAGCTTTCATCTCCTCTTTATTCATTAACATTTAAGTTACTATGACTAATTTCTTTTGATTCATCAACTATCAAACTATGTGCAGCCTTTAATACCGCCTCCTCAATTCGGTCATACGTTACAACAACGGCTATATCCTTCTTTTCTAACTGCTTTCTTGGTGATTCTCCTATACGCATAGCGATTACAGCATTACAGTCTGTTATAGTCTCAATAATCGCAGTAATCTTATCCTCTTTATCGTCACAGGCATCACTACCTTCACAATACTGATTGACCTTACGCTTCTCTATATAAGAAACGGAATCGTTCTTATATTCATAGATATACCACTCTTTGACATGACCAAAATGTTGGTCGATATGCATACCGTTTCTGCTAGCAACTGCAAAACGATACATCGCATCTGTGGTTTCTGTTGCTTGTGGTTGGTAACCTCTGAATTCTAAACTTAAGTCATTGTCTAAAGTTCCAATTGCATCTGCTCTACACTGCCTACAGTGCGTCATCTGCTTCATAATCAATCCACAATCTTTACGAAGTTTCTCAATCTCTTTATTCGTTAGGGACGGCATATTCTCGAATACACTACCTTCTACTGGAATCATAGGCATGATGTTGGTAATATAGCAGCCAATTTCCTTCATTGTCTCTACAATCTTAGGAATATGTGTATCGTTTATTCCCTTTAACGAAACAATGTTGACCTTACAGACAACACCATGCGCAACTAGTATACGTAATCCACTTAACTGATTTGATAGTAGGATTGCACCTGCACTTTCACCTTCGTATTTGGTACCCATGAAGTTTATGTGCTTATAGATTTTACCTGCAATCTTAGGGTCCACTGCATTGATTGTAACTGTAATATGCGATACTCCTAAACTTATTATTTCACTCGCATATGTAGGTAATAACAAGCCGTTGGTAGATAAGCAAAACGTTACATCTGGATCGTACTCCTTAATTAATTCCATCGTTTTCTTTGTCTCATCAAAATTAGCAAGTGCATCCCCTGGTCCTGCAATACCTACCACTGTTAGATTTGGTACTTTTTCCTTCACTACTTTGTATTTTTCGAATGCCTCTTCTGGAGTAAGCACCTTAGTCGTAACGCCGGGTCTACTTTCGTTTGGACAATCAAATTTACGTACACAGTAATTACATTGCACATTACATCTTGGAGCTACTGGTAGATGCATTCTTGCATATTTGTGACCAGCACAGTTATAGCAAGGATGGGTAGCTGTCTTTGCCAGAATTTCTTGACGTCTTATATCCTCTATCGTCATAGGTATTTCTATCTCTTGATTCGGCTCAGTTATCTCAGTGATGTTCGTATTATCAATATTGCAACTTGCATTATCCGCTTTGCAACTCGAGTTATCCATCTGCATTGTTTCAAGTTTTTCTTCCTGATGATAATAGGCTTTATAAATCACTTCTCTAAATGTGGTTTCCTTTCTTGATAAAATCACATTAGAAATCTCATCTAATAAAGTAAGTGAGCCTTCATATCCAATTGTCTTAAGCCTTTGACCACCAACACGGTCATGAACAGGAAAACTTCTTCTTACTAATGCAATTTGTAATTGTTCCTCTATTCTCCTACCATCTGAATTACCAATCATCAGATTGCAACCATAATGCTTTGCAGCGGTTTCAATATCTTTGAAATCTACGTCATCCGCAATCATATAATCTTCTATAAAATAGCGCTCTGCAATATCATCAATGGAGTTTTTCACATAATCAGCAAGATGTGGGAATACCGAACCTGTTGCGGTAATCATTGGCATAACACCATTTTCTTCACAGATTCGAATCATTGAGATTATGAAATCCGGTTCTCCAAATACCACCGCTCTACCTTCTGCGTTATATTTATGGCTATCAATCATGGCATCTAGATATCTTCCTCTTTGTTGTTTCAATACCTGGGGAATCTCCTTACCACCAATCTTACATAGTAATTGAAGCAAAGCATCATTATCGCGTAATCCTACTGGAACGTTTACTCTAGTATACGGTACGCCATACTTCTCTTTTAAGACTTTACCTGGGGAAGCCTCAAAATCCATGTTGCTAATCTCAATGGTAGCTCTTGCTCCAGCCATTTGTTTAATATCTCCAATATCCGTTCCACTTTCAGGTAATCTACTGTATTTCTCCTTAAATACACCATCAAGATTCTCTGAGAAATCTGGTAACAAGATAATCTCTAGCTCAAATGCCTCACAAATATCCTTCAATGTTCGCATATCAGCAGGACTCATATAAGAGGAAATTATATTAATCTTATTATGCGATTTGGTATCCATCTCAACTTCTGATACAATAGAGGTTAAAGCAGCAAAATAACCTTCAAATTGTGTTCCACCGTAACCTGCTGAATGTACTGGAATAATTGTTACTTCTTTCTTGTCTGGATTCTCTTCGTAGTAGGTTTGAATAATTCGATTAATATCTTCTCCAATGGTTTCTGCCAAACAAGTTGTTGCTACACCAACCACCTGTGGATGATATAGATCAATCAGATTCGTCAGTCCCTTTTTCAGATTCTCTTCTCCGCCGTATACCGTTCCATGTTCTGTGAGTGAAGAAGAGGCAATATCAATCGGCTCATTATAATGTGTTGCCATATGACGTCTTATGTAAGTACTACATCCTTGTGAACCATGGAGGATAGATACACAATTCTTAATTCCATAGAAGGCTGTCATCGCTCCCATTGGCATACACATCTTGCATGGGTTAACAGTAAGATTAACTAACGGTTGCACTCTTGTCTTCATAAGCTACACTCCTTCCCACACTCTAAAGTCTTGTTTTCTTTTATGTATTGCCACATTGGATTGTTGATACTTTGATTGATCTCTCTGGTGAAATTATACACTCCTTCAAAGCCAGCGAGTGCATGTTTTCTTTCATGATTATGATCGCAGAATGCAATTCCAAGTTTATATGCAAGTGGTCGTTCCTTCACACCGCCAACCAAGATATCTGCTCCCTTTTCCTTTATGAAGGTTTCTAGTTCTGCTGGATTTGCATCATCTAGAATAACGGCATCTTCTGAGGCTAACTGTTCAATAATTTCGTAATCGTCCTTCTTTCCTGTTTGTGTTCCTACAACAACTGTCTTCATACCCATGAAATTAAATTGTTTAATAAGTGAAATTGCCTTAAATCCTCCGCCAACATAAATGGCCACTTTCTTACCTCGTAAATTCTTACGATACCGATCAAGGAAGCCTTCTAACTTCAGTGATTCTTCATTGGAAAATGCAATTGCTTTCTTCTTTGCCTCTTCATTCTTAAGTGCCTCCGCAATTCGAACTAATGAACTTGATGTGTCCTCTACACCAAAGAAGCTAACTTTAATGAATGGTATTGAAAACTCCTCTTCCATTCGGTTTGCCAGATATACGGATGAGCCTGCACATTGCACAATGTTCAATGTTGCTTTAGGAGCTTCTAACATATTCTTATAATTGGCATCCCCAGTGAATGTTGATACCACGTTAACACCAATCTTATCTAGATAGTTCTTAATAATCCACATCTCACCAGCTAGGTTAAAATCTCCTAATATATTCACACCTTCTATCTTTTGCTCGATTCGATATGGTAAAAGTAATTGCATAATGGCATTACAAGCCATCTTGTATCCTGTTGATTTATTACCAGAGAATCCTGGGGATTTAACTGGAATCACCTTAATTCCATATTTCTTCGACATATTCTTACATACAGCCTCAACATCATCACCGATAACCCCCACGATACAAGTTGCATATACGAATATTAATTTTGCCTCTTGCTTCGTAGCAAGTTCATCGATTGCGGCAATAAGCTTTTTTTCTCCTCCGAATATAACATCTGTCTCACGAAGATCTGTACAAAAGCTATTTCTGTATAAATCGCTGTCACTAGAAAGACTTCCTCTGATATCCCATGTATAACTTGAACACCCAATTGGACCATGAACAATGTGATATGCATCTGTAATAGGATTTAATACTACCCTCGCTCCGCAATACACACAAGCACGTTGGCTAACAGCACCTGATACCGAATCCGAATCACATTTGATTCCATTCCCGCTACAACCTCCATCGTTTTTGAACAAGATAAACTGCTTTCTTTCATCTAAAACGTTAACTTCCCCGCTCTTTCCCATAATTACACACGCTCCTTTCCAATTCGGCAATTTTATGTGAAATGTTTTTAATTTCTCTCCATTGCCTTATGTCGCAATAGTATGCAGAAAGCGAGGGTAGAAAGACGGCGTCGTCTCTACCCTCGCTATGAATTTCTGTAATAATATTCCTTTTCAGTGGTTTCGTCAATAGTTTTTTCATAAATAGTCCATTGGTAATTTCTATGGCACGTATACCATATTTCAATAATACTATTATGTATGATTATTTCCTCATAGCCTACTACTTCTTGACTATTATTACACTTCCAAATGATAGTTCTTATCATAGAAAGAATAGTTAAGTTCCAGTTCCTCTTTATCGCCTCGCTTCATAATTACATAAAGAGTATTTCTTTCACCATATGCATCATACGCTCCTAGCGTTTTCTTAACGAACTCTTCCATGTCTTCAAGCAGAAGAAATTTCTGACCTTTAAATTCAGATAAATACTTTTCTTCAATTTGCATTCGCATTACTCCTTTCTAGTTTTGGTCTCGTCAATTTGCACAGATTTATGTATGAGCATGTTATACAAACGTAGTTACTCGCAACACGCTCTCGCTTGGACGCTTTGACACCCGAATCATGATCCGAATTAACACTCTTACACTGAATTAGCTTTATTATAATAAGACAACAAGAGTATATTATGTATACTCCTGCATCTTTCTGATTGTATGATTTAGACTCCCGTACTTTACTACTTTCTTACATAACCATCTCCACATCTTTTTCTTCACAATGGCTGTCTTGATAATCCATAAGTGCATTAGTGATTTTCTCAACCATACGCATGGCTCCTTCATATCCAACTACCGGGAAGTAGGAATGACAATAACGGTCAATTACATCAAATCCAGCTCTTACTAGTGGAATATCTTCTGCTCTTGCAATGTGTTTACCATGGGTACCACCGATTAATAGGTCAACTGCATCATTCTTAATCCATTGATGAAGCAAGAAAAGATCCGTCGTGGTATTTAATTGCGTCGCAGCTTGCACTTTGCATTCTTCCTTAACACCGTATTTTTCTAACAGACTCTTACCTTCTTGCTCGAATGTTAAACTTGGTGTACCAGTAATACAATACTTTGGAATCATGCCTAGTTCTAAACATAATGCCATCATACCGATAACGAAATCTGGATCACCATAGATTGCAACTTTCTTTTCATAGGTATATTGATGGGTGTCCACCATCATATCTACCAAATGACCTCTTTGGTTCTCAACACTTGCTGGTACTTCTTCTGCCGAAAATTCTTGTAGTTTTAAGATAAATGCATCTGTAGCATCAATACCAATTGGATATGGTATCGTATCTCCTTTTACCTTACATTTCTTATCAAGAAAGCCTACACTAGGTGCTGATATTGTCAAACCTATTCCAAGAGAACTTTTACAATCTCCTAGAGACTTAATCTCTTCTATTGTAGTGCCACCTTTTTCATACATTGTATACTCGCCAGTCGTAGGCGTATCGACTGTTCCGTCCGTATCCGGTAACATAATAAATGGTACGTTCATCTGCGTCATAAGTCTCTTAAGCTCTCGATAATCTCCCGGATTTAGCCAACCTGGAAATAGTGCAAGCTTTCCATTGGAAGTACCAGTTGAGACGCTAAGATACTTCATGAATCCATTTACCATATTGAAAAATCCGTGAATATGTGAACCAAAATAACTAGGAGTATTCGCATGAACGATATACTTTCCTTCCGAGAGCGTTGGGGTTATATCAATTAAGAGGGCATTCAAATCATCACCGATTGTTTCAGAAAGGCAAGTTGTATGTACTGCCACAATATCTGGATCATACAGATCGAATATGTTCTTAACCGCTGTCTTTAGATTCGATCCACCGCCGAATACAGAGGCACCTTCTGTGAATGAACTGGAGGACGCTTGAATTGGATCTTTAAAATGTCTTGTCAGATACATTCTATGGAATGCCACACACCCTTGTGAACCATGACTGTGGGGAAGGCAGCCATGCACGCCCAGTGCTGCATACAAAGCACCCACTGGCTGACAAGTTTTACAAGGATTGATAACGAGAGCTTCTCTTTCTACCATTTCTTTTGGCGTATAATTAAGCATTACACCTCACCTCCTAATTTACCTACTAGTGTGGCTTGATTCTTCCATGGTGCTTTAATAAAGCTCCAGGCTGGTACATATAGTCCCATTACAAGGTCATGACCAAATCTAGCCGCTCCTTGAAAACAAGTATATGGTCCTTGATAATCGTAGGAGTGTATCTGTCTTGATAACATTCCCGCTTTTTGCACTACAAACTTATCCTTTATACCAGAGAAGAATACATCAGGTTTTAATGCCTTTAAAAATTCTTCCGTTTCAAAATGATTCAAGTCATCAGCTACAATAGAACCTTCTTCCATATCTGGATACATACCTTGATAATCATTTAAATCAATATCTTCATTGGCTTCAAGTTCTGCTCTATGTTCTGGCGTAATTCTATCTGGATTGTATAAGTTTTCATCTGCTTCAATCTTTAAGTTTTCTATATTCTTAGAATCTGCATCGACTTTAATATCAGGTATTACTCTTCGTCCTTCGTAATCATCCCGATGTGCAAATTCATACCCAGCTAGCACCGTTGACATACCTAGATCTTGCAATAATAATTGATAATGGTGAGAGCGAGAACCACCAACATATATAGCTGCGGTCTTACCCTTCAATTTACTTTTGTAGTATTCCATTTCATCTGCGATTGTATTCTCTTCATCTGCAATTACTTCTTCAATCCTTGCACTAAGTTCGGGATCATTAAAATATGCACCAATTGCACGAATTGATTTTTTCGTGGCATTAACACCGATGAAATTAACCTTGATCCAGTCCATTCCGTACTTATCTTTCATCATATCTGCTACATAGTTAATGGAACGGTGACACTGAACTAAATTAAGATCTGCTAGGTGCGCATTCTTCATATCTCTATAACAACTCGTTCCCGTCATAGCACTAACAACTTCGATACCGCATCGATTCAATATTCTTTCTATCTCCCAACCATCACCACCGATATTATATTCACCAAGAATATTGACAGAGAATTTCTTCTGTGGTTTATGATCTCCAGTACCAACAATAAAGCGAATGATTTGATTGGAGGCAATATGATGACCTGCGGATTGTGTAACGCCTTTGTAACCTTCACAAGAGAATGCTATACACATTAAACCCGGATATTCTTCTCTCGCCCATTTTGCAATCGCATGAATGTCATCACCGATAAGACCAACTGGACATGTGGAGCAGATACTAAGCATCTTAGGTTTATAGATCGCCATACATTCCTCTATCGCCTTTTTTAGTTTCTTCTCACCACCGAATACGATATTCGGCTCTTGCATATCCGTTGAAAAACAATATTCCACATAACAATCTGCATGTTCACCATGTCTGTCTGTTTCCACTTGCTTATGTCTTCTGGTTCCCCAAGTGTAGAAAGAGCAACCAATTGGCCCATGTACAATAATTGCATTGTCACTCATTGGACCTAGAACTACACCTTTACACCCCGCATAGCAACAACCTCTTTGTGTAATAATACCAGGTATGGTACGCACGTTTGCAGTAATCTCATTGCTTGCTTCTGGATCAATGGATAGAACATGTTGCTTTCTGTTTCTATATACTTTTGCACTATATTTTTCTAGAACTTTATCTCTTAATTCGTTTCCATGTAAAACCATATTAATCACCATGCCCTTTCAAAAGTCTGGCGAATTTGTGCAAGTCAACTTGTTGACTTTGGGCACCAAATCGCCGTGTGAAAGATTTATCTTTCACTCTATACCTCCTTCCTAATAGGAATCAGAGTCTTCCTGTTGCTTTCCATCTCTAATACGATATGATGTAATAACCGGCATTACAAAGATTTTACCGTCACCAGGATTTCCTGTACTGTTTACTTCCATAGTTGCTTCAATGATTTTATCTACATCTTCATCTTGAGCCATAATTACGAATAGACGTTTTGGTATCAAACGACTTCCTTCCGTAAAACACTCACCAATTGAATTCGTAGGTACATCACCATTATCTAGTACAGAACACAAATCTGAAGAAAATAATTTCTTACCTCTTCCCATGACCTTTCTGCATGTAAAACCTAGAATTCCTGCTTCTGTTAATGCTACTTTTGTCTTACTCACTTTATCTTGCCTAACTATTATTAAGACTTCTTTCATAGCAGCACCCCCTATAATTCTTTAGTTTTCGTACTGATTGTATAAGCCTCTTCAACCGGACTAACAAATATCTTACCATCACCGTAATTACCATTCGCACCTGTTCTAGCGTATTTCATAATAATCTTTATGGCATCATCTTTATCTTCATCCTTAACTACCATCAAAAGCATCTCTTTAGGAATCTCATCATATGTAACATCTCCAATTCGGATTCCCTTTTGTTTACCTCTACCATATACATCCATCTTTGTAACAGCAGGAAATCCCGCTGATAATAATTCAGATAAAACCTCATTCACTTTTTCAGGTCTAATGATTGATCTTATAAGGTACATAATTTCTCCTTTCTTTTATAGAAGCTCTCTATCACTTTGTGATCTTATCCTCTATAAACAACAACAACATCTTTATACTATGTATCTTTATATCTTCACAAATTCCCTATTGATTACTCCATCATTCCATGTTCCATTAAGATTGCTTCAAGCTCATCAATCTTCATTGGCTTTGGAACAACCAGCATCTGGTTCTCATCCACTTTTCTAGCAAGTTGTCTATACTCATCGGCTTGTGGTTCTTGTGGGCTATAGTCAATTACAGTTTTCTTGTTAATCTCTGCTCGCTGAACAGCATTGTCACGAGGTACAAAATGTATCATCTGCGTTCCAATCTTTGCTGCAACTGCTTCAACAAGACCTTGTTCTCCGTCTACCTTTCTTGAATTACAGATAAGACCACCAAGACGAACACCACCTGTTGACGCATATTTTAAAATACCTTTTGAAATATTGTTAGCTGCATATAATGCCATCATCTCTCCAGAACATACGATGTAGATTTCTTGCGCTTTACCTTCACGAATAGGCATTGCGAATCCACCACATACTACGTCACCAAGAACGTCATAGAATACATAGTCAAGATCATCGGTGTAAGCTCCAAGTTGTTCTAGTAAGTTAATTGATGTGATGATACCTCGTCCTGCGCAACCAACACCTGGTTCTGGTCCGCCAGATTCTACACCACGAATATTTCCATAACCAGTTTTCATAATTTGGTCAAGATCAATGTCGTCACCTTCTTCACGAAGTGTATCAAGTACGGTTCTTTGTGCGAGCCCACCGAGTACTAGTCTGGTTGAATCTGCTTTCGGGTCACAGCCAACAATCATAATTTGTTTCCCCATCTCTGCTAGCCCTGCTGTTAAGTTTTGTGTTGTTGTTGATTTACCAATTCCACCTTTTCCGTAGATAGCCAACTGTCTCATAGCACTTACCTCCATTTTCAACTATTTTATGTTTGATTTCTTGATAGAACATACCTGTTATCTACTCAGCTAGTAACATTGCTTGTGTTCTATTGGTATCATTATAGGTACTGTAATTTTATTCCACAATACACGTGATTGTATAAAATGCCCACAAATCTTGCGAGTGTTTTATGCATATTACAGTATGAAAAACGAGGTTATTTTCACTTTCTTATGATTATTATGTTTTTCGAAAGATAGGCTTAATTTTTATAATTAAAGTACTATGACTCAAACACACTACGGCTCAGTAATGATAAATTGGTTTTATACATTTTCTGAGAGTTTGAATTTACATATAAGAACATTGTAATAATTTATTAAGTTTGTTATGATATTATAAAATATATGAGCATGTTAAACTGTTGTTAGGCATAAGCAAGGGGGAGATTAGTATTAAAAAGAAGATTATAATTATATGTACATTAATTGTAGCTGTACTCGTAATCGTAATAGGTATAGTAATTCATTCCAGTGGTAGAAAAAATAGTGTCAAACAAGCATTAGGTATTGAATCCAATAGCAATTTAAAAATAATACATGAGGAGCCGACTGCTCAAGGAAGTATTGTTTTTATGAGTAATACAGATAACTCTAACAAATATCTTTCTACTGCGTTTGTTAGCGAAAATATATTTGGCTATAAGGATTTATATAGTGGAGTTTCTTCTCTTGAGGGATTGGACAGAATAGATCTAACGGCTCAATACTTTCCTGCAATTAAGAAAACTTCTTTACCAATATACTTTGGGGTAATATTAAACGATAAGATAGAAAAAGTTAGTGTGAAACGAAATAATAACTCTGAAATAAAAGACGCTAAGATAATCGAAACTGACGATTATAGAATTTGGTTGGTTTATATGAATGGCTTCCAAGGAACCAAATTTGATATTTTAGGATATAGTAACGATGGATCAGAACTCTATAAATTTGAAGATACCATTCCTGAGAACGCTGTTCAAAAGCCCCTTAAAAGTCCATATGAATAATATCAAGCTACAAATGTATAATGTAACTCTTAAACTAATGTAATCAGGTACAGTCTAATAACCAAAAGACAGGTAGGATATATTCGTAATAGAATATATCCTACCTGACTTTAAGAGATTGATTATTTCAAACTAATTATTACTACACCATATTCTAATTATCTATAATTCAAACCTCATTTTATCTAATCGTTTCACTTTTTCAAATGCTTTTAATAAAAATTCCTCTATAGATATATTTTCATAATCCCAGTTCATAGGTTCTAAGGCTGTCGCTCCTTTATAACCAGTTTCAGATATTTTTCTCATTACATCAATCCAATCTATATTTCCATCCATAGGTAACCGATGCTGTTTCTTTTCTCCACCATTATCATGTAAATGTAAGGCCATTAATCGATTACCGTATTTGCCTAATAAATCACCTGCTGTTTCATTATTTGCATGATGGCAACAATCATAGCAAAAGCCTATTTGTTCTGATGGGATTGAATCCAAAACACCTGCTACATTGCTAACATTAAACAAATTTTCCATGGCCACTTTAATTCTATAATCTTCTGCTATCTCTGTTATTTTCTTTATTCGATTCATTCCTAACTCATTAAGTGGATATTGATCACTTGGCAGATGCACCACCATAGTGGGTATATCAAAATCAGAACAATCTTTGATACATTGCAAATAGCAGTCCAAAAGACTCTCTCCAGCTAGATTATCAAGTGATAAATCATTTTGCTGTTGTACAGGTGTATGTATGTTCTCTATAAGCAAACCAGCACTTCTTGCTAACTTCACACCTTCACGATAACCTGCTCCACGTCCAAATCCATCACTCCACCACAACAGAACTGCTTCAAACCCGGCTTCTTTTATCAATTTATATCGTTCTTTTATTGGCACCCCATATCCAAACCAATCATAAATGCTAACCATTGTTTTCCCCTCCACACGCTCCAACCAACTATTTTAACATCTTATATTTCTCTTTGTCCGCTTCTGTAATCTCACGAATTGGCTTACATGGATTACCCACTGCAATAACACCAGAAGGAATATCTTTATTTACCACACTACCCGCTCCAATAACGGTATTATCTCCAATTGTAACTCCTGGAAGAACTACTACGCCCGCTCCAAACCATACATCATTACCAACAGTAATTGGATATGCATATTCCAGTCCTTGATTTCTCTGCTTCGCATCAATTGGGTGTCCTGCTGTTGAGAAACAACAATTCGGTGCAATGAATACATTATCACCAAAAACAACCTTGGCGCAATCTAGAATTACACAATTATGATTGGAGTAAAAATTCTCTCCGATTTCTATGTTATAGCCACAGTCACACCAAAAGGGTGCTGTAATCACAAAATTATCCTTTGTCTTTCCCATAATTTCTTTTATTAACGCTTTTTGTTCTTCATATTGCGACGGCATTAATTGATTAAATTTATAGCATTTGTCTTTACATGCTGTTCTTTCTTTTACTAACTCTTTGTCATAGTTGTTATCGTATAGGTATCCTGCCGCTGCTTTTTCTTTCTCTGTCATGTCAATCCTCCATTGCGATTTTATCTTTAGCATCATATCCTATATCTTAAAGAATTATTACATACTTGTCTATATAAAAATATAATAAATTACTAATTAATTATACCATTTGCAGGATAATAATGTTATAATTTACCTGCAAGGAGGTCTTATCAATGAAGAAAAAAATGAAGATAGGGTTATGCTTATTATTATTACTTATTGTATTGGCACCAATACCATTTTCCAATGCTAGTGTTATCAATGTTAAAGTAAATAAAGTCGGTGCAGATGGAGTAGACATATATGACTTTACTGGTAACATATATGATGAAACTGATGTTAATGAAGATGGAATGATTAAAATCGGAGAAGGATATACGTCAGATGGAATTCACTATGAAGCATTCAAACCTGCTGCAGAATAACTCTTTACGTTATCCCCAATCAGCAACACCTGTAAAAAAGGTGGTTTACTCTGCGGCTATAAGCCATTGTTACTAAGCCAGCATCTCAAGGTGCTGGCTTTCACTATGTTCAAGCCATTATGCTTTAAATATGCCTTCTTGTTTTACAACCTTGCTACAAAGGGAAACTTCCCAAACCTCATTAATTTGTTCAATTATCTCCGAATTCATATTCAACCAACTGACACATTTATTAAGAATGATTGCGTCACTGGTAACTACATTGGCTTGCTTTTCTAATGTTCTATCAACATCTGGAATCACGTAAGTTTGGACTTGCAATTCATACGTCTCAGCGATTTCTTTTACCACATTTGCTAATCTACCTGAATTTGACACAGGAGAATCCAAGTAAAAGATGGCTTCCTTAATCTCCTTCGATCTGAGCCACTGATAGATTAGATGGATTGCTTTATCCGTTTTATCTATAATCCGATAATTTCCCCGAAGCCCAGCCAGATCCCGTATGGTGCCATCTAACGATTTGAATATGGGAGAACCAGATAATGCGACTTTCAGTGTGATAATCGTGTTAAATCCATCAATATGCACTGTGTTAACATCATGAAACGTAGTAATTTGTTTGGTGAATCTACTTTTACAATCTTCATAGGAAGATATGGTTCGGACTAATGCCAAACGCTGCCTCTCCGAGAACATATAGTGGTTCCCGATAAAGGTTGTGGCTTGTTTAATAGGATACCCTTGATTTAATAGATAATATAATTCATAGGCAGCTTTCTCTAACTTAGTCTTCTCTTCATCTTGAAATTCATAGGTATCTTCCTTTTGATACCCTCTTCTTACAACTTTTGGCATTGTTATCCTCCATTAAAAACATAAGCGTATTAATCCTCTTAACTGACTTGAGTGTCAAAGGCCTCTCGTAAAACTTACCTTCGTCTATTCGCACATATAAAACTTTCTTTAGAATTTCTACTCTATATTGTATAATAACAAAATAAGGAAGGCAATATGCAAGAAATTACTTACATATTGCCTTCCTTTTGATTTATCTACGACCTCTTCTACGACCAGTATAGCCATAGTCAACCAATACAGGGACTTGGTCAATCATTCCCCAACTAGACTTCCTTACCAAGTCTCCAGCAGCTAACCCATAGGTTTTTCTTATCCTGATGAAATAAGAATTGTCTACTAATTCTCTTATATTATTAACGTTATAGTACTGCGATACTTGATTAATATTCCATAATCGTTCGCCTTTTTTCATTATTAAAAACATAGAATTATCAGATATAGTAAGTATCGGAGCAAAAAACGCTGTTTTTTCTTGGTTATACACGTTATATTCCATCTGGTTTTGAGTAAGACCCCCATGGTTTATTGCCGCCTTCACCACATAACCATTAGCCAGATCAAATACACTTCTTGATGACCCCGAACCTATATATTGATACATTCTATGTTTTAAATCTCTTTGTATAACCTCAAAATCGATTTCATTACTATTCATATCTATAACCAATAAATACATGTTTACAATAGTATATTCGACTTTTTGAGAAAAGGTTCGACTTTCTTCGCTATTTCCTCATTTGTACAAGTTGTTTTTCTTATTCTAACTCAAAGGCACCTGTATACAATTGATAATATTTTCCTTTCTCTGCTATCAATTGATCGTGATTACCTCTTTCCACAACATGTCCTTGTTCTAGCACCATGATAACATCTGAATTCTTAACCGTAGATAGTCTATGGGCGATTACGAATACAGTACGTCCTTTCATTAATGCGTCCATACCACGTTGTACAATTACTTCTGTACGAGTGTCTATGGAGGACGTAGCCTCGTCAAGAATCATAACAGGCGGATTGGCGACCGCTGCACGTGCAATCGCTAGGAGCTGACGCTGTCCTTGTGAAAGATTAGATCCATTACTACTTAGTGGTGTTTCATATCCTTTTGGTAAGCGTGTTATAAAGTCATCAGCACCAGCTAACTTCGCTGCATCGATACATTCTTCATCCGTGGCGTCTAACTTACCATAACGGATATTATCCATAACAGTTCCCGTGAATAGATTAGTTTCCTGTAATACTACGCCAAGGGACCTGCGAAGATCCTCTTTCTTGATCTTATTGATATTAATTCCATCGTAACGGATCTTACCATCCGCTATGTCATAGAAACGGTTGATTAGATTCGTAATAGTCGTTTTTCCCGCACCAGTGGCACCTACGAAAGCAATCTTTTGACCTGGTTCTGCATATAACGTGATGTTGTGTAAGATTGTTTTGTCTTCTTCGTATGCAAAGTCCACATCATACATACGAACATCACCTGTTAATCTTTCATACGTTACTGTTCCATCTTTGTGAGGATGTTTCCATGCCCACATACCTGTGCGCTCATTACATTCCACAATCTGTCCAGCTTCTTCTCTTGCATTAACTAAAGTAACATAACCATGATCTTCTTCTGGTTGTTCATCTATCAATTCAAATATACGTTTTGCTCCTGCAAGACCCATAACAACTGCATTAATTTGTTGTGATACCTGATTTATATTACCGGCAAACTGCTTCGTCATATTGAGGAATGGAACTACAATGCTAATACCCATAGCAAGTCCAGATATACTTAGATTTGGTGCTTTAGATATCATTAACAAACCGCCAGTTAACGCTACAACTACATAAAGTACATTACCGATGTTATTCAATATTGGGCCTAGGGTATTCGCATACTTATTGGCACTTTCGGAATCTTCGAACAATCGATTGTTGATTTTATCAAAATCCGCTTTACTTTCTTCTTCATGGCAGAATACTTTAATTACTTTCTGCCCATTCATCATCTCTTCAACAAATCCTTCTACTTCTCCAAGAGCCATTTGTTGACGAATGAAATATTTGGAGGAATTACCTCCTACTTTTTTCGTAACGATAAACATAAAGATTACTCCAACTAATACAACTAGAGTCAACCATATGCTATAATACATCATAATACAAAATACCGACAAAACGATAATACCAGCTGACATAAGTTGTGGTATACTCTGCGATATCATCTGACGTAATGCATCAATATCGTTTGTATAATAACTCATGATATCTCCATGATTATGGGTATCAAAGTACTTAATTGGTAAATCTTGCATTCCATTAAACATCTTAATACGGAATTTCTTCAAAGAACCCTGTGTTATGATAGCCATCAAGCGATTAAAGGTAAAGGAAGCAATTAGCGAAAGTACATAGCATACAACCAATAAGAGTACAAGCTGCGTAATTTCACCTGCAACTGCATTCCAATCTCCACTTTGCCAAGTATTTTCAACCGATGCTATAATATTTTGCATGAAGACGGCAGGGATTGCTGAAACAATTGCATTGAATATTATACAACCAACTACGATTGGTAATAAAACTGGATAAAATTCAAATATTGTCTTAATCAAGCGTCCCATAACACCTTTTCGATTATTACTTGTATTATTCTTCATCCTGTTCACCTGCCTTATTCTGAGATAGATATACCTCTTTGTATATTGGATTATTCTTTAGGAGCTCGGCATGTGTTCCAATACCGCTAATGGAACCACCATCCATAACGATAATTTGGTCTGCATCTTCAACAGATGCTGTTCTTTGAGCAATAATAATTTTCGTTGTTTCCGGAATGAATTCTCTTAAAGCCTTTCGAATCATGGCATCAGTCTTAGTATCTACCGCGCTTGTTGAATCATCTAGAATTAAGACCTTTGGTTTCTTGAGTAAAGCTCTAGCAATGCATAGACGCTGCTTCTGTCCTCCAGAAACGTTGCTACCGCCTTGCTCAATGTACGTATCGTATCCATTAGGGAAATTCTGAATAAACTCATCCGCTTGTGCTAATTTACAAGCCTCTATAATTTCTTCATCGGTAGCTTCTTTATTACCCCATCGTAAATTCTCCTTGATTGAACCAGAGAAAAGTACATTTTTTTGCAATACTACTGCTACCTGATTACGTAATGCTTCCAAATCATAGTCTTTAACATCAATTCCCCCAACCTTAACAACACCCTCTGTCGTGTCGTAAAGACGTGGTATTAATTGAATTAAAGAGGTTTTAGAAGCTCCTGTACCTCCAATAATGCCAATGGTCTCACCTGAGTTTATATGCAGATTAATATCAGCTAGAGACATTTTCTTTGCGGTTTCTGAATATTTGAAACTTACACGTTCAAAATCTATAGAACCATCTTTCACAATTTTCTGACCATCTAATGGGTTAGCAAGACTACTGTCCTCGTCTAGGACTTCTATAATACGGCTTGCTGATTCACTTGCCATTGTAATCATAACAAACACCATAGATAGCATCATTAAACTACTAAGAATCTGAAAACTGTAAGTTAATAACGCTGAAAACTGTCCTACATCTAAATCCATTCCTTGTGAAGTTATAATTGTATATGATCCAAAGAACAAAACAAAAACCATAACGGTATATAGACAAAACTGCATTAATGGGTTGTTGATGGCTAAGATTTTCTCTGCTCTAGTAAAGTCGGCACATATATCACTAGCTGCCCCATCAAATTTCTTCTTTTCATACTCTTCTCGAACATAGGATTTAACTACTCGCATCCCTTTTACATTTTCTTGTATTGAGGTATTTAATGCATCATACTTACGGAATACTTTTTTGAAGATCGGCATTACTTTGCGGATTACAAGAAAAAGGCCAAAACCTAAAATAGGAACAACGACTAAGAATATGAATGCCATTCTTCCACCCATAACAAAAGCCATAATGAATGCAAATACTAGCATTAATGGAAATCGAATAGCTGCTCGAATAATCATCATATAAGCATTCTGAACATTGGACACATCTGTGGTTAGTCTAGTAACCAAAGATGATGTAGAGAAACGGTCCATATTCTCAAAAGAATACGTCTGTATCTTATAATATATATCCTTTCTTAGATTTCGTGCAAAACCACTTGATGCAGTGGCACTTGCAGTTCCTCCAATTATTCCAAATGTTAATGATAATCCAGCCATTGCCACCAGAATTATTCCATACATGGCAATCACTCGGAATTCACAGCCTGCTTTAATTTGGTTCACAAGCTGAGCAATAACAAAAGGTATGGTGCACTCTAAAAGCACCTCTAGTGTGATAAATACGGGAGCCTTAATGGAATCTTTCTTAAATTCCCGTATTGATTTAGCAAGTTGTTTATACATTGACTCTGCTCATCTCCTTTGTAAAATTTAGTTCAAATATCATTTATTTTAGTCAAAAAAAAAGCGCATCCAGAAGATAATATCTGGACTTACGCAATCGCTACTCGATTTACCTATTATAAAATATAATTTTTTGAATGTCAATTCTTCTTGCGTTAAAATAAAGTAAATAAAACTATAGTTACTTATATACAACGTTAAATTAGGTCGACTTCTTCATATACCTCATTGCAAAGTCGACCTACTTCTTCACGGTCGCATCTTATTAATCGTAAAGGACCGAGAACATATCATTTATTAGTTATGAACTTTATTCATTCTTTCTACCATTACTACCATTAGCACAACAAAAATCATCATATAAAATGGATATAATTGGATACTGATTATGTCTGCTAGAAAGCCAAAAATCGGAGGCATGATTGTGCTACCAACATATGCACATGCCATCTGCATTCCCATAATGGATTGCGACTTATCTGCACCAAAATTGTCTGGTGTTGCATGTAATAAACTTGGATAAATTGGTGCACAACCTAAACCTAATAAAATTAACCCGACAAGTGTTGCTGTATTACTTAATGGTAATAACATAACCATAATACCAATTGCAGCAAGTACTTGCCCTAGCCTTACCATATTCTTATCACCTAATTTGTCCGTGATAAAACCGCTAATAAATCTTCCTATCGTAATGCCTAGATAAAATAGGGATGCCCATTTGGCCGCAGTTTGAGGATTAATCCCTTTATATAAAACCATGTAGCTACTAGCCCACAAACCTGCTGTCGATTCTATGGAACAGTAACATAAGAAAGCAACCAAAATAGCCTTTGCACCAGGAAGCTTAATCGTCTGTTTTAGGCTTAGACTTTTTGCTTCAACCGCCCCATCTTTATTTTCTTTATGTTTTGCTTTCCATAGTGGTAAGGAAAGGACTAAGCCAGCTACAAGAATTATCTGAATAATACCGATGGTTTGATAGCCAGAATTCCATCTTAATCCATTCGTTAAACACAGTCCCATAATAAATGGACCAGCGGTTGCACCTATTCCCCAAAAGCAATGTAACCAACTCATATGACGTGATTTGTAATGTAAGGCAACAAAGTTATTCAGTGCTGCATCAACACTTCCTGCTCCTAATCCATAAGGAATACCCCATAAACACAATTGCCAGAATGATCCAGAATAGGCAAATCCCATCAGTGCAACCGCAGTCATTGCAACACTTATTGTTGTTACTAAACCGGTTCCTAATCTACGTATTACTTTATCACTAAAGAGACTGGATACAATAGTACCTCCAGCTATAATCATACTAATAATACCAGCATAGGAAACTGCTACATTAAACTCACCATACATGGTAGGCCATGCAGAACCTAAAATCGAGTCAGGCAATCCTAAGCTTATGAAAGCTATGTATATTACCGCTAATAATATTGAAGTCATTCAACTTTCTCCTTTGCATTTTTTCGTTATAATACTAGTCATAACACTATGCTAATAAACGATATCCGTTAAATTATATACCAATCGTATATTAAAGTCACTAATGATTTTCAGAAAAGTTCTTTTACTAAACTTTAATTAAAGAAAAAGCTGCCGTATCATTAACGACAGCTTTACTTTATATTTAATTATTCTCTAGCATTGTTTGCTTTATTCTTAATCAAAGGAAGTATTGTTAATATAATTAAGACCACTAATAATATATAACCCATTCCATTCGACGCTGCAAAACCTTTTGGACCAGTTCCTTTTATAACTCCTAAGACTTGAAGAATAATACCAACAAGACCAATAATGGACCCTCCGGCTACAAGACCAGAAGATAAACTAATTCCATTTCCTACTCTAGTTTCTTTCTCCTGCTCTGATTTAGACATCTTTTCTACAAATAAACGAACAATAGCACCCACCAATATAATGGAAGTCGTAGCGATTGGAAGATAGAAACCAATTGCAATTGTCATGATTGGAAGTTTCAACAAAAACAAAACAATTCCGATGATTGCTCCAACAATAACCATATGCCAAGGTAATTCACCAGACATAATTCCTGAAGTTAATGTTGAAATCAAATTAGCTTGTGGTAGTGCAAAAGGAACGTTATCTCCTGTAATAGCAAGTTGATTTGAAAGCAATAATATTACACCGATTACTACCGTAACACCTACCAAACTTGCCACTAGATAATATTTATCCATCTCATTTTTTTCACCACCAATGATGAATGCAACCTTTTGAGATTGACTATAACCACCCGCAATTGAAATTGCAGTTACTATGAACGTTCCAAACAAAAGTAACGACTTATTGTGCCCTGGGCTAATCCAACCCATAATAACAAAAAGTAACGTTACAATTACCAAAGACGCAATAGTCATACCTGATACTGGTAAGTTTGATGTTCCAATTGTTCCTGTTAATCTTCCTGATACAATAACGAATAATAAGGACAAAAAGAATGACAAAATCGATCCGATAATAGCCATTACAAAATTACCATCTGATATAAAAAATCCTGCTATAAATCCTACAATAATACCACCAATTAGTATCAAACTAGCAAATGAGGATTTTCCTGCTTGATCTGTAGACTTAGCACTAACCGTTTCTTTAATAGAGACTACGATTGTTGGTATCAGTTTAATTGCACCGATTAAACCACCAGAAAGCATCATACCAGCACCGATGTATTTGACATAACTACCAGAAATCTGATTTACTTGCATACCACCAAGAGCTACACTTGGGTCATTCCATACTCGCTCGCCTTCTCTTGCAAAATCTGCAAAGTAACTAATAAGCGGCATAATAGCAAAGTTGGCTAATACAGAACCTGCAAACATCGTTAACGATACTTCTATACCTACAATAAATCCAATTCCTAATAATAGTGGATTAACCTCTACTTCTAATTTCCATTTATAGAATTTTTCATTTACATAACTGATTACATTATTTGCTACATTAAGAAAAGAACCCGTGACAAGAGTAATAACACCACTAACGGCAAAGCCTATTCCCATATATTTCATCGATTCTCCAGCACCTTCTGATGCCACAAGAGTTTCTGATATTGCCATAGACTCGGGAAACATTAAGTTACCATGTTCTTCTACAACCAAATTCTTATATACAAGAGAAGCTATTCCCATACCAAAAAGCACACCACCGATACTTACGATAAAACCTTCTAGGAAAGAAATGTTTCCTCCAATCAAAAGAATTGCAGGTAATACAAATATAATACCACTGGCAACCGCTTCACCACCACTTGACATACCTTGTACAAGATTCTTACCAAGTATGCCCTTTTGCTTAGCAAATATAGCGATGAATGCAGATCCTATAATTGAACCTGGAATACCAGCCGCTACAGTAAGACCTGATTTCATACCTGAATATGCTGTTGACGCTGCAAACAAAGCTGCTAATAGAATACCAATGATTAATATAGCAATATTTCCGCCTGATTTGGAACCACTCGACACATATGGAACATAATTCTTGCCATGAACGCCACCATATGCATCCTTTGATAATTTTTTATGCATATACACCCTTCCTCTACTGTAATTATTAGTATTTGATATTACAAAAGTAAAATAAACTAAACTTAATTATAGTGTCGGAATTAAATTTGAATTTTATGTATATACATAATGTTAATTTTGCTAATTATTAGAAATTAGCTATTCAGTGTTTTTGCTAACCTCTATTTTATACAGATTGCTTTAATAACATTGCAGTTTCCTCGCTAAATATAAGAAGTTATCTAATCAGCCTGTATATAAATAATTTTATATTATTTTTTTACATTATTTTTTATTATTGAGACATAATAAGCTTGTAAATAAATAAGGAGGTAAAATACATTATGGCTAATTTAACAGCAAAAGAATTGTCTTCTATGAATGATTTACTAGATGGCGAAGAACAATTAGTTAAGAAATTTCAGATGTTAGCAAACTCTACGAATGATCAAGAGTTAAAACAAACATTCTCAAGTATTTCACAAAAACATCAACAACATTTCGATGCAATTTATGCAAAACTTAAATAAGGAGGTGTACTATGGAACAATCAACATGTTTTGGCGATAAAGAAATGCTTCATGACGCTCTTTGCGCTCAAAAAGAAGAAACAGCTAATTACAATCTATTTGCAAACGAATGTGTTCACAAAGATCTTCGTGACACATATATGAATATATTAAACGAAGAGCATGATCTTCAATATCAAGTATTTAATATCATGCACGAACGTGGCCTTTATCCTACTCCTGCTGCTGAGCAAGAGAAGATAAATCAAGCAATACAAAAATACTCTCCACAAGCTACTATGAAATAAGTAAAAATCACCCTCTTAATTTCAAATGAAAATTAAGAGGGTGATTTTGCTTTTACATAGACATCTTTGATTTTGAAACCCTATTTCTCTCTCTTAACTAACATACAGGTAATTAGCGATACACATGGTACTGTTAATATAACGCCCATACTCGATGCAATTCCTTGTATGATTTCTACCGCTATGGAGTGAAGGTTAATAATCTGATTATATTGATAATTATATGCATATATAAACACTAGTGTATTAATAGATCCACCCGTAAACGCTAAGATCAGGGTATTCGACATGGTTCCCATCATATCTTTACCAACATTCATTCCTGACTGAAAAAGTTCTTTCCTTGTTAAAGTCTGATTCTTCTCATTGATTTCTAAAATGGTTGATGCAATTGACATCGCTACATCCATTACTGCCCCTAGTGCTGCGATTAATATCCCTGAGAACATAAGCTCTCCAATCTGTATTGATGTCTTTTCCCCTACATATATCAGATTCTCTATCTCGCTTACATTATAACCCGTTATTTGAGCCATCTTACTGAATAGCCAAGCAAATACTCCTGCGATTATTACCCCAATAACCGTCCCCGATGAGGAAGCGAGTGTTTTGATTGACCAACCACCGATCAGATACATCGTAACACAAGTCGTAATTAAAGTAACTATCACAGCTGCAAATACTGGTGATACCCCACGATAGATAAGTGGTAAGAACAAGAAGAGGATACAGATAATTGTAAATCCCAAACTTATAACAGATGCTAATCCCTTTTTTCCACCAATTACTATGATAGTTAGCACGAAGATACCTATAATTAGATAAATCATAGCCGCACGGTCCACACTATAAACGGAAGCCACATAAGTTCCATTGGATTCACTTACAATGGCAATAACCTTTTTCCCAACCTCACAATGGGTGCCATACAAATAGCTGCTTGAACTTGTTGCTTCAAGTAGTTTACCCTTAAATTCACCAGATAATATAGAAATCATTACTGTCTGATTCCCTACGTAAATACCACTTTCTGTTTCATTATCCTCTATAATCTCAGTTACCTTAGCCTTCACAAAGTTTCTTCCTTCATTATCAAAGAAGGATTCTTTATCTATTTGATTAATGTTATAGAGGAACAGAAGAAATAGGATGCTAGCTACTGCTAGACATCCCTTTCTAACGAAATTTTTCTTAACGATTTCTATTTTCATTATTCTACACTTGCCTTAACTACCTTCGAATATTTTCCATATACATTCTTTCCTGATACAGTGGTATATGGTCTAACTTTTACATACAGGGTTCCCTTTGAAAGCGATTTTATTGTATAACTTGTTTTCGTTGTTACTACATTCTTAGAAGATTTGAAATTCTTGTTTGTAGAATACGTAATTTGATATCCACTTACTATATCAGTACTCTTAGTAAATGATACGGTAGCTGTAGCTTTCTTACTTGATTTAACTGACTTAATGGATACTTCTTTAGGAACCGTAGTTGTTGTTTTATCTTTTACAATTGTAAAACTATCATCAATCACTTTATTATTATCTGTACGGTACGTATTAATTGTAAATGACGTTGGTGTGATATCAATAACAGAGTAAGTTGGTACATCTTCTTGCCAACGATTCGCTATATATGTTTGTTGTCTAGGAACTAAATCATAATACTTACTACCTGATGAAGAACTTGCCGTCATGTATAGAATACCATCTGGATTCAATACGCTATTCTTATTCATCTTGTTAACCTTTTGAACTGCAGCTGCATCCATTATTTGATTTAAGTATTCAAGATATCGAAGTCCATCTTCTGTGGCTTTATCGGTTGTTATGTTACCTGGAGCCATTGTTAGAGTGACTGGTTTTTCTCCTGCATCCATATCTATTTCTAATTGTTCTTCAAAAGCATCATCATCATAAGAAGCATCGAAAGTCTTGACTCCGCCTTTTAAGATTTGCGTTCTAGAATAGGCATGATCATGACCTGTTAATACAACATCCACATCATTATCTTCTAGAATAGGTACAATCTGATAACGTAAGTTCGTGATTTCTGGTTCATTTGAATGTTCTGCTGAACCATAGATATCTTGATGTAGAGTAACAATTCTCCAAGTACAATCTTTGTTTGCCTTCACGGTTTCTTCAATAAAGTTTTTATGTTCTGCAACGTTTGTGTTTTGTGTATTCAACATCATGAACAATACAGAACCATACGTAAAGTAATAATCTCCGCCTACTTTCGTTGTATCTTCGGTTGCTTTATTAACACCATAATTGCTCTTGTTTGGTACATTAAAGTGATAGGTATAATTTGCATTATCTGCATCATGGTTACCAACGGTTGGTGCAACTGGTAGTGATTTCAATACTTTTGGGCTCAAATAACCAGCATATTCAATTTCACTCTCAAAGTTTTTACCTTGTGGGGATTTTCCCTTCGTTAATTGAACTTGGTCGCCCGCAGATACTATAAAGCTTGCTTGATTATTTGTTTTTTCTACAGCCTTGTTCAAAGTATCACTCCAGTTGAATGCATCATTACGAACAGCATCATCTTGTGCTTGTAAGAATTCTGCTAATTTATTTGCTGTGTTAACATCCTTGCTTGACGACTTCTTCTCATTAGAAGAGCCAATCTGTGGATCACCAACATAGATAAAACTAAATTTATCCGTTGATTTTGTTGTATATGCAGCTGGTTCCGTATAAACACCATCCACTTCATATCTATAATAATATGTAGTATTCTCTTTCAAATTAAGTGCAGTCACCTTATTGGAATAATATTGCTTCCCATCTTTTGAAACAGATGCTTTCTCTCTCTTTGCAACATATTCTTTTGCATTCTTCATATCAGCAGAAATACTAATCTGTAGATTTGCAGAACGATCTGACATCGTATACCATGCAAAGTTTAACTGGCTTTCATCTTTACCTGGGGTAAGAGAGATCTGTGTCCAATCATTTTTAATTATGTTCCACTCCTCTTCCCATTTATCCCATGCACCATCTTTCTTACCAGCTTCGGTATCTGAAGCAACTGTCTTCCCATCTGGTGCTGCTTTCGCAAAACTTATCATAGAATTGGTTGGTATCATTGCAAGTGCTAATGATCCTGCTAATATACGTTTCTTCCACGAGTTTTTCATTATCATTCTCCTCTTACTTTCTTCTTTACTACTTTGTTACTTGTCTTCATGAAAGAATATAACAAATACAGGAGTTTTTTTCTATCAAGCACGTGTAAAGTTTTGTTAATTTTACGTTAATTACAAAGTCTGTAATTCAGCCTTTGACAACTTACCAGTCTCTACCACTAAAATCTTAATATTTCATTAAAATCCTACTAACAAACACGAAAGTATATAGACATAGATTACTCTATTCGATATACTTTGAGAAGTCTAGTTTGTTACTGATTACTCGCAAATACAACCATGCATAAGAAAAGTTGGAGGATTTTAATGAAAAAGAAACTACTGGCATTGGCAATGGGCATAACTCTGTGCGTTGGAACAATTGTACCAACGATTGCATCTGCTGATAGTGTAACAGTCGTATCAGTTGGTGCCGATTTAACCGATGAACAAAAAGGTAAAATGTTTGAATATTTTGGTGCACAAGAAAACGAAGTCGCTGTGATTGAAGTAAACAACGATGAAGAAAGAGCGTACTTAGAAGGTGTAGCAACAGAGCAACAAATTGGAAGACGTACTTATAGTTGTGCATTCATCGAAGAGACAGAAGAAGGAAAAGGTATTAATGTTAAGACCGCTAATCTAACTTGGGTTACCTCGAACATGATTAAGTCTACGTTAACAACAGCAGGAATCTATGATTGTAACGTAGTTGCGGCCTCTCCGTTTGCTGTATCTGGAACGGGTGCATTAACTGGTATCATGAAGGCCTTCGAGATTGTAACTGGTTCCCCTCTTGAAGAAACTAAGAAAGAAATTGCAACAGAAGAAATCGTTATCTCTGGTACCCTTGCAGAGGACATTGGTTCTGATGAAGCAGTTGGTATTATTACGGAGGTAAAAGACACCATCCTTGGTGAAAACATCGTAGCTGCTGATAAGATTGAACAAGTAATCATCAACTCGGGTGACAAATTCGAGGTAACACTTACTGATGACCAAGTGCAGATGATTCTTAACACGATGGTCAAAGTCGCGTCACAAGATTATGATTATGAACGTCTTGCTTCGACTTACAGTAGTGTAATAGATAGCGCAGCTGACAATATAGGAATTGAACTAGAACAAGCGAAGAAAGGGTTCTTAGAAAAACTCGGAGATTTCTTCCGTTCTATCATTGATTGGTTTAAAAACATATTCACTAGTGCCAAAGAAGAAATCGAAGACAATGGTATTCTTGATCAGACAGATGAATCAATTCTTGGTGATAATGTTATTGTAGATTCTACCGTAGGAGATACAAACAAAGATGAACCAGCCCGTGATGAAACAACATCTGAAAATAATACTACAGGAAACAGTAATACTGGAACTACTAATACAGAAAATACCGAATCGGATTCTAATGAAGCAGAGACTAATGAAGTAGGAGAAACCGATTCTAAAGTAACAGAACCGGAGGAGATAGAACCGGAGACGACAAAGCCCGAATCAATTACACCTGAAGAGACTACTTTTGATACAAATCAATTAGGACCTGAAGCATTTTGCGATGAATATAATATTCCTGACGGCGATATAGAAGAAAACAATAGTAATTAGTATGCGTTATGAAAGCGTTTTATTGTATCATTATATGTTAGGTCATTTCTCTAAGAATTAAAAAGCTCCCTCTTGGCAGACAAGTGTTAATCTTGTTTGCCAAGAGGGAGCAACTGTTATAGGTTTTCTAGACTAATTAGCTAAGGTAGTACCTATAGCCGAACTATATGTCCAATTACCACCATTAAAGCTCGAATTGGATGTCCATACATTCTTTTCACTCAATAACGATATAGTAAGCGTATTATAGATATTACCATTTGGTATCATTCTTCCAATCGTTACACTTGTAGCACCTTCTGGCACCACTGCTTTATAATATACGGAGTTATTGTAAGTTAACTTCTCACATTTTGTGTATCCACTCTCATTGTTAAACTTAACTACCGCTACGGCACTATCATTACCAAACCAACTGCAAGCACTTACATTCAAATACACACTGTTTTGAGCCTCTTTAAGCTTTGTGTAAGTATAGGTAAATGTATAAGTCTTGCCTCCCTTTGTAACAACAATCGTGTAAGTCGTAGTATCGGTAGCTGTAACACGGAGGGAATTTTCGAATGACGTTGTCGTTGTTCCATTAGAAATTGTAGCAGTTAAAGCATTGGTAACTGTAAACGTAACATCCAACGAATCCGTAAAAGTAGTTCCACTTGAAACAGATGCTGTAACTACTGGTTCTTTATATTCCATCGTATATTGGTAGGTACTTGACTTCGTTTTTGTTCCATTTTGAGCATTGATTACAACCGTATCCATTGCTCCTTCAGCAAGATTATCTCCTACCCTTACTGTCACAGAATCCTGAAAGCTTACCGGATTTCCACCATTTATTGAATATGTCGAAGACTGTGTATCCGTTACAGAGAATGTTACATCCATTGCAGCTGTAATAACAGATGACTCTTTGGTGGCTGCAATAGTAGGTGTTTTATCTCCTACTTCCTTATAAAGTTCCCATGTTCCAGTATTCATATTATACAGATAACCAATATTCCCTATTGCTAAATCTTTCGTCTGTGATGCCCCTTTGTTACTAAATATTATTTTCGTATATCCTGCGTCTGGATTTATCTTAAGCGCATATATATTATTCAGCGAATCACATTTAAACATCTCTTCACCAGGCCATGCAGCATTATTCTTTACTGGAGATACCTTATCATTCCATACATATGCTGTAACCGTAGACCAACCAGACGTATTCTTAAAGAAGATACAATTCTCCAAATCATATTCCATCTTCGTATAGGTATATACTTGTGTTACTGTTCCTCTAGCATTTGTTCCTGTTACCGTTAATGTAACAGTATCTCCACTTGACAAACCTTTCCCTATATCAATTGTTTTAGAACCCGTGAATGAACCATATTCACCAGTACTTGCTGAATATGTTGCACTATCTGCATATAACGCCTCGATGGTAACGCTTAATGAGTCTCCATAGAAACTGGTACCGTTTCCGATGCTGGCATGAATTTGTACAGGATAGGAGCTACTAGGATTTGGCATTACATTCTTATAAACTACTGCTATACCGTACTCACTGTTAATTCTTCCTGAAAGCACTCCATTTGCAACCGTAAACGTATTGCCTGATACTTCATCGGTATACGAACCATTTGCCATACCACGTGCTGACATTGAAATCTGTCCTGAGCCACTGAAATTAGCTAGTGCTACACCATCTCCGCGGAAGCAATATGCAATGTTACCTTCAGTCCCCATATTCTCTTGTTTATCTACCATTCTGTTATTAAAATGATTTATTGCCGCTACTTCTTTAGATGCCCATGTATACGTTTCACAAGCCCCCATGGTAGCCGGTGTCAGAGAAGTCTTTAAATTCCCTTTCATTGCGCCGTCTACATCACCTTCAAGAATATTCACTGAATAATATGGCCTTACAAAGAATAGTTTTGCCGCATTATCCTTGTTTGCTACCATCGCCCATGTTCTTACAATGGATTTATCAGAAGCATATCTGGAAGATTCATTCATATATGTATCATGTGATTCTGCCCATAATACAGATACATTTGGAGCATAGTTCATATTCAACGTGTTAACATTATTGTTGCGAAATGCCTCTAATAGATGATTTCCTGCAGAATTGTCTGTTACTGACATATACTTAGTATAGGAATTAATACTAAAATTATCACCTACTGTGTTAAGAATTTCGCCATACACATAAAGCTCTCCACCCGTTTTAGCCTTATAATGTGATCTTGCTTCACCTAGTACAGTTGGCCAGAAATCACTTGCAAACGATGGGTCATCATCCGGCGTTTCGATATGTTTTGCTGCATCAAATCGGAAGCCATCAGCGCCGCAGTCAATTAGTTCTTTAAGATAATTGGATATATAAGCTTGTACCCTCTTATCAGCTGTATTTAAATCAGGCATTCCTAAACTTCCCATTGTAAAATGTAGTCTACTATCACTCATCCATACTTGATAGGAATTAATATGCCAGTATGATGCATCTGTTAGCATTTCACTATTCCAGTACTCACCAATTTGGGGTGAAACATCAGAAAGTGAGTTTTTCCAACCTGTAATGTTACCCATGTGGTTAGCAACAATATCTACGATTACTTTAATACCATACTTTTCTGCTGTTTGACACATTGATTCAAGTTCTTCCTTTGTTCCTAGCCATGTCTGCCCGTTATCGCAAACACTTTGTGTAACAGGTTGATATAATTTCCACCAGTTACCTGTTCCTCCATAACCCGGTATTCCTACCTCGGTTCCTACAACACCTTTGTATGTATAGTCTTTAGGTTGTGTTGCTGGAGATGTCTGTATTGCAGAATAACCACTTTCAGCGATTAACTGCATATTTTCTTCAATGGTCTTATATGACCAATTCCAGCAATGCAATATAGATGCATCCTGGATCTTATCCACTAGCTCATAGCCATTGGAGCGTTCTGTTACCGTACTTGCGAATACATACTTATTCACAGTACCTACATTCAGAAGCACCATAACTACGCTTAGGATAATTGCGCATATGCTATAATACATACGCATGTTTCTTTGATTTTTCATTGTTGAAAAACCTCCTCATACATTATTTTGTAATGTAAAATACTAATTTAAAATACCTTCTCCTTGTATTAATCCAGTATTTTCATTACATTTCCAAGTATAGCATATTTCGAATAATTTCGAAATATGCTTTTTAAAACTTGTTAGGTTTTTCAATATTATTACTTTTTGATCTTCTAGTGCTATTCTCTTTCTTGTATTGTAACCTTCACCATATCACCCGGTTGTTTATGAATTGACTCACGTATATCCTTTCTAAGTCCAATAATGTGACACGGTGTTTTCATACGTACTAAACTACCCTCATATTCTACGCCATCAAATGTGGCTTTCACCTTCACTCTTCCCTTACCGTATTCCTGCTTTACATCATAAGGAAATTCAATATATGCCCCATCTATATCTGGAACCTTTTTTATCAAAGCTTCAAATTCATAAATTTTATCATTCATATATTTCTCTCCATTCATTCAATACATCTTATGGTACATACTCTTACGTTATTCTTTGATACAATCTTCGGGGTTAATTTGTATTAATGTCCAGCTATCATTAGCCTCCCTTCTAAATTGTGCTATTAGTATATCATTATCATTCGTCAATTGGAAGAAAACCATACAATAGTGGTATCCGTCTGTTCCTTCAAAACTAATATATTTGACATAATCCTTCTGCACGGTTGGTAATAACTCTTTGACTAAAGAACACCAACCACCGTATTCAATCTGAACAACAGCTTCCGCGTCATATGACCAGCCATGATAGGGTGCACATAGATAATTTTCGCCATAGAATTGCAAATCAGATATCTTGTATGATCCATTCTCTTCTATTAAATCAACGAATCCATAATAATATGCAAATACTCCTATATTTTTATCACTACCTTCAATTGCTTCTATCTCAACAAAATATCGAACTATTTGATCCTTATTAACATAGACTGGTACTTCCTTATATTTAATTAGATTAATATGCAATATATTCTGAAACATATCAAGATACTGTTCATAACTCAGTCTCTTCTTATACTCCGACGATATAAAACTATAAGCAAAGGGATATGGTATCGTTGCATATCCAATCGTTCCACAACCAATATATTTTCCTTCTTGTGGATTTGCAGCCTGACGTAATATTCCAAAATAATTGAGGATGGTATTCTCCGGATCTACAACATATTCATTGGGTATGGCTGTCGTTTCCTTAGATTGAAAATAATTAGAGAATAAGGTCCTATAATCACCAGTATTCAGTACAGATCTATTAGATGGACGATAGTACTTCTCTTTGTCTATTTCAGTACCATTCGAATCCCCATCATTTGTAAGGTTCTTTGTGTTTATTGAATTATTAATTATAATACCCCCAAGTTTCGTGTTTATTAATTTATAGTATGTGGGTAATATTGATCATGTACTTCACATTCATTATATTCTCTAATAATTTAGTGATTAATGTATTCTAAGTCTATCCTATTTTCCTAACCCTAACTGCCATATATTCTTTACTTGGTAGAGTTAAACGGAATTTACCTTCATAAACCCCCATATCATGAATCTCCATATTCCAAGTATCTATTATCTCAACATGATACCTACATTCCTCTTCCAGATATTCAAATATTCTATAACTCGGACGGCAGAATCCATAATAGAAGATTTTATAATTATCATCCTCTTCTGCACAAGCAACTACTTCATCCCAACTGTATTTTACATTCTTCAAGCAATTTCCCGGTACCTGTTCTAATATACCCTTCAAAAACTTGAATCACGGTGAAGATCCATCTCGATGCTATTTTGCCGATAATGATCTTATTGATTGCTCTGATAGTTATCCCCTTAAAATTCAAATTTCAACAACGCTTGTTAATCGAAAATCCGTATAACCTATGCCTACCATTCTAAATCAATGTGCTAATTTAGCTTTCCAAACGCATTAATACAATATAGGGTATGTACATAAACACAAAAGAAATTCTTTGCCATAATCCTTCATATGACATTAGCTTTAATACGCCAGTTGAATCCTGTGGTATGTTTTCTCCTGCAATAAAAATAATAAATACAATAAATGATAGAATAAAGTTTACAAGTAGCAATCTTCCAACCGCTACATTTCTTCTCCAAACAAGTATTACCGCTAGCAGACCGGCAAAAACAAATAATGTGCACCCTATTGCAGAGCCATACCATTACCATTTCTTTGGAATCTCCAACAGAAAACAAACTCGATATAATACAATCAAACACGGCATAGCTAATTGTAATAATTAATAAAATGGTACTTGCAATAGGATTCATCCCTTTATATGTAACAAACAAATGTATACCAATGAATATAAATGATACACCAAGACATGCCATCCATATATTAAATACTGTTCTTACTTGTGACCGTTCACTACCTAACGAACTTAATACCATATTCATATGGCTATATCCTGGGTAAAAACACGCTAAAATAAACGGTAAAATACAATCCGTTAGACAAACAATCAATGTGAATACAAACCACTTATTCATTATAATTCTCCTCTCTTTAATTAATACCACCGTACTATAACAGTAAATAAAAGTCAACTGATATGTCTTTTCATTGCGATAAAATCGTATTCCTAGTATAATAGTACATATTCAGTTAAACATTATATTTGGATAAAGAACATGAAAGGAACCTACTATGGAACATTTATTTGAAACGTATCTACCTATTTTGATTCATATCTTCGAACTTATGGGTATTACCATACTAAGTATTGGTGGCTTTAAAGCATTTTGGGGATATCTAAAAGAATTACGTACCAAAGAGCCTTATAAAATAAAATATCAATTCGCAGCGTCACTTGCTACTGCATTAGAATTCAAATTAGCTGCCGAAATCTTAAAAACGGTATTGATTAAATCTTTTGATGAATTAATTATCTTAGCTTCAATCTTTGTATTACGTGTCCTAATGACCTTTGTACTTGAATGGGAAATAAAACAAGAGAAACAGCATGAGGATAAGTAAGAATTATAAATTACTAACTTTCAGGAGGAATTTCTATGGTGAAAAGATATGCCCTAAATTGTAATATTTCTCTAACTCCCAGTGAAAAAGAGACTATATTACGTCTTTTATCAAAAGAGCGAAAAAACAGAGTTGCCAGTTACCGCTTTGAAAAGGATGCTATCCAAAGTATGTTATCAGGATTGTTACTTAAGTACATTCTAAAACAGGAGGGTTTTGGAGCTGAATGTAACGTAAGCTACAATGAATATAAAAAACCATATGTAGATTGTACTGGACTAGACCACGCTGATTTCTTTTTTAATATTTCACACTCAAAGGATTGGATTGTATGCGGTACTAGCACAAAAGAAATTGGCATTGATATTGAGAAAATAAGCACATGCCACTACGACATAGCACAACGATTCTTTCACCAAGATGAGTATCATGAGCTCTTGTCAAGACCACAAGAAATGCAAGCAGAAGTGTTTTATACTTACTGGACACTGAAAGAAAGTTTTGTGAAATATATAGGGAAAGGAATCTACATACCATTAAATGAATTTCTCATACAGTTTCCTTCTTTACAAATAGATGCATCTGCTTATACCTCCAAACCCTTACATCTTTTTACACAAACATGGGAAAAACAGTATCAGCTGTCTTTATGTACAGAAGAAACCGAAGTTCTCCCTGTTGAAGTACTTGACTTAGATCAAATGCTATCTTTTTTTAATTTCTAATTTTATCTGAAACTAAATTAACATGAAGTAAAGGCAATCCTACTCCAATTTACATTTTCATAGAGACATCATATAGCATAATTTTCATTCCCATGGTTATACTAATCTTGAAAAATAAAATTGAGGAGGTTTCCCATGCCAAATTTATCATGTTCGGTATATAATTGTACACATAATGATTCCAAATTATGTAACCGACATACTATCGACGTATCTGGTGGAGCAACTAAAGAAAACACTTGTTGTAGCAGTTTTATAGAATCTTCAGGAACTTCAAATTGTAGTGGCTCTGGTAGTCCAGAAACTAATATAGCATGCAAAGCTCACGACTGTACCTATAATGAAGATTGCTCCTGTCACGCAGACCATGTTGATGTCTGTTCCTGTGGTTCAGCTTGTAACTGCTATGAAACAGAATGTCATACTTATAGTAAACGGTAGGACGCTAGGTTTAATTGAAACAGACATGATTAGAAGATTCCTATATTAAATATCTTAGTCATGTCTGTTTGTTTATACTTTTCCTATTATACATTTCTTATTATTCCGATCTTATTATTCATTTCTTTTCTTCTTCTCTTTTTGTTGTTATTCTTTGCTTTTTCGTTTCACCTCTAGATAAATATAATCCCCCATACAGGCTTGTAGATTTTTGTAATCATGGTATAATTCGACTAAATTATTTAATATTATACATATAAATACTCTCAGGGGAGAAATTATGAAAAAACATAAGAAATATCTATCTCGTATAACACTACTTGTTCTGCTATTACTCCTTGTAACTGGTTGTTCTAAGAGTAGCAATTCACCTACGAAAGGAAATGAGATAGACAATAATAGCGTTGTCATTGCAATTTCCACAGAACCTACTACACTCGATCCTTGTATCAGTTGGGGACACGGTACAACACCATTAATCCAAAGTACTCTTGTGGAATATAATCAAGATATGACATTTTCTAACGATCTAGCAACTGACTATTCCATCAGTGATGATGGTTTAACTTGGACTTTTACCATTCGAAACGATGTGACATTTACTGACGGTGAACCTTTAACAGCGTCTGATGTTGCTTTTACCTTCAATACTGCAAAGAAGGGTCAGTCCTCTCTTGATTTAACATTCATGGACTTAGCAGAGGCAACTTCTGATGATACGATTGTTTTTACGTTAAACAGACCAACCTCTACCTTCTTAAATACCATAGCTACTACTGGTATTGTTCCTGAACATACATATAATGAAAATTATGGTACTGCTCCAATTGGGTCAGGACCTTATACCTTTGTTCAATGGAATAAAGGCGAACAACTCATGTTAAAAGCTAATAAAGACTACTATGGAACTGTTCCCTCAGTTGAGAATGTTACCATTGTGTTTATGACAGAAGATGCTGCTTTTGCTGCTGCCAAAGCTGGTCAAGTAGATGTTGCCCTTACGTCAGCTACATTAGCCACGGCGGATATTACTGGTTATTACTTAAAGACCGTAACCTCTCTTGATAATCGCGGTTTTACATTACCAGTTACTCCAGATGAAGGTAAAATTACAGAAAGTGGATTTCCTTACGGTAATAACGTAACTTGTAATCTAGAAATCCGTCAAGCATTGGCCTATGGTATCGATCGTGATCAGATTGCCAAGGTAGCGTTAAATGGATTTGCAGATCCAGCCTATTCAGAAAATGACGGTATGCCTTGGAATAATCCCGAAATTAACATTGCTACAGATAAAACCTATGCTAAAAAACTTCTAGCTGATAATGGTTGGATTGATACGGATAATGATGGCATTGTTGATAAAGACGGATTAAAGGCCGAATTCACTTGTATCTATCCTGCTGGGGATTCCTTCAGACAAGCTGTTGCTCTTGCAGCTTCCGCGGAGGCAAAAGAACTGGGTATTAACATTATCGTGGAAGGTACAAGTTGGGATGATATCTCTAAGAGGATGTTTTCTGATGCAGTACTTATGGGTTGGGGTTCTTCTAATCCTTATACCAGTTATAGTTTATATCACACCGAAAATATGTTAAAAGACGATTACTATAATCCAGAGGGATATTCAAACCAGACTGTTGATTCATATCTTGATGCGGCTATGAAATCACTTACTCCAGAAGAAGCTTATGAAAACTGGAAGAAAGCACAATGGGATGGTACGACTGGAACGTCTATGAAAGGGGATTGTCCATGGGTATGGCTCGTTAATATGCACCATCTATATTATGTTCGTGAAGGTCTTGATATCGGTAATCAACAACTTCATGCCCACGGTGCATCTATGCCTCTTTTACAAAACTTAAAAGATTGGTCATGGGAAAACTAGGAGGAGTTTCATTTTGAATGTTACAAAATCTATCAAAACAACAATTACGTATATATTGAGAGTACTTACTCTTTTATTTGCAGTCAGTGTGATTGCATTTACCTTAGTGAAACTATCTCCTGTTGATCCTATTCAACAATATATCCTTAGTACCGGAGCTGTTTCACCTGAACAGCGAGAAGAATTAGAAGAATACTGGGGGATAGATGAACCTCCAGTAAAACAGTTTATCAATTGGTTTAGTGCCTTACTTCACGGTGATATGGGTACTTCATTACTATATCGACGACCAGTGCTTGATCTAATCAGGGAGAAATTTCTTAACACCTTGGCTTTGATGATTTGTGCATGGGTTTTCTCTGGTATTATAGGGTTTTCATTAGGTTGTGCAATGGGAGTTTCAAAAGATAAATTATGTGATCGGATTTTAAAGAGAATATGCCTATTCTTATGTTCAGTACCTACCTTCTGGCTTGGTTTAGTGCTACTACTTATCTTTTCCGTTTGGTTAGGCCTGTTTCCAATTGGATTTAGCTCTCCTATAGGGATGATGAATAGCGACGTTAGTATCTGGCAACAGATTCACCATCTTATACTGCCAGCCTTATCACTTAGTCTTATGTCCTTTGCCAATGTTGCCTTACATACAAGGCAAAAACTCATTGATGTTCTTGAAAGCGATTATGTTCTCTTTGCCAAAGCAAGAGGAGAAGGAAGGTTTACAATAGTAAAACGTCATGGAATACGGAATATTTTATTACCAGCCCTTACCCTCCAGTTTGCTTCTTTCGCCGAATTATTCGGTGGCTCCGTATTAGCTGAGAATGTGTTCTCTTATCCGGGATTGGGTTCTGCCGTCTCTGCTGCTGGATTAAATTCTGACGTACCGTTACTACTAGGAATAACATTATTCAGTGCAGTTTTTGTCTTTACAGGTAATCTCATTGCCAACATACTATATGGCGTAATCGATCCTAAAATCAAAGAGGATTACGAAATACAAAATACCTCGCATAATAGCGACGGTCACACGGTATCGGAGAATGATAATAATGAATAGACGACAAAAACTACTTATATTAACGATTCTAATAACACTTATTATTGTATGTACATACTTAGCAGGTATCTGCATTAGCGAAGAAGCTATAGCTGTTGATTTTACTAATGCCAAATTAAAACCATCTCTTCATCATCTCTTTGGAACAGACTGGTTAGGACGAGATCTTTTCGCCCGTACTATGAAAGGACTTAGTATTAGTATCACTGTGGGGGTGGTCGCTTCAGCAATTAGTGCTATCATCGCTGTATTAATAGGTATTGCTTCTGCTGCTAGCTCTAAGGTTATCGATTCAATCATTAATTGGGTTATTGACCTTGTTATGGGCGTTCCTCATCTGATACTAATTATCTTAATATCTTTTGCCTGCGGAAGAGGGTTAAAGGGATTATTAATAGGAATTGCAGTTACCCACTGGACAAGCCTTGCAAGATTGATACGTGCTGAGGTATTAGGGTTACGTACGGAACATTATATCGCGGTTTCAAGGAAACTAGGAAAAAGCAACGGTTTCATATTAATCCATCACATACTACCTCATATGATACCACAATTTATCGTTGGCCTTGTACTAATGTTTCCTCATGCTATTTTACATGAAGCTTCTGTATCCTTCCTAGGATATGGTCTCTCACCAGAACAGCCTGCAATCGGCATTATCCTATCAGAGAGTATGAAATATCTATCCTCTGGTATGTGGTGGTTAGCATTCTTTCCAGGACTAACTTTAGTAAGTATCGTGTTCTTATTCGACCGCTTGGGCGATAATCTAAAATCACTTATTGACCCTTATAGTGCGCAGGAATGAGGTGAATGAACTTGAATCATATTAAATCATCAACTTTATTAGAGATTGACAATCTGTCACTCTCCTTTCAAATGTATAAAGGATTCGTAGAGCAACAGCAACTTGAAGTAATCTCGAATCTTTCTGTGACTGTTCATTCCGGTGAAATCTTAGCCATCGTTGGATCAAGTGGCTCTGGAAAAAGCCTTCTAGCACATGCTATATTGGGTATTCTTCCAGAAAACGCAACAATTAAAGGTACTCTAAGATATAAAGATCGAATCTTAACTTCTTCTTACCAAGAAGATCTTCGCGGTGAAAAACTTGCTCTTGTCCCTCAATCAGTTTCCTACTTAGACCCCCTTATGAAGATTTCAGGCCAAGTAATCGGTCATAAGGATAAAAGCAAGCGAAAGTTAGCATTAAAAAATATCTTCAAACGGTTAGAACTCGAAGAAAAGACAGAAAACATGTTCCCTTTTCAACTATCTGGCGGTATGGCTAGGCGTGTACTTGTAGCCACTGCAGTTATTGGAGACGCTGAATTAATTATTGCTGACGAACCCACTCCAGGTATGCAGACAGACCAAGCCTTAGAAGCACTTGCGATATTCCGTAAGCTTGCAGATGAAGGAAAAGGGATTATCTTAATCACACATGATATAGATCTTGCTCTTAATTTTGCGGATAACGTAGCTATCTTCTACGCAGGTACTACTCTTGAGATTACTCCTCCAAAAGATTTCTTAGATGGAGAGCACGCACTAAGACACCCTTATAGCAAGGCACTCTATAGAGCTATGCCACAGAATGGTTTTACTCCTCTTGCCGGACTTCAACCTTATGCTGGTACAATCACAAAAGGTTGCCCTTTCGCTCCTCGGTGCGCTGAATGTATGGAACAATGTAAAAAAGAAATCCCCCCAATGAGAAAACTTAGAGATGGATATGTGAGGTGCTACTATGCAACTTGAAGCAAATAAAATATGCTTTGGCTATAATAGAAAAGAGAGCTACCTACTAAACAACATTAGTCTCACCTTCAAAGAGGGAGAGAAAGTTGCAATCGTTGGCCCAAGTGGTTATGGAAAAAGCACCCTTGCTAAGCTTCTCTCTGGATACCTAGCACCAGTTAAAGGTAGGGTGTTACTGGATGGAAAACCACTTAATCCAAAAGGGGTCTGTCCGGTTCAACTAATCTATCAACATCCTGAAAAAGCAATCAATCCTCGTTTTCGAATGCGCCAAGTATTGGAAGAAGCCAAAGGACTTGACCTGACAATACTTAAAAAGATAGGTATTGAAGAAGAATGGTTAACACGCTTTCCAAGGGAATTATCGGGCGGTGAGTTACAACGTTTTTGTGTAGCACGTGCGTTATTACCTGAGGCCCGCTTTCTTATTGCCGATGAGATGAGCACTATGCTAGATGTTATCACCCAAGCTGGACTTTGGAATGTGGTCCTAGAAGAAGTGAAACGAAGAAATATGGGGTTAATCGTAATTACCCACAATATGCATCTAGCTACGCAAGTTTGCGATAGGATTATTGATATTAGTGCGATTAATGGATTTTAATGCTACATTATACGCAATAATAAGTAAGCCACAAGCAGAGGTAAATTCTCTAGCCTGTGGCTTTATTAACATAACTCTATCCTTTATCATAGAATCACTATTCGTTCATTTCATTACAAAAATCACAGTGTTCCATCAACTTTTGTAACTTATTACTCAATTCTCTTTCTTCATTTGCTGCTCTATCGATTATCATAATTAGAGATGTCATTGCTGCATTAATTTCCCTTGTATTATTAGAAGAATTTATTATGTTTATAAATTTTTCACTTTCTTCATTAATACAATGTGCGATCATAGCTTCTTTTTTAGCAATCTCTTCCAATTTATCACAACAACATCTTTTATGTTCATATATACAAAGATCTTCCACTATACATTCCATAACACATTGCTCACCACCTTGTTTTGTTAATAGAATAAAAAGGTGACTTTCGCCGTAATTCTTATCATTTGGAACTGAAACCATCGATTCAATTCTAAAACAAGAAGGAATACATATTCTTTTACTTTGTCCACCACATAAAGAAGATATTCGAATTTCTTGTCTTGGTCTTGTTACACCAAAGCAAATAAAGCATGTAAAAAGATCTGTTACACCTCGTATTCTCTTTTTGCAACTTCTAAATAAAATTCTACAGTCACTTAAAGAATATTTTTCCATACTCACTATCGCATTTGAATAAGAGATAAATAACCTATCAGATTTAGCATGATGAGAAATACCATTTATTTCTTTCTCTCGAAGCTCAGGTATTAAAATGACACGTTTACCTATTTCTACAAAACTATTATTTAACTTATATATACATGAGGAATCCTCATAATCGGTCGCCCAAAAACAATCTTCATTTGAATCATAGCAAATATACGCATAGTTTCTACATGTCTCAAAACATTTTATCGGATTAAAACAGACATCGCATTTTATTATCTTATTCTCATCTTTAACCGTAAAATAAAAACATCCTCCGTCATTTGCAATTCCTCTAAAACCATGGATAGCGTTTATCTCCAATGCTTTTTTTGTTTCTATTTTCAACATATTATCTACCCCCCATTTAAATTACTTATTAACATATTGTTACTCTTCCAAAGGTTCCAATCGATTTAGCTATATACAGACGGAAGATACTACACTAACAAGAGTTCTTCACATCATAATACTTTGATGTCCAGCCATAGTGTTCTTATTCTATATTTTTTTATTATTAATCGTGTCTTCTATGCTCAGAGCAGCCACCATTTGGACAAGTACAGTTGATAAAGAGTGAAAGTTTAAATGCTAAAACAAAATCTAAACGTGTAACTGCATTAATTAATTCAAGCTTTTTATCATCTTTACTTTTATCTGAGCTACTACTATCATAATCTGTATAACATTCGGAATCATTTCCATAACTTGGTCTGTGATTTGCTTTATCTAATATATCAGCTAATGCTTCTTGCTCTTTAGCAACGGAATCAATAAGATTTGTAATAGCTTGACAACGTGTAACTGGATAATTTCTTTGTTGTGTCATGTTAATCTAACCTTTCTAATTATATAATTATTATTGATTTCTTATTTCATCAATAAAATGTATTATATGCGTTGTTTCGACATGTTGATACATATTTCACTATTTTTTTATTCTTTATTACAAATACTAACAATCCAGTAAAACAAGCAAGTTTACAATAGAATTAGATTGTTCATTTCACAGTTTTCCTAATCTAGCATAAAATGATATTGTACTGCAATATTCTACAATTTCTGCAAAAGGAGTTCTCATATGAAGAAAAAAATTATACTCACCATATTTTTTAACACCTTTAAATGGTCACCAGACCGTTTAACGGAGCCCTGGATACAAAACCGCTTAAATCTATTCTTTAAATATACGCTCCCCTCATTAAAAGCACAAACTTTCCAAGATTTTATTACCTACGTATATTGTGATATTGAATCCATGGATATCATTGAAAAACAATTGGCAATGCGTGAACCCCTGCCTGATAACATACATTTCCTTGATACCAACACAATTAAAGAAAGAATCAAATCCGATATTCAAGGTTATGACCTCTTATATCTAGTTCGTATCGATTCTGATAATATGTATCAGAAGGATTATCTTGAAACTATTTATGAATATACTCCAAAACCTGAAACAGAAGCACTTATTACACAATATGGGTACATGTTTGATGATATAACGAAAAAGCTCGTTCCTTACTATATGGAATCGCCTTCTTTCTACACTTTCATATATAATGTGGATGATTTTTTAAAAAACATAAGATATAAAGTTCCTGGTGGGCATGCATATGTGATTTCTACATTAAAATGTGAGTTGATTCCTGGTCAAAACTATCTAATAAGTGTACATGATGATAATGTGAAATTTAAGAGTTGGAGACTTAATAACTTGAAAGAAGTTACTAATCCCACAGAAGTTTTCCATGAATTTGGTGTTGAAGAACTATAAAGAGCAATCGAGGCTGTCAATCCCCATGCTACGATCACATCAATTGTAGCGCTGAATATTCAGCATGGGGTTTTGACACCCTAACCAGTTAATTAAAATAATATATTGGATATAAACTTCTGTGATAATAAATCCATTCTTTCATTTCTTGTATCATCTGTTCGTAACTTGGAACAGCGAAAGTAAAATCACTCCGCGTATTTATTAAGGTTTTATCTAACTTTTTTTCTGGAAACGGTTTAATTAGTAACCTGTTATCTCGAAAATAATAGTTGAATAATTGACACAGCTCATACTTACTAATTGCCATGTTGTTAACTAGATGATATAGTCCTGTAATCTTCTCTTTCATTGCCTGTTCCATTGCCCTAGCTAACGTTAGCGTTGTTACACCAGTCCATATGGCATTGGTATATCCAGATAATTCTGTTTGTTGTTTCATAAACCAGTGAAACAATCCGATACCATTTTCTTTCACATCTGGTCCAATAATTGACATCCGAAATGTTATGTTTTTGTTATCTTCAATCTCCCCTAATGCCTTTGTCTTATCGTAAACAGTAGTCCCATCACATAAAGATTTTTCTGTGTAGGGTCCTGTATTGCCAGCAAACACACAATCTGTACTCATATGAATAAGTCTTGTTTTTTTATCTTTAATAATATCAGTAATTATGTGTGGCAAATACGAATTAAGATAAATTGCATTTGATATTCGCTCTTGGGCAAATTGATTTAATACACCAATACAATTAATTACATAGTCATAATCATTCTCTAGTAAGATTTCTGTCAACTGGTCTATATTGTTCGCATCCCCAATAATCGTATTCCACAGTAAGCTATCTTGCCTTGAAAATCCTGTAACCTCATATCCTTTTTCTAAAAAGTAAAGTGTAATCATATGACCTGCCATACCGGTAGCACCTAACACGAGTAATTTCATATTAATAAACACAATCCTTTCAAAGACTTAAGTTTGATTCGGGTGTTAAAAGCCAATTTTAATTTTAGTCTCGTCAATTTGCACAATTTATATATGAGAATGTTATGTCAATTTTTATGTGTGCAAATTGACGAAGGCAAGTTTTACGAAATGCTTTTGACAACTGAATCAATTATTAAATTTTCCCGAATCATGGGATTCAAATAAATCTCTTGTATCTTGACTCTAGATTGACTTTTTATTGCAAAGCACAAAGTAAATTGTTTTGAACCTTGTGGTATCGTAATCGTTTGATAGGAGTTGGGTAATACAACGATTCGTTTTATTACTTCTTCTCTTTCATCTATAAATACTACTAATAGTTTTACTACTCCACTAAATAGACAACGAAAGCATATTGAGATTTTATTCGCTCTTGCATACTCACTTACATCATAGATAGCATTACTATATAAGTACACCTGCCCCTTAACGATATCATGTGGTATTACATTTAATCCGCCCGTATCATCAACTGCTAGACTAACATATTTAGCATTGTTTTTAACCTCGTCAAATATCATATTGCCCGTTAGTTTTTTTTGATAACTTGCCATACTTGGTTGTAAGCTTTCTGATACCTTGTATAATTCTTCCATCTTATAGCCAGTATTCATAGATAAATCATCCACGGTATCACAGGTTTCCTTCGTATAATTCTCACAGAAATTATATTGATCAATATAAAGACAATTCAAGGTTACCTTATTGCTACCAATTACATCTGGATCAATTGCTATATCCTTTGCTACGTCATACTGCATAATACAACGATCCAGTATCATTTCATTTCCCCAAGTATAGATCTGATAATCTCCACAACTTAAAAACTGATTATCACAATTCGTATAATAACTACCTTTTCCAATTATTTTGGCATCACTATATTCTTGCGCTAAGATACAATCCATTAGATAATTGATGCCATAATAATTCGAAGGAGTAAAACATGCATAATAATCACTAACGCCAAGATCAGCGACTTTCATATCAGGATAGAAGGAAATCTTCTCGGTATCTGTATTAATATTACTGTTTTCTTCCACAATAAAGATTAATTTTTTGCTCTGATAAGATTGCCTTTGAAAAGCCTTCAAAACAAGATTTACTTCTTCCTGACTACACACAATTGAATATACTACTACCTGTTTATCTATTTTACTTATCCTTTTCTTTAATACTTTTTGTGCAATATATAGCAATCGTTTTTCATATGTATGTTCTAAGAGAACCGTTCGTAACGCTAATAGACGAAGTTTATTATAATATTCTTCATCATTTAACAGTTTTGCAATTTCAAGTGATGATTCTTCCCCCAGGTAAACTACACAGAGATCACCTAACATATTCGTAATGGCTCTACACTCATTACTTATAGTTATTGTATTGGAGGACATTAATTCAAACACCCTTCTTGCTTCCATGGTAGAAGAATCTTGGACTGTATTCATGGTTAAGCCAAACCTGTATTTTTTATATGCTATATCTATTTGATCCACCGGTAAGGAACCCAAAATCGAATCTTTATATTTATCTGGATAGGTATAATTAATATCTTCTGGGTGGGCGTTTCTATCATAAATATAAAAGTTCATATATTTTTTACAAATATCATAGATTGCCTCAAATGTCTCTGACCGATTGATTCGATTTCTATAATAACTTCCTGCAAAACAGATAGCATCTTCTCTATCATAAACCTCTATCGGATGAAAGACTTTGGGAGATGTGGCAAATGGAAACAGACCTACATTATTATGATGTAATAATAACTTGTATAAGGGAATACTATCCATATCCGTAGTAAATACTAGGTCAAACTGTAGGGCAGTTGTAAAAAACGTATCAAAATGCACAGGATCTTCTTTATTCCAGAATACCGTAGGTATAGTATTCTGTTTACAATAATATATCACCTTAGCTAGCTCCATACTAAAGACAGATATCTTTTTATTCCATTGATTTTGATATCCTCTCCAAGCTGATTCAACAAATAAAAAATCAGGCTTTAATTCTTCTAGTTGTTGTTCCCAAGTATGAATATCCAGATTAATTAGCTGACATTCCTTTGCCAAACAATATTCTGTAAAATCATCGACAATACAAGCAATTTTCAAGGTATTAACACGATTCAAGGTCATTAGCTCCTTTCAGAATTAGGGCATTAAACTACACTGCTCTTCTTTATTATATTAGTTTTTTCGACATATAGTTCCACTAAAACATTCTATTTTAACTTTTGCACATAGTTTCGACAGAATGCATACTATAAAATGTAGAATAAAATAGGTTAAGTATAGTTTAGTCATGAAAGGATATGTGCTATGTTTAAAGATAATGTTATACTAATAACAGGTGGCACTGGTTCCTGGGGATACGAATTAACAAAACAATTGCTCCAAACGGAAGTAAAAGAAATCCGGATATTTTCACGAGGTGAATTAGCTCAAGTTACTATGGAACGCTATTTTCATAATAATCGTATTCATTTTATTATTGGTGACATCCGCGATTACACTTCTCTTGATAAAGCATTATATGGGGTCGATTATGTCTTCCATCTTGCAGCATTAAAGCATGTACCAATCTGTGAAAATCAACCTCAGGAATCCATAAAAACTAACATTCTAGGCACTGAAAATCTGATAAGAGCATCTATCAGCAATCATGTGAAAAAAGTAATTGATGTATCTTCTGATAAAGCAGTAGCTCCACTTAATGTCTATGGAATGTGCAAAGCACTTGGAGAAAAAATGATTATAAATGCCAATGAAACCTCGAATGATACAAGGTTTGTCTGTATTCGAGCCGGTAATGTTTTAGGATCTAATGGTAGTGTTGTTCCATTATTTATTGATCAAATTAAGAAAAGAAATGAGATTACTATTACACATACCGAAATGACTCGTTTCTTCCTAACCATACCACAAGCGATTTCTTTGTTATTTACCGCAACAGCAACAAGTATTGGTGGAGAAACACTTGTTATGAAGATGCCATCTTGCAAAATCACAGACCTGGCAAACGTGCTTGTTCAATTTTACGGAGACAAAAACACCAAGATAATCGTTACCGGATTGAGACCAGGAGAAAAATTACATGAAGAGCTTATATCAGAATATGAAATTGGTTATGTTTATGAATATGATCTTAACTATTATTTAATTAAGCCATATATACCCACTCTTGAATTCCAAAAATACTATTCATACATTGATCAAAACATTAAATTACAAAATAAAGTTACTTCTTTACAAGAACATCTCATGAATGAACATGAAATTATAGAGTTGTTGCATAAAGGAAACTTTTTACCATAACTCTTAATTCTATACTAAAAACAAGATTTTTTACAAAATTAAATATTGAATATTGGATATCCATATTCAATATTCATCAAAGACCCCCTAACAATATAAAGTTGTTAAGGGAGTCTTTTTTTTGTTTTTTCTATACCTACTTAATGCTACCTTTTATATTCCAGTGAGGGTGCCCCCAAACCATGAATAAACACCCATAATCATACGTTAAATAATCGTTTGTTATTTAAATGACACGAGAACATAGTATTCGCATATACTATTATTGTAATATTTTATCGAATTATGTAGTTTTTGTTTGAAATTTAAAGAAAGGGCTATGCATAGCATAGGGAAGCTAATGTTTAAAAATAAAACAATATTAATTACTGGAGGCACTGGTTCTTGGGGAAAAGAACTAACTCGTCAATTAATACATTCCGATGTCAAAGAAATCCGTATTTTTTCACGCGGTGAACTTGCACAGGTAACTATGCAAAGAGAATTTAATAATAAAAACATTTCCTATATTATAGGCGATATTAGAGACAAGACTGCGCTTAATGACGCTTTAGTGGGTGTTGATTATGTCTTCCATTTGGCAGCACTGAAACACGTTCCGATATGTGAATTTCAACCACAAGAAGCAATTAAAACAAACGTACTTGGAACGATGAATATAATTGATGCCAGTATTACTAGGCATGTGAAAAAAGTTATCTATGTATCTACAGACAAGGCAGTTTCTGCTGTCAATCTGTATGGTATGAGTAAAGGTATGGGCGAACGACTTATAATCGAAGCTAACTTACATTCGGATACTAGTTTTACTTGCATAAGAACTGGTAATGTTCTTGGTTCTAACGGCAGCGTTATCCCTCTATTTAAGGAACAATTACAACTCACAAATCAAGTAACCTTAACTCATAAGGATATGACCAGATACTTTGTAACAATACCAAATGCTGTTTCTTTCCTTATAAAAGCCGCAACAGAAAGTAACGGTGGAGATATTTATGTAATGAGTATGCCTGCATGCAAAATTATTGATTTAGCAAAAGCAGTTATTAAACTATATGGTAATAATAATTCCAAGATCGTTGAGATTGGTATACGCCCCGGCGAAAAGATGCATGAAGAACTTATTTCCGCCTCCGAAAACGGTATTGTTTATCAATACGATAATGACTACTATATTGTCCATCCAACCTATTTACCTAAGGAGCAGAAGAAACAGTTAGAAACTATTCCTGGCAACAAATTAGTTAATTATTCTGTCTCTTCTAATATCGAATCCTGTATGACAATACCTGAACTTATTAATCTCATTAAAACGAGTAATTTATGAAAGTTGTAGGCGATAATATGAACATTCCTTTTTCACCTCCTGATATTCAGCAAGAAGATATCAATGAGGTTATATCTGTACTAAAAAGTGGTTGGATTACAACCGGACCTAAAACAAAGGAATTCGAAATTAATCTGGCAAATTATATTGGTACTTCGAAAGTGGTTTGCTTAAATTCTGCTACCGCAGGTCTGGAATTAGCTTTACGTATCTTAGGAATTGGTCCAGGAGATGAGGTAATAACCTCAGCCTATACTTATACAGCTTCTGCTAGTATCATATGTCACGTTGGTGCAATTCCTATCCTCGTTGATATACCACCAAACTCCTGCCACATTGATGCCAAACAAATAGAGAAAGCCATAACGACGAAAACAAAGGCAATTATTACTGTAGATCTTGCGGGTATTATGTGTGATTATGATTCAATTATTCAAATGTTAGAAAGTAAGAAACACATGTATCAACCAAATAAGGAAATACAACAGATCTTTCATCGTATACCAATTATAGCAGATGCATCTCATGCACTTGGTGCTACCTATAAGGGTTTCCATTCAGGTAATGTTGCTGACTTTACAGTATTCTCTTTTCACGCAGTAAAGAATCTCACAACAGCAGAAGGTGGCGCGGTCACATGGAAGAAACATGATTTAATAGATGATGATGAGCTCCATAAGTTATTTATGCTTCATGCAATTCATGGTCAAACCAAAGATGCATTAAGTAAAAGTAAATTAGGTGGTTGGGAATATGATATCCTATTTCCAGCTTATAAGTACAATATGACAGATATATCTGCTGCCTTAGGCGTTTCTCAACTCCGCAGATACGATGCCATGCTTAATCGTAGAGAAGAAATTGTTAGACAATACAACACCTTACTTGAAGATACTTCTGTAACCCCTTTGCCTCATAATTCTACTCAAGAGTGTAAATCCAGCTGTCACCTATATATGTTGCAGCTAGAAGGCTTTAGCGAACTTAATCGTAATCATCTTATCGAGCACTTAAGTACTAAAAATATTGGTACAAATGTTCATTATAAACCTTTGCCTTTACTTACTGCATACAAAAATCTAGGATTTCAAATGCAGGATTATCCTAATTCCTATGCTTTTTATGTAAAGGAAATAACCTTACCACTTTACTCACAATTAACGGATGAACAATGTCACTATATTTGCAGTGCTCTTAAAACTTACAGGAAGCTCATGTAGTATCTATTAACTTAGTCAATTAGATTTTAGAAAGGGGGGATACTGTGGAGTTATATGTAAAATCTACACCTTGGGATAACCATATATTCCAATTAAATACTGGTCGATTACTCATCGAACAACAACTGAATCTGCATGATATTAAAACAATTCAGGATCAAAGTAAAATGTACGACTTTATAGTTATTAAAAATGATAATTCATTTATGACAAATCATTATTATCTCTCACTACTAGGCCATGCATATATTACTGATCTTCAGATGCAATTTACTTTCACACAAAAAGCAATACCATCATTAGATAACACACCAAACATTATTATCCAAAACGGCTTATCCTTTCAGCAGGATATCATGGAGCTATCCAGAGAAGTATATCGTTACTCCCGTTTTTATAATGACCCTTATATACCAAAAGAACAGGCGGATATCGTTTATCAAACCTGGTGTAAGGACTCTTTTCATGATTCACAAAAATACTATATCTATTATCAAAAAGGAACGCATATCCTGGCTTATCTTCTATTTTATATTCGTGAAGATACCATCATCACTGATTTACAAGCCACTCATAAAGAACTCCAAGGGCAAGGTATAGGGCAGATTTTATTAACCAAACTCCTAGCCTTTGGCTATCAACATAACATTACCAAGTTCCAAATGGGGACGCAAGCATCTAACAAACCTATGATATCTCTATATGAAAAGTTCGGCTATCAATTAAAAGAAACTAGTACGATTTATCATTACTGGCCGGAAAAAATATAACTTATTACCCCATAAACCTTCTACTTATTCATAATGATGCTGATAATCAATACGATCGTTTATCACATTAATATTATAAGGAGTATAACTATGACTAAATTAATTATCAGAATAAAGTTTCATTCCATGCTTTCCAATCTAGCGGACCAGCTTTATATGCTCCATGAATATACTCTCAAAAGTATCATAACGCAATCCTTACACGATTATATCTGCTTTATTGAATATAGCGAAAAATTATCTAAGGAAATTCTTGCATGGAAAGACCAATACTATTCGGGAGAAACTAATTTTATCTTTACTACAAATATGGCGAATGCAACACAGGAGTATATAAAAACACTTGATATAAATCAGTATCATGATATTCGCTTTATCCATCTAAATCAAAATGAAATATACCCTAAAAATCTATTAACGCAAATAATGAATCACCAAAATATTCAACCGGTATTACTTATTTTTCAAAAATACTTATACAATATAGGCAACAAAGGTCTGTTTTATGCAAAAAGTCCTTCTGCACATTCCTTTGTCTACGTCTGCCCAGTCTTAGAATATCAAAGATATTTTTTCTTCTATGACAACTGCTGTTCCAATTATCTATTCGATAATTTTAATAAAATGCCAAACGAAACGCTTGATACCGATGTTATTACGGTACACAAATCTATCTCTAATGCACTTGTTACATCTAGACTGACCAGTACCGAGAAGACTTCCTTGATGGAATCTTTTACTTTACAACTACTTTAGGGGGAATACAGTATGGAGCGAAGAAAAGTTATATATAGCCGATTTAATGATAATGACGCGGCATTAAACAGCCGATTTCAAATTGACTCCCTTTCTAAAGAATGGATTGAAAAAAGAATTGATATTTTTTATCATTATACTAGAAAATCCTTTGAACTACAGACAAACCAAGAATTTTTAGCAGTACTTCGCACTCATCCTTCTTCTATTGACTTAGTTAAGTCCGCATTAAAGAACTATCCCAAGATAAACGATAACATACTCTTTACTTCTACCCCAAAAGAGGATATCAAGAAATACATCTTAGGAGCTGATGAATTCTATCTAGCACAAATCGATAGTGATGATATGTATCACCCGGGCTATATGCAGTTATTAACCGAGTTCGATCCGAAACTGGAGACTTCCGTAATTATTTGTCAGAATGGTTTTATCTATGACATCCATACCAAGCAGTTATGCCAATTTAATAATATATCATCTGCCGTATACGCACAGAGATTTCTTGTCATAGATTACCTGAATACGTATCAATATTTTCCGGAGCTATCTCATGTAACTATGTATCGTTTTCCTTATGAAGCCTTTCCAAAAGATAATTTTATGATCATTACACACAATACCAATACTCATACGAATGTGAATCCCTATACCCGGTTTGAAATAACAGATTCTGACGTCAAGGAAGCCATATTAAAAGAATTTCATATAATAGAACCATAATTTAAAACGAGAAATAAGCTGTCATCATAAATAACTTAGTATTTATGACGACAGCCTATTTATTCTACCCGATACCTAGGATTATCTCTGCAGCTTGCTGCGCACCATTAACCAAATGATAATCTTCTAGTTTATTCTTCATCTCTAACTCTTTTTCCATAAGATGCGAAATAGCACGTTCGATCTGGCTATAATCCGTTAATGTTATAGCGCCACCAATATCTTCTATTCTTAAACCTCTAGCCCTTTGATCATCTTTTACGACAAACAGGTCTGGCACTAGTATAGCAGGAATATTGTAATATGCAAGTTCATGTGTTATATTATAGCCTGCTGTAGTTATGGCAAAATCGACTTCAGAAAACATATGGGAATTCGGATAATTCTTATGATTCCATATCCTCGGATGTTCCATTTCTATACATGGCCCATCAATAGATTCCCCTAACACGATATAAGAATCTTCTATATTCAAAATAGTATGAATTATTCGATTTAGTAAACCACTTTTTATGTCTCTGTTGGCTCTTCCTAGTTGTACATACCACACCTTTTCCTTTGATGTAATGGAGAATCTATGACGAATCCCATCTCTTACATCCTTATTATCAATCAAAAGTATTGGTGGTACAAGTTTTTCCTTTGTAAGATACTCTCTGTATTCTTTTTGACCAAGTTCTTCAGGTATAATTATGCAATCAAAATATTTCTTATATGCAATAATTGCAGCATCATCAAAACCTTGCCGATCCCCTTCTCTTTTTATCCATATGTTATACATAGACGTCCTATCACGCATGCTTCCAACAATACAAGGGTACGGAAAAGCACCATCAAAAACGAAATAATCGATCTGATGCTTCTCCATAATTGCTAATAAAATATTCTTCATATATGCATTGTATTCTGGTGCTTTCATAGTTTTGGATAGTAAGCTCCTATTTGGTACATAATAATATTGATAATGAAATTTCTCTATAATGTTGGCATTCGCATTGGTTGTAAAGAATATAATATTGCAATTCTTATTAAGCTTCGTAATCTGCGTAGCAATTGCTAATCCACGTGTTAAATGCCCTAATCCAGTGCCAATAATTACAAACAATACTGTGGTTCTCATCTTAAGAAATATCCGGATTTACCGTTATGAAAACTGAAAAAAGTAAGTTAAATACCATATTAGATGAACCATCAAATTCTACATAAAAAGCTTCTCGGTTGAGAGGATTATAGGTAATAATATCACCCTGTTTTATTAACATTGCTTTATTAGCCACCACGTCATATACAAGATTATCTATCAAATCGGAACGTATATCACTGATATTTGATACATATCCCATCACCATATTAACAGCAATTGCTCCATGCGCTGCAAAGACTGCTCTTCCATCAGAGTACGCTACAGAATTTGCTACAAAATCTCCTAGCACAACATTATAATATAACATTCCCACTAAACGGACTTGATACATATTTACCATAGTATTAACAGCTTCAGCACCTTCCTCTACTATTATAGAGGCAGGAACCGTTACTGCATAAGGAATTGCTTTCAACGTATGGCGATCAATTGATATTACCCAAGTAAATGGGTTACTTTCATCACGGGAAAATCCACTTGGTATAGTAATTGATGCATTTGTTTCATATACAACAGGCACAGGTACCTGATATGCGCCAGTTCTGCCTGACTTTACTTTTTCTAACTCTATTAATTTAGCTATATCAAATAAGCCCTCTGAATTTTTAATTATATCATCCATATAATTATTCCTTTCTTATAAAATTCGTTAACCATTCATAACAACAAATAAACTATATGGTATGTGAATAACTTTTTCAATATCTGGATTTTTCAATAATGATATAAAATTCCTTTTATTATCCCTACGAAAGATATTCTGTCCAGTAATACTTGTGATAAATTCCTTTCCTTGAACAGGAATTATAGAATATTCTGGAATTGGCATAATTACTTCTCTTCTACTACAAATCAAAATCTTATTCATGTATAAATCGCCAGTATCATGAAATAATGTTTCTTTCGTTACATTATCACTCTCTAAAAGACAGGCAGCTCTAAAGTACTCCAAAGTAACATTATAAGTTAACTTTCCATTCAGTAGTACACAATTACTTGATGTTGTACAATCATCAGATTGACCACATCTGTGATTTTTTGTCATTCTCACTTCTGACAGATCCTGCTTATCTATAGTCAAATATGTCTCATAATCTTCATCACATAGAATGAATCCTTTTGGTATAGTCACTGTTGCTAAAAACTCAATAACAGGCTCCGTATTAGATTGATTCCTTCGATAACAATTATCTGTATATTCTCTACATACTTCCATATAATTGCTCCATTCCTACTATTTAATTTCACTATTATTCTTTATTTGATTAAAATCATTCTCACACTTTGTTTGATTGCAGCCAGTCAATTAATGTATCTGCAATTTTTATCGATGCATGACCATCTCCATATGGATTTTTTGCACATCTCATTTTGTCGTATATTTCTTTACTATATAGTAGCCCATGTAAACTGTTATAAATAGTTTCTTCTTCTACGCCGCCAATGATAATTGTTCCAGCTTCAACGGCTTCTGGACGTTCCGTTTCTTTCCTTACTACAATAACGGGAATATCTATAGAAGGGGCTTCTTCCTGAATCCCACCAGAATCCGTTAAAATCAGATATGACCTTGCCATCAAGTTATGCATATCCTCTACATCTAGCGGATCTAGAAGATGGATTCTATCATGGTCTTTTAAAATAGAGTAAACCGTTTTTCTTACCTCTGGATTTAGGTGAACTGGATAAATTACTTCTATTTCTTCATCTTCATCAACGGTTCTTTTTATAGCATGACAGATATGTTCCATATAAACTCCAAGATTTTCTCTCCTGTGAGCAGTTACTAGCAGTATTTTGGAGGTTCCAAAAGGAAAAGACTTAAGATCCTTATTATGAAAAACATAATCCTCTTTAATCGTAGTCTTTAAAGCATCTATTACGGTATTCCCTGTTAGATATACCTTTTCTTTAATTCCTTCTTGATATAGATTTTGTATATTATGAATAGTTGGAGCAAAATGAAGCTCTGCAATTCTAGATACTAATACTCGATTCATCTCTTCTGGAAATGGTGAATATCTATTATTAGTGCGTAAACCTGCTTCTACATGCCCCACTGGTATCTTCTGATAAAAGGCTGCTAAAGATGCTGCTAAAGCAGTTGTGGTATCTCCATGAACCAAAACAATATGTGGCTTTAGTTCACATAATAAGTTTTCAAGTTTGGCTACTACTTCCGTTGTTATATTGGTTAATGTTTGATTGTCTTTCATGATATTTAAATCAAAATCTGGTTTAACCCGAAAGATTTCTAAGACTTGGTCTAACATTTGCCTGTGTTGGGCAGTCACACAAACAATGCATTCTATTTCTTCTCTATGTTTTAACTCTTTTACGAGTGGACACATTTTAATTGCTTCTGGACGTGTTCCAAAAATAGTTAAAACCCTTAATCTCTTTTCCATAGTAACAACCATACTCCTTTCCAAAATCTTGAGCTTTTATCGAGTATTTTTATGCTGATACAAATTGCCATAATTGATAATTTCCAACCCATACTCTTCTTGTGTGCTTATCATGTTTTTTGTGTCAAATAGTATTGGCTGCTTCATAACCTTGGCAATCTGCTTATAATCTAGATTCTTAAATTCGTTATGGTCAGCTAATAGTAGTATCATGTCTGCATCTGTAACAGCTTCAAGTAATGATACATAATTAGGATTATTAACATGGGGATCATAGACTGCTACTTTATACGCTTCTTCTAACATCGTAACAATTTCTATTGCAGGGCTCTCTCTTATATCATCTATATTCCCCTTATATGTCACACCAAAAACTGCAATCTTTGCCTCATCTTGATCTTTAAGAATCATCTTCACTTTATCTACTACAAAATCGGGCATCGATTTATTAATTGATCTAGCAAGAGAAATCAGTTTTGCTGTTTGTGGTGCTTTAGCACAGATAAAATAAGGATCAATTGCTAGGCAATGACCGCCTACTCCTGGTCCCGGCTGATGTATATTTACCCTAGGGTGCTTATTTGCCAAAGCAATCACATCTAAACAATTGATATCTAACTCATAACAAATCTTTGCTAGTTCATTTGCTAGGGATATATTCACATCACGAAATGTATTTTCCATACACTTTGACAATTCTGCTACTTTAGCCTCAGTCAATAGTAGTTCTCCCTTTACAAATACTTTATATACTTCCTCAGCATGTTTGGAACATTCATTCGTTATTCCACCAATAATTCTATTATTGTTTTCTAACTCATACAAAATCTTCCCTGGTAACACTCTTTCAGGGCAATGTGCCAAATAGAGATCCTTACCGATGGTAAATCCTGCTTCTTCAAAAACAGGCATCACTTCATCATTCGTTGTTCTCGGCGCAATTGTTGATTCTATGATTATGGTATTTCCTTTTCTTACATAAGGAAGAATAGACCTGACTGCTTGTAATACATACTTCAAATCACAACTTTTGTATTCATCGTCTTTGTTTGGAGTTGGTACGGCAATTATAAATGTATCAGCAACTTCCGGTAATAAAGAAGCTTTTAGTGTTCCATCTTCTACACATCTCTTTGCTAACTCTTCAAGCCCTGGTTCTTCAATTACTATCTTTCCAATATTAAGACTTTGTACAACATGTTCAGAGACATCAACCCCAACCACATTACAACCATGACTAGCAAACATCACAGCTGTTGGCATGCCTATATATCCCAAGCCAATAACACATATCTTCATGATTAACTCCATTCCCATATAATATGGTATTCTAGTTTTTACATATTATATTATTATTCAACATTTTTCTATATTTTTCTACATATAATATTGATATGCACGATTTGATAACTTGTGATATATTGACGACATTTTATTAAAATAATTAATCAAATTTGGGCACACACGAAAAAAGCTCCTTATTAATTTTATCATTTGATGTTTCAGGCAATTTATGATATTATTTCATAGTTAGTATATACTAACTATATATCTATTTATAAGATAGTAATTATTACGAGGAGGAATACTTATGGATAATTCATTCACCTTATTAAAAGAATTGGCCAGAGAATATGCGTGTAACTCCATATATATAACAAATGTAAGCAAGTTTTGTAGAATACCAAACGATAATCATATGCAATATTTGACTACAAAAGGAGCTTTCATCTTCCCTCTTAGTGGGAAAGGAATTATACACTTTGGTGATCGTTCCTTTGTTGCCAAGCGCGGGAAAATAATCCATGGCTGTCCCGGACAGCCGTTAGAATTTGAGGTTCTTGGAGATGAACCATTTCACCATATAAACTTATACTATGATAGTAATAACAAATTCCTGTTTGATACCAAACTAGATGATACGGAGAAGATCCTAGATATTCTAGAAGCTGTATTAGAACTAAAGAAAATGAAGACACTGAAAGCAACTTATCAAGCCGAACAGTTGCTTGATCAAGCTTTTGAAGCTATCTTTGCAGAATATTTAAATAGTAGTGTAAAAACCAACCAACAATTAATAAAAGAAGTGGTTGAGTACATACACAACTCTTACCATAAGAATATTACACTGAAAACACTAGCTGAATATTCTGGCAAAAAACCAGATCAACTTAGTTACTTATTCTATCAACACATGGGAATTAGGCCAATTAATTACCTTATACAATACCGATTAGAACAAGCGATTGAACTTCTAAGAGATGGAGATTATACCGTACAAGAAGTTGCTACATTAGTGGGTTATTCTGACCCTTTATATTTCAGCCGAATTTTCAAAAAGCATGTTGGTTATTCACCAAGTCAAGTGAAAAACTATAACTGATAACCCTGAATTAAAATCAAACATGAAAAAAGGACCCAGATGATTGTATTATAATATCTAGGTCCTATAATCTTGACTATTGTCCATACTATTAAACCTGGCATAATAAAAGCAACACAGATTATCGACTCAAACTTTTATTAATTGACGAAATACTATCCCAAATACTAATTACAACAAAAACAGCAACAAATACCCATTTACCTGTGTTCAACCATGTTGACATCGTTTGAGCTGATTCATTCGCATATTCCATGATTTTAGATAAGAATTCTGTATTTAATAAAGCTTGGTCGCTTAGCATTACAATTATAAGAATGCTGATTGCCACATTATAGATTGTATTCACTATAGCTAATGGCAAGTTCCATCTTCCAGTTATATACTTCCAGATAAATATCCCGAACTGAATAATTAAAAACGCAAATAGGATTACTATATAGGATTGCAACCTTTCAACATTAAAAAATGGTGTTGCATTCAACCCTCTGTTATCATCTCTAGTATATATGGCAATTAGCTGTGGTTTAGCGCATATAAGTGAGGTAAAGAGTACCGTACAAAACATTGAAAATACAGTCTCTACGCGTGATATCTTCTTTTTATTATCTATTGGGAATTCCGGCAAATCATCAGGAGTCCATTTTTTATTACTAAATGGCACCTGATTCAATTCTCCCGCAGTCCTCTCTAAAATTACAAATACCAGAGTCACCCATAAAGCACCCTGTAACGCTCCTCCAAAAACTGCCGATATTAATTCAATAAATAGACTAAGAAGATTCCCGTAAGTATATCCATCAACCGGTGGTTCAAAAGCCCAATCAAGTATAGCAATACCAACAAATACGATAGTACAGATACCAATTACCAATTTGAGCACAGATAAATAATTATCATAATAGCTAGGTCCAATTAAATACCGCTTACTAGGATTGTATTCGTTAGCAAGTTTACGGGGACTACCGAGCTTTTCTAATACCTGATATACATCTTTATCTGAATAATTTTCTGGAAGCATATCTTCTATATTGGCACGAAGTTCCTTACCAACCTCCTCCTTGCTTTCCTTCTGAATATGTTCCGTAACAGCATATACATATCGATCAATCAGTTTCATTATTCTCATCCTCCTTCAATAACTCCTCCATTAAGGTTGACATTGCTCTCCACTCTGTTTTAAGTTGTGTGTAAACTACTTTTCCTTCCTCACTTAACGTATAGAATTTACGTGGTCTACTTTCACTCGTATCCCATTTACTAATTAATAACTTTTGTTTTTCTAATCTTCGAAGTAATGGATAAAGCGTTCCTGCTTCGATTGGAGCGTTCTTCTTTTCTAACTTTTGCACAAGTGAGTACCCGTATTCATATGTACTAAGCTGACTTAATACTAAAAGAACCAAGGTACCTCTTTTTAATTCTATTGTAAGTGAACTGACTAGTTCGTTCTTTGAATCCATATATTATCACCTCAAAACCATCATACTGTATGACATACATTATTGTCAATATTTTATTATTATATTATTATTAATACTATATTTTAATTAATATTATACGCTGTTACCTCAAGTCTTTTTTCATTACAATGTAAACAAATCAAAGAAAGCCTTTTTCCTTAAGCTCTTCTATCATGACATTGATATCTCTTTGTGTTACATCAAAAGTTTCTTCAAATTCATCTAGAGTCATCTCCTACATTTTCTTAAGTTTGGCTATTGGCAAAAAGGCCTACGAAAATGTCTTAAATCATTTTCATAGGCCTTATGTAATTCTAGTAGACTAAATATCAATAAAGTCAGTAATTACTTACTTGTTTTTAAGATTATGATTAAACCATAGTAATGCATCTTTGTATCGCTTATGCGTATTGGCATGATGTCCACCTTCATCCCAAGTAATTGTTACTCTTGAGGATGTTACATCTGAAACTAAGAGTTCATATACTTTCTTTGTATAAGTAACTGCATCTTTTTTCCTATCCTTATGCCCTACTCCTTCACTATCACCACTTGACATATAAAATCTAGCTTCACGATTACGAACCGACTGCTTAGTCAAGTATGAAACAAATTCTGGATACCAGAATGAGCCCGACATACTTGCAAAGCAACCAAAACTTGTGGTGTGAAAGGCTGCATAGATGGAAATAAGACCACCAAGGGAATATCCTGTAATGCCTGTAGATTGTGGTAATGCTAATGTTCGATATGTTAAATCTACTTCTGGTTTTAACTTTGTTTCAATAAATCGTATATACTCATCTCCCTCTCCGCCAAAGCCCGGAAACTTTGGGTTAAGAGAAGGACTTGGCCAAGGCGTTAATTCATCTAAGCGTTTTTCTGACATAATTCCTATAATTATATAGGATATTTCGGGTAGGAAGTCAGATTCTTTTAAAAATGCATACGTAGATTTATCTCCATGTAGATATACTACAGGATATGATGTTTCTTCATTTTCATAGTTGTTCGGCAGAAATACGAAGCATTCTCTTCCTGCAATAGTAGTAAACTCCATATTAATACAGCCTCCTTACAATTAGTAAATAAAATCATATAATGTTTCTAATGTATCAAAAATTCTTGCACCATAATCCATAATTTCATCATAGCCAATCTCGATTATTTTTTCATTTGCAATGGCTGGTACAGACTGTATCGTTTCGTCAGCTAAAAGGCTTTCAACAACTGTTTTATCAGTTTCAGCATTACGGTCAGATTTAATATAAACAATTACATCTGGGTTAAGTGACACAAGGTTCTCACTTGTTAAAGAACTTGTACCAGTTTCTAATACATTTTCTGCATTAATAGTTTTTAACATTTCACTTTGAAGGGCTGAATTCGCACCAAAGGTATTAAATGTACCATCTACATAAGTTACCATAAATAATACTTTTACAGGTTCTGATTGAGATATATCAGATACTTTACCTTTGATTGTATCTAAACGTGTCTGTAAAGAATCTGCATAGGTATCTGCCTTTTCAGATACATTAAATATCTTACCTATATTACGAACGTCTAAAATAACATTATCTAGAGATTGATCAATTACAAAGTTACTTGCTAGTTCCGTGTATACATTAATATTCATATCATTTAAGTCTTCAATTTCTCCCATAGACTCATCGGTAAATGGCATTGTACGACCAAATATAAAGTCTGGTTCTGCACCAATGATAACTTCTTTAGACATCGTCATTTTATCACCTAGGACAGTAAGATTTTCATATGCAGATGCCCATTTTTCATTAGGTGCATTATCAGGCTTAAGGATACCAATAATTTTATCTCCAAGACCAAGTTCCAATAACAGGTCTGTTGAAGAAGGATTATTCGTTATTACTTTTGATGGAGCCTCTGTGAATGTTTGAGTATACTTCTCTCCATCTGGTCCATAAGTATCAATTGATAACGGATATACTGTTTCACTAGAATCAGTAGTTTCTGTTGTTTCTTCAGTGCCAGCAGTTTCATCTGTCGCTTGTTCTGTCGCTACATTATTAGAATTATTACCTGTTGATGAATCCGTATTGGATGTTTTAGCACATCCTGTTGCTAATATTGCAACTAGTAAAGTTGAAGCAGTAAGTTTGTAAATATCTTTCTTCATAATAATCTCCTTTTATTTGTTTATTTAATTAGTCAATTACGATACTCTTCTCCATAACATATTCAGTATTTCGTAACGGCGAAAACACATTAATATGTTTGTCTCCATTACAAAAAATTTCGCAAACGCATAGTTTGTTTAATTATCTACATTGAAACCTTAGGTGGGTAATAACTAATTAATACACCATCAGTATTTGGTGCTTTTATAATTTCACAGTCAATTTCATAAACTCTTTTTATTGTTTCTTTCGTTAGAACGTCTTCTGGTTTACCTTGTGAATCTATTTCACCATCTTTTAATAGGTATAAGTAATCGCAGAATTGAGAAGCTAACGTTAAATCATGTAATGCTGCTAATACGTTAATACCCAAATCCTTTACAATGGATAGAATTTGCAGTTGATATCTTACATCAAGATGATTGGTCGGCTCATCTAGAATTAACAACTTAGGTTCTTGTGCAATGGCTCTCGCTAACATAATTCGTTGCTTTTCCCCCCCAGAAAGAGAGGCGTAACTTCGATTTCCATACTGTTTCATGCCTACCTTTTCAAGTGCTGAATCTACAATTTCATAATCCTTAGTACTTTCGGCTTGTAACATATTCAGATGAGGTGTTCGCCCCATCATTACAATTTCTCTTACGGTAAAATCAAAATTCATATTATTAAATTGTGCTACAACCGCCATTTCCTTTGCTAATTTCTTGTTCGTTATCTGCGTGGAATCTTTCCCATCTATTAAAATAATTCCTCCACTTGGTTTTAAAACTCTATATATGGAGCGCAATAATGTGGATTTTCCACTTCCATTGGGACCAAGTAGAGCAACAAAAGAATTGTCATTTGTCATCAAAGAAACCTTCTTAACTATTTCTTTTTCACCAAGATTGACACTTAGATCTTTTACTGATAAGTCCATACTAATAACCATGCCTTTCCATAGCCTGCAAACTTTGGGCGCAGGCACAAAATTGCGTGTGAAAAATCTTGATTTTTCACACTAACCTCCACTCTAATTGTTGGCACCAAAGCCATAGCCTCTTCTTACTAGAATGTATACAAAGAATGGTGCTCCCACCAATGCAGTTATAATTCCTATTGGTAACTCTGCATTCGGTATGAGAATTCTAGCAATGGCATCTGCCCACATTAAGAATATGGCACCCGCCAGTAAGGAAGTTATTATTAATCTTCTATGATCTGCACCTACCAGTGAGCGCACAATATGTGGAATAATCAATCCAACAAACCCTACAATTCCACAGGTTGCAACAAGTATTCCAGTGAGCAATGAAACAACAACCATATACAATCTTCTGTATAGACTTAAATTAATCCCTAACGTAATGGCTGCTTCGTCACCTGCTAGCATGGTATTAAGGATACGATACTGCGTTATAAAAAAGATACTACATAAAACAACAGCGATAATTGGGAGCCCGATATTATCCCATTTTGCACGTGTGAGTGAACCCATTGTCCAAAACTTAATAGACATTGTACCTTCGGAATCCCCGGCCAACGAAATTATGAAATTTGAAATTGCGCTAAATAACGCGTTTATAACCATTCCTGATAGTACTAGCTTCGCAGAAGTCATACGACCTCCATAAGAAGACAATGATAATACTGCTACCGTTGCAGCAATTGACCCTACAAACGCACCAAATGCAGTACCTACTCCAAAACCAATAAATATAGCGAAGGTTGCTCCAAGAGATGCCCCAGAGGAAATTCCTAATATGTAAGGTTCCGCCATAGGATTTTGTACAGTGGCTTGCATAACTCCACCGCAAAGTGCAAGCCCAGCACCAACGAATAAAGAGAGTACTACTCTTGGGATACGGATTTTTAAGATAATGTTCACCTCTGCATCTGTTGGAAGATTCGCTCCACTTGGTGAAATACCAAATAATTTATCTATGATTATTTGGAAGGTGCTACTTGGAGATATCCTCATCGCACCTAAACATAAGGTAAGCAAAAACGATACAACCAAAATTATAAGTAAGCTTACAATAACCAGCCGAAAACGCCCTGCAGAAACTTTTGATCTATCTGTCATATTAACAACTATGCTCCTTTCAATCTGAAAAACTTATTTTTCATCCCCTTCTCCTAAGATAATTTCGGTTAGTTATCACTAACTGTTTTATATAATACATTTATTTTTATTTTATTGGAATGGACAAATCTTAAAAATATGGACAATTATTAAAAACTACTAGAATTATTAGCAAAAAAATGCCTACCATTCTTTTTACTGATTGGCAGACATCCTTTTTTTCATTTATTTATCTAATTGTATTTTTTATTAATATCTAATTACTAATATCTAACTCCCCCCCAGTAGATGTTCTCTGCTACTTCTGCGATATCTGGAAGATTTACATCTTTTAGAGCCCACTTTTTAAATTCTTCAAAGCCAGTACGATCTACAATGTAACCGATATGTTCTTTCCCTCCTGGAGCATTTGGATCAATATATTGTTTTACATAATCATAGGTATTCTGAACGATTCTAATAATGCTGTCTTCATCAGCCCACTTAATAAAATCTTCTCCAAGTCTAGGATTTTTCTTACCCGTCCTACCTAGAAGCGTTAATTTGTAATATTTCTTATCGCTCCTAGTCCATGCCAGGTTAGGACATGCATTCACACACTCCCCACAACCGATGCATTTATTATGGTCTCTTTGTGGACGATAATTAACTCCTGTTAAGGCTGACACAGATTTCTTCTTACAAGCTTTCACACAAGCTCCACAACTAACACAACGATTTGCCTCAAACCTTGGTACTGTCATTCCTATAATACCAAAATCATGCATACGAACTTTCGCACAGTCATTCGAACAGCCTGTAAAAGCAATCTTAAAGTGAAGGTCATTAGGAAATACGGCTTTCTCCATTCTTCTAGCAAAATCAGTTGTATTATAACAAGCATAGGGACATACACTATTACCAACACAAGCTGTGATATTTCTAGTACCAGAAGCTGTATAACCTCCTTCTGGTACTTCTTGATTGATATCTAAACCTTCTATGATAGGTTGTAATAACTTATTAACTTCAGGCATCTTCTCAAATGGAATCCCTGGAATCTCAAAACCTTGACGAACCGTTAGATGAACGGTACCATCGCCATAAGTATCTGCAATATGTTGAATAGCTGATAGGTATTTGGCATCCATTCTTCCACCTGGAACACGTACTCTGGAGGCTGTAATTCCACGTTCCTTCGTTACACGGAACGCATTCTTTTTCAGTTTTTTTGTATTGATATCCATTACTTTTCTCCTTAATCAATCAATGTTTTACCGACTGTGTAGTTGAATACTGGTCCATCTAGACAGACATATTGATTGCCGATTTTACAGTGTCCACATTTGCCTAGTCCGCAGCACATCTTTCTCTCTTGTGAAATCCAGATGTTTTCTTCTTTGAACCCTCTTTCTAGTAACCCTTTTACAGAGAAACGCATCATTGCAGGAGGACCAACAACGATAGCTACAGCAGTGTTTACATCCTCTAGAATAAGATCAGGAATATACTTTGTTACTAGACCGATTCTGTGGTCCATGGTCTCTTCCCCATTATCTAATGTAAGAATTACATTCATCTTTTCTCTAAAGAACTTAAAATCCTCCCGAAACAGGATATCATCTTCTGATTTAAATCCAGCAACTAGAGTCATATTCTTACGCTCATCACTATGCTTAGCAAAATATTCAATGACACCACGTACAGGAGATACCCCTGTCCCACCTGCTATAACTACAAGTTCTTTACCTCTATATTCTTCTATATCAAAACCATTTCCGTATGGTCCACGTAAAAACAGCTTATCACCTTTATATAATTCGAAAACTTCATTGGTTACTTTACCAACTCTACGGATTGTAAGGTCAGCAAATCCCTCACCAATTCCACTAACTGAAATAGGTGCTTCACCAAACTTTGGTACCGATATTTCAAAAAACTGTCCCGGTTTTACCTCTCCTTCATATGCCATGCGGAAGGTATATTCAATTTCTGTATGCTTAATAACATCTAATATTTCTGATAAAAAAGGTACATACTCATTACGACTCATTGCAAGTTACCTCCTCCATAGCACTTTCTAATTTATTAATACAGGTAGAGAAAGAGATATACTCTGGACATATATCATCACATCTTCCACAGCCAACGCACATGTGGTAACCGTTTCTTTCTTTATAATCAAGAACCTTGTGTAATACCTTAAAGCGTATTCTATCACCGTATTTTTGTCTATAGCATCCACCACCAGCAACCTCTGTATAACCATCAACCATACAAGAAGCCCATACTCGTCTACGTTCTCCTACTTTACCATTATCTGTGTAGAATACATCCTGCATTGTAAAGCAAGTACAAGTTGGACAGACAAAATTACATCTTCCACAGCCAATACATCTAGAATCGTATTCTCTCCATATACTGCTTGATGCAACCTTAGCATCCAGATTGTCTGGAATATTCACATGTGTCTTAGTTTCTTTCACATACTCTGGTGCTACTTCTTCTTCTTTTACCGCATTTGCTCTTAATAGGGAATCTAAATCTTCACATTTGCAATCTACACGGTAAGTTTGATCGATACAATCAATACTCATATCATAATTTTCTGAGATATTCGTTCCCATATCCACACAGAAACAATTGTCATATGCACTGCTACAACCCATTAATACGAATTTTACTTTTTCACGAATTCTATCATAATAAGAGTCCACAGGTCCATTTGATAAATACATATCATCTAGTCTCTTTACTGCATGAAGATCACAACTTCTTAGGAAGATAACTGCACCTTTTTTTGGACCGTTTGCTTCTTTTACCGTATCTTCTGTATAATAAAATAGTGTTTGTGTAATTGGTGTTAAAACTTCCTTAAAAGAAAACTCCGACTTCCTATCAAATACGATTTCATCAATACGATTAACTTCTCCGTAGCGTACACAGTCTGTGTCAGATAATCTTCCGCCACCAACATAGAGTTTTGGGGCGTAAATTATATAATTTTCTGAAAGATTTGAAAGAACTTGATTCATGCCTTCCTTTTCTAATACATATCCCATACTTATACCTCTTTTTCTTTTGATGCTAGGAAATAAGGAATTGCAACCATAAGAATACCGCCGAACATATTTCCTAATGAAACTACAACTAGGTTATAGATATAACCACCAATCGTAACAGCTTGACCTACTGGATTTAAAATACCAACCGTTAATAGAGTCATATTTGCAACACTATGTTCAAAACCAGTTGTAATAAATGCAAACAAGCACCAGAAAATCATAATTAACTTACCACTTTCTGATTTACATTTTGTTGCACACCAGATTGCTAGACAAACTAACATATTGCATAAAATACCTCTTGTGAAAAGTTGCATTGCCGGAATACTCATTTTCGTAGCCGAAGTACTAGCGATTAACTCTGCAACGTTTCCTGCATTAAGTCCAGTAAGATGATAGATCACTCCGATTAAAATTGAGCCAATTAAGTTACCAATATAGCATATAAACCATAATTTAAGCGTATCACTAATCGTAACCTTCTTTTTTAACACACCAGCAGTCATGACAAAATTATTTCCTGTAAATAGTTCTGCTCCTGCCATGACTACAAGACTAAGTGCGATGCCAAATGCGGCTCCCATTACAATCTTCGCATATGGATTTCCTGTCATCATTCCACCAATTGTAAAAATCAATAAAATACCAAAACCAACATAGATTCCAGCAAGCATTGATAATACAAAATATCCCAATGGATTGTTTTTAAGTAATGCAACTTTTGCTGCTGCCGCATTACAAACTGCATTATATTCCTCTCTAAACATAAATACCTCCTGCGTTATTTTTTTAACAATATAACATATAAAAAAGACCTACGTCGTGATTTATATCACGGTATAGGTCTTTTTATTCCTTACTATAATCTTTTATTCCATTCATATCTACTATAATAAATATATTTCTTCTTGTTCTTAGAAGTCCTTCTTTGCAGAAGCGATTCACTATCCTAGAAACTGTTTCACGTTTGGAGCCAATCATATCTGCTAAAAAAGAAATGGACAATTCAAAATCTATCCTAACTCCTTCTTCTGTAACCTCTCCATAGTCTCGTGCCAGTTTCCATAGTTTTGATGCAACCTGAGAATCAACATGAACCATATTCGAGGTATTGGCTAGTTGTCTATATAACCGCCTTGTCTTTTTAGCACTAGACTTCATAATCGCCAATGTTAAACCAAAATCTTGTTCCATCATCTCTAAGAGCTGCTTTCTTGAATAGGATAAGGTAACCACCTCGCTCAATGCTTCACAGTTAATAGATGCCTTTGGTCGATCAATTAATACCTCATTTAGCATCTCACCCGCTCCATATATAAATATCACTTTCTGGCTTTGTTTCATATTCACTTTATACAAATTGACATAGCCAGAAATCACAAAATAAAAGCGATCTACCTCTTGTTGATCTCGAAAGATAATTTCACCTTTCTTGTAAGAACGAATAAGCCCATTCGTGATTAGCTTTGCCCTTGTTGCTTGGTCTACATCTTGTAATACCTTTGGAACTTGACAAGCCTCTGCAATAGTCATATTCATCTTAATTTTGTTTGCACTCCTCTAACAATTCCAAAATCCTAGGTGTACATCGTCTTCCTCCACAGCTTCCGCTTCCTGCTGAAGTTGCCTTCTGTACTTTTTCCAAAGTATCTGCACCATCTTTGATTATCTTTTTCATGGTACTTTTATTAATTGCTTTACATATACAAACCTTCGTATATTTATCTATTATCTCTTGATTTTCTTCTGCCATTGTTATTTATTCTCCTTGTCTATTATTATCAGCAGCCTGTAATCATTCAATGAATGACTTCGGCATTATTTTTATAGTATTTAATAATCATACTCTACTTATTACTATAATTCTTTCATTATTCCATGTCAACAGTGTGTCTACTTTTCCTTAAAATGGCAAATCAAATGCCATATAACTACTTGCTCTTCTATTTCAAATCCCAGTTCCTTATCTCTTGATATGGATTTGTTTTAGCTAAACCAATTCTCGTTACTGTTCCATCAAACATTCTGAAATTATTCTGTAACGTTTTAAATGCCATAAGTATTTCCTCTACTGATAGCTTTTTTCCAATCGTAGTATGTGGCATCCACTGCAGAGGTAAATAGAATCGGCTAATTGATACGTTATCAACACAGGATACGGTTTCATTCACGAATACGGATAGCTTATGCAAGTATTCATTTAATACTGGTGATATGAATATTACATGGGGATTAAAAACTCCTATAGAAACCCATTGCAACTTACCCGCTTTAATTTCATGAACCTTGCACTCAAACAATGCAATTACTTTGTTCACTTGATCGGTTTCAAATGCAGATATTGTTATGTGTGGTGGGACACCTGCTTCTAGCATATAACGATTCCCACTTTTTTCGGCTACCTTTTGTATGAACCGTCTGATTTTATTATCTGCATTTTCATCAAAATATATAGAAATTAAATACATATCATTCTCTCTTTCACTAATAAACCGTACTCTCTCAGCCTCAAACTGTCCAATACGGTACTCTTGTGTAACCACCTCGATTCTTACAGGTGATTCCTTTTCCTAATCCTCATTGTATCATATATTAACTGTAATATTCTATCGTTACTTATCTTTGTAACACTATACGAGATATTTACACTTGTTCGATTAGTGCACCTTGAAAATCTTATCAATAAATGCTTGCGATAGAACAGTAAAATTCCCCCTCACATTGTAACACATTTCAATGATCTGTTAATTCGTTGACAATATCCTATTATATAGTATAATTAAATCAATGTTTCAACACTTTACTTTGTAATAGTAGTTGAACATAAAATCCAAAATAAAGTGAGGTAAAAAATGGAGAATAAAACTTATAATCCTTATGTTTCAGCCCAAACACAATTTGATAATGTGGCTAATCTGATTGATTTAGATCAAGCGACTCGAGAATTATTAAGACAACCCAACAAAGAATTTCATGTTACTATTCCAGTAAAAATGGATGATGGAACAACAAAGGTTTTCAACGGTTATCGAATTCAGCATAACGATGCAAGAGGCCCTGCTAAGGGTGGAATTCGTTTTCATCCTCAGGAGACTGTAGATACGATCCGAGCTTTATCTTTATGGATGACATGGAAATGTGCTGTTGTTGATATTCCTTTAGGTGGGGCTAAGGGTGGAATCATATGTGATCCTCATAATATGTCAATGGCAGAACAAGAAAGACTATGCCGTGGATATGTTAGACAACTTTCAAAGGTTATGGGACCAGTGGTAGACGTACCTGCTCCTGATGTTATGACTAATGGTCAACATATGTTATGGATGATGGATGAATATGAGACAATCAATGGTGGTCATTACCCTGGTACAATCACAGGAAAGCCAGTTGGAATGGGAGGCTCTTTGGGCCGTACAGAAGCGACTGGATATGGCGTTATTTATACATTAAGGGAAGCTTTGAAATCGTTAAATATTGATGTTACATCTACAACAGCAAGTATACAAGGATTTGGAAATGTTGCTGAATATGCTGCCCGTCTTTACACTAAACTAGGTGGAAAAATCATTGCTATCTCATGCTGGGACAATGAAGATAAAAAATCATATACCTATCGTAATCTTAATGGTATCGATGTAGATCAACTAGTATCTATTAAAAACTCTTTTGGTTCTATTAATAAGCAAAAAGCCATTGAATTAGGTTTTGAATTATTAGATGGTGATGAATGGATTGCACAAGATGTAGATATTCTTCTCCCATGTGCGTTAGAGAACCAAATTACACCTCCCGCACTAGAAAAGATTAGCAATAAGGTAAAGGTAATCTGTGAAGGTGCTAATGGACCTACGACACCAGATAGCGATGAAATTATAAAAGCTAAAAACATTTACCTTGTTCCTGATTTTCTTTGCAACGCAGGTGGCGTTACTTGTAGTTACTTTGAACAAGTTCAATGCAATATGAATTATTTTTGGCCGAAAGAAGAAGTACTAGAAAAACTAGACCAAAAAATGACAAGTGCATTCCATGCTGTACATAAACTTTCACAGGAAAAAAATCTTTATATGCGCGATGCAGCATATGTCATTGCAATTAATCGTGTAGCAGAAGCAGTTAAACTTCGTGGTTGGGTATAGTTGGTAATTTTTTGTACTGATTCAGTCGTAATAACATTGCGTACTGATAGAGATAGAACATGCGCTTAAAACCATGTTCTATCTCTAATTTATGATTTAATAATTTTTATTTATAAAATTACTGATTTGTTACTGTTTTTATCATTCCCTTATATCGAGAAAGGATGGGCAAGCAGGATGAACCAATACGGAACAATATCAAAAGATGATTTGGTTGAACGAGCTAAAGAATTAGAATGCCTTTATCTAATTGAAGAATCTTTAACCAAGGATTCATTGACTGAGAGTCTAGGGAAAATTCCATCTATCATACCCATGGGATTTCGTAATCCTGATAGTTGCAAGGCAGTCATCGAGTTTGATAAACAGCTTTTCAACCCCGACGGAAAAATTGAAGATGGGGATGAACTAGAATCAGCAATAATCGTTAATAACCAAAACCGTGGTTATATTAAAGTTATGTACCCAAAGAACACCTTTATGACAGGTGAAATAGCTTTCCTAGAACATGAAGTTCGGCTTTTAAATACCATTGCAAGAAGGTTTTCTGAGACTATTGATAAAAAAGACTCCGTTCAAAAATATAATTACAGAAATCGCTGGGAAGCGATTCTAGATTTATTACAAAAAACCGATCATGAAATCTTACTTTATGTTTGTGAGAAAATGCTAGCACTTTTAGCTTCCATTAATCCCAATATGGTTAAAAATATCTTTAATGAAATGGGCTGGGTAAAGTACAATTTGAATAGCGAAGTTAATTTTCCGCTTGAAACACTTCCTGCAGTTGATGTTATCCGATTCAGTAAGATTCTATTTGATAATTCATTAATAAACCTAGATGATCTTCAGATTTATGATTATATAAATTTATGGATTTATCAAGGAAAAACCTATGAGTTAATAAAAATAGTTGACAAAAAAGATTCTGATGTCAAAAAAATCTCTCATGCTCTCTCTGCATATTTGAAAGCAGTTAAAAACAACGAGATGACAAGTGAAGCAACGAAAAGATGGTTAAAAGTTGAATTAACAAGGCGCTTTATTACAGGCAATCCAAAATTGATTTCCAGAATTCATAACCATGTCCATATAGAAGCCTTTCATAAACTGCTTGATTCTTTTATAAGTTCTCCAAGAAGCATTGGACGAATTGGTGGAAAAGGTTCTGGCTTTTTCCTTGCAAATCAAATTCTTGAATCACATAAAGACGAATTTTCAGAGTTTGAGAACATCGTAATACCAAAAACTTGGTATATCTCTTCCGATGAATTTGGATACTTGCTAGAAGATAATGGATTTGATGAATTAAATGAGCATAAATACTTGGATATGATTGATATCCGTACTAGTTATCCACGAGTAATACAGATGTTAAAAAACGCCAGACTATCACCATACATATTAAATGAACTTAATAAAATAGTGGACTGCTGTGAAGATTGTCCATTAATTATTCGTTCTTCCAGTCTCTTAGAGGACCAGATGGATACCTCTTTTTCCGGAAAATACAAAAGTCTTTTTATAACGAATACCGGTACAAGAGCAGAACGAATCAAACAATTAGTTGATGGTATCTTAGAAGTTTATGCCTCAATCTTTAATCCTGATTCGATTCAGTACCGAATTAAAAACGATTTGCTTGACTGCAATGAACAGATGGGTATTATGATTCAAGAAGTAGTTGGTACTAAAGTAGGTCCTTACTACTTCCCACTATTTGCTGGAGTTGCATTTAGCAATAATGAATTGCGTTGGTCTCCTCGTATAAAAAGGGAAGATGGATTACTTAGAATGGTAATGGGTCTAGGAACAAGAGCAGTTGATCGTGTAGGCGAAGACTATCCCCTCTTACTCTCCCCAGGACAAGCCAATCTTCGGGTTAATCAGTCCCCTAGGGAGATATCAAAATACTCTCCTCAATATATGGATTTAATAGATTTAGATAACAATCAATTCCTTACCTTACCTATTCATCAAGTAATAAAAGAATACGGTGATCATATTCCACATATCAACTTGGTTGCATCGGTACTAAACAATGATATCATCATGGACTCAAATCCTTTCACTACAGATTTTAAGAATGACAATATTATAATTACTTTAGACGGACTGGTAAAGAAAACCTCATTTGTTAAGCAAGCTAAATCCATTCTGGCTTTGTTGCAGAAAAAGCTTGGTTATCCTGTTGACATTGAATTTGCTAGTGATGGTAAACATTTTTATCTGCTCCAATGCAGACCGCAGAGTCAAAACTATGATAATGCTCCCGTTGCTATTCCAAACAATATTCCTTACCAAAGTACCATATTTACTGCTAACAAATATATCTCCAACGGAAAAGTAACAGGTATTAAGACTGTGGTTTATGTGGATCCAATGGAATATTCCAAATTAGAGTCTCATAAAGATTTATTAAATATTAGAGACATTATTCATGAATTAAATAGGATATTACCACGAAAAAGCTTCATATTACTTGGTCCTGGACGTTGGGGAAGCAGGGGTGATATTAAACTAGGTGTACCAGTGGCCTATTCCGATATAAATAATACCGCAATGTTAATAGAAGTAGCTAGCAAACAATCTAGATTCGAACCAGAGTTATCCTTTGGGACTCACTTCTTTCAAGATTTAGTAGAAGAAAACATTAAATATCTACCATTATATCCAGAAGACCGTGAATCTGTATTTAATCGTTCTTTTTTTAATAGTTCAAAGAATTCTTTATCTAAGATCTTACCTATGTATTCATATCTTGATGAAGTTGTGAAGGTAATAACAATTGAAGAAACATTTTTTAATAAAGAGCTTATTGTGTTAATGAACGGAGACTTACAAAAGGCAATTGCTTATCTAGAAGAGCCTTCTCATATTAATTCTGGTCCTAATTCTCATGATATTACCTTACCTAAAAATAGTGAGCACAATGACGAGGGTTGGAAGTGGCGACATTATATGGCTGAACAAATAGCAAATCAGATAGATATGGAAGCTTTTTGTGTAAAAGGTATCTATCTTTTTGGCAGTACCAATAACTGTACTGCTAGGCTTAACAGTGACATTGATTTATTAATTCACTTTGATGGAACAGTTGAAACAAAAGAAAAGCTGAATGACTGGCTTCTTGGTTGGAGCTTAGCTTTATCTGAGATGAACTACATAAAAACTGGTTATAAATCAGATGGTTTATTGGATATCCACTACATAACAGATCAGGATATTATAGATAAAACCTCCTATGCTATAAAGATTAATTCTATCTTTGATCCCGCATATCCTCTTAGACTTCGAACTCAATGATAAAATATAGCCAGCTCGTTTTGTTAAGACTCTGGATACATAAAATCCTCTATCTTCCCTGTTAAAAGAAGATAGAGGATACTTTTTTGACAACAATAGCGCCTATTAGTCGTCCTGCTTGCAAGGCCTCTCTACCAAATTAATAATCTCATTGATCTACATCCCCATTTAAATTCTATAATCTAAGTCCCTTAATATCCTTAATACGAGATAAAATCACATTGCTACTTAAGTCAGTTACTCCCGGTAACGTACGAATAGTTTCTGACAAAAATATCTCCATCTCCTCCTGGCTAGAAGCAATTGCATGAACATGTAATTTATTTTTTCCAGAAACCTGATAGATCTGGGTGACTAACTCGTTTTCTCTAAGAATACCAACTACGGTTTCATAACTTGCAGGTTTCATTTCAATCTCAAAATAACAAGAGATTGCTCCATTTATCTTTTGTGGATTAATAATCGTAGTATATTCTTCGATTATCTTACGTTCCTCCAAAGAACGAATCCTAGTTTTTACTGCCACTCTAGATAATCCTACTACCTCACCAATATCAGAGTAGGACATGCGAGCGTTTTGAATCAACAATTCTACAATCTTTCTATCAGTTACATCTAATCCACTCAAAAACATGTTTCAAATCTCCTTCCCACTATTAAAAACATCTTACTCTATTTTAAAAAGAAATACAATATTAGCATTTATACTCTCTTATTCGTTGACAATTTTTGCATCTTCCTATATGATACTTACATAACGTATGTTCAAACTTACACTTCGTAACTAAAAGGAGGACTGAAACAATGAATCGAGATTTGACCAAAGGAAATGTCACCAAATCCATACTGCTGTTTGCTGGTCCTATGATTATGGGTAATCTATTACAGCAGCTTTATAATGTGGCGGATACCTTTATTGTAGGAAAATACATAGGGCCTGAAGCATTGGCAGCCGTTGGTTCTTCATTTACACTAATGACATTCCTAACCTCAATTGTTCTTGGACTTTGCATGGGGAGTGGTGTAGTATTTTCTATGTTATTCGGTGCTGGGAAGATAGAAAAACTAAAGACTAGTTTTTTGATGTCATTTTTATTCATCGGGATGATTACTGTCATTTTAACTATATCCGTTATAATTTTCACCACCCCACTATTAAAACTACTTCAGATTCCGAATGAAATTCTAGCAGAAACAAAAAACTATATAACGGTGATTTTTTATGGAATTATATTCACCTTTTTCTATAACTATTTTGCCTCCTTATTACGATCTATTGGGAATTCATTTATTCCCTTGGTATTCCTAGCTATTTCTGCCCTGTTAAATATTGTACTTGATCTTGTATTTATTATTACCTTTGATATGGGTGTAGCCGGTGCAGCCTGGGCAACTATTATAGCTCAAGGTGTATCAGCTATATGTGTTACTCTTTATTGTTATCTGAAGCTTGAGGTTATCCGTTTGAAACGATCTGATCTACATCTTGATTTTTTAGTATTACGAGAAATTTCCCAATACTCTATTTTGACATGTGTACAGCAGTCCATTATGAATTTTGGTATATTAATGATACAAGGACTTGTTAATAGTTTTGGTGTAACGGTGATGGCAGCGTTTTCCGCTGCTGTGAAAATTGATGCTTTCGCTTATATGCCTGTACAAGACTTTGGCAACGCGTTTTCCACATTCATCGCACAGAATCATGGAGCAGAAAAAAAAGAGCGCATTCAAAAAGGTGTTCGCTCAGCAATTAAAGTTACTTTGTTATTTTGTATTTTAATTTCAATCGGTGTATCCTTATTTGCACAGCCGCTTATGTCAATCTTCGTAAAACCAGAAGAAGTAGAAATCATCAACATAGGTGTAACCTACTTGCGTATTGAGAGTGCTTTCTACTGTGGTATTGGTTTCCTGTTTCTCCTTTACGGCTTTTATCGTGGCATTGGAAAACCAGGAGTATCCGTTATACTTACCGTGGTTTCACTAGGGACACGTGTTATACTTGCTTATCTCTTAGCATCGATTCCTTCAATTGGACTTGTAGGAATATGGTGGGCAATTCCAATCGGTTGGATACTTGCGGATATCATCGGTTTTATATATTATCGTCGCTATCGTCGTTTATAAAGATACAGGGCAATCTCACCTATTAAGGTAGATTTGCCCTGTTTTTAATTACATTTAGCATTGCTGTTTAATTAGTTTTTATGCTACTCCCTTGTCTCAATAAAATAATAACTTGTTGTTTTTCTAATCGATAAATCCATTCTCTACTAAGAAATCTCTTGCAACTACATCTGGTTCCATTTGAAGTTCATCTACTTTATAATTTAATTCCATCATTATTTCATCTGTTAACTTAGAACCCAGTTCCTCGACAATTGGGACAATCTCTGGATATTCCTCAACAACCTCATCCCTTACTAATGGGATTGCATAATATGGTGGGAAGAAATTCTGATCATCTTCTAATGTTACTAAATCAAACTTTTTAAGTAGTCCATCCGTTGAAAAGGCATCGATTACATCAGTTTCGTTATTCGTTAATGCTAGATATCTTGATGCACCATCTAAACCTAGCGTATCCTTGAACTGAAATCCATAATGCTTCATAAGACCTAATAAGCCATCTTCTCTGTTTAAGAATTCAAAAGTGGTTCCTGCTGTCAACTTAGACGCAGCACCTTTTAAATCGCTAATGGATTTTAAATTATACTTTTTGGCTGTTTCTTCTTTCACTGCAACTACATACGTATTATTAAATCCCATCTGTTTTAATACATCTATATTATACTGATCTTTAAAATCTTTCTTTACAGTATTATAAACCGCCTCCATATCTGTACTTGGTGGATAATTTAGTGTATCTCCATAGGCGGTTCCACTATAATCAAAATACATATCAATACTTCCTGAATTAAGAGCAGAAAAACATACTTGTGTACCACCTAAATTAATTTTTCTCTCTACTGTGATATCTGTTTTTTCTTCAATTAGTTCGGAGAACATATTTGCTAAAATGAGCTGTTCGGTAAAATCCTTACTTCCAATCTTAATCACTTTATCAGATTTATTCATACTAGATAATCCTGATACAACAAAAGTAATAACAAGAAGAATTGCTGTTGTAGATAGTATACCCTTTTGTATCTTTCTTTGTTTCATTTGTTTTTCTTTGGAATTCGCCGCTTTTTGTAGGCTGATTGGAGTCACTAGCTTTTCTACTAATCCCACTAGATAATCCACAAATAAAGCCAGAATACATGCAGGTATCGCACCGGCTAGAATCTGATAGTTATTAACGGTTCTGATCCCAGAGAATACTAAGAAACCAAGCCCACCAGCACCGATAAAAGCTGCCATTGTCATAAGACCTACCGCAGTAACTGCCGAAATCCTTATCCCTGCCATGATGACTGGAAGTGCTAATGGGATCTGTACCTTAATAAGGATTTGTAATTTCGTAAGTCCTATCCCCTTTGAAGCTTCTATAATATCGGGATTAATACTTTGAATTCCCGTATAAGTATTCTTAATTATAGGTAATAAAGAATACAAAATAACCATTACGATTGCAGGTAAGGTCCCTATACCGAGGAACGGTATTGCAAAACCTAAAAGAGCCATACTTGGTATTGCTTGAATTACATTGGCTACTCCCAATATCGGTTTGTTTAATTTCTTCACATAACTAATTAATATACCAAGTGGTACACCAATTAAGATAGCAAAACCAACAGCAATTGCCGTAAGCTTAATGTGTTCTATGCTTAGTGAGAAAATTTGATCTTTGTTTTGGGATATATATTCTATGAAATTCATATTATTCTAATACCTCCTCTTCCTCTAAATAAGGTTGGCTTAATGTTGTTACTAAGCTACTCTTCGTGATTAGACCTAGGAGAATATTCTCATCAGACAATACTGGAATGTTAGATACGTTATTATCATCTACTACTTTTAGAATGTGAACTATATTATCGTCCAAACGGACCCCTAAGATATCCGTGTTCATAATCTGACCTACTTCCTGTGTGCGATCAGACTGTCTTTGTAATTGTTTTGCATTTACTATACCTAGTAATTTATTAGTTTTGTTTTCAACCACCATTAGACTATCCACTTTATAGGAACGCATCTTTTCTACACAACGAAGCAGTGTCATATTGGCACTACAAGTAACTGGAGAATCAATCATAATATCCTCAGCTTTAATATATTCAGGAGAAGCCCATATTCGGTTTTTACCAACGAACTCTGACACGAATTCATTCTTTGGATTTTTCAGAATGTTTTCTGGTGTATCATATTGAAGAATCTCACCATCTTTCATGATACAAATCATATCTGCAATCTTTACAGCCTCGTCCATATCATGGGTAACAAATACAATCGTTTTCTTTAATTGCGACTGTAGATTCACTAACTCATCTTGGAGACCAGTACGTGTAATTGGATCAAGCGCTGAGAAAGGTTCATCCATTAATATGATATCTGGGTCTGTCGCAAAGGCTCTAGCAACTCCAACTCTTTGTTGTTGCCCACCACTTAATTCAACTGGATAACGATTTAGGTATTCATCTGGATTAAGACCTACCATATCCATTAATTTAGCGGTTGTCTCAATTATAGAATTGGCATCATATTTTTCAGTTCTAGGAATTAATTCAATATTCTCCTTCACTGTCATATGTGGAAGCAATCCTGTTTGTTGAATTACATACCCCATATTACGTCGCAACTTTATGACATCCTTCTTCTCAATATCTTCACCATTAATGTAGATTCGTCCAGATGATGGTTTTATCAATCGATTAATCATCTTAAGTGTAGTCGTTTTACCACAACCACTGGCACCAATGAATGCCACTAATTTTCCTTTTTCAATTTCAAGTGTTATATTTTTTAATATTGTTTTATCTTTATATGTCTTAGTAACATTTTCGAATTTTATCATACTTTTACCTCCCTTTATTTCGATATCAGTATTTCAAATTTTCAATAGTAACAACCTAATGTTATATCAAAGTTGTTACTTTGTCAAATAGTAAATTTTTAGGAATTATAAAAAATTCATTTTTATATAAGGTGTATTTGTACTGTTTATACCTAATACCATACAATTTCAGTACGAATTCTTTATATAAAATTCGCAAAAAAAATCTGATAAAATATTCAAATATATCCTTAATTTTCAGGTACTATACTTGATTATTAAATCAGATTTTTCACATTATTCTTCTACACTATTAGGATAAATAAAATTATAAACCCTTTCTGTACTCTTCTCATCCCCTACATAATATACAATATCCTCCGGTAAAAATGCTGTATATGGACCAGGTGATCGTAATAGTTCATTATTTCTCTTAATGGCAACAATTGTTGCAGATGTATTATGCCAAAAATTCATTTCTGAAATCGTTTTGTTCAATAGAGGTGTATCTGTTGTGATTTCAATTTCGTAAGGTACAAAAGGATTGCTTGAACGATATCGATCCATCTTATCAATTAATTTTGTTACACTTTCATTAAAGTAATCAATCTCTTTTAATTGTCTATTAACACTCCCCATGATATCTTTTTTCAAATCATGAATGGTTTGTATATCATTATATTGATGAACAAATTGGACCGCCTTTTCATAGGATTTTATGACCACTCCACTGCCTTTTGTACTCTCGACAATATCAAGGTCTACTAAGATACTAATTGCTCTTCTCGCCGTTTCGGCAGAAACCCCATATTGACTTGCTATAGAAGAGCGCGTATATATCTTATCTCCTACCTTATACTTCTTATCCACGATTTTAGCTGCAATATCCGTAGCTATTTGTTGATATCTTGGACTTGTTAATTTGGAATTCTTTATCATTGTGCTGTTTCTCCTTAATACATACCTTAATTCGTGAAATATGGATTCTGAATAGTTTCGAATAAATATTATCCACGTACTATATTAGTATTATTCTATGAAATTATCAATAGCGTTTTTGTAACTGTTTATCCTTATTGATTTCCATAGTGTTCATTTAAGGAGATACCGTTGTTCCCTAATGGAATCTGATGATCTAGTCCAATAAACTTCCCTTGTCCATTTTGCCATAATGTAGACTTAACTAAGTTATACTTTGCTACATCCCATGTCTTAAAATCATATTGAAGAAGTCCTCCTGTATCACCTGAGTTAGGATTAAGACACCAAAACGTATGACTGATTCTGTTTTTTACCATGTAGTTAGCTAGTATATTCAACCACTTTTCATTATCTTTCCCATCTAAAGTTCCCCCCCACTCTCCAATAAGTAGTGGCGCGATATTTTCTTTCCCCAGATATGCCCATGAATCATACCAGTAATCATCTAGTAATGTCTGCTCTGTAAAATCTTTGTGAAACCAGGTTTGGTCCGATACCAATGGACCATAATCATGAGGTGAATATACCAATTGGGATTGATTTTGTCCTAAATCAATCGGATACTCTTTCGCTCTTCGTAAGTTGCCACCCCACCATGCTCCATTATATACATCACTACTTTGCCACTTATCAGCATCTGCATATGTATATCCTGCTTTTGGTGTTTGTTCGATTCCTTCAACAACTATAAGAATATTAGGGTTCACTTCCAGTATAGCATTGCCACACCTTTGTGCTGCATACCTCCAGTTGTTTTCATCCATTGTATCATCCCACTTGGCAATATTGTGCGGTTCTTCCTTTGTATATCCTCTTTTTCCATGGGGTTCGTTTTTAAGATCTGCCGCAATCAAAGTATCATCGTTTTTAAACTTGTTGGCAAGCCATACCCATGTATCAATCCAGATATCTGTTGTAACCATGGTACCATTCGTCATCGCTTTCCCATACCACAATTCATAATTATGTCCTGAATTGTTGGAATCTGGGCTATGGACATCTACCATTACTTTAATACCATATTCTTTACATAATTCCATTGTCCGATCAAATATTTCCATGGAATTCATTTTTGAACCGTCAGGCTTTATTAATCCTGGATTCGCATACCAGTTAACATTTACATCTGCTTTTGGATTTCCTATCATCCACGAATACAGTAATTCCGTAGACACAGGAATTCTAAGTAGATTAAATCCGTGATCTGCAATATCCTTAATTGCAGAACGCAATTCTACACTCCATAAACCATGGAATACACTTTCCGTACAATTAAAGCCAAACCAATTTACTCCGGTAAGCCATACTTCATTTCCTTTCTTATCATATAGCTTACTACCTTTTGCATGTAACCAGTCATCACTATTCTGCGTCTCGTATACAGTACTATTATTAGACTCCGACACCGATGCAAATATCATAGGAGTCTGACTACTTCCTAATAATACTGCTGCAGAAAACATTACCGTCATAGCTTTTGATAAAAGATTTTTCACTTTCATTGATACAACTCACTCCATTCTTAATTTGATAGTATTATCATACCTTAAGAGAATGGATTTTTATTCTGTTTTTCTCATGATGTATCCTATTTCGTATTATCATGTTATCTTTCCACGAAGTAGAAAACGATGATATTGCTATCACATAAAAATAATAATTATTCAAATAAATAACTAGTCATCGATAGCGATCCTAATGCGTATGCTTTGTTAAATACAGTAATCTTATCCTGTTCATTTGTTGCTCCAAGTACATAAAGCAAAGGCGCAAAATGATCCGTTGTAGTAAACGCTAACGAAGAGGAACTACCAGCTTTTTGATAATCTATAACGTTTTGATACTTTCGCTCCAAGATGTTCTCACAAATATAGTCGTCAAATTCTTCGGCCCAAGGGTATCCTTCATTCTCTTTATTCCAGTCAATTCTAGATAGATTATGAACTACATTTCCGCTACCAAGTATTAGTACCCCTTGTTCTCGAAGTTTATATAATTCTTGTCCCATTCTATAATGTTGGGCAGCAGAGGCATTTCTATCCACACTCAGCTGAAAAACAGGAATATCAGCTTCTGGATAAATTCTATGAAGAATAGACCACGTTCCATGGTCATAGCCCCAAGAATTATCTATCATTACATCACGACTAATCAAAGATTTCACTTCTTGTGCATATTGTGGAGAACCTTTCGCATTATAGACTACTCCATAAAGCTCCTCGGGGAAACCATACATATCGTAAACTGTCTTCGCAGTTACAGTAGTCATAACTCTAGTTCCATCTGTAAACCAATGTGCAGAAATCGAGAGTATTGCTTCCGGCTTAGGTATTTTTTCTCTAAGCGCCCTCCATTCTTCAACATATTGGTTTTCTTCTATTGCATTCATTGGAGAACCATGTCCAATAAATACTACAGGCATTTTATTCATACTATTACCTATTTTCTTGACTATTCTATTGACAAACAAACTTAATAAATCAAATTGAATGACAGTTAATACTTATACTACATTACTATCTTACATCTTTTATTAGAAACTATCAATGTCTATGTTCGTTTCGCCAAACTTTAGTAATGCTAGAAATACTTTCCTTTAGCTTTCATATTGATCTAAAATTTCACCACAAGTTGATTTAATTTTTTCTATTAAGCTAAGCGGCTCAAGCACTTGTATATTACTTGAGAATGCTAATATTGATCCGTACCAAAAATGCTCATTCTCAGGTACGTCGAATTCGAATATAGCATCTCCATTATCAAATTCTTGTACTATTTCTCCATTTAGGTATTCTACACACTTCGATTTCATAATACTCTTACAAAAAAGCTTCACATGTATGCTATTTTGCTGTTTCTCTGACTGCTCCCACTTTCTTTTTGCTTCACTTACACTATGTACCTTACTATTTTTCTGATCGGTCATTCCTAACTGTTCCATTCGAATAAGCTTGAATATTCGATAATCTTCATATTTGGGATAATAACATAATAGATACCAACTATACCACTTATACATCGTTGCAACTGGCTCAACTTCATGCTCTTTATACTCATTTGCTGCATTGGTATATGAAAACACTACCTTTTGACGTTTGTTAATTGCCTGATTAAGAATTATTAATTTATCATTAATACTCTTATTCTCGTTAGCCACACCCAAATCCAATATCATTTCCGTATCGCTATCAGGTGATATTGCTTGCATCTTCTCTAACGTATCCTTCAATTCTTTATTATCAAATGCAGATTGTAATCCTTGCAGAGCTGTAATTATGTATGAATAATCATTCTTATTCGCTACTTGACGTTCCATCTTGAAGGAATCAAGGATTTCATATCCGCCATCTGCACCATACATTGTAACAATAGGAATTCCTGCTAAAGATAGCGTATTGATATCTCTCATTATGGTTCTAGTTGATACCTCAAAGCGCATAGATAGTGTTTGCGCTGTTACCCTTTTATGGTTAAGCAAATAAATAGTAATCCCAAGTAATCGTTCTATCTTCATATTTATGTTCCAGCCTTTCAATAAGCTAATCTTTTTCTAAATTGCATCATCAGCTAAATTATACCTTTTGATAAACAATATATCTACTAGATAAATATCAAGAGATATCCATTATTTTTTATTATTAAAGAGTACTATAGATATATAGCATATTATTACAATTTATTATATAATTAACCATAAACTTTTAGACTTTTGCAAGAAGCTTCTCCATGACAACAACATATCTGTGTTTTGGGGCTTCCGTTACAATAGAAGAACCCTCTGGCCATCCTTATTAGATGACTAAAGGGTTCTATCTTAAATCCTTGTAAATAGCTATACTTTTTCAACTCTTATACATTCTCTTGGTGTTTTATCATTTCGAAATCCTTTAAATACGGGTTGTCTAAAGGACTCTTTATCATTCGGCATTGATTCGACTACACATACAAGGTTGGGTTCTAACCATATTGCTTCTTCATTACCTTTAGGGATATCTCCAAAAGGGCAGTAACCACTAACCTTATACTTTTGTTGATTTAGGATTTTAAGACTGACCCCTAGGGTAACATGTCCTCTATAAACCAAAACTCCTTCATTCGTATATTGGCCAAGTACTAAGCTAGTCATGTTATTATCTTTTTCAATATAACCACATACGACACAATCATCGGTACTCATTAATTTACACTTAATCCAGTCCTTCGTTCTCTTATCAAACCAATATAAACTCTCTTTTTTCTTACCAACAATACCTTCAAGTTGTTGTTTCTTAGCTAGTTCAAAAAGTAGAACTCCATTCTTTTCCACATAACGAGATACGGATATCCGCTCAGATTCGTCTACTACATCAGATAGGATGCTCTTTCGTTCTAACAGTGGAAGTTTCGTTACTTCTTTATCCTTATAGTACAATATATCATAAGCTACAAAGCTTGCAGGATATTTGCTATTTGCTAATTGGATCTTAAACGGGTCTGACATTAATGTCCTTTTTTGAAGCTCATAAAAATCAGGAACACAGTTTTTTAAAACAATCAGTTCTCCATCTAATATACACTTAGTTTTGCAATTATTGTGAATATCTTTAAGCTCAGGAAACCTTGGTAGTAACTTCATGTCTCGTTTGTTTCTCAAATCTGTACTGTCATTGCAATATGCAATACAGCGTATTCCATCTAGTTTTAATTCGAAGATACTATCTGAATCATCGTAGGGATCTAATTGCTCCGTTATAAGCATTGGCTTAATCCCTTTTACATCAAATATATCCATTACGCGGTACCTTTCCTCGCTTGCTCAACAGTTTTTTGTAATGCCTCCATAAGATTAATGACATTATTCGGTCTACTAGAATCGCTACTAACAATTTCTTGCCCTTGTATCTTTTGCGTAATCGCATTCCTTAACTTTTCTTGGTATTCATCATGATACAAAGATATATCAAAGTCTTTAGTCATTGTATCAATCATAGTATTTGCCATACCCATCTCTTCGTTAGAGATTTCAACTTTACTGATTGATCTTGGTATTTCTTGTATCTCTTCTTGATAAAATAACATCTTCGCTATTATGCAATCCTTTGTCGGATATAGAATAAGTAGTTCTTCCTTCGTTGTAAAAACTGTTTGAGCAATTGCAACTTCATTTTTATTAAGAAGAGCTTGTCTTAATAATTCATACGCCTTTTCTGCTCCTGCTTCTGGAATTACATAATAATTTTTTTCAAAGTAAATAGAATCAATATCGCTTATTTTAGCAAAATGTTCAATGTGAATCGTCTTATCCCTCTTAGACTTAATATTCTCTAATTCATCTTCTGTAAATGTTATATACTTACCTTCTTCGAACTCATAACCCTTTATTATATCCTCACTTTTTACCTCTTTATTGCAGGACGGACATATCTTCTTATACTTAATTCGTTCATGAGTATCTTTGCAAAGTTGATTAAATGATATACCTATATCACGTGATGTCTTATATAAGCCAACAGGTATATATAACAAACCAACGCTGATTGCGCTTTTATGTGCAATTGCCATACTATCACCTCTTGTTTGAAATTTTAATTAGTATGTGCAATAAAAAATATTTTATTGAAGATGCTAATAATGTATGTATTTAAAAAAATAAAAAAATATTTTTTTAGATACAAATTAGATACATTTGAATTATATACTGTGAACATGAGTTAGATAAATAACAAATCAAGTAAATAAAGTCATATGGAGGACAAAAATATGTATAGAAAAAAATTATTAATAGCTGGATGTGTTTTATTGTCAATGGGAATGCTCTATGGTGGCAGCCCAACTACTGGAAAGGCATATGCTTCTATACAAACTACATTTGCTAAGCCAACTACTACTAAAACAAAAACTGTACCAATGGTTTCTTTATCAAAGAACATCAAAGGAGTTAAATCTGAGACAAAAGCAAACGCTGCTTTGGAAAAGCTAATTATTGATCACTATGATATCCCTGATGAATATTTGGATTTAACTACATACTACTATAACTATGTAGATTTAAATGCTGATGGAAAGAAAGAAATATTTGTTATTGTTAGCGGTCCATATACAAGTGGTACAGGCGGAGACTCAGCTTTGTGGGTATCTCAAAGCGGTAAAAAATTATCTGTAAAGCAAGAATTTACATTAATGAATGCACCAGTTATTATAAGTAACCATAAAACAAATGGTGTTCATGATTTAGTAGTTCCTTATTATGGCAAAGGAAATCAAAAACAATATAAGATTATAACTAGTGGCAAAAAAGGGTATACAAGAGTAAGTGATTCAAAGACTGTAAAATCTCTAACTGGTATTAAAGGAAAGGCTATTATAGCTAATGACATACTAAAAGAGGTTAAGAATGGTAAATCAGGTATTAAATTACATTCATCAAAAGAAACAACAGACACTAAAGAAGTTGATATGGTAGCATTACCAGCTGGTATCACAGGTATGAAAGCTTCAACAACAGCTAATGCATCCTTAGAAAAATTAATTGCGAAAGAATACGATATTCCTGATGATTCTTCAAGCCAAACAACTTACTACTACAACTATGTGGATCTAAACGATGATGGAAAAGACGAAATATTTGTTATGATTAATGGTCTATATACAAGTGGATCAGGTGGTAATTCAGCACTTTTAGTTTCAGAAAGCAATGGAGAACTTCATATTGACCAAAGATTTACATTAATAAACGGACCAATTATTATCAGTGATCATAAAACAAATGGTGTTCACGACTTAATAGTACCAAACTATGGTGGTGGTGCAAAAAGTCAGTATAAAGTTTTAACTAGTAATGGCACAAGTTATACAACTGTAAATGATGCTAAAAGTATCGATACATTAGATGGTGCCAAAGGAAAGGCTATTATCGCTAATGACATACTAAAAGAGGTTGAGAACGGAAAATCAGGTATTATATTACAACCATCAAAGGACACAACAAACACAACAGATGTTGATATAGTAGCATTACCAACTGGTATCACAGGTATGAAAGCTTCAACAACAGCTAATGCATCTTTAGAAAAATTAATTGCGAAAGAGTATGATATTCCTAAAGAATATTTAAACCAAACAACTTACTACTACAACTATGTGGATTTAAATGATGATGGAAAGGACGAAATATTTGTTATGATAAATGGTCCATATACAAGTGGATCAGGTGGTAGTTCAGCACTTTGGGTTTCAAAGAGTGATGGAAAACTTTACATTAACCAAAAATTCACATTAATAAACGGACCAGTTATTATCAGTGATCACAAAACAAATGGTGTCCACGATTTAATAGTACCATATTTTGGTGGCGGAGCTAAAAATCAATATAAAATTTTAACTGGCGGTGAAGCATGTTATACAACTTTAGATGATTCTAAAAGCATCAAAACACTAGACGGTGTTAGAGGAAAAGCTATCATAGCTAATGATATAATAAAAGAAGTAGAAAACGGACATTCAGGATTAACTATACAAAAGAGATAAAAATTATAGTAAGGGCAAGACCAAATAAGTTGGTTTTGCCCTTATATGTATTATACATCTATTTGTTCATGTCAAAGAAGCCTTAGTGACACTCGTACAAAGAAAAAGCTAATTACTCCAGTTTACCGTTACTGCTCCACTACCTGTGGAAGGTACGGTATATGTATGATTAGAACCGCTTTCCCAAACTACCTTCCCGTTTGAATCCTTCTTGATTCCTTTAAACTGTATCGTTTCCCCTGCAGGCAGATTAACTGTTACTGTCCATGTCGGATACTCAGAGATTGTTGTTTTAATTGCATTTGCGGTATTCCAGCTTCCAAGTTCAGCTATGTTTCCTACAATGTATACATCCTGCCCCAAATTGGTCGTTGCATTTTTTATCACAAAGGTTACGGGAATCAACTTACTTCCCGGTTTTTCTGTTGTAATAACGCCTTCTTTAATCCAAGAATCTGCCTTTATCAGATATCCTGTCTTTCCTGACTCAGGAGTCTGGCTGCCGTTGCTGTTAAAGATTACATATGCCTTATCTAGGCCAGTAATCGTGTAGGAATACCATCCATCCCCTTCACTAGACATGGCTGTTCCTGGCCATGCTGTTCCTTCCTTTTTAGGGGATACCGTTTCATCATAATAATAAATATTTGGTGTTCCCCAGCTTGATGGCTTATAGTAGTGTACGGTAAAGGTATTCTCCTTTGGTTCTTCTGCCTTGGTAAAGGTATAGGTCTTGGAAGTAGTTCCATTGGCATTCACTGCCTTAATTTCCAAAACAAAGGTTGTGCCGACTGCAGCCCCCTGACCGATTACAATCTTATCTCCAGAAACCAGATTAGTTGCCGAAGAGCCATTTACCGTATAGGAAGCTGTGACTGCATTGGTAAGCGTCGGAGTGATTGTCAGAGCGTCCGTGTAGAAATCTCCCTCCTTCGCATCAATGGAGACAATAGGCGCTGGATTATCTGGATTCTGTGTATAAATTACACCAGCTTTAATCCAAGATTCCGTTGTTACACGATAACCAGCCTGCTTCGCTCCTGGAATCTGATTTCCGGAATAGTTAAAGATTACAGAAGCCTCCTTCCAAAGTGGAATGCTATAAGCATACCATCCGTCTCCCTCATTGGTCATGCCTACTCCCGGCCATGCGTTTCCTTCCTTCTTTGGGGATACCTCTTCATCATAATAATAAATATTTGGTGTTCCCCAACTGGACGGTTTATAGTAATGTACGGTTAATACCTGATCCGGATCTTCCTTCGTAAAGGTATAGGTTTTGGTAATCGTAATACCGTCCGTGTTCTTCGCCATAAGTTTTAAGGTAAAGACTGTTCCAAAAGTAGCGGCTTCACCGAACGTAATAGTATCTCCCGAAGCATATTCCACTGCTTCAGAATCATTAAGTGAATAAGTAGCCGTATCTGCATTCTTAAAATTCATACTTACAGTCATGGCGTCGGTATAGAATCCGCCTTGGGTCTGGTCAATCCAAACAGAAGGTTGGTTATTCATACCCTCGATCAATATAACACCATTGGTTCCAGCCGTAAATGAGACTTTTCCGTTAGAAACCCTTGCCTGAGCTCCGGTATAATAATCTGTTAGAAGCGATCCGTCTCCAAACACTGAGCTGACATCCACCGTAGTGGCTCCGTTTGCACCAATCACTACAATAACTCCATCCGTAATTCCTTTCTCATCATAGGTTCTGCTAAAGGTATACGGAGCACTGTTGATGAGCTTATGTTGACCAGCTCCGATTGCAATATGATTGTCCCTGAACTGCCCCATCTTCTGCCAGTGAGCCAGCACATTCTGATTTACCGAATTCCAGTTCATGTCGGAACGATATTTCTGATCCGTATAAGTACAATTGAGATAATCCAGTGGTCTCGCGGTTTCATCACCATAAAAAATCTGTACGGCGCCCGGTGCCAGCAACAGTGCCGTACCTCCGTTGATAAGATCGCTCCGGTTATATGTGCTGGTATCATGGGACGAAATATAGCTAAGATAATTCACATTACTGCTACTACTGTTGATTACATTGGCATAATTGCTGTAGGTTGTTTCCAAAGAGGACATATTTGCAGGCACTCCCTGGAATCCAAAGTTAATCATGGAATCAAACCCATTGGAGAAATAGGAAGAAGAAGCAGATACACCATGTCCCCATGCCTCACCAGTCATCCAGAAATCAAGATCATCTAGAGCCTTGTCCGGATTATTGGCTTTCCACTCTTTTAATGCAATAACAGACTGTTCTTTCAGCGTCTTCCATACATCCTGCTGCACATGCTTGGCGGTATCCACACGGAAACCATCCACACCATATTCACGTACCCAGTCAGTCAGCCATTTCACCTGATAATTTGATACCTGACGGTTAAGACCGCTGGTACTAAAGAACTTATTCAATTCAGCTACTTCCTGATTGTAACGCCCTTCGCTCTTCCACTTATTTTCAAGAAGTTTCGGAATTCCAGGATCATTTGACGTTTCGGTCTTAAAGTCCGGCAACCCTGCAAGACACATGGTCAGATCGTCACCACTTTCACTTCCAGTATATCCATTGAAGCCTTGTGAAGCACGAACCCAGGCATTTCCCCACCAGTTCCCCCAGTTTGTGGAGTCCTTATTCATGTAAAGATAGTCCTTACTCCAATGTGCATTGGTAGAGGCAGAATAATAATAATCCTTCCAATTGCTGGTCAGAGAACCGAAATTGAAATCATTCATATCCTTGAGTGTAGCATACCCCGCATGGTTCATAACAACATCAAAGACTACACGAATTCCATTTTCATGAGCGGTATCAATAAAGGTTTTCAGATCCCCAGCTGTACCCATATTGGCATCTACATTGGTATAATCCAAAGTATAATACCCATGATATGCATAGTGTCTAAAACTGTCTGCTCCAAGCCAACCATGAATCTGCTCGTAAGGTGCCGTAATCCAAATAGCATTTACTCCCAGCTTTGTAAAATAGCCTTCATTCACTTTCTTAGTAAGACCTTTTAGATCTCCTCCATGAAAAGTGGCCGGTTCTGACATATAATTAGAATAAACCTTGCCGTTCTGATTAAGCTCACGTCCGTAAGAATGATCATTGCTGGTATCACCGTTAGAAAAACGGTCAGTCAACGCAAAATATACGGTTGCGTTGTCCCATGAAAAGGTGGAAGCATCCGCTTCCGAGGTCGCCTGTACCGCAGAAGTAACCTGGGTACTGGTCTGTTGTGTCTGTACTGCCGTATTATCCATGGCAAATGCATTAATAGTCGACTGAAACAAAACGACCAATACAACGAACAGACTGATTAACATTTTTCTAGTTTTTTGCATAAAAATCCCCCATAAAATATATTTTTCACATACCGTAAAGCGTATGTAAAATTCACAAAAATTTATCTTCCCTATTCATTTGCCTGATTTATATAACTTTTAGACAAACAATGATTTTCGAAATATTTCGAATGTAATAAATTTAATTTATCATACTTATTTATGTATTGTCAACAATAACCATTGTAAATTATTGTTTTATATATTTATTTATACCATCATTTTATATATCTTGTTGTATTTCTATATTAGAATCCACTATCTTAATCCTCTGATTTCATAATTTATAATGCAATATGTCTATACACAAACATTACACTCTTTGTATTCAATAGTAGCTTACGTCTTACCTAATTCCTATCCCACCTTAGGTGAGTTATTCTAATTTAAGATTCTTCCGCTTATATAAAAAAGTGTCTTCGACACTCTCAAGTTTTTTTATTGATTCATTTTGATGGAACTAAAGAAAAGCTGAATGACTGACTTCTTGATAAAAAATAAAGTATAAATAAGCGCTCGAAAATGCGGTTATTTATACTTTATTTTTTAGAAAATTTTATTTATACTATTTCTCTTATTATTTTTTTGTTGTCTTAATATTATGATAGGCAATTAAATTACAGCTTTTATCTCGAATTATTTGACAGGTTCCCTCTTGGCTCTTTGGAGTCTCTCCTCCTCCAGAACATAGGTATACCTCAACCTTTTTCCCAGATGGTAAAAGTTCTACCATAGAATTAAATGCTGGTGCCGGAAAACCTGCCCATACTGGAGCAACTAATATAATCTTATCAAAATTATCTAGATTATGTTCTATTTTCTGAATTAAAGACTGCTCTCTCTTTATTGCTTTTGGACATCCAGAGAAAAATGCTGTAATTATATTTCGTTTCTTTTCTTCCTTAATCTCACAGAGTACTGAATTAACATTCTCATCAGCTATCCGATTAGCTTCTTTCCTAGAACTTCCACCAAAAGTATAATACATAATTATTGTTCTCATTTTTAATGATCTCCTTTTTATAAGACAAACTTCCATCCAAAAAGTGGATTTATATACTCAATATATATCAATCTGTTCTATAGGTCAATACAAACTTTAGTGCTGTCCCCGGTACTCCACTAGAGTTGTAACTCTCTATTGTGTTAGTGTTAATACCAAAATTGCACCATGTTAGGCATAAAATTACAGAGGTCTGTGATTTAACACAGACCTCTACTTTTATTTGTTCCCTATAGAATATGTATTTATTACTCTACTTGACCATCATTAACGGTTTCATCACCGCCTGTCAGGTAGCAAGGTATCATATGTGTGAATGAGTATCTGTCAGCATAGGACCCCCACGAGCAATAGATTGTCACATTATAACAATCACTAAATGCGAAATCATCTATATAAGTTATGCTGTCAGGGATATATATGCTTTCTAAACTGCTACAATTATAAAATGAAAAACTATCAATACTTTGTGTACCTTCTTCGATAATTACTTTTGTTAAACTTGTACAGTCAGCAAATGCATACTCTCCAATACTAATAACGTTCTTTGGTATCGTTACAGTTTTTAAGTTAATGCAATATCTAAACACTGCATTACTTATCTTTGTAACACTGCTTGGGATTATCACACTTGTCAATTTCTTGCATTCATAAAAGGCTCCACTGCTGATGCTTTTAACGTTGTTTGGGATCGTGACAGCACCGCCCTTACCTTTATAATGCATTAATATGTTATTCCCAACTACAACAAAATCACCCGAATATTTCTCTAACCATGCAGTATTATCAAAAGCACCGCCACCTATATAGGTAACGCTTTTTGGAATAGTTACACTTTTTAAATTTAAACAGTTAACAAACGCATAATCTCCAATGGAAGTTACGCTACTTGGGATTTTTACACTTTTTATATCCCAATTATATCCAAAATCCTCCTCATAAATGGTTTTTACTCCTTTGGGTATGGATACAGTACTTTTCTTACCACTATATTGCATCAAGATATTATCACCAGCAATAACAAATTCATCTTTATTATTGTATAACCATGGAACACCATAAAACGACTTATATCCAATATATGTAACGCTCTTTGGTATCGTTATTTTTTTTAATTTATAACAATACATAAAGGCCATAGCTCCAATACTTGTAACACTATTTGGTATAGTTACACTTGTTAAATTATCGCAATCACTAAAAGCCATATCTTCAATGGTGGTTATTCCTTTTGGAATTACTACCTTCTTCAAACCGCTACCATCAAATGCCTGACTTCCAATCCTTTTAAGTCCATTTGGAAGATTAATACTTGTCAAACTACTGCACCCCGCAAACGCAAGATCACCAATACTTATAACGCCATTTGGAATGTTCACACTTTTCAGATTGCTACATGCAAGAAAAGCATCATCTTCAATGATTTTAACACTGTCTGGTATGGTTACTGTTTTCAGGCTAGTGCAACCTTTGAACATATTACTACCTATATTAACGGCATTCTTTGAAATCTTAATGTCTTTTAACTTCTCACAATCGATAAAGGCACATTCTCCAATATTGGTAACGCTATCTGGCATGATTACACTTTTCAAACTATTTAAGTCTGAAAATGCATAAGCAGCGATATGTTTTATACCATCTGGTATCGTTACTGTTCCAGCTTTTCCGTTATATTTCACTAAAATATTGCCATTCGCCACGGTGAAATCGCTTGAGATATCTTTAATCAATGGAGTATTTTCAAAAGCATAAAGTCCAATGCTTAAAACACTATCCGGGATATTTACACTTGTTAGATTGGTACATCCTGAAAATGCACCTTGGCGGATTAATGTAACGCTATCTGGTATAATTATAGTAGTCAATTCTGTGTGTTTGCTAAATGCATAGATATCAATACTTGTTACTCCCTCTGGTATAACTGCAGTACTGCTTGTACCATAATAATATTTTAGAATCCCATCTTCAATAAAATAATCATCATTTTCTTCCGCTTTAACTGAAAATGTAGGTATGATAACCAACATAGCTAAAAAAAAGAAATTGATTAGAACTTTTCTTATATTTAATAATTTCATTGTTTTCCCCTTTATTCAGCTTTGTCTAGATACCTTTTTACGTTTTCCTTTTGTCAGCTCATAACTTTCTTCAATCATTTTTTCTATTTCATTATCTGGTACTGTACCATCTAATATGATGGAATTCCAATGTTCTTTATTCATATGAAACGCTGGTACCACTGAAGCAAATGCACTTCTTAAAAAGTCTCTCCATTCAGAATCACATTTTACATTAATCCATATATGACCGTCTTTTTCAAAGATCCAAGCAAATGCTTTCTTATTTTCTTGATGTCTCATCACAGTCCAATTAGAATCATGAAATGGATAATCCTCATACACTTTTTCTAACTTACTGCAAAAATCGATTGCTTCTTTCCTCTCCCTCATCTAATCACCTCTTTAGCTAAAAATGTTTTCAGAACGTTCACATAATTTTCACTAACATTCCATAATTACTACACATTTGAATGATATTATTAATTCATCGAAGGAAGCTTATTACCTTTTAATATAGATAAATTTTCATAAACCTCCCCCCCTCTTACTTAGGAGCCATAATGGCTCCTAATTTTATGTTATTCTATAATTATTTTAATCCAATTGTTATATACGAATTTTTTCTAAACACTCCTGTTTCCCACATGTTTTCAAAATCACTATTACTAATAATTCGATTATAATGCTCGTTCTCTACGTTTGTCATGAATTGTAACGATTCTGCCGCATAAAGATTATTCTCATCATAGCCCACCATCGGAAGATAGTGATAATAATTTTCTCCCGGAGAAACACGCACAAATACGATTACAGGTGTACCTTTACTGATTTCGTTCTTCAGCTGCAACATAGTACCACTGCGAAGATTTGCGGAGTATCCCTTTGCCTTAAGAAACTCAATTAAATTCTCGGGTGGTACCGTTCCGTCATAGTTCTTATTAGAAATATCATTATACAACTCTAGACCATCAGCATCTTCACCCAGACTTCTAAGTACATACGCGGAGGAATACCCTGAACATTCATAATGTGGTTGATAATCAAAGTAATTCTCTGATTCTATCATATATTGCTTCGGTGTGCTTACCAATATGTACAGGTTAAATGAAAGAAAGATAATTAAAAGCGCAACAACTATAATAATCAAAAGCAATACAATTTTTTTCTTTACACCTATTTTCTTTTTCATACCATTTCTCCTTATTTATAATATGTAATTGACCATCTTTCGTATTGCATTTTTAGTTATCGTGTATGTGCTTATTAACATAACTTTGGTATTGGTGTTTTAACTTTACTCATTTGACTACTTTACTGCCTACTCTTTTTTGGATATATTATACTACATTTTACTGGTAAATTCTACTTGTTATTTGCTTTTATGATTTTCTTCAAAGTGTATACTGAAGCCTCTTCTCATATATTAATCTTGTAACTTTTGGTATATAATAGTATAATATAAACATTATATAACAAAAGGGGTGTGATTATGAAAAAACGCATAATATCAGGTTTATTGATATTACTATTAGTTGTATCAGCATTAATACCAAACATGAATATACAAGCTGCTTCAGTGAAATTAAATAAAACTAAGGCGACCTTATATGTTAGCGAATCTATTAAATTAAGATTAACTGGTAACAAAAGTAAGATTATTTGGAAAACAAGTGATAAATCTATTGCGACAGTATCTGATGGTAAAGTAACTGCGAAAAGTTCTGGCACTGCAACTATAACGGCTATTACGACCAACAATAAGAAAAAGTACTCATGTAAGGTAACTGTGAAGAAAAGGTTATCAGCTAACAAATATACTGTGAATTGTGATCTAAATGATGACTTTCAAGAAATAACCGTATCTTATAAAAAACTTAATAAAAATGAAACTATTTCCTACGAAATAAAAAATGATGGTATTGCAACCATAGAATCTGAAGAACTTTCTAACAACAAAGTTAATTTGTACATAATACCAAATAAAACTGGTTCTACAAAACTTAAAATCTCTACCGTTATAATCGATACTCATAATTCTTATTATGCATCTACAATAGAGGAGACTGACAGTATTGAAATAACAATCAATGTAGGAATAAGTGATTCGGACGAATGGATTGGCGAAGAAACCTTAGATAGTGTATATGATATTTTTATAACTGTTTCTGATGATCAGATAGGTATGTACAAGCGTAGAAAAAATTCTATTTCCGGACTTACTGATTTTGTATATCAATTTAAATATGAATCTAACTATAAAGAAAACACTGTATATGGTACTGAGTTACGATATAAGTTTATAGATGACGAAATATATTTTAATATATCTGATTTAGAAGAATTAAACATAATCAGTAGATAATAAAGGTACTAGGCTATATAAACATGTTTAAGAACAGTGTTGATAATATGCAAATTTTTAAGGGAACTTGTTGAAAGTTCCCTTAATGCACATTTTAAGAATATTATGTATTAAGTTTACTGTAGATTATGTTTATTTTGAACGCAAAAAATAGTGCTCTCCTTCATATACATTGCCTTCACAGAAGTCAATTTTTAGTAATGTATTCCGCCTTTCAACAGCTTGAGGTACTGCCTTAGTTGCAATTATATCAACCTCAAACAAATCAAAAAAGTTCTCGTTACAAACACTAAATATTTCGTTTAAGTAATCTGCATTTTCGTATTCAGAAGAAACATCAACTCGGAGTATTCCCGTTTTAATTTTATATTTACCAACATAACCAAACATTTCTACTGTTCCAATAGCTTTAGATAGTGATTTATCTATAATTGCAAAGCGTATATATTCTTGTTGAGAATATGCACAAAGCCAAGCTTTAGTACATTGTAACATATCCTCAATTGTGTAAATGCAAAAATCACCTGTACACCTATCAGAGTTAAAAATTTTTTGTGCCTTACTATCAGAATAGCATTTAAGCAGACCTTCGGAATCTTCTTCTGAAACGAGTCTTAAAATAAAACTTTCTGTTTCAAAAGTGGGACATATTTCATATGGGTTCTTCATAAAAAACCTCCTCATCATGTATATTATATAAAATTTATTTGCTTCACATTTCTTACTTAATTTGTTGGAGTTCTACGCCTAAATTTGGGGCGAACTGAATATAACTCTTATATCTAATTGCGTCCAATATTTTATGCCTCCAGTAAAATGATACTATTCTTTATATGCAATTGCATCAATTTGCACATGCAGACCGTCTGGTCCTCCTATATGCGCAAACTCCGTTTGAATTGTTTTTCTTGCAGGGTATGTACCATTAAAACGCTCCTTAAACACTTTCTCCATTATTGGTATATTCCAAGCATCCTTTAAAAGTACATCCATCTTCACCACATCAGATAAAGTTAGATGTACTTTTGTCAAGCGTCTTTCCATATCATCAAGTGCACCCCTCACCTGGTCTTCAATTGAAGCACCTACATTACCCACACAAAAACTTAGAAAAACAAAATTACCGGCTTCCACGATTTCTGAATATGCATATTCCTCATTAATATTTGATCTAATAATACTACTCATAGTTCCTCCTATTATGAAATCATAGTAACTACTACGTTTTCATTTGATATTATTTACTATAATCTATCTAGACGACTTCATATAGTTATTCTGTTGAAATCACTATAGCAAAAGAAGTGTGACACCTGTATGTCACACTTCTTCTTATTGTAGCAATATTTTTACGTTACTATTATTCAACACTATTAAAGATTTCTTTAGCTTCCTCCGAATTTGTTTCTAATAGGAATTTCCCGTTTTGCAACCATTCAGATATCAAGTCGATTTCTTTTTTAGCATTTTCTAATTCTTTTCCCGACTTATATTGATATATCTTAACCGCTGAATTACCAATATAAAAAATTACGCCGTCTTCGGCATTAATTAATGAATATATGGGTTTGTCAATTTCAAACTCATATCCCTCATCTTCAAATGCATTTACAAAATCATCAAGTGTGCGGCTATCTGCCTTTTCAGTTTTACCGCAACCTACTAATGTCGTTATCAATACTAACATTAATAAAATTATACGTTTTTTCATATAATAGTACCTCCCTCACTTTTTGGTATATTATACCACAATTAATTGAGCGAGAGCAAATTTGTAGATGTATTGAACGATTTATTCCTATTTATTCAAAGATTTATTTCACCTTAGCGAACAAACACAACCATATCACCATGTTTTGAGTATATAATACTCTACTTAAAGCTATTGCGATATTTTTTTAGTTCTTTCTGAATCAATTCCTATATTCTTATGTCTCTTTTCAACTTTACCAACCCCAATCTTTCTTTCAGGTTGCAAGATACTCCCTTTAGATTTCTTCTCTTCTATTAATTTTTTCATTTTTTCAATATCTTTTATTGACATTTTGTATTCCTCCATTTAATTATTGCTCTAATTTTTACATCTGTTTAACAGAAGACACGCCGGTTCAACGTGTCGTTGATACTATTTGAATACACTTTATCCATATCGTTCGAACTATTATAACACACTTTTCTACTTTTATTCTTCTCTTTTTTTATTTTCGAATATTTAATATTAAATATGTAAAAATCTTGAACACAAACTACGGATAGCGGCAGGAACCAAAACCGCCTCTTTATTTCATGTATCCGCCTTTCATAGGAGATACCGCATGCTCTGCAAATATTTTCAAAACACCAGAGGCATATCTTGCTTCCTTTGGTTTCCAGTGTACTTTACGCTGCTTTAATATTTCTTCCATTTCCTTTTCTGTCTTAAGCTCCCCATTAACACCAACAATCTCCAGCCTTCTATTCTCCACGTCGATCTCTATCAGATCATTTTCTTTCACCAAGGCAATCGGCCCACCTTCCGCTGCCTCAGGAGAACAATGTCCGATTACCGGTCCTTTGGAGGCTCCTGAAAATCTGCCATCTGTAATCAATGCAATGCTTTTTCCCAATTGTTCATCCGAAGATATTGCTTCAGAGGTATAAAACATTTCCGGCATTCCGCTTCCTTTTGGACCTTCATACCGGATAAACACAGCATCCCCAGGCTTTATCACATGCTTTAGTATTGCTTCTATCGCATCCTCCTCACAGTCAAAGGGCTTTGCTTTTAAAGTGGCTTTTAGCATCTCTCTTGGGCAGGCGCTGTGCTTAATCACTGCTCCATCCGGCGCCAGATTCCCTTTTAATATTGCTACTGTGCCGTTTTCTCCAATAGGATTTTGAAAGGTTCTGATAACATCCGTTTTTTTTAAACCGGTTTTAACCATATATTCATCGCATTTCTCATAGAACCCGCAGTTTTTTAAGTCATCCAGATTTTCTCCCAGAGTCTTGCCGGTTACTGTCATGGCTTCCAGATGAAGCATACTCTTTATCTCTTCCATGACACGTGGAACCCCGCCGGCGTAATAGAAATATTGTGCCGGCCACTTTCCCGACGGTCTGATATCTAACAGATAATGGGCTCCTCTATGTATCCTGTCAAACATATCACCATCCACATCAAGATTAAATTCGTGGGCTATGGCAGGAATATGCATCAGCGTATTCGTAGAGCCGGAAATTGCAGCATGAACCAGAATTGCATTTTCAAAGGATTGCATTGTTACAATATCTCTGGCCGTTATTTGTTCCTTAGCCAGCCTTACGGATAACTCACCTGCTTTTATGGTCACCTCTTGTAAATCAGGACACATTGCCGGCATCAAAGCGCTGCCGGGAATCATCAGTCCCAACGCTTCGGCCATGATTTGCATCGTAGCGGCTGTTCCCATAAAGGAGCAGGCACCGCAGGAGGGGCAAGCATGCTGCTTATAAAATGTCAGCTGCTCGTCAGTGATTTCCCCCCTCTGGCACATTGCATTGTACTTTCCTATCTGTTCCAGTGTAAGCAGTTCTTTCCCATAGGCGTCCATGACACCGCCTGTCACCATAACCGCCGGAAGATTTGTCCTTCCGATTGCCATCAAGTGCGCAGGTACCGCCTTATCACAGCTTGATATAAAAACACCGGCATCAAAGGTGGTTGCATTGCTGTGAATCTCAATTAAATTGCAGATGGTATCTCTGGATACCAGTGAATAGTTAATTCCATCATGCCCCTGTGCCATACCATCACAGATATCGGTTGCATAATAACGTGCTCCTTTTCCTCCCGCTTCTGTAATTCCCGCTACAACACCTTCCACAAGTTTGTTCAAATGAGCGCTTCCCGGGTGACTGTCTCCATAGGTACTCTCCACCAAAATCTGAGGTTTTTCCAAATCTTCAAGAGTCCAGCCCATCCCTAACCGCAATGGGTCCATTTCCGGTGCCAATTTTCTAACTTTCTGACTTCTATATTCCACAGCAGATACCTCCTTTTCGTTCCATCGAAATCTTTCTCAATTAAAGCAAAATAGTATTTAATATCATCCTATCATGTATAATGTCTATTTTATGGTACTTCTAAATAATATTTAAAACAATCTCTGGTTCTCCCTAATTATATACCTCTTAATATTACTAATCAAATATTTATACAAATATCTATAGCAAAACGCACCCATCTCTGAGTGCGTTCCAACTATTACATATTCAATTTACTTCACCTTATAAACAGAGATTTATCTGTTAATTAAAGGCTACGGGATCAAAGGTGATAACCGTATAATATATGCCTTCTCCCAAATCATTAAGCGCATTCTCCAAGGCAGACTTAATGGTATTCTCTTGTCCTCGCAATTCTGTCGGAAAGGTAATGTCAAAAATTAAATTTGTGTGTTCCGTGCCAGGAACCATTCGAAAATCGTGAATGGACATCCGTTCATCCTTGACTTTCAAAATTGCTGTAACCAAATGGTATAGACGTTCTAATTCCGGATTATCGGTGACCACAGGATCATAGTGGATAACCAAATGAACACCATAGATTTTGAGACATTCTCTCTCCATACCATCAATTAGCTCATGACAAACCAGAGAATTTTCGTCCTTGTCCATTTCCACATGGATGCTAGCAAATCGTTTACCAGGCCCATAGTCATGAACCATTAAATCATGGCAACCCAAAACCTTAGGGCAAGAAGTAATATAATCTGTAATCAGCTCCTGCAACTCTGGGTTTGCACCCTCACCTAATAATGGTGAGATGGTCTCTTTAGCAAGGTCAATACCACTATAAAGTATGAACAGAGCAACAGCCAACCCCATAAAACCATCAATCTGCCAAGTTGTAAAATACTCCACTACCGCTGCCGTCAGAACAGCACTAGTAGTAATTACGTCATTTCGACTGTCTGCGGCTGTAGCTATCAAAGTGGTAGAATGAATCATCTTACCCATTTTACTATTAAAAATGAAAAGCCAAATCTTTACCAGAATGGAACCAAACAGCACACAAGCGGTAACAAATGAAAACTCCACAGCAGTGGGATTCAGTATTTTACCCACAGAACTCTTCGCCAATTCAAAACCAATAACAATGATCATTACTGCTACTGCAAGACCTGACAAATACTCATACCTAGCATGACCATAAGGGTGATCTGCATCGGCAGGTTTCTCAGCCAGCTTGAATCCAATTAAAGTGACAATTGAACTTGCCGCGTCAGATAGGTTGTTCAGCGCATCAGCAGTAATTGACACGGAGCCTGACAGGATTCCCACAACAAATTTACTTCCAGCAAGTAACAGATTACAGACAATTCCCACCAAACCAGACAGTTTACCGACAGCTGATCGCACTTGGGGTTGCTGAATATCACGGCTGTTTTTTAACATAAGACGCAGAATAAAGTTCGTCATACCACTTTTCTCCAATGGACTATTGTCTATTTCTTGGTCCAAATTTTGATTGTTTTGTTTCATTGATAGTTGCCTCCGTTTTACAAAAGTAACTCTATACCTCGTACATATATGATTAAGTTTATATAATAATAAAAAACACCCATAGAACAATTAGTAAACTACTGTCCCACAGATGTTGTATTTATCTGTTGCCATATGATGGCCCGGCTTCCTGGAATTCCCATCGCCTGTTCAGTTTGTACTGTATATTTATATGCAGTGCAAAGAGTATTGTAATTATATTATTATATCATAATGTATATGTCAACAGTAACTTCAAATTATGGCTTCTGTAGTAGATCTCGTTAACGGATATAAGCCTAACCCTCTTGTCGGTGGTGGCTCTTTTGTTGCTCTACGGAACGTTCAGCAACTTATTATCAGTACTATAGGCATCCAGTATGTTAATTGTCACAATCACGAAACAACTTTATCTAGTATGACTTCGGATCATGTCCTTGTTATATAGAGGATAATTGCTTACTGCTTCTTTCTTTACTGTATGCCATAGGTTAAATTCATGTAAATTAAGGATTTGACAAGGATTTGTTTAATTATCGGAAAAGACTATCTATATCTTCATGTGTTATATTGGTAACAGAAAAACAAGAAAGGAACAACAAATGAATAAATCAATTTTACAAACAAAGCAATTATGTAAAACCTTTTCGTCAGATGGACAACAACAGCATATCCTTACAAACTTAGATATTGATATTTATGAAGGTGATTTTACCATCATAATGGGAAGCTCTGGTTCAGGTAAAACCACTCTTTTATATGCCTTGTCCGGAATGGACAAGCCCACTTTAGGTAAAATTATCTTTCGAGGCGCCCAGATCCAGGATCTTAACAGTGATGAACTTGCTAGCTTCAGAAAAAAACATTGTGGCTTTGTATTTCAAAGCATCTATCTTCTGGAAAATATGAGTATCATGGATAATGTTCTAACTGCCGGATATCTTGTAAACAATAACAAGCCTGAAATAATCAAACGTGCAAAAGAGCTTTTTCTGCAGGTTGGATTAAGAGAAGACATATGGCGCAAATTTCCCAACCAATTATCCGGAGGTGAAAAACAACGTGCTGCTCTTATTCGTTCCTTAATTAATAAGCCTGATATCCTATTTGCAGATGAACCTACCGGAGCACTTAACTCCTCTTCCGGTAAAGATGTCCTGGATATTCTTAGTAAAATAAACCAAAATGGTCAAAGTATTGTTATGGTGACTCATGATATAAAAGCTGCTATCAGAGCCAATCGTATCATTTACATAATGGATGGAAAGATATGCGGAGAACTTCATCTGGATAAATATACGGAAACAAATCTAGATGATCGTATAAAAAAGATCAGGGACTTTCTTCGCGAAAATAATTGGTAAAGGAGACATTTTAATGATTTCATTTCGTTTGGCGCTTACAAATATAAAACGAAAGCATAGTGGCGCCTTTTCATTCGCCATTATTGTGATGATTGCAGTTTGTTTTTTTAATATGATTATATCTACTGGCGAAGTTAATAAATCTTTTGAATCCCAAAGCAAAAAATTAAACGGAACTGATTACTATATACTTTTTGCACCAAACATGTATTATGAGGATTTTGCTACCTTTCTGGAATCAAAAGAACATGTTACCGGTGTTAATGCAGAAGATATCATTACATTTTCTGGTGAATATTACACGCCCGATACGAATCCAAGCACCACATCCATGTTCATTCAGAACATAAATACAGAACGTTCAATTTCCAAAATTGACATAATAAATCCTCAAGACAATAAAAGCGGTATTTATTTACCCATTGCTTTTCAGGCATTAGGGTATAAGATTGGCTCCTCCTTTATATTAAGGGATTCCACTGAACAGGAATACACATATGAAATATTAGGTTTTTGTAATGTGTCGGAGTTTGGAGCAGTCAGCAATCTCTCTCAGGTAAGAATAGTTGCAACCACTGATGTTTTTCATGAATTATCCTCCAATTATGGTACCAAAACTTTGCTAAACTTCACCGTGGATGATTACAAAGCGCTACATTATATTGAATCTCAATTCACTGACTATTCTTCCGCTTATACCAGTAACACCCAGTGCATCGAACAGGCATCTGGCCGTGCCGATTTTTCCACAGCATTTACCTTATTTGCATCTATTATTTCAAGCATTATTATTGCATTTTCAGTAGTAATTTTTATAGTTGCTCTAATTATGGCAATTTATAGAATAAAATCCGGTATAGATGAGAACCTTACAGCAATTGGCACCCTGAAAGCATTAGGCTATACAAGCAAACAAATTGCCTTAAGTTATGTCTTCGAATACATAATAATCAGTTTTATTAGCAGTATATTAGGCACCATATTATCCTATGCTAGTGCACCGTTATATCATAAGATACTCATCTTAATTACCGGAGTATTAATAAAAAGTACTGTTCATATAAGTGTAGACATTATCATAATCTTGATTATTACATCTATAATTGCTATAACCGCTTATCTTTCCACCTTAAAAGTAAAAAAAATGCATGTTGCCGTGATACTCCGTGGAGGACTTCTATCCCACAACATTAAAAAAAATGCAGTGGAGCTGGAGCATGCAAAAGGTTCCATTAACCAAATCCTCTGTTTAAAACATTTGCTTATGTTTAAAAGGCAGAATATATCTACCTGTATAATCATTACTATCATAAGCTTCACACTGTGCTTTGGATTAATACTTTTTGAAAGCTTCGGAATCAAAGACACTTTTATCAAGAATATACTCGACAGTGAATTAACAGAAGGTAATGTTACCTTAGATACCCATGCAGACATAGAACAAATCTCAAATATCATCAGTAGCAATAAAAATGTTCATAAAATCATAAGGATTGGGTTTGAAGGCGTAACAGTTAATAATACCTCTTGCAATGCACGAGTAATTGATAATTTTCAAAATCTTGAAACTATTAACCTTGCAGAAGGAAGTTTTCCTATCAATGATAATGAAATAGCTGTTTCTATTCATGTAGCAAGCTTGTTACACAAGGACATCGGTGATGTTATAACCGTAAATTCAATTGGTGTCAAAGCAGACTATATCATCACGGGTATTACCTCCTCAACTATGTCTTACAATACCTATTTTAGCGAAGATGGCTATAAACGCATCTATGCCGCCTATGCTCCCAGCACCATATGTGCCTATCTTGATAAAGGTTACACCTATGAGCAGTTTGCCGATTTTATATATAGCAAGTTTGGATATACCCAAAGTGAATTATTATCCGGTAAGATATCCTACGATACCGATGATAAATATTCTGCAATGAAACATATAATTGATACCAAGATGATTAGATTAAAGCAAAATTTTAATATTGACAGTATGGAGTATGCGCTAAATATTGATGGTAATACAGTCTTAAGCAGTGGTACTTCTGCCTATCCCATCAAAGAAGTGTATTCAACCGCTTCTCTGCTGGCAGGTTATCTTAACATTTTTAAACTAGCCTTTGGACTAATGGCAATTTTCATTCTAATAATTACGCTAATTATTATTACCGTTGTACTTTCTATTATGGTGAAACAAACAGTGAACACCAAAAAGCTAGAGTTTGGAATTCTAAAATCATTAGGATTTACTACCAAGGATTTAAGAAAGCAACTTACCTTCAGCCTTCTGCCATCTGTTATTGCTGGTGCTTTATTAGGTTCCGTTATTGCTTACGGAACAACCTTACCTTTTATAAGTAAGATGATATCTCTTATCGGCTGGTCCGGCATACAATATGAGTTACCTTCTGTCATTACATTAATATCTGCTGCCATGATCGTAACTGTGTTTACTTATGTTGTTTCCTATTTACTTACTTCAAAAATCAAGCGAATCTCTACCTATGAGCTAATAGAGAATTAGAAAGGAAGACGATCAATGAAAAAACTATATTTAAAAACATTCATCGGCCTATCCCTCCTTATGGGATTAACGCTGTTACCTGCTCCGACCTCAGCAGGTAACAGCAAGAAAAGTAAATCTACATCAGAAGAGCAAAATCCCAAATCGCTTCTAACAGCAGATGATAAGATATATGGCATAGGTTCTATCAGTAAAACAGTTACGGCAACAGCCATCCTACAGCTGGTAGACCAAGGGTTAATTGAATTAGATTCCCCTGTGTCAGAATATCTTCCAGCATTCACCATGTCAGATGAACGTTATAAAGAAATCACCGTCCGTATGCTGCTGAATCATTCCTCAGGTCTTCTTGGATCCCTATATTCAAATTCTGACCTGTATGGCTGCATTGATAATTCAAATCATGATCGTTTTTTGCAACATATAAGTACACAACGCTTAAAGGCTGATCCTGGTGCTTATTCGGCATACAGTAATGATTCTTTTGAACTGGCAGAGCTTATTATTGAAACGGTAAGCGGACTTTCATATACAGATTACATAACTAAGAATATAATGATACCTTTGGGTGCCAAGGATACCATTACCATGCTTTCTGATTTTGACAGCTTAAAGATAGCTGATACCTATAAGAATAATCGACTTATGCCACCTGGCATGACAACGACCCTCGGTGATGGAGGTATTCTATCAACAGTGGCAGACTTAAGTTCTTTCTCAACTATATTTATGAAGAATCACTATTCCATACTCAGCAGTACCAGTGTTGCCGAATCAATAAAGGAACAGGCTGCAGGTACTCATATCTATGATGGCAATTATGGCTTAGGATGGGATGATGTAAATGCATATCCATTCAACACCTATAACATTCAAGCGGTTGAAAAAGGTGGAGATACGGATAATTACCATGCAGCGCTTACTGTTCTTCCAGATTATAATATGTCCGCTGCTGTTGTATCCTCAAAAGGAAGTAGTTCCTATGCATCACTTTTAGCAAATGAATTACTATTAAGTGCACTAGATTTAACCTCCAGTCTCCCAGAAGTTACGGAAGAAACCTCATTTTCTGGTGAACCAGCTGCTATTCCTAAGGAATATCTTGAATATGCAGGTTTTTATGATGGTTCCGCTTCCTTTTCCCTAGATTTTAAAAATAATAAAATGTATTTAACCTTATTTTCCACACCAACCTCATCAACCAATAAAATGAATAAGCGCTTTGAACTTACCTACCTAGATTCCGGTTATTTTGTCTGTAATGACGATAACATATTGAATACGATTGTACCTGTTACACAATGTTACATAACGGAAGGGCTTCGCTTATTGAAAAATGGTGATGAGTATGCTATACAAGCAGAATACTACTCAAAATACTTCGGTATATCTACGGACTTCTCCAGTCTGACCCTCGCAACCAAGCTTGATGACTTCCAAGCATTAGCAAGCTCGAAAACAGCGTGGAATAACCGAAATGACAAAAAGTACTTTCTTCTGGACGAACATTATGCCAGTGCAGGTTATATGTCTCAACCATATATTTGGGGTGAAATTTCAAATCATAACGATAATTATTTTGTGATAAACGGAACCCTCTATGCCATGACTGGTGATAATTCTCTTTCAAGCGTTGGGAAGAAACGTGATATAGTAGATATCAACATAATCAAAAAAGGGAATATTGAATATCTATCAGCCACCAATGGCTTTCAATATGTAGGAGAAGAATATTTATCTGATCTAGATAAAAACCAATCCTATACCATTGGACCAGATGGTTTTACCAGATGGTATCGTATTACTGATTCAGATGCCGGAACTTATACCTCCATTGATATCTCAGGAGAAGGCAATTATTATATATATAATCAATATGGTACCTTGATTGATTCCTCTCTATTTGCAAATGATACCAAGACTTCTTACTTAATAAAAGACGGTTATATTGCATTTGCCGGAAAAAAGGGAACCAAATTCACAATCAACTAGCATACTTCGATTTTATCCATTCTTCAACCGAATAGTAATGTGGCAAAATTATAACTATCCAACTTCTAATAGTATAGCCTCTGTCCTTTGTAAAATCACAAAAGACAGAGGCTATACTAAAGAAGTTATATAATATTTAAATTAAGCTAATTCTAATTCCAGTTTAACAATAAATCCATCTTCAACATTGCGAAAGGTTACGCTGCCTTCCATTTTATTCATAAGGTCATTAACTATGTAAAGACCAAGTCCGCTGCCGTGCTTGTTTTCTGTACCCTTAGCACGATAATATTTCTCTTTTATCTTATGTATCTCTTCTTCTGGCACTCCATTTCCCATATCTTTTATGCGAATCAACAAACGGTTGCCTACAATCTTACTTTCAACCCATATTGAGGTATCTGCATACTTATATGAATTATCAATAATGTTATTAATAACCTGCTGCATACGCACTTTATCAGCCTTAACAATACAATGTTCCAGCTTACAATTCAATATTTTGTTCTGGGTGTCTGCAACGATAAACATATTACTGATATCACTGCTAAGGACCGAAGCCATTGTTACTTTTAATTCTCCTAATTCCTCAAGCTGACTGTTTAACAAATCCGCTGTCATAAGATTAATCTGCTCTGCCTTGGAGGAAATGGATAAAATCTTAGCGAGTTGATCTTCATCCTTTATTATAACACTTAAGAATTCACATACTACCAATATAGACGTAATCGGTGTCTTAATATCATGGCTGATAGATGCAATTAGCTCCATTTTACTTTTCTCTGTTTTTTCTGCTTTCTCTCTGGCATTCTTCAACTCCGTACGCATGATATCGAAACTTTCCGTAAAAATCCCAAAGATATTTTTCTTATCCATCTTGAGATCCATCTCTAGATTTCCTATCGCTATTTCTTTAGCAAACTCCTTCATTTCTTCAAATGGTCTTATGATTAATCGATTGATATAATAAGCGGATGTAATAGCCATTCCCCACATTACTATCAAAACACAACATAAGATGATAATTATCTTTGTTCGGTAATTATAAATAGTCTTCTCATAAGTTGGCGCAAGAACTACTGTACCAAGCAGCGTATTATCCAAGATAATATTCTGCATAGCACTCGCATCTTTTATTGCTTCTACCATCGTCTTGGCTTTATAACCATGACTGTAAATTAGATGCCCGTCTAAATCATAGATTGCAAAAGCTCCGATATCTGGCTGTAAATTCATATCTTCCAAATGCCCTAAGTTGTTGCCCGCCTCGATTGTTATACGGTTAAGAGCTACTACATCATTACTGTAGTCCAGTTGCTGTCCATCTAAAATAATAATTCCTACTATAGCTATTACTGTCACAGCTATCATACTTATAAAAATATATTTTATCTTTTTCATCTTAATTAGGTCCCTTTACTTCGAACACATATCCCACACCCCAGATTGTCTTTATGTACTTAGGATTCTTCGGATCTCTTTCGATTTTCTCACGAATGCGCCGAATATGAACATTTAAAGTAACATCACTTACATAAACATCCTCCCATACCTTCTCAAACAATTCCTCTTTCGGAATGACACGGTTACAGTGTTTAATCAAATATGCCAGTAGTCGAAATTCCTGATTCTTGAATTTGACTATCTCTCCATTTACACTAACCTGCCGGTAATTATGATCAAGTGTGATATGCGCAGGAAGAGATGAAACTATCGGTTCTTCCTTATTCATACTAATATAGGTTTGGTAACGTTTAAGCATGGTCTTAGCCTTAGCCAGTAATATATTTAAGGTAAATGGTTTTATAATATAATCATCTCCCCCAATATTAAGTCCTGTTAATATGTCACCTTCGCTATCTCTTGCACTAATAAACAATATTGGAATATCCGATTCCTCACGTATGCTTTTACAGAAATTAAACCCGGAGCGTTCTCTCAGATTAATATCCAATATAAGTAATGACACTTCATTCTCCGTAAATAATCTCATTCCCTCCTCATATTCTGTAGCATATGTAGTCTTAATACCAAACATTTCAAAATATTCCGCCGTAGTCTTGGCAATATCTAATTCATCATCTATAACTATGCAATCATACTTCATATACTTTTATCCTCTAAATGACTTTTCTCAATATTTTATACCTATATCCAATTATATCTAATTACAGATAAAGAGTAAATACGTTAAAAAAAGTCAAGTTTATTAGCCATTCAAATAGTTAGTAGTTTTATTTGTTAAATCTTATTATGGATAAGTCTGTGTAGCTTTACTTCTGGCTTTACTATACACCAAGACTAAAATATTAACGAACGTGAAAAGAAGGCAAACCAAAAATATTTCAGCTTGCCTTCCATACATTTATAACCTCAAAAACTTTAGCATCTACAAGTGATGCTAAAGCCTTAGCCTCTTCCGCCAAATTAATTTATGCCCATGACAAAGGTTAAGATACCAATCTCATTGATACTGCCTTATTTATGATTTTTAGGTAAAAACTTAGCATAAGAGGTATTAATATTATATTTTTCTTTTAATATATTAAATCTTTCGTGTAAATTACTTTTATATTCAGGGTCTGCGGCACCTTTAGGGTATAATTTATTAAAAGCATCATAATGTTCCGGAAACTCTTCCTTAATGAAGTTCATAAATCTTTTTCTGATTCCACCTGACATATAAAGTATACCAGTAAGCATATAAGTTACTTCTGCCTCTTTTGCCCATTTACACATTGTTTCTAATGTTTCATTATCGTCAGCTAATATTGGTATAATTGGCATAACATGAAAGCCAGTATAAGCTTTCGTTTTTGAAAGCTCTTTCAATACTTCAAATCTTTTTTCTGGCGTGGCAGCACCTGGTTCAACTTTCTTCGATATATTTGGGTCAACCGTTGTTATACAAACCGGAATATTAACATATGTAACGCTTGCCAGCTCATCAATTAGATCTATGTCTCGTAATATTAGATCTGATTTAGTACTAATTATAACTGGTGTTTTATATTTTATCATTAAGCGAAGAATATCAGGCATATATTTATAATTAGCCTCGCATTGTTGGTAGCTATCACAAACCCCACCAATGTTAACCACTTTTCTTTCCCACGTAGGAGCAGCAAGTTCGCGTTCAAGAACTTCTACTATATTCGTTTTAACTATAATATCATTCGCTTCACCAAGATCCCTTAAAGATTTTTGGCTATAGTATGCATAACAATATTTGCATTCATGAGTACAACCCCTATAAATATTTAAATCATATTTATAGGGGAGTGATTTCATATTAATTTCATGCATAGCTTCTTCTGTTTTATATTCAATATATTTCAAAATAATATTCTCCTTATATCAAACGTTAGATATCGTTTGGAACAACAGACGTACAATTCCTGTTCCAAACGATATAAAGGAATAGTAGCGTTGCTACTTATTTATCCCTATAATGATAATCCAGTTACTACACATACAGTTTTACAGCTTCAACAGGAAACATAGTACGTGCAGCAACTTCATCAATCGTCATGCCCTGACTTATAAAACGCTTGATAACTGTTCCCATATCCTCTGCAATTTCCACAATATGCTTGTCCGGATCATATACGCGAAGATCGCGTTGCCCCCATGGATATTCTTTTATTTCATGTACCCAGAGTACATCAGACCGCTGCTTTAGTTCGGAATATACCTCATCTAAATTTTCTACTTCAAAGTAAGTTTGGAAATTGTGTGCTTTTTCCTTAACACTATCAGCTGGAACACCTATCAATTCAGCATACCCTTGTTGCAAAGATATCCCCTCAAATATAACGTGTGCGCCGATATCCATTTGAACTTTCTGATGAAGTACATTTTCATAAAAATCCTTTGATACTGCCATATCTTTAACTGCTAATAAACATCCTTGATATTTCATTGTTTAATCCTCCTTTTGGGATATTGTATTAAATAACTCAGTTCCATCATAGTAAAAATCCGACATTTTTTCAAGATATGTTTTCGGACTAACACCACTAATCGCTCTAAAATCTTTATCAAAATGGGATTGATCGAAATACCCTGCCTGTTGTGCAAGAGTCGAGAAGAAACATGGCGATTGGTGCATGTGTTTCAACACATAGTTAAAGCGGGTAAGTCGAGTATACCCCTTAACATTCATGCCAATTTGCATTAAGAATAAGCGATTTAATTGCCGGTCACTATACCCCACTTTTCTGGCAAGCTCTGTAACAAATATTTGTCCATGACTATCCATAATTGTATTTGTAGCAACGAACAGAGCATTCGAAACTACGTTGTTTTCCATGCGACGATATAAAATCCGATCACACATGCAAAATAACTCCGTGATGTTGTTGGCAGTTTCAAAAGCCTGACAGAGCAAGGTTGAAAGTTCTTTATCAACATCTTTTAGTGATATGCGCTTGTCCGTAAATTCGGCTTGATGAAAATTAGTTAATTGATATAATCCATACGGTGAAAGCTGAATTAATAGAATAACAAGGTATTGATTGGGTTCGCCACCAAGCAAATTAGGCGTTGCAGAAGCGCCCCATAGTTCGGTTAAAACATCATTTCCATTGTAGGCAATAGACAATGTGCCACAGGCGTTAGGCATAAGTGTATAGTGTTCTGCAAACATATTTTGCTTGGGAAATACTACATTATAGTAAAGAACATATTTCTTTAACAAGGCATGTGGTGGACTTGCGTTAAAGTCGCTGTCACAATGAAAGTACATAGTGAATCCCTCTCTTTCGTTTTATTATGCAGTTTATAGTATTGTTACTTAAATCATAATAATTAGAATATGCCCCGTTTTTCGGTGGCTTCTTTCGTTGTAAAGTATTACATGGTAACACCTCTTCCAATATTATACTTCGTTTATCCGTATATCACAAGGTAAATTGCATATGATAGACTACACTATATATCTCGTGTAGTCGCTTAGGTTTTCTATGAGAATTGTAAAATGACAAAGGGTGATGTAATTCTTAGGAGAAGTATTATATTCAGTGCAGATAATAGAGCAGTGCATTCTTCAAATGACACTGCTCCGAAGCCGTTGCTAGAAACCTGCTAGTCTAATGATTTATAGTACTCAATACTATTCATAATTTTTTCATATACTTCGGCATCCCCTGCGATTACATTGTGATGTTCAGCATGAGGCCGCATCCACAAGACGGAATACTTAACTTTTTCACTTAACAGCCTTGAGACATCCGGATGTGCTATTCTATCGTCTTCACTTGATATAATTAAAAAATGGCAATTTAGCTCATCTAAATAGTCACTTAAATCAAATGTCATAAGTACAGAATTAATGCTTGCATACTTCATATACAATTCAAAACTTAGATATTGATAAATAATATAAGGTGCCAGTGTATCCGAAACACCGAATAAAAGTGCTGGATCTAATAGCAATTCATAAATTTCTCTGGCTATCGTTTCATTATGTAAAGAAGATTGTAGGAAACTCAAAAACTGTTTTTTATATGAAGTCATAGGAGAATCTATACCCATATATATATCCCCATGGCAACTGCTAAGTGTAACTACTTGCTCTTTAAGTTCCACAGCAGCTACAATTGCAATCGGTACACCACCGCATACTCCAATAAGATGTATATTTGAACGTTTAAAATATCGCATCATTTCTTTAATACATTGAATATCATCTGTCATTGACCATTCTCTACCTGGGGTTTTCGAATGAAATAGAAACGGATTCTCCCATGTCATTACAAAATATTTCTCGTGTAACTTTTCAAGTGCAACAGAGAATGCTTCTACCGGCATCCCGCATGGTGCGACAAAGACAATGGTATCATTTACTGGTTTTCCTTTATAATATGCCGTAAATCTAACACCACTCTGTGTTGTTAGATCAACTTGATCCCATCCCATGGTGGAAAATGCAGAGACGACCTTTTCCAAATCAAGTTTCAATTCAACCTCATTATACTGTGACAAATATGACCATTCATCATATTCAAATTTTAATACCCGATTAATCGCAACATCAATACAATTGGTACCCTTTGGTTTCAAAATAGTGAAAATAGGCGCATGAATATTCAATTTTGCTGAGATTATTTCTAGAACTTGATTGCATTTGGTTTCATCACATTGTTTCTTAATCTCATCCAGTTTACTTAAACAAGTATATAATTTTATGTGTTGAGACTCCACACGAAATAATTTAAGATAGGATGTCAGGATAGATATTAGTTTCTTAAGTGACTCAATCTTCTGGTGTTCCATTTCTTTTTTTTTATCAATGATTTTATGCATATACTTTCCTTATCTATAATAATAAAACATTTTTTTTGCTATTGCTTCTTTCTATCACTGCTTCTTTCTATCACTGCTTCTAGACTATTAATGGTTATTTCATCAATATCATCAAGACCAATATCTATGTTAAATATTCCCATTATTTTTTTCATCATTCTTATCATCATGAATGAAGTACCACCTAGATAGAAGAAACTATCTTTTTCATCAATTTCTTTTTCTCCCAAGATATCACTCCATATATTATAAATAATTTCTTTTGTTTTCAGTCCAGATATATCATTGTCTTTTTTCGGTTCCTGTATCGTCTGTAGTTCACTTATACTAAATTTTCCATTTATATTCATTGGAAATTTATCCACAACCGTATAAGTTGATGGACACATATATTTAGGAAGCTTTTCTGCCGCATATTTTCTCAATTCCTTGAGAATGGATTCTTTATTTTCCTTATTATCCAATATGATAAATGCTCTAAGACGAACACCATTTTCACCCTGGTCATTTTCAACAATAACACAATCTGTTACGCCTTTAAATTGTTTCAAATAATACTCAATTTCTTCCAGTTCAACACGATATCCGCTAATCTTCACTTGTCGATCGTTTCTTCCGATATACTCAAACTCATTTTCAGAAATTTCGACTGCTATATCACCTGTATCAAACCACCTTATAGGTTCTCCATCCTGCCCTGTCCTGTTAAAAAACCTCTCTGCTGTTAATTCTTCTCTATTTAAGTAACCTCTTGCCACTCCATCACCACTGATAAACATACGGCCAGCTTTTCCTCTAGACACTTTTTGTCCCTCCGAATCAACAATTTCAATTTGTAAATCCGATATTGGCTTACCGATTAAACTTTTTGTATTATTACAAACATCCGCATGAGAAATAATTTTCCAAGTAGAATGTACGGTTACCTCTGTAATCCCATACATATTTACCAAAACAGGCTTAGAATCTCCATACTCTTTAATCCAAGGATTTAAGATTTCAAAATCTAATTTTTCTCCGCCAAACACAATGTATTCTAATTGTTCCAGTTTACGTTGTTCTTTTCGTAAAGCTGCCAAACAAAAGTTTCTAAATGCAGTTGGTGTGAGACTCAATACTGAGATTTTTTCTTTTTGCATCAGATTATAAAAAGATTCCGGATTTAATGCAACCTTTCTTGGAACGATTACCAACTTCCCACCAAACAGCAATGCTCCCCATATTTCCCACACTGAATAATCAAATGCAATGGAGTGAAATAAACTCCAAACAGTGTGTTCATTAAAGTGAAAGATTTCCTCTGTCTTGGTAAACAGCCTTATAACAGATTTATGTTCCACCATTACCCCTTTTGGCTTCCCTGTCGAACCAGAAGTAAAAATAACATATGCCAAGCTCTTCTCGTTATTAAGATCTGCAGGCTTATCACCATTGACTTCACTCTCTGGTATACAATCCAATAAGATATTTATACAACTTATATAACGCAAGTCCATCTTAGAATCACTCACACAGAATTTAGCACCTGAAACATCAAATATATCTTTGATACGCTGAGATGGATATTTCGGATCGATTGGTATATATGTAGCCCCCGCCTTTAAGATTCCTAATATACCAATAATCATATTTACATTCCGAGTTGTATAGATGCATAGCAACTCGCCACTTTTTACTCCCTTGTGAATTAAATATTTCGCGAGAGTTGAAGATTTATGGGATAGTTCCTTATATGTAAGCTCGATGTTACTATCAGTTACAGCAATTCTATCTGGAAATCTTTCAGCTACCTTCTCAAATATTGAATTAAGAGAATTAAGGTCTTCCTTCTGTGGATTTTCTTGATTTCTCATAATACACCCTCTTTCTTACTTTTGTTCACAAATGACATACAAGAATAGTGCCTCCGTCATTTCAGCTCCCTATCATAATGTCAAACCTAAATCTTGGTCATACTATTGGTCATGCAATTGAAAGTTTATATAATTTTGAACTGAAACACGGCGAATGCGTTTCTTTAGGTTTAGTTGCTGCTTGCTATATCTCTCTAGAAAAAAATATATTATCCAACGAGATCGCCGATAAAATAATCATATTAATTGAACTCTTCAATCTCCCTACATATATTTCCTCTTTGCCCCCATATGAGATAATAGATTTAATTCAATATGATAAAAAAAGAAATTCAAACATTAATAATTTTATTCTTATAAAAGATATTGGCGAAGTACAAATTGTTCAAATAGAAGATTTATATACAGAAATTATTCCTGCTCTAAATCGATTACAAAAACCATATTATCGCTCAGAATCTCCGATAAATGCTGCTAAACTAATTTAGAATGTAAATTAAATTATTTTTCACTATACATGTAAAAAGCAATACTCCAGACATATTCATGTAATCCTGTATGACATTGGTATTTTCCAAGGTGTATTGATGTTTTTTTCTGTTTCATTAATTGTAAACCCAAAATGTTTGTAAAACGCGAAACCATATGGCGAAGAATTTAAAACTATTTTATCATAACCGCTCATCTTCAACTCACAGGCCATTCTGCTCATCAAATCGGTTGCAATACCTTGACGATGATAAGCACTATCAACATACATCAAGGAGATTCGATTGTTTCCGTATGTCTCAATAATACCAATAACTTTTTTGTCATTTAAAGCAACAAACATTAGACGGTTACCCGGAAGATAAATATCAGGATTTGCAATTCTTTCTTCAATAGATACGCGCTTGGCTAACGTAATCACTTAATTCAGCGTAAAGTGTGTGTTTATAATAAATCAATTAAGTACATTATTGCGCATATTTGGCTTCCAATTTATTATCAGGCTAGAGTATTATAAATAACTAAGTGAACAGCCCCTACTCTGTAAAGAGTCGGGGCTGTTCACTTAGTTATTTTAATATAGAACTATTACTCCACAACTTCGCCGGTTTCTATGTCCTTACTTTGATAATTTATCACTCCGATATTACTTTCCCATTCGAATATTTTTAACTTTTCTTTTTTCTATTGTCAAATCTTCATATATACGGGCTCCACCTACACCGGTAGGTGCCTGTGCCAGCAGACCTACTTTCAATGTTTCTCCTGATGGTAAGTTAAAAAATCGCATCATATAATAATTATTTCCATCTATTGAATAATGAAATGCGAAAGATTGTCCCAGACGACATAACTGAAGCCAAACTGAATTTTCCTCTATATTGCAACCATTTGCATCATCCGACTGGCCATTTGTAACAACACTAACAACAGCATGCGTGTTAAAATCTGTAAGCTCAAAACATGCTTTTGCCCAATGAGTCATATCCTGCATTACCATAATAGAAGAAGAATCATAAATATCTTTAAAATCAAGTGACACTTTTACTTTCATCACGAAATCTCCTGTGACTTCCGTATAATAAAAAGGAGCATTATTAAGAGATTCCGGAGTAACTCCCTCTTCTCCAACAGTCCCACCATTACAGAAAAAATCACTTTCTTTAGGAGCAAAAATTTCGATTCTTTTTCCTGATTTGTTTATTGTACTTTGATTTAACCACTTAAACTCCATAACAACCTCCCAGGTAATATTTTGAGCTGGTTTACGAATCCACTGCGGATTGTATTTCAAAAAGCTAGCCATGTCTTTTCCTCCTAAAATAGATAATTATTTACTAGCTTTATTGCAATATATCTCAATTAAAATCTTTTTTCACTACATAAAATCGCAAATATATAGTACAATATAACAGAGGTGAAAATTATGCAGTTCTACAAACTGTCTCAAAGGGTACTGTAAATTGTCTGATTGGGCAAAACAGAATTTGTCTTGAGAAAGGTTGGGGAATCTTTATAAACAGCGGAACCATTCATCGCTTTGAAACCGATGATGGCGGTATCATGCCCAATATAGTATTTGCACCGGAACTAATTGCCACGGAAAGAAGCCTAATTCATGATACATATATCTTACCTGTGCTGTCATCCGGTCCTGCATATCAGATACTGGATCCGAATATTTCATGGCAGAATACAATACTGATGCTATTGGATAAAATCTATGATAAACAGGAACAGAATGGGGATTCTTTATCTCCTCTTAATACGCTTCTACTAACTACTGAACTATGGAAATATCTATTTCAAAACATAAATATTGAAACAGTTCCTGCAAATGGAGTAAAATCTGCCCTTCACTCTTCACGTTTACAGATTATGCTTCAATTCATCCATGAACATTATGCAGAAAATATAGGACTTGAGGATATAGCAAATACTGCTAACATTAGCAAAAGTAGTACGTTGGAAACTTTTCGTCAGGGGATTGGCCAATCTCCGGTTTCTTATCTTATTGAATACCGTTTAATACAGGCAGCAATTTTATTGAAGAACACAAGAAAAACAATTATTAACATATCATTAGTTACTGGTTTTTCTAGCGCTGCTTACTTTTGCAGAAAGTTCAAATATCACTATAAAATGACTCCTGCCGAATATAGGAAACAAACATTACATATTACCCCCTCACAATAACTCCAACCCCTTCGTTGTGTGGATAAAGTAATTCAATGGTTTAAGTCTTCTCTCTGTACACACTCATCCTTTCGCTAGAACGACCAAAACGGTTTATTGAAGTTATACACTAAAAATATGATCCAGAATCAATCAAAAAAATCCGCTAGTTTATTATACAATTATCTAAGAAAACTAGCAGAAAAGTAGAAGTACTCATGATTTACCGTATACGAACAACGCCCCCAAATCGTTTGATCTAAGGGCGTTGTTCCATCCATTTATTCTCTAACATTTCAAACTGATTCATCTCTTCTTGCGACAAAGGGATACCTAATCGTTTCAACAATAATATTGCCTCTCGCAAACGATATACCTTTCCATCAGATCTTGCATAGCTTCGCCAAACTTTTCGGAATGTATGGTGCCTTGCATAATTTTCAGACAATGCTATAAGCTCTGCTCAATTTCTCTATAACGCTTTCTTGGAAGAATCAAAGAAGATATCCTCCCTGTTTTGCTTTCATATAAAATATATATGTGGATCGCTTGTATAACCCGAAAAGTCTCCAATAAACGCAAATTTAAATTTTTAGCAATCCCCTGAATCCTCTTGAAGCATAATAGGATTCCGCCCCATTATAGTATACAAAGACCGTATCATAACGATAATCACAAAAAATAGCCCCTCCGAGCTTTCTTATATTATCAGGTGTTTTTACCCAGCTTGATGTTTTTGCATCATACTTCCCAAATTCCTGTAGCTTCCTATACTGTTCTTCTGTTAAAATTTCAATACCCATTTCACTTGCCATATCGATTGCGTTATTTTTCGGCTTATGCTCTTTTCTTGAATCTAGGGCCTCACGGTCATAACAAATACTTCTGCGCCCTTTTGGAGTTTCATCTGAGCAATCGACAAAAACATATTCATTTGTATTATTGTCAAACTCAATAACATCCGGTTCTCCGCCTGTTCTTTCCATCTCATTTAGTGACCATATCTTTCCGGGGCTTGCCTCCAGCTTTAATTTTATCCCGTCCCATTCAAGTCCCTTATGCCGCTCCATATTTTTCAAAAAGCGTGCCTTTAACACATTAAATAGTTTATCTCGTTGTTCTATTGATAACTCCCTTTTTTTGTTGTCCATATTGGTACCTCCTACAATCCTTTTTAGTCTTATTCCTTCTTAATCAGTGTTAGAGCAATCCTTAAGGCGACGATGCAACGCTGCTCAAAAAGAATCTGCTGCGGCTTGCCTAATCTCGTGGCATCTATGTTTTTTTTATCTCATTGGTATTTCTAGAAGTATTGTATAAATCCTACGTTCTACTATCTGTGGTAAAATATCGAGTAGCTCATTGCTGCAAAGGATTCTGAACCAATTGTCATTAAATTAGTTAATGATTCCTTATAAGCTCCTATCCACAATTTCTTTTAAAACAGGTAAAGCATCATTTTCAAACCATGGATTTTGTTTCAACCAGCCAAGATTTAAAGGAGAAGGATGAACCAATGGAAAATATTCCGGTAAATATTTTTGAAAATTCCTCACTGTTTCAGTTAAATTTTTCTCACGTCTTTTATTTAAATAATATTTCTGTGCATAGCTACCTACTAGAATTATGATTTCAATATTTGGCATGTCATCCATTATGCGTGGATGCCATTTCTCTGCAAAGCCTTTTCTAGGTGGAACATCACCGGTTTGCGCTTTTCCTGGATAGTAGAAATCCATAGGCAAATGAGCAATGCGATTCGTATTATAAAATATCTCGCGAGAAACTCCCATCCACTCTCTTAATCGATCACCACTTAAATCATTCCAAAACAATTGAGTTGCTTCTGCTTTACGTCCAGGAGCTTGACCAATTATGGCAATGCGAGCATCTACAGAAGCTTTAAATAATGGTGGGATTCCCATTTTTGTATAGGATTCATTCATTGGGTCAGCCATAATTTCTTGTTTAATTTTTTCGAATAATATCATATTTCACTTCCATTATATTTTAATAATATTTATCCTAGATTATTCATCTAGTTGTAGCTAACGGTGCTGTGCACCGTATAATTACTGG